>Ga0101941_1000036_pt1 | contig 385747 bp, 337 predicted proteins | sample DewCreD2012metaG_3_FD_75242 | JGI IMG/M metagenome (GOLD analysis project Ga0101941, IMG submission 75242) | Hot spring sediment bacterial and archeal communities from British Columbia, Canada, to study Microbial Dark Matter (Phase II) - Dewar... ... | reverse complement strand
CGGGGCCGGGGGGATAGCCGGTGCCATAGGCGAGGTTTTCCATCACGAAGGCAGTACCGCCGGCCTGGGCGTAACGTAGCAGGGGGCTGCGGCCCTGGCGGTCGAAGTGGCTGGCATAGGCACCCTGGACCAGCTCCTGGGCGTGGGTGCGGGCGGCGCGGGCGGCCTGGGGATCCCAGGCCAGGGGAGCCAGGCCGGCCTGCCAGCGGGCCTGGTTGATCAGCGCCAGCGCATACGCCTCCAGCTCCCCTGGCTGCTCTGGCGCGGCCGGCTCAGCCGCAGCCGCGCTCCCGACGGCAGCCTCTGCAGCCATGGCTGTCTCCAGCCCGCCGAGGCGCTGCTCCTCCGCATGCGCCCTGGTGACCGGGGTGCCTGGCACAAGCAGCAGCGCTCCCAGTAGCAGCGCCACGGCTGCGTTCCATAGCTTCCCGTGCCGGCCGTGTCCGCCGTGTGTCGCGGCCGCCCTATCCCTGTGCACCACACCACCCCGCACTCACAGACCGGCTACGACATGCCGGGTACATCACTGCATCCAGGCCCAGTGTACCGGCCCGTGCGCCGTCCTCAGGAAAGAACCATCGGCATGGCTAGCGCCGGTAACTCAGGCAATACGTCCGGCCTGCTTCGGAGAGAGGTCCCGGCAGGATCGCAGGATACGGCGGCAGGCAGAAGCGGCGTGCACCGGCGCCGCGGTCTAGCCGGCCTGGGAGAGCAAGAGAGCGCAGGCCAGGACGGCAGCCGGCTCGGTGCGGCGCCAGGGCGGGATCTCACAGCAGTTTTACAGTTTCACAATCCCTGATTGACACAGGGGTGGTAGTCTTGAGACACAGCGCCTGGCGCTCGGGCGCGGATGGACCCCGGTGCAGGTGCAGGCAGCCGGCCCGCGCCGTCTAGCGGACTTCTGGAGGTCTGGTATGGTTTCAGATCAGTTTCATTCGGTGGAGCCGGCGCAGCAGGCGGACGCGCCTGCTGCGCCGCTGCAGCGGCCGCAGCAACGGCTGCGCCGCCTGGGTCTCGCGCTGGCGTTTGCCCTGGCTCTCACGGGAAGCGCTGCCGGCGGAGGCATCGCTGGCGCTGTTGCAGCAACGCGCTGGCTCCAGCCGGTGTCCGAGCGCATCGCCCCGGCGCTGCTCACGGCGCAACCTGCCATCGCCCCGGGCACAGCTGCCCCGGCAGCCAGCGTTGCCGCCGCAGTGTTCGAAGCCGCTGGCCCGGCCGTCGTCCGTGTGAACGTCGCCGGACAATCCCGCGGCGGCCTGACGCCCGCCGGCAACGGCTCCGGTTTCGTCATCGATTCGCGCGGGCTGATCCTGACCAACTACCATGTCGTGGCGAACGCACGGGCGGTGAGCGTGCGGTTCAGCAGCGGCGAGGTGCGCGAGGCGCAGGTGCTCGGCACCGATCGCGGCAACGACCTGGCCCTGCTCAAGGTCGATCTACCGGCCGGTGTCCCGGCAGCGCGCCTGGGCGATTCCGAGCGCGTGCAGGCCGGCGAGCCTGTCATTGCCATCGGCAGTCCCTTCGGGCTGGACCAGAGCGTGACCCAGGGCATCGTCAGCGCCGTCGGGCGCACCTGGCAGCCCCGCAACGGGCAGGTCCGGCGGGGGCTGATCCAGACCGACGCGCCGATCAACCCCGGCAACTCTGGCGGCCCGCTGTTCAACGCCCGCGGGGAGGTGATCGGGATCACCTCGATGATCGAGAGCCCGGTCGCCGGGTCGGTCGGCGTCGGCTTTGCCATCCCGATCAACACAGCAAAGCGACTCCTGTCAGCGCTTGAGGCCGGGGCGCGCCTGGAGCCGGTATGGCTGGGCATCACCGGCCAGGAGCTAGATCCGGCCGTAGCGCGAGACCAGGGCCTGACGGTCCAGGGCGGGATCCTGGTGGGGAGCGTGGTGTCCAACGGCCCCGCCGCACAGGCCGGCCTGCGTGGCGGCGATGTGATCGTTGCTATCGAGGGCCGGGCGGTGCGTACGCTGGCTGAGCTGGCGGATCGCCTGAGCGGCCACTCGCCGGGAGACAGCATCACCGTGACGATCAACCGCGCTGGGCAGGAGCAGCTGGTCCGCGTCACGCTGCAAGCCTGGCCTGCTGATACTCCCTAGCCGGGCCGCTCCAGGGCCCCAAGCATACTGACCAGGACGCTGCCCTGCTTAATACAACTCCAAGTCCTCCCATCTGGATAGAGTGGCCATGATCTGGTGGGATGTAAAAATCAGCCCTCGCTTCACCCCGAATGTTTCCGGTCTCTCTATCACAGCCATACCGGCCACAATGGCCATTACGACATCACGAACCGCAGTGCGAATGAGGGCACCGCTCAATGCAGCGGTGGTCCAACGATCTCAATACCATGTGCGCGGGCTGTCTCGGTCAAGCGTTGAATGGCTTCCGGCGTCGGTGCACCGGCCTGTGGCGGCAAGGAGAGCCGTTCAGCCGGACGCGCCATCGCCCGCACGAAACGCTCGAAGTCGGTACGGGTAGTAACGGTCAGCCAGCGCGCCCCCGCTGATGACTCCACACGGTACGTGTGCGGTACCCCCTTCGGTGCCAGGATCGTCTGCCCGGGACCAAGCCGGCGTTCTTCTGGTCCAACCTGGAGGCGTAACTCCCCTTCTACCAGATGAAAGACTTCATCTTCGGTGTGATGGATATGCAATGGGGGAGAGTCGGCATAAGGAGCACGATGTTCGATGACGGAGATGCTGTCCGTTCCATCCTGATAGGAGACGTGGATCGTGACAAGCGTGTCAAGAAACCAGAGGTGGTTGCCAGCCCCGATCTGAGAGACCATCGCACGTTCTCCTTTCCCATCCCATCCTATCCTAAGCCTACAGATCAGCTGTGCTAGATCGCGAAGCGGCACTGCCGCCTCACAACCTGCGCGACACTTGCGCGAGCAAAGGCGAGCGTCGGGTACAGCCGCGCGCTATGGCTTCCCGTCCGCATCACGCACGACCGATCGAATGAACCGCCGCACCTGAGCGTTGAACTCGGCGGGCGCCTCCGCCGCGTGACTTGCCACCTTGGTCATCGTCGAATGTGTCAATCGACCTGTCTGTATGACTTCCATTATCCGCGAGCGTGAGACCGGGCCCGCCTCGGGTGTGATCAATATCCAGTCATCGGTGATGCACTTTGCGATCTTATCTATGTCATTTGATATCATCGCGAGATTAAAGCGCTCCTCAAGCTCTACGAGCAATTTCGGTATCTCAGCCATGTCTTTTCTCCTTGAGTGTCGCCTAACGACAAAGCTCACCTGCCGCTACGGAGCGCCAGCGGAATAGCGGCCAGGTGCAGCGCCTTGTTAGCTGTTGTCATCAGGAACAACAGCAATTGCTTCAATCTCCAAAAGAAAGTCTTGGTTCGCTAAGCCGGTAACAAACAGTACTGTGACAAGTGGAGGATTGGGATGATCCCCCCATACGCGACGAAATACTTCAAAAGCGGGTTGCAGTGGTTGCCCATGGACAACATAAATATTCCATTTGATGACGTTTTCTAGTCGCGCGCCAGCTGCAGAAAGTGCGATTTCGAGATTTTTGAAAATTTGCTCTGCTTGCTGGCCTATGTCACCTTTCCCAACGATTTCTCCGGTCGAGTCAACCGCATTCTGTCCACCGACGTAGACAGTGCGTAATTTTCCCTGCGTTACAACCACCTGCGGGTAAGCAGGGGGCCTATGCAAGCCATCAGGGTTTAGGTATTTGATGCTCATTTTTTCGCCCTTTTCGTTGTTTTCCTTGATGGTGGATGCGGCATATTCATGTAAACACCGCCCCTTTCCAGTTCGTCGAGCATTTGTTGGAGCCTCTTCTCTTTCGTCTCTGGGCGCTTTGCTGCATTTATCCAGCCAATATAGTCATTTTGCTGGTATGCCGGCCGCTCTTTGTATGCATCCATCAGGCCACGCTCTTCAAGCGCCTGATTAACGAAACTTGGCATCGCATGCCGGGGGCGTTTTAGCTGCGATTTTTTCTCAGCCATCCTGCCTCCGTATTTAGCGTGACGGCTAACTATTGTTTATCTGGTTTCCGCCTAACACGCATTTATCACTAACAGTCGGTCTAATGCGCATCGGCGGGTGAATTATCAAGCTCTTTGTTTTCATTTCTCCGCCCTACCAGGCAATCTTGAAACCAAAAAGCGGCGTCTGCAGGGTTCCCCACAACCGGACCCACAGCGGCAGGACCATCTCCAGGGCTCGCGCCGCGCTGATGTCCCCCAGGTCAAGCACCGATTCGCAGCCGAACCATTCTTTCAAGATACGCGTGACTACCGCTTTCGATTCGGGTCATTCCCACACAGGAACATGTCGCGCGCACCGCTAACCAGCGCAGGGTTCACCATGACATTACAATTCACGGTGTTCAGCGTCTTGACCACCCGGGTTTCGGGAAACGCCCGCTGGGTCTGCTCGCCCAGCGAATCCGTGTTGCAGACCGCTAGGGAAGGCGGCATACCGTGCAAAAAGTCCAAGGGGTTCGCCACATCGATGAGAATCTTCCCCCTGAGGATCGCTTCCCCCGCCATCTGCAGCGCCTGCAGGGAAGCAGCCCCGGCGGTGCAATTGAAAGAATCTCTCCAAATGCAGCGGCATCGGCAAAGGTCCCGTGCGACGCCCGCGGGCCATTGGCCGCTACCCACCGGGCCGCTTTTTCGTTATCTGCCGTACGCGAGCCCATGCGCACCTCGTGCCCAAGCTGGATGAGCTTCGAGCCGATCGTCTGTCCGACCGTGCCCGTGCCACTCCTACTTAGAAGTTGTTGATGTTGGATCTAATTTTCGCCTAACGGCCCTACGATGAGCCTCCCGGCCAGCGCTTCGATAGTTGCATGAACCCGATTTGCCGCGGCTGGCCGGGTCGGCTCCATCGAGTGGTTAGGCGGCGCAGATCAGCCGGGGCAGTTCAAGATCGCAGGCCGAGCCAACCGAAGATTATCCCTGGGAGCAGGACGAGAGTTGGTATCCAGAAGATAGGCGGAAGGTCGCCGAACCGAATGGAGATGCCAGCGTTCAGGTAGGGCTTGAAAATGAGAAACCAGTAAGGGAGAACGACCACCCCCGCCAGGACAAGGGTTACGAACGCCCACACTTGGTGCTGGCGAAGGCCAAACCATGCAAGGGAGACGATGAAGAGGCCTATTATGACGAGTGATCCGCCAGCGTTGGTCAAGAATAGCGTGCGGAACGTCGCCAGCTCCTTGTTCCTATCTAGCAATTCGGACGGTGCTGCTCCAAAGAGCTGGCTATCGGTTTGCTGCGAGATGAAGATGGCGCTACGTCCGAATTCTGAGTTGACAAAGATCGGCGTGAGTGTCCCGATCAACAGATGAACAAATCCTGACACCAGAAAGCAAATCACACTCACACCGAGTGGGGTTGCCCAGTGAAACGTGGCTGCAGTCCGAGATTGATCCATGGTAGGGTCCTTTGGCCGGGAGTTTCCCTTGTCCGGCGCCACTAAACGCTTTTCAGGCCGCGGTTCACCCCGTTCGAAGGAGTGCCTCAGTTCCGCACTTCACACGTTATCCCGAGCTGAGGGCAAGCGCTGGCCGAGCAACCGGCCGAGCGGCCCCAGCACGGCATAGGTCAACCACTGGACCCATATTGGTGGCCGCGTGAGGCGCACGGTCGACCAGAACGTCTGTCCGAACACGCCGAGAAGCAGGACCGGCGGCATCCCACTCCGGCTCAACCGCCCGGCCTGTGCGAGACCGAAGAGGGCCTCGAAGAAGGTTTCCGTGTTCAGGGCCGGCTCGAATTCCTGTTGGTACTCGGCGGGCTCGCTGCCCTCAACCCAGAGAAGTGGTGCGGCATACCCGGCGGGATGCTGACTACCTCACCGGCGGCCACGACGCGCTCCAGGCCAGCAATGCGGAAACGGAGCGCGCCGCGACGCACCGTGAACCGATTGGTCTGGTACGGGTGCATATGCTCGGGTTCTCGTTCCGCACTGGGCGGACTCACGCACTCGAGAACGAGCCGCGCACCGGCGGACGCGCTTGCGGTTTCAACGAACCGGACGCGTTGCCCGGTGCGGGGGTTTACGATCTCCTGTCCGATCTGGGCCATGTCGCAGCTCCCTCCTCAGAAGTTGTGGCATTGGGTTTCCTCCTGAGGGTCTGGGTTTCAGCGGCGCGCGGCGATGTTTACCACCACCTCCCGCCGAGGCCGAAAAGCTGCGCCGATTAGCAACCGCGTGACCGAAGGGAGCGCGTCCGCTGCAACCCCTTGCTCGGCCTGTTGTTCGTGCTTGCTTGCCTAGCTTACACTCGCAGTGCCCCCAGGCTGGCTACTGCGCTGGTTGAGGGAGGAGGCCAAGTTGGGTCATCTGGTGAAAGCGATCCGGCACCCCCCAATGTTCAACGATCTTCCCGTTCTCCAAACGAACTTCATCAAACACGGTAATCACAAAGGATTTGCCCGTCGCCGGACGTCCCATCAACCCTTTGCTGTCCGTGCCACGCCCTGTCATCCGCGCCCAGACTTTATCCCCATCCGCCACCATCTCCTCAATGGTGAGGCTGAAGGGCGCGAAGGTGTCGCGCAGAAAGCGGATCGAACCCTTAAATTCCTCTAACGTGGACGGCAAACCGAATTGGTGTTCGACGTACTGTGGAGGAAAGCAATCGTCTAGCGCGGCTAGATTACCCTTGTTGAAACCTTCCTCAATTACACGCCGAAAGACTGCTTTGTTCTCTTCCGCTGACATGTTACCGCTCCTTTCTTCTATCATGCTTAACTCGCAACAACATACGACAGACTAGCTATAACCCAGTGGCCGAACAGTTTGTGCTTCACCTGCGCCGCGTAGCGGAGCGGCGTCAGGTGCAAGCGCGGGTTAGGCGGCAACGGTGACCCCCTCCGTCATACCTAGGATGCCTGGGATGCACGCGGCAGGCGGCCGGATGCCTGCGCTGCGCTCCAGAGCATGGTCAGACCCGGATCGATCCAGGCGCCGGCAAGGCTTCCCATGTAGACCATCTGGCCCGGCCGTCGCAGGTCCGCAGCTCAAGATGGCTATTAAGCTTAAAATAACGATTGAATGAGGATTGTTAAAGAAAATTATATTGGAAGGAATGACGCGATGTCAGGCACCGAACAGCCAGTCCCGCCGCCCGGCTGCCCGCGCCGTTCACTTCCAGCGGGCCTGCGCGAGCCCGGCCAGCGACTGACTCGCATCTACGCATCGATCTCGCGCTGGCCAGCACCCGACTAGCCGGCTGACCGGCCGGAGCGGGATACGGCTCTGGGGGAAAAGAACGTACGCGTGCATCCAAAGCGCGACGCTGCCAGGGCGCCGGCCTCCCCGCGAGCTCGATCTGGGTACGTAGGGTACCGATCAGCGCGTCCGTGCGGCGAAGTGCTCCACGCAGAACGACTGGACCGCTGCCGCATCGCCAGAGGCGGAGGTTGCATCCTGGTAGTAGCCGTGGAAGGTTGCGTAACCGGCTGTGTAGTAGGTGCAGTTCGTGTATGTATACAGCCTGCCGGAGGGATGTATAGCTGGCCAGAGGTGTGCCACCAAGCTGCGACGCTGGATCGCTCCACCTGCGGCCGCTCTGGCGAAAGGTCTGGCTTACCGCGTGACCAACCCGTCCTGGGGTGGCTGGCTGGCGCGGGCTGCACGCACACCTGCGCTCTGCTTCAGTGGAGCCCGTAGAAACTGACTGGCGTACAGCCGGGCGTAGAAGCCCTGGCGCGCCAGGAGTTCCTCGTGCGTGCCGCGCTCGACGATCTCGCCCTGGTTAATGACCAGGATCTGGTCTGCCTTGCGGATAGTGAGGATCAGCACGGCCGGCTGCATCACCAGCGCCCGGGCGATGGCGATACGCTGTTTCTGCCCGCCGGAGAGGTTCACCCCACGCTGCCCGACGATCGTGTCATAGCCGTTGGGCAACTGGGTGACAAAGTCGTGTGCCTGGGCGATCTTCGCCGCAGCGATGACCTCCACGTCGCTGGCATCGGGGCGGCCGTACCGGATGTTTTCACGAATGGTGCCGCTGAACAGGATGGTTTCTTGCAGCACGATGGCTACCGCCCGGCGCAGCACGGCTTCATCGAGCATTCGCACATCCACACCGTCGATCGTTACCCTGCCGGCAGTCACGTCGTAGAACCGGGGGATGAGCTGGACCAGGGTGGACTTGCCCGCGCCCGTCGCCCCGAGGAGCGCCACGGTCTGCCCTGCCTCGGCAACAAAGGTAATGTCCTGGAGCACTGGATCTCCATGCTGGCCGCCATAACTGAACCAGACGTGCTCGAACGCCACCCGGCCCTGGATGGCCTGCAGGGTACGTGCATCGGGCCGCGCACGCACCTCCGGCTCGGTCTCCAGCACTTCCTGGATTCGCTTCGCCGACGCTTCGGCACGCGACAGGCGCACCAGCAGCATGCTGATCATCATCAACGACATCAGGGTCTGGATGAGGTAGTTGATGAACGCGATCAACCGCCCTGGCTGGAGGCTGCCGGCACTAACCCGCACCCCGCCGATCCAGAGCACGCTCACCACGCCGCCGTTGAGCGTCAACATCATCACGGGCATCGTGACGGCGCTCAGGCGAACCGCTGCCAGGTTCTGGTTCATGAGGCGATCGTTGGCCCGCCCGAAGCGCTCCCGCTCGAAGTCCTCACGGGCAAAGGCCCTCACGACCCGCACCCCGGCCAGGTTCTCTTGCAGCACGATGTTGAGCGCGTCGAGCCGCTGCTGGACGAAGCTGAACAGTGGGAGCGTCTTGCCGATGATCCAGGCAAGCGTGAGGACGACGATGGGAATCAGCACGACGAAGAGCACAGCAAGCTGCGGGCTGGTGAGCACCGCCATGACCAGGCTGCCGGCCAGCAGGAGGGGCACCCGCACCATGATGCGCAGCAGCATCATCACCACCTCCTGCACCTGGATGACGTCGTTGGTCAGGCGGGTGATGAGCGTGCCGGTCTCCAGCCGGTCCAGGTTCCCGAAGGACAGCGCCTGGACTTTGCGGAAGAGCGCCCCGCACAGGTCAGTGCCGAAGTTCTGTGCGGCGAGGACGGCAAACACCGCGCAGCCTAGCCCGCCGGCCAGGCCGATCAGGGCAAGCACGGCCATCCACGCTGCGGTGGTGAGCACGACGGCCATGTCGAAGCGCGCGATACCCTAATCGACGATGCGCTGGATCAGCCGCGGCTGCATGAGGTCCATAGCGACCTCAAGCACCATCAGGAGGGGGGCGAGCGTGGCCCAGTGCCAGTACGGACTGAGGAACGTTGCCAGCTTCCGCGTCGCTCGTATAGGAACAGATACTGCGGATACCGGTGCTCCGTCAAGCCCCTGTGCCACAGCACTCCCGACCGCGCGCACCAGACCGCCTTGCCGCCATCGATCGGGAGGGCCGCACCGGTGACGAAGTGCGCCACAGCACTGCGCAAGTACAGGGCTGTGCCGGCGACGTCCTTGGGCCGGTCCGTGCCGGCACCGTTCGCATCGTCCGCTGCAACATGATAAGCTTGCGGGCGCACGGAGAGATCGGGTGTCTGGCCCGGAGGTACGCCGGGACATAGTGATGCCCCGGGGACCGGCCGGCCAGGCGCACCGAAACCAAGCGTGCGCTGGAGTGCGCCGTACGCCGTGCGTGTTCGCCAGCAAGAGATGCGAGGTCCCGCCGATGCGACAGGTGCTGGAACGAGACGCGCCTATCGAAAGGGGGCGACAGCCACAGCCGGTGATCGACTGCGACGTCCATGCAGAGGTGCCGCGGGTCGAGGCGCTTTTTCCTTACCTGCCGCCCTACTGGGTCGAGCATATCCAGCAATCGGTGTTCAAGGGCCCGACCGACACCTACTACCCCAGGCATGCGCCGGTTACCGCCCGACCCGGCAGCGTCCCGGAGAAGGGGCCGGCCGGCTCCAGCCTCGAGCTGCTCCGGCAGCAGGTGCTCGATCCGCTGCAGGTCGAGCACGCGATTCTCGTGTGTACCTATGCCATTGACAGCCTGCACAATCCCGACGCGGCGGTAGCGTTCGCCAGCGCTGTGAACGACTGGCTCATCGCCGAGTGGCTGGAGAAGGACTCGCGCCTGCGAGCATCTCTGGTGGTGCCCAGCCAGATCCCACAACTCGCCGCGCGGGAGATTGACCGCGTGGGGGACCATCCGGGCTTCGTGCAGGTGCTGCTGCCGGTACGCTCACAGCACCCCTACGGTAGCCGCCTGTTCCACCCTCTGTGGGAAGCCATCGCCCGACACGACCTGGTGGCCGGCATTCACTTCGGTGGGGCGCCCGGCAACCCGCCGTTTCCCTCCGGCTGGCCGTCATATTACGCCGAAGAGTACGCCGGCATGGCGCAGGTGTTTCAGTCGCAGCTGTGCAGCATCGTCAGCGAGGGGGTGTTCGACCTGTGGCCAGAGCTGCGTGTGACGCTGATTGAGAGCGGCTGGACCTGGCTGCCGGCCTTCATGTGGCGGTTCGATAAGGAGTGGCGCAACCTGCGCCGGCTGGTGCCCTGGGTGAAGCGCCCACCGTCCGAGTACATCCGCGAGCACGTTCGGTTCACCATCCTACCGCTCGACGCGCCACCCGACCGCCAGCAGTTGCTTGAGGTCATCGCGCAGCTCGGCTCGGAGGACCTGCTGCTGTATGCTACGGACTACCCGCATCTACATGCGGCCGATCCGGAGCAGGATCTGTTGCCGGTCTTGCCAGCGCATCTGGCGCGCAAAATTCGCGCTGAGAACGCCCGCGCCTGGTACCGGCTCTAGCGCCGGAAGCCCGGCCACGCGGTGTTCGGTCCGGAGACAAGGAGGGAACTTGCCATGGTACAGACACAGCCGCGCACTGCAACGCAAGAACGCACCCGTCCGGCCATCATCGACTGCGACGTCCATAACGAGTGGAACTCGCAGGAAGAACTCTACCCCTATCTCTCGCAGCGCTGGCGGGAGCACCTCCAGACCTTCGGCATGCGCGGTCCCTCCGGCGCAACCTACCCGCGCTTCCAGAACCGCCGCACCGATTCCACGCCGCCATCCGGCCGCAAGCCCGGGTCGGATGTGGCGTTCCTAGCGCAGCAGTTGCTGGATGAGTGGAACATCGTGTACGGCATCCTGAACCCGCTGACCGGCGTGGGCCGCCAGCTTATTCCGGAGTTTGACGCTGCCCTGGCTACGGCGGTCAACGACTGGATGGTCGCTGAGTGGCTGGATAAGGAGCCACGGCTGCGTGCATCGATCATCATCCCCTTCGAGTACCCTGACCTGGCTGTGGCGGAGATCAAGCGGCGAGTCGGGGATACGCGCTTCGTGCAGGTGCAGTTCTCTGGACGGCCGGCGGAGCCGATGGGCCGGCGCAAGTACTGGCCTATCTACGAGGCCTGCGTCGAGTATGGCCTGGCGGTGATGTCCCATGCCTTCGGCTCGGGCGGACACCCCATCACTGGCTGTGGCTGGCCGTCCTTCTACATAGAGGACCATGTGGGGCCGGCGCAGTCGATGCAGGCGAATCTGATCAGCCTGGTGTTCGAGGGTGTGTTCGAGCGCTTTCCTGAGTTGCGCGTCGTCTCGGTCGAGAACGGCTTTGGCTGGGCCCCCTCGCTGATGTGGCGGCTGGATACGACTTATAAGCTACTCTACCGCGAGCTGCCGCACCTCAAGCGCCTACCCTCGGAGTACATCCGCGAGCACGTGTGGTTCTCCACGCAGCCGATCGAGGAGCCGCACCGGCCCGAGTACTTCCTGCAACTGCTCCGCCACATGGGCGGCGCCGACCGGCTGGTCTTTGCCACGGATTACCCGCACTGGGATTGGGATTCGCCCGACGGTGCCCTGCCGGCCCGGCTCCCCGACGAGGTGAAGCAGCAGATCTTCTTCGATAACGCCAAGGCCCTCTACCGGCTGTGAGCGGGGCACCGGCAATGGATTTCCATTGCCAGCCCGTCCGAATACGCTATTCAGCCATCACTACCTATGCCGAAATACGTCGTCGCAACCGTCGAAGAGATTCCGCCGGGCGGCCGCAAGATCGTGGAGGTGGCCGGCCGCTCGATCGGCATCTTTAACGTCAACGGCGAGTTCTTCGCCTTGCGCAATCGCTGCCCCCATCAGGGTGGCCCGCTCTGCGAGGGGCGGCTGTGGGGCGCGCTGCGGGCCGACGTGCCGGGCGCGTATGAGTACTCCCGCCCGGGGGGGATCCTGACATGCTCGTGGCATGGCTGGGAGTTCGACATCCGCACCGGCCAGTCCTGGTGCGATCCCCGACGGCTGCGCGTCCGGCGATACGAGGTGCACGTTGAGCCCGGCGCGGCCATCGTGGCAGATCCGGCTGCGCCTGCGCCCGGCATGGTAAAAGGACCCTATGTCGCGGAGACGTACCCCGTCTCCATCGACGGCCAGTATGTTGTGGTTGAGGTGAAGTAAGGTGGGCAGACTGCGCGCCGGCCTTGCCCAGGCGATGGGGTGAACCGGTCGGGTCGGTGAAGAAGGTCTGCGCATTCTGCCCTACCAGCGAGGAGGTGGAGTAGCTATGCGTACAACCAGCCGTGATGTCGTGATCTCGATTGATACCCCGATGGTGCCGCCGTACTGGGCCGTGCTCGAGCGCGCGTTGCTGCGCGCCCAGAGCGATGCCTGCCGAATTTTCTTCGACCGCTACTTCGACGAGCGCGGCTATCTCAAGTGCGTGCCGCGCTGGGGCGGCGACGATGGGCCAGACGACGCGGCGGAGAACCTGCTGAACTGGACCATGTTGTACGCCCTCGGTGCCCCGGACATCGTCTTGGAGCTCTATAAGAAGGGCTGGGAGGGACATCTGCGCCAATACACCGAGGCGCGTACGGTCGAGGTGCCCCTCGGCCGCGATGGCATGTACTACAAAGAGTTCCCCACCTGCTTCGACTGGTTCCACCATGGTGAAGGCCTCTCTGCCTTCGTGCTCCAGGGTCTGTGCGACCCTGACGATCCCGGTTTCGTACGGCGCACGCGGCGCTACGCCGGCTTCTACATGAACGAGGACCCGCAGGCACCGAACTACGATCCCCAGCATCGCATCATCAGGAGCATGTTCAACGGCAGCCGCGGGCCGCTCCTGCGCAAGGCTACCCCGCAGGACTGGGCCGGCGATCCCATCGAGATTGAAGGGCGCTTTAAGCCGGGCCATCGCGAGCGCAACTACCAGGAGATGCTGCAGCACTTTGAGGAATACACCGATATCGTGGGAGATCATCCGCTCAATCTGGGGGCTACGACCTTAGCGTTCAACGCCTATGCCCTCACCGGTGAGGAGAAATACCGCACCTGGGTCCTGGAGTACGTCGACGCCTGGGTGGAGCGTACCGAGGCCAACGGCGGGATCATTCCCACGAACATCGGGCTGGATGGGACGATCGGCGGCGCCTGCGAGGGGCGCTGGTGGGGTGGCGTGTATGGCTGGGGCTTTACCGTCAAAGTGGTGCCGTACACCGGCGAGGTGGCACACCGCGCCGCATTCAAAGAGCGCTGCCACTATGGCTTCGCCAATGCCATGCTCCTGACCGGTGACCTGCGCTACGTGGAAGTGTGGCGCCGCATGCTCGATCGCGTGAATGAACACGCCCGCGTGATCGATGGCCAGACCATGTACCCGCACATGTACGGCGACCAGGGCTGGTATCATTTCACCCCGGAGCCGTTTAATGCCGGGGCGCTGGAATTATACTATTGGACGCTCAAGCGTGATGTGTTAGAGCTCCTGCCTAGCAAGCCGCGCTGGATCGCCTTCCTCGATGGCGAGGACCCCACCCACCCCGTCGAGGCCCTCCAGCGCGATCTGGAGTCGGTGCGCCGCAAGGTCGAAGCAATCCGGCAGGATCCCCGCACGCCGGACACCACCATGTCAGACGACCCAAACCCCCTCAATCCGGTCACCGTGGCAACGTTGAACCAGCTCATGCTCGGCGGCCTGCCGACCGGACGCACCGGCTACCCGCTGCACTGCCGGCTGCGCTACTTCGACCCGGTGCGTCGGCGAGCGGGCATCCCGGAAGACGTGGCCGCGCTGGTCGATCGGATGACCGCCGAGGAAGTCGCGGTCACGCTGGTGAACTGCAATCAGACCGAGCCGCGCACCGTGATCGTCCAGGGTGGAGCTTACGCCGAGCACCAGATTGAGGCAGTCACGCTTGGGGAGCACACCACGCCGGTAGGCCATTCGTATGTCACGGTTCGCCTAGCGCCGGGGACAGGGGCACGGCTCACCATCGCCATGCGCCGTTACGCCAACCGGCCTACGTTCGCCTTCCCGTGGGCCTGAGAAATAGATAAAGATAGATAACACGAGAGCGTGGCCCGACGTTAGAGGACGTCGGCCAGAGCGAGCAGAAGCACGGTGCTGAAGGCAGCGAGAACGCCGACCAGGATACCGGTGGGCGCGCCGTACCAGCCCAGCCCGAAGATGGTCCCGATGACAAACATAGCCCCGACGCACGCCAACGCCGTGCCCTGCACCAGCGCTAGGCGGAGTTGCGCGCGGTGCCGTCGCTTCTGCTCGCACGCCTCGCACTCTCTCCCATTCGATCGGTAGGTTACATGCCTGACACAATAGCTCTGCCGGCAGACATCACACGAGGTAGAAGCCTCGTCGAGGCATCCTGTATACGCGCACGGCACCGCCGCCCTCCCCTGCCGTCAATGCGAGACGGCTACGTTCCTGTTCATCGCCGCTTCTACTCCATACTGTATGTCAACTCATCCGGCAGTGCAGCGAAATAGGACCACCTGCCCAGGCATTGTAAGCCGAAGTGGTGTATAGTGCGGCTGTTTCGGAGCTTTAACCTCGAAGTATGCCGGATGAAGGATGCCAGATGCGAGGGAGCAGCGATGATCATCGACTCACACTGCCATGCCTGGCACACCTGGCCCTATCAACCGCCGGTCCCTGATCCGGCCACGCGGGGCATCGTTGAGCAGCTTCTCTTCGAAATGGATCAGCACGGCGTCGATCAGGCCGTAGTCGTGTGTGCCCGCATCGACCATAACCCTGATAACAACGACTACGTGGCCGAATGCCTGCGGCGCTATCCCGGCCGCCTGTATCAGTTCGCCGACGTAGACTGCTCCTGGACCGAGACCTACCACACGCCGGGTGCAGCGGAGCGGCTGGCCCAGGCCGTGTACACCTACCGGCTCAAGGGGTTCACCCACTACGTGCGCGCCGGGGACGATGGCTCCTGGTTCCTCTCCGACGACGGCCTGGCCTTCTTTCGCACTGCCGCCGAGCTGAATCAGATCGTCAGCCTGGCCCTGCCGGCACGGCTTCAGCCGGTGCTACGCCAGATCGCCGCTCGCTTTCCCTCTGTGCCCTTCCTGTGTCACCACATGGCCGGAGCGCGGGCTGCCGAGGGGCCGGATTCGCCGGCGCTGGCGGAGATTCGCGCCTCGGCAGCACTGCCCAACATCCACATCAAGCTCTCAGGCTTCCACTACGTCGCGCCGGTTGCCTGGGAGTATCCATACCGGGAGTGCGAGTTCGTGGTGCGGACCCTGTACGAACTCTACGGCCCCGAGCGGCTGCACTGGGGCTCGGATTACCCGGTGCTGCGACGGGCGGCCACCTACCGGCAGGCGCTGGAGGCGGTGCGCACGCATTGCACCTTCATCCCGCCATCCGATATGGCGCGCATCCTGGGGGACAGCCTGTACGACCTCCTCCAGCGCCACGGCGTCTCCTGACGGATCCGCCCTCGCGCGTATTTGCAGCACTGCCAATGATCAACGATCGAAGCAAGATGCAGAGAAGCATCAAGTAAGCATTAAATACATTAAGCATTAGCATTAAATACATAAGGAGATAGGAGAAAAGAGATACGATGGCACGCATACCGATCGGACTGCAGCTGTTCTCTGTGCGGCACGATCTGGAACGCGACTTCCACGGCACGCTGCGCGCAGTGGCGGAGATGGGCTACGAGGGCGTGGAGTTCTTCGGGGCTCCGGCGCGCAGCGCCTCGGCGCTGCGCGCCGCCCTAGACGCCTGCGGGCTGCGCTGCTGCGGCTGGCACACGCCGTTTGCGCTGGTCCAGGACGACAAGCTCGAAGAAACGATTGCCTTCCATCGCGCGCTGGGCAACCGCTACGTCATCGTGCCGGGCATTCCGCCGCAGCTTCGCACCAGCCGCGCCGACTGGCTCAAGCTGGCGGACTTCTTTACAAAGCTCGCCGGCAAGCTCGAACCGCACGGGCTGGTCACGGGCTACCACAACCACCACGTCGAGTTCCAGCCGCTGGACGGCGAGCAGCCGTGGGACACGTTCTTCAGCAACACCCCGCCAAGCGTAGTGATGCAGCTCGACACCGGCAACGCTGCTTACGGCGGGGCGGACGTGGTGGACATCCTGCGGCGCTACCCCGGCCGCGCTAGGACCATCCATCTCAAGCCCTACTCCCGCACGGCCGGCAAGGACGACCCCCGCCACGGCTTCCGGCCCGTCATCGGCGAGGACGAGCTGCCGTGGCCGGAGATCTTCCGGCTCTGCGAGACTGCCGGCGGAACAGAATGGTACATCGTCGAGTACGAGAGCGATGCCTTCCCGCCGCTCGAAGCGGTCAGGCGTTGCCTGGCTGCGCTCAAAGCCATGGGGAAGTAGCTGCCAGGGACTGTGCGAAAGGAGATTGCCATGTCCGAAAAGCGATTTCGCGTCGGCGTGATCGGCTTTGGCCACATGCATATCAACGACGTGATGCGCCGGTTCAACGAGCTGTCTACCATCGAGTGGGTGGCCTGCGCCGACACCATACCCGACGTGCCGGAGACCAGCGACGCCACCTTCACGCGCGCCTGGAACCGGCGGTACGCACACGAGACGATCGGCATCCCCAGAGTTTATGACGACTACCGCGAGATGCTCGAGCGCGAGCAGTTCGACCTCGTGCTGGTGTACTGTGAGAACGCCAAACACGCCGAGGTCGTCGAGGCGGTGGCGGCCAAAGGCGCACACATGGTAGTCGAGAAGCCGATGGCGGCCACGCTGGCCGAGGCGCTGCGCATGGTGCGCGCTGTCCGTGCCGCTGGGGTGACGCTGGCGATCAACTGGCCCAGCACCTGGACACCTGCCATCCGCAAGGTGAAGGAGCTGCTCGACGCCGGAGTGATCGGCCGGCCGCTGGAGCTCAAGCACCGCGCCGGCCACAGGGGACCTCTGGCCGCCGGCGCCGTCCACCAAGGCGTGGCCGGTGAAGCCGGCATGACCGATGCCGACCGAGGCCGTACCTGGTGGCACCGCGCCGGCACCGGTGGCGGAGCGCTGCTGGACTTCTGTAGCTACGGGGCCTGCTTCGCTCGCTGGTACTTCGGCGAGCCCGCTGTGGCAGCGATCGCCCTGGCAGCGAACCTGAATAGCCCCTACGCTCAGACAGAGGACAATGCCATCATCGCCGTGCGCTTCCCTAGGGCCATGGCGCTGCTGGAAGCCTCCTGGACCACCCTCGATCACGGCGTGCCGACGGGTCCGATCGTCTACGGCGAGACGGGCACTCTGGTGGGTGAGCAGCAGGGCGACCGGCAGGTGGTCAAGATCGCCCGCGGCCGCGGTACCCCGCCTGAGTATGTGGAAGCCGCGCCGCTACCGGCCGGGCGCCAGAACATTGCCCAGGAGATCACCCATCACCTGGCTACGGGCGAGCCGTTGCACCCCACCCTGGAGCCGGAGTTCAACCTCGACGCTATGGCCATCCTGGATGCCGGGGTGCGCTCGGTGCAGAGCGGCAAGCTTGAGCTCGTGAACAACGCCTGCTGGTGTATCGGATAGCCGGTCGGGCAGTCAGTGCGCTGGACCGGCAGAAGGGAGCATACGCGTGAAGGTCTCAGTGCTATCGTATTCGTTTCGTGACCTGCTCGCCGAAGGCAAGATGGACATCTTCGGCTACCAGGAGACCTGCAAGTACCGCTATGGCCTGGATGCCACCGACATTTGGAATAGCTTTCTAGTCAGCACCGACGTGAACACGGAAACCTCGGGCGGCGGCGCCATGCTCGACATGGCCGTCTACCATATCGCCCAAATGCTTTTCTTGCTCGGGAACCCGCGGGTGCTCTCAGTGTCAGGGACGACCTACCAGAAGCTCGACAACATGTACGAGGATCGCCGTCAGGCCAGCCGGTACAACGTCGAGGAGCTGGGCATGGCGATCGTGCGACTTGCCGGTGGCATCACCTTCTTTCTGGAAGAGGCATGGGCGATCTATGGGGGTGATCCCGACAGCGACTACATCTACGGCAGCCACGGCGGCCTGCGCGTCAATCCGCTGACATACTTTACTACTGTGGCAGATCTCGAGATGAACGGCACGTTCGACGTCCGGCAGGCTGACTGGCGCTGGCAGCAGTGCGTTCCCCAGGAACGCGACTACACGAACTCACAGCAGCATTGGGTTGCCGCTCAGCTCGGACGGGTGCCCCTGCTTGATACCGCCGGCATCGCCTTGAACACCGCGTTCATCACCGAGGGTGTGTATCTGTCCGGCCACCTCGGCCACGAGGTGACCGCGCAGGAGATCGAGCAGGCCAAGCCCGGCCTGGGCCGGTCCTGACATTGGCCGGCATCGCCGCCTGGCAACATGCCTTGCCCGGTTAAATAAGGAAAGGGGCGAAAGATTCTTCAACAAAGTAGGGGCGAACGATCGTTCGCCCCTACGTGGTCACGTGCAGCAGCCTTGCCCCCGGTGCCCTGCCCAGGAGGGTCCGGGCAGTCGGGCAGGGCTTAGGCATTACGTAGTACTACGCACTCCGCACCCATTACCCCAGCGCCTCGCAGACCAGGTCGCCCACCTGCTCGGTGGTGTAGCCCATCTGGCCGGCGTTCTGCGACTTCATATTTGGACACGTGGCCATGATCGCCTGCTCGACGCGCCGGCCGGCCCGCACCAGCCGCTCGTCGCCCTTGAGCTCCCCGGTCACGGTCAGCAGCATGCTCATCGCATTAATGGCGGCGATGGGGTTGATCACGTTCTGGCCGGTGTACTTCGGCGCCGAGCCTCCCATTGGCTCGAACATGCTTACCCCGCCTGGATCGGGATTGATGTTGCCGCCTGCCGCCACGCCCAGGCCCCCCTGGAGCATGGCTGCCAGATCGGTGATGATGTCCCCGAACATGTTCGGCACCACCACCGTGTCGTAGTACTCCGGGTTCTTGATGAACCACATGCAGGCGGCATCGACGTGGTTGTAGTCGCGCTCGATATCAGGGAACTCGCGCTCGCCCATCTCGTGGAAGGCGCGGAACCACAGGTCGCTCACGTAGGTGAGCACGTTGGTCTTGCCAATCAGCGTCAACCGGCCGGGCTTGCCCTGCGCCTTGCGGCGCCTGGCGAGCTGGAAGGCGTAGCGCAGACAGCGGTCCACACCGAAGCGGGTGGCAATCATCTCCTGTGTGGCGATCTCGTGCGGCGTGCCCTTGCGCAAAAAGCCCCCGGCGCCGCTATACAAGTCCTCGGTGTTCTCTCGCACCACCACGAAGTCGATGTGCTCAGGCCCCTTGTCCTTCAGCGGGCACTCCACCCCAGGGAAGAGCTTCACCGGGCGCAGGTTGATGTACTGGTCCAGGTCGAAGCGCAGCTTGAGCAGCAGGCCCTTCTCCAGGATGCCTGGCTTGACCTGCGGGTGGCCGATAGCGCCCAGGTAAATGGCATCGTACCGCCGGAGCGCCTGCACCTCTTCATCGGAGATCACCTGGCCGGTGCGCAGATAGCGCTCGCCCCCGTAGTCGAGCATCTCCAGCTCGTAGGGGATGCCTTCTTTCTTTGCGACTTCTTTGAAAACCTTCAGCCCCTCGCGCACGACCTCAGGGCCGGTCCCATCGCCGGGAATAACTGCGATCTTCATCGGCACGTCCTCAACGGTATGATATCCACCCGGTAGGGGCGCAGTGACTGCGCCCCTACGCACGACGCTGTGGGGTGGCGCGCTATACTCCTCGGACGATGCACCGCTGCCGTCACAGCAGCAGCGCCGCCCCGCCGGCGCGCTGTATCCCCTTACGCAACGCACCACCCAGGGATAGATAACAGCCCGCACAGCATAGCATCCGCCGCCCGCTCGGGACAACCTGGACGGCGGCTTCGTTCCTGGATCCGGAGGCCCCTGTTCGAGCGCAGATGCTTTGCAGCCGTTCAAGAGGCCGCCACGCCGCATAGGCGATCTCGCTGGCGCCTGGGGAACTTGACCGCGGCTCGCTCTTCCCCTAGCCTATCTGCAAGGCGCCTCCCGTGTTCCCTTGATTCTAATAGATCGAAGACAGATCGAAGAAAGAGAGAGTAGAACAGCCTGTTAACGTCCTGGAGATCGTTCTGTGGACTGGTCTACCGGCCTGCGGTCAACAGCGGCGGCTTCTTCTAGCGTTTGACTTCTGGGCGTTCGAGAGGAGGTTAGGAGATGGCAAGCGGTGAGAAGCTGGTGGTGTTGAACCCAATGGGCTACCCGCCCAAGATCACGCAGCTCGGCATGGCACCCCGACTCGATACCCTCGATGGGAAGACGGTCTATCTGGTAGACGTACGGTTCGACGACGGGGATCGCTTGTTGCTCCAGATGCAGGCCTGGCTGAACGAGCACATGCCTCAGGTAAAGACGGTCTTCCGCCAGAAGGCTGGCGTCTACATGGACGAGGACCCTGAGCTCTTCGAAGAGCTCCGGCAGAAGGCCGATGCGGTGATCCTGGGCGTGGGGCATTGAAGTACCTGCGCGCCGGCGGTCGCCGTGCACTGCATCACCCTGGAGAGCCAGTATGGCATCCCCACGGCATCCATTCACACCCGCTCCTTCCACCACGTGGTCAAGCAGGTAGCCTTCTCCAAAGGTATGCCGCGGCAGCGCTTCGTCTTCGTGCCGCAGCCGGTGATGGGCAAGTCGCCGGCCGAGCTACGTGCCTACGTCGAGGGCAACGATCCCGTCACCGGCCGGCCGGTCATGCAGGAAGTGATCGAGGCGCTCACTTGCCCGCTCACCGAAGAAGAAAAGCAGCAGGTCAGCTTCGACCGCTCCACACCCCGCTACGTCGGGCCTGCCACCGAGGAAGAGCTCCACCAGATCTTTCTGGAGAACGGCTGGACCGACCGGCTGCCCATCGTGCTGCCCACCGAGGAGCGCGTGGCCGCCATGCTGGCCGCCACCAGCCACAAGCCGGACGAGGTGGTCGGCCGCATGCGCCCCACCTCGACCCGCGAGGCCTGGGAATACACGGTCGAGAAAGTGGCTGTGAACGCAGTGATGGCCGGAGCGCGGCCGGAGTACTTCCCGGTGATCCTGGCGCTGGCGGCCAGCCAGGTGAGCGCCCGGGGCAGCACGACCAGCTCTATGGCGGCGATGGCCGTGGTGAACGGGCCGATCCGCCACGAGATCGGTATGAACTGGGAGATCGGAGCCATGGGGCCGTACAACCACGCCAACGCCACGATCGGCCGGGCCTACGGCCTGCTCTCGCAGAACCTGCAGGGCGGCTCGGAGCCGGGCAAAACCTACATGGGCTCGCAGGGCAACAACTACGCCTACAACAGCGTCACGTTCGCCGAGAACGAAGAGCGCAGCCCCTGGGAGCCGTTCCATGTGCAGCACGGCTTTCGCCCGGACGAGAGTGTGGTGAGCGTCTTCACCGGCTGCCGCGCCACCGCCTTTACGCTGGGCCTGCGTGAGAAGCACTGGCGCGAGCACGTGATCAACCTGCTGCGCGGTTTGGACCCCCATTGCCCGCCCACCTTCCTGCTGGACCCGATCGCGGCCAGGCAGTTCATTGACCGCGGCGGCTTCGATACCAAGGAAAAGCTGATCCAGTGGGTGTACGAGAACGCCACCCTCCCTGCTGGCATCTACTGGGACTACCAGCTCATCCAGAATTATGTCTATCCAAGGGCGCTCAAAAGGCGAGGAGCCGTACGCCACGCTGCTGCGGGCAGCGGAGGACGAGCTTATCCCCATGTTCCGCAAGCAGGACATCCATGTCGTGGTGGTGGGCGGCGAGACCAACGGCTACTGGCGCATCATGGGCTGCAACTACCAGAAGAGCGTCTCCATCGACGCCTGGCGCTGAGGCGGCAGCGCACGACGCCCCCGGCGCACATGGCCGGCGCCCTATCCGCCCGGCGGGCTACCGATTATGCGCAGCCGGGGGCGTCTGTGGTGCCGACCCGTACGCGGGATTGGCAGCGTCTGTTCGGCAAGGTGGTGGATGGCAAGAGAGTGTCGGGATAGTGGCCGAGGGGATGAGCACCGAGGAGATCCTCGCGGCCTATCCCGACCTCGAACCGGAGGATATCCGTGAAAGCGTTCTAGTACGCCGCCGAGGCGGGGCGGGAATGCGCGCTGTCGTTGACAATCCTATGAAGCTTCTGGTGGATAACGCACTGTCACCATGGGTCGCGGAGGACCTCCGCCAGGCGAGCTATATGCATCATCCGGCGCGCTACGTTAGCCGCACCAGCTGCCCAGTCTCGGCGCTCTGGAAGAGGGCCTCGATCACCTTCGCCTGGGCCACGCCGTCTTCGGCCGGCGGGAGCAGCCTGCCGGCACGCACGCAGCGGGCAAAATGATCGGCCTCCAGGGCATACTGGTCGGCGCCGGGGACCTCTTCCACGCGGCGCTCGCCGCCCGTCACGATGGCAAGTTGCACCGGCCCGCTCCCGGGCACAAAGGCCGGTTCCACCACGATGCGGCCACGGTCTCCGGCAACCTCATAGCGCTGCGGGCCCGCCACATCGAAGCTGGCATCCACGACCGCCAGCCGCCCCTCAGGGAACGCCAGCGTAGCGACAAAGCCGGTGTCTACACCGAAGGCGGGGTCTACGTACATCTGCGCCGTCACGGCTACCGGCTCGGCTCCAAACAGGAAGCGCGCCGCGTTGACGGTGTAGCAGCCCACGTCCATAAGTGCGCCGCCCTCAAGCGGCCGGCTCAGGCGAATATCTCCGGCGGCACGGCGCTGCGGAGACATGGCGAAGCAGAACGAGGCGCGCAGGAGCCGCGACGTGCCGATAGTGCCGTCTGCAAGAAGCCGGAGGGCCCGGGCATGCTGCGGGTGCAGCCGGTACATGAATGCCTCCATCAGCAGCACCCCGGCTTGCCGGCAGGCTTCGGCCGCCTGCACCGCGTCGGCAGCCCGCCGCGCCAGCGGCTTCTCGCACAGCACGTGCTTGCCCGCCTGCGCCGCGCGAATGGTCCACTCGACGTGCAGGCTGTTGGGCAGGGCAATGTAGACGGCCTCGACCTCAGGATCAGCGAGCAGCTCCTCATAAGAGCCGTAGGCGCGAGGGATCTGCAACTGCGCCGCCACTTGCTGTGCCCGTCCGGCCTCCCGGCTGGCGATGGCGACGACCTCGCCTTCCGTGCCGGCGCGCACGCCGGGGATGAAGCGCTCCCGAGCGATGCGTGCAGTGCTGAGAATACCCCAGCGGAGCCGAGACGCTCTCGTCCGGCCCCTGCTATTCTGTTCGCCCCGTGCATCAGCGTCTCCTTCGTGCATGACATGCATGTGTACTGCCGTGCATGTGTATTGCATAAATAACGCCGGCTCAATGCGCCAAGGGCCCAGGGCCCTCTTGGTCATCGTAGCGGCGGCCGCACGTGCCCGCAAGAGAAGATTGTCTACCAGTCCGAGCCGGACGTGTGGGTGCCGGCGTATCTCCTGCGCCCGCTTGATCCGCCGGCACCGCGGCTGCCGGCCGTGCTGGCCTTGCACGGGCACGGTGGGCGCTGGGGCAAGGGACAGGTAGCCGGCGCCATAGACGAACACGAGCAGGTCAGGCAGAACATCGCGCGCTACAACTACGACTACGGCCGCCAGTTCGCCCGACGCGGCTATATTGTGCTGTGCCCCGATGCACGGGTCTTCGGCGAGCGAGCCGCTGGCTGGTGGGCGCCCGGCGACCCGCCGCGCAGCTTCGACCCGTGCGATCGCGCCGGCAACAAGGCCGCGCTCTTAGGGTATAGCCTGCTCGGGCTCACCGTATGGGACGACCGCCGTGGCATCGACTACCTCCAGAGCCGGCCGGATGTCGATCCCGACCGCATTAGCGTGGCCGGTCTATCGCTGGGCGGCACGCGGGCGACCTATGTCGCCGCCCTTGATGACCGGGCGCGGGCTACGATCATTAGCGGCTACCTCAACACGTTCCGCGCCTATGCGCTGGGCAAGCAGTTCTGTGGCGGCCAGTTCGTGCCGGGACTGCTGCGCTGGGCGGAGCAGCCGGATGTGACGGCCCTTATTGCGCCGCGCCCGCTCTTGATCGAAGCCGGCATCCACGACGAGGCGTTCCCCATCGCAGCCAGCCGCGAGGCGCACCGCACTCTGAAGCGTGCCTACCGGTTGCTGGGGGCTGAAGATCGGTTGTGGCGCGACGAGTTCGACGGCGGGCATGCCTGGAGCGGCCGGCTGGCCTACGAGTTCATGGACCGCTACCTGCGCAGCTGACGTCCGGCCGCGCTAGCTCCCGGTGGCCGGACGCAGCAAGAGCCACATGCTGCCCTCCCAGCGCTCGCCCGGGGCTAAGACAAGGAGCCCGTGCCCGCGCACGCCGTGCGCGGCGAGATTGAATACGTTGGGCGGGCAGGTCCATGGCTCAAAGCAGACGCCCGGCCGGCCCGGCGGCGTGTACACGGTAACGTTCGGGTGGTTCGGCGTGGCGCGCATCACCGCGGCGAGGCCGTTGGCCGGATCGAGGACGGTGCACTCCACCACCCCGTCTCGTAACGCCAGCTCTGTATACACACCGTCGTAGGTCCGCTCTGCCAGCAGCGTGGGCCGGCGCAGATCATGCTCGCCACGGACCGGCTCGCAGAGCTCCTCCCACGGCGCCACCACACCGTCGCTCACCGCGTGCACGCGCGGCAGGTTCCAGCGGCGCGCCGCCGGCACCTGGATGAGGCACTCGCCGGGGCTCCCCTGCGGGCCAAGCGGCAGCCGGAAATACGGATGCGCCCCGTAGCCGAACGGGAGCTTGCCCGATCCCGTGTTGGTCACCTGAACGTGCAGTTGTATGCTCTGCGCGTCCAGCCGGTACGTGGCATCGACCTGATGGGGGAACGGGTAGCCATCCAGGGTATCCGGGTGGTCTGCCGCGTCGAACCTGCTCTGCACGGTCGCCGCATCGTCGCCGGCCTGGGTAGCCACCACCTTCCAAGGCCGGTCCAGGGCGAAGCCATGGAAATCGCGCGGCAGCCGCAGCCGCCTGCCTTCAAAGATATATTCGCCGCGTGGCACGCGGCTGGGGAACGGGAACAGCAGTGGAATGCCCCACCAGGACGGGTGTGTCCGCAGCTCTTCCAGCGTCGGCGGATCCAGCAGCAGATCGACCAGGCGGCCGTCGGGCGCAGCCAGGCGCGCCGCAATGGCGTTGTTGCCCAGGGCCGGCCAGAGATGCAGCCAGGCCCCACCGGCCGTATCGGCCAGCACGACCAGCGTCTCACCCTCGCGCGTGACTGTATCGACCGTGAAGCGGCTCATGTTCCCGGCTTCCTCCCTCCCCGGCGTTCCCCGTGCGTTGCCGGCAGCGCCTTCACGCGACGCCCTCCAGTATAGCTATCCTGCCGTGCGGCCGCTACGTAGGGGGTCCCCAGGCCTCTTCAGCCCTCATAGCGAGCACAGGCCATATCGAGTAAGCAAACATAGGACCCTGCTCGGCCGGGTAGGACCCTGCTCAGCCGGGAGGTTGCGTTTATAGCGTTTATCAGGTACACCGAGGTGCCCGGCGTGATGGCTGAGAGCGTCTCGTAGAGGACTCTACGCGAGGTGTACGATGGCTGCGACAGTGGTAGACCGTGAGCCGGCCGCTCCGGCGGAAGAGGAACGCACCCTGCTGGCTGAGGTCTACCGTGTCTTGCACCGAGAGCCGACCGCTCGACCGCAGCTCCTCCTCGACCCCACGGGGAAGCGATCCAGCTTCCGCCCTCCCTTCTGCGCGTCCTCAAGCAGGCAGCGCTGGCGCCGCTGCAGGGCGACGCAGTGGCGATCTACCCTGTGCACAAGGAGCTGACTACGCAGCAGGCCGCCGATCTTTTGAATGTTTCGCGTCAGTACCTGGTGCGCTTGCTAGAGGAGGGCAAAATACCATATACCAAGACCGGCACACACCGGTGCATTCGATTCAGCGACCTAATGGCCTATAAAGCGCAGCGTGATGCTGAGCGCCGCAGGCAGCTCGATGAGCTTGCTCAGCTCAGCCAGGATCTGGGCCTCTATCGCTAGCATCGGAGTCTCCTCTAACCATCATGCGGATCATTAACAACCTCGCTGTACAAGCGCCTGGCTTCGCCGATCTGGTTCGCCGTGCTTTATTCCACGGGCACGATTTATAGCTTCTATCCGTTGCTCACGCTGATGGAGTTACAGGAACTTCACGCACACCGGCGTGGGAATGGACAGCACGTGGCCGGTGGGAGCAAGTTGCCCCGTCCCCTGATCGATGCGGAAGGCGACGATCGTATCACTCTGCTGGTTGGCCGCATACAGGAACATACCGCTTGGGTCGATGGCGAAATTGCGCGGGGTCTGGCCCTGGGTAGGCACATGCCCGACGGCGTCGAGCCGGCCTGTGCCCTCGTCTACCTGAAAGATGGCGATGCTGTCGTGCCCGCGGTTAGAGCCGTACACGAACCTGCCCGCAGGGTGCACGTGCACGTCGGCGCAGGTGTTCTGCCCGGCGAAGCCCTCCGGCAGCGTCGAGACAGTCTGGAGCTCCTCCAGGACGCCGCGCTCTGCGTCGTAGGTGAATACCGTAAGGGTAGAGTCGAGCTCGTTGATAACGTAGACGTAGCGGCCGTTCGGATGAAAATCCAGGTGGCGCGGGCCTGCGCCCAGATGGGTGCGGGCGAACGGCGGATCGTTCGGTATCAGGCGGCCGGCCTCGAGGTCGAGCCGGTACACCAGTACTTTGTCCAGCCCCAGGTCACAGGCCAGAGCGAAGCGGTTGGCCGGGTCCGGCGTGATCGAGTGCGCATGCGGCCCCTCCTGCCGCCTGGGATTGACGCTGGAGCCGCTGTGCTGCACGACATCGCTCGCCGGGGCCAGGCTGCCATCGCCTTGAACGGGGAAGATCGCGACGCTGCCTCCGCCGTAGTTTGCCGCCAGGACGAAGCGGCCGGTGTGCTCCACGCTGACATGGCACGGCCCGGCACCGTGCGAGGACTGGCGGTTCAGAAAGGTCAGCATCCCGGTGGCCGGGTCGATGGCGAAGGCGCTGACCGCACCGCCGGGGTGGCCGTCGATCTCCGGCACGGCGTTCACCGCGTAGAGATAGCGCCCGCTCGGATGCAGGGCGAGGAACGATGGGTTCGGCACATCAGCAACGGTGTGCACGAGTGTTAGCGCGCCGGATACCGGATCCATCCGGCAGACGTAGATGCCCTCCGCACTCCCCCGCCCGTGAGGGGCGGTACGGGAGAACGTGCCGACATAGACAAGCCTCGATTCCCCAGACGGCGCGGCCATCTCTTCCCTGCCTCTCTTTAGGTTATCGTTGTTATTCTGGTGACCACAGGCCAGATACGCTGCTCAAATCCAGACCTGGTCTTATTGCTTGTAGAACTTATCCAGCTCGATCTGGACCAGCTTGTGCGTCTCGGCCAGCACGTTCGGCAGTGGCTCTTCCTTGCGCCACGCCTTGTTGAGCGTGTTCTGGGCCACCGTGCGCCACTCCTGCCAGACGGCATTCAGGCCTAGCGGCCCGGCGAACTCCAGGCTCTTCAGGAAGGCGCGGCGATTCCGCGGAGGCGGCGGCGCCTTAGCCACAACTTCGTCGGCCGCCTTCCGATGCATTGGCAGACCTGTACCCGCCGTCCCACGGATAATCTGCTGTTCCAGCTGGCTGTGCCACTTCAGCCACTCCCAGGCGGCATCCGGCAGGCGCGAGTCCTTGGCAATCACCCAGCAGTTGGCGATCACGGTAGTCCAGCGCGCCGCCGGCCCCTGTGGCACCAGCTCGACATCGTAGGTGTGGTCCTTCATGTTGGCGTCGCCCAGCCGGGCGTAGATATGGAACTGCATGGCACTGCGCCCCTCGGCCGTAGGCGTGGGCGCAAAGGGGTACTTGCCCTGCTCTGCAAATGGGGGCGCCAGGCCGCGGTCCATCAGCCCGATAAGGAACTCGTACGCCTCGCGCACCTTCGGGTGATCGAACTGCGACTTCGTGCCGGTGTCGTCCAGCACCCCCACGCCGAAGAGCTTGGGGAAGAGATACCAGCTCGTGGTGATGTAGTTCGGCTGGGCGAAGAAGCCGTACTGCTTCTTGCCTGGATCGGTGAGGCGCTGCGCCGCGCCGGTGAGATCGGTCAGCGTCCACTCCGGAGTCGGGTACCTCAGCCCAACCTCGTCGAAGGCAGCGGTGTTATAGAAGAGCGCTACTACTTGAAGATCGCCTGGCACGCCCCAGATGCGGCCCTGGACATCCTTCGTCACAGTAAGCTGGTAGTAGTCGCTCTCCCGCATGTCCCGGCGAATGTACGGTGCCAGGTCACGGATCAGGCCGCGTGGCCCCCAGCCGGTGCAGCGCCCGTCCTCACCGTACCAGACGTCCGGGGGCGTGCCGGCGGCCAGCATGCTGGTCACCTTGTCTAGAGTATCGTTCCAGGCCCCGGAGATCGTTTCGATCTCCAGCTTCGGATGCCGCGCCTGGAAGCCCTCCAGGATCGCCGGCGGGTGCTGCTGTTCGCCGCCCACCAGGGCAATCACCAGCTTGCCCCTGAGCTCGGCGAAAGGCTGGCCCTGCTGCGGCGCCTCACGCCCCGTTCTGGCTACACCGCATGCCGCGGCCAGCAAGAGCGGCGCCGTGGCGCCACCACACAGGATTCCGCGGCGTGTCACCCTGGGAATACGTATTGGGTACGCCCCACTACCCATCATCTGTCACCTCCCACGGGAACCTCGACCCCCTGAAAAGGGAGGGGGCTTGAGGGAGAGCTCTGGCCTGTTTCGACCTGATGTCGCACTGCCGAGGCGTGCGCGTGGGCCCGCTGTGAGCCCAGCCCTGTTGTTTCCATACCGTTCGCTCCCTCAAGCTCCCCTCCCCTAAAGGGGAGGGGCCGGGGGAGAGGTCTATCTTCCCCCCGCCGGCATTGTAGATACTACAGGCCTGATGTCAACCTGATCCCCGGCAGGCACATTGGTCGCGCTACTGGGCGCGTCTGATCTCTTCCACCGCCGCCGGGTTCTCCAGGGCTGAGAGGTCGCCCAGGTCGCCAACGCCGAGGTAGGCGCCGCGAATCACCCGGCGCAGGATCTTGGCGTTGCGCGTGCGTGGCAGGTCTCGCACGAACTTCACCTCGTCGGGCGCGAGCGGCTTGCCCAGGTGCTCGGCAACGCACTGCTTGATCTCCTCGCGCAGCGCCTCGCCGGGCAGCCAGCCGGGCTTGAGGACTGCGAAGACCACGATGGCCTCGCCTTTGACCGGATGCGGTGCTCCGATGGCCGCGGCCTCTGAGACCGCCGGATGTGCGACCACAGCCGACTCAACCTCCGCGGGCCCAATGCGCTTGCCGGCCACCTTGATCGTGTCGTCTGACCGGCCCAGGATGTACCAGAAGCCGTCGCGGTCCACCAGCGCCCAGTCGCCGTGCACCCACATGTTGGGGAAGCGCGACCAGTAGGTCTCAAGGTAGCGCTGTGGGTCGTTCCAGAAGCCACGGGTCATGCCGGGCCAGGGGCCACGCAGCACGAGCTCGCCGACGCGACCGCGCACAGACCTGCCCTCCTCATCCACCACATCCACGTGCATGCCGGGTACCGGTAGATTAAACGCGCAGGGCTTGAGCGGCCGCAGCACGGTGCAGCCCAAGATTCCGCCCGAGATCTCGGTCCCGCCGGAATAGTTGATGATCGGGCAGCGCCCGCGGCCGATCTTCTCGAAGTACCAGCGCCACGGCGCCGGGTTCCAGGGCTCGCCCGTAGAGCCGAGCAGCCGCAGCGAGGATAGGTCGTGGCGCTCGACCCACTCGTCGCCGGCGCGCATAAGCGCCCGTACAGCCGTGGGCGAGATGCCCAGTACAGTGATGCGATGTCGCTCGACCAGGGACCAGAGCCGGTCGGGCTGTGGATAGTCCGGGGCGCCATCGTAGGCCACCAGCGTGGCGCCGAGCGAGAGCCCGCCGGCCACGGCCCAGGGCCCCATCATCCAGCCCATGTCGGTGAGCCAGAAGAGCGTATCGCCCTGGTCCAGATCGAAGCAGTGCGCCAGGTCCTGCGCCGCCTTGAGCGGGAAGCCGGCGTGCACGTGCAGGGCGCCCTTGGGCCGGCCCGTCGTCCCCGACGTGTAGATGATCATGTACGGGTCCTCGGCATCCATGCGCTCGGTCTCGTATAGCCCCGGCTGGCCAGAGACCGCCTCATCCCACCAGACATCCCGCTTCACCTCCCAGGGCACCGCATTGCCGGCGTGGGAGACGACTAGCTTGCGGGCAACGCCGGCCTGCGCGGCGGCTGCGTCGGCCACAGGCTTCATCTCGACCAGCCTGCCGCGGCGGTAGTAGCCGTCCGCAGTGATGAGCAGCAATGCGCCGGCATCCTGCAGCCGCGAGGCCACCGCCGGGGCGCCGAAGCCAGAGAAGATCGGCGTGAAGATGGCGCCGATCTTACTGCAGGCAAGCGAGGCGATGATCGCCTCAGGGATCATGGGCAGATAGATGCCCACGCGGTCGCCTCTTCCCACGCCCAAGCTGCGCAGCGCGTGGGCGGCGCGATTGGTTTCCTGCCAGAGCTCGTGGAAGCTATAGCGGCGCACGGTACCGTCCTCGCCCTCCCAGATCAGGGCGGTAGCATCGCGCTGCGGGCCGGCTGCGTGTTTATCCAGGGCGTTGTGCACGTAGTTGTACTGGGCGCCGACGAACCAGCGCGCCCATGGCAGGCCGCGCGAGAGGTCGAGCACCTGCTGCCACGGGCGGTAGAACTCCAGCCCGAGGTCGGCGATCACCGCCGGCCAGAACCACGCCGGATCGGCAGCCGCCCGGTCGATCAGCGCATCGAGGTCGGAAATACCATGCCGGTGCATGAAGCGACGTAGCCGGCTACGGGCGATGTACTCCGGCGTTGGCTGCCAAGCGATCGGCTCCGCCAGGGCGGCCGGCTCCTCCGAGCCCGCTGAGACGCCCCCTGTAACAGAAGAGGAGTGCAGTTCACGCATGGTTGCCTCCAGCTGGTTATCGTCGTTCGTCTCTGTTCGTGGTTATGGCTCCGGCTGGTGCCGCTATCTGCGAGCACGCCTGGAGGTACCGGCCGGCCGGCGGACGGCCGAGCACACCCAGGATGAAGCGGCTTGCCGCAGCGACCTTCTCCAGCGAGACCCCGGTCTGGATACCCATTCCGTGCAGCATGTACAGCAGGTCTTCGGTGGCCAGGTTGCCGGCAGCCCCGGGCGCAAATGGACAGCCGCCCAGGCCACCGGCCGAGGTATCGAAGGTGGTCACCCCCAGCAGCAATGCTGCCAGGGCATTGGCCAGCGCGGTGCCGCGCGTGTCATGAAAGTGCACGGCTACCCGTACTGCGCCGGCCTCTGCCAGCACCGGACCGACCACCGCCGGGATCTGCGTCGGCACCGCAACGCCGATGGTATCGCCCAGGGAGAGCTCCTGGCAGCCCAGGTCAAGCAGGCGCCGCGCCAGGTCTAGCACCTTTCGCGGCTCTACAGAGCCCTCGTACGGGCAGCCGAAACAGACCGAGATGTAGCCACGCACCCGCAGGCCCTCGTCCAGGGCTCGCTTCACCACCGGCCTGAACGCCACCAGGCTTTCCAGCACCGTCATTCTGATGTTGTGCCTGGTAAAGGCATCGGTAGCACCGGTGAACACGGCGATGGCGCGGGCTCCGGCCGCCAGGGCGCGCTCCAACCCCTTCATGTTCGGGACCAGCGCCCAGTACACCGGCCCTGCCGAGCGCTGCCGCAGCAGGGCAAATAGCTCCTCAGCGTCGGCGAGCTGCGGCACTACCCTGGGGCTGACAAAGGCCGTTGCCTCGATATCAGACAGGCCTGCCTCTGCCAGCAGCTCGATGAAGCGCAGCTTTGCCGCCACCGGCACAGCCACAGGTTCGTTCTGTAGCCCATCGCGCGGGCCGACCTCGACAAGGCGCACGCGCGCGGGCAGGCGCTCCCAGATCCTCATCCTGCCAACTCCACCAGCGCCGCACCAGCCGGCACGTGGTCGCCGGGGGCACAGCGCACCCGCGCCACCACCCCGCGGCGGGGCGCCATGATGGTGTGTTCCATCTTCATCGCCTCCAGCACCACCAGCAGCTGTCCGGCATCGACCGCCTCTCCCTCGCGGACGGCCACCTTGACCACTCGGCCGGGGAGCGGTGCCTGGAGGGCGTCCTGCGCCACGCCGGCAGCCGCCGGCCGTGCGGGCTCCTCGCCACGCAGCCCGCCGGCTTTCTCAAGCACGAAGGCGTGCCCATCCAGGCCAACGTGTAGGGCATCGGCGGTCTCCACCACGCGGGCGTTCCACGTCTGTGCGCCCTCGCGCAGGAGCAGTGTGGCCGGTCCCACCCGCGCAAAAGCCACGCTGCGCTCTTCGCCAGTAGGAAGGCGGATGACCCAGCCCGTGCCATCGCGCTTTGAGGCAGTGAGAAGCACCTGCCGGCCACAGTGGCGATAGTGCAGCACAATGCCCTGGCCACCGAGCCGCCAGGGACCGGCACGCCAGGGATCGCGCGGCTCCGGCGCGCCGGCACACAGCTGCCATCCCGCTGCAGCGAGCATGGCCTGCTTCAAGAGCTCCGGCCGCATTGCCGGCTCGCCCGGATGCATCTCCAGGAAGTCGGTCGAAAGCTTCCCGTTACGGAAAGCCGCGGAGTCAAGCACCGCCTGCAGCAGCGGCAGGTTCGTGGTCACGCCCAGCACCGTATAGGCGCGCAGCGCCCCCAACATCCGTGCAATGCAGGCAGCTCGGTCGGGGGCATGGACAATCAGCTTCGCCAGCAATGGATCGTACGCCGTGCTCACCTCGTCGCCGGTCTCCACGCCGACATCGTTACGGATGCCGGCTCCCTGCGGCGGTTCGAACAGCAGCAGCCGTCCTCCACAGGGCAGGAACCCTCGCGCCGGGTCCTCGGCGTAGATACGGCATTCAATGGCGTGGCCGCGCGGGCGCACATTCTCCTGGGTGAACGAAAGGGGCAGGCCTGCGGCGATACGCACCTGCTCGCGCACAAGGTCCATCCCCGTGACCAGCTCGGTCACCGGATGCTCCACCTGGAGGCGCGTGTTGACCTCCAGGAAATGAACCGTGCCTGCGGGATCGACCAGGAACTCGACTGTGCCGGCGTTGACGTAGCCGGCCGCCCGCAGCAGCGCCACCGCAGCCGAGGCCAGGGCCTCGCGCGTGGCCGGGCTGAGCCCCGGCGCCGGGCTCTCCTCAATGACCTTTTGATGCCGGCGCTGCACCGAGCAGTCCCGCTCGCCGAGGGCTACCACATGGCCATGCATGTCCGCCAGCACCTGGACCTCGACGTGGCGAGCCGGTGCGATCACGCGCTCCAAGAGCACAGTCGCATCGCCGAAGGCGGCGAGCGCCTCCCGGCGGGCGCTCGCCAGCGCCTCCGGCAGCTCATCCGGTGTGCGCACCAGACGCATGCCACGGCCGCCGGCGGCGGCCGTGGCCTTGATCAGTAGCGGAAAGCCAAGCTCCCGTGCTGCTGCCACGAGCGCAGCGTCCGACTGGTCATCGCCGTCGTAGCCGGGGACAACCGGCACTCCCACCGTACGGGCGAGCTGCCTAGCCGCGCGCTTGTTCCCGAGCAGGCGCATAGCCTCGGGCGGCGGGCCGACGAAAACGAGGCCTGCCGCACGGCAGGCTTCGGCGAAGCGCGGGCTCTCAGCCAGAAAGCCATAGCCGGGGTGAACCGCCTCAGCGCTGCTCTGGTGCGCGGCGGCGATAATTTTCTCGATGCAGAGGTAGCTTTCAGCCGCCGGGGCGGGGCCGATACAGTAGCTCTCGCTCGCGCGACGCACGTGTAGCGCCTGTGCATCGGCCTCAGAGTACACTGCTACAGTGCGGATGCCCATCTCCGCGCAGGTTTGCAGCACCCGCACGGCGATCTCGCCGCGATTGGCCACCAGCAGCTTCTGAAACATGCGCGCGTGCCTCGCCCCTCGTAGGGGCGAATGATCATTCGCCCCTACATCAGCGAATGATTGTTCGCCTCTACCCCTGTCCCTGCATCACTCCTTGCCATGAACCACCCAGGAGGGCCTGCGTTTCTCCAGGAAGGCTGCCACGCCCTCGCGGGCTTCCGCTGTGGTGCGCAGCCGGGCCAGCAGCTCAGCAGTCCAGTCCTGTGCGTCCTCTGGGTTCTCGCCCTTAGCCCGCCGGATCAGTGCCCGTGCCTGGGCAGCGGCCCCAGGCGCGCTCGTGGTGAACTCGTGCAGGATGCGCTCGACGGCGGCGTCAAGCTCATCCGCCGGCACGACGTGGTGCACCAGGCCGATCTGCAGGGCGCGCTGGGCATCGAAGCGCTCGCCGCTGGCAAAGAGGGCTCGGGCGTGGCTCTCGCCGATCTTGGCTACTACATACGGTGCGACAACTGCGGGCAGGATGCCCAGCTTGACCTCGGAAAAGCCAAAGCGCGCGTCGTCCGCCGCCACGACGATATCGCAGCATGCCAGCAGTCCGACCCCCGCACCCAGCGACGCGCCATGAGCGCGGGCCACTGTGGGCAGCGGGCACCAGTTCAGCGCGGCGAGCATGCCCGTGAGCTTGCGCGCATCGGCCAGGTTTTCTTCATAACTCAGGTCCGCTGCAGCGCGCATCCAGGTCAGATCGGCGCCCGCGCAGAAGGAGGGCCCGGCGCCGGACAGGAGCACCGCGCGCACCTCTCCACCGGCGCTGACGGACGTAAGACACGCCGTCAGCTCATCCACCAGCTCGGGATTGATGGCATTGTGCACCGCCGGCCGGTTCAGCTGCACGTGCAGGGCCGGCCCTTTGCGCTCCACCAGCAGGTGACGAAAACCAGATTCAGCCACGCGGAACCTCCGTAGCCCTTCCCCCCGGCCCCTCTCCCACGGCGCGGAAAAGGGATGCCACAACGTAGCCCCCGCCCTGCGGGAGAGAAGCGACGGGCGGGCCCGGGAAATGCTTACATCCGAAATACGCCGTAGGCGGTCTCGCCGATCGGCGCGTTGAGCGCGGCAGCAATGCCGAGCGCCAGCACGCGGCGCGTCTCCACCGGGTCGATGATGCCATCGTCCCACAGGCGGGCGGTGCCGTAATACGGGCTGGCCTCACGCTCGTACGTCTCTAGGATAGCGCTCACGAAGGCTTCCTGTTCCTGCTCGCTCATACGCTGCCCGCGGGCGCGCAGCGACTCCAGCCGCACGGTGAGCAGCGTGTCGGCAGCCTGTCGGCCGCCCATCACGGCGATGCGGGCATTCGGCCACATCCACAAAAAGCGCGGGCCATAGGCACGCCCGCACATAGCATAGTTGCCGGCGCCGTACGAGCTTCCGATGATCACAGTGAACTTCGGCACGGCAGCGTTTGCCACAGCCATGACCATCTTCGCCCCGTCTTTGGCGATGCCGCGGTGCTCATAGTCCTTCCCCACCATGAAGCCGGTGATGTTCTGCAGGAACACCAGCGGCAGGCGGCGCTGCGTGCACAGCTCGATGAAGTGCGCCCCCTTGAGCGCACTCTCAGAAAAGAGAATACCGTTATTGGCCACAATGCCCACGGGATACCCGTGAATGTGCGCGAAGCCACAGACCAGCGTTGGCCCGTAACCGGCCTTGAACTCATGGAAGCGGCTGCCGTCTACGATGCGGGCGATCACCTCTTTGACGTCGTAGGCCACGCGAGGATCGGCGGGCACGATGCCGTAGAGCTCCTCAGGAGCATAGCGCGGCGGTTCGGGGTCCACCTGCTCCCAGGGCGGCTCAGGAGGCCTGCCACCCTGATGCGCGACGATCTCGCGCACCAGCGCCAGTGCATGCTCATCGTTCTCGGCATAGTGGTCTGCCACGCCGGAGATGCGCGTATGCACCTCGGCGCCACCCAGCTCCTCGGCCGTCACCTCCTCACCGGTCGCCGCCCTGACCAGCGGCGGCCCGCCCAGGAAGATCGTGCCCGTGCCGCGCACGATTACCGTCTCGTCGCTCATTGCGGGCACGTACGCGCCGCCCGCCGTGCAGGACCCCATCACCGCGGCGATCTGCGGGATGCCGGCAGCCGACATGCGCGCCTGGTTGTAGAAGATGCGCCCGAAGTGATCGCGGTCGGGGAAGACTTCGGCCTGCAAGGGAAGGTACGCGCCACCCGAGTCGACCAGGTAGATGCAGGGCAGGCGGTTCTCGAAGGCGATCTCCTGGGCGCGCAGGTGTTTCTTCACGGTGATCGGGTAGTATGTGCCGCCCTTCACGGTAGCATCATTGGCCACGATCATCACCTGACGGCCGCACACGGTGCCAATACCGGTGACAAGGCCGGCCGCCGGAACCTCCCCATCGTACATATCCCACGCCGCCAGCGGGGCAATCTCCAGGAAGGGAGTATCAGGATCCAGCAGGCACTCGATGCGCTCGCGCACGAGCAGCTTGCCACGGGCGCGGTGGCGCTGCCGCGCCGCCTCACTGCCGCCCTGCTGCACCAGCGCCAGCCGCTCACGCAGTTCCTCCACCAGCCGGCGGTTTGCCTCCGCATTGGCGAGGAACTCCGCGCTCCTAGTCTGGACGTGGCTCTGGATCACACTCATGGGTTCCTTCTTCGCAGTACACACGACGCAGTACATAGCTCCTGCGTCGTGCATAATCCGCCGTGCATAGTGTGCAAGCCCCGCAATGCTTTGCCCCTCAGCAAGACCGCCCACTGTCCAGGGACCGGGCGGTAGAGCGCACGCAGGACGTATCACGGTATACGCACGAGGTGTTCGCCCAGCAGGCTCCGCGCAATCACCAGCCGGTTAATCTCGTTGGTGCCCTCGGCAATCTCGTTGATCTTCACCTGGCGCCAGTAGCGGGCCACAGCGCTGGGCTCGATGAAGCCGGCGCCCCCATGGATCTGGAACGCCTGGTCGGCGGCGCGCTTGGCCACCTCGGAGGCAAAGACCTTACACATGCTGGCCTCACGAGTGAAGGGACGCCCCTGATCTTTTAACCAGGCCGCTTTCAGCACGAAGGTGCGAGCCAGTTCGATCTCCATGGCCATATCCGCCAGCTTGAACTGGATGGCTTGGAACTCGGCGATAGGCCGGCCGAACTGCCGGCGCTTCGTCGCATATGCTAGAGCTTCGTCAAAGCAGGCCTGAGCCAGACCTACCGACAGCGCGCCGACTGCCACGCGCCCGGCGTCGAGCGCGGCCAGGCACTGGCGCAGCCCGGCCCCGCGCTGCCCCAGCAGATACCATTCCGGCACGGTGCAGTTCTTAAAGTAGAGCGGGTGCTGGTCGGACGCCCGCCAGCCCAGCTTCTCATAGGCCGGGCCGCGCGTGTACCCGGGCGTCTCCTGCGGCACTAGGATGGTGCTGATCTCCGGACGCTGCCGGCCATCCGGGCCCGGCTCACGCCATCCGGTGCGGGCTACCACAGTCACGCCGGCGGTAATCTCGGTGCCGGAGTTGGTGATATAGCGCTTGGAGCCATTGATGACCCAGTGGCCGTTCCGCAGCTCGGCGGTTGTCTGCACTCCTGCGGCGTCGCTGCCGGCACATTCTTCCGTGAGGCCGAACGCCCACAACCGCCGCCCGCCGGCGCAAGGCGCCAGGAAGCGCTCCTTTTGCTCGGCCGTGCCATAGGTGGCGATCGGCGCGCAGCCCAGCGAGATATGCGCCTCCATAGTGATGGCGACGGACGTATCGGCGCGGCTGATTTCCTCCAAGGCCAGGCAATAGGAGATAAAATCGCCGCCGGAACCGCCGTACTCCGAGGGAAGGGTCAGGCCCATCAGGCCGAGCTCGGCCATCTGAGCGATGAGGTCATACGGGAACTGTTGCGCTCGGTCGAGGGCTTCCGCGCGGGGGCGGATCACCTGCTGGGCGAAGTCGCGGGCGAGGTCACGCCAGCGTCGCTGCTGGGCAGTGAGTTCGAAGTCCACCGCGTTCCTCCTCGTTGAGGACGCTGCACTGACAAGAGGGCGCCGCGCGTGAGAGGACGCCAGACACGGCTCGTGACCGTCTTCTGACACTCAATCATAAGCGCGTCGCGCCACACCACGTCTTCATCATAACATCTTCACTTTGCCCTATGCCTCTTTCAACCCTGCCGGCCCCCCGCTTGGAATGCCCACTCAGCGGCTCTGTGCCATCCTGGAGTAACAGTCTCTTGCGCTGCCCGGCGACGAGGACGTATAGTTCCTTCAGGAAGGGCTCGGAGCGCCGGCCCCCGACAGTGTGGTCGGGGATCCCGGCGCCGAGGTCGGGATGGTGCTCATGCAGTGCCTCCTTGCGCAATGGGGCGCGGGGTCTAAGCGGGTGGGTCGCGTGCCACCCCTACGGGAGCACACGCTGCTCAGGCTCGTTGTCTCACACCTTCCCTCCGGCCGCACTGCTCTACTTGCAGCATGCCGATCGCTTAGAGCACAGCCGGGTCACCTGGTGCAGAGATCTCCCCGCACCCGGCAATGCCTTCTGGTACACCCCCAGCCGGCCCCGGTGGTCTCGGTTCCACGGCTCGCCACCCCGCCTAGCGCCCGTTCCCGATCCACGCCGACGTGGCACAGTTCTTTGCTAGTCCCAGGGCTTCATAGCCCAGAGATTGTCCCGATGATGTGGCAAGCACGACGCATGTGCCGTCTCTCAAGGGCTGAGCGACCAATGCTCAAGGAGTGAGCACACACAATGACGATGAGCCAGTATGCCTATGTTCCTGCTGCGCCTCCACCCACGATCCATCTACAGCCGGAGCCGCCGACGGCCGGCACCGGCCTGCCACTACCGCCCGAACTTCTGGAGCGTATCTACCGCGCGATGGCGACGGCGCGAGCCTGTGACGAGCGCATGTGGATCCTCAACCGCCAGGGATACGCACGGTTCGTGGTGACCGGTCGCGGCCATGAGGCAGCCCAGGCCGGTAGTGCCGCAGCACTCCGAGCCGGGTACGATTATGTATTCTTGTACTACCGCTCGATGGCTGCGGCGCTGATGCTTGGCATCACCCCAGACGACCTGATGCGCAGCGTTTTGGTGCGAGAAGGCGATATCTTCTCCGGCGGGCGCCAGATGCCGAACCACTTCTCTTACCGTTCGCTGCGCATTCCCACCGTGTCCAGCGTCGTAGGGGCATCACTAACTCATGCGGTTGGCTGCGCCTATGCGGCGAAGGTGCTCGGAGAGAACTGGGTCTCTGTCTGCTATTTCGGCGACGGCGCTTCTTCGAAAGGCGACTTTCACGAGGCGCTCAACTTTGCCGGCATTCACCGGCTGCCGGTGATCTTCTTCTGCGAGAACAACGGCTGGGCCATCAGCGTGCCTTTCTCCTTGCAGTCGGCAGTGCCGCGCGTGGCCGACCGTGCGGCGGCGTACAACATCCCCGGTCAATGTGTCGATGGGCTGGACCCGGTGGCCTGTTATCAGGCCATGGCCGAGGCAGTGGCCCGTGCCCGCGCCGGCGGAGGGCCAACGCTGATCGAGGCACGCTGTATCCGGCTTGCCCCGCACACCTCCGACGATGACGATCGCTACCGCAGCGAGGAGGAGAAGGCCGAGTTGCGCGCCCAGGATCCACTGCCTGCCTTCAGACAGAAGCTCATCACCTGGGGCGTGCTTTCCGAGGATGCGCTGGACGCTCTAGACGCCGAGATCCGCCGCATGGTGCTGGAGGCCGCCGACCGCGCCCTGGCGCTGCCTCCAGCCGCAGATGCCTTCAGCCACTTGTATGGCACTCCCACTGGGCTTTCCCCCAGCAATGTTCTGCGGGAGGTAGCTGCTGATGCCTGAGATGACCCTGCTGGAAGCCGTGCGCACCGCCCTCTGGGAAGAAATGGAGCGCGATGAGCGGATAGTGATCATGGGCGAGGACGTGGGACGCAAGGGTGGAGTCTTCCGCGTCACAGAGGGCTTCCTGGAGCGCTTCGGGCCCTTGCGCGTTGTGGACACGCCCCTGGCCGAGCTGGCCATCGCCGGCATCGGCATCGGCGCGGGCTTCGGCGGCCTGCGGCCGGTGCTGGAGTTCCAGTTTGCCGACTACAGCCACCCGGCCTTCGACCAGATCGTGAACCAGGCGGCCACCATCCGCTACCGCTCGGCCGGCGCGTGGAGCTGCCCGGTTGTCTTCCGCGCCCCCTTTGGCGCGGGCGTCTCCGGCGGGCTCTATCATTCGCAGAGCGTCGAGGCGTTTTACTGCCACGTGCCCGGCCTGAAGGTCGTGGTGCCGGCCACGCCTTCCGACGCACGCGGCTTGCTCAAGACTGCCATCCGCGATGACGACCCAGTGTGGTTCTTTGAGCACAAGCTGAGCTACCGGCGCTACAAAGAGCAGGTCCCCGACTATGGGCCGGATGAAGGCCTGGTGCCGCTCGGCGTGGGCCGTATCGATCGTCCCGGCGATGACATCAGTCTCATTACCTACGGCGTTGGGGTGCACTGGGCACGCGAGGCGGCCGAGATCGTGGCCCGGCGTGAGGGCCTCTCGGTGGAAACCTTCGACCTGCGTAGCCTGGCTCCGCTTGACAAAGAGGGCATCGCCCGCACGGTTTCCAAGACGAACCGCGCTCTCATCGTACATGAGGCAAACAAGACCATGGGCATCGGCGCCGAGGTGGCAGCCTTTCTAGCTGAGGAGCTCTTCGAGAGCCTGGACGCGCCGGTGCTGCGCGTGGCGGCAGCCGACTGCCACATTCCCCACGCTCCATCTCTGGAGGAGCAGGTCATTCCTAACGTGCAGAAGATCGTCGACGCATTGCTCCGGCTGGCGTCGTATTAGCCCGTGCGGTGGCCAGACGGCTCGCGCGGGCGCATCTCCTCGCCGAGCTGTGCTGTGACGACGCCCGGCTGCACGGCCGCCGATGGTCAGCGTCGGCGGCTACAGGCGGTACTATACGATACTTACGATACTAAGGCGGTACTAAGCGGTACTAAAAGGCGGTACCAAGGGAGGAAACACGCATGTCTACCGAGACCACCGAGGCGGTGGAGCGTGTCTGCGTGGTGGGGGCAGGGACAATGGGGGCACAGATCGCCCTGCAGTGTGCCCTGCAGGGCCTGCAGGTGTGGCTGCACGATGTGCGCCCAGAACAGCTCGATCGCGCCCTGGCCACGGCCCGCCGGCAGCTGGAACGGCGCGTGCACCGTGGTACCCTGCCGGCTGCTGCGCCTGCAGCCGTGCTGGCCCGCCTGCATCCCACCACGACGCTGGCCGAGGCCGCCGCCCAGGCTGATCTGGTGATCGAGGCGGTGCCTGAAGACCTGGTCCTCAAGCAGCAGGTCTTCCAGGAGCTGCACCGACACTGCCCGGCGCACACCCTGCTCACCTCCAACTCCTCCAGCATGCCCATCTCGCAGCTGGTGGCTGCACTGCCCCTGGAGCGGCAGCAGCGGTGCGCCAACCTGCATTTCTTCAACCCGCCCTGGTGCTGCGGCTGGTGGAGGTGGTGCGGGGCCCGCACACCACCGAGGAGACCCTCCAGCGCCTGGTGGCCTTCGTGCGCCGCATCGACCGCGAGCCGGTGGTGCTCACCCGGGAGATCGACGGCTTTCTGGTCACCCGCCTGCTGTGGGCGCTGCTGCGGGAGGCCTTCTGGCTGGCGGAGCAGGGCTATGCCACGCCCCAGGACATCGACACCGCCGTGCGCTTGGGCCTCAACCATCCCATGGGGCCCTTCGAGGTAGCAGACTTCGTGGGCCTGGACGTAGTGCTGGGCATCGCCCGGCAGATGCACCACGCCTCGGGCGACGAGCGGGACCGGCCGCCGCGGCTGCTGGTGGAGCTAGTGGAACAGGGCGCGCTCGGCCGCAAGAGCGGGCGCGGCTTTTACCAATACGGCGACACAGCCGGCCCGGCCGACCGCCCATAAAAAGGTCATGCGCGCTCACCTTTGAGCATGGTGCAGCCCCTATGTTATGCTAGTCCGCAAAGCTACCAAGCTACCAAAATGGGCACCATTGCGCATCGGCGAGCGCGCGATGAGCCTTGGTGCCGGCATTGAGGATATCCTCTTGCATCGAGTTCCATGGGGTATCGAATTGCGTGGCGTATCGCGGTGCATGGTGCATCCAGTTGCACGGCCCTGGGAGGATGGTGATGCATAACTCCAGGAGAATCCTTAGGCAGCGCGCAACCCGCCGTACAGTCCTTGCTCTTGGCCCGGCAACTGCAGCGACAGCGCTGGCAACATGCCGTCCCGGGACGGCACCCGGCGGTGCCGGGGAGCAGGTCGGCGGCGCGCTGGAGAAGCACAAGCCCATGAAATTCGACGCATGGATCGGCACGGCTAACGATCGCGTCGCCCAGGTCAATGCCTGGAACCAGAAATATCCGCATCTGGAGGCCACCGCAGCGGCAGATGTCGGCGGCCAGGGCCAGCAGGCGCTTGAGCGGTTCACGGCGGCCATTGCGGCCGGTACGCCGCCGGCCGTCGCATTCTTCGATCGCTTCCAGGTCGCCGCGTTTGCTATCCGCAATGTGTTCCTGCCCCTTGACGACCTAGCCAAGCGCGACAAGTATGACTGGAAGCGCCATGTGGAAGCTACGCTCGAAGAGGCCCGCAGCATCGTAGATGGCAAATACTACGCGGTCCCGGCTACCACCGACGTGCGTTTCCTGTACTGGAACAAAGACCTGCTGGAAGAAGCCGGGCTCAACGCAGAGAAGGGGCCAGCAACCTGGGATGAGTTCCGTGAGTACGCTGCGAAGCTGACCAAGCGGGGCGGCAGCGGCATTGTTCAGCTGGGCGTGCATCCGTATCGCGCTCAGATGCACTTTAACCTCTTTGCCTGGCAGAACGGCGGCGGCTTCCAGACGCCCGACGGCAAGACGGCGACTGTCAACCGGCCGGAGAACGTTGAGGCCCTCCAGTGGATGCAGACGCTCTCTCGGGCGCAGGGCGGCGGGCAGGCCATCCGGGCCTTCGAAGGTGAGCGGTCCTGGACCGGCGGCCAGCATCCCTTCCTGGTGAACACGCTGGCCCTCGATCTCCAGACCAACGGCCGCCTGACGACCATCGCCCAGTATCGCCCGGACATGCGGTTCGGCTACGCCATGCCGCCCCTGCGCAAAGCCGGCGACCGGCCGCTCACCTGGTCGGGCGGGCATTCATTCGTCATCCCGCAGGGCTTCTCCGCCCCGGAGGTGGCCTGGCGGTTCATCCAGTTCCTGGTGAGCGAAGAAGGCTATGTGGTCCAGTTCGAGCAACGCAAGGCCGACGCCGCGGCGGCCGGCGGGTACGTGCTGCCGACCATGACCACGCAACCGGACCTGGACCAGAAGCTGTTCACCAGGTACCGCACCGGTATCCAGGCGATCGACGATGGGCTGAAGTTCGCTGTCGAGCTCCTGAAGTATACGCGTATCCGTGAGCCATCACTGGCGGCGATCGCCATGTGGGATGCCATTCACGGCGCGCCCGACGGGGCGCAGTACCACGCGGTGATCCTGGAAGACAAGACTGCCAAGCAGGCGCTTGACGATGCCCAGGTGATCTGCCAGCGGGCGTTGGACGAGGCCTGGTCAACGGTTGGCAAATAGGACGGCCTTCTCGGATAGTGTACCGGCGCCGGTTCGCCGGGTACACACTGCCCGTGGGAAGAGCGAGCCGGGAGGAGGGGTGGCTCACTCCTCCCCGTCCGGCTGCTCGGCGTCGGTGCTCGGCTGCTGAGGAAAGAGCCCGCCCTGTGGCGCCTCTCCAGGCAGGATCACGGTGACGCGCCGGGGCCGACCCGCCGCCTCGGAGACAGCGCTTTCCAGCAGCTCGCCGAATCGCCGGCGGAGCATCTCGCGGGCGAAGAGATCAGGCGCTGCCAGCACCAGCGTGTCGTTGACCAGCTCAACCGGCTGGGCAGGCTCGAAAAACGCACGATAGCATGCCGCGCTGACCCGGCGCCGGATCGCTGCGCGCGCTGCGGCCCAGAGCTCCCCTGCGTGCTGCGCCTGTGCAGGAACCTTTGACGCCCCGGTTTCCACCGCGGCAGGGGCTTCCTGCATTCCGCTGCGCACCAGGTTCGCCAGCACGGCGAAGAAATACGGCATCTTATTCGCCGTATTTATACTAACCGTTGACCGTTTACGAATTCGTGCTGCGCAATCGAGAGTGCGACGCTCGGCCTCGCGCGCCAGGGCAAGGAAGGCGTCTGCAGAAAGCCCGCTTTCTCGCCATATTCGCCGCGCTCGCGTGCGATTCGCGGCTAGATGTTCGGGTGCGTCGCCGAAACGCTGGGTCAGCTCTTCGATCAGCAGGTCGAGCGCGGCGCTGTGGCCTGCGGGAGCGCCTAGGTCGGCGGCTCCGCTTGTGGCATTGCCTGATTCGGTGTGGTTGGGGACGGTAAGAGCGCCCCTGTGCTCTTCCGAGGGCCGCTCCGGGTTGCTGAGTCCGGCCTGATCAGCCGTGCTCTCTCCTCCAAGGGTTCCCGAACGGTAGTCATCCATCGCCTGATCGAGCCGGATACTTTCGGAGATATCTAGTTCCCGGGGTTCTGATTCGATTCGCGGGGCGCGTGCGTGCCCGTGGGGAGGGAACCTGCTGCGCCTCCGCCCGGAGAGCATGCGTTTCCCTCCCCGGGGAACGTGCGTTCCCCTCCCCACGGGGAAAGCGTGTTCCTCGGGGGCAGGCCGAGATACAGAGCCGGGGGGCCTCGAGGCCTCCTGTAGCCCCCCAGGAGTTGTATGCCCGTCAGGCACTCCTCCGGCGTAGTCTCCCGCATCGTCGCCCGGATGGTCGGAAAGCCCTGTGTGCGAGAGGAGCTGCGGGCTTCGCCTACTCCAGATATGCATGTCGCGCATGATCAGGGCATCGAGCCGGTCGAAGAGCGGCGTAAAGTCGTAGGCGTGCGACGTGGTACCGCCGTCGGGACGGCGGCGCTCATGGATAATGAGCAGTCCTTTGGCCACGAGGGAGTCTTTATAGTTCCGCAGCGCGCGCTTGGTCAGGCCGGAATGGCGCGCCATACTGGCGAGTGACGGGAAGGGGAGGTCGGTGGTCCACCGGTGGGCCAGCACGTAGGCGATGAACCAGACCTCCTGGGGCTGCAAGCCGAGTTCGGCCTGGTAATAGAAGAGCGCAAAGGGGACGGTGCCGATGCCAGCTGTGCGAATGAGCTTGCCGTAGCGGGCATCAAAGCTGGAGCCGGCCCGCCGCGCCCCACCGGCAGCGATCTCAGACGTGGTAGCCTCACGTGTCGGCGCCGGTCGGTGCAGGATGGTCATGGGCGTCTCCCTCCGGTGTGCGGGCGTGTGGCGGTAGACCATCGGCGTAGTAGCCGTGCAGGTAGACCGGGCGGCCGGTCAGGCGGCTGGGACGCACAATCCATTCGCCGAGCAGAAAGAGATAGCCGCGACGGTACGGCTGCACGGCACAGAGCCCCGCAGCCTGTAACTCCCGCACCAGGCGTCCCAGCGTGCTGCGGCTGACCTCGAGCACTGCGGCGCGGATCTGTTCCGAGCTTGCGGCGACCGCCAGATACCCCTGCGCGCGCAGGCGCGCCGCTTCCGGCGCGCTGTCCGGTTCCGGACATGCAACGCGGGAGCGCAACCAGAGGTAGAGCTTGAACGCGTCGCCGCTTATGCTGCGGACCCAGGGCTCGGTATACCAGCTCGTCGGCGCCATCGCGCGCCCCTGCTTCCCAGCGAAGCACTGTTGCCGCGCGGCCCGGCCGCGCCGGGAACACAGCATCACCCTACCACTTGATGACCAACATTGCAACACCTCACCGCGCCCCCTTAGCGGCAGAGAGGGCACGTGCCCCCACGAATTGTGCGAATTTAGCAATGGCTGTGGCGGCGCAGTCCCCGCTGTTGTGCATATCTGGCACGATCTGGTCGAATTTGTGCTGTGATAGCATAACCTGGGGGCGGGCCGGTTTCCTGAGGGCCGGGCCGCATGTCATCTGCTCGTGTCGTCTTCTGAGGGGCTTGTCGAGGCTTTGACGCGTGCAAGAACGGCTTGTTATACTCAGGGCGAAGCCGTGCTGATGCATCGAACACCAAGGCATTGGCGGGCCGCATGGACCCGGCAGCCCTGTGCCGATGGGGGGGCGCTACCGGTGAGATCTCCAGAGGGGATCGGGGGAGCTATGAGCTATGGACGTTCACCGGGGAGGCTGCCCATGAGGCCGCGGCGTAACACAGTGCAAAAGGGGAAAAATGGGCTGAGGAAGGAGGTGCGCCGTCGCAGGTTAGCAGAGCGCCAGCCGTCCTAGAGGGACGTGCCCCGGTGGCGCCGGGGCGCACGGCCTACCGGCTAAGAGGTAGGAAGCGGCTTTTGCCGAAGAGTTCTGTTCCTGCCGGACCGACGTTCCGGCTCCTTGGGAGTGCCTCGCCGGCTCTGCACATGGTGGGCTGGTTGGCGGGGCCTGCTGAGGCAAGTGTGGAGATTATGCAAGGAGTCACTTAGCACATGGCCAGTGTCGTCCTCGAGCATGTGACCAAACGCTTCGGTGAGGTCACGGCTGTCAATAACCTGTCCCTTGAGGTCCGTGACCGCGAGTTCCTGGTTCTGGTCGGGCCATCGGGCTGCGGCAAGTCTACCACCCTGCGCATGATCGCCGGCCTGGAGGAGGTGACCGAGGGCAACATTTACATCGGCGATCGGCTGGTGAATGATGTGCCGCCCAAGGACCGCGACATCGCCATGGTGTTCCAGTCGTACGCGCTCTACCCGCATATGAGCGTCTACGACAACCTGGCGTTCGGCCTGCGCCTGCGCAAGACCCCGAAGAAAGAGATCGACCGCCGCGTGAAGCAGGCGGCCGAGCTCCTGGGCATCGGCGAACTCTTGAACCGCAAGCCCAAGCAGCTCTCCGGCGGCCAGCGCCAGCGCGTGGCCCTCGGACGTGCCATCGTGCGCGAGCCCAAAGTCTTCCTCATGGATGAGCCGCTGTCGAACCTGGACGCCAAGCTGCGCGTGCAGACGCGCGCCGAGCTGATCAAGCTGCACCAGCGCCTGCAGACCACGGTGATCTACGTGACCCACGACCAGGTCGAAGCAATGACTATGGGCACGCGCATCGCCGTGCTGCGCGACGGCATCCTGCAGCAGATCGATGCTCCGCAGGTGCTGTACGACCATCCGAAGAACATGTTCGTGGCCGGCTTCATTGGTAGCCCGCCCATGAACTTCTTCGATGCCGTCCTCACCGGCACGCCTGACGACATGTGGGTTGAGCACTACAATAAGTCGTTCCGCGTCAAGGTCCCGCCCGACAAGGCGGCCAAGCTGGTGAAGTACCTTGGAAAGGAGATCGTCTTCGGCATCCGGCCGGAGGACATCTTCGATCCACAGTTCGCTCCGCCCACGGCCGATCGCGAAAATAGCCTGGTCAACGTCAAAGTGGACGTGATCGAGACGCTGGGCAGCGAGATCTTCCTCTACCTGCTGACCGGCGAAAAGGTGTTCATCGCCCGTGTCGACCCGCGCACGCAGGCGCATGTGGGCGAGAGCATGCAGGTGGTGTTTGATATGAACCGCATGCACGCCTTTGACCGCACCACGCAGGAAGCGTTGATGTAAGGCCGGGGCGTGGGCATCGCCACGCCTTCCTGAGGCGCCGGGGAGCTCTGACATGGAAAGCCCCTCCCCGGCGCCCCGCCAGTGATACAGTGCTGCGGCGCAGGGCACTGCAGGGGAGGATAGGTGCATGCTGCAGCTCGAAATCGGGGGCAAGCGCGAGCGGATTAAGCAGGGCCTGCACATCTGTCAGCTCTATACCGAAGTGGCCGAGACGCTCGATGCTGCCGGTCCTCTCCTGCGCGCCGCGCTCCGCGCCGGTGAGCGTGCCTGGTTTGCCGGCCCGGAGGATCGCGTGGATCCCCTTCTGCAGATCCTTGACCGCGGTACTGTAGACCCCATCGACGCGCGGGAGCGTGGCCAGCTTGAGCTGATCCACGATCGCGCAGCGCTGCTCACCGACGGTCGCCTGGATCCATACGGTCTCCTTTCGAAGCACCTCAGTCTGATCTCGCGCTCGCTCCAGGAGGGGTATACGGGAGTGCGCGTGGTCATCGATATGCACTGGCTAGCGCCGCAGGCGACTCCCGAGCAGATCCTCAAGTACGAGGCTGCGTGCGACGCCGTGTTTACCCTGCAGAACCAGCCGATTGTGGCACTCGTGCAGTATAACTACAACAGCCTCCCGGGCGAGATTGTCGTGGAGCTGCTCAAGCTCCATCCGGTGGCGGTGGTTAACCGCTTCATCAAGCGCAACCCCTATTACGTCAACGCCGACGAGTATATGACCCGCATCCTGCGCGCGGCACGCCGGAGCCGGCGCACTGCTCCCCAGCGCCTGGCTGTGTAGGCCGGCGCAGGTACGCTCGCCGGCACGCGCCCCTGCCCCAGGCCGTGACGAGACACGGTCCGCGCTATGGAGAGGGATTGTCCCTGCGGAAAAGCCCCTAAGGCCTGGGTCTGCGGACACGGTCCTTCCCCTCCTTTTGCCTTACACGTGCCTCAAATCCTTGCCTCAAAAGGAAACGCAGAAATCAGCCTGAAGGATAGAGGCACGTGCGCCAAGAAGCACTTGCCGCGACGTGCCGAGGGAGCTAGGCTATAAGTGACGGCTGCGTGGTGGGCAGCTAGAGACCGGACTCCCTTCCCCGCGACAATCCTTGACTGCGCGCGTCCATGTGCGATGTGGCGAGTTGTGTGTAACGGTGCAGGTGCTCAGAAACGCGCGGGGAGGCGAGGCCCGCGGCGACTGCACGAATGGGTGTGGCCAGCACTGCAGTCTGCGGGCCATGGCCGGAGGGCTTGCCGGGGACCACGGCCGGGTTTACGTGCTAGGGTGATCGGCGGGAGCGATGGGAGAGAACCGCTCGTGGGGTAAAGGAGAGCTCTCCATGCAAGAGGCTACTACGGATACGCCGGTACGCTGTCCCAAATGTCAGAAGCCGATGCGTGAGCTCAGCCAGTGGTGGGCCAAGAAGAAGCTCTTCTGGTGCCCGGCCTGCCACCAGTTCGAGACACGACTAAACGGCCTCGCCTCATGACTGCTGCTCCCAGGCCCGTCGTGCCTCGTCCATTACCTCCTTGAGCGGCACGTGCCGGGCAAGGGCGGCGGCCCGACAATCCTCATACTCGGGCATGACGTTTACTACCCGCCCGGCTAGATAGCTGACTTTCACCCTGATTGCTCCAAATCGCGTCCGCACTTCCTCGACACGCCGCGGCAGCTTCAGACGCTCGACGCGGTGCAGCCGTATGCCGAGCGTTGTGCTTTCTTCAAAGAGTACGCGCGCCAGCCGATCGACGGCGTCCTCCGGTGCCAGCGCGGAGAGCAGCGTGCCCGGCCGGCCCTTCTTCATGTGCACCGGGATGAGCGTAACATCAAGCGCTCCGGCAGTGTAGAGCAGATCAACCACATGGCCGTAGAGTTGCGGGTTCATGTCATCGATGTTGGTTTCCAGCAACACAGCCGTGTCATGTTCCACGCCCAGTGTGCCGGCGAGCTCGGCTGCCGATATGCCAGGCGTCTGCTGGGGCGCAAGCGCCGTGCCGATCATCAGCCGCAGAACGTTCGGTCGGGGCAAATCTTTCTGCCCGGCGCCATATCCGACGCGGTCAAGTTGCATCGGCGGAAGCGGACCAAAGCCGGCGGCCAGCTCGCTCAAGATGAGCGCCCCTGTAGGGGTCAGGAGTTCGCCTTCGGCGCCTGAGGAATACACCGGCCGGCCGCGCATCAACGCCGCCGTGGCCGGAGCCGGCACGGGGAGCTCGCCGTGGGCCGTCTGAACCGTGCCGCCGCCCACATTAACCGGCGAGGCGTACACCTTCTCAATGCCAAGGGCGTCAAGGCCGGCTACGGTGCCCAGGATGTCGAGGATCGAGTCTACCGCCCCGACTTCATGGAAGTGGATGTGCTCGGGTGTGGTCCCGTGAATGCTTGCCTCCACCTCGGCCAGACGGCGGAACAAGCGCGCCGCCGTACGACGCTGCTCGGGCGTCAATCCTGAGCGCTCGATCGCCTCCAGCACATCGGCCAGGTGCCGCTCCGGCTGTGGCTCCGTCACGTGGATACGCACCTGCGTGGCTGCAATCGGTCCCTTCCGTACGCGCGCCACTGTGACCTCATACCCACGCAACGGCACCGCGGCGAACACCGCGCGCAGGGCTTCCTCCGGCCAGCCGCAATCCACCAGCGCGCCGAGGATCATGTCGCCGCTTGCGCCTGAAAAGCAATCGAAATACCCAATGCGCATCGTTCTCCCTGTCTGCACGGGCGCCGGAACCAAAGCCGGTCCCAGGACTGCGGTCCCGGGCCGGCCCAGGATGGCATCTCTGTGCTAGCCGGCCTGCGCCTGGGATTGGGCTCGCGGGGCACCTGCGCTACAGTGCCTGGTGGAGCTAGACAGATCGCTCCTGGGGCCGGGCCCCATGGCTAGAGTACAGGACGCTTCAGGCGAGCGTCAATGCCGGGATGGAACGCTCCTGCACAGCGCGCTTCTGGGGAGAGGTACACGATGTCTCTGCCGGTAGACCGAAGACCTTTACTACGACTACTACGACGGACGTTCCTGGGAAGCATTACCGTGGCAGCCGGGGCGGGAGTGCTGGCCGCCTGTACCGGCCGGCCGCAGCCGGCGGCATCTCGCACCGGCGCGTTTCCGGCACGGATCAACGGCAAGCTCGCTGTGATCCAGAATAAAGATTTCCACCCCGACCATAACGACTTCGTTAACAAGAAGATCGCTGAGGTCGCGCAGGCAGAGGGCTGGCCGCTTGATTTAGCCTACGTCGATGGCTACGTCGGGGCGGGCAATATCGTCCAGAAGCTGCACGCCGCCGTCCAGGCCGGTACTCCGCCCGACGTGATGACCCACACCCTGCGCCCGCTGCAGCTCGATTTTTTGAATATCCTTCAGCCGGTGAGCGATGTCGTGGCCGACCTCACGAGGAAGTACGGCGAGCCGATCCCGGGCTTCAAGACGAATAACTTCCTCAAGGGCCGCTGGACGGCCGTGCCCTTTTTCACGCGCGCCGGCGGTTACTATGCACGCCGCGATGTGTTCCAGCGGCACGGCATCGATCCGAACCGCGAGCTGGACACGTATGAGAAGGTGCGCATGGCCTGCCTGGCCGTGTCGGATCCGGATGCCGGCATGTGGGGCTGGGGCATGACTGTCAACCGCTGTGGCGATGGCGAGAGCCTGGTGTCCAACGTGGTCTTCATGTGGGGTGGCCAGCTTGTCGATGAGAGCGGCGAGAAGGTTGTGCTGAACTCTCGGGAGACGATCGAAGCGCTGACCTGGTTAAAAGAGATCTATACCGACAAGAAATGGGAACGCATGCTGCCGCCGGGAGTGAACTCCTGGACCGATCCTTCCAACAACGAGGCATACCTGGCCGGCCAAATCGCGCTAACGCAGAATGCCGGCACGCTCTACGCCAAGGCACTGTTTGACAAGAACCCGGTCGGGCAGCATACCGTCTATCTGCCCAATCCCGCCGGCCCCAAGCGCCGGCTGCAGGGCGCCTACGGCGCGAACTGGTACGTGTTCAACGGTGCGAAGAACGCCGACGCGGCACGCGAGCTGATCAAGCGCCTGCTGAGCGAGCCGGTGCAGGAGTTTATCTTCCAGACCAGCGTCGGCTATGCCATGCCCGCCTACCAGTGGGGGTGGGACCGGCCAATCATCAAGAACGACCCCGTTGCCTCGCGGTACGTTGAGACGGCCTGGGACCAGTCCGGCTTTACCGGCGTCTTCTGGCCCGGCCCGCCGACTCCGGCGGCCAACGCGATCGACACCTCGAACTTCTGGACAGACCTGATGGGCGATATCCTGAACGGCACGCGGGTGGACGAGGCTGTCAGAGCGGCGCATGAGCGGGCGGTGAAAGTGTACCGCGAGTTCGGCTTCCGCGGCGCCTGAGCGCAGAGACGCCCGGCGATTTGCGCTCAGGCCGGCACTCCGCTAGACTGTGCCAAGATGGCGCCTCAGCGCTGAAGGCGCCGGCATATGTCTGCTGCGCAGCACGACCGTCTCGTGCTGTGGGGCCGGCATGCCGCTGTGGTGAGAGCGGGGATGGAGACCTCCAGACGTGCACTCCCGTAGCCTTCCCCCGATCTTCGGACCATCTTCGGGCCGCGGAGCTCCATGTCCCGTGTGACCTCTACCTCTAAACTCGTCTAAGCCCGTCACACTACCGAGCCACCAGTGAGTCACGATTACTCACAAAATTCTCAAGGAGGCAGCCGAGTGGTACTTCACGCGCGTTTTTCGCGCCCGACCCGTCGCGGGGTTATCGTGGCGCTTACCAGTGCAGCCGGAGCAACCGTCCTGGCGGCCTGTGCGCAGCCGCAGCGCCCCACCGCACCCGAGCGGCCCAGCGGGCAGGTCACCGTCACCGGCAAACTCACCGTCCTGCAGGTGGACGACTACCATCCGGACCATAACAAGTTCCTCAAGGAAGAGATCGAGCGCTTTGCCCGGGAGAAGAACTGGCCGCTGGATCTGGCGAACATTGCCGGCTTTCTGGCGGGCATGGATATCTACCAGAAGCTGCTGGCACAGAAGCAGGCCGGCCAGCCCCCCGACTTCCTGTTTCACAGCCTCTCCACGCGGCAGCTGGTGTTCTTGAAGCTGCTGCGGGAGCAGACGGCGTTTGTGGAGGACCTGCAGAAGCGCTACGGGCGGGTGTATCCGTCGGCGCGGGCCTCGCAGGTGATCGATGGCAAGTGGTGGTCGGTGCCCTTCTACAACCGCACCGACGGCTTCTGGGCTCGTGAGGATAAATTCAAGGCTGTCGGCATCGACATCAATAAAGACCTCGACACCTGGGACCAGGCTCGCGAGGCTTGCCTGAAGGTCTCTGCGCCGGCGAACCAGTTCTACGGCTGGGGCCTCACCGTTAACCGCTCCGGCGATGGCGAGTTCCTTGTCCGCACGATCATCTGGTCCTTCGGCGGGGCGCTGGCCGATACGACGGGCCAGATCGTGACGCTGAACTCGCCGGAAACGATCGCCGCGGTCACCTGGCTGAAAGAAACCTACACCGATCCGAAGTGAGCGCCCATGCTGCCGCCGGGGGTGAACTCCTGGACCGACCCCTCCAACAACGAGGCCTGGCTGGCTGGCCAGATCGCCTTCACCTCCAAGGCCGGGACGCTCTACGCCAAGGCCGTGTTTGACAAGAACCCCATCGCGGCCTCGACGAAGTTGCTCCCGCCGCCGCTCGGACCGGCCAAGCAGCGCTTCCTTGCCCCAGCGGGCACAACTTCTACTTCTTCGACGGCAGCAAGAACTACGAGGCGGCGCGGCAGCTGGCCGAGCACCTGCTGAGCATCGACGTGCAGCGGGTGCTATGGAAGACCAGCCCCGGCTATGTGGTGCCGGCCTACGAGAAGTGGTGGGACGACCCGATTATCCAGGGGGAGGAAAATAGCCGCCGCTTCAAGCCGGTGGCGCTGGCCGAGCCGCCGTTCCCCGGCTTGGCCTGGCGCGGCCCGATCACCGAGGCCTCGGACGCGGTGGGCGCGCAGAACGTGCTCACGGACATGATGGGCGAGGTGCTGGCCGGCAAGCCGGTGGCTCAGGCGGTCAAGGACGCCCACGATCGAGCGGTGCGCATTTACAAAGAGCTGGGCTTCAAGGGCGCTTAAGGACGCGCTCTAGCCCGCTCAGCTGCTCACTGTTCTGCGCGTGGCTTCTGGCCAGAAGCCACGCGCAGAACAGTGATGTGTTCTTAACAGTGCTATTTGAGGGTGTTTTGGGCCATCCCGCTGGAAAGGGAGTTTTCCGCTTGACAGGCTCCGTCTCCGTCGATACACTCTGTGTAGACAGCGCGTGAGCGCTGCGGCCGAGTCCGCATGCGGTGCGGAGCGGGGGAACCGAAGTACGTGCACCGGCCCAACGTTGGGCCGGGCAGGGGGTGAATCCGGCTCCAGGTCGGTAGGGCGTCTCTTTCCGCCCGAACCCGTCAGCTCACCTCGTAGGCGACTGGAAGAGAGCAACAGTGGCGCTCGCGCCGCTAGGCGACATTGCCTGTCACCGGCGGACCGGCTGCGCCGCCTGAGCTGTCTCCCCAGCCTGCAGTGAGCCACCTCCCCTCGCCCTAGCACAGGCGTGGATGCCCGCAGTGACCACCGCAAGGCCTGCGCGGGTTCTTTAATAGCGGGTGTGCAGAACCCTGCACTGTCACTATGAGGGAGGCGGTATGAGCTATCTGGGTGGTCCCTCACTGGTAAGTCGGCGGCGCTTCGTTGGTGGACTCGCCACTCTAGGGGGAGGCGTGCTGGCCGCCTGCGCCCAGCCGCGGCAGGCCGCTCCGCCGGAGCAGAAGCCGGCCGGGCAGGTCACCGTCACCGGCAAACTCACTGTCCTGCAGGTGGACGACTACCATCCGGACCATAACAAGTTCCTCAAGGAAGAGATCGAGCGCTTTGCCCGGGAGAAGAACTGGCCGCTGGATCTGGCGAACATTGCCGGCTTCCTGGCGGGCATGGATATCTACCAGAAGCTGCTGGCACAGAAGCAGGCCGGCCAGCCCCCTGATCTCCTCTTCCACGGGCTCTCCACGCAGCAGCTGGTGTTCTTGAAGCTGCTGCGGGAGCAGACGGCGTTTGTGGAGGACCTGCAGAAGCGCTACGGGCGGGTGTATTCCTCCGCTCGCGCTTCACAAATCATTGATGGCAAGTGGTGGTCGGTGCCGTTTTATGATCGTACCGGTGGCTACTGGGTGCGCGAGGACAAGTTCAAGGCAATCGGTGTGGATATCGACAAGGACCTCGACACCTGGGACAAGGTGCGGGAGAACTGCTTGAAGGTCTCTGATCCGGCCAATCAGTTCTATGGCTGGGGCATGACGGTCAACCGCTCCGGTGACGGAGAGAGCCTGGTATGGAACATCATCTGGTCGTGGGGTGGGGCGCTGGCCGACACCACGGGCCAGATCGTGACCTTGAATTCTCCCGAGACGGTGGCCGCGCTCACCTGGCTGAAGGAAGTCTACACCGACCCGAAGTGGGCGCCCATGCTGCCGCCGGGGGTGAACTCCTGGACCGACCCCTCCAACAACGAGGCCTGGCTGGCGGGCCAGATCGCCTTCACCTCCAACGCCGGGACTCTATACGCCAAAGCGGTGTTCGACAAGAACCCGGTGGCGCCGGTGACGAAAGTGCTGCAGCAGCCCTTTGGCCCGGCCAGGCGGCGCCTACAGGGATCTGGCGGCCATCATTTCTACTTCTTTGACGGCAGCAAGAACTACGAGGCGGCGCGGCAGCTGGCCGAGCATCTGCTGAGCATCGATGTCCAGCGGCAGCTCTGGAAGATCAGCACCGGCTACGTGGTGCCGGCCTACGAGAAGTGGTGGGACGATCCGATTATCCAGGGGGAGGAAAATAGCCGCCGCTTCAAGCCGGTGGCGTTCAATGATCCGCCGTTCCAGGGCGTCGCCTGGCGCGGCCCGATCACCGAGGCCTCCAGTGCCGTCTCGGCTCAGAACGTGGCGACGGATATGATGGGTGAGATCCTGGCCGGCAAGCCGGTAGCCCAGGCGGTCAAAGACGCCCATGACCGCTGCGTGAAGATCTTCAAGGAGTTCGGGTTCAAGGGCGCGTAGGTAAACCGGTAGGGGCGCACGGCCGTGCGCCCCTACCTCTATTGCGCCCCGTTTCCACAGCCGTGGGCGCGGAGCCGGAGTGAGGGCCTTTCACCACATCACGCCGCTGGAGATCATCCCAGGCACGAATGCCAGGATACGTACCTGCGGCGCGTACGACAGGTAGACAGGGTCTGGATACAAAACGCACAATAGAAACATATATATTTATACAAATATTTAGACAAAAGGACGAACACCGATGCGCGTTCCTCTCGTACGTGGCGCTGCGGCGCCACCACTGGCAGCACCCGCCCGGCGTGACCTGGTCGCCTGGAGCCGGGAGATCCTGGGCCGCGACTGGCTCACCGCCTGGCTCTTTGCCGGGCCCATGCTGGCGTTGCTGGTCGGCCTCATCGCCTGGCCATTCCTGCAAGGCGTGTGGATGAGCTTTAACCTGGTGATCGGCGGCCAGTGGCGCGGCTTCGTCGGGTTACAAAACTACATCGACACGATCACCGACCCCTACTTCCAGCGCTCCTTCTGGATCACTGTCCAGTTCACTGCCTCCGCGGTCGCGCTGAAGTTTGTGTTCGGTCTGGTGGCCGCGCTGATCCTGCACAATATTACACGCGGGCGTACGATACTCACGGCGCTGATCCTGCTGCCCTGGATCGTGCCGGAGGTGGTCACCGCCCTGGCCTGGCGCTTCCTCTACGACCCGGTCTTCGGCGGCCTGAACCTGACCCTCCAGACGCTGTACCAGCTCACGGGCGGGCTGCTGGGCGTCTCCAGGGGTATCCCGTGGACCGGCGATCCCAAGCTGGCGCTGTGGTCCATGGTGGCGGTGAACCTATGGAAGGGCATCCCCTTCTTCACCGTGCTGGCGCTGGCCGGCCTGAAGTCGATCGACCGTGAGCTGTACGACGCCGCGGCGGTGGACGGCGCCAACGCCTGGCAGCGCTTCCTGCACGTGACCCTACCCGGCCTGCGCTATGTCATCATTGTGGAGACGCTGCTCTCCACGATCTGGACCTTTAACACCTTCGGTCTGGTCTTCCTGATCACCGGCGGTGGCCCGGGCGGAGCGACCCGCCTGTACGGTATCCTGGCGTACGAGAAGATCGGGGGCCTGCGCTACTCCTCCGGTGTGGCAACGGCCCTGGTGACGGCGCCGATCCTTGCTCTGGCGATCATTGTGCTGGGCCGCTACATGCGTGCTGGTCAGCGCGGCGACTTCGGCGATGAGGGGATCCTCTACCGCGGGGTCATGCTGCTGCTCTGGCCGGTGCGGCAGCTGGTCCGCCTGCTGGTAGCGGCTTTCTGGGCGGTGGACTACGTGGTCGAGATCGCCTTCGAGAAGCTCGCCCGCCTGTCTGATATACTGTTCACCCGCGGCGATCCGCGGCGCAAGAAGCTGGTGGGCAGCATTGGCTCGAAGCTGCTGATCTACGTGCCGCTTGCGGTGATCCTGCTGTTCGTGCTCTTCCCCTTCTACTGGATCTTCATCACGGCGTTTAAGAGCACGCTGCAGTTCCAGCAGAAGCAGTCCATCTTCTGGCCGGCGCCCTGGACGCTAGACAACTTCGTGACGCTCTTCACCAAGACGGAGTTCGTACTCTGGTACAAGAACACCATCCAAGTAGCGCTGGTGAGCATGCTGATCAGCGTGATCGTGTCGTCGCTGGGGGCTTACGCCCTGGTGCGGCTGCGCTGGCGCGGGGCGGGCTTCATCTCGACGGCGATCTTGCTGACCTACCTGATGCCCGGCATCATGCTGGTGGTGCCGCTGTACCAGATCTTTGTGGCGTTGCGGGTGATCAATACCCCCACGTCGCTGATGATCGCCTATCCGACGTTCCTGATGCCGTTTGCCTGCTGGCTGTTGATGGGCTATTACCGCTCGATTCCGGAGGAGCTGGAGGAGTCGGCGCTGATCGATGGCTGTAACAGGTTCCAGGCCTTCACCCGCATTGTGCTGCCGCTGACCATGCCGGCACTGGTGGCGGTGGCGATGTTCGCCGTCACGCAGGCCTGGAACGAATTCCTGTTCGCCTTTATCTTCATCACCAGTAACGCCGCCACGACCCTCCCGGTCGGCTTGGGCAAGATGGTCATCGGGGATGTGTTCCCCTGGGGCCAGCTCATGGCCGCCTCACTGCTGATGGCGATCCCGGTGGTGACCTTCTATGGCTTGGCCCAGCGGTTTATGGTCGAAGGCCTGACCGCAGGGAGCGTCAAAGGAGGCGGATAGAACAGTTCTCCCCCTGCGCCACTTCCCCGGGACAGAGGAAGTGGCGCAGGGGGGCGTGCTCGGGTGGTCTTAACTGCTGAGCGCGCCTGGGACCGTAATCACGCTTTTTTAAAATACCCTATTTAGATACCCGCTACTCTGGCTTGGACTGTGCCCTAGGGCTTCCGTTGCAGGAGGCGTCTCGGCTGTCTGGCCAGGCAGCGTAGTGCTGGCTGCTTGTTCCTCGGTATACCGTCGCTCGCCCGCGAGAATAGGAATACGGCGTGCCCTGGCTTCGGCAACCTTGGGCAGCGTCAGGATAAGGACTCCATGCTCGTAACGCGCCTCTGCTCGGTCGGCGTCAATACCGGCGGGTAGACGCACGGTGCGCTGGAAGCTACCGTAGTGGCGCTCGCGCAGCAGCCAGTTCTCTCCGCGTCGTTCCTCCTCACCGCCGGCCTTGGCGCGGATGGTCAGCAGGTTGTCCACTACCGAGACCTCGATATCTTCCGGTCTGATGCCCGGTAGCGACGCTTTGACGACAAAAGCGTCCTCTCGCTCCGCAATGTCCAGCGGTATGATGCTCCCGATCGGTCTGGCCGTGCTGGATCGAACAAGATACCTTTCCAGGAGGCGGTCCATCGCTTCACGCAGGCTTACAACCTCACGAAAGGGATCCCACCACTCAAGCGCCATGGCCGTCCTCCTTCACGGCTGGTACCCGCTAGACAAGCCTAGCGGCCGGTTCTTTGCCTGTCCACGACTGGAAACAGGCCCGTAGGGAACGCGGCATGATTCGTGCCATCATGTGCCAGATTGCGGTTGTACAGCGCTGGTATGCTATGTACTGGGCGGCTACTGGAGCGCTCCCTGAACCGACCGGTCTCCCATGCTGCAAGCAGGTGAAATGCAATCAGGAGGTGAGCATGTCGATGGAGACGATGGAGCGCGAGCAGGGGGCTCCCCTGCCAGACGAGCAGAAGCGCGAGAGCGGCCTGCCCGGCGGCGGGCAGGGCCGCCGCGATGAGGTCGGCCGCACAGGGGTCTATCCGGCGTCCGGCCCCCTGCCGGAGGGCGACGCGGAATACCGCGGCCAGATGGAGTGGGGCCAGGGGCTGCGCGGTGCAGCAGGCTACTACGACTCCGGCCCGTCGGAGCTGCCGCTGAAGGACGAGCCGGAATTCCCGCCGCCTGGACACCAGGGCGCAGAAGATACGCCGGCTCCACTCGAGCATGCACAGTAGCAGGTTCCTTAATTATGAAATTATGACACTGCTATGAACGCTGCGAGATACGAACAACTGTGAAATACGAACACTGAGAGAATTGTAATCGCTAAGCGAAGCCACGCCGCTACCGGTTGGCACTCCCTACGTCTCCCATTCCCGCAGCGCGGGAGCGGGGGCCGGGGGGAGGGTTTCTACCCGCCCGCGGCGAGCGCTCGCATGTAGTTCAGCACGTGCCAGCGCTCTTCCTCTGAGAGCGAGCCGGCGAAGCCCGGCATCGGCGTTCCAGGAATCCCGTCGGAGACGACCTGGAACAGGAAGCCGTCCGAATGCTGGGGTACGTGAACACGCAAGTCGGCCGGCGGGATAGGCAGGGATGCCGCCAGCGGCCCGTCGCCGCGGCCGGCTATACCGTGGCAGGTGCTACAGTACTGCTCGTAGACGCGCTGCCCAATGGCCAGCGAGTCCGGCGTCGGCGGATAGGGGTTCTGGGCAGGAATGGCTGCCTGCGCGCTTGCCCCCGGCAGCGCCAGTGCAAACGCCTTCCCTTCGGGACCGAAGCCGAACAGCAGCAAGGCGAAGCCGGCCGTAGCCAGGGCAATGCCTACCCCGGCAACGCCGCCCTGCATGACGGCCGAGATACGCGGCCGTTCGCGCAGCAGCCAGGCCACGGCGAGCGCACCCAGGCCGCTCAGGAGAGCCACGCCGCCGCCGAGCAGCAGCCAGTTCGGCGCCACCCGCTCCCCACCCGCGGGCACCGGCGGCAGATCGGCGACGGCAGGTACATTTAGGCTGAACTGGGCCCGCGCGTCGTCTCGCCCGGGCCGGCGCACCAGTGCGGTCACCTGCCATGGCCCGGCCATGGAGAAGAACTGTCCTTCCCCTTCGTAGCGGGTGGTGCCGGTCCGGCGCAGGATGAGCTCGCTCTCCCCCATATCGTGGGCCAGCATACGGAAGCGCAGCGCTACCCGCTCTACGTCCAGCACCGACTGGCCGCGCGCTCCGGCGAGCTCCACAGTGAACCGGTTGAACCCCACGGCGCCCGGCCGGACCTGGAGGCGCACGCGGAGATCATCGGCCGTCACAGTCTGCGAGAGCCCCTCCTCGCGGGCTTTCCTGGCTGCCAGTGCCTCGCGCGCCGGTGGCAGAAGGGTCAGGAAGGCGACAGCCAAGACCAGGGCAACTCCGGCAGCGGCTTCCAGCGTCACCGTAAACCGGAAGCGCTCCGCCAGCGCCGCGGCGCTCTCCAGCGCTTTAGCGCTACGCTGGCGGACGAGCGTCCGTAGCTGCGGACTCACGCGGAGGAGGTGGAAGGCCGCCAGGGCCAGCGTGGGCAGCAGCAGGGCCAGCTTGAGTGCCAGGGCGAGCCCGTACGTCGTGCTCCACAGGGCCTCGATCGCTCCGGCCAGCCATGCTGCCTGGACGAGGCCGGTAAGAGTCAGGACCAGGACGGCCAGCCCCGCCGCCAGGGAGAAGCGCGGGATGATCTGGGCAAGCGTCTGAGCGCGCCGGCGTTCATCCAGCCGCCGCTGCGCTCCAGGGACGGCCAGGGCGAGTTGCACCAGGCCGCCTACCCAGACCGCGGCCGCCACCAGATGCACCCAGTCGAGCAGCAGGCCGGCCGTAGCCTGTGGCAGTGCAGCGGCATGCGCGGTGAGGCTGCGCGTGAGCAGCGCTGCCGCAGCCAGGGCCGCGCCGGCCCACCAGCGCCATGTCCCCGCTGCCGGAGCCCACAGGATCGCTCCGAGGGTGGCCAGCAGCACCACGCGGGTGAGGAGCAGCGTGCCATAGCGCGTGCCCAGCACGGTCAGCACCGGGCCGCTCAGGGCGCCCACCAGGGTCGTGCCGCCGGTCTTTGCCGCGTAGTCCAGGTAGGCGAGCAGGCTGGCGATGAGCCAGACGGCCCACGCCGCACGCACCGGCTGCAGTGCGGCCTGACACGCTGCAGCCAGGACTCCGGGCAGGTCAAACGATGCCGGCTCGGGCGCGCGGCCCTCGCTGCGCCGGCGACGCCGCCCGCGGCTGCCGGTCCGCCCGGCACCGCCTGCCTGGGCCGCCGTGCGCACCAGCGCCGGCAGCCAGGCCAGCGGCACAAAGAGAAGCCCTCCAGCAACAACCATCCCGCCGAGCAGCTCCAGCCAGCGGATTGCCACCGGCAGCGCCTGGACCGGCGGTGCCTGCTGCGTCGCTTGCAAAGGCGGGGCAACCCCGGCGGCGCCGGGCGCGCCGACGCTGAACGGCACCGTGCCGGTGGTGGTATGCCCGTCAACTGCGGAGGTCACACGCCAGACAATTGTGTACACGCCCGGGGAGAGCTCCGGCAGCGGCAGCACCAGTGAGAGCGGATCGCTCGGTGCCGGACGCACTGGCTCGCGGCTCACTACCTTGCCTGACCCGTCCAGCAGCCGCACGTCGCTGAGCTTGAGTTCCGGCTGTTCGGAGAACCACAGTTGCACCTGGGATGGGGCCTGGTCGAGCACGCTACCGGCGGCAGGCTCGGAGCGGACCAGGTTGGCATGGGCCGCCACTGGCCGGGAGGTGAGCGCAGCAAGGGTGAGAACTACGGCAAGGACAGCTACCCACCGAGCGGGCGCGCGCAGCCCGTCCGAATGCCGGTGGAAAGCAGGCATTCTCCACCGGGTCCTGCCGGCGCCTCGTGCGCACCGGCAGGACGCTACTGTCGTCTGGTTGGACCGTCTATTCCGGTGCATGCGCATCGACCTCCGGCATGCCCAGGTTCGCGACGGCGAGCGCTAGAATGGCTGTCACCACTACTGCGGAGCCGACGCACCAGGGACACAAGGCCCGAATGACGAACACTTCTAAGTATGTCAGATAGGCAGAGAAGAGCGTGCCGGCCAGAGCCAGCCCGAAAAGGGCGAGCGGTACCGCAGGCGGCACTGTAGGGCCGGCACGTGCCTGCCAGAGACTTAACCCGAGCAGCAAAAGATACAGCGCCAGCCCAAGCGCAGCCACCGGCACACCGGCTATGTCGGCATAGCGGCTGGTCTGCACCTGGGCGCAGCCGCCCGCGCTCGTGCATAGCGCGGGTGTGCCGCTGTAGCGCACCCAGGTCAGGTAACCAGAGATGGCCACACCCAGTGCCGAGAGTCCCATGAGCATCAGTGTCCTGATGCGTTGGGCTCCGGCAGCCTGCCGGGGAACGGCTCTAGACTTGAAGTCGCCTCTGCCTGGCAAGATCCCCACCTTGTGGCATTGCTTCTTCTCTTGCGGCTACGACCTCGGCGATCTCGCCGAGGCCATCACCCTGGTACACTCGCTTATTCTCACGGGGCCGCTACAGTCTCGATGGCCCGGCGCAACTGCTCAAAGGATGGCACGCCCTCAAAGACTTTCTGGTCATTACTCTGGTTACTAATGAAGATCGTCGGCGTTGCCCGCACTCCTTTCCGGCGGCCTTCGTCTGTCTCTCCCTGCACCTGTGCCGCGTACCGCTCTTGATCGAGACAGGCCTGAAAGGCATCGGGCTGCAAGCCCAGCTCGGCAGCAAAGCGTTTCAGGTTGGCTTTGCTGAACGTGCCGCGGTTCTCGCCTGCCTGCTCTATGAAAAGCTTATCATGATATGCCCAAAATCTTCCCTGCTCGGCCGCGCACTCCGCCGCCTCGGCCGCCCAGAGCGATTCCGGGCCAAGGAACGCGAAGTGACGCCAGACAAGCCGCACCCGCCCGTCGGCAATCAGCGTCTCCTCGAGGCGGCGTTCGGGACCTAGGGTGAACGCACGGCAGGCCGGGCATTGGAAGTCTGCCCATACCTCTACCACGACCGGAGCAGCAGGATCCCCTTTGCTCTTGCCCGCCGTGGCAACGGTCACCGGCTGCTGCCGGCGTGGAGGCCCGGCCAGGCTCAGCCAGATGAGGGCAACTGCAACGGCAGTTGCGAGGAGGGCCACCCCTGCGATCGAAAGTGCCCCGAACCGGTGCCGTGGAGCAGGAAGAGTCAGATCTCCCCGGGCAGGCGCAGACGCTCTCTGTCTGCCCGGGCGCTGCCTACTCATACATTCTCCTTTGAGGATTTACGCTGTCCCGCCGGTGCGCCGCGTCGGGCTCGGGCGGGGCAGTGGCTCCCGGCGCCGCCCCAGCAGGCCTGCCAGGCCCAGCACAACGCCGGCCGCGCCGAGCACGATACCACCCAGGCCCAGGTACGTGCCGCGCATCTCGGCTGCGGCTGCAGCCGCCTGGGCAGCCCGCGCTGCGTCCTGCGCCTCGCGGAGCTGCCGCTGCAGTTCCGCCGCCGGCGGGACTACCTCAGGAAACTGCAAGGCACTGACCGCCTCGACGTCGTTGAACCGGCCGGGGCCAGACTCAAACGTCTCGTTGATCGGCTGGCCGTCCAGCGTGCCGGTGAAGATGAAACGGTACTGGCCCTCCCGCGTGGGGATGAAGTCGGCGGCGTAGGCGCCGGGCTGGCCAAAGCGCGCCCGCAACGGGAACTCCTTCGGCTGCCCCCCGCCGTATGCCACAGCTACTTTTAATGTCTGCTGCGCATTCAGCACCGGCTCTCCGGTATCGGCGTAGGTGATGCGCAGGTCGACGCCGTTTGGCTCGCCCTGGATCGCCGGCTCATTCAGAAAACCGACGATGAACTGGAACTTGCCCACCGTGCGGCGCTCATGCGCCAGCGCAGCGGTGGGGGTGACTACCAGGCTCAGGGTCAACGCCAGGAGGAGCGGCAGGACCCCAGGTACGATGCGCTCCTGCTGGATGATGAGCTTTGCCATCGCTGTTCCCCTCCAAATGAGCGACTGCGCTCCAAATAAGCGACTGCGTTCCAAGTGTCTGCGTTAGCGACCGAGTTTATAAGGGCGATTCTCACCGATGCTGCCCCTTTCCCTTCTCGCCAGCCGGATCCCCCATCCTGTGAGCAGGAGCGCAACCGCTCCAATGGCTGGCAGTGCGGTCCCGCTACCTGTGCGGGGCATCCCTGGCGCAGTCCCCGTCGCTCCTACAATAGTGAAAGCAAAGGATCCAGACTCTTTGTCGCCATCTTTCGCAGACACCGTCGTCCAGTTCACAACATACCTTCCTGGCTGCAGACCAGAGCGGAGCGATACCACCATCGTGGTGCCTGTTGGGTCGGATGGATCAACGCGGCTATCGCCCTGGTCCACGCGAACTCCACCTGGACCTGTCACCGTGAGGGCACTGCCGTCTGCAGCAACCGCTTCACTGAAGATCACTCTGACAACTACGGGAGCCGTGGCGACCACCGCATTCGGAGCCGGAGTCGACCGCACAAATGTAGCATGAGCAAACACTTCTACCGGCCAGACAAGCACTCCCAGGAGCCCTGCCACCACAGTCCCGAGCACACGACCTCTCCATGGAGAGGGCATACTGCTCATCAGTTCATTCCTCCTCGTAATCTCACCAGCCGGTTCTCCAGAGAGCCACGACTGCTGGGTCTGCACACAGCCATAGACACGTGCGCGGTGCTCAAGTACCGGCTCCGTTTGCACGTGCGACGGCGAGAGATACCGACTATGTCAGGACATAGCCAAATAGATGGCTCGCAGGGACAGAGTGAAATGCCCCGGACGCGACCAGCCATCGTGGCTATGCTGTACGAAGGAACGGCCAGGTAGCCTACATCGCCGGCGGGCGCTCTGGAGGCGGGTCAGGAAGACGTCCAAGCAGGAGTTGCATGCGAGGAGGGAGAGCCCACAAGTGCTGTACTGGGGGCAACAACAACGCCGGAGCAAGCAGTCCCATAGCTAGGAGCACGATCGGGCCGCTCACCTGCGGCAGTGCACTCAGCACAGCGCTGAGCGCCACAGGATGAAGGTGCGCAGGTGGAGCGCTTCCCTCGCCTGGCCCGCGCACCGCTGGAGCGGGTGCAGGGGCAGGAGGATCTGCTCCCTCGGGAAGGGGGTGCACATGACGGGAGAGATGCACGCCGTCTTCTGGGATAGCCCCCGCAGGCGCTGCAGGTTGTGACGCCGGCAGCGCCACATGAATCGCGCCGTGTCCAAAGCGCGCGTGGGCATAGGGCGCAGCCAGGCCGTGCTGGCATAGGACCGGCACGACACTGCCGAGCCAGACTGCCAGGACACTCAGAGCAATCCAGCGCCCAAGCGCAAGGTAGACGGTGCGCATTTCCCCAGGGAAATCTAGCACACCGGATTACCGCAGGCATCAGGAATTTCCCCTGATGCTCGTGCACGCTCATCAGATCCCTCATGGTATACGACTGGTATACGACGCCGCGATGTCTCCTGGATCGGTAGCGCCGGAGCGGGCTGCAGGTGCAGGGGCCGGCGTGGCATGCTCCGGCTCAGAAGAACTCGTCGCTGCAGGAGCGAGCGGGAGCGTGAAGGAGAACGTTGAGCCGATGCCCTCCTGGGACTCCACCCAGATGCGCCCGCCATGGGCCTCGACCAGTGCTTTGCACACAGCCAGCCCCAGCCCGCTGCCCCGTACGCTGCGTACCTGCGGGCTCTCCACGCGGTAGAACGTCTCGAAGATGCGCTCGAGCTTGTCAGCCGGAATGCCGATACCCTGGTCCTGGACGGCTACCTCCACCGCATCAGCCATGAGACGCGCCGAGACGGTAATCGTCCCACCGGCCGGGGAGTAGCGCACCGCGTTGGTCAGCAGGTTTAGGAGCACCTGCTCGATGCGTACTGGGTCGGCCGGTACTGCAGGGAGCGCCTGCGGGAGGAGGACCCGAAATCGATGACGCAGTGCGCCGGTCTCGATGCTGTGCACGACCCGCCGGATTAGCGCACGAAGGTCGACCGGCTCACGCTCCAGGCGGAACCGCCCTGTGCCGAGGCGCGAGAGATCCAGCAGGTCTTCGACAATGCGGCTCATTGTGTCTGCCGTGCGAGCAATCTCGCGGATCACTTCCTGTTGCTTGGGCGGTAGGATGCCGGCCTGCAGCAGCTCGCTGCCGCTCATGAGGTACGTCAGTGGGTTCCGGAGCTCATGCGAGACGGTCGAGACGAACTCATCCTTCAGCCGGTTTAGCTCCTGCAACGCGGCGATCTGTGCCTCCGCCAGCCGCTGTGACTGCTCCTGGGCCAGGATGCGCTCGGTAGAGCGCCGATAGACGCGGCCAAGCGTGAGAAACGTCGCTCCTGCACCGGCCAGGATCAGCACGCTGAGCGCGGCCTGGATGCGGTGGGCCATACCTTGCTCGACGGAGAGATCGCGGTAGACCTGGACTGCCCCGACCACGGCACCATCGCGACGGATCGGCATGACGACCTCAAGGGCATGCGCAAGCGGCTGGCCAGAGCGGGTCTCCGCCGCGCTGAGAGCGGTCTTGCCTGTCCAAGCTACGCCAGCCAGTGCCCGGCGTATCTGGGGCGGAAGCGCCTGTGCGCCGAGGCCAGGCCCGCTGCTCGAGCTGCCTGCTTCACCCACGGTGGAATGCCCGGCCGGAGCGGCGTGATGGAGAGAGGGTGTATAGCCGTAGCCGGTCGCAGAGGGTGTCCCGGCGTAGCTGTACAAGTACGTGCTGTCGTCATCCGCATCGAGCGCGGCGGTGCGTTCCGCGAGGGTCTGGCCCGGAGGGGCGTGGGAGGTTACCTGGGGCGGTGCGCTATAGCTATACACAATCCGGCCATCTCGGGTGTAGAAACGCGTTTGCACAATGTTATAGAGATCAAAGTGCATACGCACCATCTGGTCAAAGCGCGCCAGCTCGGACGCACTGAGCTGCCGGCGGAAGATATCGTCCCCAAAGGCCGCCTGGAAGTGCACTTCGACGCCGCGTTGGGTTGTGTCGCTGGTTTCGTGTAAAACGAACCATTCGATAAAGAACCCAATTCCGGCCAGCAGGATGAGGCTCCCGCCCGCGCAAATAACGGCGAGGAGCAGGGTGAACTGCTGGTAGGGTGTCAGCCGCACTCGCCGCGGCCATCGCACTACGGTGTGCATCTCTTTGCCCCCGACGCGAACTGCTCCCTCCGGCGCTAACCGCAGGCCGACCGGCCGCGGCCAGGTTTGCGGAGCGCGTGCTTTGGTCTCAATAATCGGCATCCGACTGCGCGAGCACAGGCTATAATGCGAGGGTCAGGGAGTGGCGGGAACCCGCTGGGTAACTGTGTAAGGAGGGGAGTGCCCATGAAAACCGTACGGGTAGGCATCGTCGGCGCCGGGTTTGTGGCCGAGCTGCATGCGGAGTCATTCGCACGCATTCCGAATGCCGAAGTCACTGCGGTAGCCTCCCGCACAGAAGAGCGGGCGCGGGCGTTTGCCGAGCGGTTCCATATCCCGCGGGTGTTTACCTCATACGAGGAGCTGGTGCGCTCACCCGACGTGGACATGATCACCGTGGCCTGCCCCAACGACCTGCACGCCCCGGTCACGATCGCCGCGGCGCGCGCCGGCAAGCATGTGGTCTGCGAGAAGCCGCTCTGCATGAACCTCGATGAAGCAGACCAGATGATCGAGGCCTGCCGCGCGGCCGGGGTAAAGCTGATGTACGCCGAGGAGCTCTGCTTTGCGCCGAAGTACGTGCGGGCCAAGACACTGGTGCATGAAGGCGCGCTTGGTGATGTCTACATGGTGCGCCAGGGGGAGTGCCATTATGGCCCGCACTCCGACTGGTTCTGGGATATCAATCGCTCGGGCGGCGGCGTGCTGATGGATATGGGCTGTCACTCTATCGAGTTTGCCCGCTGGATCTACGATTACCGGCCGGTGGAGGCGGTCTATGCCTCGCTGGGGCGCTATGTGCATCGTGAGCGCACCCGCGGAGAGGACAACTCGATCTGTATCCTGCGCTTCGAGGGCGGGCCGATCGCCATTGCCGAGAACAGCTGGGCGCGCACCGGCGGGATCGATGACTTTGCTGAGATCTACGGCTCGAAGGGTCTCACCATCGCCAACCTGATCCGCGGCAACGCCCTGCTTACCTATAGCGACGTCGGCTACGGCTATGCCGTGGAGAAGGCCCCGCGCACTACGGGCTGGACCTTCACCAGCTTTGAGGAGATGTGGAACTACGGTTTCCCGCAGGAGATGCAGCACTTCGTGGACTGCGTGGCCGAGGATAAGCAGCCGCGCATCACCGGCGAGAACGGCCGCGCCGTGTTGGAGATCATCTGCGCGGCGTACGAGTCGGCTCGCACCGGCCGCGAGGTGCGTCTGCCCTTCCGGCCGCAGGTGAGAAAGCCGATCGACTGCTGGCTGGGGAGCTGAGCGGCGCGCTCCGGCCGGAGCGCGCCGCTTCGGCGCCGGCCTGCTATCCCCGCGGATGCGGCGGGGTGTTCACAGCGTCGGGCGGGCGCTCGCCGCGGACCACGGCGAGAATATTCCGCAGCGCCTGGTCAATCATCCGATCCACGGACTCGACGGTGAGGCCGGCAGTGTGTGGCGTGGGCAGTACCTTCGGATGCCGGATAAGTTGCTGTGCCAGCGGCAGCGCGTCGGGAGGCTCTTCGAGGAACACGTCAAGCGCAGCGCCGGCCAGGCGGCCCGCATTCAAGGCGTCGAGCAGCGCCTGGTCGTCGATCAGCTCGCCGCGTGCCGTATTGATGAGAAACGCAGTCGGCTTACAGTAGCGTAATGTCTCGGCGCAAATGATCCCTCGGGTCTGCGGCGTATTGGGTGCGTGCAGGGTGATAAAGTCGGCCTCGGCCATCAGCGTGGGCAGGGAGACGTAGGTGGCGCCGGCCTCGGCGGCCCAGCGCTCATCCGGCGCGATGTCGTAGACCAGGATGCGCATGTCGAAGCCGCGGGCGCGCTTGGCTACCTCGCGCCCGATACGGCCGGTGCCGATAATGCCCAGGGTCTTGCCGCACACATCCACGCCGAGGAGGCGGTTCCAGTTGCCCGCCCGGGTGTCGTTCACCTGCTCGACGAAACGGCGGGCCAGGGCCAGGATGGCACAGAACGTGGCATCGGCGACCGTCCGGTGGTTTGCGCCCGGGGTGATAGTGACCCACACGCCGTGGCGGGTCGCCGCATCCACGTCCACGCGGTCGTAGCCCACACCGATCCGGGCGACGATGCGGAGCGAGGGGACTGTGGCGAAGACGCGTTCGGTGTAGGCATCCATACCGGCCAGAGCACCGATGCAGCCCGGCAGAAGTTCGATCAGTTCCGCCTCGGTTAGTCGGCGCGGCGGTCCCGGCGCGATTACCAGCTCGATGCCCTGCTGAGCGAGCGCCTCACGGCGCGCCTCGATCTGGCGCGCCATCACCCCGCTGCCGAGAATGCGGATAGGAAAGGCAGTCACCGACGCGTGCGCCTCCAACAGTTTGTGGGGAGAACACATCTGAGCCCGGCCGGAGAACGGGCCATGAGAGCGCTCTCCTGGGAGATTATAGCTACGCAGCGCCGAGCGATCACGTGCCGCAGGGCACCCTGGAGTGCCACCCGCGCGCGAATTTTTTTTCCTGAGAATTCCCCGGCAAGCTCCCTACCAGGGCGCGGTACCGCGTCGTATAATCAATGTGGCGCGCGAATGTGCTCCTCCGCCGTTCCCGCCTGGGCTGTGTTGCCTCCCGCACAGGACGGGGCACTGTACGGGCCCGCTTTCACTTTCGACGCCGCTCCGGTTCGGTGGAAGTAGGGAGAGCCTGTGCATCACGTCCTGCACCTGGAGGAGCAGAGTAGAGACCGCACCACGAGCAGCAATGACACTTGGAGAGCTTGTCCGGCTAACCACCCTCTCACACGGGGCGGGTTGAGCGTGTAAGCTCGGACCAGCCGAGCTGGCGCAGGTGCTGCGCTACCTCCCCCCGATCCATGACCCACGCGTGCTCGTGGGTACGAATACGAACGACGATGCCGCGGTCTATCTCCTGACCGAGGAGTGCGCGCTCGTCGCAACGGTGGATTATTTTACGCCGATTGTCGATGATCCGTACTTCTTTGGCGCCATCGCCGCGGCGAATGCACTCTCGGACATTTACGCCATGGGCGCAGAGCCGCTTTTTGCGCTCAACCTGGTTGGCTTCCCCCGCGGCACGCTGCCGATAGAGGTCCTGGGGGAGATCCTACGCGGCGGCGCCGACAAGCTGGCCGAGGCAGGCATCGCGGCCATCGGCGGCCACTCTATCGACGACCAGGAGCCAAAGTTCGGGATGTGCGTGATCGGCACTGTGCATCCGCAGCGCGTGGTGCGGAACGCCGGAGCGGTGCCGGGCGACCGGCTCTACCTGACCAAGCCTCTCGGCACCGGCATCATTTCGACGGCGATCAAGCGTGGGGTGGCCAGCCCGGCGGCGGTCGAGGCGGCGATCCAGAGTATGACGGCGCTCAATCGTGGGGCGGCGCTGGCGATGCAGCAAACCGGTGTGCATGCAGCCACCGATGTGACGGGCTTTGGACTGCTTGGACATTTGCATGAGATGGTGCGGGCCAGCGGGGTTGGCGCACGCGTCGAACGTGCGCGTGTGCCGCTTCTTCCCACTGTTGTAGACCTGGCCTGCGCCGATGTGGTGCCCGGCGGCACCAGGCGCAATTACGAGAGCGTGCGTGAAAGCGTCCGCTGGGCGCCGGATGTCCCTCTGTGGGAGCAGTTGCTCTTATGCGACGCGCAGACCTCTGGCGGCTTGCTCATCGCCGTGCCGGTCGAGCGGGCCGCTGCGTTCGAGCAGGCGCTTCAGCAGCACGGTGTCCGGTCATGGGCGTGCGTTGGCGAGATCCTGCCACAGGAGGGGGTGATCGAGGTCGTATAACAGACGAACCGGGGATGTCGTCGAGCGACGTGCCGGTGTGATCCAGAAGCTCTAGAAGGGAGCCGCCGTGCAGGCCGGGGGCATGATGCAGTGGTCCGCGGTGCGCGCCCTACTCTCGCGCCGGATGGGCTGGGGGAGTGCCGGAGCGCGAGTGCTGGCGGCCTGCTTGCTGGGTCTGCTCGGCTTCCTGGGTGGTGTGGAGCTTGGTCATGCTCCGCGCTATCCTCTGTCGGCGCGCTTTGAGGGGGAGGTCACCGCCCGAGTCATTGCGGCGCTTGAGGCTGAGCAGCGCGAGCTGCGCCGGAGTATCGAAGAGCTGCAACGGCGGACCGATGCCGATCTGCAGGTCCGTGCCGGGCTGCGGGCAGAGCTTGGGCGCGAACGGCTGGCTGCCGGCTTGGTGGCTGTGCGGGGTGAAGGCGTGGTCGTACGCCTGGATGATAGTACCCTGCGCGCCCTACCCCCGAACGAGGACCCGAGCAACTACCTCATCCACGACTATGACATCCGCGATGTGGTCAATGCTCTGTGGGCAGCCGGCGCTGAGGCGATTGCAATCAACGACCAGCGCGTCGTGGCGGTGACCGCTATTACCGGAGTAGGGCCGGCCATTGTGGTCAACGAAACGCGCCTTGCTCCGCCCTTCGAGGTACGCGCGATTGGCAATGCTGTGCTGCTGGAAGAGGCAGCGGTCCATTCTCCCCTGTTGCGTAAGCTCCACGAGCGCATCCAGACCTATGCGCTGCAGTTCCGGGTCGTGCGTGAGCGCGAGATAGTCCTTCCACCGTATCGCGGGCCGCTTGCTCTGCGTTACGTTCAGCTCCCTCTTCCAACCAGGCTCAATGACCATGGTGACTGATCCCCTGCGCGCCCAGGCCGGCAGGCTCGTTCGCCTGGGACGCCATCTCCAACATGGACTGTGGACGCGGTCGCGCGCTGCTCTGTTCGTCCTGTGTCTGATGGTCGGCTTCGCCTTGGTGCTTCAGGTGCGGACGTACGAGGCCGCGTCCCGGCAGTGGCAGCGTGTCCGAGGCATTGACCAGGCCTTGCTGGTCGATGAGCTTTTACGGACCAACGCAGCCCTGCGCCGTGAGCTCCTGGCGCTGCAGGAGGTACGCGGACAGAGGGGGCGCGCCGGGGAGCAGGATAACCAGGCGCTGCTCCAGGAAATCGCAAGGCTGCGCGCCCTTAACGGCCGGGTAGAACTCCTTGGTCCCGGTGTCGAGGTCGAGATCGCCGCAGCGGTCACCCCGGAGGATCTCTACGACCTGTTCAATGACCTGCGCGCCGCGGGCGCTGAGGCCCTGGCGCTTAATGAGCACCGCATCCTCGCTTCTAGCGCGGTTGCCGGGACGCCCGATGATCTGCGCGTAAACGGCGCAGTGCTGAGCCGTCCGTATACAGTGCGAGCGATTGGCCCGGTCGCCGCGCTGGAGCGGGCCCTGACGCGCCCGGGGGGCATGGTGGCGCTTCTGCGCCAGAACTATCCCGGTGCCCGCATTACCGTCATCCGCCGCGATCGCATTCGTATCCCGGCTGCAGCGCAGCCGCTACGCTTCTCGTACGCGCGCCCGGCAGAATAACGGGCCTCTAAGCCGCGCCGAGCTCAAGCGCTCATCCGGCCGGGGCCGGCAAAGCTCTCTAAGCATTCCGGTGTGAGCTTCTACCTTCCCATTTGGGACGAACGCACTACTCTAGGAGAGGAGAAGGACCTGTGGGTACGGCATCGAGCGAGCGCATCGGCTGGATCGGCCTGGGGCGAATGGGCCGGCCGATGGCGCTCAATCTGTTAAAAGCCGGCTATTCCTTAGTCGTGCATAACCGCAGCCAGGCACCCGTCGAGACACTCGTTGCTGTCGGAGCCGAGCGCGCCGGGAGCCCCCGAGAGGTCGCTGAGCGCTGCGATGTCCTGTGTACCTCTCTGCCCATGCCCGCTACGGTTGAGGAGGTGCTCCTGGGTCCGGAGGGCGCGCGTGAGGGGGCTCGCGCCGGCCAGCTCTGGATCGATACCAGTACGGTTGATCCTGGGACCAGCCGCCGCGTCGCCGCGGCGGTGGCGCCGCTCGGCGTGTCGTTCCTCGATGCGCCGGTGAGCGGTGGCGTGGCCGGCGCCGAGGCCGCCACGCTGACCTTCATGGTCGGCGGCGACGACGCCGCGTTGCGCCGCGCCCAACCGATCCTGGCCGTCCTCGGGAAGACCATCTTCCACGTCGGTCCCGTCGGTGCCGGTAGCATTTGTAAGCTGCTGAACCAGATGCTGGCAGCGATCAACCTCGCTGCCGTCTGCGAGGCAGCGGTACTCGGGGCAAAGCTCGGTATCGATCCGCAGACCTTCTACCAGGTGGTGAGCGCCTCATCCGGCAACAGTCGCATGCTCTCCTGGGCCCTACCGGATTCGATCTTCACCGGCAACTTTGCGCCGCGCTTCTCGATTAACCTCATGTACAAAGACATCTCGCTGGCCGCGCAGCTGGGCCGCGAGAGCGGTGTCCGACTGCTCCTAGGCGCCATCGCCCACCAGGTCTTTGAGGAGGCGCGCGCCGCCGGCTTCGGGGAGCAGGATATCGCTGCACTCATCCGGCCGCTCGAGCAGTTGTGCGGTATCGAAGTGCGAGTACGTACTTCGGAGTACATGTAGCGCATAAGTAATACATTAGCAATGGATTAGTAACGCATTTAGCTAATGTGGCAAGAGGGTAACGCATTAAGAGGAGTGCAAATTAGAACATACGCTTTGCCGATTCCCTTGCCTGCGAGCACGGCTGCTGCAGCCTCGCGGGCCCGGGGCAGGCTTCCGGAATATGTCCTACGAGGAGGGCACAATGCAGGCGCGGTGGTACTGCAGCCCCAGGCCGTCGGGGCTAAGCTCTGGGATACGGTGGTGCACCGGCATACAATGACAGTAATAGGGTGGAGGTGTGAATGGGAGGAGGGATAGGCGATCCGCTTGACCAGAGCGTGACACAACGGCTGCTGGTGGCCCGCCTGGCCCAGCTTGCCCTCTTGTTGCTCCTTGCACTGGTCACCGGCTTGGGGCGGGCAGCGCTTTTGCCGGCGCTCGTCGTTGCCGGTGCGCTTACGGTGTCGCTCTGGCTCTGCCGGCGCCGCTCCCTTGGCCAGGGTGTGTGGCTGACGCTCGGGCTGGTCGAGGTGGTGGCGCTCTTCGTGGCGTTGCGCTTTGCCGGGATAGAGCTCGCTGCCGAGGGGCGGGCGCCGGATCCCGGGCTGGTGATTGTGGCCGGCCTCGTAGTCCTGCTGGTCTGGATCCTGGCGGCAGCGCCGCTCGACGGCAGGTACTCCATACTGCTGCTGCCGGCCGGCTGGCTGGTCTGGCGTGCCGGACCGGGAGGGCTGCTTGCTCCAGCTGCAAGCCTCAAGGAGGTCATCGACGCAGCTGCCGGCGTCGGCCTGCCCTTTCCACTGACCGACCTAGTGGTTATCGGCTGTATCGCGGCGGCGTCCTCGGCTGCCGAGGCTTTCCGCACAGGGCTGCGCGCGCGCAGCCACGCATGGGCAAGCCTGCTCAGCGAGCAAGGACGTGCCAACGGCATGGCGTACCTGGTTTCTGAGCTTACTGCCGGTGGCGAGGATACCCTGGCGGAAACCGACCTGGAGAACCCGGCAGTGATTCGGGCCACGCTCTATGGTCTAGGGCGACAGACGATGGCGGCGCTGCGTCGGGCCAGTGCCGCGCGCCTTGTGATCGTGCTTCTGTATGATCCTGAGGCGCAACGGAATAGCGCGCAGGAGAGCGCCCTGCTTATCTACGCCGGCGAAGAGATCTGGGGAGCCCAGATGGTCTTCGCCCAGGACTCGCTACGCGAGTCGGAGCGGGAGCTGGGCTGCGGGTTGCCGGCCGATGTGCCGGCGCCTGCCGATCCAGAGATCGCCCTACTCGTTGCCCGCGGCCGTGTTGTGGGAAAGCTGCTGGTGGATGGTTGGGGCGCCGGGCTGCCGGCCGAGCAACGCCACGCCCAGCGGCATGACGCCGTCGCTGTACTGGCGCAGCTCTTAGCGCTCCGTATTGAAAACCGTCTGCTGGAGGAAGAGCTCCACGGCAGCCTCTTTGCCACCATTGAGAGCCTGGTCACCGGCCTGGAGGCGCGCGATCCCTACACCCAGGGCCATTCCTATCGCGTGACCCACTATGCGGCTGCGATCGGCGAGGAGATGGGCTTACCGGCCGATGCCATCGAAGAACTCCGGCTGGGCGGCATGCTGCACGATATCGGGAAGATTGTGCTGCCTGAGGCGCTGCTGCACAAGGAAGAAGAGCTTACGCCGGACGAGTGGGCACAGTATATTCGCTACCCGCTCATTGGGGCGAAGATCATCGACAGTTTCAATCACTCGCGCAATGTCCTGGGGATCGTGCTCCATCATGCCGAGCACTACGACGGGAGCGGCTTCCCCCGTGGCCTGCGCGGCGAGGAGATCCCGCTGCTGGCGCGCATCGTGCGGGTCGCGGATACGCTGGAGATACTCACCGGGCCGCGGCCGTATGGCGAACCGCCCTGGTCCCTAGAAGATGCTGCCGCGGAGATCGAGCGCCGTGCCGGCACGGAGTTCGATCCCCAGGTCGTAAAAGCCTTCCTGCGGCTGGTCCAGCGCCGCGGCGAGTCGCTCCTGCTTGACCGCGAGCCGGCAGTAGCTCAGTAACAGGGCATGCGAATAGGGCATGCGCGCTACCCCCGCGCACGCGCATACCTGGCTAGCAGGCCGGGCAGGTCTGTGACCAGGGCGGAGTTCGCCACCACGTGCACCGCTCCGGCGGACAGGGCGCGCTGTCGTGCCTGGAGATCCTTGTGCGATCCAAACGCCAGGACCGGTACGTCGCGCGCGACGGTGCGGATCGCCGCCTCCCAGTCCACCCCGCGGATAGCTGTGTCTACCAGCGCAAGCACCGGAGCCCACCGGCGTACTGCCTCAATGAACGCCTCAGTCGCCGGAGTCAGGACGGGCTGATATCCCAGCGCGGCGAGCCCGCGCTCCAGGCGCTCCCCGAGCATCAGGTCGTTCACCAGCACCACGACCGACCGCTCGAGCGGGTCCATCCCCATCACCGTCTTTTGGCTTGTGCAGGAAGGAATAAGGCGCGCTCGTAAATGATCACCGCATCGGTGGTGAGGTCGTATTCCCAGCGCTGCCGCCGCAGCACCCCATCGGCCTCGTGCTCGACCACGAACTGCACCACCGGCGGCTCCCAGACCACCTGCGCTGCCTTCGAGATCGCTCTCGCGCACATTTTCTTGCTCAGGTCCATGCTGTGCAAGGACCAGTACTGCCGCAGCAGCTCGATCACCTCGGCCGTCACCGGCGGACCGGCCTCGAGGCGCATCCGGATTTGCTCTTTGAGCGCATGCAGGTCGGTCTGCACAGGATCTGCTCTCCTCTCCGGGACCAGGCAGGCGCACAGGACAGAGCGTAGCTCTTCACAGCCAGGCGCGCTCCCTCGCCCTATAATAATACCCGCATGTACCCGGTCTCCTGTATATCCCGCCGCAGCCCTCGCGCTGGTCCGGCGGGACCCTCCCATTCTGGAGGTAATATGCCTGACACGAACACTCCGACCGGCACGGTGACGCAGCCGGATCCGGTGCAGGAGGCGCTGCAGCGTTGGGGGAAGCCGGGCGACATTATTGCCGGCTTGCCGCCTGAGCAGGCGGTGGCAGTGCTGGCGCAGATGTTCACCGCCATCGCTGCTGAACTGCACAAGCTCGCCCGCGACGAGTCTACGCGCCGTAAGGGCCAGCCCGACTGGCCGACCTGGGCGCAGCTGCAGAACACGGCGCGCGATGCTATGCTGCGCGCCAGCATGTGCCGTAAGCTGGCAGAGAGCTTCAAACCGAGCACTGGCCGGTGACCCTGGTGCCGGAGAATGACGAGCTATATGACCGCACATCCAACAGTCGCAGCGCTGCGGCCGCGTGCCGATCATGGCATCGCGGGTGTCGGCGTCCCGACGGATCGATCGCCCCATGCCCCAGACCCTGTGCGGGCAGCCCGCGCCACGCAGGCGAAGCCGCCCGTGCCGTTCGCCTGGGGCACACGCACGTTCATTATGGGCATTGTGAACTGCTCGCCGGATTCGTTCTCCGGTGATGGCCACGAACATCCGGAGGCCGCTGTGGCGGCCGGGCTGGCCATGGTGGAGGCCGGGGCGGACATCCTCGACGTGGGCGGCGTCTCGACGCGGCCGAATGCCCCGCCGGTGCCGGCCGAGGTCGAGCTGGCGCGCGTGCTTCTGGTGATTGAGCGGCTGGCAGCGCGCCTACCCGCCGGTGTGCCCATCTCGGTAGACACCTCGCGGGCCTGTGTTGCCCGCGCTGCCATCGCTGCCGGCGCCACGATCGTCAACGACGTCTGGGCGCTTACGCGCGATCCCGAGCTGGTGGAGGTGTGCGCTGAGACCGGCGTGGCCGTGGTCTTGATGCACAACCGGCCGGCGCAGGCTGCGCAGGGACCGCTCGGCGGCTACTACGCAGCGGCAGAGTATACAGACGTTGTCGAGGAGGTGGGCGCCTGGCTGGAGGAGCGGGTCCAGGCTGTGCAGGCTGCCGGCATCCCGCGCAGCCGCCTCATCGTTGACCCCGGCATCGGCTTCGGCAAGACGCCCGAGCAGAACCTGGTGCTCTTGCGGGAGCTCTACCGCCTGCGCCGCCGTCCGGGGCTGGCCGATCTGCCGATGCTGCTGGGCACCTCGCGCAAGAGCGTCATTGGCTATGCCCTGGGCCTGCCGGTGCACGAGCGCCTGGAGGGCACGCTGGCCACGCTTGTGCTGGGCATTGTCCACGGCGTGGATATCATGCGTGTCCATGACGTGCGCGCCGCCGTGCGTGCGTGCCGCATGGCCGACTGCATTGTGCGCGGCACGCCGCCGGTCGGCTTTCCCACTGGAGACGCTGCCGCGCCCGGGAGGCGTGCATGAGCGGCACGGTGGAAACCTACCAGGCGGCGCTGGACTGGCTGCTCAGCTTCGCCGACTACGAACGGCGCCGGCCGGATGCTTATACGCCGCAGCGCTTCAGTCTGGAGCGGCCGCGCGCGCTGCTGGCCGCGCTGGGACACCCTGAGCAGCGTTACCAGAGCATCATCATTGCCGGCACAAAGGGCAAGGGCTCCACTGCCGCCATGCTGGCCCAGATCCTGCGTGCGGCCGGCCTGCGCGTGGGCCTCTACACGCAGCCCCACCTGGTGGACTACCGCGAGCGCATCCGCTGTAACGGCCGACTGATCAGCCGCCGTGCCATCATTGCCGGCGTGCAGCGGCTTCGGGCTGCGGCGGCACACCTCACGGCAGCGGCTGCCGACCTTGGGCCGCCCACGACCTATGAGCTGGGCACTGCCCTGGCGCTGGACTATTTCGCCCGCGCCGGCGTGCAGTGGGCCGTGCTGGAGGTGGGCCTTGGTGGCCGCCTGGACGCCGTCAACGCCGTGGCCGAGCCTGCCCTCTCTGTCATTACGTCGATTAGTTATGATCACACAGAATTGCTGGGCGACACGCTCGATGCGATTGCGCGGGAGAAGGCGGGCATCTTGCGGCCGGGCCGGCCGGCGGTGTGCTCGGCGCAGCAGCCTGAGGCGCAGGCTGCGCTCGATGACGTGGCGCGCCGGCTCGGCGTCGCGCTGCTGGCCGGTGGGCGTGACTTTTTCTGGGAAACAGACGCTCGCGCGGCGTGCGTCTGGAGTGCTTCAGGGACAGCCTGGCCGCAGCCCTGGCGCTACGATTGCCTGCGCATTGCCCTGCGCGGTGCACACCAGATCGAGAATGCGGCTACGGCCCTGGCTGCGCTGGAGGCGCTGCGCCTGACCGCACCGCAGGCGCTGCCGGCGCTGCAGCCCGAGGACTGGGCCGGTGTGGCCCGCACGGCGCTCGCGGCGGTGCGCTGGCCCGGTCGGCTGGAAGTGCACCGCGTGCGCCGGCCGGATGGTCGGATGGTCACCGTTGTGTTAGATGGTGCACACAACGTCGATTCGGCGCAGCGTCTTGCCCAGGCACTACGCGAGCGGGTTGTACGCCATCAACAGGTGCTGCTGGTGCTGGGCACCTCCCAGGATAAGGATCTGCCGGGCATTGTCGCCGCTTTGGCACCTGTGTGTGCGCGAGCGTGGGCTGTGGCCGCAGCCAGCCCGCGTGCCCGCCCGGCACAAGAGGTGGCGGGCGCGCTGCATGCGCTGCTTCCTGCTGAGTCGGCCCCATCTGTGGGGGCCGGGCTCGAGGCTGCTATCTGCGCTGCCGGGCCCGGCGATATCGTCCTGGTGACGGGCTCGCTCTACGTGGTCGGCGAGGTCATCGCCGCGCTTAAGGCCCGGCGGGCGGGCTGAGTTCGCCGGCACGTCGCACGAGCTGTTGACTCTCCGGCCGGGCTCGCATACCCTGGCGCTGCGCTGCCCGCGCGCTGATGTTCCTCGCAGGTAGTGGCAGCCTCAGCAGTCCAGGAGGGTGGAACGTATGGCGAAGATCCGCGAGGTCCGGACGATCCGCACGCGAGCGAACGGCACATGGTTGATCGTCAAGGTGATCACCGACCAACCCGGCCTCTACGGCATTGGCTCGGCCAGCGATCACTATCGCTGCGGCACGGTGCAGGCGTTGATCGAGCAGTCGCTGGCGCCGAAGATCATCGGCCGGGACGCAAGCCAGATCGAAGACATCTGGCAATCGCTGCTCACGTCGGGATACTGGCGCAATGACTCGATTGTCAACACGGCTATGGCCGGCATCGACATGGCTCTGTGGGACATCAAAGGGAAGGAGGCCGGCATGCCGGTCTACCAGCTCCTCGGGGGAGCCTGCCGCGCCGCCGTGCCCTGCTACGCCCACGCCAGCGGCCGCGACTTCCAGGAACTGGAGGACGACGTGCGCCGCTACATGGAGGAAGGCTGGCCGGTGATCCGCTGCCAGCTCGGCCCCTATGGGGGCGGTGGGTTCATCGATCCAGAGAAGGCGTCACGTCCAAAGAATGCCTGGCCGGCTACCCGCGTCTTCGATGAGGAAGCGTATGTCGAGGCTATCCCGCGCATGTTCGAGTACCTGCGCTCCAGGCTCGGCTTCGGCGTGAAGCTCACCCACGACGTGCACGAGCACCTGCGGCCCAATCTGGCCGTGATGCTGGCCAAGCTGCTTGAGCCCTATCGTCTGTTCTTCCTGGAGGACCTGCTGCCGCCGGAGCAGGTCGCCTACTACCGTCTCGTGCGCCAGCAGTGTACCACGCCCCAGGCTGTCGGCGAACTGTTCATTAATCCGCACGAGTACACGCCGCTCATCACGGAGCGGTTGATCGATTTCATCCGCTGTCGCATCTCTAAAGTCGGTGGCATCACCCCGGCGCAGAAGATCGCCCACCTGTGCGAATGGTTCGGCGTGCAGACCGCCTGGCAGGAGGGCGGCGACAACGACCCGGTGAACCAGGCTGCGGCGATGCACCTGGATCTGGCGAGCTGGAACTTCGGCATCCAGGAGGAGAACCACTTCCGGCCGGAGGAGCTGGAGGTTTTCCCGGGGCACGCGGTGCTGGAGCGCGGCTATCTCTACCCGAACGACAATCCCGGCCTGGGCCTGGACATCGATGAGGAGAAGGCCGCGCGGCTGCTCGACCCCGAGCGCATGCGGCAGCCATACTATATGGCCGAGGACCGCAAGGCCGACGGCACCATCGTGCGGCCGTGATGGCTCGGGTGGTATAAATAAGCCCTCACCCCCGGCCCCTCTCCCGCAGCTGCGGGAGAGGGGCCGGGGGTGAGGGCCTGAGAACTCACCATGCTGTTCCTGGGTATTGACTTCGGGTGGTACAACCGTCCAAGCGGCCTGGCCTGCCTACGCTGGGACGGCGCACGGCTCTCTCTTGAGGGGATCGAGCGGCGTGCGAAGCTCGAAGAGATCCTGGCCTGGGTGGAGCAGACGGCAGGAGCGGGGCCGGCGCTGGTGGCTGTGGATGCGCCGACGATCATTCCGAACGAGACGGGCATGCGAGCGCCGGATCGGCTTACCCATGTCCTGTTCGGCCGCTTTGGCGCGGCCTGCTACCCGGCCAACCTGGGGCAGCCGTATGCGGTGCGCACAGTGCGGCTGGGCTGCGAGCTGGAGGCGCGAGGCTTCAAGCATGCCCCAGTTCTGTCTCCACGCACACTGGGCCGTTTCCAGATCGAAGTGTTTCCGCATCCGGCTATCGTGCACCTGTTTGGCCTGGAGCGCATCATTCGGTACAAGAAGGGGCCCCTGGCCGCGCGCCGCGCCGAGCTCGCGCGCTACCGGCAGCTTATCCTGGAGGGGTTGCCGAGGCTCACCCCGGCCTTAGAGCCGCCGGCGCTGCCCCCGGTGCCGCAGTCTGGCGCGGCGCTGAAAGAGGTGGAGGACCTGCTCGATGCCCTGCTCTGTGCCTATGTAGGTGCGCACTGGTGGTACTGGGGCTTGGAGCGCAACCTGGTGCTGGGCAGCGTGGCAGAAGGCTACATCATCGTCCCGGCGCGTTCGCCTGTCGGATCTAGTCAAGTCGGTGCTTTAAAAGCCTGCGCCGATTGTGGGTGATACTTATTGTATAAGAGTGTTTGAGATCGTAAGCTACGAAGCAATTCCCTGTTGGAGGGACCATCGAGCGCATGCAACGTGTTGATGCAGCGGTTCCTCGCCCTGAGCACCCGCGACCGGATTTCGAGCGCAGGCCGTGGATCAACCTCAACGGCCGCTGGCGCTTCTGCTTTGACCCGCGCAACGTCGGCGAGCAGTTGCGCTGGTATCGCGTGCCCCATCCTGCGGTGGGCCGCAGCCTCGGCGGTCCTGTCGAAGACCCCTTCGGCATGGAGATCGTGGTGCCCTTCCCCTGGGAGAGCCGCCTGTCCGGCGTGCACGAGCCGGACTACAAGGGCGCAGCCTGGTACCAGCGGGTGATCGAGGTCCCCGCGGAGTGGGCAGAGCAGGACGTTCCCGCGGCGCCGCGGGAGGCCGAGCCGGAGGGCTTGCCCTCGGTCGAGCATGATGTGCCGGCCGGGCCACGTGTGCGCTGGCGCCTGCGACCATTCCTTTGTTTCGGCGCGGTGGACTGGCATGCTCGGGTCTGGGTGAACGGGCGCTTCGTGGGCGAGCACGAGGGGGGCTATACGCCCTTCGACCTCGACCTGTCGGAGTATGTGCGCCCGGGCCGGCCGGCCACGCTGACTGTGCGCGTCTGGGACGCCTGTGATGCCGATACGCCGCTCGGCAAGCAGACCGAGCGCTGGTATACCCACTCGGGCGGCATCTGGCAGACGGTCTGGCTGGAGGGCCGGCCGGCTGCCTACCTGCGCCGGGTGCATATCACGCCTCACCCGGAGGCCGGCACCGCCACCTTCGACGTCCAGATTGCCGTGGCCGCGGGCGCAGCCGGTGGGGCCTATCGCCTTACCATCACATCTCCAGACGGCGCCTTCCCGGCGGTCGAGCGTAGTGTCACGGTGGCGCCGGAGGGCGCCGGTGTCGAGCTGGAGGTAACGATCCCGCAGCCGCGTCCCTGGTCGCCGGAGGATCCATACCTCTACGAGTGCACGGTGACGCTGGTGCCCGAAGCCGGCGGCGAGGCTGATGAGATACGCACCTACTTCGGCCTGCGCTCGATCTCCACCGGCCGCTGGGACGGCCGTCCGTACGAGTTCGTGCTGCTGAACGGCACGCCGGTCTACCCGCGCGGCGCGCTCGACCAGGCCTTCCATCCTGATGGCTTGCACACCTATCCATCCGACGAGGCCATTCGCGCGGACATCCAGGCAGCGAAAGAGCTGGGCCTGAACATGCTGCGCTGCCATATCAAAGTAAACGAGCCGCGCTATTATTACTGGGCCGACCGCCTGGGCGTGCTGATCATGTACGATCTGCCTTCGGCGGCGGTCTACACCCCGCGGGCGCGGGCGAACTGGGAGCGCACGCTGCGCGATGCCATTGAGCGTGACTATAATCACCCCTCGATCTTCGCCTGGATCCTGTTCAATGAGACCTGGGGGCTGGACGAGCACGGCACGCCGGCGAGCTGGAACTGGGTTAAAGAAATGTATATGCTCGCCAAGCAGCTGGACCCCACGCGGTTAGTCGAAGATAACTCCGCCAACCAGTACGACCATGTGGTCACCGACCTCAACTCCTGGCACTTCTACATCGAGGAGTACGATCGAGCGCGCCGGCACATCGAGCATGTGGTCCGGCAGACCTATGCCGGGTCGCCCTTTAACTACGTGGGCGGGCTGTATAGCCACGTCGAGGGTGCTGCGAGCTTTCTACAGGGCAGCCAGCCTCTCCTGAACAGCGAGTACGCCGGCCTCTCTGCCCGGCAGGGCGATAAGGACGTCTCATACACGTTCAAATTCCTAACCACCGAGCTGCGGCGCCACGATAAAATCTGTGGTTACGTCTACACCGAGCTTACGGACATCGAGTGGGAGCACAACGGCTTCCTGAACTACGACCGCACGCGCAAAGAGTTCGGCTACGACGCCTTCGTGCCGGGCATGCGGGTCGCCGACCTGAACGGAGCGGACTTCGTTGGGCTGGACTGCCCGCCCTGCCAGACGCTGCCGCCGGGCAGCCTCTTCCGCGCCCCTGCGTTTGTCTCGCACTGGGGTCATCGCCGGATGGAGCGGGCGCGGCTGCGCTGGCGGGTCACAGCAATCGATCGCTTCGGCGAGGCCAGGGATGTCTGTGGGGGCGAGCGTACGGTGGAACCTCGCCACTACGGTGTCACGCCCACCGGCGAGATCGAAGTGCCGCTCCCTGAAGAGCCCTGTCTGGTGACGGTGGCGCTCTGGCTCGAGGACGCAGCCGGTGTAGTGCGGGCCAGGAATTATGTAAACATTGATGTCTACGCTGGTGCCCTGCCCGCGGTCGAGCGTACGCCCGGAGGCTATGCCCTGCACTTCTCGCCGACTGCGTTCCACGATACGAGCTGGCCGAATCCCCGCTTGGGGCCAGAAGGCAGCAAGTTCGGCGCTACCGGCGCCGGCTGGGTGGAATATGCCGTGCACCTGCCGGCGGACCTGGAGCCGGCGGCCGTGCGCGGGCTGCGGTTACGCTTTGAGGCTGGCGCGCGCACGGCGCGCAACCGCATCGGCTGGAAAGACCCTCAACGGATGCTGATGACCGATTACCCGCAGACCGAGGAGCTGAAGCTGCCCACTGACCTAGTGGTGTCGGTGAATGCGATCTCGCTGGGACGGGTGCGCCTGCCCGATGACCCGGCCGACGCGCGCGGGGTGCTGAGCGCGCACCTGCATCCCAACTGGGAGTACGCCTCGTATGGCTACCTCACCACCCTCGAAGCAGACGCCGCCACCGCCCGGCGGATCATCGCCGCCGCTCAGGACGGCCTGCTGCTAGTACGCTTTGAAGTCCCGCGCACCGGCATCCGCGGCGGGTTGAATCTCTACGGTGCCCGCATGGGCGCCTATCCGCTGGATCCGACCGTGTTTGTGGATATCGAGGGCGCCTGACAGGCGATGACGGACACCTGTGCAACAGCATAGGGTCCTGATCCTCTGGGAGCCACCGGAGTTCGCGGCTAAGTGCTCCTTGAGAGCTTGTTGCGCCAGATTCTGGCCGGTGGCTACCTCGTTGCTCCGCGTGTGGGCCCATGTAGGTCAGGAGGGCAGAAGGTGAGCCGGTGCTCATACGACCGCCGCATAGGGCAATTTCTCGGTAGGGGCACGGCATGCCGTGCCCCTACCGATTGGGCAGCATTATTCGTGTGAGACTCTGGAGAGGCACGCACGTTAGCACAACCTGCAAGGGAGGTCCTATGGCCCGCTCGTTCCGTGTCGGCATCACCCGCGATCTTCTCTCGCCCGAGGGCACCTCGGCATACGGTGACATCGGCCTTGACCTCTTGGAACAGGCGCCCGGCATCGAGTGGGGGTTCCTGCCCGAGTGGCAGCCGGAACTCACGCCGGAGCAGGTGCGTGAGTATGACGCCCTTATCGTGCTGACACCGCGCGTCACCGCGGCCTCGTTGGCCGGAGCAGACCGCCTGCTGCTGCTGGCCCGCTTCGGGGTGGGCTACGACCGTATCGATGTGCCGGCCTGCACCGAGGCCGGCGTGGCGCTGACGATCACGCCGGATGGCGTGCGGCGGCCGGTGGCTGCCGCGGAGCTGCTCTTCATCCTGGCGCTGAGCTACCGGTTAATGGAAAAAGACCGGCTGACGCGGGAGGGGCGCTGGGAAGAGAAGCGAGCCTGCATGGGCCAGGGTCTCACGGGGAAGGTGCTGGGCTCGGTGGGCCTGGGCAACATCGGCAGCGAGCTCTTCCGCCTGGCCCGCCCGCTGGAGATGGTGCACCTCGCCTATGACCCATACGCGGACCCGGCGCGCGCCGCAGAGCTCGGCGTGCGGCTGGTGGACCTGCCTGTGCTGCTCCAGGAATCCGATTTCCTCTGCATCAACTGCCCGCTGAATAGCGAGACCTACCACCTCATCGGCGCCCGGGAGCTGGCGCTGATGAAGCCCACGGCGTATCTCATTAACACGGCGCGCGGGGCGATTGTCGACGAGGCAGCGTTGATCAAGGCGTTACGGCAGGGCCGTATCCGCGGGGCGGCCCTGGACGTCTTTGAGCAGGAGCCGGTGGATCCGAACAATCCCCTCCTCAAAATGGACAATGTGATCGTCACACCGCATGGCATCGCCTGGACGGATGAGTGCTTCCGCGGCAATGGCCGCTCGGCCTGCCAGGAGGTGCTGCGCGTCGCCCGCGGCGAGCCGCCCGTGCACGTGGTCAACCGCGAGGTGCTGCAGCGCCCTCGCTTCCTGGAGAAGCTCCAGCGCTGGAGATAGCCGTGCAGATCGGACCACATAGTAGTAGGAAGGGAGCGGAACGTCTGAGATCGTTGACGCCCATCCGGCGCATCTCTCCGCAGCCGAGCGCGCCGGGGTGAAAGGGAAAACCCGGCCACCTCCTTGGCCGGGCAGTCGGCTAACGTATTGGCCTTCTTCTAGCCCTCTTCTCCTGTACCGATCTCTAGCCACTAGCTGGTCGGCTGGCAGCGGCGGCTCTCTTCCTTCCAGACCAGTCTCCCGCTCCCCGCTCCCGCCGCGCGGGAGCGGGGCCGGGGTGAGGGCCGTCATGAACCAAAGATCGCCCACGTCTCTCCCGGGCCGATCCATCGCGTCATCCCGGCTTCCTTACCGCCTATCACCTCGACACGTGCTGTGGTAGGTCCTACGTTCGTGGCGTAGCAGGCGCCATCCATCATGGCGCTCACCCGCACGTCACCTTCGATCTCGAGTGTCCGGCTCGCTTCCAACAGGACAGCGCTCCGGCCCTCTAGGACGGTTGTTATGTACAATCGTCCTTTGTTTGCCTCAATAGTAGCGTCTGGGTAGACCGGGATCGCCTTTGGGCGAGGCATCTCGAAAACGCATTGCCGGCGTGCGGCTCCGAAGTTGGCCGCGGCAAGTGCTCCCTCGGTGACGAGGCAGGCGGTCTGATCAGGCCCGGAGGGGAGAATGAGCGTCGCCGCCGGAGTGTCAGCATGAGACTGTTCCGGGCAGAGCAGCGCGGCAAGATGGCCCACCTCCTCGCCGGCGCGCACGATTTTCTTCCCCTCCTGCCGTGACAGAACCAGTTCGTCCGCGATAGCGCGATAGGGTTTGAAGAAGTGCCGGTTATGGTAGATCGCTAGTCCTGTCCCGACGAAGCGAATGCCTATGCGATCGTCAAGGTTCAGCCATGCTGGCCGGCCAAGCCGGTCTACCACGTCGCTGGACTCTGTGTCGCTGAGCCAGCCGCGGTACTCGGTGGCGCCCTCAGGGTGGTAAAGCATGCGGGCGCCCCGACAGTTGGGCGCCAGGAGCGGGAAGTGCTCATTGATGATATGCAGGCAGCCCTGCTCCAGCGCCTCGACAACGACGTCTCGCAGGGCAATGAAGCGCTCGAACGAGAGCACACGGCCATCCGGCAGGCTGGCGAAGAGCACCTGCTGGCGCAAGGTCTCCTGGCAGCGGTCCATCACCATCGCTACAGCAAAGCCGGCATCGTACTCCCTGACGCGCAGGCTCTTCAGCCGATGGCTATCCGGCTGCCCCTCGACCTGCGGCCCACCCAACCAGGTAGCGGCGGCGGGGGCGATGGTGTAAATGCCCTCGCGCGTCAGCGGCAGGGCCATGATCGAGTTGCGCCACGAGAACGATGTCTGCCCCTTACCATGACGGTGGTGCACGAACCCGGCGTGCGGGAAGACGCGCACGCCAGCGAGTCGCTCCTCAAGGAGGCGCTCAGGTGTCGGTGTGGGGCCGGGCCCCATCAGCCTGTGCAGCAGGTAGAGATCGGCTGCGCTCTCGATCCCGATCTCGCGCATGATCATGGGGTCCTGCTGGTCATGCGCGCGCAGAGCAAAGTCGCGATCGTAGAGCCGCCCGGCATTGCCGGCCTGCCGCAGCTCCGCGTAGCGTAACGCCCGTCGCTCGAGCGCCGCGGCGTCGGGGTCGCCAAAGAAGAGCGCGGCAACGGCATGCGGCATCTCGTTCCCGAGGGGCGGCAGGTAGTGCCAGTCCATGCCCTGTACCGCCTGTGGATAGCCTGCGCCATCAGTGAGTACCTTGAGGTTCTCGTAGATACGGCGGCGGTTCCAGAGTAGCTCCGGCGGCAGCTCACGGCCGCAGAGCTGTAACAGAGAGCCGATACGCGCGAGCGACCACAGCGCTGAGGCGGTATAGCTGGGATGCACCATACCGTGGTTCTCAGCCCAGTAGTCCGGCAGGGTCGTGAAGGTCCTCCCGGTCAGCGCGCGGACGGTCAGATCGCCGATGCGCCCCCAGTCCTGTGCGTCTTGCGGGGTGGCGCAGGTAGAGAACATCCAGCGGCGCGCCATGGCCTCCCACGCCTGCGCCCGTTCGTGGCGTGAGAGGAACAGGAAGACCGAGGTGAGCCCCAAGGCGGTCCACGCGTTCTCCTCCATCTGTGTATCCCAGTACACGCCGCTGCGCGGGGACATGTCCCCGAACCGCTCGGCGTAGTCCGCGTGGATGCGCGCCACCATCATCCAGGTCTCTTCGTCTACGTACTCACGCAACAAGAGACAGATCAGTGCCAGCCCGGCGATGGTTGTGCCGCACTGGCTCTCGCGGAAGAACCCTTTGCCCCGCTCACCCCACTTCGTGCCGCAGTTCTCCGGCCGGCCCAGCCCCACTCGTGGCCGCACGCACTTCTCCGGCCCGGTATCATGCGTGAAGCAGAGATAACGTACGCCCTGGATCGCCATCCGGCGCAGCTCTGCGCGCGGGATGCCGGTTGCCTGTTCATCGTACTCCGGCGACGTGCTGGCGAGGGCGAACGTCTTGGCCGGGCCGACGGTCTCAAGCCCGTACCAGTGGCACCCACCGAAGAAGTGCCCACAGTTCGGGCGTTCGGGCCACAGCGCAAAGTATTCGACCCCCACCGGCACCCAGCGTTCGATCATGCGCAGGTAGCGCCGGCTCAGTTCGTTCTCTTCAGCAGGGAGCCTGGGCGCCGGCAGATCCGTGGTGTCGGCTCGCGTGACCATCTCGATCAGCCCTTGTCGATGATGGCCTGGAGCTGTGGCTTGAGCGCCTGGAGCATCGCTACTGGAGCGACCTTCCCGGCGGCCATGTCATCCATAGCTGGGTTAATCACGTTCACCAGCTCGACATACCTGGCATGTTGGAACAGCTTGGTGTTGCCTCCTGGAGCCGTCTCCACGATGCGGAGCATGGCCTTGGGATCAGCGCTGGGGACGTTCTTGAACTGATCGCGCAGCCACGGCTCAATATCGGCCAGCGCCGCCGGCATCGAGCCGATGAATTTGGCGAACCGCGAGCCATCGACGAGATACTTCAGGAAGTCCCAGGCATCGGCGGGGTGCTTGGCGCCGTTCAGCAGGCTGAGGCTGACGCCGCCCAGCACCATATCCGGAGTGGTTAGAACAACCTTCGGCAGCGGTGCGAGCGCGTAGTCCACCTGCGCGTTGGCTGCATACGTCCGCCAGCCCGTCGGCGGGAAGAGGAGAACAGCAGCCTTACCTGTATTGAACAGGTTCACGTTGCCGAAGAGACGCGCCGCCTCGCCGGGCTGCGGCAGTACGTGATACCGGGTATACAGGTCCGCCAGCTTCGAGTAACAATCGCGCATCGCCGGGTTGTCGCAGATGATGGTCTTCAGATCGGCGTCGATCCAGTCAGTCTTCCACAGCGGCGGCCACGTGCCGATCAGCCACGCCGGGCCGGCTAGGCCGAACTGGGCGATCTCTCCACTGGGGTCCTTCTTTGTCAGCCGCGTCAGGTTGGAGACGAAGTCCTCCCATGTCCAGGCTCTGCTCACGTCGGAGGGTGGCAGGGGAATGCCCGCCTCAGCGAAGAGGCGAGTGTTACATGCCAGACATATGGCGTTGTCCCCCTAACGATTAGGGATCGCCCAGATCTTCCCCTCGTGGACACACTCCAGCTCGAAGTGCGCGGGGTTGTACTTCTTGGTGTCATACTTATCACGCTTGACCAACGTATCCAGCACCGGATCAAGCAGGTGCTGGGAGACCATGAGACGGACAGGGGATGGTCCTTCCGAGAGGTCTGGCGGCGTGCCGGCGGCGATGAGGGTGGTGAGCTTCTCGATCCGCTCGGCGCTGGGACCGGTCTGGCGGATCAGATCAATCTTCACATTTGGCCGCCACTGCCGGTACGGCGCGACGATCTCCTCCTCCCACTGGCTCAGCATATCGTTGCTGATCCCGGAAAGGAACGGGATGATGGTGATCGGTGCAGTGCTCAACGCCAGCTTGGCGTCCGCTTCCGGCGTCGTGGACTGACGGCCACACGCGCCGAACGCAGCAACCATCGCTCCAGCTAGTGCCAGCCCGATAGCGCGCCGGCGCGTATGAGCCCTCCTACCACGCAGGTGATCCGGCTGTGCCGGGGGAACTCGCCTCTCATGAGGAATGAGCGCATGGTCTAGCATGGTCGAGCCTCCTTTGGCTACTACAGAGGCTACTAAAGCTACTATAGAGGCTACTACGGCTCCAGCCAGAACAGTTGCTGGTGGAGTTCCTGCTGTCACAGTACCAAGCCCACGTGTAAGGGCTCACTCTCAGGCAAGGCCCCAGTGAGCATCGATGGGCCGCTGGTATGTGTCGATGCTGCCGTCGAGCACGGCGGCCACCTTGACGGCTTGCCGCAGCGCATCAGACTCGTAGATGGCTTCGCACACGGCCATGTCGCGCAGCCCCTCCTCGCCATCGATCTCCGGAGGCCGGCCTGAGCGCACGGCGTCGATGAAATCGTAGAGCTCGATCGTGACGGCGTCGGTGATGCCGAGGGGGAACAGACGCTCCCGCTCATCCGGCGCCAGGCTCTGCATGAACTGCTCTTTGAGCTCCGTGAACGGCACCTCGCTGCCATCCTTGCGCACCAGTGCCTCGGTGTCAAGCGAGCCTTCGCTGCCGTAGTAGCGGTGCTGGCGGAAGCTCCGTCCAGGCGCCGAGGTGGTCCAGGTAAAGGTGGCCAGTACGCCGCCGACAAAGGTCAGGATGGCGAAGGCCGCATCCTCCACGGTCGAAGGCACAGGCTCGCGCCCGTGCTCGCGATCGAGGTAACGGATGGGCTCGTAGGCGCCGAGGCGGGCGTACACCTCGTCCACGTCGCCGAAGAGGTAGCGCAGGAGATCAAAATGGTGCACCTCGCCGTCGAGCACCCAGCCGCCACCGGCCATGAGCTTGTCGTGCCGCCACGGCGTGCCGACGGTGACGCCCAGCGAGAAGCCGATGTTCTGGAGAAAGACTAGGCGCGGCCGGCCAATCAGCCCGGCGCGGTGGATCGCCCAGTGCAACGTGCGCGCCTCCACGCTGCGGCGGAACTGCTCGGCCACGGCCAGCACTTTGCCGGCGCGCTGCGCCGCCTCGATCATCAGGCGGCCGGCGCGGAGGGTCAGCGCCAGCGGTTTCTCCACCAGCACATGCAGGCCGGCGGCAAAGCAGTCGCTGACGACCGTGTGATGCTGGAAGTGTGGCAGGATGACATCAACAGCCTCAGCTCCCGCCTGCCGGAGCATCTGCCGGTAGTCGGTGTAGACGGCCGGGGCGCGGCCCTCCTGGAACGGTGCCACCAGTTCGGCTAGGGCTTCGGCACGGGCCTGCTCAATGTCGCAGACTGCCACAATCCCAAACAGGTCCGGTGCCTTGCCTGCCAGCTCGGCAAAGCTGCGCACGTGCCGCCGAGCCATGCCGCCACAGCCAATCAGCGCCAAACGGAGAGGAGCCCGGCTCATCCCGTACCTCCTGCGGTCTCACTGCCCCGGTCGTATGCCCTGTACTATCAAGAGATTGGCCCAACGCCAGGTCTCAATAGTGAATCACCAGCAGTGTGCCGATGCTGGCCCAGTCCCAGAACCATTTCGCGTCACGCTCTAAAAGACCCAGGCAGCCGTGGCTGCTGGGGATGCCAAACAGCCCGGCCGGACGCCAGTAGTTTGTGTGCAGGGCTGCGCCGCCGGTGGTGAAGTACTGTGTCCACTTGACGTTCTCTAGATAGTAGGTGGGCACCTCGTACTTGTCCAAGCGCAGCAGCGTCGAGCCGTCCATCGTCTCGTTCTCAACCCGGCGAATAATCCGGAAGATGCCCGTGGGGGTCTCCCAGCCGGGCCGGCCGCTGGTCGTCACCGCACGGTACACCGGCGTCCGGCCCTCATAGGCAATGACTACCTGGTGTGTCAAGTTGACGTCGATCCATTTGCCGGTCATCGGGGCATTCGGCGGCACGGGCGGCGGCTCCCGCACCGGCGCAGCGCGGATGAGCGCGGAATAGACGTAGCCGGCCGGCGGCGCAGTCGGATCGTACGACAGGTCGTCGCCATAAGCGGCCACGCGGGCCCAGGTGCGGTTGTCTTTATCGATCTCTTCGCCCTCCACCCAGGCGGTGACCACAATGGGAGTCCCGGCGCGCAGTTGCGTCACCGGCCGGATGAACGTATGCGGCTCTGGGCGAAGATTGACCACGTCGCCAGCGATGAAGCCGCGCCAGCCCTTCACTTCGATGGCGGCAGCCTTGGGCGGGCCGGCCGGGCCAACTGCTGTGGCGTCGATGTAGGCGTAGTTCTTGGTCTCCGGGTTCAGCACATGCAGCCGCGGGCCGTTCTGCGGCTCCATCACCAGGTAGTGTGCCCCGCGGGGAGCCGGCCCAAAGCTACGAGCATTTCCATCCGGCCCAGACCAGAGCTCAGTCGGTCGGTGGACGGCGACCCACCAGGGGCGGAAGGTCGGTGGCGCCGGGGGCGGTGGCTCAGTGGCCTGCTCCACCGGCTCGCCAGGCTCTTCTGGGACGGGTACTCCGGTGGGCACAGGGGCCGGCGTCGGCACCGGGGTAGGCGCCGGGGTGGGGATGGCGGTCACACCGGCCGGCGGTGGGGGGCTGGGGGCGATGCCGCTGGTATCCAGGTACGCATAGTTACCGGTCGCCGGTATGAACACGTAGCTGCGCGTGCGCTCCGGTGGCTGCACCACCAGCACGTAGTGGCCCCGTGCTAGGGTGCCGAAGGAGACGGCCATGCCGTCCGGACCAGACCACTGGTCCAGGTCACGGCTGGTCAGGCCCCACCAGGGGCTCCAGGGCGGGCTCTGGCCGGCAGTGCCGGCGGGGAGCAAGAGGAACGTACCAAGAGCAAGCAGCAGGCAGGCACGGAGCAGGGGCGACGAAGAAAACCATACAGCGCAGCGCACAAAATCCTCCAGGGGCGCACAGAGCGTGGTGGGACGACTGTGGAGACGGCGCACCCTTCCTCCCAACCGGTCCCGTTACCATAACGGACATGCCGGGGCCCCGGCGCGGCCAAATGCTCATTCAGAGGCGAGATCCTTCGCCAGCAGCACCAGGTTGTTGCGATGGATCACCTCGTCGCCATAGGCAAAGCCGAGGATTTCCTCGATCTCGTCGGAGTGGCGCCCCTTGATGGCTTCCAGGTCGGTTGAGGCGTAGTTTGCTAGTCCGCAGGCGATGCGCATGCCATCCTGGGTCACCACCGTGACTGGATCGCCTCGCCGGAAGCGCCCTTCCACAGCGACCACACCTGCGGCCAGCAAACTGCGGCCAAAGCGCAGCAGGGCCCGTGCTGCCCCGTCATCCACCACGATGCGCCCGCGCCCGGCGAGGGCAGAGAGGATCCAGCGCTGGCGCCCGGCGCGCTGTCCCGCCGCAGCAACGAAGCGCGTGCCAATGGGCTCGCCGCAGGCCGCCCGCACCAGCACGTCCGGGGCATCTCCCGGCACGATCAGCACGTCTACCCCCGAAACAGTGGCAAGCTTGGCCGCGTCGATCTTCGTGCGCATGCCGCCGGTGCCGAGCGCAGTGCCGGTCCCGCCGGCCAGTCGCTCGATCTGGCGATCAATGGTATATACCACCGGAATCAAGGTGGCAGACGGATCGCGGCGCGGGTCGGCTGTGTATAGTCCACCGGTGTCGGTGAGCATAATCAGTGCGTCGGCATCGACGGCGTTGGCCACCATGGCCGAGAGATTATCGTTATCGCCGAACTTGATCTCTTCGACGGCGACGACGTCATTCTCGTTGATCACCGGTACGATGCCGTTTTCAAGCAGTGCCAGCAGCGTGTTGCGGGCGTTGAGATAGCCCTGGCGCATAGCGAGGTCGGCGCGGGTGAGCAGTGCCTGGCCAATCAACACGCCGTGCTGCCGGAAGAGCTCGTCGTAGCACTGCATGAGGGCGATCTGGCCCACGGCTGCCAACACCTGTTTGTACGGGATGTCCCGCCGCACCGGCGCTGCGCCCAGGCGGGCGCGCCCGGCGGCGATAGCCCCGGAGGTGACGACCAGCACGTCGGCGCCCAGCCGACGAAGCTCGACCACCTGGCGCACCAGGTCGGCCATGCGAGCGCGGTCCAGGTCGATGCCACCGCCGGTCAGCGTGGCCGTTCCGAACTTCGCCACAACGCGGCGGTAGCGTAGCCTACGCTGTCCGGTGTGTCCGGTGTCCCGCTCCATAGGGATTGCCTGGTCGCGCGGCACGGCGCGCTCTGCCCTGCAGCCTGCCATAGGATTCCGTCCACCCATTCCTCGCATGCACGACGGCACATAGGTCCGCCGTGCCTTTCTTATAATTACTGTATGTCAGTGGTATGTCGGTGCGCTGGTCGGGCCACGATGATCAGCCGGTCGCTCTCGGAGCTGTACGGGTCCAGCTCATAGCTCCCGTAGGCGGCTTCCAGGGCCAGTTCGCTCGCCGCCAGCAAGAGCTCGAGCTCAGGCAGGTAGCAGTACCGCATCGGGAAGGTTGCTGCCGTCCGGCGTACTGTCCCATCCGGGAACGTTTCGTCATACAGGAACGTGACCTCGATCCGTTGTGTCGCCAGATCGATGCTCTGGCACTCGAAGTGTAGCACGTGCCGCGGCGGGTCCTCCAACCGGTGCTCGCAGTGAAGCATGAGCAGGCCGCTTCGCTCGGGTGCCACGCAGGTATGCGGGTTAAAAAGATCGAGCACCAGCCGGCCGTCCGGTGTAAGGTGGCCGGCCGCGGTGCGCAGGGCGGCAAGCTGATCGGCCTGCGTCTCCAGGTGCATGAAGGTGTTCAGCGCGGCGAAGACTAGGCCGAAGCGGCGGCCCAGGGTGAAACGGCGCATGTCGAGCTGGTAGAGCTCGACGTGGTGGAGGCCGGCGGCGGTCAGCCGTCGGCGCGCGTGTGCCAGCATCGCTGCTGAGCAATCGATCCCCACGGCACGGATGCCGGCATCGGCCAGCGCGCGCAGCACCCGTCCCGTCCCACAGCCGAGCTCCAGGGCTGTGCCGTCGCCGGCGCGCGCAAAATTCACGTAGAGCGGCAGGTCGTCCGTAAAACCGCCATACTCCAGGTCGTAGAACGGCACGAGCCGAGCGAGAGGATCGCCCTCGTCGGGGGGAAGCTGCGTGCTCATCGCCGCGTCAGTGCCAGCAGCTCGAGGAGACCAAAGGCCGCAGCGGCCAGCAGGGCGTAGCTCCAGCTCCACGAGCGCACGGTCGAGAGGTAGAGGTTGAACACGATGAACGTCGCCACGAGGATGCCCTGGCGGGTACAGTGCCCCAGGTTACTCCGGTACAGCTTCGAGACGACCAGGCGCTGGTGCAGCCAGTACACCAGCAGAATACAGGTAACCACAAGCGCCTGGTAGAGCAGCCAGAAGAACATGCCGCGGTTGGCCGGCACGCCGGGATCGGCGCGGCGCCCGAAGGCGTACAGCGCTGCCCACGCTAGGACTACAGTTGTAGCCCACAGGAGCTTAAAGCCTAACACCATCCAGCCACCCGGCGGCCGGATGGTTGACTCACCAAGAGCGATGCGGATGCGCAGAATGCCGCCGGGCTGCACGCTCGCGTGCGGTGCCTCCTCCGGCGCTCCTGTTCGCGCCAGGCGGTGGCGCGGCGCTGCGGTCTCCGGCGCGCCCGGCGATGGCGCTCCCACGCGAGGGGCGAGCGCTCTTCGGGGCGTGCCCGACTGCTCCCGTGGACGCTGTGCAGGAAGGTCAGTGCCGCGCAGAGGCATGGCAACGTATCTGTGTACTGCGTGCAGTAGCTCTACCGTGAGGCGAGCACGGTCCGCCCAAAGATAAGCATCAGTGACAGAGCTCCGACGGCGGCATACTGGAGCGCCGTGCGGCCTTTAAGTGACCCGGTCTCCATATGGCGCAGCAGGCCCAGCAGGGCATAGCACAGCACCAGCAACGCTGCCCCGCCGGCCAAGCCACCGATAGGCCAGTAGGTCAAGGCCCACAGCGCCTCGGCTACACCAAGCGCAACGACCAGCGCATCTGCTGCCGCGCGCCGTCTCTCCGCAAGATCTGCCTGGAGCACGCGATAGGCCACGCCGAAGGTAGCGCTGAGCACGATCGGAGCAAGCATCAAGGTACGTGCCTTACTCTGGAACACGGCGGCGTACAGCACGAAGAGGCCGGCATAGGCGAGCACTTCGAGCGCCGTCCGTGCCAGGGTCCCAGGCGGGCCGGGTGTAAGGATGAGGCGCTCGGCCAGCACGTCGGCGGCAAGAAGCAGGCCGAGGATCGCCAGCCCGGCGACCCCGATCACGCCCGTCGTGGTGCCGCCGCCGGCGACCGGCAGCACCAGCACGACGCCATAGAGGTGCACGGCCGGCAGCACCAGCAGGGCGGGTGAGAAGCGATAGCGTGCGTGCGAGCGCAACAGGAAGTCTTCGCCGATCGCGAAGACAATGAGTAGCAGTGCCAGCACCAAGTACTGCGCCGGTGCAGGCACAGTGAGCGAGAACGCCGCCCCGAGCAGCACCAAGGCCACCAGAACGCCCAGGCGGTCATACGGGAAAGCCCCTGCCTCGGGCGGGTTCCAGAGATATCGCGGAAGCCGGCGGCGTCGCGCTGTGCTCCTCATGCAAGATGCTGCTTCACGACCTGCTCGAAGTACGACTTCGGACGCACGCCAACGATGGTCTCAACCGGCTGGCCGTTCTTAAACAGGATTAGCGTCGGGATGCCCATGATATTGAAGCGTCCCGGGAGTTGAGGATTGGCATCCACGTCGCACTTCGCTACCTTCAGACGGCCGTCGTACTCCCGTGCGAGCTCCTCGACGATAGGTGCAATCTGTTTGCACGGCACGCACCACTCCGCCCAGAAGTCCACGAGCACCGGCAACTCTGACTGGAGCACCTCTTGCTCAAAGTTCTGGGCGTTGACTTCGATCGGCTTACTCACGCGAGTGGCCTCCTTAGGCTAAAGCTGCCTGTGAAAGCGAGTGACACCTGTGCTACAGGGTTCACGAGCGCGGGCCGGAGAGCAGTCTGTATCTCGCAAGCCCCAGCGGCCTCTGTCAGTATATGCTACGAGCACGCCCCGCGCCAACCGGCCATCTCGCTCTTTCAGGCAGCTGCGTTCCCTCTCAGGCCGATGGTATATCCCCACGCCGCTGTGAAAGTCGTGCAGAATGCTCCCCGCTGCCCGCAGTTCACAGTTCAATGGAAGTCGGCGGGTTCGGCATGCGGACACGCAGCTCTGCCGGCTCCTATACGAGGGCGTCGAGCCGGGTGGGCGCATGGTCAAGATCGGCTGCCGGCGCGGCGATCAAGGGCAGAAGCGCGCCAGGTGTTCGACCAGCGAGCTATACCGGCGGCGAGCCTGGTCGTTGCTGGAGGCGATGGCAACTGCCTGTGCCGAGCCAACCACGATGCAGCGGCGCCGCGCCCGCGACACGGCAGTATAGAGCAGATTGCGTTGCAGCAACGGATAATGTTGCTGCAGCAGCACAAGGATGACGCTGTCGAACTCGCTGCCCTGGGCCTTGTGCACCGAGATCGCATAGGCCAGCATGAGCTCATCGGCGTCGGCGGCATCGTATGGTACGTCAAATGGGCGGCCGTCCTCGCCGGGGAAGCGCACCACCAACCGCCGTGCCTCGGGCTCGACCGCCACGACCGTGCCGATATCGCCGTTGAACACGCCGCGGTCATAGTTGTTGCGGAGCTGCATCACCTTGTCGCCGCGACGGAAGGTCTGCCCGGCGACGGTGAGCTCAGCCCCCTGTGGCCGCGGTGGGTTCACTGCGGCCTGCAGCGCTCGATTGAGCTCCACAATTCCACCTGGAGCATGGTACATCGGCGCGATCACCTGGACCTCGCTCAGTGGGCGGAAACGTAGCTCTTCTTTGAAGAGGCGCACGGCGGTTGCCACGGCTGCCGCAGGATCTTCCTGGCGTATCAGGAAGAAGCTCCCGGTGGCCCCGCGGCCGTTCAACGGGAATTGACCGGCGTTGATGCGGTGCGCGTTCACGGCGATCATGCTCGCGCGCGCCTGACGGAAGAGCTCCACTAGTCGGGTCACCGGCACCATGCCCGAGGCGATTACATCGGCCAGGAAGTTGCCGGGGCCCACCGATGGGAGCTGGTCGGCATCGCCGACGAGTAGCAGCGAGGCATCGCTAGCGATCGCCCGCAGCAAGGAGCACGCGAGGGGCACGTCGAGCATTGAAGCCTCGTCCACGACGATGTAGCGGTACGGGAGCGGCCGATCCTCGTCGTAGCCGAAGCGTCCGGTCGCCGGATCGTATGCCAGCAGGCGGTGGATCGTGGTGGCGCGCCGGCCAGTTGCCTCGGCCAAGCGCTTCGCCGCCCGGCCGGTCGGGGCACAGAGGCAATACGGTACCCCGGCGCGCTCAAGCGCAGCCACCACCGCCACCACTGCAGTAGTTTTGCCTGTGCCTGGCCCGCCGGTGAGCACACTCACCTTGCACTGCAGCGCCTTCACCGCCGCCCGGCGCTGTGCCTCGCTCAGGGCGGTCAGGCCGGCCGGCCCGCGGGCAATGCCGGCCGGCAGGCGTAACGGAGCCGAGAGCAAGCGCGCCAGGTGCCGCGCCAGCCCTTCCTCTGCCTGGTAAAGCGAACGCAGATAGGCACGTCCATCCTGCAGCACGGCCTCGCCGCTGCGCACCAGCCCTTCCAGCGCCGGACGCACCTGCGGAACAAGCGCCCGGCCGAGCAGGCGTCCCGCGCGGGCCTCGAGCTCGGCGACCGGTAGGTAGATGTGTCCGCTCTCGGCCGCCTCGGCAAGGGTGTGGCGGACGGCCGCGGCGATGCGCTCAGGGGCATCGGGTCGGCCGCCTAACGCGCTGTGCAAGGCATCGGCGGTGCGAAAGCCCACGCCCGGCAGGTCCTGGTCCAGACGATAGGGATTGGCGCGGATCGTCTCCAGAGCGGCCTCGCCGTACTGCCGGTAAATACGGGTGGCCAGGATTGGGTCGACGTTGTGCTCGTGCAGGAAGCACATGATCTGCCGGATGGTGCGTTGCTCGCGCCATGCGGCAGCGATGGCGGCGGCGCGAGCTGGGCCGATTCCGGGCACCTCGGTCAACCGTTCGGGTGTTTCCTCCAGCACGGTGGCCGTCTCATTGCCGAAGTGCTCCAGGATCGCGCCGGCCAGGGTTGGGCCGATGCCGGGGATCTGCCCTGAGGCCAGATAGCAGCGCAGCGCCTCCTGCGTAGCCGGTGCGGCGGCCTGAAACGTGCGCACGCGGAAGCTTGATCCGTGGCGTGGGTGCTCCACCCACTCGCCTTCGATCGTCACGCTCTCGCCCGCGCGCAGGCCCGGCAGCGTCCCGGTGATGATCGGCAGGCGGTCCATCCGCTTGACGCGCGAGCCGTGGGGCCGAAAGCGGGCCACGACGAACCCGGTCTGCTCATTGCAGAAGATGATGCGCTCAATGATCCCCTCGAGCCGTGCCGGACCCGGCGGGAAGCGCGCCGTAGTGCGCCGCTTCCCCGGCACCGGGGGGCTGGAAAGCTCAGGGGCGCCGGATCCTGCCTGGGCGGTGGACGCAGACGATACCATTTCGTCGGCCTGATGCGGACACACCGACAGCATAGAGATAGAAAACCTGTTCTAAGTATAGGGGGCGCCGGCAGCCCCGTCAAGGCCGTCTGGCGAGCTTAAGGTGGCATGGACCCTCGCGGCCCCGGCCTGTTTTCCCGGCTGCTGTGATTAATGTTCCTTTGTCGCTTTAGAACAATTGAGCGTCTCTTCCAAGCTTGCTATAATGGAGTTGGTTCAGGGACTTACATCTGGGTGTGGGCAGAGTTCAACCGCACGTTGGGGAGGGTACCCATGGCTGTGTCGTCGCACATCCAACAAAGGCTGTCGCGGCGCCGTCTCCTCCGCGGCAGCTGCCTGCTTGCCGGAAGTGGAGTGCTCAGCGTCCTGGCCTGCCGTCCGGCAGCGCCCGGCCAGGCGACCCGGCAGCCGGCACGGGCGCCTGTGGAGATTGTGTTCTCCACTTGGTACCGGGTGGTGACCGAGCCACTCATCCCCCTCTTCGAGAAGTTTGAGGAGCAGACACGGATTAAAGTGCGCCTGGAGTGGAATGACCGTAACATGGCGCAGTTCACTGCCTGGTTTGTCTCCGGCAGCGCGCCGGACGTCATCAATGGAGATAACTTCTCCTGGAGCCAGTTCTACAATGCCGGCTATATCCTCGATCTGGCCGACTATCTTAAGCGCGACAAGATCGATCTGCGCAAGCAGTATGTCCTGATGGGCAGTGAGATCTGGTGCGATAAGTACTATGCTATGCCCTTCGACGCCGACCCGCGGGCGGTGTACTACAACAAGAGCATGCTGAAGCAGGCCGGCGCGCCGGATCCATGGGATGCCCTCAAAGGGCAATGGACGTTCGATGACATGTTGCGTATTGCCCAGCTCTGCACGAAGGACACCGATGGCGATGGCAAGGTGGACCAGTGGGGCGTCCACATGAGCTATACGGGCATGTCCGAAGTAATGGGGATGTTTGTCTGGTCCTTCGGCGGCACTTGGGCTGACTTTCAGAACATGCGGTATACGCTGGACTCCCGAGAATCGATCGAGGCCCATCAGTACGTCTTCGAGTGGGTGACTAGCAAGAAGGTCGTCGTCACACCGGATGAGCAGCGTGCCCTGGGCGGCAACCCGTTTACCCTGGGCAAGGCGGCCATGTGGGTGCGCGCGGCGGCGAGCCAGGGTGAAATCAAGCGAACGGTGGGCGATCGCTTCGAGTGGGACATCGCGCCGTGGCCGGGCCGCCAGCGCGGCACGCCGGGCATTACCCTCACCTCGGGCAACCCGCATACGGTCTCGGCCTCCACGAAGTACCCTGAGGAGTCGTACCAGTTTGCGAAGTTCCTGGCCGGGCCAGATGTGCAGGGCTTCTGGGCGAAGGAGAAGCTCCAGCTGCCTACGCTCAAGCAGTTCCAGGAGGAGTTCGTGAAGGATCCCCAGCGCCACGTGCACGTCTTCGCCGATGCCTACAAAGTGCCGTACGGCATCCATTTCCGGCACGATCACACTGTCCGGCACTACAACGAGTATAGCCAGGCGATGGCGGAAGTGTATGCGCTGCGGCAGCCGTTGGTAGACACGCTGCGTGAGTTCAACCGCCGCGCGAGCAGCGAGGTCACCTATGGCGCCTGTCTGCCATACAAGGGTATGACTGTGCCGATCCGGCCGTAGCCGGCGGGCCTCTCTATAGGTTGTACAGCGTGGTGCTGCTGAGGTATCCTGTCGACGTCATGCTGCGTTCGCCTCGCGCGGCCGCACCGCCGGTCGCTGTGCCACTACCGAGGCGAGCTGCCCTGGAATAGTTTTCTGGAATAAGGAGAAGAAGTGAACCCGGCGATACCACCCCGGGTCCACCAGTGGGGACGTTTTGAAGCTGCGCTGGAGCTGGCGGCGGCCGGCCGGGCCGATCCGCTGCGCGATGTGCACGTGGAGGGACAGTTCGTTACGCCGAGCGGCCGCACGCGCCGGGTACCCGGCTTCTGGGATGGCGGGATCACCTGGCGCGTGCGCATTGCCCCGGACGAAGCCGGTCCATGGCGATATACGATCACTGCGCGCTTGGCCGGTACAGAGCCGGTGCGCTCCGAGGGCGAGTTTACGTGTGTGCCGTACACCGGCAATAATCCGCTCTACCGCCATGGACCGCCGCGCATGGCGGCTGATCGGCGTCGCCTGGCGCACGCCGACGGCACGCCCTTCTTCTGGCTGGCCGATACGGTCTGGAACGGCGCCCTGCTTTCAACCCCGCAGGAGTGGGAGCTGTACGTCGCCACGCGGCGGGCGCAGGGCTTCACCGCGGCACAGTTTGTGAGCACACAGTGGCGCACCGCACCGGATGGCGGTCCCGATGGGCCGGCATACACGGGCGGGAGCCGGCTCGAGGCCGTGCGGCCTCAGTTCTTCCGCCGTCTGGATGCGCGTATCGATGCTCTGGTAGAAGCGGGGATTGTCGCCGCGCCGGTGCTGCTGTGGGCGATCGGCCGCGGCGAAAACGCCGAATACAACCCCGGCCATGTGCTCTCGGAAGACGACGCGGTGTTGCTGGCGCGCTACCAGGTGGCGCGCTGGCAGGCGCACCCCGTTGTCTGGATCCTCAACGGTGACGGCACATACACCGGTGAGCAGGCGGAGCGCTGGCGGCGCATCGGGCGTGCGGTCTTTCCGGCGGGCGAGGAGCGCGCGCCGGTGGCTACACATCCCGGCGGCCGGCAGTGGGTCGGCGATGAGTTTCGTACCGAGCCGTGGCTGGACATCATCGGCTACCAGAGCGGGCACGGCGACGACGAGGCTACCTGGCGCTGGCTGGTCGAGGGTCCGCCGACACAGCGCTGGCGCGAGCTGCCTGACAAAGCAGTGATCAACCTGGAGCCCTGTTACGAAGGGCATCTAGCGTACCACTCGCGGCGGCCTCACCCACCTGAACACGTGCGCCGCGCCTGCTACTGGAGCCTGCTGGTCACACCTACCGCAGGCGTTACCTATGGTGGTCACGGCGTGTGGGGCTGGGACGATGGGACGAAGCCCCCGGTGGCCCACCCCAATACAGGCATTCCGTTGCCGTGGCAGCAGGCGCTGCGCATGCCCGGTGCCGAGCAGATGCGCTACCTGAGCATGTTCTTCCAGACGCTGGCGTGGTGGACGCTCTGGCCGGACCAGTCGCTCGTGCGCGAGCAGCCGGGCGCGCACGATGTGCTGCAGTTCGTCGCCGCTGCCCGTAGCGAGGACGGCCGCCTGGCAGTGCTCTACGTACCGGCCGGTGGCACGCTTCGTCTGGGCCTCGGGCGCCTGGCGCTCCCTGTTCAGGCAATCTGGCTATGCCCGCGCGATGGCTCGCGGCGAGCCGGACCGACCATCACCTATCGTGAGGCGGTGTTAGAAGCGCCGGATGGACAGGACTGGCTGCTGACACTGACAGCCGAGGACTGAGCAGTTCGTCTGGAGAGGCCCCAGCAGAAGAGTCCAGGAGCCGGCATCGCCCTCGCCCTGAGGAAGTAATGGGGTATACTTAGGCCATCGAGAGTAGGCGGTGCACCTGCGTTCCACCCCGAGTGGTGAGACTGACGGCAATTGAGCGCGGTATCAGAAAGCCCGGCAACCCTGTATTGCACGCGGCACCGGGAGCGTGAGACGCTTCTGCGGTGCGGACGCTGCGGCCGCCCCTTCTGTGTGGCCTGTCTGGTCATGACCACGGCCGGCCAGCGATGCCACGACTGTGCCGGCGTACGCCCTCAGGCGCCGCGCCGTGTACGTGCTGTGCGTGCATTGGCGCTGATTACCGGCATTTCGGCGCTCGTGGGAGCGCTGATGCTTGTGCTGGCGATCCTCGGCCCACTGCGTGCCTTTGGCCTGCTCGGGATGCTGCTTATCGGCATCGTGCTCGGCGCTGGGGTCAGCGCGTTGCTGCGGGACGTGATTACCTTCCGCACGCGGCGGTTGCTGCTGCCGCTGGCGGCCGGCGCGATCGTGCTGGGCGGGCTGGCCGGGCAGATGCTGGCGCTAGTGCTCTTCCATTCAGGCACCCTCGATGGGGAGCGCGTGCTGCTCGCCCTTGTAGCCGTGGCGCTGAACTGGAACTTCTGGCTCGTAGCCCTGGTCGCCTCGATCACAGCGGCGGTGCGGCTGCGTTGAAGGGCCTGGATCCCGTCGGTCGCTGCTCTCAGCGTAGGATCGGCTCGCCGGCCGACGGCACGTGAGGGGCCTGATTACCCTGTTGCGTACCGCTTGATCATCTCCTCGTCGAGTTCGACGCCGAGGCCCGGCCGCTGGGGCGCGTGGACGTAGCCGTTTGCATCAGGCAGAAGCGGCTGGGCCAGGAGCTGCTGGGCGGGCCAGGCCGGCTCGCCGGGGCGGTCACGCATGATCTCCAGATACGGCGAGTTGGGCACCGAGCAGGAGAAGTGCAGGTGCGCCACCGTGCCCAGCCCTCCGCCGCCGTGGTGCGGCACGCAGAGCTTGGCGTGCATCTCGGCCAGCGCCGCAATCTTCTTGAGCTGCCAGATGCTCTCCGAGACCAGGCAGTCCGGTTGCACGATGCTGTAGCAACCGCGCTCGATCAGCCAGCGGAACTCATGCAGAAAACGGTTGTTCTCCCCGCCGGCAATGGGAATGCTCACGCTGGAGGACAGACGTTCCAGGCCGTCCAGATCATAGCGGGAGAGCGGTTCCTCTAACCACACCACCCCCAGGTCCTCCAGCGCCTGGGCCATGTAGAGAGCACGCCGGAAGTCCCAGATGACGCCTGCCTGGACCGAAGGAGTGACCGGCGTCTGCGCCTGGTTGGCATCGACCATGATCTCCATGCGGTCGCCCACTGCCTTGCGCACGGCCTCGACCAGCGCCAGGTCCTCCTGGATCGTCTCGTTATGTAGCCGCAGCTTGATGGCGCGGAAGCCCTCGGCGTAGAAGCCCAGCGCGTCCTCGGCGCGCTGCTCGGGGGTGCCGACCTGCACCAGGCTGGCATAGGCCTTGATGCGGTCGGTGTAGCCGCCCCACAGCCGGTACAGGGGCTGCCCGCACGCCTTACCGATGATATCCCAGAGGGCGACCTCCACGCCCCAGGCGGTGCCGGCCACGCGGAGCTGCCGGATGTGTTGCTCGACCAGAAACGGGTCCTGACCGAGCAGGTATTAGCGCAGTGGTTCCGGCACGCCGGCCGGCCCGACCATGGCGCGCCCCTCAATCCCCTCGTCGGTGCTGATGCGCAGGATGCCGATCGTGGCGGTGCGGGTCACAGTGCCCGGCGCCCAGGCGTAGCGTAACTCGCGCGGCAGCGGTACGTCGCGGAGCACGTGAAGCTCAACGGAAGTGATCTTCATCGATGACCCTTTGCTTTTCTTCTTACAGCCCCTCGCCGGAGCGGTGGAGGCAAGTATACAGAGCGCAGGCCGGGGGCTCAACTCAGGGCATGAACGCCTGGCATCGTGTCGTTGTGCCGGCCGGCCGGGCGCAGTAGACTTACAGTATATGGGCTGGGGCCGACCGGCAGAGCCGCCAAACCACGCCATGCTCGCGCAACGTATGCCTGTATAGGTACCGGTTTCGCAGGTACGCGCTAGAGAGGGGGGCCCGATGGCAGGTGATGTGTTCGTTCCGGTGGTAGGCCAAGACCGCGTCGCACCGACTGGGGACGCACCTCCCTCCACTGCGCGAGGGGAGTTCCTGGCCGGGGCAACCGCCGGCGCGGCAGCGCTGCTGGTGATGCTGGCCGGACGCTTTCTGCTGAATGTCCCCACACTCCCCGAGCTCATCGCCACCAAGTCGCTGGACTTTGTACCGCTGACACTCTTTGAGCTGGTGTTGAGCATCTTCGGCAGCCTGGCCAAACGGCTGCTGCTCCTGACGGTCATGCTGGCCATGGTGGTGGTGGCGGGTGTCCTGGCACAGTGGCTGGCGCGCTCGCCTGAGCGCCGCGGGCAGCTGATGCCTGCCCTGAGGGTGGCCGCTGCGCTCTGGGTGCTCACTCTGGTGGTCATCCTGCCGTTCACCGGCGTAGGACTGGCCGGCTGGGCTTTGCCGGCCGGAGCGCCCACCGTTGCGCTGGTCGAACTGCTCAGCTTCATGGCATATGCGCTCGTGCTGGTCTGGGTGCGTCCGCTTGCCCTGGCGCTTGCTGCGACGCAGCCACAGCCGGCTGTGGCAGGCACAGGCCAGGACCGCCGCCGTGCACTGGCGGCGCTAGCGTATGCGACGGCCGGCGTGGCGGCTCTGGGAGGCGTGACGCTGTGGCTGCGCAGCGGGGCGAAGTCCGGGACAACGGCCACGCCGGCTGCCCAGCCGGACGTCGGTGCACTCGCCTCGCCGTTCGATGTGGTGACCCGCGTCACACCGGAGATCACGCCGAACGATAAGTTCTATACAGTTTCGAAGAACATGCTGGCCGATCCCAGCGTCGATGTACGCTCCTGGCGTCTGGATATCCGTGGGCTGGTGGAGCGTCCGTTCTCCCTGCGTTACGACGAACTCAAAGCCCTCCCTGCCGTCGAGCAGTACAACACGCTGGAGTGCATCAGCAACGAGGTCGGCGGCGACCTCATCGGTAACGCGCACTGGAAAGGCGTGCGCCTGCGCGACCTGCTGGAGCGCGCCGGGGTGAAGCCGGGCGCCCGCAAGGTTGTGTTCTATGCGGCCGATGGCTACACCGATAGCATTACGCTGGAGAAGGCGCTTGAGCCCGGCACGGTGCTGGCCTACGAGATGAACGGCGAGGTGCTGCCCAAGGCGCACGGGTATCCGGCGCGGCTCCTGGTGCCGGGCATCTATGGGATGAAGAACGTCAAATGGGTGACGGCGATCGAAGTCGTGGACTACGACTTCAAGGGCTTCTGGCAGAAGCAGGGTTGGAGCGACGAGGCGGTCTACAAGACCATGTCGCGCATTGATGTACCGCGCAACGGCCAGCAGCTCGCACCAGGCGCGTACCTGGGCGGCATCGCCTTTGCCGGCGACCGCGGCGTCACTGCGGTGGAGGTCAGTCTGGATGACGGCCATACCTGGCAGCCGGCGCGCGTAAAGGAGGCGCTGGGGCCATTTACCTGGGTGCTGTGGGTCTTCCAGGCGCCGCCGGATGTTTCTGGCCCGCGCAAGGTGAAAGTGCGCGCCACCGACGGCCGCGGGTTGCGCCAGACGTCTCATTACGTCCCGCCGGCACCGGACGGTGCCGAAGGGCTGCACACGATCGTCGTGCAGTTCGGCGGGCGGTAAGGAGGCCTGTGGCTGTGAGGCACGATTCAGATAAATACCACCGCCGAGCCATTCGCCTAAAGGCTATGATTACACACGTCCAGGGGCGTACTTCATCACTGTTGTCACCTGGCAGCGAGCATGCATCTTTGACGAAATCGTGAATGGAGCGATGCGGTTGTCCGTATTTGGCCGCATTGTGCAGGAGTGCTGGCAAGAGATTCCTGGCCATTTCTTTGGTGTCGATGTTGATGCGTTTGTAGTGATGCCTAACCATGTGCATGGGATCATTGTCATCGGTGAGATGCCACATGTAGGGGCGACGCATGCGTCGCCCCTACAGATGCCGCGCGGACCGCAACGTCGCTCTCTTGGATCTATCATTGGGTCGTTTAAATCCGTTGCTGCCCACCGCGTCAATGAGCAACGCGGTACTCCTAGAACACCAAAGTGGAGAGGTGCTTTTTCAGCCTGTTTCTTTTCGCCACACCAGCACGCTATCACGCTCCACGCGCAGCGCCGTGCCCAGGGCGGCGGAGCGCGTCACCAGGTCCTCGATGATGTCGGTCATGGCTGAGGGAGCCAGGATCATCGGCTGGCCCGCGTCGTTGCGGCGCACGGTGTAAAAGCGCACTTCTGCCAGCGCCTTCTCCTCAACCCGCGCCTCGACCAGCAGGCCGTCGCGGTAGGCGCGCATCTGGGGCCAGTCAAACACGAAGTTTCCCAGGCTGTAGAAGATCGCGCGGTCGCGGTAGAGCTCTACAGCCTGGGGCACATGCGGATGGCTGCCTACCACGAGGTCGGCGCCGGCGTCGATAGCGACTTGGCCTAGGGTGGGCTGGTACTGGGCCAGGTCGCGGCTGCCGGAGATGCCCCAGTGGAAGTATACGATCAGCACATCCACCTGCGGCCGCAGGGCGCGGATATCGGCCTCCATGGCCGCCTGCTCGGCCGCGTGGGGCCAGGAGAGCGTGATCGCCGGAGCACCGGGCATCTCCTCAACGCGGTGGTGCGGCTGGTAGGCAGTGTGGCACTTCACCGTGGCCACGCCCGGCTCGGTCTCGGTGGCGGCATGTCCATAGGGCCAGAAGACACAGGTGTACGAGAGCAGGCCCACACGGACGCCCCCGCGCGTGATGATCGCCGGGCGGCGCGCTTCTTCCCGCGTGCGGCCTGAGCCGGCGTGGGCGATGCCGAAGCTGTCCAGGGTCTCGAGGGACTCCAGGATCGGCGTAGCGCCGAACGTGACATTGTTCGCCGTTGCGACCATGTCGATCTGCGCCCGCACCAGGCCGGTCACCATGCGCCGCTCAGACTGACGCCAGCCCGGCTTGTGCGGAATAGTGTACTGGGGATCGGAGAGACAGCCTTCCAGATTGACGATGCGCAGGTCGGCCTGCTCGAAGAACGCCACAACGTGATCAAAGGCGGTGCCGGGGTCGTCACGCCCCTGCAGATTGGTGTCGCCGGCAATCAGGATACGCATAGTTCCCTCTCGCACCCCTGATACGTTTACAGTACGTTTTCATACAGTATGTTTACAGCGTGCTCCCGTCGTATATGCCGCATACGCGCGTCAAGACGCGCTCCCAGCGCACGCTGCGTCGGCACATCATAGCTGCAGTGCGGCGTGCACGCCGCATGCCATCATGCCGGCCTTACGTCGGCTGCATGCAGTATGCGTGACCGAGCACGCTGGGGTCAACCCATACGTTTGTCAGCCCATACGTTCGCTTGCACAGACGCGCGGCTTGAATAGCTCCTGCCAAGATAATAAAGTACGGTTAACTGGCAATCGTGCTGCTACGTAGTCCGGTAGTTCAGGCGGCGAGAGGGCCTCTATCCGCAGGAGGTGCCCATGCAACCCCAGGGGAGCAAGCCGCTTACCATCGAGGTGCTGGCGTACACGCCTGTGGCCTTCTTCCACTGCCAGCACTGTGAAGTGATCTTCAAAGAAATTGGCCTGGGGGCGAAGATCCGGCGCGAGCAGGCAGCCAATGCTTTCCCTCCTGACCTGCTGGCCGAGTACCAGGCGCTCTCGGACTGGCTCTACGAGCTGCTGTGCCGGTATGGCCCCCGCATCGATGTCAGGCTGGTGGATGCGGCGTCGGTGGAGGGCTTCCTCAAGGCGCTGCGCTACGGGGTGCGGCGCTTCCCTGCAGTCATCGTCGGTGGCCGCGCGAAGTTCACGGGTACGGGCTATCGCAGCGCCGCGGCGGCGATTGAAGCGGCGCTCGCGAAGACGATCTGACGTCGTTGCTCTCTGACGCTCTGGGATGGAGGGCGTTCGTGCGCGACTGCGATGAGGTAGGGTGTGTAGAGGGGTAGTTAATACAGGGGAGTAAAGCGCACGTCGAACTGAGGAGTACAGAGGAGTACAAACGAAGAGAGGAGGTGAGGCAGGCGGTAGAGCGGTAGGAGAAGCAGGAGTAGGTAAAGGCATCAGTGCTGATCCAGGCCGTTGGGAGTTGGAGGTGTGGTGTGCGGGCGTGGCGCGCCCGAGTCCGGCAACTCCAGACTGGAGGCTGAGTACGATGAATACACTGATTGCGATTGTTCTGGCGGGTCTGGCGATCTATATTGGCTACCGCTATTACGCCATGCGGATCGATCGCAACGTGATCCAGTCGGATCCCAACCGGGCCACCCCGGCACGCATGTACATGGACGGTGTGGACTTCGTGCCGACGAGCCGTGGCGTACTCTACGGCTACCACTTTAAGTCTATTGCTGCAGCCGGACCAATCGTCGGTGCCATCACTGCGGCGAACATCTGGGGCTGGCTCCCGTCCATGCTCTGGTTGCTGCTCGGGGTAATGTTTATCGGATGGGCCAGCGACTATAGCGCCATTATGGTCTCCGTCCGCAACGATGGTGACTCGCTCAGCGCCATTGCCCACAAGCTGATTGCCCCGCGCACCCGACGCATTCTCTTGATCTTTATTTTCTTCTATCTTCTTCTGGTGGCCGGGGCATTCGGGAACCTGGTGGCCGGTGTGCTGAACGGACAGCCCCAGACTCCGCTGGCGATCCTGGCCCTGGCGGTGATGGGCGTCCTGGCCGGGCAAATGCTGTACCGCTGGCGTACTGACCTGATCCTGGCCACGATCATTACGCTGGGCGTGACATTGTTCTTTGTGTTTATTGGCCCGATTGGGAACACGGTGCAGGACGGCAGGACGGTGCTCGGCCCGGTGGCCGGCGCGGTACAGAGCTTCAACAGCGCGCTGAACACGGCGATCCCCATTGACATTCGCTATTATGACCCGACGCAGCCGCTGCCGCAGGGCCAGGACTGGAACGTGCGGATCCAGACAAGCTTCATCTTCTGGCTGCTGTTCCTGTCGGTCTTCTGTTATCTGGGCTCGATCCTGCCGATCTGGCGCTTTGCCCAGCCGGTGAACTACCTGGGCTTCTGGATCACCTTCCTGACGATTGTGCTGGCCGGCTTGGGCGCGTTGCTGGCTGTGGTGCTGAAGCCGGACGTTGCTACGTTTAAGCTGCCGGCCATCAAGGCGGCCGACCTCGGCTTTGTCCCCGTCGCAGGCCAGGCGTGGCAGCCGCTGTGGCCGATGCTGTTCGTGACCATTGCCTGTGGCGCCATCTCGGGCTGGCATGCCCTCATTGGCTCGGTGAGCACGGCCCGGCAGCTCGAGTATGAGACCGATGCGCTGCCGGTGGGCGGCGGCGCCATGTTCTCGGAGATGACCCTGGGCATGCTCTCGCTGATGGCCGTCAGCGTGGCCGGGACCGGCGCCGGGGCCCCGGCGTTTGCCGCAGGGATCGGCCGCTTCCTGAGCGTGTTCGGCCTGCCCACGGTCTATGGCACGGCGCTGGGCTTTGCCGCCTTCGTGGTGATCGTCATCACCGTGGTGCAGCTCGTCATCCGCGTCATGCGCGTGACGCTCACCGAGGGGCTGGGCGATTATATCCCGGTGGTGCGCAATCCCCATGTGGGCATTGTCATTTCACTCCTGGCGATGGCCTTCCTGGTGCTGACCGGCACCTGGGTGTACCTGTGGCAGCTCTTTGGCGCAGCGAACCAGCTGATGGCCTCGCTGTCACTGCTGATCGTGACGGTCTGGCTGTTCTCGCGCGGGCGCAACCCGCTCTACGCCGGCATCCCGGGCGCCTTCATGTACGTGACCACCATGGCGGCCAGCCTGGTCACCGCGCGCAACCTGTGGGAGACGGTGCTGGTGCGCAACCTGGGCCAGCCCGGGCGTGAAGGTGTGGTGTTGGGGGCCGGGCTGATGATCATTATCGCCATCCTGCTGGTAGTCGCGGCGGCATTTATCGGCTATGACGCGATCCGCGCCATGCAGCGCTACCGGCCGCAACCGCAGATGCCCGAGGCCGCGCCCGCGCCGGCAGTATGATATATGGATCAGCGGGAGGGAGCCGGGCTTCCGTCTCCGCATCGCCTTACCGAGACGGAAGCCGAGGCAAGCCGGGAGGGTGTACACAATAGGGAACGCGGAGCTCCGTCGCTTGGATCGACGGAGCTCCGTCAGGCGGGTGTTCCGCTCATGGTAGGCAAGCCGGCCGTGGAGGAGCCGGCCGGCCGAGCAGGGACGCGGCTGCAGCGACTGTGGCGGCTGGTGCGCGAGATCTGGTACGGCATGACCGGCTATGAGTTCGCGCACCATGCTCTGCACCTGCGCGCTGAGCTAGAAGACTTGCTCCTGCTGATGGTCGTTGGCGATATCATCGGCGTGCCGGTGCTGCCGCCGTACTATGCGCGCAGGCTGCTGCCCTATTTCTTGCCGCGGCTGGAGGCGTACAAACGCCGGGCGCTGCGTGAGCGGGACCCCCTGGAAAACGAGGAGTACGATCTTATCGAGATGTGAACGCTGTGAACTGGATGCCGGAGATGAAGGTGAAACAGGAACGGTCGGGGTTGAAGCGGCTGCTGGACGGGTTCAAAGAGATCATGTACGGCATGGCGTCTCATGATATGACCCGGTATGCCATCCGCACCCGCGCCAGCATGGAACATCTCTTCATCCTCGTGACGATGGGTGATCTCCTGGGGGTGCCTATTCTGCCACCGTATTACTCGATGCGGCTGCTGCCCTACGTGGTGCCTCAGATCTCCACCTGGAAGCGGCGCATGCTGCGCGAGAAAGATCTCACCGATGCGATGAGTTGAATGCCGCATCCCGTGTGTCCTGCGGACTCTGTTCCTCGTGGTGCGATGTGGTCAGACATGCGTGAACCCTGGGGTGTGCCTAGGAGCATGCCCTGATCGTGCGCAGGATGCGGTACTGTTGTGCGCATGGAGTATGTGCTAGGAGCTCCTATGACGCTACGTGAAATGTTTCTGCGCCACCCCGAGCGACGTTATGTCATGTTTGGGGGGAAAGGCGGCCTGGGTAAGACGACGTTTTCAGCGGCGACCGCATTTTGGCTGGCCCAACGCGGCCACAGGGTGCTGGTGTTCTCCGTGGATCCGCAGGCCAGCCTGTCCGATATCTTCCAGCGTGATATCTTCGGCAAGGGCCCGGTGCAGATCACCCAGAACCTCTGGGCGCAGGAGATCGACGCCGACCGCCGTGTGCGCGAGTACCAGGACGAGATCCGTCAGAAGATCCTGGACATGTACGGTCTGGAAAAAGTGCCGGACGAGATCGAGCAGTACATCCAGGCCGCCGCGGCCGAGCCGGCTATGGAGGAGAGCGCCATTTTCGATGCCGTGGTCGACATCGTCGTGCAGGGCGATTACGACTACTATATTTACGACCTGGTGCCGCTGGGCCACGCGCTGTACTACCTCAGTATGGCCAAGGTCTATGACCAGTGGATCAACAAGATCACGCGCCTGCGTGAGGAGATGCGCGAGTATGAAAAAGTCGCCCAGGTGATGCGGCGGCAGAAAACGCTTGAAGAGGATCAGATCCTGAACGAGCTGCAGTACATCAAGGAGCGCATCAACGCGAGCTCGCGCATTCTGACCAACCGCGAGAAGACAGCCTTCTATTTCGTGCTCGTGCCCGAGCAGATGATTATCCTGGACACCTTGAAGGCGGCCGAGCTCTTCGCCCGCTTCGATGTGCCCATCGCCGGCTATGTGGTGAACCGCGTGTTGCCGCGGGAGCTGCTCACCGACAATGTCCCGGAGTACCTGCGCAACCGTATCAAAATGCAGCAAAAGTATCTCGACGAGATTGCGCGCCTCTTCGGGGACAAAGTCCTGGCCTATGTGCCGGAGCTCGAGCGGGACGTCACCGGCCTACCAATGATCGAGCGATTGGCGAAGATCATGTACGGAGAATGAAGACCTCACCCCGGCCCTTCTCGCAGCAGGTGGAGAGAGCGGCTATGCTCGTCCCCGCGCGCAGAAAGGGGAGGTCACGCTCTCCCCTCGTGGGGAGGACCAGGCGTGGGGAACAGGAGCATCCCTATGGCACCGACGACGCTTGATGAGCGCACACGCATCACTACCTCGATGCGGCAGTATTTCGAGCAGCACCCCGAGCTGAAGTTTGTGTTCTTTGGCGGGAAAGGCGGCGTCGGCAAGACCGTTATGGCCGGCGCAACCGCGCTGTGGGCAGCGCAGCAGGGCAAGCGCACCATCCTGGCATCGACGAACCCGGTGCACAGCCTGTCAGGACTCCTGGGACAGGACGTCTTCGGGCGTCATACACCGGTGACCGGCGTGCCGAACCTGTGGGCCTATGAGATTGACACGAAGGATACGATCGAGCGCTCTAAAAACGAGATTCGCGATAAAATCCAGTGGTTCCTGAAGTTCGCGGAGATCAGCACGAAGGCGGATGAGTTCGTCGAGGCCGCCACGATGAATCCCGCCTTCGAAGAGAGCGCCATGTTTGAGAACATGATTGATCTCATGTTCAAGGACGAGTACGAGTTATACGTGTTCGATACGGCCCCGACGGCGAACGCACGCCGGCTGCTGGGCATGTCGAAGGTGTACTCGCTGTGGGTGAACAAGATGCTGAAGTCGCGCGAGGAGGCGCGCTCGCTGCGGGAGATGCTCTCATTCACCAAGAAAAAAGAGCCCGACCCGCTGATGGACTACCTGGTAAGCTTCCGCGAGCGTATGGCCCATGCCCGTCGCCTGCTGACCGATCCGGCGCGCACGGCGTTCTTCTTCGTGACCCTGCCGGAGGCATTGCCGATCGCCGTGATCACGCGCTTTATCAACTGGTTCCACGAGTTTGGCATCCCGGTGGGCGGTGTAATCGTGAATATGCGCCTGGATGCCGCAATGCTCGAGGAGAACGCAGCTGAGTTCGTGCGCAACCGCGTGCTGATGCAGGATGAGCACATGCAGACTATCTGGGAGAAGTTCGATGGCATGGTCCGCGCCATCGTGCCACTGTTCGAGACCGAGGTGCGCGGGACCGAGATGTTGCGCCGAGTAAGCGAGGTGCTGTTCGCGTAGTGCCCGCATCCCCGGCCCCTCTCTCGCGGTGTGGGAGAGGGCCGAGGGGCGAGCGATTATTCGCCCCTACGCCGCCGGGCCGGACGCGCCGGAGCCGGGTGGTGCGGTGCCCTCCCTCCACCGCACCTGCCCGGCTCCGGCGCTGTACCCCGCGCAGAGGGGCGAATAGAATTATTCGCCCGTACGCCGGCCTTATACCTCCACGAATACGCAGCGCACCTCCCACTCCTTCAGCCACACTCCCCCGAGCGGAGACCACTGCGCCTCCATTTGCTCGAAGCCCACGAGTAGGCTCTCGCCGGAGAGGTCGGTCAGTGTAAACGGCGTATTCACCAGCGCAGCGAAGGCACGGAGGTTCTGGTAGTGCTGCTCGCCGCTACGGGGGTCGATCGAGCCATCATGCCGCACCATGCCGGCCCGGCAGAGCACGATGCACTCGACCACATGCTTGCCAGGCTGGATGGGCGAGGTGATGCCGACGATGCCTGCCACATTGATGCCTGGAAACCAGAGTTTGGGCAGCTGCAGCCGGTAGGTGTCCGGCTTGACCCAGAAGCCGACCGGCGTGCCGCCGTTGATCGATGCGTGTTGCAGCGTGATAGTGCAGTCCTGGCCAATCACAGGCATTGCCGTGTCTTCCTTCCCGTCCCCGCCGGCGGTGCCACGCACCGCCGGGCAGGTATGGGGAAGAACTATTCGCCCTTACCTGCCCCTCCGGTGGCGGGGTCTGCGTACCGCGTGCTAGACATACTCGCTGTAGACGCCTTGGATCTGCGGGCCGGGGGCGCTTGGGCCGGTCGTCGTGGCGTTCTGCGTGTAGGCGGCCGCGCTATTCTCGCCATGCGTGTGTGTAGCGTAGGCCTCTTGTAGGGCTGCGAGCTCTTGCCGCAGCTGCACCACATCATGCACCAGCCTGTTTACAACCCGGCTGAGATGGGCAACAACATCGTTCTCCATGCCACCATATCCTTGGCGGGGCGAAGAGGTAGGGGCGAATGATTCTTCGCCCCTACCAATTTATGCTCAGCGTGACGTGCGGCGCACGCCATCCTATTCTTCCCAGCCAATGGCCAGCACGCCGATGCCGGGGCTGGCGGCAGCGACGCCGAGGTTAACCTTCAGCTCGTTGTTAGCGGCGGTGGAAAGATAGCCGGCCGGCCCGAAGTCGTACACCATAGCCCCACGGGCGTTCGTGTGCGTCACCTGCGGCGTGAACTGCGTGGTGCCGTCTTTGAAGAAGATATTCGCCGTATTGGACGCATCCACGTACAGCCGCAGCAATCGAAAGCGCTTGCTGCCGGCAGGCGTCCAGACTGTGGTGTCCCCTGCAGCCGTCGCATTGGCGATTTTAAAGTGCGTGGGAGCGCGCGGGGCGATGGGAGCTCCGTCTGTGCCCATCTGCACTACCTGGAGACTGCCGTACGGGTCGAAGTAGCCTTGAGGCATCCTGTGTCTTTCCTCCTTCCTTAAGGTACATACTTAAAGTGCATAAATTTCGCTGGTCCATGGATTTCGCTGATGGGATTTCGCTGGTATGGTTTCGTTGATATGGGTCGGATATGGGTCGGATATGGGATGGATATTGGTAGGGGCGAATGATTATTCGCCCCTACATGGGTTTTGCTAATACCACGTCGTGCGCGTTGATATGGACGGATAAAGTCGCCGCATCACGTTTGTAAGGGCACATGCCGATCCATTCCATGCAAACGTATCCATGCATACGTAATCCGTTGATTGCCTCTGCCCTACTCTTTGATACGGCGCAGTCGGGCCAGACGGCGGTTGGCGCCGCCCAGGCCAAGCTGTACGACGTCAAGGAGCCGGTATTTTGCCACGCCCGGAACGGCAACGGCCTCGGCAGTGCCCCCGGCAGTGCGTGCCAGCAGCGTGACCGTCGAAAGATCGGCTGCGAGATCGAACTCAGCCAGCGCATCCCAGGGACGCTGGACGACTGCGCCGGAGCGCTCAGCCACGCCGGCCGGCACGTTGCCGGTCTCCTGGAAGATGCAGGCGGCTGTGCTGTACAGGGTGACCCCCGGCTGGGCGTGCACGAGCGTGACCACCTCGGTTCTGCCCTGCCGGATCTTTGTCCGGTTCGCGGCAATATGCGTGCGCTTGCGATCATCCAGCGGCATGGCATCCTCCCCTTCAAGATGGGCACGGCGTGCCCCTACCTGCGGGCGCGGCATGCCGTGCCCCTACCCCTCGCCCCTACGTCCACACGACGCGCTGCGGGGCGGTCTGGACGCGCTGGCAGCGCAGGGCAAGAAGCGAGCGACAGAACTCGTCGAGGGCAGTGTGGCCGGCAGTATGCCAACGCCCTATGATGCCGGTGTCGTCGACCTCGGCCTGGGCCGCCCCGTCCTGATAGCGAAAGTTGTCGGCTGCCGGTGTGCCGTAGGCAAGGCAGGCGTAGCCGTACGCGCCGCGCAGCAGCAGTGCGACGTGCTCGGGCGGTATGGTAGACTGGCCGGTGTCCACGAAGTGCGTGGCGCCGTATTCCAGGTTCACCGGCTCCGCTTTTGCCGGAGGGCCCTCCACCAGCAGCTCGAGAACCAGGCGGTCCGGCGAGAGGCGAAAGCGGCGGAACCGCCGCGGGTATGCCCCGACCGGCCATTCCACGGTCCAGACCTCTAGCAGGTCGGGAAGGCCGACCAGGCTGAGTTCGCGGCTGCCGGGAGTCGTGGTGAGTTGCACGCTTGCCGGCCGGGGTGCGGCAAGCTGGTACGCCGCCACGGCGCGCTGGATGGCGCGATCAAGGTCGGCATCGGAAAAGCGCTGCGCGCTGCCGGCCGGATCCATCAGGTCCAGCCGGAGCTGCGCGCGGTAATCGGTGATAGTGGGCACGGTATACCTCCGATGCGGGCGCAGCGGGCAGACACGGAGGCCTGCCTCCTTCTATCTATTTGCACGCCCCTCGGTAGGGGCACGTTGCAACGTGCTTCCCATAGGGGGCACGGCATGCCGTGCCCCCTCCCGTCGCTATGCCACGAGGGCGCCGTAGGCGCCGCGGTAATCCACCCAGCCGCCGCCGAACTCCCAGCGGATCTTGTAAGTGATGGCGTCGTTGGTGAACACCGCGCCGTCGGTGGGGCCGTCCTGCAGCAGGAGCTCGGGCGTCTCCTGGCCGCCCACGAAGCCGATCTCGATGGTCTCCACCTGCGCCGGATCGGTTAACAGATACCAGTTGTTCGTGTCGGTGAACTGCGGTACCGAGATCACCTCGACCACGCCCTTCAGCACATTGGCGTCGTTGTTGTTTGAGCCCGGCACAAGGGTTGAATTGACGATGGTAAGGGCAGTGAAGAGCAGGTCCGGCGGCACGAGCAGAAAGCGTGGCCGAATGCCCAGGCGCTTGCCGGCGGAGTTGGTCTGCTTGAGCATGATAATCAGGGCAGCCTGGAGGCCGGCGCTGGAGAGCGCGCTGGTGCCGGCGTTGGCGTGGTTAGCAGCATCGAACACGTTGAAGCCATCCGCCATGGCCGGCCCGGCGCCGGCGTTGGCGGTGAACAGCCCATAGACAAACTCGTTGATGGTGATGCCGGCGGCCACAGCCAGCTTCTGTGGGATCTTGCGCACCGCGTCGAGGTCATCGTTCAGGATCATCTCGCGGGTGACGTAGACCAGGTTGCCACGCTTGGCCGGCGTGTAGCTCTCCTTGGCGTCGTCCCAGGCCAGATTGGTGTAGGCTGCGTTCTCTGCCACCGTCGAGAGGGACGAGAAGTCAAAGAGCCGAATGCGATCCTGCGTCTTGAAGTCGCGGATGGCGCGGATGGTGCAGAACCGTCGCCAGTCCTGCGGCTGGCCCTGGTAATCCTGGATGAGCCGCCGGGTCATCGAGTTAAGCACCACACTGGCCATTACGGTCGTGGTGACCTCATTGGCCTCGCGGATGATCGAGCGCTCGGGAAAGACACGGCCGCTCACGGCGGCGTCGCCGGTGATCTGGACGTAGGCCTCGCGCAGGCTGGTCCACACTGGCGGGCTGGCACCGCCGGGCAGCCGGGCCGCGCTTTCGCGCACGCCGAAGAGGCGGTCCATGGCGAGCTGGACGGCAGCCAGGCCGCGGGAGACGCCGTCTGGTCCTACCACGAGTTCATGCTTGGGGGTCCCATGGCCGGTGATCAAGCCCCCATCCCGCGACGTCCCTGCCAGCAGGCCCATGCGCCGCAGTGCCGCCAGCGCCTCTGCCTCCTCGTCGAGCGCGGCTTCAAGGGCATGCTCGTCCACTGCCTGGCCGGCAAAACGCCGGCGCAGCTTGGCTTTGACCGGCTCCGGCAGGGTGGATTGCGCCAGCCGTGCCTCGAGCAACGCCGTGCCGGCGGCTCGCTCGGCTGCCGCGCGCACGCGGGCCAGCTCCTGCTCCAGCTCGGCGATGCGCCCGGCTGCCCCGGGCAGAGGCGGCACGGCCTCCTCGGTCATTCCTGGTCCCGCATCACTTCCAGCCAGAAGATCAGCACGCTGATCGCGATAATGCAGATCGCTCCTATCCACTCTGTCACTCCCATTGCTCTGTTCTCGGGTATCCGCTCGATCCTGGGTCCCTGATCCCTCGCGCTGCCCTTCCAGGAGGCGTTCCAGGGCACCGCCTGCTGCTGCCCGCGTGACGATGTCACAGCTCTTCAGCAGCGGCACGCCCTCGACGAGGGTCACCCGCAACGTCTGTCCGTCCGGCTGCTGGGCCACGGCCGGACGGACGCGGGCCACCGCGTCGATGGAGAGCCCCACGAGCTCGGGCCGTCCGGCGTGCAGTGCCTCCTGGATGAGCGACCACAGCCACGCGGCCGACTCAAGCACATGCAGCGTCGCTTTGACCGCCCCGTTGGGCGAGGGGACCCGCTCCGGGTCCGTGTAGTACCCGACGATATCGCGCACGCTGCGCGCCGGGCGGCTGTAGTCTTCGACCTTTGACGGATGATCGGCGAAAGCCCGCAGGCCCTCGACCTGGCGGTAGATGTCGTCGAGGGCTGCGGCCGTGTAGTAGCGCCCGGAGGAGGCGAGGCCTTCGCGGATCAGCGTCACGCGCACGCGCCGACCGCCGGGCACGCCGGCGTGCTCGGACAGCGTCGCTGCCTCACGGAGAGCGAGCACGCCACGCTGCGCCTCGCCGCCCGGGCCATGCAGTAACGCGCTCGGCCAGGCAGGAAAGGGGTCCCTCCGGAGGCTCCCCCGGGCGCCTGCAAATGGTGCAGTGTTCATCGTGTCCTTGCCTCCCGCAGGAGTGGGGGTATGCCGGGGCTCGCGCGTACGAAGCGGGCAGCAGGGCACGGTAGGAGCGAAGGGATCGTTTGCCCCTTCTGCACCTGTACCGTGATGTCCGGCTCCGGTTGCCGCCGGGCACCTAAGAGGGCGAATACGCATTCGCCCCTCCCTCGCCCCGCCTTTTCAGACGTCCGGCCCCGGCTCCTCGCCGAGGAACCGCCAGAAGAGGCTGCGCGCCTCGGCCGGGTCGAGCCAGCCGCTGCTGGTAGCGAGCGCCAGTGCCTGGGCGAAGGGAGCGATGGTGCGGCCCAGCGCGGCGCGGTCCTGCTCGTGCAGTTCCTCGAACTCCACGCGCACGGCGCGGTCGATGCGACGACCGAGCCGTCCGGCCTGTACCCGAGCGTCGATCACCCGCGCAGCCACCCGCTTGAGCAGCTCGCGGAAGTACTCCTGGCGACGCTGGAAACGCTTCATGGTGGGCAGGCCCATCTCCGCGGCGGTGGCACGGTTGACGTGGCCGCCCTCGCCCAGGTAGTGTTCGGGAATGCCTGCTCCGGCGGCGATCATCAGCTTGAGCGCCCGACCATCGGCCGCCACATCGTCGGCACCGATCTGCGGCTGCACCGCCTTCCATTGCTCCGACTCGTTGTGGAAGATCACCGTGCCCGGCTCGGGCGGCGCGGCGTACTCGGCGCGTTTGGCCTGGAGTGTGGCCGGCGTCGCCCCGAGCAACGTCACATCGTACAGGAAGGCGCTCTTGTACCGGTTGATGCGCACGCGATCGATCAGCCACTCCTTGTAGCGCCGCAGCCAGGGCAGAAGCGGCGCCAGGTCCGAACGTCCCCGCACGGCGTTCGAGACCTTGTTGATCTGGAAGGCTTCGACCTCCGCTGCGTCGATCCAGTGTTCCTCATCGCCGGGGCGGGTGAATGCTGGACTGCGGATGCGGTAGCGCAGGATCCGCTCGATATCGTGGGGATCGGTCTCGATCTCGTCCACCAGCAGCGGATCGATCTGCCGGATCACCGTGCGGCCGGTGAGCGGGTCTACGAAGAAGCGCAGGAACTGCTCGCCATAGAGCGAGAGCTCGGTGGCGATGCTGTAGACGCGCGTGCCCATGTGGTTCTCGGGATCATCCCAGAAGGCATCGAGCGCTGTCTGCACGCGCGGGTCGGCGGCAACGAGGCGCACGCCACCTCCCAGGATGAAGTTCACGCCCATCTCGACGATGGCGTAGGCCAGCGGGTTCGTACAGTAGGCCAGGTAGGCCTCTTCCAGCAGCGCCCGCCACTCGCCGGGCGGCACGTCGCGATCAGTGTGTGCGGCGACGAGCAGCCGAAAGCCGCGATCCTCGGCCGCGCTGTCAACGGATTCGGTCACCGTTGCCGGAGGGGCGAGGGTGCCCTGCCTGGGCAGATCCCCAGGGACAGATATGGTAGGGGCGGGGTCACCCCGCCCGTATTTGCGCAGACCGGACGCAGCCCCTACCAATCCGTTCCATGCCAGCGAAATCCGTTGACCGAGAACGGGCATGAGCTAGTACCTCCCTCTGAGATCATCCGGCCGCGGCGGGATAAACACCGAGACGGCCGGCGGTGCTGCCAGCGTGGTACTCCAGGCCAGCAGCGCCAGCATAGTGACGAAGTCGTCGTGGCCCTGGTCAGGCGGCACAAAGAAGCTCATCTGCTGGTGCGCCCGCAGCTCGTAGCGGCAGCGCTCCACCTGGGCGAAGAGCTCGGCGTGCTCGGGAGAGCCATCGGGCGCCCAGACGCGCAGCCACCCGGCGTTCACCAGAGCCAGGAGATGGTAGGCCAGCTGCGATTTCACCGCCGCGCTGAACACCACCGGCTCGACCACAGCCGGGCCCAGGGCACGTCGCAGCCGCGCCGCCAGGTCTGCGCCGATACCGGAGGCATCGACGACAACCTTGCGACACTGCCAGGCATCCCGCAGGAGCCGGATCAGCGCGCTGCACTGATCCGCCAACGACCGGCCGGTCCACCAGAAGATTTCGACCAGTTTGAGCTGCGGCTGCCCCTCCGCGTCGTACGTCAGCTCGGCGATGCCGCAGACGGTGGAGTCTTTGCGTGGCTGGAGTGCGCGCAGGGCCGCATCGGCGGCGTTCCCCGGGAGGCCGGTGCCGGCGTGGAGGGGCGCACGGCCGTGCGCCCCTCCAGGGAACGCCGCATCGGTGGTGCTCTCCGGGGGGCCGGTGGCGGCGGCCTCCAGGGCGCCGGCCACGTCGATGCCGGCGATGTAGGCGGCGCCCTCCCGGGGCGTGCGGCAGCGGGGGTGCGTGCCCTGGAGCAGCAGCCGCTGGGCAGGCGAGAAGAACCGGTTGCCGGCATCGAGTGCCTCCAGACGGTACTGCGTACGGATGATCGGATGCTCGGCGCCCAGGCGGGCGATCTCGGCCTCGACATAGCGGCCGTAGAGCGGGTTGGCCCGGGCGCCGTGGCGCCAGTCGAACTCGAAGTGGCGGCGGATGCCATCCTGTCGTTCGGCGGCCAGGTTAAGCTGCCGCTGTTGCTCCAGCAAGGTATCGTTCGTCCAAGCGGTGCCGTACAGGACGGTGGTGACGTTGGCGGTGGCGCCCATGGGCCGGAAGTCGCGGGCGTATTTCTCGGGATCGACATCCTGGGCCTCATCGATCTCCAGCAGGAGGTCGGCGGTGGCGCCCACCACGTTGGCGTGCTCGGCCGCCGAGAAGAACAGGACGCGCGCCTGGTCCAGGCGCAGCATGTAGCCGTGCTCACGACACCACTTGCCTGCATTCAACGGGTTTTGCAACAGGCGCTCCAGGCGCTGCTGCGAGATGATCGCCTGGGGCCGGAAGGTCGGTGCGCACTTGACGATCTGGCCGCCGCGGTAACGGAACACGTTTAACAGGAAGCATTCGAGCTGGGCCGAGAGTTCATTCTTGCCCATTTGCCGCGCCATCATCACCGTGAACGTCAGGCCTTGCCGGGCGAGCACACTCGCCACCACGGCACGGGCTACGGCGAGCTGGTACGGCCGCAGCGGGCGGCCAAGCACCGCCCGCGAGAACCATTCGATGCCTGCCGGCGGATCGCGGTCTATCTCCCCTCCCATCTCCACCTCTGGACGGCGTGCAGGGCGCGGAGTGCAGAGCTCCCGCCGGATCGCACCGGTCTGGCACGCACCGGGTGCTGACCAGCACCCGGCACGGCACGGAGTGCAGAGCTCCCACCGGATCGCACCGGTGCCGGGATGCAGGCGTGCCTTGGGACAGGGTTGGGCGACGAGGTATGACGCCTGACACCCTAGGTGAATGACCATTCGTGTAGCAGGGGCGCAAAATTTTGCGCCCCTCCGTGATTCACCGTGGCAGCAGGCGGTCGAGCAGCGCGGCGGCGAAGGGCGACACAACGATCCCCACAAGCAGCGCGTTGATCTTGGCCTCTAGCCTGGCGTAGTCCTGGGCGGTTCGCTCGAGCAGCGAGTGGGTGATGCGGCCATAGGCGCAGCCCTGGGCATCCAGTCGGTCCGCCAGGGCCCGCACCAGCAGCTCATCCGTGCCGTATTCTCTGACACCCCGGGTCGATTCCATTGGGTACCTCCTCACCGGGTTACCTATCGGGTCCATCCTGCGCCGGGGCTCCCATCCGCTCTGCCAGCTCACTGAGCGCCTGCTGGAGAGCGCGGTGTGTGGTCTCTGCAGCGCTCTCACCCAGTCCGGCATGAGTGCGCATGGTGCGTCCCAGCACGTCCACACAGCGCGCCACCAGCGCCACCCGTGCATCCAGCTCGCCCGGCGGTGCTTCCTGGTCAAGGACGAGCCGCCGCACCAGCACGCGCAGCAGCCGGATCTCGTCATCCAGTCCTCTGCCGCCTGCCGCCTCCAGTGCAGCATGCTCCTCTTCGTGGAACGCTGCGGCGTACAGCCCGCGGGGGCAGGAGGAGCGCGGAATTCCGTGCTCCTCCCTCCTCTTCTGGTCCTTCTCTGCGCCGGCCATCTCCTCCTCACCTCCCCCCAATGCGCCGAGTTTTACTGCTCATACGAGCAGTATTCATTAGCTAATATTCAGCTTGGGGCCCCGAACGGTACAGGGCGCGCCGGAAAAGCCGACACTCTGGGGAAGGCAACAAGCGCGACGGCAGCGGTGCAACTAGGCATCCACCGGCGCGTTGGGATTCATGCACGGCGGATAGGACAGATGGACCGACGTGCGTCGACAGCGGCCGCCCGGTATGTTATAGTTAAGCAAACGTCGTACAGCCGTGCCCGGACAGCGCGGCGCGCCTGTTACGTACGAAGGATGACGATCGCAGACGAGCAGTCCGCCGCACCCGTCGTGGCTCCGCCGGCCGAGCGGCCTCAGTTTGCCCATCCGGCCGAAGCGGAGTTCGCCAAAATTCTCGACTTCTACCAGATCCGCTGGGAGTACGAGCCGCACAGCTTCCCCTTACGCTGGGCGGCCGACGGCCGTCCCATCGAGTTCTTCGCCCCCGACTTCTACCTGCCGGAGCTCGATCTCTACATCGAGCTGACTACGCTCAAGCAGAGCCTGGTCACGAAGAAGAACCGCAAGCTGCGCCGCCTGCGCGAGCTGTATCCCCATGTGCGGGTCAAGCTGCTGTACCGCCGTGACCTGGCCAGCCTGGCGTTGAAATACCGGCTGCGCGGGGTCGTCGAGGGGATGTGAGCTCCTGGGGGGCCGATGCGGGGTCCCTCAGAGACACCGTGGCCCCAGCGGTACGGGCGCGGGGCGCTGTGCCCCTTCCGCCGCCCCGACCCAGCCTGAGCGGGCCTGCGACAGGCCGGGCAGAGTGAGCGTTCCGGAGGAGACCTGTGGAAATCGTGCAGCCTCGCCTGCTACCGCCGTCGAGCCGGGGGCCGTCGCTTGATGACGATATCGCTGCCGTCCTCATCTCAGAGCAGCAGTTGCAGGCACGGGTGGCCGAGCTCGGCCGGCAGCTTGCCGCCGACTACCGCGGCAAGCGCCCGGTGCTCGTGGGGGTGCTGCGTGGCTGTGTGTTCTTCCTGGCCGACCTGATCCGGCATATGGACATCGACCTTGAGGTCGATTTCATGGCCATCTCCAGCTACAGCAGCAAGTCGGCGCTGGGCGTTGTGCGTGTTTTGAAGGACCTGGACATACCCCTGGAAGGGCGGCACGTGCTGCTGGTAGAGGACATCATCGACACCGGGCTGACGGTCAACTACATCATGAAGCTGCTGGCCACGCGCGAGCCGGCTTCCCTGCGCCTATGCACGCTGCTGAATAAGCCGGCTCGGCGGCTGATCGACCGCGAGATCCATTACATTGGCTTCGATGTGCAGGATGTGTTCGTCGTGGGCTACGGGCTCGACTACGAGCACCGCTACCGCAACCTCCCGTACATCGGGGTGCTGCGCCCCGAGGTGTTTGCCCGGCATGGGTAAGCGCTCCAGGCATACTGGAGGTACTGGAGGCTCGGCCGCAGCCGCCTGCCATACGGTTCTGCCGGGAGGGAGCCGCCGGTAATCTCGGCACGCCTGCGCCGCCCGAGCACATCGCGCTCGGTTTCGGCGCACCACCAGACGAAAAGGATCGCAGCCAGATAGACCGCCAACCCTATGAGCAACGCCATCTTGGTTCCTCTCTTCTCGTTATTTTTTCTACTCTCCTCGCGCACCGGTGTCGGGAACACCGGCAGAGCCGAACTCATGTTCTAGAACGAATGTACAGTCCGCGCGGGCGCGCGTCTACCGGCAGAGTGCACAAATCGACTGGATGGTCGCGGCGTGTTGGACGAAGCGGCGTTATGCTGCGCGGCCCGGCGGCTAGGGTATAATCTGCTGCGTGGACCTGACCTGTTGGGAGCGGGACGGCACCATCCAGTTTGCAGTGCGCGTGACACCACGCGCTGCCCGCAGCGCCGTCGTGGGTGTGGAACGTGGTGTGCTGCATGTACGGCTGAGCGCGCCGCCGATTGACGGCGCGGCCAACCGCGCTCTGCTCGCCCTCCTAGCCGAGGTGCTCGATCTGCCGCGCGCACAGATCGAGCTGCTTGCCGGAGAGCGGAGCCGATTCAAACGGGTTGCGGTGCAGGGCCTGACACACCAGGCGCTCCTAGCGCGGCTCGCCCAGCACATGTCCGCCGGTCGGCGCGAGTGATCGCAGGGAGAGACGAGACGTGAGTATGTATCGTGCACCAACCGGCACGCATGACATCCTGCCGGCCGAGCAGCCGGCCTGGGCCCATGTGCGCAAGACCTTTGCCCGCCTGTGCCGCCGGTACGGCTACCAGGAGATCACCACGCCGATCCTGGAAGACACCGGCGTCTTCCTGCGCACGGTCGGCACTGGCACGGACATTGTGGACAAGGAAATGTACACGTTTCTGGATAAGGGCGGGGATAGCCTGACGCTGCGGCCCGAGGGCACCGCGCCGGTGGTGCGCGCCTATCTGGAGCACGGCATGCACAACCTCCCTCAGCCGGTGCGCCTGCACTACTTTGGGCCCATCTTCCGCTACGATCGCCCGCAGGCTGGGCGGTACCGGCAGCATTTCCAGCTCGGCTGTGAGCTGCTGGGCGATGCCGATGCCGCCGCCGATGCCGAGGTGATCCACCTCCTCTGGACCTTTTATGCCGAGCTAGGCCTGCGCAACCTCTCGCTGCAGCTCAACAGTATCGGCGACCCCGCCTGCCGTCCGCGCTACGTCGAGGCGCTCCAGGCGTACTATCGCGCGCGGGTGGACCAGGTGTGCCCCACCTGTCGCGAGCGGATGGAGCGCAACCCCCTGCGATTGCTTGATTGCAAGGAGGAACGCTGCCAGCCGGTGATTGCCGAAGCGCCGCGCTCGATTGAGTACTTGTGTGCGCCATGCCGCGAGCACTTTGAGGCGCTGCAGGCGTATCTGCGGGTGCTGGACGTGCCGTGGCAGCTCAACCCGCGTCTGGTGCGCGGACTGGACTACTACACGCGCACTGTGTTCGAGGTGTGGCCCCCGGTGGTGGGCGGGCAGAGCACGCTTGGCGCCGGCGGACGCTATGACGGGCTGGCCGAGGCGCTGGGAGGCCGGCCCACGCCCGGCGTGGGATTCGCCACGGGTGTGGAGCGGGTGCTGCTCAACCTGCGTCAGCAGGGCGTGCCGTTGCCGGAGCAGCCGCCGCTGGACGTGTTCATCGCCTACCTGGGCCAGGCAGCTAAGGAGCGGGCGCTGCAGCTTGCCGTCGAGCTGCGCCGTCTGGGGCTGAGCGTGTCGTACTCTCCGTCGCCCCGCTCGCTGAAGGCGCAGATGCGGCTGGCCGACGCCTGGCGGGCGCGCGTGGCGCTCATCCTGGGTGACAATGAGCTGGCTCAGGGCGCTGTGACCCTGCGCGATATGGCGCGCAGCGAGCAATCGACGGTGCCGTTGGCGGAGCTCCCTGCGGTGCTTGCCGGCCGGTGACCGCGCTCTTGCCCATGGCGCGCAGTGCACTGCGCGTCCTTCTGTCCAGCCGCCCGGTGGGGGCAGCGCTGCGGTCCTGGAGATCATACCATGCGCCGCGAGGCCTGGCATTGGGTGATTGCCGGCGGAGGTCTTTACCTGGGCTGCCTGCTTGGGCTGCTGCTCCATCCGGCGCTGGCCTGGCTGGGCGGGCTGTTCCTAGGCGGGGCGCTGTTCTGGCGGGGGATCCAGCTTATGGATACCGCTGCGGCCGGCAGTGCTGAACAGGAAGCCGGGACATCGTCGTCGCTGCCGTGGTCGCTGCGGAGCAGCTATCTTACCGGCACTGCGATCGCCTGTTTTGCCACCCTGCTGCTGCGCTACGGCCTCTTGCTCTGGGGCGCCCGCGCTGGTCTGGCGCCTACGCGGGCGCCGCTCTGGGGGCTGGCCCTGGTGACGCTCACAGATGTCGTCGCCGGGCTGGTGCTGGCAGCAGGGGCGCTGCTTGGTCCTCTGGGCGGGCTGGCGGCCGGGAGCTTTGCCTTTACACTGTGGGTCTTCTTCGACCAGGCGCTTTTTGATATCCCGGCGGAGCGGTTTGGCCCGGCGTTCAGCGCGTTCGTGCAGGCCGAGCGCTCCTGGGGGCGCGGCCTGGCCGCCCTCTCGATCCTGGGTACGCCCGCGCTGGTCGGCGTGCTCTCACGGCGCTTCTCCCCGGTGGTCGCCGTGCTGATCGGGGCCGGAGTCTGGGTGCTCATGCGGGCGCTGCGGAGCCTGGCCGTTATGCTTGCCTCCGGCCGCGGCATCGTGGCCGCGCCGCTTCCGCTGGCCTGGGACGCCGCCATCATCGCCCTGGTGGCCCTTGTGTTGGTGCGTATTGACTGGCCGCGCGTGCGGGCCTACCGTCCATGGTAGGCCGGGCAGGCCGCGCCGAGCGGCGTCGCTCGCGTGCGCCTGGCTCAGGCCGGCGGATCCTCATCTGCCTCCGGCCGCGGGCGCACAGACTGCCAGGGCTGATTCAGGAGCAGAAACCAGGCCGGCAGAGCCACGGTCACCAGGAGCGGCAGGAACCACTGGGCAACGTCCGGCACCGCCTCTACCCGGGTTACATGCGCCGCGGTGGCCAGGACACTGTGGACCAGTCGGTCCTCGACAAGCATGGAGCCAGCGGTCCAGGTCAACACCGCCACTCCGGCGTATACCAGCAGGGGCAGGCGGTTCATCAGCCAGGCCACCGCATTGCTGGCCAGCATGATCAGTGAGATAGAGAGGCCGAGGCCGAACAGCAGCAGGCCTGCATCCCCGTGTGACAGGCCCCCGACGGCCAAGATGTTATCCAGGCTCATGACCACATCGGCGAGGATCACCGTCTGGATCGCCTCCCACAGCGAGGCAGCCTCGCGTACCGCCGGCTCGATGCCCTGCTCCTGGGCCAGGAGCTTCCAGGCAATCCACAGCAGCAACCCGGCGCCGCCGGCCTGCAGGAGGGGGACATGGAGCAGCAGCCCGGCCAGGACGGCGAAGAGCACGCGCAGGCCAATCGCGCCGGCCGCCCCGCCGATCACTGCCAGGCGGCGCTGACGGCCATGCAGGCGCTGCACGGCCATCCCGATGACCAGCGCGTTATCACCGCTCAGCACCACGTCCAGGAGGACGATGCCGAGCACCTGCCCGATCAGCTTGAGCAGCGCAGGTGCTCCAAACATACGTTCGTGTGTCTCCTAGCTCGTCACCGGGAGCTGATCACTGCCGGGAAGATGGGGACTCTGCCTCTTCAGGGGCGGTTCGCTGTGCTTTGACCTCCGGTGCAGGGGAACCGGCACGCGCTGCTCGACCATTGGACGGTGCGATCCCTTCCTGCATGGCAAGCCGCCGCCGGATAGCTTCGGCAGCGGTCTGCCAGGCAGTGCCGGCGAACTGCAGCCACACGGCGAGCCGGCGGAGTACCGGCAGCGCAACGTGACGCGCCACTATCTGCAGGCCGCTAAACAGCAGCGAGAGCGGCCAGAGCAGCTTGCCGATCAAGGCATCGATGTAGAAGAAGGCCACGCCGATCCGGTAGAAGAGGGGATCCAGCAGGCGCAGCCCGGGCACGCGGCGGTAGAGCACGGTGCCTACAATAATGCCGACCGAGATAGCGAAGCGCTGTACATGCGTGACATGGACGTGGGCGATCTCGTCGAGGAAGACTTCGATGGCGATGACGAAGACCAGCATGTACGCAGCGCGGTGCAGCAGCGGCTCCTTGCCGATCATCCAGGCGAAGATGCCGGCAGCGAAGCGCATGGTCACAATACCCAGCGCCACGCCGAGCATCACAATGCGCAGGTCGCTAGAGAGCGCCACCGCGGCCACCACGTTGTCCAGCGAGAACGCCAGGTCCGCCAGCTCGATCGCGGCGACGACTCCCCAAAAGCTTGTCGCGCCGACGGAGATCTGGCGGCCGTGCTCACCCTCGCCTGCCTCCTGGTGCGGCACAACCGCAAGCCCCTCGATGCCCAGCTTAAGCAGGTAGGCAGCGCCGACGAGCTTCAGCCAGAGGTTCTGGATCACCCATGCAGCCAGGATCAGCATGAGCCCGCGGCCAGCGTAGGCGCCAAGCAACCCTACCTTGAGGGCTGCGGTGCGCTGCGGCCCCACCAGCCGATCGAGCGGCCGCGCCCAGGGTTTCAGGAAGCCGGGCCAGGGCACCGCCTGATCGGCCGGCAGCCGACGGGCCATCGCGCCGAGGATGGCAGCATTGTCGATCGAGAGGATCCCTTCCAGAAAGACCAGGGTGGCAATGATCGTGAGTGCTTCAAACGGTGACACAGCGTAACGATACTCCACAAAACGGCCGTATGATTATAAAGCTACAGTCATAAACTACCGGTGTATCTATTTATACGTTTTATACGTCGCTGCTCTGGAGCGCTCTCACAGGGTGCCGGCGTAGGTTGCTGGTACAGGCCACTGCCTTAGACTACAGTCACGGGCCGCGATCATAGCCCGTGGCTATAGAGGGCAGCTATAAAAGTAAAGACCTGCGGCTTACCGGAAGCATTGTACATACCTCCAGTAAACCGCAGGTCTTGCCAGTTGCCGTTCGCTCGGTGCAACCGGCGTGGCCGGAGGGCTGCGGGCGCCGCGGCCCATACCCTCGTCCTGACGGCCACGCCGGGCGGGCACTGCTGCGCCCGCCGGCTACTCTCCTGTGGCACTCCAAGTATACCACGGCCGGGGCTGCTGCCAAAGTAGATGGCCTGCGGGCTTACCTCAGACGTCAGGCCGGTCGAGGCCCTCGCTCGGGCCCGGCGCTGCAGTGAGGTTCGCCAGCTGCCCACGGCGATGACGCATGGTGCGAGGCACGCGGTCAGCCCGGTTCCGCCGGCAGCTCAGTCTCCGGCTCGCCGGTAGCCAGGCCATAGGCGCGCAAGCCCTCTGCGCCCCAGCGCTCGAACAGCGCGTACACACCGCGGGCCTGGTCGTCACTGTACGCCTGCGCCACCAGAAGGACGCCGCCGTGCAGCAACGCGGATCCGTAGATGTGAGCGTCCTCTTCCCTCACGCCCGCGCCTATCAGGGCGCTGGTCAGCCCACCGGCGGCGACGCTCCGCCGCGCCAGCGGTCCGGCGACGGCAGCCGTGCCTCCAGCAGGGAGCGCGATCATACTGCTCTCGGACAGCCACGGTGGCCTGTGGCCTGCGCCGGCTGGGAAGCGACCGCCCTCCGCACGCTCGAGCGTGCGTGCCCCGGACTGCTGCTCTTCCTCTTGCAGGCATAGAAGCACGGAGATCTGCTCTGCGGCGAAGCCGGTGTCTCGCAACTCTCCGAGAGCGCGCCCGGCTCGTTGCCGGTCCCAGAACAGGCCGACGATCGTCGGTCCGTACAGGGCATCGCTGCGCTGTGGTGGTGATTGGCTGCCCATGATGGCTCCTCCTCCTCATGCCTCAGGTCTCATACGGCTCTTGAGCGGCGTGCGGCCGACCGGTATCGAGCGGGGCGACCGCCGGGCTCCCGCCCGGCCTCAGGCGAGCCTTCCTGGCGCTACTGCCGGGCCGGTGCGGCGGCCGAAGCGCCAGCGCGTCGCATCGGCGGGAAACTCACGCCAGCCGTACACCACGCGCGGCCGCACGACGTACTGACCAGCGGGGCTTTCCGGGCGGTAGCCCTCGTACTTGGCGGCGTAGGCATCGCCGATCTGCTCGAACAGCTCTGCAGGCAGGCTGCCAGCCGGCTCAGCCGTGCCCTCAACGATCACGACCTCATCACCGCTCTCCAGGTGCACTACCACCGCCGGGTTTGTCGCTAGATTGCGCGCCTTCTGTGAGGTAGGCGCGGTGCCAAAGTACAGCGCGTTGCCGACCCAGACGGCCCACACCGGCACGGCGTGCGGGCGGCCGTCGGGGCGGACCGTACAGACCCAGTAGTTGCGGGCGCGCTCCAGCCGCTCTCGGGCAAAGCGCCACGGCAGCATCCCCTCGGTGCTGTCTGGCACGCCGTAGCCCTGCATTGCGGGCCGGCTGGCCCTGGGCTCCTTCTGCTCCTCTGATCGCTGCTGCGACATTGCATGCTCTCCTGATGAATATTTGATGAATGTTTCTTTATGCTACAAAGCGCGCGATCTTAGCTCGCCGGGGGTGCAGACGAGCCGGCTTATGGCCGGCAGTTCGCGTGGCTTGCATGTATCAGCATAACTCGTGCCAGGGTCTTCTTGAAGGCGGTGTCTTGTCACAATAGGGTGTGTGGTGGACTGAAGGGAAAAGGAATTGCAACACATAAAAAGATTGACAACGTGGGTGCGCTCTGGTATCCTGCCGCTGAAAGCGTTTTCCGGCAACCGGTTTCTTCCACCTGCACGGAGAGGGCGAGAACGAATGGTGGGGCGCAGCCGACTGCGTGACGTAGCCGCACGGGCGGGGGTTTCCGTGGCCACGGCGTCGCGTGTGCTCAATGGAACGTACACAGGTATCCCAGTGAGCGAGCAGACGCGCCAGCGGGTCCTGCGTGCTGCGGCGGAACTCCAGTACCAGCCCAATGCGGCGGCGCGGGCGCTGGGATCGCGCCGGACAGAAACCATCGCCTTAGTAATTCCAGTTATCGAAGATGATCAGCATTACTTCCACCGGTTATCCCATCTCAAGCTCTCAGAAGTGCTCAGTGGCATCTATAGTGTGGCACACCATCGTGACTATCGCCTCCTCATCTTGATGGCCGACCAGCGCTTCTTGCACACGCGCCCGTATCTGCGCCTGTGGCGCGGTGCTGCAGTAGATGGGATCATCTGGTGGAGCGTCCCGCTTGACCCGGACTTCTTAGCTTCAGGGTGTCCGGTTGTTGCGCTCAATACGCGGCAGGACGATGTTGTCCATCACTACGTCATCGTGGATAACCGCGGCGGGGCGCGCCGCATGGTCGACCATCTGGTGGACCTGGGGCATCGCCGCATCGGCTTCATTGCCGGGCCAGATGAGTTTTTCGATGTCCGCGAGCGGCTGGCGGGCTACTGTGAGGCCATGGCAGCCCACGGATTAGAGCCGCTGATCGAGCGCGGGGACCTCTTCCCAGCAAGCGGAGCGCAGGCGGTCCAGCGTCTGCTGACTCGGCAGCCTCCTCCGACAGCGATCTTTGCCGCCAACGACTTGATGGCTATTGGGGCAACGTGCGCCGCGCAAGCACTGGGGTATCGCATCCCTGAGCAGCTCGCTCTCGTGGGAGCCGACGGCTTGGACCAGCTTGACTACTTCCGTCCCGGCATCAGCACCTTACAAACCTGGATGCATCGTGCGGCGGCACTCGCAACCGAGCGACTGCTGGGACTGGTCCGCGGCGAGCTTACCGGCCAGATCGCAGAGGTGCTTCCGGTCGATCTGGTTATTCGCGAGACCTGCGGCTACCGCCAGCGCTACGGCACGGAGGTTGAGGGGCGGCGTCCGGGTGCTCTAGTGCCACCGCTGGAGCGCTGGCGCTTCCCTGCAGTGCTCTTCCCCACGGGAAGCCTGGCCCCACGAGCGGCAGGGAACTCACCGGAGGCTCCCGATGAGGCTTGAGCTCTCAGCTGCGCAGGAGGAACGAGCCCGCCGGCTGCACGCCGAGTCCCTGGTGCTGGACGCACATGTGGTGACCATGCTTGCTGTGGCCGGCGGGAGCCGCTCGCTGGGCCAGCGCAGCGACCAGGGGCACTGCGACCTGCCCCGTTTTCGGGAAGGCGGGGTAAATGCTGCGTTCTTCTCGCTCTTTACCGGGGGACCGCGCCAGCCCACCCCGCTGCGACGCTTCATGCAGCTCGTGGATCTGTTCTACGCCGAGTGCGAGCAGAACCGCGACCAGATGGTCTTCGCCCGTTCGGCTGGCGAGATCGAGGCTGCCTGGCGCGCGGGGAAGTTTGCCGCGGTGATGAAGATGGACGGGGGCGAGCCGATCCACGATGATCTGGCCATCCTTCGCAATGCCTACCGGCTCGGCGTCCGCGTCATGCTTCCCTGTTGGGGTGGACGGAACCGCATTGGCGATGGAGTGTTCAGCGAGGACCAGCGCCCGACGCGCATGGATGGGAATCTCACCGACTTCGGGGTACAGGTTATCGAGGAGTGTAACCGACTGGGCATTCTGATCGATGTCTCGCATATGCATCCCCGCTGTGTGGCCGATGTCCTGGAAATAAGCCGCCAGCCAGTGATTGCGAGCCATTGCAATGCTATGGCGGTGTTTCGCCACGTGCGGAACCTGACCGATGATCAGATCCGAGCCATTGCGCGACGCGGTGGAGTGGTCTGTGCCACCTTCACCTTCCTCACCGACGACCGCGAGCACGCCACGCTGGAGATGGTACTCGACCACATCGACCACCTGTTGCGTGTAGCTGGAGCGGGCCACGTGGGCATTGGCAGCGACTACGACGGGATTGGCGGCCCGGCGCCGCGCGGGCTGGAGGACGCGGCGTGCTTCTGGAACCTTACTCGTGGCCTGGTAGCCCGCGGGCATTCGGACGAGATCATTCGGAACGTCTTAGGCGCAAACGTGCTGCGACTGTTCAGAGAGGTGGTGGGATAAGCGCATGCGCGGGATCGCTGCCCGAGTTACGGGATCGTCCATGGCCTGGTGGCTGCATGGTTCTTCTAAGGTTTGTTAAGTTAGTAAATTAGTTTGTTACGGATGTCAGGATATGAAGGAGGTTGGCCATGGAGCGGTGCACCAAGCGGCAGATGCTCCAGTTGCTTGGCCAGGCCGGTGGGGTGGCCATTGCGTTTCTCACTGCCTGCAGGGCAGAGCGTCCCACGGGTCCCGCTGCCCAACCGGGCGCGGCTCCTGCGCCGCGGGCGAAAATCAGCTTTGCCACGTGGGGTGACCTCACTGGAGCGCTCACCGAGGCATACGAGCGCCAGCTCAAGCGCTTTCAGCAGCAAAACTCTACCATTGAAGTGGAGTTCTTCATTGCCCCATTCGCCGAGTACCGTACGCAGCTCTTCGCCCTTCTCGCCGCCGACCAGCCCTATACCCTCTTCGTCAGCGGGAATTACTGGACCTTCGAACTTTCAGGCAACGAGGCACTCCTGGAGCTGACTGACCGGGTGAAGCGTGACCTAGACACCTCGAAGCTCAGCCCGGTCGCCGTGCGCTCCGGCACAGACTACACAGGCAAGATCTGGGGCGTCGCCCGCACGGCCAACGTGGCGGTGCTCTACTACAACAAAGAGCACTTCGACCAGGCCGGCCTACCGTACCCGAACGAGAACTGGAGCTACGACGATGTGCTGAGAGCGGCGCGCCAGCTCACAAGGGAAGAGCTCGGACGCTACGGCTGGTATGCGCGGAACTTTATCAGCAGCGATTGGGTGCCGCTTACCCACTCGTGGGGTGGCGGCTTCATCGACCCGAAGGACTGGACCCGTATGACGGTCAACCGGCCGGAGAACGTGGAAGCACTGCAATGGGCGGTGGATGCGATTCACCGCTATCGAGTGGCGCCGACGGTAGAAGTGGAGCGCGCCCTCAACGAAAAGTATGGAACTGAAGGGCCGTTCTCCGGCGGCCACGTTGCGATGATGAACGGCATCGACCAGGTTGGCTTCTGGGGGAAGGGCCTGCTGGAGACGTTGCGGTTCGACGTCACTTATGTGCCCAGGGGGCCGAAAGCGCGCAAGAGCGCGGCTCCTACGCACCACTATGTCATCCCCAGAAGCGTACAGCCGGACGCTGCTGAAGCGGCCTGGCGGCTGATGAAGTTCCTCTTGCTGGACCTGGAGGCGCACGTGGATGTGGCGGTGGGCATCCGGTTCATGCCGATGCTGAAGGCGGCGTACGACGATCCCCGCATCCGCAAGCGTCCACTCCCGCCAGACAATATGAAGGCGTTCATTGATCCGCTGGTCCAGGGCTGGGCCGACGACATCGATGTAAACGGTGTGTGGTCCAAATGGACCGAGATCGTGGGCAGGCAACTCAGCCTCGCGTGGCGGGGAGAAAAGACCGTGAAGGCAGCCCTGGACGAGGCGCAGCCGCTCTGCCAGCAGGCGGCCGACGAGTTCTACAAGAGCAGGAAATGACGGTACGCCCTGAGGAAGGCGGTGGCGGCGCAGGCCCGCTCATCCTCTGGTATGCCTGCCGGCAGCCAGGGTGCTGGCGCGGTGCGACGGAATCCTTGGAGGAATATCTGGCCCGATCCGCCGGGCGCAGCGGGTCTGGCGGACGGGCCGGACCACCGTGTGGCCGCTGCGGTGGCCCAACGTTCTTGCCGTTCCTGGTGGAGGTGCAACGGTTGGCGGCAGCCCGTCCAGATCTCGCCGTCGCGGCGGGGGCTGCCACCCAACCTCCACCGAGCTATGTTCTCATGCAGGAGGCCGGCACCGGCCAGATCCGCCCGGCACGTTACTGGCTGGTGCGTGATATCTGTCGGCAGATCGTGAACTGCTACATTGTCCGTGAAGGGCAGGTGGGTGAGTGAAATCAACCAGTGCTACCGTGGGGCTAGATCAAGGAAATAGGCGCGTACATCACTGCCCCTGAGCCTGCACTGCATGCCGCCCTCAGTGACCATGGGGACGCACCGTCGAAACAAGCCGCGCGGGCAGTCTGGCACGTGCTCTGGCGGTGCCTGACGCACAGGGGCGCCAGAACGTGTATGCTTACCCGGCCGCGCTGGCTGCGCTACGCTTTGAGAGAGCGCTGGTACGCCGGTTGCCGGAGGAACAGATGATCCTTGAATCGCCGCCAGCCCCTCATTGGGGGAGTGGCGCCGCTCCCTCGGATAGGCTTGCCAGCTTAAAGAGGCCCCGTGGCCCGATCTGGCAGCCTGCCGGTCTCCAGCCAGACTACAGGTATTCCTTCACCTTCTCCGCGGCGGCCCGCGTCATCCCCGGCACCCGCATCAGCTCCTCCAGCGAGGCCTGCCGGATGGCCTGCACCGAGCCGAAGTGCTTGAGCAACGCAGCCTTCCGCCTGGGTCCGATGCCCGGCACGTCGTCGAGCTGCGAGCGCACTCCCTTCTGCTGCCGCAGGCTGCGGTGGTACATCAAGGCGAAGCGGTGCGCCTCGTCCCGTATGCGCTGGACCAGATACAGCGCCTGGGAGTGGCGCGGCAGCAGGATTGGATCAGGCCGGCCGGGCAGGAAGATTTCCTCACGCTCCTTTGCCAGCCCGACCACGGTGATCTCACCGCGGCCGACCAGCCCGGCTAGGCCGACCTCTTCCAGAGCCTCGAGGCCGGCGGAAAGCTGCCCCTTGCCTCCATCGATGATCACCAGGTCGGGCAGGGCAGCCCAGCCTCCGGCGGCCTCGCCCTCAGCTGCGTCATCCTGTGCCGTCTGCCCGGCCTCGACGGCACGCCGAAAACGGCGGCTGAGCACCTCTTTGAGGCTGGCGAAATCGTCCGGTCCCTGGACGGTCTTGATGCGGAAGCGCCGGTAGTGGTCTTTCTTGGGATGGCCGTTCTCGAACACTACCATCGAGCCCACGGCGCTGGTGCCCTGGATATTCGAGATGTCGTAACACTCGATACGGCCCGGTAGCTTCGGCATGTTCAGTGCTTCCTGGAGTTCAGAAAGCGCGGCCACAGCCTTCTGGTCGTCGTTCAGCCAGCGCAGGCGCATCTGCTCCAAGTACTCGCGGGCGTTCTCGGCCAGCAGGTCGATCAGTTCCTTCTTCTGCCCGCGCTTCGGCACGCTCAGCTTGACCGGGCCCTGCCGCCGCTCGGCCAGCCACTGCTTCATCAGCGCTGGTTCATCCGGCTCGTACTGCAAGATAAGTTCAGGCGGCACGAAGGGCGCTGAGTCGTAGTATTGCCGGAGGAACTGCGCCATGATCTCGCCCGGCGGCGTGTCGTCCACGTTCTGGAGCAGGAAGTTCTCCCGGCCGACTACCTTGCCGCCGCGGATGGTGAACACCTGTACGCCCGCGTCCGGCCCATCGACGGCAAAAGCAATGGCGTCCTGGTCGCCACGGTCGACCTGGGTGATCTTCTGCCGCTCGCTGACTTTCTCGATCGCCTGGATCTTGTCCCGAAGCTGCGCCGCCCGCTCGAAATCCAGCCGCTCGGCCGCCTCATACATCTCGCCGCGCAGGCGGTCCAGCACATCCTCGTGCTTGCCTTCCATGAACATGATTACCCGCTCGATGCTCTCGCGGTACGCTTCGGGGCTGATCGCCCGCACGCATGGCGCGGTGCAGCGCTTGATGTAGTAGTCCAGGCACGGTCGCGCCTGTACCTTGTTCATGTCCAGATGGCAGGTGCGGAAGGCAAAGAGCCGGTTGAGCAGGGCGATGGTCTGGCGCAGTGACTGTGCGCTGGTAAACGGTCCAAAGTAGCGGCTACCGTCCTTGATGACCTGGCGGGTGGTGAACACGCCCGGATAGGTCTCGCTGGTAGTGATCTTGAGATATAGGTACTGCTTGTCGTCACGCAGCGAGACGTTATATTTGGGCCGGTACTGCTTGATCAGGTTGCATTCCAGCACCAGCGCCTCGACTTCCGAGTCGGTGACGATATACTCGAAGTCGGCGATGCGCGCCACCATGTTGCGCAGCTTGGGCGAGAAATCGCTCTGGCTGCGGAAGTACGTGCGGATGCGGCTGCGCAGCGACGCCGCTTTCCCGACATAGATCACCTTGCCGGAGGCGTCTTTAAACAGGTAAACGCCCGGCCGCGCCGGCAGCGCGGCCAGCCGCTCCTCCAGCAGCGCAGGCGGCATCGGATTGGCGTGGGCAGAAGATACTACCGGGGCTTCCATCGCGTCTACGGACCCTGCAGGATACCGGCATAGTGTTCACGCAGGATGGCTCTGCGCACAGGTGCGTTGCCCTCAAAGCACAGGCGACATCCGCCGCACCCAATTATACCCCTGCACGTTCCCTGTATCGCTTCCCTCTAAACGAACGCCGGCTACACGAATGCCGGCTACACGAACGCCGAGGTGAACCCCGCAGACGCCAGGCACAAAATCATGGAGATCCCACCTTGGCTGAGGTCTAGCGCTGCGGTAGAGCACAGAGGCGCGGGATCGAAATGCCGGAGGTTCTGCGCCCGTGGTAGACTTCTCCTAGCGACCCTGAGAGCATCTCGAGCCGCTGTGGAGCGTTCCATGTATCACCCGCGCGTTTCCTCGCCATCCCGGCTGCGCCTGGACCCCGGCGCCTGGCTCATCTTTGCCATCCTTGTGCTGGACGTCGCTGGAATTGGCCTGATCATCCCGGTGCTCCCGTACTATGCCACGGCCTACGGCGCCGGAGGGCTGGCCGTGGGCCTGCTCTTTTCTAGCTATTCTATCGCCCAGTTCCTCTCGACGCCGTTCCTGGGTGCGCTCTCTGATCGCCACGGCCGGCGCCCGGTGCTCTTGCTCAGCCAGTTCGGGGCGGCATGTGCCTACCTGCTGCTGGGCCTGGCCGGTTCCCTGGAGATGCTCTTTCTGGCGCGCATCATCGGCGGGATCACTGCCGGCAACGCCTCGACCGCTCAGGCGTATCTTGCCGATCGCACTCCTGAGGAAGCGCGCACGAAGTCGTATGCCCTGCTCGGGGCGGCGTTCGGCATTGGCTTCCTGATCGGGCCGGCCGCCGGCGGGGTGCTCAGCCAGGTGCACCCACGCCTGCCGGCCTTCGCCGCCGCAGCCGTCGCGCTCACGTCTCTGCTGACCGCCTGGCGATTTCTGCCGGAGTCGCTTCCGCCGGAGCGTCGCGGCCGGGCTCGGCGCAGCCTGAACCCGCTGGCCGTGCTGGCGCGGTATGCCTGGCGGCCCGGCCTGCGTAACCTGCTCTGGGCGAACTTCCTGCTGAATGTCGCGTTTTCCGGCCTGCAGACGAACTTCGCGGTCTGGGCATCCCGGCGCTTCGGCTTTGGCCCCCGTGAGACGGCGACGGCGTTTGTCGACCTTGCCCTGACGGCACTCGTTGTGCAGGGCCTGGTCATCCGGCGCGTGGCCGGTCACGTGCCGGACCGGATCCTTGCCATCGCCGGCTTTGGCCTTACGGCCCTGGGCTTTGCTGCGGTTGTGCTCGCGCCTGTGGTACCGGCCCTCTATACCGGACTTGCCGTGCTGGCCGCCGGGGCAGCCCTGGGCCAGGCGCCGCTCACCAGCCTGCAGACCAGCCAGGTTGATGCCATCGAGCAGGGAGCACTCTCTGGCGCAGGACAGGCGCTGGCAAGCCTGGCGCGTATCTTCGGCCCGTTGTGGGCCGGGGCACTCTATTCCTGGCTCACACCCGATATGCCCTACTGGTCCGGCGCTGCCCTGCTTGTGCTCGGTGCACTGGTGCTCTGGCCATCGGCCCGCGGGTCCCTCTCCCCCGCGTGGGAGACCGGTGACCATGAATTCCTCTCCTCTCCCGCGGCGCGGAAGAGAAGCCGGTAGTGAGCACTACCCGCCCGGCATAGTTCTTGTGTATGCTTTCTAAGTGGGGCGAGAGGGCCCACGCACGCACGCCGGCGCAGTAGGTCCGGCAAGGAGCGAACGTTCACACATGGATAATGCTCAGGTCGCCGAGGTATTCGAGCGTATCGCCGACCTGCTCGAGCTACAGGGTGAGAACATCTTTCGCATTCGCGCCTACCGCGAGGCTGCACGACAGATCGCCAACCTCCCCACGGACATTGAAGAACTCTGGCGGAGCAACCGCTTGCAGGAGATCCCCGGCGTTGGACAGGCTATTGCTGAAAAGATCGATGAGCTGCTCTCGACCGGGCGCCTGCGCTACCTCGAGGAGCTGGAGGCGAAGTTCCCGCCCGGCCTGGTGGAGATGATGCGCATTCCGGGGGTTGGTCCCAAGCGCGCTATGGCCCTCTTTGAGAAGCTAGGCGTCAGCTCAGTAGATGAGCTAGAGCAGGCGGCAAAGGAGGGCCGGGTGCGGACGATCCCCGGCTTTGGCGCCAAGACCGAGCAGAACATCCTGGCCGGGATCGCGCGCTGGCGCCAGCACAGCGCCCGCCTGCCGCTTGGCCGTGCGCTGCCGCAGGCCGAACAGGTGATCGAGCTCCTGCGGAGCCACCCGGCGGTCCGGCGCATCAGCTATGCCGGCAGCCTGCGCCGCATGGTTGAAACCATCGGCGACATCGACATTCTGGTCGCCTCTGACCGGCCCGCTGAAGTCAGCGCGGCGTTTACCACTCTGCCGATCGTCCGCGAGGTGCTGGCCCATGGCTCCACGCGGGCAAGTATCCTCACGGACCGCGGCCTGCAGGTGGATCTGCGGGTGGTCGAGCCGGATCAGTGGGGAGCGGCGCTGCAGTACTTCACCGGCTCAAAGGCGCACAACATCAAGCTGCGTGATATTGCGCTGCGCCGCCGGCTCAAGATCAACGAGTACGGTATCTTTAACGCCGAGACTGACGAGCGCCTGGGCGGCGCCGAGGAGGAAGACATCTATCGCGCGCTCGGCATGGCCATGCCACCGCCGGAGCTGCGCGAGGACCGCGGCGAGATTGAGGCGGCCCTGGCGGGTGCGCTGCCCCGACTGGTCACCCTGGAGGAGATCCGGGGCGACTTGCACGTGCATTCAACCTGGAGCGACGGCAATGCCTCGATCGAGCAGATGGCGCAGGCCGCGCAGGCCGCGGGGCTGCAATACATTGCTATCACCGACCACTCGCAAGGGCTGGGCATTGCCCGTGGCCTGTCGCCCGACCGTGTGCTGGCTCGTCTGCACGAGCTCCGCGCCGTACAAGAGCGGCTCCCCGGCATCCGGATCCTCAATGGCACGGAGGTGGATATCCGCGCCGATGGGTCGCTCGACTACGACGATAGCGTGCTGGCGACGTTTGACTGGGTGGTTGCCAGCGTTCATAGTGGCTTCAACCAGAGCCGCGAGCAGATCACCCAGCGGATCATCGCCGCCATGCACAATCCGTATGTGGATGCGATCGGCCATCCCAGCGGTCGCATCATCGGCCAGCGTGAGTCCTACGACGTCGATATTGAGGCGATCATTAAAGCCGCCGTCGAAACGGGCACTGCGCTGGAGATCAACGCATCGCCCGACCGGCTCGATCTGAGCGACATTCACGCGCGGCTGGCGCGCGACTATGGCGCAAAGATCGTCGTGAATACGGACGGCCATGCACCCTCGAACTTCGCTTTTCTGCGGTACGGTGTGGCTACGGCCCGCCGCGCCTGGCTTGGTCCGGAGCATATACTCAACACCTTGCCGGTCGAGGAGCTCCTAGCGCAGCGCAAGTGCCGGAAGGCGCGGGTATAGGGGCGAACGGAGGACTGGCCCGCTCTACACGCCTCCACGGCCTGTGTAGGGACGTCCGCAGCAATGATACCTGGCTGGCTTCTACTCTGCTCTGTCGTCGTACCAACGCGAGCAGCGTTGGTACCTTTGCGGGCACATCGAATGTTGGCGCAGACGACAAGGTATGCATCTGCAATGCATACCACGACGGGCTGCCGCCGGTCGGCCTGGAGCGACTGGAACGGGGCTGGCTGTGAATTTACAGCACTAGCGCCGGCGGTACCAGGGGCACAGCCCGAGGCCTTTTGCTAAAGATACACCACGCATGATGTGGGCAGCCAGTGCTATACTCGTAGGCCAGACCCTTCGGGAGGGGCCGCGATGACTGGGCAGATCCAGGAGGTCCTCCGCCGTCATGCGCTGTATGGTCAGACGCGCCTGCTGCCTGCCCTCATTGATGTGCAGGAGCGCAGCGGGTATCTCTGAGAGGAGGTGCTGGCCGAGGTCGCGCAGGCCTTTCACCTGCCGGTGAGCCAAGTCTACGCAGTCGCTACATACTACGGCCTGCTCTATACCGAACCGGTGGGCCGGCGCTTCGTGCGTGTATGCGAGAGCCTGGTCTGCGCCTGCGCCGGTGCCACCCAGGTGGTCGACGCCCTGGGCCGTCGGCTGGGGGTCCGGCCGGGCGAGACAACGCCTGATGGCGAGTTCACCCTCGAGGTGGTCCCCTGCCTGGGTGCCTGCGACCGGGCGCCGGTGGTGTTGCTAGACAACGTCCTGTATACGGGCCTCGATCCCAGCCAGATCGAGGGGCTGCTCACCGGGCGTCTCCAGCCGGCGGTGCCCGGCGTGGTCGCCACCATCGGTGGGATGCCACGTGTCCTCACCGAGCACGCTGCTGTCACAGGCCTCCACCGGCTGGAGCGCTACCTGGAACGGGATGGGTTTGCGGCCCTGCGCAAGGCGCTGGACATGGGGCCCGAGGCGATCGTCGGCGAGGTCAAGGCCTCCGGACTGGTCGGGCGCGGAGGTGCGGCCTTCCCGACCGGCCTCAAATGGCAGCTTGCCGCACAGGCGCCGGGCCAGCCGAAGTATGTGGTCTGCAACGCCGACGAAAGCGAGCCTGGCACGTTCAAGGACCGCTGGCTGCTGGAGCACAATCCCCTGGCGATCATCGAAGCCATGGCCATCGCCGGCTACGCAGTGGGCGCCTGCCAAGGATACATCTACGTGCGCGGTGAATATCCAGACGCATATGCGCGGCTCCAGACAGCGGTGGCCGAAGCATCGGATGCTGGGTTCCTGGGTGAGCGGGTGCTGGGCCGGGACTTTGCATTCGCCATCGAGGTGCGGCGCGGGGCGGGCGCCTATGTGGCCGGTGAGGAGACGGCGCTGTTTGAGTCGATCGAAGGCAAGCGGCCGATGCCTCGTAACAAGCCGCCATCCCCCACCACTGCGGGGCTGTTCGGCAAACCTACGCTGATCAATAACGTGGAAACGCTGGCGAACATCCCGCTGATCATCCGGCACGGTGCCAGCTGGTTCCGGCAATGGGGTACCCCGCAGTCCCCCGGTACGCGGCTGTTCTGCGTGAGCGGTCATGCTGCCCGGCCGGGTATCTATGAGGTGCCGCTGGGCATATCGCTGCGCACTCTTATCTATGACCTGGCCGGCGGGGTGCGCAATGGACGCCCGCTGCGCGCTGTGGTGCTGGGTGGGGCGGCGGGCACCTTCGTCGCGCCGGAGCAGCTCGATGTGGCCCTGGATTTCCAGGCGCCCGCGGCTCTTGGTGCGACGCTGGGCTCTGGCGCGGTGATGGTCTTTGACGACAGCGTCGATATCTGGGAGATCGCGCTCAACTGCGCGCGCTTCTTTGCCCACGAGTCGTGCGGGAAGTGCTTCCCGTGTCAGCTGGGCACGCGGCGGCAGGTGGAGATCCTCGAGCGCGTGCAGGCTCGAGGTGCCCGACCCGGCGATGCCGAGCTCTTGCGTGACATTGGACTGACCATGCGGGACGCTTCTCTTTGCGGCCTCGGCCAGACGGCGGCCAGCCTGGTGCTGAGCGCCATCGACCTGTGGGGGGTGCCGCAGGAGAGGCAGGCGTGAGCCCTGCTGTGCACCAGCGGACGGGATGGTGACTTGAAAGGTGAGGCGGCGAGCCAATGGACACGATTACGTTCGTCTTTGACGGCCGTACGGTGACGGTACCGGCGGGCACAACGCTGCTGGATGCCGCGCGCGCCGCAGGGATCGAGGTGCCGGTGATCTGCTATCATCCGCACTTCACTGCCAATGCTCTATGTCGTATCTGCGTCGTCGAAATTGAAGGTTCCAGGACGCTGGTGCCTGCCTGTATCCGGCGGGCCGAACCGGGGATGGTTGTGCAGAGCGACAGCGAGCGGGTTCGTCGGGCGCGACGGACTATCCTGGAGCTACTGGGATCGGCGGTGGATACCAGCGAGGCGCCTGAGATCCAGGCCTATGCGGCTACGTACGGGGCCGACCCCGGCCGTCTCGGCGATGTGCCGCGGCGTACGTTTCCACTTTATGACGACAACGCCTTTTACGTCCGGGATTACTCGAAGTGCATTCTGTGCTGGCGGTGCGTCCAGGCCTGCGGCGAGGACATCCAGTACACCTTCGCCATCGAGGTGGCCGGGCGAGGGTTCGACAGCCGTATCGCCACGTTTTTCAACAGGCCTATCCCTGAGTCTACGTGCGTCTATTGCGGCAACTGTGTCGCGGCGTGTCCTACCGGAGCTCTGAAGTCGAAGCGCGAGCTCTGGCTAGAGCTTGGCCGGTCACTTGACGAGCTGGTACGGCAGCCAGTACGACGGCGGCGCTCGCGGGATCGCAGCCCGTAGTCTGCCGGTGCGCGGCGAGGCTCCGTGCTCGTCGCACAGGAGGAGGCGCGGCGGTTCGCGTGCGGGACAACGTTCTGCCTGTCCAGGACGTAGCCCGCAGGAACAGCCTAGCGGAGGGTGCCATGCGTGCCGACCGAGTTGTAGCGACGGTGTGTCCGTTCTGCGGCGTGGGATGCAATCTCGAACTTCACCTCGCGGGCGACCAGATCTTCCGCGTGACATCGCCCTATGAGAGCGTGGTCAACCACGGCAATCTCTGCGTGAAAGGGCGCTTCGGCTACGATTTTCTGTATCATCCGCGTCGGGTACTGGTGCCCTTGATCCGGCGGGAGATCGGGCGCCGGGAGCCACTTCCACCGGAGACCGACCCGCGCACGCTGTTCCGCGAGGCCACCTGGGACGAGGCGCTGGAGCTGGTGGCCACGCAGCTGGCGGAGATCAGACAGCGTGACGGGCCGGACGCGCTGGCCTGTTTCTGCTGTGCCAAGGCGACGAACGAGGACAACTCCTTGCTGCAGAAACTCTTCCGCCAGATCATCGGCACGAACAATGTGGATCATTGTACTCGCCTGTGCCACGCTGCGTCGGTGGTCGCCCTTCAGCAGGCGATCGGCTCCTCGGCCATGTCGAACACGGCGGCCGAGGTGATCTACAGCGATGTCTTCATCGTCACGGGTTCGAATACCGCGGAGAGCCATCCTATCATCGCTCTCCAGATAAAGCGAGCGGTGCATCGCTATGGTGCCAGGCTCATTGTGGTTGATCCTCGCCGTGTGGAGCTGGTCGAGCACGCGACGCTGTGACTCCAGCACAAGCCGGGCAGTGATGTGCCGCTCTTCAGCGCCATGGCCCACGTGATCCTCAAAGAAGGCCTGTACAATCGCGAGTTCATCGCAGCACGCACCGAGAACTTCGAGGAATTCGCGGCATCGATGGAAGAGTTCACCCCCGAGTATGCGGAGCAGGTCTCAGGAGTGCCGGCGGAGAAGATCGTGCAGGCAGCGCGGCTCTACGCCACGGCGAAACGGGCCGCCATCTACTGGGCGCTGGGTATCCCTGAGCATACCCCTGGAGTGGACAACGCCCTGGCGCTGATCAACCTGTGTCTGCTGTGTGGGCACATCGGCCGGCAAGGAACCGGCCTCAATCCACTGCGCGGGCAGAACAATGTACAGGGCGCCTCAGACGCTGGTGCCATGCCCTGGCACTATCCCGGCTACCAGCCGGTGGATCAGCCGGAGGTGCGCGCCAGGTTCGAGGCCGCGTGGGGGAGCGCTCCATCGCTGCGCCGTGGCCTGACCACGCCAGGGATCGTGGAGGCAGCCGGCCGCGGTGAGGTCAAGGGCCTGTACATCATGGGGGAGAACCCGTTGATGAGCGAGCCTAACCTCCAGCATACAGCCGAGTGCCTCTCCCGCCTGGAGTTCCTGGCCCTGCAGGACCTGTTCATCAACGAAACTGGCGCCCTGGCCGATGTCATCCTGCCAGCGTGCTCCTGGGCTGAGAAGGACGGCACGTTTACGAACACCGACCGACGTGTTCAGCGAGTACGCCAGGCACTCGCACCCCGCGGCCAGAGCAAGCCCGACTGGCTCATCATCACGGAACTCGCCCGGCGCCTGCGAGCGAAGCTCGGCGGGCCGGAGCGGGCGGCGCCCTACGCCGGCTGGGAGTACACCCACCCGAGCCAGATCCTGGCAGAGATGGGCGCGCTGGTGCCTGAGTATCGCGGCATCACCTACGAGAGGATCGAAAGGCAAGGCCTGCAGTGGCCGGTGTGGGACGAACACCATCCCGGGACGCCGCTCCTGTTTACGGAGGGCTTTCCGCGCGGCCGGGGCAGGTTCCATCCGCTCACGCATAAGCCGCCGCACGAACTACCGGACGAAAGCTATCCCTTCATCCTGACCACCGGGCGTGTGCTCTACCACTGGCACGGCGGCACCATGAGCCGGCATTCGCAACTGGATAGCGCGTGCCCGGAGCCGTTTGTCGAGATCAACGCTGCCGACGCGGCGCGCGTGGGCTGCCGCGACGGTGATGCGGTGCGGGTGGTGTCGCGGCGGGGTTCAGTGGTTGCCCGCGCCTACGTGACTGAGCGGGTGGCGCAGGGCGTGGTGTTCATGCCGTTCCATTTCGTTGAGGCCGCCGCTAACGTGCTGACCAGCGAGGCACTCGACCCCGTCGCGAAGATCCCTGCCTACAAGGTGAGCGCGGTGCGGATAGAGACAATCCCCTAAACAGGGCAGCGGGAACTGTGCTTCGCCGGGGGACTGCGGGGGAGGCGCCAGATGATGCGCGCGACGCATCAAGTCGGGGCAATGACGGGCTTGTTCATGCTGGCAGCGGTGGCCAGCGGGGCCGGCCCGGCTGGAACCCGGCTGGCAGTGCGCCTGGGACCCTTTGCTGCCGATCTGGGGCCGGTTGTTGACCTGCCGCGCCTCGTGGGCCTGCCGGCGGTAACGCCCGCGCTCGGGGCAAAGGTGGCGCTGGCGTGCGTGGTTGCCGCCCTCATCGGTGGTATAGCGCCTGATTTCGATAAGCCCCGCGCTCTATGGCAGCGGGCAATCCTGATGCCGTTGGCGCAGGGGCACCGCCACCTGTCGCACTCACTGGTGGGCCTGGCGCTGTTTGCGATCGTTACCGCACTGGCGCTGGGACCGCTGGGCCGCGCACTGCACCTGCCGCTGGCGCCGATCTGGCTTGCGGCCGTGGCTGGATATCTCACGCATCTTCTCCTCGATAGCCTCACCGTCGAAGGGGTGCCCTGGCTCTATCCGCTGCCCTGGTACTTTGGCTTCCCGCCTTTCCGCAGCATACGCATCCGCACCGGCAGCCTGGTGGAAGAGTTCGTCGTGCTGCCGGGGCTGCTCATTGCCTCGGGACTGGTGTGGTATACCGCCGGGGTGCGTATCCTGCAGTGGGTTCGCTAGTGGCGGACAGGCCGGGCGTGCAGGGGCATACGGCAGGGGCATACAGCTATGCCCCGGCGCGCCAGCGCCGGATCTGCTCGAGACGCTGCCGGATCGTTGCCTCGTACCCGCTGGCGCCGGGCTCGTAGAGCGGCACCGGCGCGACCCCGTCGGGGAAGTAGCGCTGGCGGTAGCGCCGCGGGTCATCCTCCGGAAACTGGTGGGAGTATTCGTACTCGGTGCCGTAGCCCAGCGCGCGAGCTCCGGCGAAGGAGGCATTGCGCAGGTGCAAGGGAACCTCCAGGCTGATGCCGGACTCAATGAGCTGCTTGGCTGCAGCCAGGGCCCGTGCCGCGGAGTTGCTCTTCGGCGCCGTGGCGAGGTAGAGCGTGGCCTGGGCGAGCGAGTACTCGGCTTCGGGCAGGCCAAGACGCTCAACCGCCTCGTAAGCGGCTATTGCCAGGGGAAGGGCATGAGGATCAGCGTTGCCGATATCCTCTGAGGCCAGGATGACCAGCCGCCGGGCAATAAAGCGCGGGTCCTCGCCGGCGCGCAGCATCTTCACCAGCCACAGCATGGCGGCGTCGGGGTCCGAGCCGCGCACGCTCTTGATAAAGGCAGAGATCGTCTGGTAGTGGTCGTCGCCGGCGCGGTCGTACCGGAGCATGCGCCGCTGCGTGGCTTCCTGCACGTGGGCAGCGGTGATAATCGCGCCCGGTTCGCCGCCGGCCAGCACCACAGCTGCTTCGAGGGCAGTAAGGGCCACGCGGGCGTCACCACCCGCAGCCGCTACGAGCAGGTCCATGGCCTGCGGCTCAAGGGTGAGATGGAGATGGCCCAGCCCGCGCTCCGCGTCGCAGAGTGCGCGCTCGATGATGGTACGAATGTGGTCGTCGGTGAGGGGCTCCAGGCGGAAGATGCGCAGGCGTGAGCGCAGGGGCGCGATGACATCGAAATAGGGGTTCTCCGTGGTGGCGCCGATGAGGGTAAGCAGGCCCTGCTCGATGTGCGGGAGGAGCGCGTCCTGCTGCGCCTTTGACCAGCGATGCACCTCGTCTACCAAGAGGACGGTGCGCTGTCCGGCGCGCCGGCGGGCGCGGGCCTCTTCAATGATCCGGCGCAGCTCAGTTACCCCTTCGGTGACCGCGCTCAGGGCAGCGAAGTGAGCGCCCGACGCCGTAGCCAGGAGCAGCGCCAGCGTCGTCTTGCCCGTGCCGGGCGGCCCCCACAGGATCATGGAGCTCAGGACCCCGCCTTCGACCATGCGGCGCAGGGCCCGACCGGGCCCGACCAGGTGTTCCTGCCCGACGAATTCGTCGAGCCGGCGCGGCCGCATGCGCGCGGCAAGCGGCATCTCCGCTGCCGGAACATCGGACGTGCCGGCAGGGCTATTCGCCGGAGGAGCAAACAGCGGAGGCTGTGCGGAGTGGTGTCTTGCCGATGGTGTGGGCATCTTGGCACGTCTCGTGCAGTATTGTAGACTCAACAACAGCCATGCGCCAGGATGGAGCATGGGGAGCCTGCAACGCCGGCAGGCATCCTACTCGCTGGAGGAGCATACCGATGGCGCACGACTCCCTGTCTGAATCCTTGCTCTCCGATGCCTACATCGAGCAGATCGCCCGTGAGGCGGCGCGCCATGGCCTGGATGGTCGCGACCTTGGCCGGTTGCGCGACTTCATCTGGTGGCACTGCACCTTTAGCGACGCCGTCGATCACAGCCTCATTGAGCGGGTCAGTCAGCATCTCCGGGCTCGCAGCTCGGAGCAAGCCCAGGGCCCGCAGGCACGCTAAGCTGTAGCTGCGGCGAGCTGTTTACTTCAGGTGCCGCTTCAGCAGCCGCTGTACCTCGCGCTGCTGCTCTTTATCGGCCATAATCACATACGAGGTATAGCGCCGCTTCCGTCCCTCCAGGAGGATCGACTCATCGCGCAGGTGATACCGGCGGAACTCCTTCCAGGCACGGAAGAGGGCATGACCGCCCAGCACCCCGGTGGCCAGCACAACGCCCCGATCGGTGAACACGTAGCGCACCGGCAAGAGCAGAACCGCAAGCACAACGGCGAGCGCTACCGGATATGCCACGATGGGCAAGAGGGCATGCTGTCCATCCGGCCCCGGCAGCGCGCCCACTAACAGAAGAAATGACAGAAACCACAGGTTCGTCCGGTGAAGCAGCAGCTTCTGGCGCATGCTGAGCCGGAGCTCATGGATGGGCACCCCTTCGACGCGCGGCGCGAAAGGTAGCCATACCTTCAGCACCATGAACCAGAGCACGGTGCTGACAATAAGCCAGCCGAGGAACTGAATCGTCTGTCCGGTCAGCCAGCTGGGCATAGAGGATAACGCCGCCCCCTTTGCGTAACTCACCAGCACGGTTTCCCTACCAGAATCCCACCAAAACTATACCATGAGTGGTTCGGCGCGAGCAGCGTGAAGCAGCCGCCGGCATTGCACCCGTCGCTCCGGATGGTGCGCCATCTGGGTCAGGGCGCAGTCCCAGAGGGTAGGGGCGCCGGCTCCTGGCGGCATACATGGTGAATATGGATCCCCTGGGTGGGGGCGCAGCGCCGCTCATTCATCCGATGGGCCATCTCTGTGCAGTCGTCTCAGTGCAGTCGTCTCGGTGCGGTCGTCTCAGTGCAGGGCATAGGCGGAGCATCAGAAGGTGCTACCCGCGCGTATCTGGCGCTCTCACCGGCCGTTAGAGTGGGTGCACAGAACCTCTAATAACTTATGTGAATATACCGGGCATTGATGAAGCTGGGAAGCTGGATACCCCTGCTGGTAGTACAGGTGCTTGGTGTGGTGCTCTACGTCATGCCGATTCCGCCGCGGGTGGCCGCCGCGGCGGGGCTTGAGCCACTCCCGGCCGCGCCGACGGATGGCCGCTTCGGCTTCGTCGAAGCCTACGTTGCCCCCGATCTGGCGCGCCGCGCCGGAGCCGGGTGGGAGCGGCTCCTCTTCTCATGGAACGATCTCCAACCCGGCGGTCCGCAGGACTGGAACCCCTTCTGGTTCCAGGATAGCATCCTTCAAGGGGAGCTGGACCGTGGCATGATGGTTGTCGGGGTGCTGCTGAATACGCCGCGGTGGGCGCGTTCTAACCCGGCCCACGGCCAGGCTGCTGTGCCGAAGGGGCTGTACCTGCCTCCGCTTCACCCCGACAACACCTGGGGCCGGTTTGTCGCCCAGATCGTGCGCAGGTACGCCGGACGGATCAACCAGTGGATCGTATGGAACGAACCCGATATCCGCCCGCAGGATAGCAACGGCGCCTACTTCACATGGGCCGGCAACGAGGCCGACTACTACCAGCTCCTGAAAGTCGCCTATCAGGCCGCGCGCTCGGTGAATCCCCAGGTTAAGATCGGCTTCGCCGGCCTGAGCTACTGGAACGATATGGTCTATGGCCGGCGCCTCTTCCTCGAGCGCGTGCTGGAGCTTGCCGATCGTGATCCCGCTGCCGCGCAGAACGGCTATTTCTTCGATTTCGTGGCCCTGCACCTGTACATGAGCCCGGAGTCGCTCTACGATGCGCCGATGGCCATCAAGCGAGTCCTGGCCGCGCGCCGGCTGCAGAAGCCGATCTGGATCACCGAGACCAACACTATTCCGTACGACGATCCGGCAGCGCCCCTGCCCCCCACCAACATGCGCACGACGCTGGACGGGCAGGCGTCGTTTATCATCCAGGCGTCGCTCATGGCGCTGGCCGCCGGGGTCGAGCGGGTCGGAGTCTACCGGCTGATGGATGGCCGCAGCGAGGTCGGGGCTGCGCTGGTCCGTTCCGATGGGAGCATCCGCCCAGCCTTCCTGGCCTATCAGACGGTCACCCGTTATCTCTCCCATGCGCGGGCCGTCATCCGCCAGACAATCAACGAGGTCGAGACGTTTGTCGTAGAGAAGGGGAGCCAGCGTATCACTGTGCTGTGGAACGCTTCCCCGCTGCCGGTGACCGTACGGCTCAAAGCGCGCGGGACCAGTGCCCGGCTCGTCACCAAGCTGGGACAGGAAAGCCCGCTGCGCGCAGCCGGAGGTGTCTATACCTTGCACCTGCCGCGCGCGACAACTAGCACTGATCCAACACGGCCGGACTGGTTTCTGGTGGGCGGCGATCCGCTGCTGGTGGTCGAGGAAGGGCTCACGCCGGCGGAGCAGGCTGACACGCGTGTGATCCTGGAGGGCGCCGATGCCGAGTACTTCCCGCAGACCGGCTACAGCGTGTACCATACATTCTTGCGCTACTTCCGCGAGAAGGGCGGCGTGGACCAGTTCGGCTATCCGCGCAGCCGCCCGCGTATGGAGAACGGTATGCTGGTACAGTACTTCCAGCGAGCGCGCTTCGAGTACCACCCGGAGCACGCCGGCACACCGCAGGAAGTGCAGCTCTCGCCGCTGGGTGACTGGCTGACCAAGAAGAACCAGCCTTTCCCGCGCGTGGCACCGTTCCAGAGCTGGGAGCACGGACGCTACTTCCCAGAGACCGGTCATGGCGTCTATTACGCCTTCTTGCGGTATTATGAGCAGCACGGCGGCCGCGAGCGCTTCGGGCTTCCGTTAAGCGAAGAGACACTGGAGCCCAACGGCGACGGGACCGGACGGCTCTATGTCGTGCAGTGGTTTGAGAAGGCGCGCCTGGAATACCATCCGGAGCATGCAGGGACGCCGTACGAGGTGCAGCTTGGTCTGCTGGGAGATCATTACCTGGTCAGCCTGGGACGGCTCCGTCACTGCGGCGGACAGTGGTGGGCGGAGCAATGCTAACGCGCTTCCCCCGGCCCAGCGTGTCACATCGCCAGCGTATCAGCGCCTGACCGGCGGTGTTCCAGTAAGGAGCCGGGCGCGGCTCGCGATCGAGTAACGAACCACAGGGGAGGAGCCGGACCATGCTACTCTTACAGGATAAGGTTGCGCTCGTAGCCGGGGTGGCAAACCACCGCAGCATTGCCTGGGGCATCAGCAAGGCGCTGGCTGGTGCCGGCGCACGGTTGATTCTCACGGCCCAGGAACGGGTCAAAGCGACGGTCGAAGAGCTGGCGGCGAGCCTGCCGGATGCCATCGTCCTCCAGATGGACGTGCAGCGTGACGACGAGATAGACGCGGCGTTTGCCGAGGTCGAGCGCCGCTATGGCGGGCTGGACATCCTGGTGCACAGCATCGGCTACGCTGCGGCTAAGCTCGAGGGCCGGTACATCGATACGACGCGGGAGGGTTTCCTGCTTGCGCTCGACATCTCGGCCTACTCCTTCACAGCTCTGGCGCGCCGGGCCGAGCCCCTGATGGAGCGTCGGGGCGGTGGGGCGATGCTGACGTTGACCTATCTGGGCAGCGAGCGGGTGTTCCCGAATTACAACGTTATGGGGGTGGCTAAGGCGGCTCTGGAGGCCAGCGTACGCTACTTGGCATGGGATCTGGGCGCGAAAAACATCCGGGTCAATGCCATCTCATCCGGGCCGCAGCGGACGCTGGCGGCGCGCGGCATCGCCGACTTTAACCTGATGTGGGAACAGATGAAAACCTCGGCGCCGCTCCGGCGCAATGTGGAGCAGGACGAGGTCGGGCAGGCGGCGCTGTTCCTGTGCAGTCCAATGGCCAGTGCCATTACCGGTCACATCCTGTTCGTCGATGCCGGCTACCACGTGATGGGGATGTCGTTTGGGCCGAAGAAGGCCTCCGGAGCGGAAGGGGCGACGGACTAGCAAAGCCCGGCCGTTCTGCTGTGCGCTGCACCGGTACATCCGGCCGGGCATTTTTGGCGATTCCCTTGAAGTGCGATACACTGAGTGCAACGTGACGGTGGTGCCGAGCCTGGCACAGTTCTCGCAGAGTACTGCCGTGTCTGCGGCCCCGAGGGGATCCCCCTGCCGCGCGCAATGAGCTTCTGAGGCAAGGTCTGGTCCAGTGAGCATTCCTGAGCTTGCGATCACAGTCGTTCTGTTTGGCAACGCCTTCTTCTTCCTGGGGTTCATCCCGTGGGTTGGCAATCGCTCGCTCGACGCCTGGTTGCGCGCGAGCGATGCCTCATGGCGTGCTGCCCCGGAACGTCGCTTACGCGATCTTGAACAGAGCCTGCGTGGCTACTCCGTGATCCGGCCGGTGTTGCTGGTACTGCTCGGGCTCCTCGCCCTAGGTGTCACCGCCGCTGCCGCGGTGATTGTAGTACTCTGGACCATGCGGCCGGAGCTCCGGACTCCAGAGCTGGCACGGCTGGCAACGCTGGGGGTAAGCTATCTGGCGCTCATGGTGATGGTGGGATGGCGCCTGCTGCACGTCATGGAGCAGCAGGCGGCTCGCCTGCGTATCCTGTGGAAAGAACATTCATCCGCACAGAGCGCTAGGCAAGCTGCGCAGAGCACCAGGCAAGGCCCCTCCTCGACCGGGTCGCGCTGACCGGTTCGGCCGAGCCTCCCTGACCGATACTGCACCGCAGGCGCTCACTCTTAAGAGCACCTGCGGTGGCTTTACTGGAGAAGCCTGTACCAGGCTGTTTCGTCATGTGCTCTGCAGGCGACAGTCCAGGAGTACTCCGGTCCGTGCCCGGCTTCCTCGTGATCTCCGGTCGCCATCCTGTGGTATGCGGTATCCTGGATAGTGGCACCGCGGCCTGTTCCCGATCATGCCGGGATGTGCTCCAAAGAGCATACAGGGGAGTACCCACGCTGCGGTAGACACGGTAAGGTATACAAGGCGCACGCTCGACCTCGCCTTGCCTGGAGAAAAGTGTCACGCTCTATCGTTATGTTCTATGCACGGTTTCTATGCACGTTCTATGGGGAGGAGGGGCATGCCAGCACAGCCTGAAAGTGGAATGCCTGCCGCGCCGGAGGCGTGGGCTCCAGCCGGTGTGCCAGGCCGGCCGCGCGCGGTTGATGAGGCCGTTGAGTTAGCCTGGGAGGCGTACCGGCAGGGACGCCTCGATGCCGAAAGCTTTGCCCGGCAGCTTCAGCACGCCTATCTTGATCATCATGCCGGCGTGGCGCCGACGTGGCCGCAGTCTGAAGCCGCAGAGTGGGAGGCGGTCCAGGCGCTGGCCCGTCCATCGGCCGGCCGGCGTGCCTTGCGCGGCTTTGACTCTGGCTTTGCCCATCTGAACAAGCTGTGTGATGGCCTCCCGATCGGTCTCTTCTTGCTCACCGGGGCGCCGGGTGCCGGCAAGACCACCTTTGTGAAGCAGATCGCCGACGAGGTCGCGCGTCTGAACCGCGTGCCGGTGCTCTTTATTGCGCTCGAACAAACCAAAGAGGAGCTGCGGCTGAAGACGCTGGCGCGTCTTGCCAGGATTGATGTGCGTGAGCTTGACATGTATGGCCTCCCCGATCACCCGCGGGCGGCGGCTGCCCTGGAGACCTACCGGTCGTTCGCCGACTTCATGTACCTGATTGAGGGTGGACGGACGACGACGGTGGAGCACATCCGTACCCTGGCCCAGTGGGTGATGGCACAGACGCACACCGCGCGGTGCTTGATCGTGGTTGACTATCTGCAGAAGCTGCCGGGCGGACCGCAGACAACGCCTGCGCAGCGGTTAGAATTGCTGGCCCTGGAGCTGGGATGGCTGGCGCGGGACCTGCTCTCGCCGGTCCTGGTTGTCTCCGCGCAAGGACGCGCCCACTACGGCGAACAGGGGCTGGACGTGTTTGGTGAAGCGGCGCAGCTTGAATACTCCGCCGACGTTGCAGCCGTGATGGTGAATACGAAACGGCTGGGGTTGCTGCGATCAGACCCGCGCGATCGGAGCGTGGACCTCTACATCGTGAAGAACCGGAAGGGCGAGCGCGGCATCATCCGCTTCCATTTCCAGCCGTACTACTGCCTGTTCACCGAAGAGAGCCTGATGGAGTACCACGAGCTGGACCAGCGGTGAGCGAGAGCAGCGGGTAACCCCGCACTCACGCACGCTTACCGGTCCGCGGCAGTAGCGCGGGAGGTCGAGCTGGTTGCCGCGGAGGCTCAGCGAGAGCCGGCTCAGCAGGAAGAGCAGCCGGTGCCTCTGCGGCGGCAGCGACAACCGTGTCCGGGGATATGGCGGCGGGCTCCTCCTCACGTTGAGCCGGGGACACGGCACCGGCAGCCTCGGCCGGTACTCCGGCGAGCGTAGCTGTATCGCGCGGGGGCGCCGGCTGCGGGCCGCTCACCAGCCCAGGCATTCCTGCCTCTGGCTGCTGTGCCGGTCTGGGCTGCCCTACGCGGGCGAGCTCTCCCCCCTGTGGGCGCAGCATCCAGAGGAGGGTGACCAGGGCGATGGTAAGCAGAGCGCCGCCAAGCGTCAGCGTGATCGCGAACCCGAGCGCCAGGGGATGTTCTGAGGAGTTGAGGGGGCTCGCGTGGCCTTGTGACATCGAGTTTACCAACGCCTCGGGGATGTTCCCACAAGACACCGGTGTGCAGGGATTGTGTGCTACTCCGGGTACGGCATCCCTGCACACCGGCACGGACTACACCGGGCAACCCTGCTGGAACCGTGCGCCGCACAGCCGGCCTGTCCCGGCCGGCGTCTGCTCACAGTCCCATCCTGGCTGTGCGGCGCAGCAAGCCCTTGCCGGCTGCGGCTAGGCTGCGACGAACCGGTAGATCACATTCGAGAGGATGACCACACCGGGGACGACCAGCAGCACCCAGGTGGCGATCAGGTAGATCCACCCGACCCACGGCCGCAGCCCGGGCTTGTCCAGCGCCAGGTGCCAGAAGCGCAGGATAGCCGGCACGAAGAACCCAATGCCGACTATGCCAAGCACCATCTCAGTGAGCTTGACCGGACCGCCCGGCACCGTCATGGCGCCTATCGCGTCGCCCAGCAACAGGCCACCCGTGATCGCCAGCATGATGCCGGCGAAGAGGGTATAGAAGCCGTGCGCGCGATAGCCAATGCCGAAGAGCCCTACACCGCCCTCAAAGAGGAAATACGTCGAGAACAGCAAGAGGTACAGCGAGACGGGGACGGTAAGGTCCTTCGTAGCCAGGCCGCCGAGGGCGATCAGGGTACCGAAGAGGCCGATGAGGAAGTTCAGGTAACCGGTGGCACGCTCTTCCGCGGCCAACAGCAACTGCCAAGCGATGCCGAAGAACCCAGCACCGCCGGCGATGAGCGCCATCGCTACCATAGGGGCCACCCCCTTTCAGTACCGAACCGGCGCAACGCCTGCAGCAGGGCGCTCTGGTCTACTCCCAGAGAGATGATGAAATTCTATGGAAGATAACGGCCACCACGCCCTTCTACAGGCTCGGCGCCATTGCTGTGGAACCCTTCGCCGGCCGCAGACAGGCTCTATTTGAATTATACTCCTTTCCTGACGGAATCAAGGGCTTTCTACGAGGATTTTGGGAATCCACGCCCTGCATAGAACCCGCGCATGACGCCGAAGGGATAGGTCCTCAAGCGACCGGCAGGCTGGTCGGTGCGGCAATAGGGGTATCGAAAGCGACGCCCTCTTCGACAAGGAACACCGGTGCGCCGCCAATGAAGTGGTATCCCGGCGGGTCGCTCTCTGCATGCGCCGTTGCCGGCGGCAGCTGCACGCCCCAGCCCGCGCCGGTATCTTCGAGCGGTAGCGGCCGGCCGAAGCGATCGTAAAGCATCGCCTGTGTACCAGATTTCGGCACCACCACGCGCAACGGGATAGATTCACCGTTCCACAACACGCTCACGCGGCGGCCGTCGGGCGTATCTGCGACGACACGATACACCTGCCAGTTCGGGTGATACGGATCCGGCGGCCACAGACGCTGTGGCCGCTCCAGCGGCGCGAACTGGTAGCGCCGTGCCGGGCCCAGCCAGCGCGCCACGGCCTGGTACGCCACAAAGGCGGGGCGCACCGTGCCGTCACGCCGGACCATCCCCCACAGCCCGTCGGCCTGGCTGTGATCTGCCGCGGCATGAATGGCCACGCGGGTATAGCCGGCGGCAAGCGCCATGCTGAGCACCTGGATCACATAGCTGGCCTGCAGGTCCATAGTGACGCCCGCGACCTGGAGAGTGCTTGGGGCTGGTGCCGGAGCGCCGTCATCTTCAGGCGGCGCGTTGCACTCAGTGAGCCAGAGCGGCTTCTCCAGGCCAAAGCGTGCCAGCACAGCGCGGTATTCGGCGGCGATGCGAGCAATATCATCCGGTGATGAATACAGGTTCAGCGCCACGGCGTCGAAGAAATAGCCGTTCGGTGCAGCATCCGGATCATCAGCAGCCGCCTCAAGCACGCGCTGCAGGTAGAGCGGCCGTCCGGCATTCACGTCCGTCCAGTATGTGGTCGCAGCGAAGAGCACCGTGGCGCGGGGGTTGGCCGCCTTGATAGCACGGTAGGCCGTCTTCAACAGCAGGTAATAGCTGCGCTCGTCGCCGGCCCAGGTGTAGTACTGTGCGTTCGGGTCATCCGGCCGGATGTCCGGCTCATTCCAGATGATCCAGTGGTCAATGCGCCCGCGGTACTGCGTGGCGATGCGCCGGACAAAGCGGGCCCAGTAATTGTGGGGGTGGTCAGGCGGCAGCGCTAATCCGCGGGGCACACTGCGCGGGCCTTCCTCCGGCCGTTCGGCAGCCCAGGTGGGCGTGTTAATCAGTAAGCCGACCAGCTCGATGCCGGCGTTGCGCTCCTTCCGCACCAGGTCGTCTGGGAGATAGTTCCGCGCCACCCAGTCACGCGGGCCACTCGGCTGAATACCCGTCCACCAGAAGACCAGCCGCGACCAGCGCGCCCCCATCAGGCGGGCACGGGAGCCGGCGCGGAACGTCTCTGTAGCGCCGAAGGCCGGCCCGGACCCGGCAGCTTCAAGCGGGACAATCACGCCATGGCCATCTCCGTCCGGCCGGACTCGCGGCGGGCCGGCCTGTGCCTCGTTCAGGCGGTCGCCGGCATAATCCAGCAGGGCGGCGAGCGGATGGCGCGGCGCCGGCAGGCCACCGGACAGAATGGCCTCAAAGTCCGGCCACGGATAGGTGCGAACGAAGCGCTCGATATGCGGCCAGGCCCACCAACCGCCCAGTGCCAGGGCCGCGATCGTCAGGATGTTGGTGATCTGGATCGCCAGGCGCTTCAGCACCCCACGCATACACCTTCCTGCCCGGCCTGATTGGCTTCCGATCAGGCGGCTATGCTGCATTCATCGGCGTCGTGGCAGCGATGCTTTTTGCCGGCCACGCGCGCCGGCTATGATGATAGTTCCTGTGGCGGCAGAGGGCAACGGCCCTGTTTGTGGCTGCAGGGTGCGCAGTGTCTGGTAGAGTAGATGCGGGGCTTCTGATGCGGTACGTGCGAGCGCAGGCGGCAACGATCGTGCTTGGTGCGCTGGCGGCTCCGGCGCTATTGCTGTGGATGGCGCGGGTGCCCCTGCTGGCGCTTCTTCTGGTGCCGGAGCTTTTCCCCGACGGGCCGGCAGGACCGCTGCGCTGGTTTGTACCGCCCCCACAGCGGCAGGAGCAGGCATATCACACCCCGGCCGGCGAACTTGTGCCGGCCGATCTCTACCTGCCGCGCAGCATGCTTCCGCCCGGGCGTCTCCTCATGCACCGGCCCGGCGTGCTCCTGTTCGTCGGCATCTACACACCTAAGGATGACCCGCGCCTGGTGCACCTGGCCGGGGCGCTGGCGCGGGCCGGCATCGTCGTGCTTGTGCCGGAGTCTGCAGCGATGCTGGAGGGCCGGCTGGAGCCCCGCGAGATCGAGCTGCTGGTCACCGCCTTCCATGCGCTCCTGGAGCGTCCGGAGGTAGACCCGCGCCGCGCCGGCTTTGTGGGGTTCTCCACCGGCGGAAGCCTGGCCCTTGTCGCCGCGGCCGATCCGCGCATCCGCGACCGCGTGGCGTTCGTGCACGCCTTCGGCAGCTACGCCGATGCCCTGACCTTTCTGCACGCGGCAGTCACCCACACCATCCGGCTCGACGGCCGCACGCTCCCATGGGAGCCGGATGACGTGACGCGCACGGTGCTGGCACAGACGCTCATCGACGCAGTGCCGCACTCCGCGGATCGTCTGGCGTTGTATCGTCTCTTCCTGCCGGACGGCATGGCCGTTGATGGCCTGCCGCCGCCGGAGGCACGCCATGACCTGGAGACCGCGGCAGCGCGGGCGGTGTTCGATCTGCTGACGCGACTGCCTGCCGAGCAGGTGCCACGGCTGCTGGAAGAGCTGCCGGCTTCCCTGCGCGAGGGCCTGCGCCGCATGTCTCCGGTGAGCGTAGCCGGTGATCTGCGCTGTGCCGTCCTCCTGATGCACGATCATGAGGACCGCTTCGTGCCGGTGACCGAGTCGCGCCTGCTGGCGGCGCGGCTGCGCGAGCTAGGGCACCGGGACGTGCGCTATACGGAGTTCAGCCTGTTCGAGCATGTCGTGCCCGGCCGCCACCTGGGCGTGCTTGCGCTGGTAGCCGAATTCTGGAAGCTCTATATGCACCTGCTGGCCCTGATGCGCTGGCTGGCGTAAGCCCCGCCCTGCTCCGTTGCTGCCTGCCCGCGGGCATGCCATAATGCCGGCCGCGATGCTAGCTGCAGAGGAGGAGGGAGCCATGGCCAAGTACGATCTGTGCGAAGACTTCGCCGTGCTGCACACGCCGCACGGCCGCATGCTGGAGGACTATTTCGCCCGCCTCGGGCTGGAGCTGCTGGCGCGGCATCCCTATCCGGCCACGCGCGAGGAGTGGGAGGCCCGCCGCGGCGAGCTCCAGGCCCGGCTGCGGGCCTCGCTGGGGCTGACCCCCGAGGAGCCGCGCACGCCGCTCAATGCAACCGTCCTGGGCACGCTGCAGCGCGATGGCTATATCGTGGAGAAGATCCGGTTCGAGAGCCGCCCCGGCTGGTATGTCGCTGCGCTGCTGTACCGTCCGGCGCGCCAGGAGGCGCCCGCGCCGGGCATTCTCTGCCCGCACGGCCACTGGTACGCCGGCAAGCGGTCGTGGCACGTCCAAGCACTTGGGGTCACGCTGGCCCGCCGCGGCTACGTCGCCCTGGCGCTGGACATGGTGGGGTATAACGACCGCGCCTTCATGGGGCACCGTGATACGTACTACCTCATGGCTGCGGGCCGCCCGCTCTCCGGACTGCTGGCCTGGGACAATATCCGCGCCCTGGACTATCTGTGTGCGCGGCCGGAGGTTGATGCGCGCCGCATCGGCTGCACCGGGGCCTCAGGCGGCGGCAATCAGACCATGTATCTCTCGGCCATCGATGAGCGCATCCAGGCCAGCGTGCCGGTGTGCTCGGTCGAGGTTTACGCCGACTACTTCAGCAAGGGCTGCTGCACCTGCGAGGTGGTCCCAGAGCTCTTCACCTATGCCGACGAGCCGCACTTGCTCGGGCTGGTGGCGCCGCGGGCGCTCCTGTTTATTAACGGCATCAAGGATAGCGGCTTCCCTATCCTCTCGGCGCGGCTGGCCTTCGAGCGCGCCCGGCGCATCTATGAACTGTACGACCCGGCAAAGCTGGCCCTGGCGGAGGTCTACGCCGAGCACGGCTACGAGCGGGCGATGCGGGAGCATGCCTACCGCTGGTTCGATCGCTGGCTCAAAGAGCCTCTCGGCGAGGACAAGGGCCCGGTGGACGAAGGTGCGGTCTGGGTAGAGCCGGAGGAGGCAGATACGCTGTGCCTGTGGGCTGCCGGCGAGCAGCCGACCGGGGCGCTGACCTGTGCTACCTATTACACCCGGGTGACTGAGGCGCCCCGTCCGCCCGGCGCTACAGGCGATGCCCTGCGCAGTGCCATCGTGGAGCGGGTCTTCGGTGGCTTTCCGCCGCGCACGCCGCTGCAGCCGCAGCACGTCGAGACGATCGAGCGGACCGAGTGCCGGATTGACAAGTTGGTCATTCGCAGCGAGCCGGACATTCTGCTCCCAGCGCTGCTGCTACAGCCTCGCCGGGCCACAGGCCCAACCCCGGCGATCGTCCTGCTCTCGCCGTCGGGCAAGGCGCGGGCAGTGCAGCGCCGCGATGTGCTGGAGTGCCTGCGCGCCGGCTGGAGCGTGCTGGCCATAGACTACCGCGGTGTAGGCGAGACTGCCGCAGGCGAGAACGGCGAGCGCTTCGCCCTTATTCGCTCGTTGAAGATCGGCCACCACCTGTTCGGCCTGCGGGTCTGGGACACGCTGCGTGCTGTCGAGTACCTGCGTGAGCGAGAGGACGTGCAGCCGGACCGCGTGGTCGTGTGGGGCGAGCGCGAGGGCGCTCTGCTGGCACTCTATGCCGGCGCCCTGGATACGCGCCTTGCGGCAGTGATGGCAGACTATCCTCTGGCGAGCTACCGCGGCGGCCAGGACGGCGCCCACGCGGCCTGGCTCTACCCGTGGCGTGTCCTCGACGTCTGCGACGTGCCGGATGTGGCGGCGCTGGTTGCCCCGCGGCCGCTCGTGCTGGCAAACGCCACCGGACCAGATGCTACGCCGTTGCCGCATGAGCGCGCCCTGGAACTCTTCACCGCGACGCGGCAGGCCTACGCCACAGCCGGCGCGCCGGAGGCACTGGGCATCTTCCGCGGCAGCCACGATGAAACCGTCACTCGGATGCTGGCGCTCCTCGATCACCTGGCCCCCTCCCGTGCCGGGGTGTCGCTATAGCATCGTGGCGTATGCCAGGTCTGTTGCTGCCCAGGGGACGACGTGGCTGTGGCGAACGAGCGAATACGATAAGCCCGTGGTAGGGCACGTTGCAGCGTGCCCTATATATCCATATCCATGGTCTCTTCCTGCTCGCGCAGGCGTCTGAGGATCCTGGCGTCTGCGCTGCTTCAGCGTTCGGGTGCTGACGGGATCATCAAGGGCACCTGAGTTGGCGGGGAGGCTAGACCTGGCCGTAGACCGGGATGGCTGCCCCGGTGATGGCTGCTGCGGAGTCGGAGAGCAGGAACACGATCAGTTCGGCGATCTGGGCGGGCGTGACCCAGCGGGCGAAGTCGGCGCGCGGCATGGCCTGACGGTTGGCCGGTGTGTCGATGATCGAAGGCACGATGCAGTTCACCGTCACTCCCTCGCGCTTGACCTCTTCAGCCAGCGTCTCGGTCAGGACGATGACCCCGGCCTTTGAAACGTTATATGCCGCGGAGCCGGGACCCGGCCGCACGGCCGCCCGCGACGAGACCGTGACGATGCGGCCGGCGTGCTGGCGGATCATCTGAGGCACCACGGCGCGGCAGCAGACGAACGTCGAGCGCAGGTTCAGGCGCAGCTGCTGCTCCCAGTCCTGGTCCGAGAGCTCGGCCACCGGGATGCCCCCCAGGTAGCCGCCGACCAGGTGGACCAGCCCGTCGATGCGCCCGTGACGTGCCACCACGCCTTCGACGAGCCTGGATACTGCCGGCGTATCTGTTACGTCTACCTGCTCGAGCTCGCACTCAAGATCGTGCTGGGTAAGCGTGCGGCGAAGCTCTGCTGCACGGGCCTCGTTCCGGTACGTCACGACAGCCCGAGCGCCGGCCTGCAGGATCGCCAGGCTCACTGCCTGTCCCAGCGCTCCGGTTCCCCCTGTGATCAGCACCACTTTGCCACTGAGCGTTGCTGCCATTGCCGGGGCCTCATCGATGCGAGGGCCGCGCCGTTCAGACGGCCCGTAACCTTTCCACACGGCCAGGGTTCTCCCTAAACGGCCGTGCTAGTCGCGCGACATTGTAGCAGCGGTGCGGCAGGCACACAATGGGCACCGGGCGGGAGGGGGACGCATGCTATAATGGTCCGCGCTGTGTGACCGCCCAGCGTCGATGGGAGGAGCTGGCATGAGGGAATGGTTCCGCCGGGGACCGCGCGAGCCACGCCAGGAGCCGGCCGCCGACGGGCAGACCGGCGCAGAGGTAACGGCCCGGCCGATCCCCGAGAACCTGTGGACGCGTTGCCCAAGCTGTAAAGAGCTGAACTACAGCCGCGAGTTCGAGAAATGTCTCAAGGTCTGCCAGAAGTGTGGCTACCATGCCCCCCTGAGCGCACGCGAGCGTGTCGCCCTCCTGGCTGACCCCGAGAGCTTCGTCGAGTATGACACCGGAATGACGAGCGGCGACCCCCTGGGCTTTCAGCGTCCCGATAAGACCTATGCCCAGGGGCTGCGCGAGTATCAGGAGCGCACCGGCGAGCGCGAGGCGTGTATCTACGGCACCGCCACCATCACCGGCGTGCCGGTGGTGCTGTGCGTGTTTGAGTTCCGCTTTATCTCTGGGACGATGGGCTCGGTGGTGGGGGAGAAGGTTGCCCGCGCCGTTGAGCTCGCGGTGAAGCTGCGCCGACCGCTTATTACGGTTGTAGCCTCCGGCGGCGCCCGCATGGACGAGGGGCTACTCTCGCTGATGCAGATGGCAAAGACGGCTGCGGCCGTAGCACGCCTCCATGCTGCCGGCGTCCTGTACATCTCGATCATGTGTGATCCCACGTTGGGTGGCACTACGGCGTCGTTTGCCTCGCTCGCCGACGTGATCATCGCCGAGCCGGGGGCGGACATCGGCTTCGCCGGGCGGCGGCCGATCGAACAGATCATGCGGCAGAAGCTGCCGGCCAAGGCGCGCCGTGCCGAGACCGCGCTTGAGCGCGGGATGATCGACCTGGTGGTGCCGCGAGCCGAGCTGCGTGACACGGTGAGCCGCCTGCTGCTGGTGTACTGGGTCAGCAATCCTGCTGCTGCACAGCCGCGCCGACTTGAGCCGGTTGTGGCGTTGCGCTAGCTGCTGCGCAAGGGGCACGATCCTCTGTGACCGCACGTCTCGACTTCGAAGAGCCACTCGTTGAACTTCGCCGCAAGATCGCCGAGGTTGAGAAAAAGCTGGCTGCTCACCCTGACGAGCGGCTCCACCTCGAGCTTGCTGAGCTCCGTCGCGACCTCGAAGAGAGGCAGCGCCAAATCTACCGCGCGCTCACGCCCTGGCAGAAGCTGCAGGTAGCGCGCCACCCCGACCGGCCCTACACGCTTGATTATGTAAAGTATATTTTCACCGACTTCGTTGAGCTGCATGGCGATCGCAGCTTCGCCGACGATCCGGCGATCGTGGGTGGTCCGGCGCGTCTAGAGGGCCGGCCGGTGATGGTGCTCGGGCACCAGAAGGGGCGCGACACCAAAGAGAAGGTGCGCCGCAACTTCGGCATGGCGCACCCGGAGGGCTTCCGCAAAGCCCAGCGGCTGATGCGCCAGGCGGAGAAGTTCGGCCTGCCCGTGATTTCGTTTGTGGACACGCCAGCGGCCAGCCCGACCCTGCAGGACGAGGAGCGCGGCCAGGCCTGGGCTATCGCTGAGAGCCTGCTCACCATGGCCTCGCTGCGCGTCCCGGTGCTGGTGGCCGTGATCGGCGAGGGAGGCTCGGGCGGTGCCCTGGCACTGGGCGTAGGGGACCGCATTCTCATGCTGGAGCACGCCGTCTATTCGGTCGCCTCCCCCGAGGCAGCCGCGGCGATCGTCTGGAAAGATCATTCCTTTGCTCCCAGGGCGGCCGAGGCGCTCAAGATCACCGCCCAGGATCTGCTGGCGCTGGGGGTGATTGACCGCATCGTGCCGGAGCCACCCGGCGGGGCGCACTGCAACCCGGCGCTGGCCGCTGAGTACCTGAAAGCGGCGCTGCTGGAGGAGCTGGCTGCTTTAAGCGGCACGCCCGGCGAGGCGCTGGTCGAGCAGCGCTACCAGAAGTTCCGCCGGATCGGGTATGTGATCGAGTGAGGCCCGGTGCCTGCTGGGCCCCTGTGGCGGATGGAGCCTCCTAGGGAAACGTCCTGCCATGCTGCCGACACAGGAGGACCTGGTTCAGGCCATCATTGCCGAGGGAATACGCGACGAGCGCCTCATCCAGGCCTTCCGCGAGGTCCCGCGGGCTGCCTTCGTGCCGCCTGAGTTAGTCGCCCAGGCATACCTCGACCGTCCGTTGCCGATCCCGCACGGCCAGGTCACCACGCAACCCTCGCTTGTGGCCAGGATGGTTGAAGCGCTCGGCCTGACCGGGTCCGAGCACGTGCTGGAGGTAGGCACGGGCTACGGCTTCCAGACGGCGCTGCTGGCGCGCCTGGCGCGCTTTGTGTGGAGCATTGAGCGCTGGCCGGACATCGCCGAGGCGGCCAGGGCGAACCTGGCCCGCCAGGGCATCACCAACGTCGAGGTCGTGGTTGGCGACGGCACGCTTGGGTTGCCCGAGCACGCCCCCTACGACGCCATCATTGTCTCCGCGGCCTTTCCGCGGGTACCCCCGCCGCTGGAGGCCCAGCTTGCCCCGGGCGGCCGGCTGGTGCAGCCGATCGGCTTTGGCGGGAACGAAGAGGTCGTGCTGTTCGAGAAGAGCCCGCAGGGGCTGGTGCGCTGCTGCACCGTCACGCTGGCCCACTTCGTCAAGCTCTACGGGCAGTACGGGTTCCCGGCGCAGGCGTAGAGGACCCGCGCATGCTCGGCGTGCTGTGCCGGCGGAATTTCGCCCTGCTCTGGCTGGGCGGCCTGGTTTCCATGGCCGGCGACTGGGTGCTCTACATCGTCCTGCCCTTTTATGTCTATGAGATCAGCGGCTCTACCCTGGCTACCGGCGCGATGTTCATGGCGGAGACCCTGCCGCGTGTGCTCCTTGGCACGATGGCAGGAGTATGTGTGGATCGCTGGGACCGCCGGCTGACCATGATCGTGGCCGATGTGCTCCGGGCCATGCTCCTGCTGCTGTTGCTGCTGGTCCGCACAGTAGACCAGCTCTGGATCGTGTACCTAGTTGCCTTTGCAGAGGCGGCCATCTCCCAGTTCTTCACCCCGGCCGTGAGCGCGCTGCTCCCCCGCCTGGTGGACGAAAAGCAGCTCCTTCGGGCAAACTCGCTCAATGCGGCAACCGGAGAAGCCGTTCGCCTCAGCGCGCCGGCGCTCGGCGGCACGCTGATGGAGCTGCTGGGCTTCGGCGGCCTGGTGCTGCTGGACGCGGCGTCCTATGCGATCTCGGCTGTGATGGTGTCGTTGATCTTCTTGCCGCGAAAAGCAGAAATGCCTGGACCACCTTCGCGCGCGACCTCGCCACAACCGGTGCACACATCTACCGATCCGGCCGTGCTCTCCGGATGGACCTCGATATGGTCGCTCTGGAAGGACTGGCTGTCAGGGCTGCATCTCGTGAAGGGGGACCGGCTGGTTGCCGGCCTCTTTCTCGTGATGGGCGTGGTCATGGTCGGCCAGGGTATCATCAATGCGCTGCTCGTCGCCTTCGTGAAAGAGAGCTTGCACGGCGGGGCGCGTGAACTCGGGTGGCTGGCCAGCGCCCAGGGAGTTGGAGGGCTGGCCGGCGCGTTCCTCGTCGGCCGGCTCGGGACCCTGCTTCCGCCGTCCCGTCTGATCGCCGGGGGATCCGTTGTAACCGGCCTGCTTATTGTCGGAGTTGCGCATAGCGGGTCGCTGTGGCTGGCGCTGCCGCTGGTCGCCCTGGTCGGCCTGCCGGCGATGGTCGGCTTCGTGCCGGTGCATACGTTGCTCCAGCAGGGCGTTCCCGACCGCTACCGAGGGCGGGCGTTCGGCGCCTTCAACACAACGAACGCCCTGCTGACCCTGCTGGGACTGGGGCTCGGCGGCACGCTGGGCGACCTGCTCGGCCCGGTACTCATGCTCACGCTGGCGGGCGGTCTCCATACCCTGGCCGGGGTCCTTGCCCTAGGGCTACCTCAACACGCCTCTGGCACAGGCTCACTCGCCGGCGCCGTCTCAGAACTGTGAGCCGTCTCTGGAACGAGAGGCTCGGCGACGATATAGATCGAGAATGCCCCGTCGCCGTGGCGGCGGCGTTTCCAGAGCACGAGGCGGCCGATCCGGTCCGGCGGTGGGCGCCGCGCGGCGTGCTCGACGACTACGAGCGTGTCTGGACTGATCAGCGACGAGGTGGCCAGCGTCGCCAGTATCTCGTCGCGGCGGGGATCGTCATAGGGCGGATCCATGAGGATCAGATCGTATGGGCCGGTGAGCTCGGGCAGGACGTCTTCGACCCGCCGGCAGAGCACCCGGCCGCGGTCCGCCAGGCGCGTGCGCTCCAGATTGGCGCGGATCACCGCGCACATGGCGCGGTCGCTCTCCACGAAGTCGGCCTGCTCCGCCCCGCGCGAGAGCGCTTCGATGCCCAGTGCGCCGGTGCCGGCGTAGAGGTCCAGCACCCGCCCGTATCCGACCCGTTCGCCGAGCGCGTCGAAGATTGCCCCGCGCAGTCTGTCCGAGGTCGGCCGGGTACCACGACCACGCGGGCCAAGCAACTGATGTCCCTTGGCCACTCCGGCGATGACGCGCATCTCTAACAGGTTTCCTCTGCGGGGGAGGCTTACCCGCGCACGAGCGCTTTACTCGCGTGCGGCGTCCCAGCGCGTGGCCCAGAAAGCCTGCATCTTCTCGGCCAGCAGCGCGTGTTCGGGACGGCGCAGCTCAGGGTCGGCCGCGAAGATCAGAGCGGCCTCACGGCGCGCCAGCTCCAGCACGGCGATATCCCCGAGCTGTGCAACTTTCAGATCAGGGAGGCCACTCTGCCGTGTACCGAAGAACTCGCCCGGGCCACGTAGCTTGAGGTCCTCTTCGGCCAGCTTGAAGCCGTCGTAGTTCTCCACAATGGCCCGCAGGCGCGGGTTTTCGTCGGGGTTTGAGCTGTCGCTCAACAGGAGGCAGTACGACTCGAATGGGCCGCGCCCGACACGGCCGCGGAACTGGTGGAGCTGGGCCAGACCGAAGCGGTCGGCTCCTTCGATCAGCATCACCGTGGCGTTCGGCACATCGATGCCGACCTCGACCACCGGTGTGGAGACCAGGATATGCGCCTCGCCATCGCGGAAGCGCTGCATCACGGCTTCTTTTTCCTTGGCACTCATGCGCCCGTGCAGGAGCTCAAGCTTGAGGTCGGGGAAGATCTGGCGCTGCAGGCGAGCATGCTCTTCGATGGCGGCACGGGCATCAACGCGGTCCGACTCCTCGATCAGCGGGCAGATGATGAAGGCCTGGTGGCCCTGGCGCACCTGCTCGCGCACGAAGGCATAGGCGCGCATGCGCTCGCGCGGCCCGACCCAGCGTGTCTTTACCCGCTGCCGGCCCGGCGGCAGCTCGTCGATCACGGAGATGTCCAGGTCGCCGTAGATCGTCAGCGCCAGCGTGCGCGGGATCGGCGTGGCGGTCATCACCAGCACGTCGGGGTTGTAGCCCTTGTTACGCAGATTGGCACGCTGGCGCACGCCGAAGCGGTGTTGCTCGTCTACGATCACCAGGCCCAGTGCCTTGAACTCGCCATCCTCGATCAAGGCGTGCGTGCCGACCAGCACGTCCACCTCGCCGGAGGCGGCAAGCTGCCAGATCTCCTCCTTCTCACGCTTCTTCAGGCTCCCGGAGAGCAGCCGCACGCGCAGGCCCAGCGGTTCCAGCAGGCGGCTGAGCGTGGCGTAGTGCTGCTGGGCCAGGATCTCGGTGGGCGCCATCATGGCCGCCTGGAAGCCGTTCGCACAGGCCACGGCGATAGCCGCGCCGGCTACCACGGTCTTGCCGGAGCCGACCTCACCCTGGAGCAGGCGGCTCATCGGCACCGGCTTGGCCATATCGGCCAGGATTTCGTCGATCACCCGCTGCTGTGCCCGCGTCAACTCGAACGGCAGCGACTGACGGTAGCGTTCCAGCAGCGCCGGGTCGATTTTCATGGCGTTGCCGGGCTGCTCCTGCCACTCGCGGCGGCGCTGCTGCACGCCGAGCTGCACGAGCAGTAGTTCATCGAAGGCCAGCCGCCGGCGCGCCTGGTCCCAGCGCTCCCAGCTGTCCGGGAAGTGCATCTGCGCCACGGCCTCCGCCAGCGGCAGCAGCCCGGCGCGCCGGCGTACGTCCTCGGGCAGGTGATCGACGAGCTGGTGGACGTAGTACTCAATGGCGCGGCTGACCGCTCGCCGCATGGTCCACTGGTCGAGGTCGCCGGTAAGCGGGTAGACCGGCACAATACGCCCGCTGTGGATGGCCCGCTCGGGATCAAAGTCGATCTCCGGTTCCTGGAACGCCGGCGCGCCGGAGATGTCAAACTTGACCTTGCCGCTGACGATGACGTGCGAGGCGCCGGCCAGAGCGTGCTGGAAGCGCGGGCTCTTATTGAACCACGTCGCCCGCAGGAAGCCGGTCTCGTCGGCGATAGTGGCCTCGATGATCGGGATGCCCTGGCGGGGCGTCCGCTTGCGCTGGATGTTGGTGATGCGGCCGTAGACTGTGGCGACCTCGCCGTAGGAAAGCTCAGCGATACGGCGGAAGGAGCTGCGGTCCAGGTGCCGCCGCGGGAAGTGATAGAGCAGGTCGCCCACAGTCTGGATGCCGATGCGCTCAAGCTGGGCCACGCGGCGCGCGCGTTCCTCGTTGCTGGGGGCAGTAATCACCTCGGCCACCGAGCCCGACAGTCGGCCGGTTGCGGTCGAGGGTAGCCCGCGCCGCCTCTGCTTCGAGGCTGCCTCTGGAGCGGGCGAAGGCTCCTCCGGTTTTCCTTCCTGCCGCGGCGCAGCAGCCGAAGACGCCTGCCTTGGAGCACTCGCCCGCGGGGGAAAGCCCAGCTCGCTCCCATGCGGCTCCCCCTCTCCAGCAGCGCGGGAGAGAGGGCCGGGGGGTGAGGTCTCGCTCCACAGCCGCTGCAGCCGCGCCGGCTGCCCGCGCAACTTTTGTTCCAGGGCGCGCAGCCGCTCCAAGGCAGTGGCGACAATCTGCCGCCGCCGGCTCGATGGAAGCGCGCTGTAGCCGGCCAGCATGCCTGCCACGGCCAGGAGCTCACCGACATACCCATCGTTGCCGTCCACCGGCGCGCCGGCCAGACCGCGAGCGCGCTGCTGCAAAGCTTGAGCGAAACGCTCCAACCCGCCGACGACGGCCGTGTCGTTCAGGCCCTTGCGCAGCTCAAGCTCTAAGACTTTGCGCGCCGAGGATGCGGCGTCAAGCAGGGACGGCTGTGCCATGCGCGTCACTCCCTCCTGCCAGCACACTGCTGCTACCAAGCTTACACGATCTGAGGATGCCGGCGCCGCGCTTGGGGCGCAGCAGGAGAGCCGGCGCAGGCAGCCGTTCCACAGCCTGGCGTAGCAGTATATCTGGCTCACCGATGACCTGGACGGCTCGGTCCAGGGGCGCGCTGTTGCGCCAATCCGGCGTGACGTCTAGGCTGCATCCCTGGATCGTGAACTCGGTGCAGGAGCCGTAGCCTGCGTGCGGCATGTGATAGTCGCCGATGTGGCAGCGGCAAAGAGGGGGCGGCGGCAAGACGCTCAGCAGCGTGCGCCGGCTCGCTGCGCAGGACTGGCGCGCACCCTTCGGGCAGCGCGTACCTCCTCGCCGCCGGCAGCCACAACGCCGGCCTCGCGCAGCACCGCCAGGAGCGCAGGCGTCCGCGCCGCTGAGTGCCCCATCAGCGCGCCACGAGCCGCCGCGTGCATGAGCCGGTCTGTTGAGGCCGGCGCGTGCTCGCGCGCCGCCTGCACCGCTGCCTGCGTCGTCAGAAGCGTGATTGTGCCGGTATCGCCGTCCAGCACAAGGAAGACGTTGAAGCCGTTCGGCCGCTCTATGTGGCGCTCAAGCCAGGCGGTGGCGCCTGCGGGCATGGCGAGCAGCCGGTCGCTGCTGCGGTGCTCACTCACGGGCGCTGTGCTCGACTTCCGGCTGCTCAGGAGCTGCTCTCCGCCTTCTTCACAGCCTTCTGCACTTCGTAGAGCAGCTCGTCAGTGCTAAAGGGCTTTGGCAAGACGCCTTCGATCTTCTCGCGTATCGACGCATTGATCCGCGAGGTATAGTCGGAGACAACCACGATTGGGACCTTCTTAGCATCCCAATCGTCCTTCAGCTCTTTAATGACCTGGACTCCGTCTTTGTCAGGCAGCGCTACGTCCATGACGATGACGGTGGGCTTGTCCTTCTTGACGTGATCCACAACCTGCTTGCCTCGGCGCATGATGGTCACCTGGTAGCCCGCGCCGCGGAAGAGATCGCTGAGCCGGTCCAGATAGTCTGGATCATTGTCAACAATCAGAACCTTTTTCTCCTTCTTCTCTTCTGCCACGGGTGAGCCTCCACGAAAGAGTCATCACGCAGCCCAGAAGGGGAGATAGGCCAAGAAAAATGTACAATACCGCTCTCGTGGCCTGCAAGGCAGGGGGCGCTGCTTCCACGCGCACGATGTCCGGTCCGGCGCACCGGCTCCAGAACTGCGGCGGGCAGCCACGGCCAGGAGGCTATGCGATCAGCAACACGGCAAGCTCCTGCGCTGTGGTGAGCAGACGCTGCTCCACATCATCGGCGTAGATGACGCCGCGAGCGCGGCCGAAGGGGAACGCCTCGTAGCCGCCCTCCTGCAACGCCTCCGGCGTTGGCACGTAGCCGACAGCGCCGTTGCTGTACGACGTGACCAGCGTACGCTCGCGCCCGCTCGGCAGCGCCGCGGCGATGCGCCATCCTGTCTCAACGAAAATCTCACCAGGCAGGGCCACGATCCAGAAGTCTCCCAGGCGCAGCACCTGTACCTCGGCTTCGATCTTGGCCGGAAAGCCGGGCGGAGGCTCGAGCGGGCCCCCGTCCGTTGCTGCCGCGGCAACCCAGGGACGCTCTCGAGCAGTGCGCAGGGGGCGTAGCGGCAGGGGGACTGTACGCGAGGCAGCAGCCAGCGGAGCCAGAGGAAGCATAGTTCCTGCCTGAGAGGCGCGCAGCACTTCTGCACCGAGCGCGTAGCCGAGCCGGCGCAGCTCGGCGAACGTGCCGCCGCGGAAGCGGCCGTCCGGCCCTGTCAGGTTTGGCCGCACATTGGCGCAGCAGCCCTGCAGGAAGAGAGCTAGTCCACCGCCGTCGGCGGCACAAGCGGCCTCAAGAAGCCGGCGCGCCTGGCCCGGATAGTCGGCGCTGATCCAGTAGTTGGCGGCGCCCATGACGGTGGGATGGCAGCTATACGAAAACACGAGGGCAAGTGGGGCGCGCTCGCCACTAGGGTCGTCGACATGGTTGAGACGCAGGACCGTGACGCGGCGATCGACCGGCCCCTCAGGGTTGGGGAGCATCTGCACGCCGCGCTCGGTGGGCCGTCGGCGGTTGATATTGAAGCCGGCCTCGCCGAAGGCGAGCGTTGCCTCGACGGGCTGCAAGTGGCGTGCGGCCTGCACCAGGGCGGTGGCGGCCAGTCCTTCCAGCACCCGTACGTATTCCTGGTTGGGCGGCCCACCGGCGCCCCACTCTCGCGTGGCCGGGCCGGAGTGCGTGTGTGAGCAACACACTGTCATATGGTGCCCCGGCAGAATGCCGTGCTGCTCGACCAAGGCGCGGATGCGCGCCACCGAGTCCGCAGCCAGCCCCACCACGTCCACGGCGACGATCCCGATACGGGTCTGGCCGTCGTCCAGCAGCAGCGCCGTCGCTGTCAGGTCATCATGAACGCCTTCACAGCCGTGGTCGCGTGCCCCATAGCCGCCCATACGCGTCCCGACCGGCGGTGTCACGATCGTTCGCCCTACTCCGGCGCGGACTTCCGCCATTGTGCGCTCCCTCCTCAGCGTACATTGACCGGCTCCGTATGCGCTGGTAGGATGCTCTACGTAAAGACAGCATGTCAAGTGGACAGAGGGTGTGTTAACGCCCCTGCCGGCCTGCCTGGAGAAGGCGGCCGGACACCACCCAGATGGCAGGAGAGCGCCCTGGGATGAGGAGTAGGGACGATGTGTGCAGCCATGGCTGACCGTCTGGCGCTGTTCGGTGGGCCGCCCGCCATCACGCTTGACCAGACCGAGGCGTTGCGGTGGCCGATCGTCGAACAGGAGGAGATCCAGGCCGTGCACGAGGTGCTGACCAGCGGCCAGTGGTCGATTGCGCCGGTGACGGCACAGTTCGAGCAGGAGTTTGCGGCCTACCATGGAGTGCGCTATGCCCTGGCGCACACCAATGGCACCGCGGCACTCCATGCCGCGTTCTTCGCCATTGGCCTCGGCCCCGGTGATGAGGTGATCGTGCCGTCGGCCACCTACTGGGCGACGGCCATGCCGGCACTTGCGCTGGGCGCTATTCCGGTCTTCGCTGATATCGAGCCGGAGTCGATGAACATCGATCCCGAGGACATCGCACGCAAGATTACGCCGCGCACGAAGGCTATCGTGGTCATGCACAACGGCGGCATGCCGTGCGAGATGGATCCCATCATGGAGCTGGCCCGCCGCCACGGGCTGAAGGTCGTGGAGGACGCCTCGCATGCGCATGGCGCTCGCTATAAGGGCCGCAAGGTCGGCACCTTCGGCGACGTGGCGGCGTTCTCACTGCAGACCAGCAAGCTCTGTCCGGCCGGAGAGGGCGGCATGCTCATCACCGATAACCAGGAATACTACGAGCGCGCCGTGCTCCTGGGGCACTACGAGCGAATCGGCACGCTACCCACCGAGGCAAACCGACGTTTCCAGCACACGGGCTTCGGGTTCAAGTACCGTATCAGTCCCCTCTCTGCTGCGCTGGGGCGCGTGGCCCTGGCCAAGCTGGACGAGCGCAACCGCCGCCGGAATGCGAACATTCAGTATGTGCTGGCCGGGCTGGCCGAGCTACCCGGCCTGCGACCGCAGCGCGTTCCGGAGTACATCGAGCGGGTCTACTACGGCGCGCCGTGGGTGCACTATGATCCGGAAGAGCTCGGGGGTGTGCCGGTGGAGCGCTTCGTCGAGGCGCTACGTGCTGAAGGGGCGCGAGTGCGCGGCGGCACTGAGCTGCGGCATCGAGGCGGGCTGCACAGCCAGCCGCTCTTCACCGAGCTGGCCCATCCGGCCTTCCAGCATCCCGCCAACGCTGAGATTCTGAAGCGGATCCGCTATGGCCCGGGTACGCTGCCGGTCACGGACAGCCCGCCACAGAACCGCATCACGCTGCCCACCTTCCCGCAGGCAAGCCGTGAGCTGCTGGATCAGTACATTGCTGCCTTTCGCAAGGTCGTCATGCACGCAAGCGAACTGCGCTAGCATGCACGCTGGACCCCGTGCAGCGGGAGTGTGAGCTCCGGTCGGCAGCGGTCATCCGGGGACGTCGCTACTGCCGCGGTGCAGGTCGGGCCTCATCCGCTCATCACGAGATTGCCAGAGCGCCTGAACTTTATGCTCCTCCTGGTCTGCCCTCCCCTAGGCGGCGAGCTCTTCCGCGGTCCAGCGGCGCGGGCGATCGTCCACCGGCCGAAGGATCACTAGGGCGATGACAACCATCAGCAAGAGTGTGGCAACGGCGGCAGGACGGCCGAGCTGCAGCCAGTCCACCACAGCGGTCCACAGGAGCGGTCCCATGATGGCAGCGAAGCGGCCGACCATGGCGTACAGGCCGTAGAACTGGCCCAGATAGCGCGGCGGGGACAGGCGCAGCATCAGCGGACGGTCAGCGGCCCATGTGCCGCCCAGGGAGGCGCCGGCCATGGGCGCAACAAGCCAGAACAGCCCGCCGGGCAGGCCGAGCGCGGGGATCGCCACGGCGATGGCGAACGTGAGGAGCCAGAGCCCAAGCACCAGGTCGAGGGTGCGCTTCGGCCCCAGCCGGTCCACGACTGTGCCCCAGAGTAACCCGCCGACGATCGCTGCGACGATGCCGCTCCCGAGCAGGAGCTCGATTTGTCGCTGCGGGAACCCCACCTCGCGCGTGGCATAGATGCCCATGAAGGCGATCACAGTATTGGCCGCATCGGTGTAAAAGACGCGGCCGATCAGGAAGCGGCCCAGCCCGCGGTAGCGTGCTGCGCGCGCCGCCGTCTGGCGAAGCTGGCGGAGGGCCCGGCCTACAGCGTCGACACCGAACGGTTCGACGGGGCGCGGCCGCTCGGGCACGAACAAGAAGCACGGCAGGGCGAAGAGCAGGAACAGCGCCGCAGTGGCCTTGAAGATCGTCGGCTTGCCGGCGGGGTCCAGGCTCAGGATCAGACTACCGGTAGCCAGGCCGATGAACGAACCGAGGTAGCCCAGGCCGATGCCGAGCCCGCCGATTTTCCCGCGGTTCTCCTCGGTGCTGACCTCAGCCAGCAGGGCATCGTAGAAGATCAGCCCGGCCTGGTAGAAGTAGTTGGCCACGACGAAGAAAGCAAGCGAGAGCAGCAGGCCGCCTGTGCCGATCAGTGCGGTGAAGGTCACACAAACGAGCGTGGTGACGATAAGAAAGGGCAGCCGTCGCGGCGCCTGGTCGGAGAGGGCGCCGATGAGCGGGGCGCTGACAAACATCAGGGCCATAGAGAAGCTATTAGCAAGCCCGTAGTCGCCGTCGCGGCCGCCCATGTCGGTGACGACCCAGAGCGGCAGGTAGACGCTAATGATGTTCCAGCTAAAGATCGTATTGGCCAGGTCGTAGAGCGCCCAGCCGATGACCGCTGGTGTGAAGATGCGGAGAGGCAGCGTCGGTTTTTCTGCGGTTGCTTGTGACTGCATGTGTGCCTGATGAGTAAGAAGCGCAGGAGTGCCGACCATCCTAAAAAATAATTAATTTCTAAGGAAAATAATAAGACAAATAAGGGCAAAACGAGGGAACGTTTCAGCAGCTCCCCTGCCTCCGATCGTGGATAAGCCGGCCGGTCGACAGCGACAATCAAACGACAATCAAAAGAGCAGCGGCAGGTACTCCGGGGCGTCGTTGTAAGGCTCGACTTCCCCTCCTGCCACCTGGTAGAGCCGCTCGTGCGTGGCCCGCGCGGCCTCGGCCAGCGGCGCATAGGGACGATTGCAGACATCCAGAAATCCGATGTTGTAGTTCTCGCCGTCGAAGCGCCCCAGGGCCGACTGATCGTAGAGCTGGAACCAGTGCACGCCCACGCACCACGGCTTTGCCGCGGCGTCCTCCACGTAGACACGAAATGCCTGTCCCCGGGCTGCCTGGTCGCGCACCCGACCAATGCCACTGGCCGGCAGCCCGACGTCCAGCGCGCCGAAGTGGAACTCGCCGACCAGGATCGGACGATCGAGCAGGGTGCTGACCCGCTCGAAGATCGCCGCCCTGACCCGCGGGCTGTAGCAGTTGACGCTGAAGACGTCGAAACAGCGTAGCCCCTGCGCCATCCAGAGCGTTGTCTCACGCACGGTGGCATAGCGGACACCCAGGTTCAGGTGGTGCGGGTCCACCTTCCGGCAGGCATCGCTTAGCCCGCCGAACAGCCTTTCCACCATGATAGCGCTGAAGGCGGTCAGGTCCTCCTGGGCCGCCGGAGTGAGGGGCGTGCTCCACAGGCCTTCCGCTACTGCGGTAAAGGAGGTCTGCATTCTCCAGGCTGCAGAGAGGGCTGTATCGTTGCCATAGCGATCGCGCAGCCAGTCGCTGAGCGCCCGGCGCGTTGCGCAGGCAGGCGTGGTAAAGAGCATGCCTGCAGCCGGCGTCTCCTGGGCGAAGCCCCAGGTCGGCTCGTTAGTTAGGAAATAGCCGATCAGCGCCGGATCATCTGCGGTGTCGCTCAGTTGCTCAGCAAACGCTGCAGCGTCCTCGGCGAAGGCCGGGTGGAACACATCCGGGAAGTCGCGGTAGATCAACGGCGTGCGCGGGAAGCGTAGCTCCATCGGCCGGACATACGGAAACCCTGCCGCCCGCGCGATCTGCCAGTCCGACCAGTTGCCGACGGTGTTGAAGCCGAGGCGGCGCAGTTCGGCCAGAGTGATCTCGGACCAGCGCGCGTAATAGTGTTCGGGCCCGAACGCGCGGATGAGGTTCGCGATCAGATAGTTGATCGTGGGCGTATCGCGAAAGTGGCCGTAGACAGGGCGGTAGGGGCCTGCCGGATCGGGCAGCCAGGTCAGCGCCTGTTCCAGGCCGGCGCAAGGTGCAGCGGTATCGAGCCGTACACAATCGATCCCGCTGGACCAGAAGAGGTGGCCGTCGGGATCGATCAGCCACCAGCGCCGGCCATCGTGGTGGGTGCGAAAGAAGCCGGTGGCTTCGAGCCGCCGCCCGGCGAGGCCACCCCAGCGCGTGTAGGTCACAGGCCAGCGCTGTGCCGGTGCGGCGGCGAGCTGGTCGTGAAGCCGTTGTGTGATCTCTGCAGCGCTGCGGCTCTTCGCCGGCCAGTCGTGCAGCGTGCTCTGGCCAAGCTCGTCCAGCAGCGGCCCCCGCGGCAGCAGCGGCTCTTGCAGGCGCGGCGGTTCCGCCGCCGTGGCGGTAAGCGGCGTCATCCACCAGCGCACCGGCTGCTCGCTCTTGCGCAGCACCGTAAGCGTCAGGCGATCAACGCGGCGCGGATCAACACGCTCGCCGCCGCAGAGCGGCTTTAGCCAGGCGCCCTCGCGCTCGTAGCGCCAGCGGTTCTGGTTGACGGCCTCGAGCGGCAGGCGCAAGCGAGCCTGGCACTGATTGAGCAGCCCGAAGGTGTGTCTAAAGACCGGGCCGTCTTCTCCTTCCTGGAGGGTCAGGAGAAAGACCGCTAGATGATTGCTATCGAGGAGGAAATCGGCGCTGAGCCAGCGGGCCGCAGCAAGCGCTCCGACCGGAACGTGATAAACCAACCCATCGCCTACCTCCTGGGCGACATACCCCTCTGCGCCCGCGAGCGGCGAGGAGGCGGGATCCAGGCTGAGCGTGCCCAGGGAGCGCTCGGGGTGCAGCGACAACGGGTACTCAGGCAAGGCGCTCATCGCAGCGCCTCCTCCAGCCGTTGCTTCATGCGCATATGCAGGTCGTCCAGCATGGCCTTGACGGTCATCTGGCCGGTAAGAACCGCGGCCATGCCCTTCGCATACTCGTCGTCGATCTCGCCCTGGATGGGCGTGGCGAAGCCGGCTTCGTGCCGGTCGGCCTTCACGGGCATCTCCAGGAAGAACTTCAGGTCCGGTACCGAGTCGAACTTGCCCTCGCGCAGGAACTGCTTCGAGCCGTTCAGCCAGCCGATGGTATCGAACATGATCTGACCGCCCTTGACCGAAGCGAAGAACTCCAGCAGCCGCCAGCCGTGCTCGGGCAGCTTCGCGTCGATCGGGATGGCGCCGCTCCAGCCCGACATCAAGGCGACCTTCTCAGCCTTGGGGTTCGGCCACCAGGTATAGCCCATCCGGCTTGGCTTCTCGGGGAGCTTCGAGAGCTCACCGGGCGTCCAGTAGCCGTTGAGCTGCATGCTCTGCGTGCCCAGGGCGATGCCGCTCTTCGCCTGAGTCCAGGTCGCATACTGCCGGCGGAACTCGGCGATCATCGCGGCGCGGTCCTGGCGGTAGAACGACACGATGAAATTGTGTGCATCAATCAGCAGGGGATGGTTAAGTTCAAGTTTGAGCGTGTCGGGGTCCCACCATTTAACGCCCCACATAGCCGCCCAGCTCCCGTAGCCACCGCCGGAGGCGTCGCGCGGGTCGATGCCGAGCCGCTTGATTTGGCCGCCCTCGATGATGGTGAGCTTCTCATGGGCGGCGGCGAGTTCCTCAGGCGTGCGCGGCGGCCTGGCCGGGTCGAGGCCGACCTCTTCAAACTGGGCGATGTTGTATGCCAGCGCGGGTAGCCCGCTGTGTTCGAAGGCCGGGATACCGTAGAGCCTGCCCTTCCAGGTGAAGAGCTTGAGCTGTACGTCGGAGTAATTCTCCCGTTTAATGATGGGGCTGGTCTTCATCAGATCTTCGAGCGGCCGCCACACGTTCTTGAGCGCCAGGGGGATCAGCCGGCCGGGCGACTGCGAGACCAGGTCCGGAGGAACGCCTGCAGCGATAGCGTTCACCACCTTTTCGGCGGTCGCCGCCCCGGTGACCATTTCCACCGTCACGCCGGGGTTCTCCTGCTCAAAAGCTGCCAGGGTCTGCCGCTGGCCCTCAGCCTGGTGCTGCGCACCCCAGTGCGTGAAGAACGTGACACGGGCCGGTGCCAGCGGTTTACGCTCGCCGGCGGTGCCGGCCGGTGCTGTCGGGGGTGCGGCGCGGCCACAGGCAATAGCTACCAGTCCGCTAGCCCCGGCCAGAGCGCTGAGCAGGGTGCGGCGGGGGAGCGCCAACGGATGCTGGGGCGAACTGCGATAAAGCGCCATGGCTCGTCGCCTCCGGTGTCTGTCCGGACGGGTTCGAAGCACCTATTCTCCGGTCACCGTTAGGTCCAGAGGTATCTATATGCACTAATACATGCACCAAATTCAACGAACACGAGGCACCGCTAGGAAAAGCTCACGCGCACCGGCTCTTCAGCCGTCTCGGGCGCCTCGAAGAATTCCTCTTCGGTGAAGCCGAACAGGCGGGCGACCAGCGCGGACGGCAGGGTAGCCACGCGCGTATTGTACTGGAGCACGCGTGCATTGTAATACGTGCGGGCGTAGGCAATCTTGTCCTCGGTGTCCTTGAGCTGCCCTTGCAGGTCAAGGAAGTTCTGGTTGGCTTTAAGCTCCGGGTATGCCTCGGCCACGGCGAAGAGCGAGCGTAGCGCCTGGGTGAGCATGTTGTTCGCCTCGGCAGCCTGCCCCGGCGACGCGGCGCTCTGGAGCATGGCCCGGGCACGAGTGGCACGCTCAAACGTCTCCCGCTCGTGGGTGGCGTAGCCTTTCACCGTCTCGACGAGGTTCGGGATCAGGTCGGCGCGGCGCTGCAACTGGACGCCCACGGTGCTCCAGGCCTCCCGGACCTGGAGGCGTCCGGTGGCCAGGTTGTTGTAGAGCAGCAGGACCCCCAGACCGAGGAGTGCTAGAAGGATCAGAACGACGACGAGCTCCATGTTTGCCTCCTACCTGGCTGATTTTAGGTTTTGCGTGGGTTCAGTGTTCAATACCAGCACAAGCCGGCTCCAGGATGCCGCAGGACGGCCACCAGGGACCAGGGGCGGCCACCAGGGGGCTGTCCCTACACAGGGGATGCTCCACGGCCCGAAAAGATAGTGCACTATCCGCATCCGGTGTCTGGGAGGGGCGATCCAAGAGGCCATGCAGGACCGCCCTTGTATGGGTGCATTTCACACCTCGCTCCAGACCTGCTGCTCCGGCGTGGTGATGACCATAAGGTCCAGGGCATGCCAGGGCCGCGCCGGCCGGGTGCAGTTGTTGTCCAGATAGAACGTGGCCACCGGTGTCAGGCTCGCCGGTTGTCGGCGAGCCTGGCGTCGATCTCCGCCTGGTGCCGGCGGTAGTAGGCGATGGCCGCCCGCACGGCTTCCTCGGGGATGCCGTAGCCCGCGGCGACCGCGGCGATATCCCAGCCGGAGCTCTCCAGCTCGCCGATGATGGCCCAGACATGGATGTAGCCGGGCACGACGCGGGCGTGGCCCGGGGAGCAGGCGGTCTTCCAGGATCGTCGGGGTCTGCGTCTGCATCCACGGCCTCCACGGGGCGCAGGAGCGATGCCGTCGGCCCGGCACGTCCCTGCAGGGTCCCTCCATAGTTTGCTCCAGACGTGCGCCGGTACACCGGTACGATCACCAGCTTCCGCCACCGCCACCTCCACCACCGCCGCCTGAGCCACCGCCGGACGAGAAGCCGCTGCTGCCGGAACTGCCGGGCGTGCTGGCGATCACCGACGAGACGTTCGAGGCGAACCCGTTCAGCCGGCGGGAAAACTCCGCCGAAGTGAAGCTGTCATGGCCGGCGTACCAGGACGAAGTGGCCGCAACAGTGTCGATGCCCTCGAACGCACGTGCCCACTTATCAACACAACGAAAGACGATGGCGTACGGAAGATACTCGGAGAACAGGTTCTGCTGCTCGTTGAACTTCTGCCGGTCCTTTTCTGCGGTAGCGATGTACTGCCGGAAGCCCAAGGCGCGGCGGAGCATCTCCCGGCCCAGAGCGTTGCGGCGGGGCATCAAGAAGAAAGGATCGTAAGCAAGAGGCCGCCGAGTACGACCGGCACACCGACCAGCGCGGCGCCGTAGCGGGCGCCGAGCCCGAAGGACACGAACATGCCCAGCGCGGCGACCAGCAGGCCCAGCACAGCCCAGAGGAGGCGCACCCGATCGGGGCGGTGCGGGAACCAGCCGCGCTGCACCACGTCCCTGTACAGGCTCTCCTGCGCCTTGGACAGGTGGGTGTAGAACTCGCTCTTGAGTTCGGAGAGCTTGACCGGCGAGCCTTTTTCGAAGAGGCCCTGCAGCAGGATGCGCTCGTACGGCATGAGGTCGCGATCGTCTTTGTCCGTGCGCGTCAGCAGCCAGTCCTTCTGGCTGAAAAGTCGCTCGATAAGGCCGTCCGCAGCGAGCTCGCTGATTTTGAGGTAGCCGCGCACCGCGAGATCGACGAGAGTGGCCGTACAATCGAGCGTGTCAGCACGCTCGTCCAGCAGCACACCGATCTGCGCCGCCCGCATATTTTCAGGCGGGGTAAACTCCACCACGATCGGATCGCTAGCCAGCAAAGGGCGGGTCTCTTCGCTGGGGTTGTCGCTCAGGTAGTAGAGCGTCGTGTAGCGGCGGTCACGCCCGAAGGTCCACCAGCTCCACACGAGCACCCCGATCGCCACAGCAAGCACCATGAAGCTGCCGCCGATGGTCACCGGCGTGAGGTCAAAGTAGCGCGTGAACGGCCGCGGCCGCGCGACCAGGTCAGGCCGCGGCTCCGGCACGATGCCCTTGGTGAAAGCAACGACAATGGTGAAGTACTGTTGCTCCGGCAGGGTGCGCGTGGCCTCAAACGACGCCGTACGTGTGGTCGAGCTGGCGTTGCATGGCTCCTGCGAACCTGCCGGGCCCTGGAAGCAGGTCACCTGCTGCACGCCATCCCGCGGCAGCGTCACCGTTGCCTTCAGACTGCGGATGGATACCGGCCAGCCCGGCGGGCCGACGATGTTCCAGAACAACTCATTGTGGTCGTCAAAGCCGTTGAGCGCCTGCCGGACACGATAGGTGATGCGGTAGGTTTGGCGGCCGGAGACGTACCGGTCGGGGTCGCCGATGCGGATACGCATGTACGCGCCCGACCGGCTGACCTGGTACTGGTGCCGGCGCCCACGCGGATCTGTGACTGACTCCACACGGAGATCGTAGCGGCGGTCGCGCTCCTCGTCGTAGCGGAACAGCACCGGGATATCGCGATAGATACCATGGCGCTGCAGGGTGCCGAAATCGACAGAGATGGTCTCAACGATACGGAGGGTGCCATCAGGCTGGATATCAATCTGGGCCTGGAAACTCTCGATCACCCACCCCTCGTCGGCATGTACCGGCATGGGGGATGCGAATCCGTAGAAAAGTGATAAAAGTGATAGAAGAAAGGCAAACGATGTTGACCACGCGTGCATGCCGAAGTCTCCCGCCCGTCGGCTCTGCGCAGGCGAATCGCTCCAGGGAACAAAGCGGCGACATATAACGCTCTTCTAAGCTTACTCACAAAAGAGCCCACCTGCAACACTCGCGCCACCTCGTCGGTCCTTTCTTCTCCCGGTCTTTGTTCCTCTTTTGCGCTTTCCTATTGGTTGTTAACCTATGCCCGCGTATGATAATTATGTAAAAATTGGCTGGTCGGAATCGCCGGTTCTTTGCGCTTTGGCAGGCTCACTCGTGCCTGGCCGGCGCGGCAGGCCGCGCTGGGGATGGTGCCGGCGCAGGAGCGACGAGCGGCACAGCCTCGATGTGCTGTCCGCGGAACAGGCTGGGCGTGGCGAGCCCCACGAGCGCAACGAGAAGGGCGCCGACCAGGCCGTTGAATCCCACGGCCAGCGGGGCCCCCCACTGCTGCGCGAGCAGGCCGATCTCTGCCGCGCCGAGCGGCGCGCTTCCAATAGCGAGGGTGAGCGCGCCCATAGCCCGGCCGCGCATCACGTCCGGTGTGGCGCTCAGGATGATCGTGCTCTGCATGGTGCCGAAGGCGGTGTGGCCGATTCCTCCCACAACGAGCAGGGCCAGCGAGAGGGCAAACCACCGCGACATGCTGAAGCCGGCCAGGCACAGACACATCAGCAGCGAGCCGAGCACGAAGGCCCAGCCTTGCCAGCGAGCGCGGCGGAGGCGCACAGCAAGGGGCAGGCCGATGGCAGCGCCGATGCCGTCCGCGGCGGCCAGCCAGCCCAGCTCCACCGGCCCGACAGCGAGCGTCTCCCTGGCTACCACCGGCAAGAGCTGGATGTACGGGAATGCCAACATGTTCATGATGATCGTGATCAGGAGAACGCCGCGCACCGGCGCCAGTCGGAGCACATGGCGGAGGCCCTCGACCAGCGTTGCCAGCATGCTCCCCATTGGCGCCGCACTTGGGCGTGCCGGTGGCCGCACCCACAGCAACGCAGCGAGCCCCCACAGGAACGACAGCGTGATCGTGGCGTAGGCTGCGCCCGGTCCGGCACGCTCGATCAGCCAGCCGGCGATGATCGGCCCGACGATCTTCGAGGCATTCATTGAGGCATTGTCGAGCACCATGGCTTGGAGGACCTGCGCGCGGCCGACCAGGTCGGCGGTGAACGAGCGCCGCGACGGCCAGTCAACGGCCCAGGAAAGCCCCATCACCAGCGACGCAGCGATGAGCTGCCAGACCGCCACGCGGCCAGTGAGCACGGCAAGGGTGACGCTGAGGCTCGTGACGACATTTACAACCTGCATGAGGCGCATCAGGCGCAGGCGGTCGGTGCGGTCGGCGATAACGCCGCTGAGCAGCCCCAGGGCGGGCAGTGCCAGGCTGCGACACAGGCCAACGAGCGCCACCGCCAGCGCCGAGCGGGTCAGCTCGAAGACCAGCCAGCCGGTGACGACGATCTCCATCCAGCGGGCCAGGTTCCAGCCGGTTGTGCCGGCCCACAGCGCCCGGAAGTCGGGCGAGGCCAGCGGAGCCAGCGCGCCGGGCCGTTCCCCGGTGCCACCCAGATGCATCTCAGCTCCCTCTCAGCCGCACTCGTCCGCATAGGCCTGGCGCAGGTTGGCCACGAAGCGTTCCGGGGCGGCCTGGCGCAGGCGCAGTACATCGTTGAGGTGCCGCTCCAGGTCGTCGGCCGGCGGGAACTTGCCGCCGGAGCCGGTAAGCGCCTGCCACACAGCGGCCTGGACCTCGAAGGCGCGCGCTTCAGCAGCGTAGCAGCCCTCAGGTGAACGGACATCCTCACCGGAGAAGACGTCCAGCACATGCCGGGCTTCGTGGGCCAGCAGCGCCGCCAGCGCCAGCGGCGAGGCGGTGCGATAGCGCTCGTTGACCACCACGCGGCGGCCGCGGGTGAAGAAGGCGGCTCCAAGCTGGCGAGGCAGGCTGCCGAAGGTGAGGCTGACACGATACCGGTCGAAGGCGTCGGCGAGCTCCACGTAGGCTGGCTCGCTCCTCAGGATGGCCTGTGCCCGCGCCAGGGGATCGGCCGGCAACGGCGCCGGCGGCGACTGGGGACGCAGGGCATCGGCCGGGATGAGCCCGGCTTCTTTGAGCAGGTCGCCGGCCAGCACGCGCACCACGGAGCCGGGCGCCGGCATGCCGGGCACAGTATCCAGCCAGAGTTGCAGGGCGACGCGCTGGAAGCGCTGGCTCACAAACGGTCCGAAGCGCTCCGGCAAGGACATGGGCAGGCCGTAGCGCTCGATGGCCGCGTCCTCGCTCCAGGGGCGCCCGGTGGCCGGGTCACGTAGGAAGTACGCCCGGATCTCCGGTTGAGTAAGCCAGGCCAGGCGGGCGGCGCGCGCTCGGCTGAAGTCCCCACCTGAGCCGTCGTCGGGAATAGGCCGGGGCACACCTTTCGCCTGATAGAGCCACTCGTCGAGCCCGGCTTGGTGGAGAAGTTCGAAGATGTTGGCCAGCACGGCAGCAGCCCGCTCGGGGCGCCATTGCAGGAGCGCGCCCTGGGTGGCCTGGTACACGAAGCCATCCGGTCCCACCCAGCGTCCCGACACCGGATAGCCCAGGACATCCACACCGCCCAGGCGCAGGAATTCGCTGTAGAAGGCGATCCCTCCGGTGTCCTCGAGAGCAAACCCACCGGCCTGCGTGTAGAAGCGTCCTCGCGCGATCTCGTAATCGGGCGCGTCGCTCTGTGCCTGCGCCATGGGCGGCACCGCAAGCGCGAGCAGCTGGGAGAGCACCACAAACAGATAGAAGGTGATCCAGCCGATGCGCCGGCCCGAAGGCGCGGCACCGCCTGGACCATCAGGCCATGCCGGTCGAGGGCCTGCTCCACGATGTGGTGGGGTCATCTCATGCCGGACTGCTGCCGCACACGCCACTCCTCGTACTCGCGCAGGATCTCCGGCTTCGGCGGGTAGACCAAGCTGATCGGCAGGCCCTCCTCGATCTTCATGCGCAGGAAGACCTCCCGACGCTCGGTCTCGATGCCCTCCTCAGCGACCTGCGCGGCGAGAGCCCGCGGGATGCATACCACAGCTTCATCGTCAGCCAGGATAACGTCGCCGGGGGCAACAAGCAGGCCAGCCAGTTGCACCGGTACGTCGACCTCCCAGGGCAGCATACGGGTCGTGTTCGCTCCCGGATGGCCGCGCCCGTCCCGCACAAACACCGGGTAGCGCATGGTGGCGATCACCGGGGCATCCCGTACCGTGCCATCCACGACGATACCGGCCGCGCCGCGACGGCGCACCCGTGCCGTGAGAATGTCGCCCAGCGACCCCGACTCCGTCTGGCCCATGGCGTCGATTACCAGGACGTCGCCTGGGCCGATGGATTCAATAGCCACGCGCTGAGGGTTCTGCTCACCGAGCGCCCGCAGCGCCGGCAGCAGATCCTCGCGCAGTGGCAGGTACTTCAGCGTACGGGCACGGCCAACTAGTTTCAGCCCGGGTGAGAGCGGCTGCAGCACATTTGTGGCCGGCCGCCGCAGGCCAAGCCGGTTCAGGATCGCCGTGGCCGTTGCCGTCGAAACTTCGCGTAGCTGTTCAAGGATAGTATCCGGCACGGGCGCACCGACCGTTGCCGCTTCGGTCATAGAGGCAGGCATAGACCATGCTCCTGAGTATCCATAGAGTATCCAATGTACGACCGCAAATGCGTCTTCGTTCTCGGCAGGTTGCACCAAGCGCGATCTAGCGCGCATGCACTGGTGTCTAGCATGGTAATGAACGCGGGCGGGCATGGCAAGTCCCGCGATGCGGGTGATACAGGCCATGCGGACGTGTGCTGGTCTATAATCACGGTATGAACGATCACGCGGCGAGCGCCCTCGAAGCCGACATTGCCCCTGCGGTAGAGTTTTTCCGGCGGGTGCTGCCTGAGCCGCCGGACTGGATCGTGGTGCTGGGCAGCGGGCTCGGGGAACTGGCAGATGACGTTGCTCAGGCTACGGTGGTGCCGTATCGGGAGATCCCGGGGTTCCCCCAGCCCCAGGTCGCCGGGCACGCCGGGCGCCTTGTGGCTGGCCGCATCGCCGGAGCCCGCGTCGCGGTCCTGCAGGGGCGCGCCCACTTCTACGAAGGCTACAGCATGGCCGAGATCACGCGCCCGGTGCGGGCGCTGGCGGCACTGGGAGCTCAGGCGCTGCTGGCGACCAACGCGGCCGGAGCCCTCAATCCGTCCTACCGGCCGGGCGACGTGATGATCCTGCGCGACCATATCTTCCTGCCCGGCCTGGCCGGACACAGCCCGCTGCGCGGGCCGGCACCGCCGGTAGGCCCGCGCTTCCTGCCGCTGGGTGATGCATACGACCCGGCGCTGATCCGGCTGGCGCAGGACGCAGCTGCGGCAGTGGGGCTACGCTGCCACACGGGGGTCTACGTCATGGTGGCCGGCCCAAGTTACGAGACCCCTGCGGAGGTGCGCTTCCTGCGCCTGATTGGGGGCGACGCGGTCGGCATGTCCACGATCCCGGAGGTGCTGGTGGCGCGTCAGCGGGGCCTGCGTGTGCTGGCTTATAGCCTGATCAGCAATGTGGCTCAGACCGAAGGGGCTCTGGTCTCACACGCCGAGGTGCTGGCCGCCGCGGCCGCTGCAGCGCCCCAGCTCCGCGCCATGACGCGCCTGGTGCTCGCTCGCGGACATATCCCTATCACTGCCTCTGCCTCGATCGGCGTGGAAAGTGAAGGTGTGCGCTGAACACGCTGGGGTTGCCTGGAAGAGGTAAGACGCCCCGCCCACCGGCCCCCTGGGCAGCGGTGGCTGTGGCCCTCGTGCTCGCGGCCGGGCTCCTCACCGGTCGGCTGGTATGGGGCCGCGGACATCCGGCCCAGGTGCCGGCACTCCCTGTGTCGGCGGGTCCGGCTGCTCCGAGCGCTGCCGCTCCGGCGCGCGTGCCGGGTCGTGCTGCCGAGCTGGTGCTCGAGCAGGCTACGCTCGCCCGCCTGCAGAGCAGCACGCTCCCTGAGCGGAACCTCGCGGACCTGACGCGGCGGCTGCGCTTGAGAGACCCTGCGGCAGAACAGGCCCCGCCGGCTCCGCCGCCGGCCGAGCCGCTGGGGACGCAGCGGCAATTCTGGCTCGCCGATCAGGACCGTAAGACCTACCTGAGCATCACCGCCACGCTCCGTCACGTGTCGCCCCACCTCCAGATGTTCGTCCAGAGCGATGTGCCGGCAGATGCCGCGGCCCTGGCCGCGTCGGCGCGGACTTTCGAGACGACGGTTCTCCCGGTGCTGCGCCGCTACCTTGGCGATCCATGGGCGGGCAGTGCTGAGGACGGGCCGCGCATCACGGTGCTCAACGCGCGCCTGCCCAACCGCTACATCGCCGGCTACTACTCGGAGTCAGACACCTACTCGCGCCTGGTCAACCCGTACAGCAACGAACGCGAGATGATTTACCTGAACACCGATGCGGTGCGGCCCGGCACACGCGCCTACGATGCCGTACTGGCCCACGAGTTCACTCATCTGCTGCACGGACGCCTGCAGCGTGGCCAGGAGGGCTGGTTCAGCGAGGGGCTGGCGATGCTGGGCTCCGAGATCGTCGGCTTTGACAACGCTGGCTTCCCGGCCCTATTTGCCGCCAATCCGGACACGCAGTTGAATGCCTGGTCCGATGATCCGGCGCAACGTGGACGCCACTACGGCGCGGCCTTGCGCTTTTTCCGGTATTACGTCCAGCGAGCCGGTGGCTACGCCGCACTGGCCGACTTGTTGGTGCCCGGCTTGCGAGGCGAGGCCGCCTTTGACCATGCCCTGGCCCTGCGCGGTTGGCAGAATGGCTTCGAGGAGCTCTTCCGCGACTGGGTGGTGGCGCTTTATCTTGATCCCCTTGGCGTGGCAGATCCGCGCTACCGCGCCGGAGGCGACAGTATACGCATGCGCGTGGAGGCTACGGTGGAGACGGCCCCCTACCGCCGCAGCGCCGCTCTTCCCCAGTTTGGGACGCACTACATTGAGTTGCGCCTGCCCGATGGAAGCTACCGTGTGACCTTCGCCGGGAACGAGCGGGTGAAGCTGATCGCTGCCGACCCGCCCAGCGGCCAGCACATGTACGTTGCCCGGCGCGGCGATGCCGCGAACCCGCGCATGACGCGGGTGCTCGACCTCAGCCGGGTCAATCGTGCGACGCTGCGCTTTAAGGTGTGGTATGACCTCGAGCGGGACTATGATTATGCCTATGTCACTATCTCGGATGATGGCGGTGCGACCTGGCAGACGCTGCCCGGACGCTACACGACGGATACGAACCCGAACGGAGCGAACTTGGGACACGGCTACACCGGCCGCAGCGGCGCCGCCTCCCTGCCACCATCCGCCCGTGCACGCGAGCTCCCGCCGGCCCAGTGGCTTGAGGAAGAGATCGATCTGACGCCGTTCGCCGGCAAGCAGGTGCTTCTGCGCTTCGAGGTGGTCACAGATGATGCGCTGAACCTCGAAGGCTTCGCCATCGATGACATCAGCGTGTCGGAGATTGGCTACCAGGACGATGCTGAGACCGAGCGTGGCTGGCGGTACGAAGGCTTCGTGCGCGCTGCCAATGCATTGCCCCAGCGCTTCATTGTCCAGCTCATCCGCTTGGGCAGCGGCGCAGAACCGTTTACCGTAGAGCAGCTTGATCTCGATCGTGCCCAGCAAGGGAGTTTCACGCTGGCTATTGGGAACGGGGCAGCGCGGAGCGCGGTGCTAGTGATTTCTGCGGCGACCCGCTACACGACCCAGCCCGCCGGCTATACCCTCACCGTCGAGCCGGCCATGTAAGCGACGAGCAGGTGCCGGCTGCAGGGTTTTCAGGATTTTTTCACGTTTTCCTGCTACGCTGGAGAACATGCGAGCAGGGGCGCCGAATGCATGGAATTCCTCGGGTCACCGCGGCCCGGCATGTCGGTTTCTGCTCCTCCTCATGCCCCTGCTCTGGCTTTTCCTTGGCACGGCGTGCCGGCTCCACCTCCCGCAGGAGCCCGTGAATGCCCCGGATGTGGACGCAGCGCATGCCGCCGCACCGGTAAGGGCAGCGGTGCAGGAAGCGCCCGTGCCGGAGGCGCCGGCTATATCTCCTCCGGTGGCTCCGCAGCTGGCAGTGCCGGTGCTCGTGAAGCTCACCGAGAGCGGTTGCTGCACACAGCCCTTCTTCTCCGCCGACGGGAACTATGTTTTGTACTACGACCAGCCGCCCGGCGGCCCCGGCGGTACCTGGGGGGTGGACGTACGCACCGGCCAGGTTGCCCTGTGGAGCCCTCTCTGGGGAGCGCACTCGCTCAACCGCCAGTATCTCACTATTCCCCGGCCACAGGCTCGTGTGACGGAGGTGTACCATCTGCCTTCCGGACGGAGCTGGACGTTGGCGACGACGAATACCCTGGTCTTCTCGCCGGATGGCACGCTCGTCGCATACGCCGCCACGACACCGTCTGCCCCGCCGGGCCAGCAGCCGCCGTTTCGGCTCACCAGCATCTGGATCGCCGGCGCCGACGGGCAGTATGCCCGCCAGGTACCGCTTCCCATCAACGGCTCGGTGGTCACCTGGCTGCCGGACAACCAGCGACTGATCCTGAGTGGGCGGCGCACGCAGCAAGAGGACCCGGCGCTCTGGCGCTATGACCTGCGGGATGGCTCACTTACCCTGCTCCATCGAGCGCGCCGGCTCACCGGCTTCCTGCCCTCGCCGGACGGCGCCTGGGTCGTGTATATGGCGGCATGGCAGCCGGACAGCGCTGAGAACGGCCTGTGGGTGCTCAACACGGATAGTGGGCAGCGCCGCAAGCTCGACCTGGTTGGTGGCTACCGCTGGAGCGAGGATAACCGCCTCTTTGTCATCCCGGTGCGGGCGACGGCCGAGGACAGCCACGAGGTGTGGGTGGTGGATCCGGTCACCGGCGGGCGGGTCCGGCTGACCGATCCGGCACAGACGCGCTTTCGCATCGCCAACTACGACTGGGCGCTCTCGCCGGATGGCAGCAAGATTGCCTTTGTCTCCGCCGATGACCGCTCGATCTGGCTGTTGACGTTGCCCCCGGCGGAAGCCGGCGATCCGACAGCCACGCCCCCGGTGCCCCAGTTCCCAGAGCCGCGGACCAAACCTTACCGGCTGCCCTTTGCCACGTTGCCCGGGCCGTCCACGTGGTATGTGATCCAGTGGTATGGGGTGACGACCGGCGGCTATCGGGGCCGGAACACGACCTACAGCCAGGGGCAGGGCATCCACTTTGGGATCGACCTGTCGGCGCCGTGCGGGACGCCGGTGGTCGCCACTGCGCCGGGGCGGGTGCTGGCGATCGACGGCCCGTACGGCTCGCCGCCGCACAACGTGGTCCTGCTCCTGGACGACGGCAACCAGGTAGTCTACGGCCATCTTCTCGAGCGTTCGCACTTTGTCCAGGTGGGGCAGCGCGTGCAACCGGGCGATGTGGTCGGCCTGAGCGGAGACTCCACGGGCCGCCCCACCTGCGATGGCAACCCACACCTGCATCTGGAGATCCGCAAGGGCGGCCGTGCCATCGCCACCAATCCGATCCTGTACATCGAGGGCAACTGGGACGACTACAGCCTTGGCCTCTACCCCGGCCCGCGCTTCGAACGTGATCTCGATACCCCGCGCCGCTGGCAGTTCATGGATGACCAGCCGGACATCCGCTTCGGGGGCCCCATCATCACCAACTTCGCCCGTCCCTGGCCACCGTAACATGGTGAAGGGTTGCCGACGTCGACGTGCTCCCTGATGCCGCCGCGAGAGCGGGAGGGCGCAGCACGCCCTCTGGAAGGGCGTTGTGCCGATACCGTTTGGAGGGGCACGGCATGCCGTGCCCCGACACCGGGCGGGGCACCGCGTCCGGGAGGGGCGCAGCACGCTGCGCCCCTACAATTCTGTCTACGGCATCGATGAACGATGGCCGGACCGGCACCGGTCCGCCAGGAGGGGCAGCCGATGGAGGCGCACTGTCAACAGGGACATGACCCAACGCCGGGAGGGGCGCAGCACGCTGCGCCCCTACATCCCTACAATGTGTCTACCTGTAGACACCGGCCGCACCCGGCCGTGTCCTCTAACCCGGAAATCGGACCGGCATTGGCGTACACGCCGCCAGGCGCGTACAATGACGCCGTGCTGCGTACCAAGGCAGCAGCTTGGGCAAAGCACACAGGCTATGAGCTATCCCCCACTACGCTCAGGAGCAGGACACGCGTATGGCACTGACGATCGATCTCTCCGGAAAAGTCGCCGTTGTCACCGGGGCCGGCACCGGCATCGGTGCCGGCATCGCCGAGGCTATGGCCGAGGCAGGAGCCGCGGCGGTTATTTCATATTACAGTAGCGAGCAGGGCGCTCGTGCCCTGGCAGAGAAACTCTCAGCGGCAGGGCATCAGGTGCTGGTGCACCGCTGCGACGTCTCAAAACTGGACGACATCGACGCCCTGATCCAGGCCACGGTGGACCGCTTCGGCGGCGTCGATATTATGGTAAACAACTCGGGCATTACGGATCCGCACCCGCCGCTGGAGCTGACCGAGGAAGAGTGGGATCGTACGCTTGATATTAATCTCAAAGGCTTGTTCTTCTGCTCGCAGCGAGCCGCCCGTAACATGATCGCCCGCGGCGTGGCAGGCTCGATCATTAACCTAAGCTCGGTGCACGGGCTGCGGGTGTACCCGAACTGCAGCCATTACGCGGCGAGCAAGGCCGGCATCAACCACCTCACGCGCTCGTTGGCGGTGCATTTCGCTCCCTATAAGATCCGTGTGAACGCCATTGCCCCGGGTGCAGTCGAGGTGGAGCGCTATTTCCGCACCATGCCGCATTACAACCGCGAGGAGTGGGAAAAGCGCATTCCGCTCGGGCGCGTGGGCTTCCCATCGGATATTGCTCCGCTGGCGGTCTTCCTGGCCTCAGACTATGCGAGCTGGCTCACCGGACAGGTGATCTACGTGGATGGTGGTAGCACGCTCTGAGTGAGGACCGGCCGGGGGCAGGACAATGATCCTCGATGCATTCCGTCTGAACGGGCAGGTGGCACTGGTGACCGGCGTCGGCAGCGGCATCGGCCAGGCGATCACGCTGGCGCTGGCCGAAGCCGGAGCCGACATTGTGGGGATTTATCGCTCGCATGTCGAGGAGACCCAGGTACGGGTTGAGGCGCTGGGCCGGCGTTTCGTGCCGCTGCGCGCTGACCTGGCTACCGCCGATGCCGCCGACTGCCGCGAGCTAGTAGAGCAGGCGTGCAGCGCGCTCGGCCGCCTGGACATTCTCGTGTATAACGCCGGGCAGGTCTATCGTGGTCCGGTGCTGGAGGTGCCCGAGGAGGCCTGGGAGCGCATCTTGCGTGTGAACCTGACCAGCGCGTTCTTCATGTGCCAGGCTGCGGCTCAGCACTTCTTGACCGAGGCGCATACCGAGCTCCGCCGTCGGGAAGGGCACGCCAGTCGGGGGAAGATCTTGGTCACAGCGTCGATGATGTCGTTTCAGGGAGGGGTGCGCGTGGCACCCTATACGGCGAGCAAGAGCGGGCTGGCCGGGATGGTGCGCGCCATGGCCAACGAGCTGGCGCCGCTCGGTATTCACATCAATGCTATCGCCCCAGGGTATATTCAGACGCCGCTTACCGAGGCACTGTGGCAGGACCCTGAGCGCTACCGCGCCATCCTCGAACGCATCCCGGCTGGACGCTGGGGCAAGCCAGACGACCTGAAAGGCGCGGCGGTCTTCCTGGCCTCCGCGGCCTCGGATTATTGTCACGGCACGATCCTGGCCGTGGACGGTGGCTGGCTGTGCCGCTGAGCGCGCCGTCCACGGCCCTGTGCCCTTAGGGATCGATGGCGTGGATCGGGGTAACCCGCGCCCCCGGCGGGAGAGGCACGAGGCCGGAGAGCAGCGGATCGTTGGTCTCCCGCATCCAGCGCTCCAGGCGGGCGCGCATATCCTCGAGGACGGGCCGGGAGGTTGGGTCGTCCGCCAGGTTGCGCTGCTCCAGCGGGTCTTCGGCAAGATCAAAGAGCATCTCGCGCGGGCGCGGCCGGTCAAAGGCACCGCGGGCGAGCAGCAACGTCTTGGTCGGGCCCGGATCAACGTTCGGCGGGTGCCAGAACGGCCGCGGCTCGTAGCTGCGGATGTACTTGTAGCGCTCGGTGCGCACCCCCCGCATGGGGTCATAGGCGGCATGGTAGGTGAGCTCGACGAAGAGCTGCTCGTGCAGCCGCTCGACCTCCCCGCGCACCAACGGGAGCAGGCTGGCGCCCTGCACGCCCGGCGGCACCGGCACGCCACAGAGCTCCAGCAGCGCCGGCATGATGTCGGCATTCGAGACCATGGCATCGATTATTTTGCCTCTGGTGAAGCCGCCGGGGCCGCGTGCCATGAGGGCGATCTCAATGCCGGGATCGAAGAGGGTCGCCTTCGCGCCGGGGAAAGCGATGCCGTGGTCGGTGGTGTAGAGCATGAGCGTGCGCTCGGCCAGGCCGGTGCGATCAAGTGCATCCAGGATCTGGCCGATGCTGGCATCGACGCGCCGCACCAAGACGTTCAGCGCGGCGACGTCGCGGCGGATCTCCGGCTCGTCGGGCAGGTACGGCAGCGGTTGCACGCTCTCCGGCGGATCATTGCAGGGCGGGAACGGCCGGTGGGTTTCGGAGAAGCCGGCCATGGCGAAGAAGGGTGGCCCGGCGGTGTGCGCCTGCTGCTCCAGGAAGTCAACCAGGCGTGGGGTCACGTTCAGGCAGGAGTGCGGCCGCTCGCCCTCGCCGCGGATGACGTGCTGGTAGCCGAGCTCGTGCGGGTCCGGCGCCTCGTGCTGGAACCCGAAGAGGTACGTGCGGTAGCCCGCCGAGGCGAGCAGGGCCGGCAGCAGCGGCACGCCCGGGGCGAGCCGAAAGCCGCGGTGGGTCAGCCCGATTAGGCCATGGCTGTGCGGCACACGCCCCGACAGCAAGCTGGCGCGGCTGGGGCTGCACTGCGGCGCCGTGCAAAAGGCCTGCCGGAACAGTACTCCTTCTCGGGCCAGCCGATCCAGGTTCGGCGTGGCCACCCCGCGCCCGTATGTGCCCAGGTGCCTGCCCGTGTCATGGGTGATCACGATCAGGATATTTGGCCGCTCGGCAACTGCCATGTGAGACTGCACCTCCCAGCACCATGGAGAAGCCTTGTGCTGTCACAGGGTAGCACAGGCTGCGGGCAGATGTCACCAGGCGAGCGGCTCGGCGGGGATCAGGCAGGGGAAACCAAGAGTGGCGCCGGGTTCCACGCTGCCCCGACTAGGGAGTAGTGCTCTGCCGGGGCGTGGACAGGCACCTATAGGAGTACAAGGGAAGGACAAGAGCGCAGGCGCGCTACACCTGGCCGACCGTCCGTGGTGCCAGGTCCGGGGCGTTCTCGTCCTCGAGGGCAAAGGCCGCGTGCAACGCCCGCACGGCACGCTCGACTTCTGATTCTTTGATCAGGCAGGTGATGCGGATCTCGCTCGTGGTAATGGAGATGATATTGATGTTTTGGTCGGCCAGGGTCTTGAACATCCGTCCGGCATAGCCGGGCGTAGTCTGAATGCCTGCGCCGACGATACTCACCTTGGCCAGATCGGCGTCGTAGGTGACCTCAGTTGCCCCAAGCTCGCGAGCGATCGGCTCGATCGTGCGCAGCGCCTTCCGCAGGTCGTTGCGCGATACCGTGAACGAAAGGTCCGTGACGCCGTGATGAGAGACGTTCTGTACGATCACATCCACGTTGATCGCGGCGTCGCCCAGCGGCTGAAAGAGTGCCGCAGCGATGCCCGGGCGATCGGGCACGTCGACAATCGTGATCCGTGCGACATCGGTATCGTGGGCAATACCGCGTACTTTCTTGCGGTTCTCCATGGCGTCCTCATCCTGAATGATGGTGCCGGGGTTCTCGTTGAAGCTGGAGCGCACGACCACCGGCATATGGTAGACCCCGGCCAGCTCAACGGCGCGGGGGTGCATCACGCGGGCACCCAGCTTGGCCAACTCCAGCATTTCCTCGTAGGAAATGCTGCGGAGTTTGCGCGCCTCTGGCACCACTCGTGGGTCGGCGGTAAAAATGCCGTCCACATCAGTGTAGATCTCACACCGATCGGCCTGGATACCGATCGCGACAGCGACAGCCGTGGTATCGGAGCCGCCCCGACCGAGCGTGGTGATATCGAGGTCCTCGGTGATGCCCTGGAAGCCGGCGACGATGACGATCCTGCCCCGTTCGAGCTCACGCAGGATGCGCTCGGGCTCCACGCGGGTAATGAGAGCCTTGCTGAAGGTAGCATTGGTACGGATGCCGGCCTGGAAGCCGGTGAGGGCAATGGCATCACGGCCGAGCGCGCGCAGGGCCATGGCCATGAGCGTGCAGGAGACGATCTCGCCGGTCGACAGCAGCAGATCGAGCTCGCGCTCGGAGGGCTCATCGGTGATCTGGCGGGCCAGCGCGATCAATTCGTCGGTCGTATCCCCCATAGCGGAGACCACAGCGACGACGCGATGGCCCTGGTCAGCAGTTGCGGCGATACGGCGGGCCACGGCCTTGATGCGCTCGGCGCTGCCCACAGAGGTCCCGCCGTATTTCTGGACGATTAATGCCACAGACGCACCACTCGTTGTGCCGTATTCGTCACTCGTTCATCGCTTGTCCCGCCATCCGGCCGGGAGTGAGCGCCCGTCGCCGGCGGCAGGTGCACAGGAATGCCCCGATACAACCTGTATCGGGCAGATACAAGAAGACCTCCTGTCAGAGAGCAGGAGGTCTCAGCACGTCACTCCAGACCCCAGCCGGAGAGCGGATACCTGGAGGCGACGGGCGGATTCGAACCGCCGGTTGGGGTTTTGCAGACCCCTGCCTTGCCACTTGGCCACGTCGCCGCAGCCTGCCGATAAGAAAGGCCGCCTCGATCAGCGGCCTCGGCGGGAGCGGAAGACGAGATTCGAACTCGCGACCTTCTCCTTGGCAAGGAGACGCGCTACCACTGCGCCACTTCCGCACACGGCACGCTAGACGGATCCTCCGCCAGCACACCGAATTCTAGCACCGCTGCGGCGGGGGTGTCAAGCCGTTAGATGAGCGCCGGGCTGAGCCGGCCGGTGCCCTCAGCGCGTCCAGCTGCGCAGGCGTATTTACCCACACAACGCCAGGTACACCTTCCGAATGGCTGTGACAACGTCTGCGATGTCCTGGTCGGTGTACAGGGGGTTCACCCCGACAACAACGGTGCGCGCCAGCAGGTCCTCGCTGCGGGGGCACATTCCCATGGCGTACTCGATGCGGGGCCCGCGCGCCAGGTAGAGCGGATCGGTGAAGGGCCGTCCGGTGGATGAAATGGTGCGCTGGTGCAGGATAGCGGGGTTGGCATACACCGGCCGGCCGCGGTACACCTTGCGCGCCGGCACGCCCTCGGCACTGATCGCCTGAGCTACGCGTGTGGCGAGGTCACCGTCTGGCAGCATGAAGCCAACAGCTCCCGGCACCTCACCCTCGGGATCAGGCACCGAGCGGAGCACAATGCCGGGCAGATCGCGGATGCCGGCCAGGATGGCGTCGCGCACGCGCCGGCAACCCGCCACGATCTCAGGCAGCCGGCGGAGCTGCACTCCCAGGATCGCCCCGGCGATCTCGCCCATGCGCAGGTTCTCGCCCAGGATCGGCTCCCCCGGGCGCTCGCGCTCGCCCCCGGAGCCGAGGGTGAACTGCCCGCCCTGATCCTGGTACATGCAGGCGCGCTGAAAGAGGATCTCGTCGTTGGTGATCACCGCGCCACCCTCTCCGGCGGTGATGTTCTTCTCAAGCTGGAAGCTGAACGCGCCTGCGTCGCCCCACAGTCCGACCGAGCGCCCATGATAGCTTGCCCCGCACGCCTGGGCACAGTCCTCCAGCACCTTCAGCCCGTGCTGCCGGGCCACCGCGCAGATCCGATCCATGGCGCAGGCCGCGCCCATCAGGTGTACCGGCATGATCGCCTTCGTGCGTGGCCCGATGCGCGTCTCTAGGTCCTGCGGATCCAGCGTAAAGCTTGCATCGACCTCGGCAAACACCGGCACCGCCCCCTGGGCGACGACGGCGTTCACGCTGGCAATGAAAGTGACGGCGGGAACGATCACCTCATCGCCCGGGCCGACGTCCAGCGCAGCCAGTCCGGTGCGCAGCGCTGCCGTGCCCGAGGATACCGCCACACAGTAGCGGGCTCCCAGGAAGGTAGCGAACGCCTGCTCGAACTGTGCGACCTTCCGCAACAGGTTAGGTCCGTAGTACCGAAAGAGCGAGCGGGCCTCGAGCACCTCCAGGACTGCCTGTTTCTCCTCCTCACCGATCAGCGCGGCGCCGCGGTACTGCGGCAGCGGCGCCGTGCGTACCGGCGGTCCGCCATCGATGGCGAGCTTGTGCGCTGCAGTAACCATTGTCGCGCTCCTTCAGAGCCGGATGCCTCGGCTCTTCTTTCTGCCGACACGCCTGGCTTGCCGCGCCGGGGCTCCCGGCCGACGCCACGAAGCAGGCGCCCCCCCATTATTGGGGACGCCACAGAGGGGTGCAAGCGGCACCAGGCAGCGACGTGCAGCATGGTCCCTGTCATATGGTAGTATGCAGAAGCACAGCAGGCCGTACCTGCGCGATGTGCTGAGGCCAGAGGACTATCACGCCCGCATCGCAGATGCTTGACTTGTCGTTTTCGCAGCGGGCGCGCGCCGTCGCGTGGGAGCTGCCCCGCCGACTGCTCGCCCGCAAATTTGCCCGTGATGTGCTGGTGCTGCAGGCCGGCACGCTGGTGCGCCTTGCCCTGGTGATGGGCAGCACGGCGCTGCTGGCGCGCGTGCTCGGGCCGGAGGGCCTAGGCCGCTACAACCTGGTGCTGGCCTTCTTCACTACCATCAACCTCTTCGGGAACCTCAGTGTCGGACAGGCCGTGCTCACCCGCCTGGCCGCTGCCCGTGCCGCCGGCGATCGGGAGGAGATGCTGGCCTTAATGGCCTACTACATCAAAATGTCCCTCCTGGTCGGTGCAGTGCTGACGGGCGGGGCGTGGCTGCTGGCACCGGAGCTGGCGCAGCGGCTGGGCTATGACGCCGAGGTGGGGCGCCTGGCGCGCCTGCTCTTCCTGGTCACCCCGTGCGGTATGCTCTACGGACTGGCTACCACGGTGGCGCAGAGCGCCCGTGATATGAAGGGCCTGGCCCTGCTGGAGACGCTCTCCGTGCTCTTCGGTGCAGTCTGTATGGTCGCGGGCGCGTGGCTGGCCGGGCTGGGCGGGGTGATTGCCGGCTCTATGGCCGGCACTGCGCTCTCAGCCCTGGCCGGCTGGCTGCACTATCGCCTGGCGGCCAGGCCGGCTGGCTACCCGCCCGAGCATGCGGTGGCGTGGCTGGTTCCCCGAGTGCCGCTGCGGCGATTCCTGCGCTTCTCCGCCCTGGTGACCCTGGACAAGAACATGGCCACTATGTTCTCACAGACGCCGACGCTCTTCCTCGGCCGGCTGGCCGGAGATGCGGAGACTGCCTTCTTCGGCGTCGCCGCAAACGTCTTCCGGCTGCCCGAGTTGATTCAGGCGTCGATCGCCCGCAACCTGATGGTCAAGCTCTCCGAGCAGCAGGGCCGCGGGGAGATCGCCGCCCTGCGACGCACCTTCTGGCTGGTGACCTTCGGCGCCGGAGCGATCTCCATCGTGACAACGGCCGCGTTTGTGCTCGTGGCGCCCTGGCTGGTGGAGTGGCTGTACGGCCGCGAGTTCCGAGCGGCCCTGCCAGCCGTCTATATGTATGCCGGCCACATGGCTGTGCTGGGCTTCGCTACCGGCATCAGCTCGATCTTTCAGATCCAGGATCGCGTGGGGGTGAACATCCTGATCAAGCTGGGGCTGTACCTGTTTGTCGTGCCGCTCGGCTGGTGGCTGGTAGCCACCTATCGCAGCGCCGGGGCGGCGGCGTACGTCTGGGCGGCCGACCTGAGCTATATCCCCTATGCCCTGGTGCTACTGTCGGACTGGTTCTGGCGCGCGCCGCGGTCGCGGCGGGTCTCGCACGGGTAAGCACGGGGAATGCCATGCGTGTGCTGGTCTTGAACGATACGTATCCACCGCATAACCAGGGAGGCGCCGGCGTAGTGGCGTACCGGCTCTCACGGGAGCTGGTGCGCCGCGGCCACCAGGTGCGCGTGCTCACGACCGTGACCGAGCGCTGCCACGCCGGTCTGGCCGTCGAGGAGGGCGTCGAAGTACACCGCATCGTTGCCTCGTTCCCCGACCGATACGCGGTCTACCTGGGACTGTGGTATCCCCCGGCCGCGGCGGCGGTGCGTCATGCGGCGCAGCAGTTCCGGCCCGACATCGTGCACGCGCACAACGTGCACAGCCGGCTGTCGTTCCATAGCCTGCAGGCGGCCCGCACGACCGGCGCGCCGGTCGTGCAGACGGTGCACGACTATCTCTTTTTCTGTCCGAGCCGCTTCACCTGTTCAGGCGGGCGCGTGGACTACTGCGCTGTGCCGCGCACCTGCCCGAAGTGCCGGCGCCTCTACTGGAGGAACCCCCTGCGCACCCGTATTATTCGGTGGTATGTGCGGCGGAACGTGGCTCGCCTGCTAGCGATCAGCCACGCCCAGCGCACGCTGCTACACTACAACGGCTTCGGCGGCGCGACGGTGGTTTACAACGGCGTCGATCCGGCCGAGTGCACCATCTCCCCCGAGCAGATCGCCGCCTTTCGTCGGGCGCACGCCCTGGAGGGTCGGCCGGTGGTGCTGTTCGGCGGGCGGATCAGCATTGCCAAGGGGGGCGACCAGATGATCGAGATCATGCGGCTGGTGCGCGCCCGCACTGCGAACGCGGTGCTGCTGGCCGTGGGCGATAACCAGCATTACCTGCCGCAGTGGCGGCGCGCCCTGGAGGCAGCCGGCCTGGCTGAAAGCACCCGTCTTCTTGGCTGGATCAGCGGGGAGACACTGCGGGCAGCGTACGGCGCCTGCGACGTATGTGTCACACCCTCGATCTATCCCGACCCCTTCAATCTGATCAACATTGAGGCGATGGCATTCGGCAAGCCGGTGGTGGGCACCTGCTTCGGCGGGACGCCGGAGATCGTGGTTGACGGCGAGACCGGCTACATCGCCAATCCGCTCGATCCCGAGGGCTATGCCGAGCGGCTAGTACGGTTGCTGGAGGACCCGGCGCTGCGGGCGCGCTTGGGCGAGGCGGGGCGCCGCCGTGTCGAGGAGCGCTTCTCACTGGCGCGGCAGGCTGAGGAGGTGGAACAAGTCTACCGTTCCGTGCTGAGCTCGCACACGGACCGGTAGCCCGGTAGGGGCACGGCATGCTGTACCCGTAGGTCTGTAGGGGCGCACGGCCGTGCGCCCCTACACCTACACCCGACCTGGGCATCTGGCCTGGCCTTATTCGGCACCGTGGTCTGCCCTACCCGTCGGGGCACGGCGTGCTGTGCCCCTATGGGCTCTTGTCTAGCAGGCAAGCGGGCTCATGCGTTGGGCAGGGCGCGCAGGGCAGCAAGCGCGTCGTCGAACGTCTTCACCGGGATGACCGTGATGCGCCGCGCCGCCTTGCGCGCTTCTTCATAGTTCTCGGCCGGGACCAGGAAGTAGGCAGCGCCCTTGTGCTCCGCGCCATACACTTTCTGCGCGACGCTGCCGACACCTTCGATCTTGCCATCAAGCGTCAGGGCGCCTGTGCCGGCGATGCTCTGGCCGTGAGTGATGTCTTCGGGCACCAGCGCATCGTAGATTGCCAGCGCAAACATCAACCCAGCCGACGGCCCTCCCAGCTCGCGGGTGGTGATCTGCGCAGACACCGGCAGCGCACTGGGATTCACCTGGGTCATGACCGACACGCCAAGGAAGGCGCGGCCGCTGTCGTCGGGTGCGGCGCCGACGGTCACCATCAGGTTGGTGTACTCGCCTGAGCGCAGGACAGAGAGGTGGATGGTCTCGCCGGGACGGCGGCTGCGCACCGCCTGCGCCAGCTCACTTGCGGTCGAGACCGGCTGTCCCTCGAGCGCCGTAATGATATCTCCCGGCTGGAGGACCCCCTCAGCGGCGGTGCCCGTGCGCACCTGCTCCACGCGAGCACCTTGAAGCGCCGGCTGCACATCGTATCCGGCGGCACGCAGTGCCACGACGAGCGCCGTGCTTTTACTTTCGCTCATCATGGTATCAAGCACGGCGCGGTATTCGCGCTCGGACATATTGGGCGGGCGTGCCTGCTCGCGCGGCACCAGCGCGGCATCGGGGTTCAGCTTGCCCAGGAGCCACAAGGTCGCGCTGGCGGGAATAGTGCGCACGCTGGTCAGGTAGAGGTGTCCCCGAGAGGGGTATTTGCCCTGGGAGGATGACACGGTCACCAGGGCCGTCGTATCGAGGACGCTGCCGGGCGTCACCAGGACAAAGGGGGTCGGCACAAGCGCGCCAATACCGGCGAGCGCGGCCAGCAGCAGGATGGTCACCAGCGCAGCGAGAACGCCGCGCCCGAGCTCATCACGCCGGCCGGAGCGCCCGTGTTTCAATAGGTTCCGGGGGACTGCAGGAGCCATCGGGCCAGCATGGGGCACTAGAGGAGGCGTGCTTACCTCCTCGCTTCATTGTATCACGCTCTCATTCCCTGGACGGTGGAGTGCGCCCGGCTAAGAAACGGCCGCCGTGCCGCCCAGGACATCTCGGCGTCGCTCATGGCAGCGGCTCCCCGGCGGGCCGGGCGCCGGCCTGCTCCTCGGCCACAAAGTCGCCGCTCTTGCCGCCGCGCTTCTCGATCAGACGGATGTTGCCGATGCGCATGGTCTTATCCACCGCCTTGCACATGTCATAGATCGTCAGCGCGGCCACCGCCACCGCCGTCAGCGCCTCCATTTCGACGCCGGTCTTCCCGACCGTTGTAACAGTCGCAGTGATCACGATGGCGTGGCGGTCCTCATCGAACTCAAAGCGCACCGCCGCCCCGGTCAAGGGCAACGGATGGCACATCGGGATCAGCTCCCAGGTGCGCTTGGCCGCCATGATGCCGGCGACCTGCGCCACGCCGAGCACGTCGCCCTTGGCCAGCCCGGGCGTGCCATCCGCACCGGCGGCCGAGGTCCCCTCAGCCTGGGCACGCACCAGCGCAAAGGTGTGGGGCTGCAGGAGAATCTCGCCGCGCGCCACTGCCTGCCGCACCGTATCGGGCTTCTCCGTAACCTCGACCATGCGTGCGCGGCCGGACGGATCAAAGTGGGTGAACCCAGACGTAGCGTTCTGTGACACAGGAACTGCTCCGCGGCCCGGCGGCTATGCACTGCTCCGGCGCAGGAACTCCGCGATCTGGTCGTCGATGGCGCGGCATCCCTCGCGCGCCGGCACCTTGCCGTCGTAAATATTATTCAGCTGGACGCCGTACACTTGATTGTACGTCTCGAGCATGAACGGCGCCTTAGGCAGGGCACGCAGCACGTCCAGCATATTCACCAGCACTCTGCGATTCGCCGGCGGCGTCTGGAGCTGCATGTACTCCGTCGCCGCCAGCCCCTTGTGGGGCGGCAGCGCCCACTGCGCCCGGGTGTACGGTCGCAGGCCATCGGGGCTCACCTGGTAGCGCAGCAGGTGCCAGGCCTCGTCCACCTGCTTGCTGCCGCTGGCAATGCCCTGCCCGGCCGAGCCGGCAAAGTTGATCAGCCCCCGCGGGCCGCGCGGCAGTGGAGCAGCGTCCCACTCGAACGCCTGGATCGCCGCCAGCATGCCCGGCACACCAGACACCGTGCTCACGTACATGGCCGCGATCCCGTTAAAGAAGGCGTTCCCCGACGGCAGCGGATCGTCCGGAGTCGGGGCGACGCGATGGCGCAGGGCCCAGTTCGCCCGCCACTCCACCGCCTCTACCACCGGTGGCGTAGCCATCGTGCTGCGCCTGGGGTCCTGCTCGTCATCGAAGATTTGCCCGCCATTCATCCAGATGTAGGGCATCGTATTGTTCAAGTCTGTCCGTACCGGCCACACGCCCCACACCTCGACCTCGCCGCCGCGTCTGGCCGTCAGTCGCTGCGCGGTATCGAGAAACTGCTCCCAGGTCCAGGTGTCGGCCGGGAATGGCACACCGGCGCGCTGGAAGAGCTGCTTGTTGTAAAACACCACGCCGAAGTTCACGATCTCCGGCAGGGCGTATTGCTTGCCCTTATAGGCGAAGGCATCCAGCGCCGCCGGCGCGTAGTCGCCCGACGGGAACCGCTCCTTTGCCATCAGGCTGTTGAGCTCCAGGTAGAGGTTACGCAGGGCCAGGTTGGGCACCCAGATGGGGCTGGACATGAACAGGTCGAGCTGGCTTCCGCCGGCGATCATCACCTGCACTTTATCGAAGTGCTCGTTCAGGCCGCCGGTATTGTGGATCCGTTCAATGGTCACGTGCGGATTCAGTTGCTGGTAGGCCGTCATCGCCTGCTCGCGCACGCGCACCTGCTCGTCGCTGCCCCAGTACGCCCACACCAGCGTCACCGGCCGGCGCGCGGCCGGCTGCTGCCGCTCGCCCATGCGGCAGGCCGCGAGTGCCCCGGCAGCGATCATTCCCAGCCCGCCCATGAGCTGCCGGCGCGTGACAGCCGCACCGCGCCTTGCCTTCTCGATCGTCGCGTTCCCCACCGTGCACATCGCTTGCCTCCGGTTATTCTAGCCCGGCGCCGGCTTGGACCGTCCGGGCGAACGGCCCTGGTACGGATCAGCGCGCTGCCTAGCGCATCAGCTCCTCGGCCCGCGCTTTCCATTTGTAATAGTTTGGCGAGAGCATCAGCGCGCCCTCCGGCTGCGGGACCAGCTCATCGCCGCGGCCGCGTGGATCACCCCGGCGGCTGTTGATCCGAGCAAGCTGCACCCGCCAGTAGCGAATACGCTCCTGATAATAGCCCGGATCATTTGACAGGTCGTGCAGCTCCTGGGGGTCATGCACCAGATCGAAGAACTGCTCCCGGCCGGTGTGATGGAACCAGATGTATTTCTCGCGGCCGTCGGTAATATACTGCATCCCCCATTCTTTGCCGTAGCAGACCGTATGCTCACCTTGGATGAACTCGCGCCAGCCCTCGATCTGGCCACGGACCAGGCGCAGCACGCTCATGCCATCCACCGACGGCGGGATCTCTACCCCGGCGGCGTCGAGCAGCGTGGGCATCACATCGCGCAGCTCCACCGGCTGATCGAACACCTGCCCGCGGGGGAGGTCCCAGTGCTCGGGGTAGGCGATAATGAAGGGCACTCGCGCCGATCCCTCGTAGGCGACGGTCTTGCGCCAGTGGTAATGATCGCCCAGCATGTCCCCGTGGTCGGACGTGAAGAGGATGAACGTATTGCGATACTCTGCCGGGTCCCAGCGTTGTAGCTCGTAGAGCACGCGGCCGATCTGGTGATCGATAAACGTGATGCTGCCATAATAGGCCGCGCGAGCACGGCGCACCTCGGTATCCGAGCGATGGGTGCGGGCCGCGTTCACATCGGGGTCGAGGCGGTCGAACTGTCGCGCCCAGTCACCGATGGGTGGCATCGGAATGTTCGGGTTATTGATGTACATGTCGTAGTAGACCTGCGGCGGGTCGTATGGCGAGTGCGGGCGCGCGAAGGAGAGCCACAGGAAGAAGGGTTTGGTGGGATCGCGCTTTTGAATGAACTTGATCGCCTCGGTGGCGGTCCACCAGGTGGGATGCAGATGCTCCGGCAGGTGGCTGGGGCGAGCCATCCAGCTGTTCCAGTCGATGCTGTGGTCGCGCGTACCGTACGGGCCGGTCTTGTGTTCCTCAAACCACTCGTCGTAGTCGCTCACGAACTTGCCGTAGCGCCGCCCTTCCTCGTCCAGCACCATGTGGTGGAAGCCATAGAGCCGGCGCTGCGGGAAGAAGTGCATCTTCCCCACGGCATACGTATGGTAGCCGGCTTTGGCCAGCTCGCCCGGCAGCGTGGCCGGGAACTCCAGCGCATCGCTGCCGGTCATAGTCAGGCGGCCGTGGTTCCACTGGTCCATGCCGGTAAGGATCGCCGCGCGCGAAGGCGTGCAGGAGGGCACCGCGGCGTAGGCGCGGCGAAAGCGCGCCCCACGGGAGGCCAGCTGGTCCAGGTAGGGTGTCTCCAGCACCGGGTGACCGTCGCAGCCCAGGCAATCCCCGCGCTGTTGATCGGTGGTGATGAGCAGGATATTCGGACGCCGCGAGGCCATTGTCTTGCACCTCCCACCCAGAGCCTGCTTCGCCGCACGGCTCCTTAGGCCTTAGCAGGACTTAGAGCAGGATTTGGAGTTAGGACTGAGAGCGCTTGGCGGGCTCAGGAACGCTCGGGCGGTAAGGAGCCGTGCGGTGTAGTCGAAGTGTAGCGGCGTCGATCCGGCAGGTCAACCGGGGCGCACCGGTGCTGTGCCGGCCGGGCCTTGCACAGAACGTGCCTTCTATGCAAGCATGGAAGTGTGCGAACCGGCGTTGGTCGGCAGGCACAGCAGCGCTCCTATGCCGAATGACAGCTCAATGACAGTAGTTAGCATGAAGACAGGAGGAAGACCGATGGTTGCGCGCGAAGACGAAGGGACCCCTGTGGTCAAGCCCTTCGCCAAGGAAGCGGCGACGCTGATCAGCCCGGAGATGAATGCGGCACTGAACGAGCAAATCGGCCGCGAGTTCGGCGCGTCGCTGCAGTACGTGCAGATTGCCTCGTACTTTGATAGCGAAGGCCTGCCCGAGCTGGCGCGGTACTTCTACCGGCAGGCCGAGGAAGAGCGTGGCCATGCCATGCGCCTGGTGAGGTACATTGTCGATGCCAACGGGCAGGTGCGCGTGCCGGCCGTGCCGGCCCCGCGCCAGGAGTTCGCTTCAGTGGAGGAGGCGGTAGGGCTTTCGCTCGAGCACGAGCTCCGGGTCACCGACCAGATCAATAACCTGATGGACCTGGCGATCCAGCAGAACGATCACATCACGCGAAACTTCCTGGAGTGGTTCGTGCGCGAGCAGCTCGAGGAAGTTGCCAGCATGGACACGTTGCTCCGGATGGTGCGCCGTGCCGGCGAGCCCGGCCTGCTGTGGATCGAGAACTACCTGGCGCGCCGCGGTCACGGCGCCCTGGCGGAGCCCGAGGAAGCCCCGGCCGGGGAGGAAGCCGAGGCAGGCGAATAGACTGGCAAGGATAGGCTACCGGACGGCGCGCGGGGGCACCGCGGCGCCCGGCCTTCAGGCCGCCGTGGTCTGTCCCGCCCGCCGTCACCCGGCCTTGCTCGGTCATCTGGGAGGGGCGCAGCGCAGCTGCGCCCCTCCCGCGATGTGTGAATGGGAACATGCCGTCCGTACCCGTCGGGGCACAGCGGAGGGGCGCAGCGCAGCTGCGCCCCTCCCACGCAGGAATGTACGGACGCGGCGTCGGGGCATGCCGTCGGGACACGGCATGCCGTGCCCCTACCCCTATGTCGTGCTATACTGCGAGCGAACCATCAAGGAGCCAGAGACAGCATGCAACCGGACGAATTGAAGCGCTATCTGCGCGGGGTGCTGGCGTTTCCGATCACCCCGTTCAAGGATGATCTCTCGGTCGACTACGATGCCCTGCAGCGCAACATCGAGTTCATGCTGGCCCGCGGCATCCGCGCCATCGCGGTCTGCGGCGGCACAGGTGAGCTCTACTCGCTCGATCAGAACGAGATCACGGCCTGCTACCGCGCCGCCGTCGAGGTGGCCCGCGGCCGCGCTGCGGTCGTAGCCGGAGTGGGCTTCAACGGCCGCATCGGCGCCGCGCTGGCCGAGGCGGCGGAGCAGGCCGGCGCGGACGGTATCCTGGTGCTGCCGGCGTACTACGGCCGCGCCGAGGACGAGGGGTTTGTAGCCTACTACCGCCAGATCGCCCAGGCGACTGGCCTCGGCGTGCTGCCGTACGCCCGCGATGCGGCGCTGCTGTCGCCGAACGTGGTGGCGCGCCTAGCCGAGGTGCCCAATATCGTGGCCTTCAAAGACGGCCAGGGAGACCTCCGCCTGTTCACGCGCATTCGCAACCATGTGGAGAGCCTAGCGCCCGGCCGGCTGGTCTGGATGGCCGGGGTAGGCGACGACGCCGTCGACGCCTACTTCGCCGCCGGGGCGGAGGGTTTCACCTCCAGCATCGCCAACTTCATGCCCGCTGTGGCCCTGGAGCTCTACGAGGCGGCCAGCAGCGGCGACTTCGCCCGCGTGCGCCGCCTCATCGCCGAGCGGGTGCTGGCCTTCTACAACCTGCGTATCCGCCGCCGCGGCTACGAGGTGGCGGTGGTCAAGGCGGCCATGGACCTGGCCGGCCTGCGCGGCGGGCGGGTGCGTCCGCCCCTGGTGGACCTGAGCGCCGACGAGCGGGAGATGCTGCGTGGCATCATGGAGCGCGCTGGCGCCCTGGCCGCTGCCCGCTGAGGGGCACCTGCCTCGTACGTACTTCCAGAGCCTGCCGGGTGGTCACAGCCGGCAGGCTCTGCGCTCTTCCCGGCCCTCCCTGCGCCTACCCGTCGCACTCTGTCGGCCTGCGGGGAAGTGCTCCATGGGCGGCACACGCATCGAGTACGACCGGTCCGGTGCGTCGATACCTACAGCTATTGTCTTCTGCAGCACGCGACCGTATACTCAGGGCACCTGCATTGCCGCCGTCCGGGACGGTGCCGGCGCTATCGCCGGCGGAGGACAGACCATGCGCACCATCTTCGAGACCTGCGAGCCACGCCGCGAAGTGCGCGAGGGCGAACTCAAAGAAGAAATTTTTGCCGCGCGCCTAAAGGATGTACTCGACGGCACAGCCGAGCCGGTCTACCAGGACCCGGCGATCTTCTTCGAGAATACTTATCCCACCGAGGGGCTGAAGAGCCTGCTGGCCGAGGCGCTCGGCCGCCTGACCGGTCTCCAGCCGACCAACAACCCGATCATCCGGCTGGAGACGGCTTTCGGCGGCGGCAAGACCCATAACCTGATCGCGCTCTACCACGCCGCCCGCGGGGCCGCCGTGCCGCCCAGCCTCGTTGACCCCAGGCTGGTCCCACCGCCGGAAAGCATCGTGATTGCCGGAATAGTCGGCTCGGATCTCGATCCCTCGCACGGTATCCGCCATGCCGATGTGACAACTTATACGCTCTGGGGCGAGCTTGCTTACCAGCTCGGCGGCAGCGCGGGCTATGCGCTGGTGGCTGAGAGCGACCGGCAGTCGAAGGCGGCGCCGGGCACCGGCGTGTGGGAGCGCATCATCGGCGAACGGCCGGCGCTAATCATGCTAGACGAGATCGCTCGCCACCTGCGCAGCGCCAAGGCGATCCCCACCGGCACCGGCAGGAGCGACCTGGCCGAACAGACCGTGGCCTTCCTGATGTCCCTGCTGGAGTTCGCCGCGAGCAGGGAGCGCGTGGTGGTCGTGCTCACCCTCGCCGATACCGCCGATGCCTTCGGGCGAGAGACCGAGGAACTGCGCCAGGAGCTGGCCGAGGCGCGGCGCATCACTGCCCGCCAGGAGCGGGTGATCTCCTCGGCCAGCGAGGCGGAGATCTCGGCTATCGTCACCCACCGCCTCTTCCGTCGTATCGACCGTACTGCGGCGCGGGAGGTGGCAGACGCCTACCACGCTTACTTCACCCGCCTGCTCGATCAGGGCGCTGACCTCCCCCAGCGGGCCGGCCGTGCGGAGTACGCCGCCGAGATCGCGGCCGATTATCCCTTCCATCCCGAGCTGCTGACCACACTTAACCGCAAGACCTCGACCATCCCGAACTTCCAGCGGACGCGCGGAGCGCTGCGCCTCCTTGCCCTGGTGGTGCGCCGGCTGTGGGAACAGCGCCCGGCAGACTGCACCCTGATCCACCCGCACCACCTCGACCTGAGCGTGGACCAGATCGCGGCCGATCTGACCAGTCGCCTGGACCGCCCGGCTTTCAAGCAGGTCATCGAGGCAGATATCGTCAGCCCGCGGGCCGGTTCCACGGCACATGCCCAGCAGATCGACGCCGGCTGGGTCGACGCGGGCAAGCCGCCCTATGCCCGCCGCGCCGCTACCACGATCTTCCTGCACAGCCTCACCCAGGGCGTAGCCTCGGGAGTGGACCCGGCGGACCTGCTGCTGGCCGTGCTCCAGCCAGGCGACGACCCCGCCCTCGTCGCCAAGGCGCTTGATCGCCTTGTGGATACCTGCTGGTTTCTCGACTACGACGGCCACCGGTACCGCTTCAAGACCGAACCGTCGCTCAATAAGATCGTTGCCGAAGAGGTCGCGCTGGTCGGCAAGACCCGGGCCAAGGCCGAGCTCGACCAGCGCATCCGCCAGATCTGGAAGAAAGGCATCTTCCAGCCCGTGTTCTTCCCCGGCGAGGCAAGCGAGGTGGACGACGACGCCGGGTTGCCCAAACTGGTGATTGCGCACTACGATGCCGCTACGGCCACGGCGGCGGATCCCTCGCCCCCGGCACTGCTGCGCAGGTTGTTCGACCATGCCGGCTCAGCCGAGGGCTACCGTGTCTATAAGAACAACCTGGTATTCCTGGTAGCGGACCAGGAGCAGGTAGGCCACATGGTCGAGGTGGCCCAGAAGCATCTGGCGATCGGGCGCATCGTCGGGGACACCGCACGGATGGCCGAGTTCACTGAGGAGCAGCGCAAGAAGCTCAAGCAGATGCTGGAAGCCTCGGAGCTTGAGGTCCGCGTGGCCATCACCAAGGCCTACCGGTATCTGTATTACCCCAGCAGCGATGCGGCGCCGAGCTACCTGGCCCGCGAGACGCTGCCGGCCCAGGAGCAGGGCAACGTCAACGCAGATCAGTCGGCTACCGTCCTGCGCGTGCTGCGCCAGCTCAAGAAAGTGCTTACCGCTGAAGACGCCCCGCTGGCTGCGGCGTACCTGAAAGCAAAGGCCTGGGACGCCGGCCAGACCCAGATGAGTACCGAGGACCTGCGGCGGGCATTCGCCAAGCGCCTGGGCCTGTGCGTCCTGCTGGACCCCAACCAGCTCAAGCGCACCATTCGCGACGGGGTCAAACAGGGTGTCTGGATCTACTACGATCCTCACGAGCAGGCCGGCTACGGACCGGCGTCGCCCGCGCCCCTGGTGCAGCTCAGCGAGGATGTGCTCTTGTACACGCCTGAGGAGGCCAGACGGCTGGGCATCCCCATCAAGGGCGAGCAGCCTGCACCATCGTCTGAACAGGAGCCTGGACCGCAGACTTGCCCGGTGTGCGGCAACCCCGTGCAGGCCTGCACGTGCTCGATCGATGATGGCGGGCCGGAACCCGGCCCGTCGCCGATCGTCCTCCGCGCAGAAGGGGTGCCTGCCCAGGCGTTCCAGGCCCTCGTGGATCAGTGCCAGGACCGCCGGGTGACGGCGATCACGCGGCTGATTATTCGAACCCAGGGCAGCGGCCGGGCCGCCGCGACGGATGCGCGGGCGCTGGGGCTGGCCATTCCCCAGCTCGGCAAAGGGCTGCTGCGCATCGAGCAGACGATGGACGCCGAGTTCGGCTCGGACGAGCAGTTCACCCTTCACTTTGACGGCAGCTGGGAGCGCTACAAGCGGGTGAAGACGCTGACCGATGCCTTTGGCCAGGAGGCAGCCAAGGTGATGGTGAAAACCACGGTGAGGCTCGACTTTCCCGATGGCCTGGAAGTCGCGGGCGACCAGTTCCAGGCGATGCAGGAGGTCCTGTCGGCGCTGAACCTGGGCAGGCTGATGCTCGAAGCCGAGCCGGCCTCCACGGCCGTCTCTGGCCGGGCGGGCGGGCCCCTGTAGGTGAGGAGATGACCAAGGCAAGCCACGAAGCCGCAGCGGGCACCCCCTGTCCCTTTGAACTGCGTGTGCTGCCCGATGGCGAGCGCGCCTACCGGCTGGCGCTGTGGCAGCGCGCCGTGGCCGCCAACGGCAGTCCCGCGGCAGCAGCACGTCATCTGGTCACCCTCGGCGGCGTGCCGCTCCAGGTCGGGCTGGACCAGGTCCTGGACACCCTCAAGCGCGAGGGGTATCGTCCCGGCGTGCTCCATCCTGGCCGGCGGGAGCCGCTGGCGCTCTCCGAGGAGGCCGGGGTGCGCCTGGGCCTGCTCTTCTTCGCCCTCAAGCCGCTGGCCCGGGTGCGCCGCATGGAGCAGATCGCGGCCGGGCTGCGCGCCATGCCCAGCGAGGAGGCCTACTACTGGTTCAGCAAGTGCGCCGACGTCCGTCACGGCCGGCGCGCCCAGCACGCCTTACGGCTGCTGCTCGCCCCCGAGCGATAGGGTGGTCGCCTGATGCATATCATGTACGTTGATGAGTCTGGAGATCCGGGGTTGCCGCGTATGGGGAGGAGGGGGAAAGGAACCAACTTTTTCGTTCTGCTCGGGTTAATTGTGGCCTATCGGGATGTTCAGAAAATTGCTAAAGCGCTCGATGACATCTGGCAGTCATACCCGCCTCTCTCCCCTGCTAGTCGGCGTGAGCTGAAGCGGCGGCTGCTTTTTAGAGGTGATGCGCCTTTTGATCGCATGACTGAGGCGGAACGCCAACAGCTGGATAATGATATCTTCAGCCTTCTTTGTAAACCACCAGGGTCGGTGACTCTGATCGCGGTTGTTGTGGACAAAACCCGACATGCCGGCCGGTATCAGGTTCCAAGACGGCCGGACCTATTTCCAGCATCTATTGGATCGGAACCCGAAATCGGGGAACATTGAGGGTTGGGGATTGAAACTTTGGCCATAAAAAAACGGCCGGCCCAGGTCACTGGCCTGGCCGGATGGTATAGTCCATCCGGGGGTCGACGGCCCAGCCGGTCTAGATGTACCAACCCCAGCTTAGCACACGTGATGGTGCCGGTCAAGCGCAGATAGACCGGCTCCTGCTGGGGACCAGCCCAGGGCTGTATGGACGTGTCAGACAACCCGGGATAGTGCCTGCACGCAGGCAGGGGTACATGGGCGCCGCGTGAGGACAATAGTGCACAGACGCGGTGCAGACACACGGTGGAGGGGCACGGCATGCTGTGCCAGGGCCGGCGCTCCTCCGCTGTCCGGCAAGAGCGAAGTTCCATAAGTACGTTGTTGAAGTACGTTGTTGTACGTTACAGTACATTCCCCGGCCTCCCCTCTCCCGCGCTGCGGGAGAGGGGCCGGGGGTGAGGGCTCACACCTCGCGAGGTGCTGCGCATGACCGAGATCACCGCTCGCCCCGGGGCGGACCCGCGCGCCGCTCCCGACGCACCGCCACGGCCGCGCCTGCTCATCGAGCGCTGGCTCCCGATCGCCGAGATCGGCGTCGAGAGCCGACGTGAGAACAGCACTGGCCTACACCCCGCACCGAACCGCCTCCACGTCTGGTGGGCGCGGCGGCCGCTGGTGGTCAGCCGCGCCGCCGTGCTGGGCAGCCTGCTGCCGGCCTGGCAGGCGGATTGGCCGCCGTCGCTGCGTCAGCGGTTCCCGACGGAGGAAAGCTACCACGCCTGGTTTCTGCGCCTGCTCGGGATCCAGGGCGACCCGGTGGCCGCGAATAAGATCGTTCAGTGGGCGCGGCAGGCTGGAACCCGGGTGCCAAACCCGTTCACCTTCCCTCGAGCGTTCAGCGTGAATCCCGGTGCGGAGGATCTAGGGCTCTTGGCTGCAGTCCTGGACGTGACCTGGGACAGCCGGCAGATCCTCGTGCTCGATCCGACCGCTGGCGGGGGCTCGATTCCCCTTGAGGCGTTGCGTGTTTCGGCTTGTCGGCTTTTGCGAACGAGCTCAACCCCGTGGCCTCCGTCATCCTTACAGCGACCCTTGACTACCCGGCCCGGTTTGGGGAGGATTTCGTCCCAACGATGCGCCGGTGGGGGAAGGAGCTGAGCGGTCGGGTCCGACAGGCCCTCGCGGCGTTCTTCCCGGGTCCACGTTACGAAGAGCCGCTCTTCTACCTCTGGGCGCGCACGGTCGCCTGCCCAACCACTGGCAAGCCGGTGCCGCTCTCGCCGAACTGGTGGCTGCAGAAAGGCAGCGACCCGGTGGCCGTGCGGGTGCTGTGCCGGCCCGACTGGCCGGAGTGTCGCTTTGAGATCGTGCGCGGCACGGCCGCGCTCCGCGCCAACCCCGACCAGGGCACGATCCGCTGCGGCGTCGCCATCTCGCCCTGGACCGGCGACGTGATCGACGGCGACTACATCAAGCGCGAGGCCCAGGCCGGGCGCATGGGCCAGCAACTCTACGCCGTCGGGGTGAAGACGCCGCGGGGGATGGAGTTCCGCCCGCCGACCGAGGCCGACCTGGCAGCGGTGCGCGCGGCCGAGGCCGAGCTCGCGCGGCGGCTCCCCGCCTGGCTCGCCGCGGGCATCGTGCCGGACGAGGAGATCCCCGAGGGCAACAAGACGGCGGAGCCGATCCGATACGGCATGACCCGCTGGCGCGACCTCTTCGCCCCGCGCCAGCTCCTCGCCCTGGGCACCGTCGTCGAGACGCTGCGGGCGCTCGCCCCGGAGATCCAGGCCGCGCTGCCGCCGGACCAGGCGCGGGCGGTGCGCACGTACCTCGCGCTGGCGGTGGATAAGCTGGCCGACTACAACTGTCAGTTAACCACATGGGAAGTAAGTCGTCAAATCATCAAGCACGTGTTCCAGCGCCACGACTTCAGCATGAAGTGGAGCCACGCGGAGATGGCGCTGGTGGTGGCCGGCAAGGGGCTCGACTGGGCCATCGATCAGATCGTCGACGCCTACCAGGAGATCGCCCGCCTGGCCCAGCCGGCGCGTGGGTCTCTCTGGCCGGGCGAGGTGGCGGCCCCGGTCCAGCGGCTGCGGGTGACCCGCGGCAACGCCGCCCACCTCGCCACCCTGCCCGCTGGCTCGGTCCATCTGGTCTGTATCGATCCTCCCTACTACGACAACGTCCAGTACGCCGAGCTCTCCGACTACTTCTACGTCTGGCTCAAACGCACCGTCGGCGACCTCTATCCGGACTGGTTCCAGGCCGAGCTGGCCGATAAGGACGACGAGGCGGTGGCAAACCCGGCCCGCTTCGCCGGCCTCGGCCAGAAGGCACGTGAGCTGGCCCGCCGGGACTACGAGCGCAAGATGGCGGCCATCTTCCGCGAGTGCCATCGCGTGCTACGCCCCGACGGCGTGCTGACGGTGATGTTCACGCACAAAGAGGTCGAGGCCTGGGACACCCTGGCTACCGCCCTGATCGACGCCGGCTTCCATATCGAGGCCTCCTGGCCGGTCCACACCGAAAGCGAGCACAGCCTCCACCAGGCGAAGAAGAACGCCGCCGCCAGCACGATCCTGCTGGCCTGCCGCAAGCGCCGGGCCGGGGGCGAGCCGGTGTGGTGGGAGGACCTCAAGGGCACGGTCCGGCGGGTGGCGCGGGAGCGGGCCACCGAGTTCGCCGCGCAGGGCATCGGCGGCGTGGACCTGTATATCAGCACCTTCGGGCCGGTGCTGTCCGTGATCTCGGAGCGCTGGCCGGTGCTCACCAGCGAGGTGGACGAGCAGACCGGGCAGCCCAGGCCGCTGCGCCCCGAGGTGGCCCTGGACCTGGCCCGCCAGGTGGTGATCGGCCTGCGCAAGGAGGGGCTCCTGCTCGGCCGGCAGGTGCAGTTCGATCCCGCCACCGACTGGTACCTGATGGCCTGGGACTCCTTCAAGGCCGAGGAGTTCCCCGCCGACGAGGCGCGCAAGCTGGCGCTGGTCCTCGGCCTGGAGCTGGAAGCCGACCTGGTGCGCAAAATGCGCCTGATCGCCAAGAAGCAGAGCACCGTGGTGCTCCAGCCGCCGCGCGCCCGGCGCCGCGCCGGGCTGGTCGATCCCGACGCCGCCTTCTTTGGCTCCTGGATCGACGCGGCGCACACAGCCATGCTGGTCTACGAGGAAGACGGCGCCCGCGCCTGCGAGCAGTTCCTGAAACGCACCGGCCTGCTCCACGACGGTACCTTTAAAGCCTGCCTGCAGGCGCTCATCAACGCCATCCCGCGCACCCGCGTCAAGGGCGCCTTCGCCCGGCCCGAGGCCGAGACGCTGGAGCGGCTGCGCCTAGCCTTCTTCGAGGACCTGGTCGTGCCGGCTGAGGAGGCCCCGCCGCAGTTCGCCCAGGGCGTCCTGCTTGCTGCCGGGGAGGACGACGCTGCCGTTGCCGAAGGTGAGGGCGGCGAAGACGGCGAGGAGCCATGAGTGGGCGGCTGCGCGACTACGCCTTCCGTATCTCCTACGGGCCGGGCGACGACCGGCTGCATGAGTTCTACCTGCCGGCGCTGGAGCGCAGCGTGCGCTACGATCGCAGTGCCGGCTTCTTCTCCAGCACCGCGCTGGCGGTGGCGGCGGCCGGGGTGGCGCGGCTGATTCAGAACGGCGGCCGCATGCGCCTGCTGGTGGGGGCTGCCCTGCAGGCGGAGGATATGGCGGCCATCATGGCCGGGCACGACCTGGCCGAGCGGATCGCCGCGCTCTATCTTGCCCGGCTGGCCGATCCCGAGGACGCTCTGCTGCGCCGGCGGCTGGAGGCTCTGGCCTGGATGGTCGCCGCCGGCACGCTGGAGATCCGCGTCGTGTTGCCGGCCGGCCCGGATGGCCTGCCGCTGCCGGCCGAACAGGCCATCGACTACTACCACCCCAAAGAGGGCGTCTTCACCGATGCGGCCGGCGACCAGCTGGCCTTTAGCGGCAGCATCAACGAATCGGCGCAGGCCTGGGTACACAACTACGAACAGTTCATGGTCTACCGCTCCTGGGACGAAACCCGTCCCTACCTGGCCCAGGTGGTCAGCCGCTTCGACCGGCTGTGGCAGGGCGAGGAGCCGGACTGGATCGCTCTGCCGATCCCCGAGGCCGTCCACCGGCGGCTGCTCGCCTTCTGCCCCGACGAGGCGCCCCGGGTGGACCCGCTGGAGGACCTGACGCGACGGCCGCGGGCCGAGCGGCGCATCGCCGAGCGAAAGGCTCCGCCGCTCGACCGTGCGGCGGCACAGGAGCGGTTGCGCTTCCAGTTCCTGCGCGATGCACCGTACTTGCCGCAGGCCCGCCGGCTCGGGGCCGCCACCGCCGCCGTGGTGCCCTGGCCCCACCAGCACCGCGTCGCCGGCGCCATCGTAGAGCGCTTCCCCGAGCGTTGCCTGCTGGCCGACGAGGTCGGCCTGGGCAAGACCATCGAAGCCGGGCTGGCCCTGCGCCAGTTGCTCCTGTGCGGGCGGGTACGCCGCTGCCTGATCCTGGCGCCCAAGAGCGTGCTGCGCCAGTGGCAGGAAGAGCTATACGAGAAGTTCGCCCTGGATGTGCCGCGCTACGACGGCGAGACCTTCTGGACCGTTTTTGGCGAGGAGCTGCGTCCGGCTACCGAGAACCCTTTCGACGGTGTAGCGGTGGCACTGGCCTCGAGCCAGCTCATGAAACGCCGCGACCGGCAGGAGCAGCTCCTGTCGGCTCAGCCGTGGGACCTGGTGATCGTTGACGAGGCGCACCACGCCCGGCGCAGGGACTACCAGGATGAGCGCTTCCGTCCCAACCGCCTGCTGGAGCTCCTGCTGGCCTTGCGCGAGCGCACCGAGGGGCTGATCCTGCTCACCGCCACGCCGATGCAAGTCCATCCGGTGGAAGTGTGGGACCTGCTCACCCTGCTGGGCATGGGCGGCCGGTGGGGCGCCGATCCCGAGTGCTTTCTGCGCTTTTTCAAAGAGCTGCGCGGCGATGTAAGCCAGGCCGACTGGGACTTTGTCTTTGATATGGTCCAGGACTTCTTCGCTACCGGCGGGACGCTGGACGAGGCCTTTGCTGAGGTAGCCCGGCAGCGCATCGGCCTGGTGGAGTGGCGGCAGGTGGCAGAGCTACCGCACGCTACCAGGCGCCGCGAGGTGCTCAAGCGGCTCTCTGCGGCCGGGCGCGCCGTTGCCGTGGAGTTCGCCAAGCGGCATACGCCCCTGCGCCGCTTCATTTTTCGTAACACCCGCGCGCTGTTGCGGGAATACCGGCGGCGGGGCATTGTCGACGCCCCCATCCCGCAGCGCGTCCCACGGCTGCACTGGATCCCCATGCAGCCGGCCGAGCGCAGGCTGTACGAGCGCATCGAAGAATACATCACCGACTTCTACAACCGGTACGAGGCGCGGCGGAAGGGGCTTGGCTTCGTCATGACCGTCTATCGCCGCCGGCTGACCTCCAGCTTCTACGCCATCCGGCAAAGTCTGGAGCGACGGCTGGCCTACCTGGAGGGGAGGGCGGACACGGCTGGCCTAGACGATGACGACCTCGAACAGGACGAGCTGGAGCGCGACGTGTCCGAGCTGCTCTTCGCGGATGAGCGCATGGTATTTCGCGAGGAGATCGTCTACGTCGAGGACTTCCTGCATGAGCTCAGGCAGCTCTCCGTGGACTCGAAGCTGGAGTGGCTGCTGGTTCAACTCCAGGACCTGTTCAAGCACCGCGACACCGTCGTCATCTTTACACAGTACACCGACACCATGGACTATCTGCGCGAGCAGCTCCGCCAGGTCTACGGCAGCCAGGTGGCCTGCTATTCGGGCCGCGGCGGCGAGGAGTGGCGCAACGGCCGGTGGATCCCCGCCACCAAGGAAGAGATCAAGAACGCCTTCCGCGAGGGCGAACGCATCAAGATCCTGCTCTGCACCGAAGCAGCCAGCGAGGGACTGAACCTGCAGACCTGCGGCGTGCTGATCAACTACGACATGCCGTGGAACCCCATGCGGGTGGAGCAGCGCATCGGGCGGCTCGACCGCATCGGGCAGACTTACCCGGAGGTCTGGATCCATAACTACTTCTACGAAGGCACCATCGAAGCCGCGGTCTACCAGCGGCTGAGCGACCGCATTGACTGGTTCCAGACCGTGGTAGGTGACCTGCAGCCCATCCTGTCGCGGGTAGCGCAATCGATCCAGACGCTGGCGATGCTGCCGGATGCAGAGCGCCGGCGCCGGCTCGAGGCGGAGCTGGCCGCTTTACGGGCCGAGATCGACCAGCAGCAGGTGGCGACGCTCAGGCTGGACGAATTTCTGGAGACCGAGCCGGTGGCGGTAGCTCCCGACGTGCCGCTCACGCTGACCGATCTCGAGCGCATCCTGACTCAGGCCCCGAGCCTGCGCGAGCGTTTCCGGCCGCACCCCGAGATCGCAGGCGCGTACCTGCTCAGCTGGAGCGATAGCCTGGTGGCGGTCACCTTCGACCGCGCCGTGTTCGACGCCCATCCTGAGACGGTGCGTTTTCTCACCTACGGAGAGCGGCTGCTGGACGCGCTGCTGCGCCAGGTCGAGCCGGCGGCTACCGGCGACGATGGGCGCGGAGTGCTGCGCTGCACCGCCGAGTCGCCGGTGCCCCTGCGGGCCTACTACCGCCCCTCTGCCGAGGGATATCTTTCGATAAACCGGATCAGCGACCTGGAAGCGCTGGAGGGCGCTGCGGAGGAGCTGAGCTGGACCGCCGAGGCGAGGGCGGCGGCCGAAGCCGAATTCAGGGCGCTGGTCGAAGCGGAGGTGCAACGAGCCCGTGCCGCCGTTGCTCGCCGCCGGCAGGCAGAGCGCCTGGTGCTGGTTGAGCGCGGGCGGCAGGTGCTCCTGCGCGCCGCCGTGATTGAGCTGGCGCGTCAACAGCAGAGCGATATGTTCAATATTGAAACCTATCTATCGAAATTCGCGGAGGCGGCGCTGCGCGGGCTGGCCCGGCACGGGTATCCTTTCGCCCCGCTGCTCCGGCTTGTGGACATCACTGGGCTAGCCCCGGCGCAGGCCGATCCCTACTTCCTCCAGTGCCTGGAGCAGCCGGACAACGTCCGGCAGCGGCAATTCGAGCAGCTCAAGCAGCGGGCAGCCGAGCTTGTTCGCCAGCTTGCAGCGATGCCGGCGCACCCGGCAGAAAGCGGCGAGCCGGCCGTCGTGGAAACCGCCCTTCTCGCAGTCCCCGGCAGGGTGGAATATCTTGGAACATCGGAAGATCAGCGAGATGGCCGGGGAGAGCAGCCGGCAGGGCGATGAACGGCCGCAGCGGGCAGCATCATCGCCGCTCCCTCCGCCTGCGCGGATACGACTACGCGCAGCCCGGCGCCTATTTCGTCACCATCTGCACGCACGACCGCGCCTGTCTATTCGGCGCGGTGGTCGATGGGGAGATGCGGTTGAATGAGATGGGCGAGATCGTGCGGGAGGAATGGTTTCGTACGGCCTATATGCGTCCATATGTTCAGTTAAATGATCACGAATTCGTGATCATGCCGAACCATATTCATGGCATTATTTGATTGTAGATAGCGGCATTGTTTCCGGCGCAGAGATGCCGGCAGAAACGTCCGAAACGGTAGGGGCGCAGCGGCGCTGCGCCCCTACATCCCCTGTACCTATTCCAACGTCCGTATCGAATGTCTCGCCGGGATCCCCGGGAGCGATTATCCGTTCGTTCAAATCTGCCGTCACCAAACGAATAAACGAAATGCGCCGTACCCGTGGGACACCGGTCTGGCAACGCAATTATTATGAACACATCATCCATAATGAGGTCCGTGAGGTCCGTAATGAAGAATCCCTCACGTCTATTCGGCAATATATTGCCGACAATCCAACGCGCTGGCATCTGGACCGTGAAAACCCAGACCGGGATCCAGCAGGGCGCGGCAATCCTGTGTCTGACATCCCAATGACAAACACCACGTAAGGGCATGGCATGCCGTGCCCCTACATCACCGGCGCGCGAACGCTACAGGGCACGGCACCGTCGCACCCAATCCCGATGGACAGTGGGCACAAACCTGTAGGGGCGCAGCGCCGCTGCACCGTACGCTTTGAGGCGCCCATTGCAGTAGCGCTGAAAAGCGGGCACAAACCTGTAGGGGCGCAGCGGCGCTGCGCCCCTACCCTCATGGATGACGCGACATGTCTGTAGTAGAGGGCAACCACCAAGCCGCCGCGCCCGATGAAGACACAAAAACGTAGGGGCATGGCATGCCGTGCCCCTACATAATCCTATCAGGGTGGTAGCGCATGCGGGATTCGAACCCGCGATCTCCGCCTTGAGAGGGCGGTGTCCTGGGCCGCTAGACGAATGCGCCGTGACTATCCCGTTTGTACCGCTGTACCGCTACACTGTAGCGCTACACGTGTGCAGCGGTACACGCGTCTACCACAGGCATGGCAGTGCAGCAAGGATTATAACAGGAGGGCGGGAACAGGCGCAAATGCGGTCTGCGCTCGCGGCGCCGGCTAGGTAGCCAGGCGCCACTCCCGCTCGGCGGGCTGGCCGTTGGGGCCGAGCGTACCGGCAGGCTGGCCGTTGACCTTGATCTCCAGGGCGTCGCCGCTGGATGCCCGCACGGCAATGCTGCGGCCACTCCAGACCTGCAGGACCCCGCGACGCATGGTGCCCTCAAAACGCACTTCGCCATCGACGACGACGCGCACATTGGTGTCCCGCAAGGCCCGCAGGTCGAGCGTCAGCACCACCGGCCTGAATGGTGTGGCCGTGGGCACCACGGTGGGCGCCGGGGTGGCTGTCGGCAGCGGCGTGGGCGACGGCTCAGGGATGGCGATGCCGGCCAGGTCCTTCGGCTCGACCTCACCGGCCTGGCGGTGCTGCGCAGGGAAGAAATGGGCGTAGGCCCAGTTGAGCAGCAGCACCAGCACCACCATGATCGAGAAGGTCACTGCTGATGCTGGCGGCGACCAGCTGTGCCGTGGGAGAGGGTTGCGGATTGGCTGGTGGGGCCGCACGCCCATCATCGAGCGGGCGGCCTCAGGGTGCTGCTGCCGGTAGAGATCGACGATTTCCTCAGGGATGAGACCAAGGTAGGCGGCGTAGTTGCGCAGGAACCCACGGGCGTATACTGGCCCCGGCAGGACGGCGTAGTCATCCTCTTCCAGGGCCTGGAGGTACTTCAGCCTGATGCGCGTGGCTGCCTGGGCCTGCTCCAGCGTGATGCCCTTCTTGCGGCGTGCCTCACGCAGGATCTCGCCGACCGTCACCAGCTTTCCTCCTGCTGCTACTATATCCTAGCAGGTACGAGCCGGTACGTGAAATTCTCCACAAGCTCGGCGCCAGTCTCGCGGGCAAGCCCGCTGGCGTTCAATTGATCAAATGCCTCTGCGATGATCTCGGCCAGATGGTCGGCCAGACGGGCGTCCACCTGGTCGCGTAGCTCTTGCCGGTTGTTCGCCAGCGCCGGGTTCTCACGCAGGAGCGCCTGCTCCAGGTCCGACCGTCTGGCCTGGATTGTCTGCTGCACGGCACTGGCAACACGCTCGTTGAGCCGGGCGAAGGGGTCGCCACGGGCCCGGGAGAAGTAGGCGATCCAGGTCTCTTGTTGCACGACCCGCAGCTCGGCGTCCACCACGATCACGAGGCCCACGCTTTCGCTGAGGCGCCGGAAGGGGATGGTGAACTCGCCGCGCAGCCGCTCCAGCGGCACGTGGATGCGCTGCTCGAAGGGTGCCGGCAGGCCCCAGTGCAGGCCGGGCTCCCGCACGACCCGCTCGCCAGCGCCCAGCGCCGTGACGTCGCGCGGCACCGCGGCCTGGCCCAGCGGCACACGCACGACGACTTCGTTTGGGCCGGTGTAGTACAGCCCAAGCCCCAGGAAGACCAGCCCGAAGAGAAGCGCGCCGGAGAGCACTGCTGCCGGCGGCAGCAGCCTGCGGCCGGCGGGCCGCTCGGCCAGGTCATACAATCCCACGGCCAGACGTCCGCGACGGAGCGCCGCCACATCCACCGCCTGGTCCGTGCGCAGCGGGCGGGTGAGAAAACGGAAGGGTGCGGTAAGCAGGCGCGCCAGCGTGCGTACGGTCCGCACGGCCGGAGCTTGTTCCTCAGGCAGGGCGACCGCTCCAGAGTGCCGGGCCAGGGCGTCCAGGCCGGCGTAGAGCTCATGGTAGAAGTCGGCTATGCCGTACAGGGCGGAGCGCATGGACAGCCGGTAGAGCGCCCGCGCGTGATCGCGGGCTGCGAGCAGGGCGAGGGGGTCTTTGAGGGCGGCTCCTGCGGCCACGGCGAACTCCCGCGTCAGCGGCTCCGCCTCCTGCAGGAATGCTGCGTACTGCTGGGGGGTGATGGCCTCGGCCGGGGCAGCGAGCAGGCGGCGATGCGAAAGGATCCCGGCCCGGCGATAGAGTATCCGTGCAGAGGAGAGGTCGCGGCGCGCTCGCCAGAGCGACCACAGGAACGGCAAGAGTGCCACCAGCAGAGCGAGGAGTGGCCCGCCGACGACAAAACCGAGCGTGCCGACGATCGGGCCGGCTAACTCGCCCAGCAGTGGCACAGCGGCAAGCCATTCTCCCACTGTGGCCGCCATGTTGAGGAGCAGGAGCGAGAACGTGGCGCCGACCCAGGGCCAGAGCAGCGCCCGCGCCAGGTAGATGCGAGCGCGGCTCCGCAGCACGCGGGCCAGGCGCTGCTGCTCGCGGCGGAGCAGTCCGGCCAGGTCATCGGGCGGCGCCGGGCTGAAGAGACGCCGCTGCAGCGGCGCCCGCGCGGCAAGCGCCGCGCGCAGTTCATCCAGCGCATACGGATCGGCGAGGACGACGTCCCCGCGCGTCAGCGGGTGCGGCAGAAGATAGAGCTCCAGGGCCGCGCCCTGATCGGCGCGGCCGGCCTGCTGCTCGTGCACCGCGGCCATCAGTCTCCCTCCCTCTTCTCCCGGCGCACCGGCTCATCGCGGTGCTCCAGGCGCGCCAGCAGCGCCCCCTCCGCCAGGGCCAGCCAGGCGGCGACGCACTCGTCGGGGGCGGGCCGGAACGACACGACGGTCATGCCCACTGCTCCGGCTCGATGCAGGCCCAGCGCCGCCGCATCCGCCGGGCCGGCGAACGCAGCCAGCGGCCCGGCCAGGAAGCGTCCTTCACCGATCGGCAGCCACCCCGGCAGCGCCTCCGGACAGGCCGCATGCAGCATGTGCTCACGCTCCCCAAACAGGGCGATGCCCTTCTCCAGCGCATGTACCCGCGCCAGCAGGCCCAGCCGGTAGTCGGGATGCCCGCGCAAGAGCGCCTCGGCGCGGCGGAAGGTCGGCCGGCCAAGCCAGCGCACTGGACGCCACACGTCTGCGGCGCGCTCCCACAGTGCCTGCCGGAGCGGGGGGCTCAGGTAGAGGTGCTCGACTGTTGCAGCCCCTGCCCCGGCGAACAGCGCCAGATCGGCGGGAGCGGCCACTGCGCCGCGCACCACCAGGGTGGGCGCGATGCGCGCTAGGGCGGCGCAGAGTTGGGACGGTGGCAGCGCAGCAGCGATGGCGATCAAAGCACGCTGCCGTACCAGCGCGGTGCGCCGCCCGCGCTGAGCCAGCCCGGCCAGTGCGCCGGCCAGCCCCAGGGCGGCGTACCCTCGCTGGTCGAGCACTAGCAGGAGGCGCTCCGGCGCATCCGGCGAGCCATACCGCCACAGGCCGTCCTCACAAACCACTTCGGCAGCAGCGGCAAGCTCACGCAGGCGCTCCGGCCTGGCCAGCTGTGCCAGCTCGGCGGCGGGCAGGTGCAGGTCGAACAGATCCGGCCGCTCCAGGGTGATGGCCGGCACACCCGGTTCAGCACTCACCCGGCGCTCTCCTCCGCTGAAGCCGTTTCAACAGAGGGCACGCCAGTCCCTGCTGGCGTGCCGGCCGGCAGCACGTCCTGGTCGGTGCAGGAAGCCGGTTCCAGGGCGGTTGTCTGCTCGGCCAGCTCTCGGTAGAACCGCTCCAGCCCTGGGAGCCCAGCGGCGACGCAATGTTCTGCCGCGGCGTGGTATGCCTGCGCCGGGTCGGCGGCTGCATCGATCACCCGCCGCAGCTCGGCCAGGCCGGGATGGTGCAGCACCCGGAGCGCAGGCCCCTCGCGCAGGGCTTGCCGCGCGTGCTCGGCAGCTTCAAGGAGAGCCAGCAGCCGTCGGCGGCGGTACCAGGCGGCACAGGCCGGCAGGCCAAGCACGAGCCAGAGGGCTACGGTTACCTCAAGCGGACGGCCCGCTGAGCCAAGCAACAGCAGCACCCCCCAGATGACCGGGAACCACAGCCCCAGGCGCAAGACCGGCAGCACGCTGAGAGGCTCGGCGCCGGGGCCGTCTGCGAGCAGGCGGCGCATGGTACTACGGTCGAACAGCGCCGCATCTACCGCCGCGGCGGCGTCTAAGGCTAGCTCGGGCGTGGGCGTGAGCTGCTCCGGCGCGAGCAGGGTGAGCTGAATGCCGCGGCTGCGTGTCCAGCGCCCTCGTGTCCGGAGCGGCCCCAGGAGGGCTCCCAGGCCGGCACCTCCGTATGCGCTCAGCGCCGTAGCGACGACCATGTGCCCGCCATCGCGGAGGGGCGCTAGATAGGCTGGAACCTCAAGCGGTGCCCAGCCGGCCGGCGTAGCAGGTCCACCGCTCACAGCACTATGCCTCCCCGGCGGCCACCGCCGGTGCTGCCAGGGCCGGCATCGGTGCTACAACCAGCGGGGGCGCAAACGGTGGCCCGAACAGGAACCGCCAGAGCGCACGTCGCCACAGCCCAATACGGGCGACTGCCCCGGCTCCGGCGCCCTCACGCATGGCTGGCAGCTTGGCGAGCTGTTCGGCATAAAAGCGCTCAGCGGCGCGCCAGCCAAGCCGGCGCGCCTCCCGGCGGAGCTGCTCCAGTACCGCCTGCTCGCGGTCGTGAAGGTGCCAGAAGTGCTGCCACAGGTCAAGTACCAGGCGCATGCGCTCCGGGTCGCCAATGACCGCGGCGCGGGTGCCACCAGTACGCACGCTGACACGCAGCACGGCAGCAGCCACCCGCCCGGCGCGGCGCAGGCGGCGCAGGCTCACCACAAAGCGTGCCAGCAGCAGCGGTCCGGCACTGAAGACCACGAGGTTGACCAGGAGATCGGGCAGGCCAACCGGGCCGAATGCCAGGCTGCGAACCTGCATTGCCAGCAGCACAAGCGTTTCAAGCACGCCCCATACCAGCATGGGCCAGGCCAGCCGCCGCAGCACGGCAGTGGCCAGGACATAGTCTCCGAGGTGGGCGACGAACGCGTGCGCAAACGTCGCGAACTCACCGTCGGCAAGCGGGCGCGGGGCATAGACCTCGAGGACGTATTCCGCCGGAGTGGGGCTCAGGCGGTGCAGGTCACAATCGACCAGCGCGGCGGAGCCGTGTGGAAGAGGCAGCAGGTACGCCGGGATCGTTGGCATGCCACTGTGCCCCTGCGCCGAGATACTGCAGACCGCGAGGATAGAAATCCGTTACTCCCGGCGCAGTATAGCACAGCAGCACGCCGACTGAAGGCTGCCAAAGCGATCAGCGGCCGCGCCGGCGCAGGACCAGGAAGAGCACTGCTACGGCCAAGATCAGCGCCGCTGCGAGAGCAAGCCGCGACGGCAGCAGTCCGGCTTTGCCAGCCTCTTCGGCCACTGGAGCTGTCTCGGCCGAAGCTTCCCCATTGACTGTGGCCTCTTCGGGCGCATCGACCAGCAGCACCGGGATCCCATCGCGGATGGGGTAGTGGCGGCCGCAGGACTCGCAGATAAGCTCGTTACCTTCCTGCTTGAGCGTACCGTGACATGCCGGACAGGCCAGTATCTCTAGGAGTTTAGGATCCAGCACCAGTCTTCCTCCTTCGGGGAGGCCGGTTACCGAGGAGGCCGGCCCCCTGCGGGTGTTCCGGGGCGGCGTAGCTACGAGCCGTTACGTCTCAGCCAGGCATCCAAGTGCGGCGACCGCGGCTCCCCGACATTATACCGTGCTCTGACCCCTATACCCATGCCAGGTCGGCGCGGCGGGTGTGCCGGGATGCCTAGAACTGCTCGCGTGGCCGGGATACCAGCAGGCGCAGAAGCTGGGTGATGGCCAGGAAGAGCAGGAAGTACACGATCATTGCCACGAGGGTGATCAGTTCGAAGACCGGGCCACCGCGCACGCCCGGGTTCGCCACGAGCCCTTCAAACGGCATTAAGAGGGGTTGGGTGACCGCATAAATGAATGCCCCGAAGGGCGCAGCCGGGTTCGCCCCGATCAGGCGTAGAATAAACCGCAGGCCGAGCAACGCTTCCAGCACTGCCGCGAAATACCACAAGATCTGGTTGACCTTGCCCACAGCCCAGGCCGGGCGGGTGTAGTCCGGAGCAGGCTCAGCGGAAGCAGGCGCAACATTCACGTTCGCGGGAGCCGGATGGGCCGGCGCGCTCACGTTCACGTTCGTTGTCTCAGGCTGCGGGCGCGAGGCGGCATGGTCCTGGATCTCGACTTGCTCGACCCGCGTCTCCGAGCCGGATCCGTCGGGCGCTGTGCGCTCGATACGCTGATAGTCCTCCCGTCGCTGTTCAGTCATGATCTACCTCCCAGATCTACCTCCCAGGTGCTAAAGGAGCGCGGCGCCGGACTCTGATCGAAGAGCAAATAGGTGCGGCCGCCTGTCCGGCTGCCCTCACCGGCTGCCACGCCAGTGTGTGACTGCACGCGTGAGCCCCAGCGCGCGAGGAGCGGCGCTCTGCTTCGCTTCGCTTTTTTGTTTCTTTTTTTCTTTTCTTTTGTTTCTAAGGAGTATTGGGCACTTTGCGTGCCAGGGTGCGCTATACTTGCACGCGTGCGGTGGCGCGATGGCACCGGTGTGTGGCGCCACTGCCGGCATCGAGGTTAACCGTGGCACGTCTGTGGAGCATCGCGTTCATCCCCATCGCTGCGCCGCTGGCACACGGGAGCGCCGGTGTATGGGATGAGGTTTTTAATCTTATCGCCGTCGGAGTGGTGCTGGTAGTGCTCGGCGTGATCGTCTTTTCCCGGAAGTCGGCCTCATCCGAGGAACCCGAAGACACCGAGGCGGGCCGGCGCCCCGAAGAAGACCAACCGCGTCCCGGTCTGAACCCGCGTAAACCGAAGTAGGAACAAAGAGTATCAGGCCGGGGAGCGCTGCCTGTGCACGCTGCGCTGGTAGAGATCGAGCGCCAGGGCATCAATGGCCCGACGGCGGGCGCGGTGGAACGTCCCCTCGCTGAGGCGGTAGCGTTGCATGATCTGCTTGTTCGGGCGCCCTTCAACGTATGCCTCGTACAGGACCAGGTAGTGCAGCCACCCACCGGTGCCAGCGCCGGTGCCGGGCATTGGCCGCGGTCCTGGTGGGCGCAGCCGCTCGATGGCCTGTTCCAGTTCCCTGCGCAGAAGCGCCGCATGTTCGAGGTCGGTCACCGGGCTGGGAGAAGTGAGCAGATAGTTCTTCAGCGGGTGCTGGCTTAACCCCGGCAGATCGTTCAACCGGCGCAGCGCTCCCTCAACCAGTACGCGGAGCTCCGCCGGCGCCGGGCCGGCAGGCTGTGGCGCCAGCGCAGGACTGCCTGAGCCGGCCGCGTGGGGCGTTCTCGCTGCCGCGCCGTCCGATCGTGCGGCCTCTGTCTGGGTCCGCAGGACAGTATCCAGCGTCTCGCGCACCTCGGCTAGGGCGCTCAGCGCATCGGGCTGACGTGCCACGCGGTGAGACAGGGCATGGAGCTGTCCGGTAAGGGCGCTCACCACTGGCCCGTACACCAGGCGATCGAGCGTCTGGCTGCGTGCATCCACGAGCACATGGGTGGTTAGCACCACCAGCAGGAGGGGCAGCCCGCGCTCGAGCCACGCGAAGTCGCGCGGAGTGACAAGCAGGAAGAGCACCCCATAGAGCACCAGCAGGCCGAGGAGCGACAGGGCGAACGCCACTACGTCGGCGGTGACGACCTCGCCGGCCAGAAGAGCGCCGTAGCGAGCGATGTTCCAGGCCATGATCAGGATGCCGGCGATCAGCAACACCTCGCCCGGAAAGACGGCGTAGGCATAGGCGCCGGCAATGGTGAGGTAGATGCTGGCGAGGACAAAGAGGATTGCCGAGACCAGAAGCCAGGTGAAGCGCGCATGCAGCGGCGTACCGGGGGCGCAGAGCCGGCGCAGGTATGCCAGGATGAGCGCCGCGCCGCCGGCACAGAGGAGCAGGTATGCTTGATAGGCCGGGTAGAGCGGGCCGCGGGGAACGTGCCAGAACGCTCGACCGTCGGGCCCGGCAGCCAGTTCTGCAAGCGTGACGGCGGCGCTCCAGCGCAGGAGAGTCTCACCGGTGATGCTCCATGCACCCAGCAGCAGGGCAACGCCGAGGGCCAGCGCGGTTGCCGGCCAGAACGCCCGGCGCAGCCACTCGACCAGTCCGGCCGGGCCCTCGTCGATGGCCAGCGCCAGGGTAAGTGCCAGCCACAAGGCTGGTGCCAGCGCGGCGCCCCACCAGGTGCGCCGAAGCCAGGCGAGCCAGGCGGCGCGTTCAGGCGCCAGCGCTCCCAGCGCCTGGCCAAGCAAGTAGATTGAGATGGCAAATACAGCCAGGGTGGCCAGGAGCGGGACACGGCGCAGGCCCCCGCGCGTGACTACGTACAGTCCCAGCGCCCACGCTATGACCGTGCCGACGAAGAGCACGCTCCCTTCAATCCAGGCCGGCCACCAGGATAGCAGCATGGTCCAAGGTTCCCCTGTCGCTCGCCTGCTGCCGCCGAGCAGAGCGCGGCCCGACAGCGTCGATAGCAGCTATACCTCTGCCGGTGTCAACTTGTTCAAGGCCAGCACGAGATACTGCGCCTCGTTCAGGTCACGGGTATCCTGAACAGTCCAGCCGGCCTCCTGGAGCAGCGCGCGGGTCTCTTCGGGAGTGAGACGCTCGCGCACTGCCGGCCCTTGCCCGGTTTCGCGTTTGTGCCATTCGGCAAGGGCCAGGAAGCCACCGGGCTTCGTGCCTCGGCGCAGCATCTCCAGGAATGCACGCGGCCGGGCCACCTCGTGCAGGACGAAGTTCAGGAGGATCCCGTCTACACCCTCAGGCGGGAGCGGCGCCCTGTCCTCTGTGGAAAGCTGGAACTCGATGTTAGTGAGACCGGCTTCCACGCTGCGGCGGCGTGCTGCCTCCACCATCTCCGGCTGGATATCGCAGGCTAACACGTGTCCGCGCCGCAGTCGTTGCGCCAGCGGAAGCGTGAAAAACCCTGGTCCGCAGCCGACGTCCGCCACGAGCATATCCTCGCGAAGCGGCAGGAGATCGAGGTAACGCTCGGGGTCGAGCATGCGACGCCGCTCTTCGCTGAGCAGCCGCTCCAGGCGGGCCGGATCAAACTTCGAGGCCGCTCGATCCATTCTTATCTTAATCTTAAATACTTAATGCTTTCTTTGCTTAATGCTTTCTTATGCCGTTTTCTTATGCCGTTCTTTCCATCGAACCGGCCGCCTACCAGCCGACGGCGTACCCATCCCAGCGCGAGTCGCTGCCGCCTAGCAGCGCGCCGCCGGCCGGATCGATCATGATGAGCTGCACCCGGCCGCTCTGGCCCCAGCTCCCCAGCACGGTAACCTGATGCCCGCGCGCGGCCAGCTCTTCGCGTACCGGTGCCGGCACACGGTTCTCGATCGAGAGGGCCAGACCGCGGCCGCTGGACCAGCGCGGTGCATCGACCGCCTCTTGAGGGTTCATGCCCAGGTCGATCAGATTGCAAAGCACCTGCAGGTTGGTCTGTACCTGGACGTCGCCGCCGGGCGTGCCGCCGACGATATAGGGGCGGCCACGGTCGAGCACCAGGTACGTGTTCAGCGTGTGCACCGGCCGCTTGCCCGGCTCAAGCCGGTTCGGATGGTGCGGGTCGAGTGAGAAGCCGCACATCCGGTTGTTCAGCAGCACGCCGGTATCCCCGGCGATAATACCGCATCCCCAATTGGCGAACACGCTCTGGATGAACGAAACGCAGTTGCCCTCCGCGTCAACCGCGCAGAGGTATGTAGTGTGTGACTGGTAAGGCAGAGGATCGCCGGGCTCAGGCTCGGCAGCGCGCCGCATGTCGATGAGCCTGCGGCGCTCGGCAGCGTACTCTTTGGAGAGCAGGCCCCGCATGGGTGGGGCAAAGAAGCGCGGATCGGCCAGCCAGCGGGAGCGATCGGCGAAGGCGAGCTTCTTGGCTTCGACCTGCACGTGAATGCGGTCGGCTGGTGAGAGCGCGGCAATGTCGAAGCCCTCGAGGATGTTCAGTTCTTCGAGCAGGATGCAGCCCTGCGAGACCGGCGGCTGCTCGTAGACGGTGAAGCCGCGATAGGTAGTACTGATGGGATCCAGGATCTCCGAGCGGTGGGCGGCAAAGTCGTCGGCGCTGAGCCAGCCGCCCAGCTCCTGGACGAACGCAGCGATGCGCCGGGCGATCTCGCCGCGGTAGAAGGCATCGCGGCCGCCGATGGCGATCTCGCGCAGCGTGCGCGCCAGATCGGGCTGTTTCCACACCTCGCCCGGTCGTGGCGCACGGCCGTCGATGGTCAGGCGCTTGACCGTCTCGGGGAAACGGCTCAACTCACCCAACGATGCCTCAATCTTGCGGCTGATGCGGTAGGTCACCGGGGCTCCGTGCTCGGCGTAGTCAATGGCCGGCTCCAGTACCTCCCGCAGCGACATGCGACCGAAGAATTTCAGAGCCAGGTGCCAGCCATCCACGCAGCCGGGCACCGTGATAGCGCGCGGGTCGAGCTGCGGAATGCTGTCACGTCCCGGGAAGGCATCGATGCGCGCGGCACGCGGCGCGGCGCCGCTGGAGTTGATCGCGCGCACCTCGCCGGTACGGGCGCTATAGATCAGCATGAAATTATCGCCGCCCACCTGGCTGAGGAAGGGCTCGACCACCGTCAGCACGGCGGCTGCGGCCACAGCGGCGTCCACAGCGTTGCCGCCCCGCTGGAGCATAGCCAGTCCCGCGGACACGGCCAGGGGGTGCGACGCGGCGACCATGGCGCGCCGCGCCATAACTACGCCGCGTTCAGGACACTCGATACGCTCCATCTCGGACATTGTCTGCACGTTGCTCCTGCCTTCGTCTCAAGCTTCGAGCTTCGTCTAAAGCTTCGAGTTTCGTCTAAAGCTTCGAGTTTCGTCAAGGAGCCGGGTCTTTCCCTGAGAACTGGGCCCTCACCCCAGTCCCTCTCCCGCGCCGCGGGAGAGGGACTGGGCAGAACTGTAGCGAGCGGCACAGCAGCGCGGCGCCCGGGCTAAGTCTTTCGGCTGCCCCTAGACCGGCCGCAGGTCGGTGTCGGGCGAGAGCCGCCGGCAGAACGCTGCCAGCAGGCGCGCTGCGTGGACCATGTCGCTGAGCTGGACGACCTCGTTGGGTGAGTGCATGTACCGCAGCGGCACGGATACCAGCCCGGTAGCCACGCCGCTACGGATCGCAAACACGTTCTCGGCGTCTGTGCCGGTGCGGCCGGGCGTTGGCTCAATAGTATATGGGATGCCCTCGGCCTCAGCAGCCTCGACCAGCAGCTGGAAGACGCGCGGCCCGGCGGCGGAGCCTCGGCCGATGGCCGGGCCGCTGCCGAGGGCGTGCTCGCCAAGCCGCCGCCGATCGGCCCCGGGATAGTCGGTCGCATGCGTGACGTCCACCACGACCGCGACCTGCGGCTCCAGGCGATAGGTAATAGCGCGAGCGCCGCCGCCGGTGATCTCTTCCTGGGCGTTCGCCGCGGCCCAGACGGCGGCGCGGAGACTACCCGGGTGCTCCGCCAGCAGGCGAAGCGCCTCGAGCACAACGACCGCGCCCGTCCGATTGTCCAGGCCGCGACCGGCCAGCCGGCCATCGCGCAGTTCAAGAGGTGGCGCCGCCAGCACCACGGGATCGCCGGGGCGCACGTACGCCAGCGCCTGCTCGCGCGACGTTGCGCCGATGTCGATCCAGAGGTCTTTTATCTTCACCGCGCGGTCGCGCTCGTTGCTCTCCAGGAGATGCGTGGCCTGCCGCCCGATCACCCCGGCCACCGGGCCATGCCGTCCCAGGATACTGACCCGCTGGCCCACCAGCACCTGGGGATCCCACCCGCCGATGGTGCTGAAGTAGCAGTAGCCCTCGTTATCCACGTGGGTGAGCATCAAGCCGATCTCGTCGAGATGGCCGGTCAGGAGCACGCACGGCGCGCCGCGGAGATGTATGCCGGCAAAGGCCGAGCCATGCACGTCGATATCTGCTTGCTCGGCGAAGGTGGCTGCCTCGTCCCGCCACGCGCGCGCAGCAGCCGCCTCGAAACTGCTCGGGCCGGGCACCTCCAGCAGGCGTAGCAAGGTACGCCGCACCCGCTCGAGCTGCTCCGGCGGGACGTGCGCCTGTGTCGCGTTTGTAGTTATGTTTGTAGTATTTGTAGAAGTAGACTGGGACGCAGCCACAGGATTGCTCCTCTCGTCCACAGCGTGGCGAGCGGCCCACCTGGACAGGACCTCCTGCAAGGCGGGCCGCGGGCCTTACTTCAGCTTCCGGAGCTCTGCCTCGAGGTCCAGGTTCAGCACCTTTGCGGCACGGCGCACCGGATCGTAGGCCGCGTCGGTAATGGGTGCGACGCCATAGGTGCCGATTGCATCGTAGAAGAGCTTCTTGCCCTCGGGCGTAGAAGAGATCTTCAGCAGGGCCTGGACGATCTTCTGCACCACCTCTTGCGGCATGTCCTTGCGCACAGCCACGCCGTCGTTCGGAATCTCCGCCGTGTAGGCCAGAACCTTCGTCTCCTCCATGATCTTGGGGAACTGCGCCTGGATGCCCTCGACGGTGCGGGCATCGTCGTAGACCGCTCCGGCGTCCACCTGCCGGTTCATGATGGCGATGATTACCTTGTCGTGCCCGCCTGCAGTGATCTGCTGGCTAAAGAACGTGTCAGGATTGATGCCCCGCTCCATCAGCAAAGCGCGGGGGTAGAGGTAGCCTGACGTCGAGCCGGGGTCTACCCAGGCAAAGCGCTTGCCGCGCAGGTCCTGCAGGTCGTTGATGCCGGAGTCGGCGCGCACCAGGATCATGCCGCGATAGCTGGTCTGGTTGTTACGGTTGACCGACACCAGCACCATCTGTGCGCCGCACTTGTTGTTCGCCACCACGTACGGGAACGGGCTGAGCCAGTTCACGTCGATCTTCCCGGCGCACATCGCCTCAACGGCGGCGACATAGCTGGCCGTCACCTCACTGGTGATGGTATAGCCAGTCTCTTTCTCCAGAGCATCGGCGATGCTACGCATGCCCACGGTCAGCTTCTGCGTCTCCAGGAACGGCACGATTGCCATCTTGATAGGGTTCTCTTTCGACCCGAGTGGTTTCGGTGCGGGTTGGGGCCCGCCGCGAGCACAGGCAGCGAGCGATGCGCCGGCCAGCGCGCCCACCAGCACCATGCTCTGCCGCACGGCCACCCGGCGGCTCACGCGCGGCAGAGGCAGGCGGGGCAGTGTCGCAGTAGGATCCAGTTCCTCAGTCCGGCTCATGCTCCTCCACTCCCTCCAAACGTCCCCTGAGGTGTCGCAGTGTTAGCCAGGGTCACAGGAAGAGCGCCGCGCGGTCTATGCGCGCACGGTCTCGCCGTGATCCGGCTTATGCCCAGTGCCGGCAGACGCGGCGAGAGGCCTGTCGGTGTTTTCACCCTTTCTCAAAAGCCGCCGGTTTGTCCGGCGGGTAGGCACAGGCCCGATGGGACTATAGCACCGGCCTTACAACGGCGTCAAAGCACTGCGTGCCCGCCAGACGTGCGACGCGTCGCTGGCTTGACCTTCCAGGTAGCTGGAAGGTGTAAGGTCAAGATGCGGTATAGCGGTATCTGCGATGGAGGCGACCATGACGGACACGCGTGTATTCCAGCGCGCTATTCACCCGAACGGGACCGCCAGGCTCCAGCTGAAGGTCGGCGGCATGCATTGTTCGCTCTGCATAGAATCTATCCGCCGCGCAGTCGGGAGGATTGACGGCGTGCATCGCGTGCACGTGTCCATCGCCCACGAGGAGGCGCTGATCGAATACGACCCGGCGCGTGTCACGCCGGAGACGATCATCGGCACTCTGGAAGAGATTGGGTTCGCTGTCCGGGAGCCGGATGAAGCTACGATCTTCGTGCAAGAGGAGCAGGAACTGGCGGTTGCCCGACGCAAGGCGGTGATGGCGCTAGGGCTCCTAGGGGCGGCCTCGGCGGTAATGCTTATATCTGCTTGGCGAGGGCCAAGCCCTGAGCGAACGCTGGCTATGGCGGGACTCGCGCTCTTTACTGTCCTTGGCCCGGCCCGTTTCATCCTAGTGCGCAATGGCTGGCAGTCGATCCGCCGTGGCATCCTCAACCAGGACGTGCTCGTCACAGCCTCAGCGCTCGCCGGCCTGGCTGGCGGGGCTACCGGCCTCGCCGTGCCGACCTTCCCGGCGGGAGGCTTCTTTGGCGCCACGGTCTTCGTGCTGGCTTTCCACCTCATCGGGGGGTACTTCTCTGTGCTTGTGCACGTGCGTGCTTCCCAGTCGGTGCGCCGTCTACTGGCGCTCGCCCCGCAGACGGCTCGCCGGCTCACTCCAGATGGCCGCGAAGAGGAGGTGCCGCTTGAACAGATTGCCGTGGGCGACCTGGTGCGGGTGCGGCCCGGCGAATGCATCCCGGTGGACGGTGTGGTCGTGGAGGGCGCTTCGGCCGTCGATGAGCGCCTGGTTACCGGCGAGTCGTTTCCGGTGGACAAATGGCCGGGGAGCGAGGTGATCGGTGGTTCGCTGAACCAGACAGGCAGCCTGGTGGTTCAGGTGAGCCGGGTGGGCCCTGACAGCTTTCTGCGCACTGTGGCCCGGTGCGTCGCCGAGGCGCGAGCGCTCAAGCCCGGCATCCTGCGGCTGGTAGACCAGGTGCTGCTGGTCTACGTGCCGGCCGTCTTCGCTGCCAGCGCAGCAGGGTTCACCATCTGGACGGTAGGCGCCTGGTTGCTCACTGGGGCACCTGACCTGCTGCGCGCTGGCTTCGCCGCCCTGAGTGCGCTGATCATGGGCTACCCGTGCGCCCTGGGGATGGCAACGCCACTGGCGATCATCCGGGCCAGCAGTGAAGCGGCTGCACGCGGCATCCTGATGCGCTCGGGTGAAGCGTTTCATGGCCTGCGCAGCGTGCACACCATCGTCTTCGACAAGACCGGCACGCTGACCGAAGGGAAGCCACACCTGGTATCCTGCCTGAGCCCGTCCGGGGACTGCACGGAGGTCCTGCGACTGGCTGCCAGCGCTGAGACGTTCTCCGAGCACCCCCTGGCGCAGGCGGTCGTGGTCGCTGCTCGCGCACAAGGGCTCACATTGGAGATGCCGAGCAACTTTGAGGCCAGGCCGGGCCGCGGCGTTGCTGCTGTGGTAGCCGGGCGTAGGCTGCTGGTAGGCACGTCAGGCTTTCTTACAGAAGAGGGCGTCGATCCTGCGCCGCTTCTTCCCCTGGTGGAGCAGATCCAGGCCCAGGGGCAGACAGCGGTGCTGGTTGCGATTGATGGCTCTGCAGCCGGTGTTCTGGCGCTGGCAGACCGGCTCAAACCAGACGCGCGGGCGACTGTAGAGCAGCTAAAGCGCATGGGCGTGCAGCTCGTGCTGCTCACCGGGGATCACGAGCGCACCGCACGGGCAGTTGCGGCGGCCATAGGAATTGACGAGGTGCTGGCCGGGGTCCTTCCAGGGGAGAAAGTAGAGGTAATCCGTCGGATGCAGGCGCAGGGCTGGCGCGTAGCGATGGTGGGCGACGGTATCAATGATGCCCCGGCGCTGATGCAGGCGGACGTCGGCATCGCCATCGGCGCAGGCAGCGACATTGCCATAGAGGCCGCCGACGTGGTGCTGGTGGGTGAGCGCCTGGAGGCGGTAGTGGAAGCGGTCGATCTGGCGCGGCGCAGCTACCGGCTCACTGTGACCAACGTGGTCCTGGCCCTGAGCTTCAACGGCATCGGCGTCCTTGCCGCCCTGACCGGCCTTGTGGCGCCGGTCTGGGCCATGCTGGCCATGGCCGTGAGCGTGAGTGTGGTGCTGGGCAACTCCTTTGCCGGGCGTCTCCTGCCGGAAGGACGCCCGGCGCGAGATGGGCAGTTGGGCGCGAAGATTAAATAATGTGCCAGCAGCCAGCTAAGCAGCGACCTGGGGGAACCTGCTGGAGGTGCGATGGAACGAAGAGTACAACGAAGAGGAAGAGTACAAAGAGAACGAGAGGATCGCAGCGGCCTCATGCGGATCGGAGAGCTTGCGGCCGAGCTAGGGCTCAATCCCAAGACGATCCGCTATTACGAGGCGATCGGGCTGCTCCGGCCGCCGCGACGGACGCCGGCCGGTTACCGGCTCTATGACGCAGCGGACCGTGAGCGGCTGCAGTTCATCCTGAAGGCCAAAACCGTCGGCCTGACGCTCGAGGAAATCAAACTGGTTCTAGACGTACGGAGCAGAGGACAGCAGCCGTGCACGCACGTGCTCGCCTTGCTGGACCAGAAGCTCGCCGCGGTGGACGAGCAGCTTCGGGCGCTCAGCGAGTTTCGCCGCGAGCTGATTGCGCTCCGCACTGAGGCAGCCGACACGATGCATGCCGAGGCCTGCGTTTGCGGGATCATCGAGCACCACGCGGCTGGCTTGTCGGACGGGCAGGCGGAGCCGATAGGTCCTGTGCGCTCTGCCGGGCAAGGACCACACAGCAGGCAGCGCAGCGTCGCGCGCGGCCTGGAGATGCCTGCCCGGCAGACACGCGTCGCCTGGCCAGGCTTTCAGGGCAGCGTCTTCAGGTAAGCAAGCAGATCCTGCCATTGCTGCTCGGTCAGGCGCCAGCGCGGCATGGGCCACGCCAGCGGCTTGCCCTCGGCGTCAATCCCCTGCGTGACCGCCCGGCGGATCAGCTCATCGGTGTAGCGCGGCCCCCGCGCGCCATCAGGCTCCAGCATTCCCGCTGGATCGGTCAAGTTGCGGTAGGTGATATCCGGGCTGATGAACATCGGTGTACGCAACCCGCGCCCGTCAATGCCATGGCAGTCGGCGCAAGCCAGCCGCATCATCATGCCACCAGCGTAGGGGATCGGCCGCCCGTCTACATCGGTGCCGGTGCGAAAGATCCATGCGCCGCGAGCGATCGCGTCGCCGGCCGCAGGGCGCCACACTGGCGCCGCTGCGCCGAGCACGAGCAGGCCGGCGAGCCCGACACCAAAGAGCGCCAGCGCGAGCAGGAGCAGCCTTTGATCACGCATTGAGCGGTGCCTTGTACTTACTCCAGATCGCGACGTATCTGTTCATATTGTTCGCGGGTGATCTCCCCGCGGGCGTAGCGCTCCTTGAGGATCTCCAGCGCCCGGCGGCTACCGGCCTGGTCAGGCCCGACCTGCCGGATTGCCCAGACCACGAGGAGGGTGATACCGGCGAGCATCAGGAGCCAGAAGGCCACGCCCAGGATGGCCCACCAGGGATTGGCGCCAGCCCACCAGCCACCCATCATACCCGGCCCCATCATGCTCCCCGACATCCCCCACATCATCAGCCCTCCCCACAGCAATGGGAGACCAATCAGAAGCAAGAGCACCAGCAATGCTCCAGCTACCACCGCGCGCGCCTGATCCGACATCCTGCAACACCTCTTCATCTGAGGTATCGTGGCACACTATACTTCACTTCACTTTACCATGCATAGCAGACCACTTGGTTTGCCGTGATAATTGCTACGACTCACCAACGATACCGCCTATACCAGCAAACACGAGCAGGTGCATCCCCCGGCATCCATGCGCCTGTCCATGCAGTCAGTGCGGCGAGGCCCGGGCCAGTCGGGCACTGGAAGGCGGGTCTCTGCGACCGTATGCAATATCCTGTCCGCAGCGTTTGACACTGCGGCGCTACCGTTGCTATCATATGGTGTCCCGGCGGCTGCAACTGGCCGGCGTTGGGTAGTCGCGGGGTGCGGCCGCACGGAGAGGAGGGATCAGAGCGTGTACGCGGTCATCGAGACGGGTGGCAAGCAGTACCGCGTCGAGGTGGGCCAGCAGCTCCGGGTCGAGCGGCTGGAGGTACCGAAGGGCGAGCGGGTGGAGATTACCCGCGTCCTTGCGGTTGGCGACGCACAGGGCGTGCGCTTTGGCCGGCCCGTCGTGAAGGGCGCCCGTGTGGTGGCGCGCTCGCTTGGCGAGCAGAAGGGCGAGAAGATCATTGTTTTCAAGTACAAGCCAAAGGTGCGCTACCGCCGCAAGATGGGACACCGCCAGCTCTACACGCTGCTGCGGATCGAGCAGATTGTGCCGGGGGAGGAGGCTTCTGCTCCAGCGGCGGCGCAGCAGCCCGCGGTAGCGCAGGCCTGAGGGGGTGATGCAGCATGGCGCATAAGAAGGGAGTGGGTAGCTCCCGTAACGGTCGCGATAGCCAGTCCAAGCGCCTGGGCGTCAAGTGTGGTGACGGCCAGTTCGTGACCACCGGGAGCGTCCTCGTCCGCCAGCGCGGCACCAAGTTCGAGCCCGGCGTGAACGTGGGCGTGGGCGGCGATTACACGCTTTTTGCGCTGGTCGATGGACGGGTCAAGTTCGAGTGGGCGCACAAGAATAAGCGGCGCGTGAGCGTCTACGCTACTGCCTGAAGGCACCGGAGGGCTGGACAAGGTCCTACCGGCGCCTTGCTTCGCCGTCTCTCTAGCGCCACCGGATCTGCCGGCGGCGTTCGTGTCGCCAGGCTAGGATAGTACGGCTCGTGGAGTACAGGTCCTGGGCCATCTCAGGAGCTGTCTGGAAGAGCAGACAAACGAACAGACAATACGCACGTGCATCGGCGACGACCAGGAGTAGTAGGCCAAACCTGCCAGAGAGCCGGCTGGTGGTGGAAGGCCGGCACCCTGGCCTCGGGACCTTGTGGAAGTGGCTGAGGCCAGTTGCGGCCGAACTCGCCTGTGAGCCGCTCCGGTGAACCCGGCAGGGCCCGCCGGCAGTAGTCGGAGCCGTCTTGCCCGCGTTACAGGGCTTTGAGCGGGCCGGAGCGTTTTGCGGAAGCAGAGCGCGCCGGCCAAGCAGGGTGGTACCGCGGGTACGGCACAACAGCCCCTCGTCCCTGGCCGGGATGAGGGGCTGTTGTCATTAGCTCCAGGAATTGCAATGGACTGGAACGCCAGGAACTGCATAACGTTGGTGTATAAGGCTAAAGATTGAAGTTAGAAGCTAAATATAGATAACTAACTAAACTCACTCAAGAGAGGGGACCAAACCTGCAGAGCGTGCTCACGGCCAAGTAGGGCCGGCGGCCTGCAGTCCGGGCACCCCCCACCGGCTCAGCCGAGTATGCCGGGGCCGGGGGGCTGAGAGCGAACGGCAAGGGGAGGGAAGACGACGATGCAGACGCAGGAGAGGATGCGTGAAGACGAGCCGGCCGGTGCGGTACCCACGCAGGAAACGGAGATCGGCTACCGGCCAAGCGAGATCGAGCCGAAGTGGCAGCAGCGCTGGGAGGAGCAGGGGCTGTATCGCGCCGTGGAAGACCCGACGAAGCAAAAGTGGTACGCCCTGGTGATGTTCCCCTATACCTCCGGCGATCTGCACATCGGCCACTGGTACAACTTCGCACCGGCGGATACCCACGCGCGCTTCATGCGCATGAAGGGCTACAACGTCCTGTTCCCGTTTGGGTTCGATGCCTTCGGCCTGCCCGCGGAAGAGGCAGCCATCCGTCATGGTATCCATCCCTTCACATGGACCAACCAGAACATCGAGCGCATGCGCCGCCAGGCGAAGTCCATCGGCGGGATGTACGACTGGTCGCGGGAGATCGCCACGCATCTGCCAGAGTACTACAAATGGACCCAGTGGTTCTTCCTGAAGTTCTACGAGCACGGCCTGGCCTATCGCGCCCTGGCGCCGGCCAACTGGTGCCCGCATTGCCAGACCACTCTGGCGAACGAGCAAGTCATTAACGGCACCTGCGAGCGCTGCCACACGCCGGTGACGCGCAAGATGCTGGAGCAGTGGTTCTTCCGCATCACCAAGTATGCGGAGGAACTGCTGGCCGACCTGGAGACGTTGCAGTGGCCCGAGCGCATCATCCTGATGCAGCGCAACTGGATCGGCAAGAGCGTCGGCGCGGAGATCATCTTCACTGCTGAGAGCGGCGATCCAATCCCGGTCTTCACCACGCGGCCGGACACCCTGTTCGGCGCTACCTTCATGGTCCTGGCACCAGAGCATCCGCTGGTGGAGAAGCTGACCACGCCTGATCGTCGCGCCGAGGTGCAGGCGTATATCGAGCGGGCAGCACGTGAGACCGAGATCGAGCGCCTGTCCACGGAGAAAGAGAAGACCGGCGTGTTCATCGGGGCCTACGCCATCAACCCGGCCAATGGCCGGCGCATTCCCATCTATATTGCCGACTATGTGCTGCTGACCTACGGCACCGGCGCCATCATGGCTGTGCCGGCGCACGACGAGCGCGACTGGGACTTCGCCAAGAAATATGGCATCCCCATCATCGAGGTCATCCGGCCCGAAGGCAAGGGCGATGAGCCGCTGACCGAGGCCTATACCGGCCCCGGCATCCTGGTCAATTCTGGCCAGTTCGACGGCATGCCGTCGGAGGAGGGCAAGTGGGCCATCACCGACTGGCTGGCTGCCCGGGGCAAAGGTCGGCGGGCAGTGAGCTACCACATGCGTGACTGGCTGATCTCACGCCAGCGCTACTGGGGCGCGCCTATTCCGATCGTGTACTGCAAGAAGAAGTGCACGCCCGACGGGATCGTGCCGGTGTCGGAGGACCAGCTGCCGGTGCTACTGCCGGAGGACGCTGAGTTCCTACCGACCGGAGAATCGCCGCTGAAGCGGCATCGCGGCTTCGTGGAGACCACCTGTCCGCGCTGCGGTGGCCCGGCGGAGCGCGAGACTGATACTATGGATACCTTCGTGGACTCGTCCTGGTATTTCCTGCGCTACGTCAGCCCGCACGAGCAGGACCGGCCGTTCGATCCCGAGAAGGTGCGCTACTGGCTGCCGGTCGACCAGTACATGGGGGGCGCCGAGCATGCGGTGATGCACCTGTTGTACGCCCGCTTCTTTACGAAGGCGCTGGCGGACATGGGGCTGATCGATTTCCGCGAGCCATTTATCCGGCTGTTCAACCAGGGCATCATCCTGGGTGAGGACGGCCAGAAGATGTCCAAGAGCCGCCCGGAGTACGTGGTCGATCCGGACGAATACGTGGCCAAGTACGGCGCGGATACGGTGCGCTGCTTCCTGATGTTCATCGGCCCCTGGGAGCTGGGGGGGAACTGGTCCAGCGCCGGCATTGTGGGCGTCTGGCGCTTCCTGAACCGGGTGTGGAACCTGGTGACCGGCCAGGCCGAGGAGAGCGCCGCAGCACCCCAGCCCGTTACCCAGGATGAGCTACGCCGCCTGACCCACAAGACGATCAAGCGCGTCAGCGAGGACATCGAGCGCTTCCGGTTCAACACCATGATCGCGGCGCTGATGGAGTACGTGAACGCGCTGTATCGGGTGCGTTCGCCGGAGGTCGAGCAGACGCCGGCCTGGCAGGAGGCGATGGACACGCTGCTCCTGCTGCTGGCGCCCAGCGCGCCGCATCTGGCCGAGGAGCTTTGGCACCGCCGCGGCCATAGGGAGAGTGTGCACCTGCAGTCTTGGCCGACCTATGATCCGGCGCTGACGGTAGAAGAGACCGTCACGCTGGTGATCCAGGTGAACGGTCGGGTGCGAGACCGCATGGAGGTGCCGGCGAACTTGCCGGAGGAGGAGATACGGCGGCTGGCGCTCGAGCGGCCGCGTGTGCAACAGTTCACCGGTGGCAAGCCCCCGCACAACGTGATCGTCGTGCCAGGGCGGCTCGTAAATATTGTTGTGTAAGTAGCTGTGTGAGCGGCAGGGCGCTCATCCAAGTTCTCTTTTTCTTTAGCTATGTCCTGCCTGCGGGATGAGCGCCCTGCCGGTTACTCCACGCGGATCTCCGAGGCGCGCCGCGTGCGGCCTTCCTCCTCTTCGCTGCGCTCCATGCGCTCAATTGCTTCGTCGATCAGGCTGCGGAAGGCCAGCAGGACCTCTTTCTGGGCGTTGCGCAGGTGCTGGCGAAACTCGCTCATGTCCACCAGACGGACGCGCGGCGCCTCGATCTCGATACGAAAGAGCGGCTCTCGCTCGCCGCGCGTCTCGTGCTCGGCGCGCCTGCGCGCGCCCTGCTCCTCGCTACCGGCATGAACGTCCATGGATTTTCCCTCCTGGGAGCTGCCTGCGCGCTCCTGCCTGTCGATCCCCAGCCGGTTGTGCCGGTGGGCTATCTCTCTCTAACCTGGGCAGTGGCCGGGCGAGACGAGCCGCTGAACTCAATGCGCAGCACGCCGTTGTGGAACGTGGCACGGCGATGGCGCTTGGCCACCAGGGCCCGTGGGAGCACAATGTTGCGCCGGACCATGCCCAGCCGGATGATCAGCTCATCCCCGGTGCCGTGCAACTCCACGTCGCTCTTCTCCGCAAAAGGCAGGGGGATGGAGAGCACGTAGCCATCCTCAATTTTCTCTATAACATGTGGCTGCGTGCGATACAGAATGCGGCACGGATCCGTCTCACCGAAGATCGCCTGCCCCATCTTCGCCAGGGCATCCATGCCAACGACCTCGTGCTCGAACAGCGGCACCGGGAGGATCGGCAACGGGGCAAACGCCTCCTCAACCATATGGCGATACCGTTCCTGCGTCTCCTTCCATGACGTGAAGTAGCGGTCGCTCACTTCAGCGGGCAACAACCGGTTGCAGACGATAGCATCGGTGAGATAGCCGTACAGGTTCAAGTATGTAAACGTGCGCTGGGCCTCTTTGATGACCATCTTCTCCGGGTTCAACACCAGGCGCACCGTGGACATCTCCTTGTCGGCCAGGAGGGCGCGCATGCGGCCGAGACGCTCAAAGAGCACCTTGACCGACTCGAAGACGTCGTCGCTGGGGAAAGGCATATCCAGCACGCGCTGGGCTACCGGCCGGATCAAGCGAGCCGCCTGCCGCTCAATCGGGAAGATCTTCTCCAGCCACCACTGCGCCACCTCAGGGAAGCTGAGCAGGCGCAGGGTCTCGCCGGTCGGCGCGCAGTCCACCACCACGACATCGAACCGGCCCGTCTCATAATGCTTGAGGATCTGTAGCAGGCTGGCCAGCTCCTCCATGCCGGGCAGGATCGTCATTTCCTCCGCGATGAGCTCATCAAGCCCGCGCCACTGGATCAGAGCGGTCAGGTATGCCTGCAGGGTGCCCCAGTGCGTGCGGATCTCGTGGAAGATGTCGACTTCCTGCCCCCAGAGGTTGCCGGCGATCTGCTGCGGTTCCGGCCCAAGCTCGATATCGAAGGCATCGGCGAGGCTGTGGGCTGCATCTGTGCTCATTACCAGAGTGCGATAGCCCAGCTGCGATGCCCGCAGCGCCGTCGCCGCGGCCACGCTGGTTTTTCCGACCCCTCCTTTGCCGGTATAGAGAATAACCCTCATGCGCTCCCTCGTTCCGTTCCACTTCTCATCCGGCCCGCAGACCAGGTGTCCTGGGAGGTTGGCAGCGTTGCTGCTGGATGTCCGACTCTTCTCCCCCTAAAGCTCCCCGGACTCTTTTGCTGACGGGCACACCGACCATGCAGCATGCGCGAGTCCACCCGGCGCTCAGGCGGCAGGTGTCGCTCTGCCGACGGCGTGGTGGCCGTCCAGGAGCGCCTGCTCAAGGAAGGCAACCACACGGGCGCAGTAGCCGGGGCGGTCCTGGAAGTAGGCGCCGCAATGGACCGTCTCAGTAATCCACAGCTCCTTTGGCTCCCCTGCGGCGGCGTAGATGCGCTGCGCGTGCTCAAGCGGAATCACCGTATCGCGGGACCCGTGGATCAGTAAGAGGGGCCGCGGCGCGAGGCGCGCCACATCGCGCAGGGGCTCAACGTCACGGAAGCGGTATCCATACCGCTTCTGCAACTGGCGGTCGACCAGGGTCAGGATGAGCCCGGTGAGCGGCCCGAGCTTTCGCCGGACGTGCCAGGCCACGATTTCCCGCTGGCTAGTAAACGGGCTGTCCGCCACGATAGCGCGCACATCCGGCTCGCGCGCCGCGACCATGATAGCGACCGCTGCGCCCATCGAATAGCCGATTACACCGAGCGGCGAGCCCGGCAACCGCCGGCGCAGGAACGCTAGTGCGGCACGGGCATCCTCGAGCTCGCGATATCCCAGGGTCACCGGCTCACCAGCGAGTTCACCGTGCCCGCGGTAATCGAACAGCAGCACCGCAAAGCCGTGCCGCCACAGGTGCGAGGCGATACCCAGGAGATCGCTGCGACACCCGCGGTACCCCCCGCAGGCCAGTATGGCTGGCGCACCGGGCTCCTGAGGCAGAAGCCAGCCGCTGAGCAGTGCACCGCCCTGGGTGGGGATACGGACATCCTCCCAGGCCACGCCCGTCTCGAAGGGCGTCCAGGTGTACGCGGTATCCGTGCGCGGCGATGGCCCGGTAAGCTGTGCGGTGACGTACTCAACCAGCGCGACGGACGCTAGGCCGAGCACAGCAGGTACAGTGAGTGCCGCGGCCAGCACCAGCCGCCCGGAATGGCGTGCTGCCCGGACAAGTTCCTGCCCGCTGGTGCTGCTTCCCAGAGCGCGGGCCGGGTCCAGCGAGGAGAGATACGAAGACCGTTGCATGATTGCGTAGGGTTCGAGAGATGCTGGCCAGCCGGTAGCGCAGCCGGCTCTTGCATGCCCGTGATAAGATGCCGCGTCCTCGACGCTCCCGGCGTGGCTGCGTGCGTAGTTAAAGTATACAGCGTGCCGGGCGCTTGCCGAAACAGAGGAGCTGGGTGCACGACCTGCAGGGTGTGTGTATAGCATAGTGCATATAGCATACAGAAACGCCTGCAGGTCCAGGAGAACACTGGGCCTGCAGGCGTTGAAGACAGGGGCAGCGCCGGGAGTCCTCTTCGTGGCTGCGCTGCCCTCTGCTCCGGCAGGTACTAGGTGGTGGACGCTGCCACCGGGGTGCCGGCCCCGCCTGTCGGTTGCCGTCGCTGCTGGCCCTTCCCCCACGGCGTGCCCAGGAGCGGCAGGAGGATGTGGTCTAAGCCCCACCAGCCCGAAACACGCCAGCCGTAGATGATCAGCGCCTCCAGGATGATCATCGTCGGATTGCTCGAGACGGTGCCGGCGAACATAAAGGAGAAGTTCATCAGCAGGGCGAAGGTTGCAGCGATGGCTGTGAGCCCGCCGACGAGCAGGCCCAGGCCCACCAGAATTTCGCCCCAGATAATCACCTGATTAAACCAGGTGTGCCAATTGTGATCCAGCATGTACTGGATGAAGGCACGATAAGCTGGATAGGTGATCGGTGGCCGGCCCTGCTGCGGCACCACCACAGCGCGCTCCCAGAAGGAGCGCAGAGCCTGTCCGGTCTGGAACCAGGCCGGATCGGTAAGCTTATGCCAGCCGGCCTCCAGCCATTCCCAGCCCAAGAACAGCCGGATGCCCAGGTAAAGCGGCGCAGCCTCCTTGGCCCGGCTCAGGAACCTGGCGACCTTCCATTCAGGCGCGGCAGTGACCTCGTCCTCGGATGGCTCATCACGGCCGGGCCGGTAGAACTGAACTAGCACAGCGGCGATGCCCACCCAGAGGACCAGGCCGACCGCAAAGGACACCAGTGCGGTGCCTGCACTGCTCTGCGGGTTAGCCGCCACGTAGAGAAGATAACCGCCGATTAACGCCGCGATAGCGGCCACTCCTTTGCGAGCGACCGGATTATCCATTGCCGACCTCCTTCGTCAATCGCTCTGCAGCATACTACCAGACCATACCCTTTACACAATGCCTTAGACAACGGATCCATAGCCCCTTACAAAGTTCATCGTAGCAAAGTCTATTGTACTAGTGCCGGCTTATATGTCTGAACGCCTGGAGCTTTTCAGCCTGGTCCGCTGTCTTTCGGCAGCTTCAGTATACGCGATACGCCGGCAGCCTGCATCAGGGAAAGTCCCGAATGTCGGGCCGGCAACTCCCTGACCTTCTCGCCATGCTCCGGCGGCCGGTCCGCATAGAAGTCCGCGGAGAGGCTTCATGATACAATCCCGGCGATGGATCCGGTATGCGATCGCTTCTACGACCTCGGTTTACTGTTTGCCCTGCGCGATGCTCTGGACGCCCTTGATCCCGGGGCGCCGCCGACCGCGCGTGTGCTCTGGCCGCCGGATAGTGTGCCTGCAGCCGGCCGCGCAGGGGTGCTGGCAGGCTCGTTCAATCCGCCTACCCTGGCCCATACGGCCCTCCTGGAACATGCCTGCCGCGAGTATCGCGAGTATAACGTCGAGCAAGCCTGGTTCCTGTTGAGCAAGCGCACCGTGGATAAGGAGCAGGTGACCGGAGCGATGCTGGAAGACCGCCTGCTCCTGCTCAGGCTGCTGGCCGAGCGGCAGCCCGGCTTCGGTGTCGTGCTGACCAACCGCGGGCTGTATGTAGAGCAGGCGCTTGCTCTGCGTCGGCTCTTCGGCTCTCAGGTGGAGATTTCCTTCGTCGTCGGCTACGACAAGCTTGTGCAGATTTTCGACCCACGCTACTACGACGATCGGGACGCGGCGCTCGAGCAGCTTTTTGCCCTGGCAGTGTTCCTGGTCGCGCCGCGGGCAGGCGCTACACACGCGGACCTTCAGCGCCTCCTGAGCCGGCCGGAGAACCGACGCTTCGCCGCCGGGGTGCGCCCGCTTGGCCTGGAGCCGTCCCTGCTGCACCTATCGTCGACGCAGGTACGGATGCTCGTGGCAGAGGGTGGCGACTACCGTCCTCACGTGCCCCCGGAGGTTGCTGCCTTCATCGCCGAGACGGGGGCATACGCACGGCCACGACGGCTGCCCAGCGGCGCGCTCGTGGATGCCTATGCGGTGCGCGTGGGGCTATTCCAGACTCTGACCTTGCTGGCACCGCGTCCTGCCGGCATCGATTTTCGGGCCCTCGTTACCGATGCCTTGCTGGATACCGCTGAGGGGGCGGCGCTGCGCGCCGAGGCGCTGGAAGGCCGGGCTGGGCCGGCCCTCCAGCGGTGGCTGGTCATGCACCGGGGCTGAAGAGCCGCAGCCGCTCGGCGAGGAGCTCGGCTAGGTGCAGGGCGCGGGGGACCCGCGTCGCCGGGTGGGTGCGTGCCCAGACATCCAGGCCGCCGCGCAGGTGCATCAGGCAGCCGGGATTGTCCATGACCGCTGCCTCGGCGCCGGTCGCTAGGATGTGCTCGATCTTGCGGCGCATGATGCGCTCGGCCACACGCGGGTGCTCCAACGAGAACGAGCCGCCGAAGCCGCAACAGACGTTTGAGTCTTCCATCTCGATGAGCCGCAGGCCGAGCACGTCGGTGATCAGGCGCCGCGGCTCAGCCTGCAGCCCCAGACAGTTACACGACTGGCAGGCATCGTGGTAGGTCACCGTGAGCGCCGGCAGGCCCTCGCGGGTGAGCGCGCCAGCGGGGAGCCGCGCCACGCGGTCCATGAAAGTGGTGAAGTCCACGATGCGCTGTCCCAGGGCGCGAGCGCGGCTGCGCAGCTCGGGGTCCTCCTCCAGGATACGCAGGTAATCCTGCCTCATTGCGACCACGCAGGACGTCGAGCTGCTGACAATGTAGTCTACCTGCACCTGCTCCAGCGCCTCCAGGGTCCGGCGAGCCATGCGGCGGGCGTCGGGCTCATCGCCCGCGTTCATTGCCGGCAGGCCGCAGCAGCTCCAGTCGGCGGGGAACACCACGCGGCAGCCCAGCGCCAGCAGCACCTGCCAGACCGCCTCGCCTGTGCTGGGAGAGAGACGGTCGGTGATGCAGCCGGGGAAGTATGCTACAGTGAGCCCGGCCGCGCCGTTCGGCACCACCGGTTGCTGCGGCCCGGCGGGCAGCGCACGCACCCGATCCCGGAAGGGCTGCCGGGCGAGGGCCGGTAGAGCGCGCCAGCGTAGCTGCGCGCGCAGCAGCGGCACCGGAGCGGCACGCACGAAGCCGTCCCGCACGAACGGACCCTGCAGGCGGCTGAGCAGACGCACCGTCCGCTCAAACCGCGGCGGATCGGCCAGCGTCTGCAGGGCCATGCGTTTGAACCATGGCATGCCCTTCTTCTCGGTGACTTGCCGGCGCACCTCCATGATCTGCGCCGGCAGCGGGATGCCGGCGGGGCAGACAGTCTCACAGGCGTTGCACTGTGCGCACAGGCTTTGCGGCCCGGCGGCCTCGTCTAGGCCGTGGTGGATCGCCGTGAGCATCAGCCCGACCGGGCCGGTGTAGATGTAACCGAAGGCATGGCCGGAGACCTCCTGGAACGGCGGGCAGACGTTGGCGCACGCGCCGCAACGGATACACTGCAGCACCTCACGCAGGCGCGGGCTCTCCCGCGTAGCCAGGCGGTTGTTGTCCAGCAAGATGATGTGCAGCTCCTTCGGCCCCTGCACCCCGATCGTCAGCGTCAGCTCGATATCGGCCGTGCGGCTGGGGCCGGTGATGAAGCTGACGTAGGTGGTGAGCTTCTGTCCGGTGGCCGAGCGCGCCAGTACTTTAAGGATAGCCGTGGCATCCTCAAGGGTGGGCACGAGCTTCTCCACGCCGAGCACCGCCAGGTGCACCGGTGGCAAGCCGGTGGCCAGGCGGCTATTACCTTCGTTCGTGACGATGACTAGCGTACCCGTCTCGGCGATGGCGATATTGGCTCCGGAGATGCCCAGGTCGGCCTCGATGAAGAAGCGGCGCAGGTGTTTGCGTGCCACGGCCACCAGCGCCTCGGGCTCCGGCGGCACCTCTTCGCCGGTGAGCTTGCTGAAGAGCGCGGCGATCTCCTCGCGGGTGCGATGCACCGCCGGCACGATCAGGTGCGAGGGGTGGTCGCCGGCGAGCTGCACGATCCACTCGCCCAGGTCGGTCTCGATCACCTGCACGCCGAGGCTCTCCAGGTAGGGGTTCAGCTCGATCTCCTCGGTGGCCATCGACTTGGACTTCACCGCCAGCTTGACACTGTGCCGGCGCACGATATCTCCGGCGATGCGCCGCGCCTCCTCAGGCGTAGCGGCGAAGTAGACCCTGGCGCCGACCTTCTCGGCCTCTTCAGTGAACTGGCGAATGAGCTCAGGCAGGCGCTCGATGGCAGCGCGGCGGCGCGCGGCGACGTCTGCCTGCAGGGCCTTAAAATCGAGCCCCTCAAAGGCAGCCTGGCGCTTGGCTCGAAACGAGGGCAGCGCTCGGTCAAGCGCCAGCGTGATGTTGGGCGAGGCAAGAGCACGTTCCAGCCGCTCTTTGAACGGCGGGCGGGGGTGAGCCGTTCGGCTTGCCGGAGAGTGAGAAGAGGTCCTGGTCATGAGCAGCAGTCCTGATACAGCGTCTTCGACGCGGCACACGTGCGCGTCTTCGTGCGTGCGTACTTCTGGCGTACGTATTCTAGCGTATTAGAGCCATGCCCAGAGCGTGACGCTCTCAGGGGACAAGCGCGGCGATTGCACTGAGCGAGAGCGGGTACCGCCGACATTGCGCCATCTAGTCTCCTACGGTAGGATAAGCGCGAACAGGGCCGACCATTGCACGAGCGCCGGAAGGGGAGGGAGGCGCGGCTGTGCTGGATCGGTTGTGCTGGTTCGTTAGCCGCGTGTGTCTCCCCGCGCATGGGAGAGAAGGGCGGTAATGTCGCTCTCCTCTGCTAGCCTCACACCCTCACCTGTGCCCGATGCGCAGACCCCGCCCGGCCTGCGCATCCAGCTTTTAGGTGGATTTCGCGTCTGGGTTGGCGATCGCGTTATTCCTGATGAGGCATGGCGGCCGCGCGCCACAGCCACGCTCCTCAAGCTGCTTGCCCTTGCCCCTGCCCACCGGCTCCACCGCGACGAGGTGCTGGAAGTGCTCTGGCCGGAGTCTCCCGTTGCAACGGCGGCCAACCGTCTGCACAGCACCCTCTATGCTGCACGACGGATCCTGGAACCCGATCTGCCCCCGCGCGTTCCCTCGGCCTACCTGCGCATGGACGGGGAGCAGCTTGTGCTGTGTCCGAATGGCGCGCTCTGGACGGATGTTGCAGCCTTCGAGGCTGCCGCTGTAGCTGCCGACGGCTCTCGGGATCCGGCTGCGTACGCGGCGGCCATTGCGCTGTACACCGGTGAGCTCCTGCCGGAAGACCGGTACGAAGAATGGGCGGCAAGCCGGCGTGAGGAGTTGCACAACCGCTATGTGACGCTCGTGCGCCGCATGGCCGAGCTCTATGAAGCGCAGGGCAATCTCGGCGCTGCCATCACGACGCTGGAGCGGCTGGTTGCAGCTGAGCCCACAGACGAGGCGGCCGCCGCGATGCTGATGCGCCTGTACGCCACTGTCGGCCGCCGTACCGAAGCCATACGCCTGTACCGCCACCTGTGCGAGGTCTTGCGACGTGAGCTGGAGGTCGCTCCTGCAGAAAGCACCCGGCGTCTGTACCAGGAGATCTTGCACGGGAGCTTTCCGTCCCGTGCGATGACTGCGCTTGGTCCCCGGGGCGAAGGGCGCTGGGCCGCGGGCTCGTCTCCGTCGCTGCAGGTCCGGCATAATCTTCCGGCACCGCTGACCAGCTTCATTGGGCGAACGCAGGAGCTTGCGGAGGTTATGCGGCTGCTGGAGAGCAGCCGTCTTGTCACGCTCACCGGCGTCGGTGGATGTGGCAAGACACGCCTCGCCCTGGAAGTTGCTGCCCGGGTGGTGGAACGGTTCGCTGACGGGGTCTGGCTGGTGGAACTCGCTGCCCTGTCCGACGAGGCGCTGCTCGTTCAGATGGTGGCATCGGCGCTGGGCGTGCGCGAGGAACCCGGACGCTCACTCTTCGATACGCTCTTAACCTACTTGCGGCCGCTACAGATGCTGCTCGTGCTGGACAACTGTGAGCATCTTGTGCGGGGCTGTGCCTCCTTGGCCGAGCAACTGCTGCGCACCTGCCCGCGCCTGCAGATCCTGGCCACCAGTCGCGAAGCTCCAGGTATCGCCGGAGAGACCCGCTGGCGTGTTCCCTCACTGCGCACACCTGATCCCTGCGCCTTGCCGGCCGGCGATGATTTGCCGGCACGTCTTACAGCCTATGACGCTGTGCACCTGTTCGTGGACCGTGCTCGGCTCGCCGAGCCGGGCTTTACCCTGACCCCACACAATGCCCCGGCGGTGGTGCAGATCTGCCATCGTCTGGATGGCATTCCCCTGGCCATCGAGCTGGCTGCGGCGCGCGTGAAGGTGCTCTCAGTGGAGCAGATTGCCACGCGCCTCGATGATGCCCTGCGGCTGCTGACCGGAGGGAGTCGTACCGCTCTACCCCGGCAGCAGACGCTTCAGGCGACGATGGATTGGAGCTACAACCTGCTCACACCGAAAGAGCAGACCTTACTGCGACGTCTAGCCGTCTTTGCGAACGGCGCGATCCTGGAGGCTGTGGAAGCGATCTGCGCCGGTGGAGACATCGACGCCGCGGAGGTGCTGGACCTGCTCGCTGCGCTGGTGGACAAGTCGCTCGTGCAGGTCGAGGAGCTGGCCGGGCAGGCCTGGTATCGCTTGTTGGAGATCATCCGCCAGTACGCTGCTGAGAAGCTGCGCGCGGCCGGAGAAGAGGCTGAGTTCCGGCGGCGCCATCGCGCGTGGTACTTGCAGCTTGCCGAGCGCGCCGAGCCGGAGTCTTGGGGGGCGAGGCAGCGTCTGTGGCTCCGGCGCCTTGAGCTGGAGTACGATAACCTCCGCGCTGCTCTTGGATGGAGCATATCGGATCCTGAGGGTATTGATGCGGGCCTACGGCTGGCGGCGGCGCTGTGGAACTTCTGGTGGATGCGTGGATCGCTCAGCGAAGGGCGGCGCTGGCTGGAGCACCTGCTCGCCCGGCAGGATGAAGCCTCTCCTGCAGCGCTGGCAAAGGCGCTGCATGCGGCCGGGGTAATTGCCTACGGGTTAGGCGATCATGTGAGCGCCGCGCACGCGCTGGAGCGAAGCCTGACGCTCTATCGTACGTTGGAAGACCAGCGCGGGATTGCCCTGAATTTAGTGTATCTGGGGATGCTGGCCCGCCACCAGGGCAACTACGCCCAGGCTTTGCCGCTGGTGGAAGAGAGCCTGGCCATCTTCCAGAGGATTGGAGATACCTGGGCCACGGCCGTAGCGCTGAATGTCCTGGGCGACATCGCTATCGACCGGCAGGATTACCCCACTGCGCGCAGGTTGTATGAACAGGGGCTGGCTCTACTGCGCCGCGTGCAGGATGCCTGGGGCATTGCCTTCACGCTGGTGCATCTCAGCCGCATCGCGTACCGGCAGGGGGAGCACCAGCAGGCGGTGATGCTCTGCCGGGAAGCACTGACGCTGCTGCAAGAGCTGGGTGTCCCCCGCGGCATAGCAGCGTGTCTCGAGACGCTGGCGTGTGTTGCCGCCGCGCAAGGGCAGCCGGTGCGGGCCACTCGCTTGCTCGGGGCAGCGGTGGCGTTGCGCGAGAGCATGGGTACGCCCCTTCCACCCAGTGATCGCCGTGAGTACGAGGAGGTCCTTGCTGCGTTGCGCTCGGCGCTGGATGCGGAAGTATTTGCCGAGGCCTGGGCAGCCGGCCGGGCGCTGACGGTTCCTCAGGCGGTTGCCGAAGCACTGCTTATAGGGCCTGACACTGCCCCAGGAGCAGTGTAACCCTTTATGCTCCGGCCGACCTGTTCCCGGGTGTTTACCATGCAGCACGGCGATACCGTTGTGATGGATGTCATGCGTTCGCTCCTGGGGCTGGGCAATGGGTAGGGGATGCCGTCCAGTCTGGCTTCGCGCCGGGCTCGGGATACTGTTTGTGCTGCTCATCCCGGCGGTCGCGCGGGCTGTGCCGACCGGGCAGGACGCATTGCCGGAAGGTACCGTGATCGCACTCCAGGGCACTCCCCACCTGTGGGTTGCCGATAAGCAGGGTGTGCTGCATTGGGCTGGGGACACGCGGGCGCTTGCCGGCAAGGTGATCTTGTGGGACACACGCCGAGAGGTCACGCTTGAAGCGCTGCAGCGGCTGCCACGGGGCGATCCCTGGCTTTCGACCGGCCTGGTGAAGGACGGCGAGGCGATTTACCTGGCTAAATGGGAAACGGAGGATACACTGCCGCTCCTGCTGCACATTCAATCGATCAGGGATGTTGAACTCTTTGGTATTCATGCCGGGAACTACAGCGCCTATGTGCTCGACCGTGCTGAATGGGAGCGGCGCTACGGCCTTGATGCCGCCACGCTGGCGCGGGCGATCCTTGCGCCGGCAGTCACACCGGAGACACCGCGCCCGCTTGCGGCGGCCGGGGGAGACGCCGCGTCCGCGCGTCCGCATGAGGCAGCCGGGCCGGTGGTGCTTCTGGCCGACACTTTCGATGACCCTGCAAGAGGCGTGCTCCCACAGACTTCCTCGCACCCGACACTGTGGCTGGTTGGCTATCAGAACGGGGAGTATGTGGTCAGCAGTGTGGACCCGTTGCGAAGTGGCGCACTAGGCATCTGGCTGCCGCACACCTACACCGATGTCACCCTCGCGGTTGAGGCGCGGCTCGTGGCCGGCCTGCATGATGGATATGTTGCGATTGCGTGCCGCGCGGGGACCGGCCACTATCGCCTCTCCGTGCATCCTGATTCGCGGTCGTTTGCGCTCACGCGCTGGGATGGTGGAAGGCGGGTGGCACTGGTGGACTGGAAGGTCTCCCCCGCAGTCAGAGACTGGTCGCAGACGAATCGGCTAGAGCTGCGCTGCGCCGGCACCACCATTGCTGCCAGCATCAATGGGGTACAGGTCGCTGCGGTGCAGGACGGCACCTACCGTGAGGGAAGGCTCTGGATTGGCGCTGGAGTCTTTCGAGACACGCGCACGCTGATCACAGCGCGTTTTGATAACCTGCTTGTCACGCGGCCCTGAACCGGAGGCGTCTGTGTCTGAGATAGGGTCGATCCGCTGGCTTGCTACGCACGTTGCAGTGCTGGTCCAGGGCTATGCCATCCCGCTCTTGGATGGCTGGCGCGCCAGTTCAAGCGTGGTCCTGGCGCGCACGTCGGTGGGCTGGCACCTGTTTGACCCGGGCATAAATCGCACGGCCCTGCTCCGCGGGCTCGCTGCGGTTGGTGTGCGACCGCGAGAGATCGCCACCGTCTGTCTCACGCACTACCACCTTGACCATGCGTACCTCGCTGCGTTGTTCCCGCGGGCCAGTGTCGTGGACCTGACCTTCGAGTATCGCCGTGATCGGATGCAGGAGCACCTGGGCCAGATCGCCGATGGCGCGATCCGCGTGTTGGCAACGCCGGGGCACTGTCCGGAGCACTGTTCGTTCTTTGTGCTGCCACATACGATTGACGACGAACCGGTGATCGTTGCTGGCGATGTGTTCTGGTGGCCGCAGGACGTCCCCCAGTGCGTGGATCTGGACGCGCCTGACCCGCTGGCGACGGATCAGGCGGCGCTCGTAGCCAGCAGGCGGCACGTGCTTGAGGTGGGGCGTGGGGGATGGATTGTCCCCGGTCATGGAGCACCGTTTCGCAGCGAAGGAGGAACCGTGAAGCAGCCTGCTCCGCCGGCCCCTCCTGGAGGGTTTGTCTAGGGTTGCTGCTCCCTGGTATAATCAATAGCGCTGCTGTGAGGAGGTCTCTCGCAGCGCCGACCGGGGAGTAGCGCAGCCTGGTAGCGCACTTGAATGGGGTTCAAGTGGTCGGCGGTTCAAATCCGCCCTCCCCGACTGACTGGAATGCTCAGGAGCGCCAGGGTATCTCTCAAGTTACCCTGGCGCTCTTTTTCCTATTCTTTCTCTCCTCTTCCTCTTTACTCTCCTCAACGAAAGCAGGATGCCCAGCGGATATTTAGATGGCTCTCCCAATGCGCGCACGATCCAAAGAGCACAAGCTGCAGCGGAGCTTGGATAAGCTCCTCAGCCCTCTTGCGGAACTGGTCAACCAGCAAGGCGAGTGATGCTTCTTGCGTTTTCATGTGCATTTTTATGTTGTTTTCCTGCGCCCCCATACCTCCGGGTTGACCAAGTGGGGAGGGCGCTCTCCACGCAGCGCGGCCAGCAGGTTGCGTGCCGCCAGTTCGGACATCTTCGCGCGGGTGGCGACGCTGGCGCTGGCGATGTGCGGCACGATGATCACGTTGGGGCGGTTGAGCAGCGGGCTATCCATCGGGATCGGCTCCGGGTCGGTGACATCGAGCGCCGCGCCCCCAATCCAGCCCTCATCGAGTGCCCGTACCAGCGCTGCCTGATCGACGATGCCGCCGCGGGCGGTGTTCACCAGGATAGCGTCGCGCTTCATCAGCCGCAGTTCCCGCTCCCCAATGAAGTGGCGTGTCTCGGCGGTGAGCGGTAAGTGCAAGGAGACGTAGTCGCTCTGGCTAAGAAGCTCCTCCCGCGAGACCCGTTGCGCTCCTGTGGCGTGCTCAACGTCCGGCTTGGGCGTGCGGCTTACGTACAGGATGCGCATGTCGAAACCGCGCGCCCGCTTGGCCACCTCACGGCCGATAGCGCCCATACCGATGATGCCGAGGGTGGCATGGTGCACGTCTTTGCCGACGAGCAGGCTGGGCAGCCAGTGCTTCCACCGGCCGGCATGCACGTACTGGTGGCCCTCGACGATGCGGCGTGCCGCGGCCATGAGCAGGGCGAATGTATGATCGGCGCACGTCTCGGCCAGGATACCGGGTGTGTTACACACCAGAATGCCCCGCCGAGTTGCCTCAGGCACGTCCACGTTGTCGTAGCCGACGCCAAAATTGCTTATCACGCGCAAGCGCGGCGCGGCGTCCATCGCCTCACGATCCAGCCGCTCAGTCGTGTTTGAGACCATCACTCCTTCGACGTCGGCGATAGCGCGCAGGAATTCCTCGCGGGGGAGCAGCGTATCGCCCTCCCGAATGACCGCCTCGCATTCTGCCGCGATCATTTCCGGCCCCGGCGAGGGGAAGCGCCAGGAGACGAATACTTTCGGGCGCGGTCTGGATGGCACCATCAGTTGCTTCACCTGCGGAAACGTCGTTTGTCAACCACCGGCGACTTGAGCCGCCGATCTGCACCTGCACACGAGGCGTTCCCCGTGCACTACGCCGGCAGGCGCCGTACTGCTGGTACAGCGCTACGCGGTTTGGCTTGATAGTAGGTACTGAGCCGTTCTGCTGTCAACCGGGGCCCCGGCGCTGCAGAAGAGCAGGCGTCCAGAAGACTAATGGACCGGCCGGGTGGGGACCTCTCGCTGCCGGAAACAGTCCCTACGCCCCTATTGACGCCGCGCGAGCTGCCGTATGCTGGGGTCATCGTGAGACCACGCTGTAGCAGACCCATACGCACTCGCACCGGCACAGTGCCTGTCCAGGCCGCCGGTATCACCATCCTTGCGCTGCTCGCGCTCACAGGCTGCACCATCGGCGCCGAGCAGACAGCAGGCGCGCTGCGCGTCAGCGTCGGGCCTGCGAGCCAGCCCAGCGACCTTGTCCTCGGGCTGCAGTTGCTTGTTCTCCTCACCGTGCTCAGCCTGGCGCCGGCGATCCTCACCCTGATGACCTCGTTTGTGCGCATCGTCATCGTGCTGTCGTTTGCACGCACGGCGATTGGAGTGCCACAGCTGCCGCCGAACCAGGTGCTGCTGGGCCTGGCACTCTTTCTTACCGCGTTCATTATGGCTCCCGTGTGGCAGCAGGTAAACGACACGGCGGTCCAGCCCTACCTGCGCAACGAGCTACCGCTGAGCGAGGCCATCGAACGCGGTATGGAGCCCCTGCGCGGGTTCATGTTGCGCCAGACCCGTGAAAAGGACCTGGCGTTGTTCGTCAATCTGGCGAAGCTCCCGCGACCGCGTAACCCGTCGGACATCCCTACGCACGTGCTGGTGCCCGCGTTCGTCATCAGCGAGCTGAAGACCGCGTTCCAAATGGGCTTTATTATCCTGGTGCCGTTCCTGATCATCGACATGGTGGTCTCCAGCACCTTGATGGGTATGGGCATGATGATGCTGCCCCCAGTAACAATCTCGCTGCCTTTCAAGATTTTGCTTTTCGTGCTGGTGGACGGCTGGCATCTGATCGTGCAGAACCTCGTGGCGAGCTTTAGCTGAGGGGGCGGCCATGCGGCGCTGTGCAGCCGGGGAAGGGGCCTCTGCCGGGCAGGTATGGTACACTTCCCTGAGCACAATAGGCGGTTTTGCCCTCGACACGGGCGGGGAAGTGGCGTACGCTAGTGTTGCAGGAGCAGTCAACAGGACCAGAGGACCCGGGCACATTTTTTCTATGGCACCGCTTCTATGGCGCCGCGAGAACAGGTGAGGAGACGCATGGGCTGGCCGCGCCGGAGCTTGCTGGTTTTCCCTCTGGCCGGCATAGCTGCCGCGGCCTGTAGCAAGCCGCGAAGCCCGACGGCCAGGGCAAACGAGCAGGGTGACGGGCTGGCGGCCGAATACTGGGACAATCCAGACTGGAGCGGTGAGCCGCGCATCAAGCGGGTCGATCCCCTCCTTGATTTCACCTGGCAGCGCTCGCCCATCGATGGGGGGCGCCCGGTGCTGTTCAGTGTCCGCTGGCGCGGCTTTCTGCGTATCCCCAATGACGAGCCGGGCTACTACGTGCTGACCCTGCTCTCCGACGACGGCTCCTGGCTCGATCTTGATGGCACGCAAATCATTGACAACGGCGGCATTCACTACCCCCAGGCGCGCAGCAAGCGCCTGGCGCTGACTATTGGCTGGCACCAGATCGAGATCAGGTACTTTGCCGGCCCTGATCCGCCGGCAATGCTGCGCTTCTCCTGGGAGACGCCTTCCGGCCGCCGTGAGGTGGTGCCGCAAGCGGTCCTATACACACGCCGGCCCCAGTTCTGAGCCGCCGGCTCAGGTGGGCGCGCGTCCGATGTGCCGGTGAACACGCCGCAGGAGTTCGGCGCTGTCAAAGGGCTTCTGCAGCCAGGCCACGACACCGTGCGGCAGCGTAGGGGGTGGTGGGGCGGTGGAGAGCACGATGATCGCGGGAGCCGGCGCGGTCGGTGTGAGCTGGAGTGCGTGCAGAATCGCCTCCGGCCCTTCCCCGGACGGGCGCCAGTCGAGCAGGAGCACATCCGGGAATACGGTGTTCAGCACAGCGCGCGCGGCGCCAACGGTCTCGAGGGCCCTGGTGGTGAGGGCCTCCTCCTCGAGGAACTCTTGCAGGAAGCGGCGCGTCGCTGGATCGCGCTCAACGATAAGTACCGTGATGCGTGGCTCAGACGGCGCCGACTGCTCCACCACGTATGCACTCCCGGCCGATCGTATTCGTACAGCTGCACCAGCTGTGCCGTTGCCGTTTCTCCAAAAGGGTTTGGTGCTCATGCCTGTAGAGCGGGGTGCGTTCTGTACCCTACCATAGTCCGACAGGGTAGCTCCGAATAGGCTATGACTTTTGGGCTAGATGGCAAACCGGCAGGTGACACTGCCCTTGGATAGAGTCGGCTGCCGAGGTTTTGCCGGCAGCTGCACTGCCGTTCCTGTGGTTGACATGCATACGTGCAACACGTACAGTAGGTAACACGGCACAGCAGAGCTTGGGGAACTCCGTAACGAGATAGTACCGGATGGCACGGTGGTTGCTTCTCACGGCAATGATCACGGAAGACGGGTGAACGGTGGTGCCGGCCTGGAGCAATCCGGCCGGGCGATCCTGGAGATGGAGTTGCGGCCACGATGGAGGGCTCCTTGCGGCTCGGCCGCATCGCCGGCATCGAGGTCTCGATCCATGCGAGCTGGCTCGTCGTTTTCGGGCTTGTCGTGTGGTCGCTTGCTGCCGGCTACCTCCCCGCACTGTACCCCGGGTGGGCTCCTGGGACCTATCTGCTCACGGCCATTGTTGCTGCGCTCTTGCTGTTCGCCTCGGTGCTGGTACACGAGCTCAGCCATTCCATCGTCGCCCGGGCGCGTGGCCTGCCGGTACGCGGCATCACCCTGTTCATCTTCGGAGGCGTGGCGAATATTGGCCGTGAGGCTTCCCGCCCGCTCGATGAGTTCCTCATGGCGATTGTCGGTCCGCTCGCCAGTTTGTTCCTTGCCGCCCTCTGCTGGGGCGCCGGCGCGCTCGTGCGACCGGCCGGTCCGTCGCCCGCCCATGCGATCCTGGCGTATCTGGCTACGCTGAACACTGCACTGGCGTTCTTCAACCTCCTGCCGGGCTTTCCCCTGGACGGTGGCCGGGTCCTGCATGCCATTATCTGGGGGATCAGCGCGGATTTCCGTCGTGCTACGCAAGTGGCAACGCTGGCCGGCAATGTGGTGGCCTACCTGTTCATCCTCGGCGGGCTGTGGATCGCCTTCATTCGGGGCGATTTCTTCAACGGCATCTGGCTGGCCTTTATTGGCTGGTTCTTGAACAACGCAGCAGATGCCAGCAGGCGCCAGGTCGAGATACAGTACCGTCTTGCCGGCGTCCGGGTGGGCGATATTATGAATCCCGCGCCGCTGGTGGTCGAGCGCCACGTGACCCTGAGCGAGCTGGTGAACGATTACGTGCTGCGGCGCGGTGTGCGAGCGCTCCCGGTGGTCGAGGGCGACCGCCTGGTTGGCATCATTACGTTGAGTGACATCAAAGATGTTCCCCAGGAGCAATGGTCCACCACGACTGTGGGCGATGTCGTGGGCCGGCGCGGCAAGCTGGTCGTCGCCACGCCGCGGCAAGACCTCGCGTCCGCGCTCAATGCGCTGGCGGAAGGAGATCTCAACCAGTTGCCCGTGGTCGAGGATGGGCGTCTGGTAGGCCTACTCACACGCAGTGACATCATCCGCTATTTCCAGGTGCGCGAACTCCTGGGGCTGGATCGGCTGCCGCCCCGCAGCGCCGCAGTCGGCCCACCGGACGCGGGCGAGCGCCAGGCCTCCTAGCGACCACCTGCCATGGATCAGTGCCCGATGACCTGTACCTCAGGCATCCAAAGCAGCAGATAGACCCGAGAGACACCGCAGATGCCACGCATGCTTTGGGCTGCGCTGGCGCTCGCGTTCATCGCGCTTGCCGCCGGCTGGCTTCGCTTCCCAGACTTCCTCGTCTTCGTGCTCTGCGCGGCCGCCATATTGCCGCTGTCGGCGCTCATTGGACGGGCGACCGAAGACCTGGCCGACCACCTGGGGCCACGCTTTGGCGGACTGCTGAATGCGACTTTTGGCAATGCCGCGGAGCTTATCATCACCCTCTTCGCCCTCAAGGCTGGCCTGGTGACGCTGGTCAAGGCATCGATCACAGGGTCGATCATTGGCAATGCCCTGCTTGTCCTGGGGCTGGCAGCGGTCGTGGGCGGCTGGCGTCATGGGGTCCAGATCTTTGATGCGCGCGAGGCCGGCCGCCACAGCACGATGATGATCCTCGCCGTGATTGGGCTCTACCTGCCGGCGGGCTTTGCCACGATCATGCGCGATGCGGTGATTGTCGAGGAGCTCAGTGTGTTCGTCGCCGTGGTGCTGCTCCTCACCTATGCGGCTTACGTGGCATACGGGATCTTTATGCCGGTCGGCGGCCCGCGCCTAGTGGTGGCAGAGCCGTCCTATCCAGGCGCGACACTCCCTGCTGCGATGGCCAGTCCCCGGGCCACCGCCAGTGCTCCCAGGGCTGCGAACAGTGGCTCGAAACCAGCGCCGGCCGGCCACCGGACACCCTGGAGCGTACGGACGGCTGGGGTGATCTTGTTCGGCGCCACGCTCCTGACGGCGCTGGTGAGCGAGCTACTGGTACGCACGATCGAGCCGGTGACGCACGCCTTGGGCTGGACAGAGCTCTTTGTCGGCGTGATCCTGGTGCCCTTGGTCGGCAACGTCGCCGAGCACTTCAGCGCGGTGGTGGTCGCGTGGAAGAACCAGATGGACCTCTCGCTTGCCATTGCCGCCGGCTCATCCACGCAGCTTGCCCTCTTTGTTGCCCCACTCCTGGTGCTTGCCAGCCTGGTGCTGGGCCATCCGATGGACCTGGTGTTCGTGCCCATGGAGCTTCTGGTGCTGGGGCTTGCCACAGCGATCTTCGCGTTTATTAGCCACGACGGTGAGACGACCTGGCTCGAGGGCGTGCAACTGCTGGCTGTCTACCTGATGGCCGGCGTCGTGTTCTTCCTGCTGCCGGCCCCCAGCTAAAGGCAAACGCATCCAGGTGCAATGAGGTGCAGGATGGCTCAGAGGCGACAGCCGACCGTTCTGGTAGTTGAAGATGAGCAGGAGAACCTGGCCGTGCTCTGCGACATCCTCCGCGAGATCGTCGGGGCCCTGCCGCTTGCGGCCTCGTCGGCTGCGCAGGGGTTGCAGCTGGCGCGGCAGCACCTGCCCGACCTGATCCTGATGGACTTACTGCTCCCAGACATGGAAGGCCTGGAGGCTGTGGCACGGCTGAAACAAGACCCGACCACCGCCCATATTCCGGTCATTGCGGTCAGTGCCCTGGTCACCCGCACGGACCGCGATCAGGCGCTGGCAGCGGGCTGTGTTGATTACATTGGCAAGCCCTTCGACCTCGATGAGCTCGCCGGCACCATCAGACGGTACCTCTCCCCGGCAGGATCAAACCCGAGGGCGTCCGGCGCGGGAGGGTCTGGCGGGCCTGCATGATGCTCATCAGCACCAGCCTGCGCGCGAAGGGATGGCGCGCCACAGGCACGGCGGGATCTTCGAAGGCCAGCGCTGCCGCGAGGGCGCGCCGGGCAGCATCCGGCCGCCCGGTTTTCAGGAAGAAGTACGCCATCTCCTCCAGACGCCGCTTGAACAGATGCCGGCGTTCCTCGGTGAAGTACTGCTCGACTGCCTGGGAGACGATGTGCTCGATCCGCTCCTCACGCGCCGTCTCGCTGAGCACGAGCTGGCTCTGCTCGGCCTGAATGAGCTCAAACGCTGCATCGGTCATGTCGTCGGGGAAGGGCCAGCTTGCGAACTCCTCCAGCTCGAGGAGGTTTGCCGATTCAGCGAGGAGACTCCAGCGGCCGCGCAGCTCGTCCGCATCGAGGAGTTCATAGATTGGTGGGCGAGGGAGCGTCGTGCCGGGCGGAGCCAGCACGTCCCGCCACTGCAGGAATTCCGCATCAGCGTCGAGGCGAATGGTCGTGCGCCGCGCCTCTGCTTCGGCTACCAGGCCGCGGGCGTACTCGGGGGGGATCTCCACCAGCGGAAACCCACGTGGATCGCGATTATGCTCCTCCACCTGGCGTAGGGCGCGGCGCGTCGTTGTCGGCGCTACGGTGAAGAACTGGACGCCCTCGCGCTCATGCAGGATCATGCGCGCCAGCACCGAGGGTTCCATACGCCGCCGCATCAGCACCCAGAGGAGACGGCTGCCGGAGCCATCGATGTTGCTGGCCCAGGCCCGCAGCACCTGCTGGGCTGGCTGCACCACGATGACCGGCGTGCGCTCGGGGGCGGGAGGCTGTACGCCGCTCTGGCGCAGGCGGAACAGTGCCCGGCGCGCGGCGCGTTGCACCTCACGAGCCGCCGCACGATCGGTCATGTTTTGGAGGATTGCGGCGGCGGCCGGCGTGGCCACCGTGGCCAGGGCCTCCACGGCCGTCATCTGGAGGTGCGTGTCGTCACACTCGGCGAGCAGGCGAAGCAGCGGCAAGGCACGCTCGCCGGCCTCGGCGGCGAGCTGGCGCACCGCCTGGAACGAGACCGGACGTGCCATCACGCGGAGCTGTCCAATCAGCGCATCAAGCGCGCTCTCGGCAGGCTCGGGGGCCTCGAGAACCGCCCTGGCCCGCGCCTTGAACCCCTCGATCTCTTCGTCGCGTATGAGCTCACGCAGCAGCGCTTCGGCGACACGCCGGGTCTCTTCGGAGGCGCGGGCATCAGCAGCCAGCTGCCTCAGGGGCTCGATGAACGCGGGATCATCCAGCCGGCGCAGCAAGTCCCGGAGGCCAGGCTCATCGGTGGCGACGGCCTGTTCCAGCCGCCGCACGACCGCCATACGGTACTCCTCGCCGATCGCGCGCAGGCGCTGGGCGAGCTCAGCCAGGCGCGCCTCATCCGGCGCCGCCCGGCCGCCGGCTCTGAATGCCTCGAGGTATTGATCGACCAGCGCCGCGGCCTCGCGCCGCTGCACGAGACGCCGATCGATCTGGCCGCGCTCGCCACCAGCGCGGCCGCGTACAGGTGCTTTCCTGGGCACAGGTACACTCTCCAGGTGAATTCTACCGCACCATGCACCGTCCCAGGGCGGCCGGGCGCTTATCCGGCCGCCCCCCGGAATTTTTTATTTTTGCTCTTGATAACTTCCTGTGTAATTTCCTGTTTACAGGAAATCTACTGTAACGGTGAGAAGCTTGTCGGACGCAAGAGCATATTCGTGATATGGTGCACCAGCGGGCCATCACGCTCACTCTCGGCGCGCTTTTGCTGCCATTCCGGGTCAGCGCTGAAGGCTGCCCAGGCACGCTCGCGCGCGTTCAGGTCCTCGTACTGGCAGATGTAGATCAACTGCTGGTTGCTCTCGCCGACTACGGTGGTCCAGTAGCCGATGACCTTAATGCCGTGCTCCTCGAACTTGCGGCAGGTGATCGTCTCGAAGCGCTGGAGCAGTGCCGGCAACTTGCCCGGCATGGCATGATAGATCCGCATCTCGTAGATCATCGCACGCTTGCCCCCATTTGTTGTTTTAGGCGAGCCCATCGCCTACCACCGCACGCGCCGAGGCTCCCAGTCCGGGATGAAGCGGCGCATCGCCTCAACATCGTTGCGTGCCTCGGAGGGACGGCCGGCCGCGATCTCCGCATAGTGGCGCAGCCGGTCCTCGTCGAGTGTGACCCCAAGCCCGGGACCGGGAGGCACTTCCAGACAACCATCCTTGAAGGTGAAGCGCTCTTGGACGATGTCGTAGCGCTCCTGCCAGGGGTAATGCGTGTCGCTGGCGTAGGTGAGCTGCGGCGTAGTCGCCGCGGCATGGATCATCGCTGCCATGCTGATGCCGAGGTGCGTGTTCGAGTGCTGGCTCATGCCCAGGCCGAACGTCTCGCAGTAATGGCCCAGCGTTTTCATTGCCCAGAGCCCACCCCAGCCGTGATGATCGCCCAGGATCACCCGCACTGCCCCCAGCCGGACGGCTGACGGGAAGTGCGCGAACTCCGTCACGCACATGTTCGTGGCCAGTGGCAGGCGCGTGCGCTTTTGCACCTCCGCCATGGCCTCCTGGCCGGCTACCGGGTCTTCGTAGTACTCGATCTCCAGTTCCTCCAGCGCCGGGATCCATTTCAATGCCGTCTCCAGCGACCACGACGCGTTTGGGTCAATGCGCAGCCGGTAGTCCGGGCCAAAATGCTCGCGCAGCAGGCGGAGCGTACGGATCTCTTCCTCCGGCGGCAGAACACCGCCTTTGAGCTTTAGTGTCTTGAAGCCGTAGCGCTCGACAAAGCGCTGCGCCTCGCCCAGCATGGCCGCCGGCGTCAAGACCTCGCCCCAGTCGTCTTCCTGACCCTCGTAGCGCTCGAACTTGTAGAACAGGTAGGCTGAGAAAGGCACCGGGTTACGTACCACTCCGCCTAAGAGATCGGCGACCGAGCGGTTAAGGGCCTTACCCTGAATATCCAGACAGGGCACCTCAAAGGCGCCATAGTCCCGTGCCCGAGCGCCGGGCAGGGCCATGATGTGCTGTCGGAGCACCTCAAGGTGGAAGGGATCGAGGCCGATGATGGCCTGGGCGAAGGCATCCAGGCGGCGCTTCAAGGCCATGCCGCCCGGCATCTCGCCCAACCCAACGATGCCTTCATCCGTGTAGACCTGCAGAATGTTGCGCAGCGCGTATGGCTCATGGACACCGTTGCAGTTCCGCAGCGGCGGATCCGGCACAGCAACGACCGTAATGTTTACCGCGGTGATCTTCATCGACGTGGCCTCTCCCTATCGATCTTGCGGATCCTGTAAGGCATAGCGCGGCAAGGGCAGATGAAAGAGCTGCCGCGGCGGCCACAGTGTACCTGAAGGCGCTGGAGCGCGCCAACCGATCTGCCGGGGCTGACGTAAGGACGGCCCTAATCCATCAACAGGCCACCGTTGACATTGAGCGTCTCGCCCGTGATGTATGTTGCCCGCGCGGAGCAGAGGAAGAGCACGGCGTCGGCGATCTCCTCGGGGCGGGCGAAGCGGCCGAGAGGGATGTTCTTGAGCTGGATCTCCCGCGCGGCCCCGATATAGCTCTCCGAGAAGGGCGTCTCGGTCGTGCCCGGCGCAACACAGTTCACCAGGATGCCGTCCTGCGCCAGCACCCGCGCCAGGTAGCGGGTGAGCCCGATTACGCCGGCCTTCGAGGCGCCGTAGTGCGCGCCAATGATGGCGCTGTACTGCTTGCCGGCGATCGAGGAGATGTTCACGATACGGCCGTAGCGCTGGCGGCGCATGATCGGCGTGACCGCTTTGCAGCACAGGAACACCCCGGTCAGATTGACGGCCAGGGTGCGGTTCCAGTCCTCGAGCGTCAGCTCGTCCCATGAGCGCACTGGACCGATGCCGGCGCTGTTGACCAGGATATCCAGCCGACCAAACGTCTCCACGGTTCGCTCGACCGCGGCTTGTACGCTTGCTTCCGAGGTGACATCAAGGGCAAGAGCGAGGCCGGCGCCTGGAGGGAGCTGTGCCACGGTCTGCTCGGCGGCGGGGAAATTGATGTCAGCACAGACGACGCGGGCTCCCTCGCGGGCGAACTGGATAGCGATGGCGCGGCCCATGCCGGAGCCGGCGCCGGTGACGAAGGCGACCTGTCCCTGAAAGTCCATCCTAGCACCCGTCTTTTGGTGAAGGTTTAACATACTGTGCTCGCTGCGGCGGAAGACCGGTCATGGCGGCAAGTATGGCCGGCTGCCGGTCTCTGGTACAGCACGCTCATTATGCCACGTGCCACACCGCCACCTGCAGCCGGCATGTTGACAACTCTTCCCCAGGAACTGGTACACTGCGCCGGGGGGGAGCACGCCCAAGAGAGGGGTTGACCGGCATATGCCCAAGGAGCGTTCTTCTCCCCTGGAGAGGCCTGCAGAGTCCCTGGCGTCTAGGCACCCAGCGTTAGCGTCCCATGGCAGCCGGCTGCGCAGGCGCTCTGCCGATGACCAGCCATGAAAGACACAGCGGAGGTGACATACAATGGTGGTGAAAGTGTTCCCCACGAAGGCAGTCTCGCGGCGTATGCTGCTCGGTGGGCTGCCGACGGTGCTTGCCGCGCCGATGGTGGCCTGCCAGCGGCGCGAGCAGGCCGGTGGACAGCAGGTCGCAGCCACCCAGGCGCCGGCGACGATCCGTATGCTCGAGCGCGCCGGCACCGAGGAACAGGCACTGGACATCCGCGTGCCGCAGTTTATGGAGAAATACACCTGGATCAAGGTCGAGCGCGAGGTCGTGACCGGCGATATCATTCAGGCGCAGTTCACCATGGCTGCGGCGGATACCCTGCCCGACACCGCCCACGCCTACCTGGGTAACCAGAGCTACCACGCTTTCTCTGCCAACGGCGTCTATGTCTCGATCGAAGACCTCATTGCCAGGGATAAGCTGGACCTGAACGGCTGGTTCCCTGCGCTTATCGACGCCATGCGCATCGAGGGGAAACTCCACGGCCTGCCTTTCAAAGGGCAGGTACTCACCTGCGGGCTCTACTACAACAAAGACCTCTTCGATGCCGCCGGGCTGAAGTACCCTACGGAGGACTGGACGCTGAACGACCTGATGGAGGCAGCGCAAAAGCTCACGAAGCGTGAGGGCGGGGAGACGGTGCAGTGGGGCTACGGCCTGCAAACCTGGGGTGGGGAGAACTGGACCGGCCACATGCGCAACTGGGATGCTGAGTGGCTGACCCAGGATGGGAGACGATCGCTCCTTAACACGCCACAGATCCAGACTGGGCTGCAGTGGTACTACGACATGTGGCACAAATGGCGCACGCTAGCTCCGCTGAACCTGAATGCGGCCGGGGCGCTCTTCCCGCAGAGCCAGTGTGCCATGCTGGGCCGCTGCTATGCCAACTACAAGTCCAGCGTGCTGCTGCCGAACAACGTGCGCTTCAACTGGAGCATGACGATCATGCCCAAGGGACCGACCGGCAACCGCGGTGGCATGTTCGCCGGGGACACGCAGGCTGTGACGAGAAATAGCAAGCGGCGTGACGCCGCGTATGAGCTGGTGAAATGGCTGTGCGACAAGGAGACCGGCGTGCAGCTCGGGCTGCAGACCAAAGGCTCGACCACGCTGGGCGGCCGCCCCGACGTCTATGCCGACCCGCGCATTCTGAACCACCCGGCCTACCCCAGGGATGCCCAGGAAGCCCAGCTCAAGAGCATTCAGGTCATGAAGGGGCATTTCAGCGTGCCGTGGAACTTCCGCGCCCTAGAGGTTTACCGCGTGCGTGATCCCTACCTCAACAGGATTGCCCAGGGCGAGGTGCAGCCGGACACCGGCTTCCTGGAAAACCTGCATCGTGAGGTGCAGGCTATTCTGGACCAGCCGCGGCCGTGAGAGGGGCGGCTGGCAGCGGATTTTGGGAGCGGGTCAAACTGACCGGCGTTACCGCTGTGTGGAGCTGGTTATACGCAGCGTTAGGATCGAGTTTCAGCAGGAGGATCGCGCATGCAGTCCATCCCCTCGGTCGTGGACTCCGCGCGCATCGTGCGCATTGAGTGGGCGCGTCTCACCGGGCGCCGGCCGCGCATGGCCGGATGTAATGCCCGTCTGGCGGTGCACGGCATCGAGGTGCGCCCGCCGATCGTCCGCATTACGACGGGCGAGGGGGCCACGGGGTGGGGTCGGGCGCAGCTTACCCAGGAGCAGGCCTTTCAGTTCATCGGGCGGCCTCTGCGCGAGGCCTTTCTGGACGGTATGCGGATCGCCCCGGAGTTCGTGGCGCTGGAGTATCCGCTGCTGGACCTCGCCGGCAGGCTGGCCGGACTACCGGTTTACGCCCTGGTGAGCGGACGGGAACCGTCCGGCGAGCCGCTGCGCGTGCCGTGCTATGACACCTCGCTGTACATCGACGACCTGCACCTGACAGATGACGCCGCCGCGGCGGCCCTCATTGCGGCAGAAGCGCGCGAAGGGTACGAGCGCGGGCATCGTTCGTTCAAGATTAAGGTCGGCCGCGGTGCACTGCACATGCCGCTTGAGGAGGGCACGCGCCGGGACATCGCCGTGGTACACGCGGTGCGAGAGGCAGTCGGTCCCGAGGCGACCATTCTGCTGGACGCCAACAACGGATACAACTTCAACCTGACCCGTCGTGTGCTGGCCGAGACGGCTGCGGCGCGGCCTTTCTGGATGGAGGAGCCCTTCCATGAAGACGGCGAGCTCTACCGCCGCCTCAAGGACTGGATGGCTCGCGAAGGGCTCACGGTGCTCATCGCCGACGGCGAAGGCCTGGCCTCGCCGCGCCTGCTCGACTGGGCGCAGCAAGGTTTGGTGGACGTAATCCAGTACGATATCTTCTCGCCGGGCTTCTCGCGCTGGCTTGAACTTGGGCCGCAACTCGATGCCTGGAACGTGCGCTCGGCGCCGCACCATTATGGCGGCTTTTATGGCAACTATGCCTCGCCTCATCTCGCCGCAGTCATCCGGCGGTTTACCTTCGTCGAGTGGGACGAGGCCACTGTGCCGGGCATCGATACCTCACGCTACCGCATCGTGGAGGGATATGTCGAAGTGCCCAACTCTCCCGGCTTCGGCCTGGAGCTCGATGAGCAGTTCTTCGCCCAGGCTGTGCGCGAGGGAGGGTTCATGGTCGAGGCGTGAGGCGGCTCGGACACGCCGTTCCTCTTACGCCTCGACACGGTAGACGACATCCAGATGCGGCGTCTCCAGCCGACGGTGCCCTTCAAAGCGCGAGTCCATCAGGGCGGCCAGGGCACCGGTGGTGAGGAGCGTGCGCTCGACCGGGTACGGCGGCCGCCCGGTGAGCACCATCTCCTCGATGCGGTAGACCAGGTGGCTGAAGTGCGGGAAGGGCTGGCCGCCGTGCAGGTAGAAGCGCGTGGCCACCGGCTGCGGCTCCCCCTTCAGGCGCGCCGCAAAGACGAACTCTCGCACGTAGCCGTTGAGTAAGAGCGCCGCGGCGCCGGTGCCGTCGCGGTACTCCAACAGGAAGAGCGCCGGCTGCGGCACCGCCTCCTCCGGCTTGCCCTCCGGCCGCGGCTCAGTAATGGCCAGCGTGGCATCCAGGAGCTCCCGCGACCACCGCCCGGCCGCCGCGGCTTCCCAGACGGCTGCTCCCTCCAGGCACTGCACGGCAGCGATGCCGGTCTCACCGCCACGTCGTCGCTCGACCATGCACTGGATGGTCTCCAGGGCGTGGAAGCCGTAGGACTCGATCGGTCCGTGGAAGACGCAGAATGCCTCCTCGATCTCGCAGCCCAGTGGAAGCTCAAGCGGCGGACGACGCCAGGTCACCGGCAGCGACGAGCCGGCCATGAACGGAATACCCATCTCTTTGGCGGTGCGATACATCCAGAGGGCGTCGTCCCAGTTATACGACAGATGCTTGTCGGAGAACACCGGTACCACGCGTCCGCTCTTGCGGAAGACCTCCACGGTCTCTTCAAAGAAGCGGCGGCGCGGGTACATGTGCTGGCCCTTCTCGTTGTATGGGTAATCGCCGTGCTCGCCGATGAGCAACACGCCATCTACGGCCAGGGCATCACCGCCCAGGGTCAGCGCCGGGGCGATGCGCTGGAAGATCGGGACATTATAGTAGGCGGCCAGCCCGCGGCTGATGTCGCTGGCAGGCACCTGGTCAGTATAGAGCGAGGCGACGCGCACGCGCGGCCGGCGGTACACGCCGTCCAGATCGTAGCCCTGGAGCAGCTTCGTCACAATCACGTCGGCATGCGACCAGGGCCGGTACTCCGTCACGATGGCGGCGACGGTCTTGAGTGCTGCACCGGCCTGAGCAGGCTGTGAGCCTGACTGGCGAGTGGCTACCGGAGCGCTCATGCTTGACCCTACTCCTTGAGTATATCTTGAGCGGTGATGTGTCACAGACCGGGGTTTATACTTTGTATGCTTCTCTATAAAGCAAAGAGTCGAAAGAAAGAGCCGTAAGAACGCTCACTCTACTGTGCTGTCTGCGGAGAGCGTATACAGAGAAAACCAAACTGCGAACTTGACCCTGTGGGCGTGCAGTGTACCCGGGCAGGGACACGCACATTGTGCCTTTGCTAAGGCTAGTCACATGTGGTAGTATCACTCTACGACGGGAAAGGAAGGAAAGTCAATGGAAGATACTGGTATCCAGGTCCAGATCACTATTCAGCCGCTCACAGATGAACAGGTGCGTGAGCGGCTGGCCGCCTTGGAGGATGCACGAGCCCTGCGCCGAGAGATGCTAGCGCGCCGTGGTGGAAAGCCTTTTCCCCCATCATGGCCGATCATCCGCGCCGCCCGTGAGGAGCGTTCCTCGCGACTATGACTGCGCTCCGGCCGCTTGTCGTCGATGCCAGCGTGGTCCTTAAACTGCTGATTGTAGAAGATTTCTCCGAGCATGCACATGCGTTGCTCCGAGCGTATATAGCGCAGCCTATTGTGGGCCCCCCAGTCCTCGCTGCTGAAGTTACGAATGCGATCTACCAGCGTCTCCGCCGGCAGCGTGATCGTCTTACTACGGAAGAAGGAGAGCGCGCCTTAGCGGACTTTCTACGGCTGGGTGTAGAGTTATTGTCCCCAGCGGGGCTTTATCCGCAAGCCTTTGCCTTTGCTCGCCGGCATCGACTTTCTAATATTTACGATGCGTTATATGTAGTCTTGGCGCAGATGCTCGGCACCGAGCTCTGGACGGATGACCAGGCGTTGCTCAACGCGTTAGGACCCAGCGCTCCCTGGGTGCGCTCCATTCGCACCTATCCGCTGCCCTGACAACGCGCCGGCATCGATGCACGCCGGAGACAGGAGCTGCGCGACGCGGCGGTGTCCAGGCGCCGGCGGAGAAGTGCCAGCCCTGGAGTGAGATGAGCACCGATGCCGGCGTGCTTCCTGGATCCCCTTCAGAAGCGACCTTTAGATTTATGGCCGTAGCGTGGCGGGCAGGATGCCTCGCCGTCCTCGTCGCGCTCGCTATGCTATAATCCGGCAGCCTGCGGCGGCTACCCCGCCGTGGGCGGACCTCACCTGTGGAGCGCGAAGGGAACTATGCCGGTACGACTTGGCTTGATCGGTTGCGGCGGCATCGCGCGGGCGCACCTGCGCGGGTACGCCGCCATCAAAGAGAAGGAGCCCGAACTCTTTGATCTGGTGGCGGTGTGCGATAGCGACGTGACACGGGCAGAAGCCTTCGCCCAGGAAGCGGCGAAGTGGCAGGCCACGCCGCCACGCGTCTATGCGGACTACCGCGCCATGCTCGAACAGGAGCAGCTCGACGCTGCCGAGGTCTGTTCGCCGCACTACCTGCACCACACGGTGGGCATCGCCTGCCTGGATGCGGGCGTGCACGTGCAGATCGAGAAGCCCATTGGCATCACCATCCGCGCCACGCAGAAGCTGCTGGAGGCGCAGCGCCGGAGCGGGAAGATCCTCTCAACCGCCGAGCAGATCCGCCGGCAGCCGGGGCCGCGCACGGCGCACTGGCTGATCCACGAAAAGAAGCTGCTGGGCGATATCCAGGCGGTCGTGGTGCAGCGTGTGCAACACCGGGCCCCCGACCCGAACGCGCAGTGGGCCTGGCGCGCTGAGAAAGCGCTCGGCGGCGGCGGGCTGGTGCTCGACAGTGGGGCGCACTTCTGCGACACCATGCGCTACCTGTTCGGCGAGGTGGAGAGCGTGTTCGGGCGCGTGGCGATATTCCAGCAGCGTCTGCTCCACAAAGGCGACCAGCTTGTGCCCGACGAGCGAGAGGATACCTTCTTCGCCACGCTGAACTTTGCTAACGGCATCACCGGCCTGTGGACGTTCTCTACCGGCCTAGCCGGCTACGATTTCAATAACGTGGCGTATTACGGCACTAACGGCGTGATCGTTGATCCAGGCGACGTTTTCCATGGCCCGCGCCTGTCGGCCGAAGTGCGCCTGCGCGACGGCTCGCTGAAGAACCTGAAGGTGTACTTCGACGAGTACCGCGCTGAGCTGGGGCCGGAGGGTACGCAGCGGCTCTTCCCGCACGGCTTCACCGACGGCTTTACGCTGGAGATCTATGACTTCCTCACCGCGATACGCGACGGCCGCCCGGTCGAGGTCGATGGAGAGACCGGCCTGCGGGCCAAGGCCATCTCTGAGGCGATCTACGAATCGGCCCTCGCCGGCCAGGCGCTGCGCGTGGCCGACGTCATCGCCGGGCGTTACGACGCATACCAGCGCCCGATCGATGAGCAGCTCGGGCTGGTATAGCCCTGGGGGCGCACCTGTGACGTACACCGTCACAGGTGCGCCCGGCCGGTCAGAGGTTCCCCAGCACGTCGTTGTAGGCAAAGATGATGGGCAGGCCGCCGGTGTGCACGAATACCACGGTCTCGCCGGCTTTGACTGTGCCCTTGCGTACCTCGCCAATCAGGCCGGCCATAGCGCGGCCAGTGTAGACTGGGTCCACGAAGATGGCCTCCGTGCGCGCCAGCAGCTTGATCGCCTCCAGCGTGGTCGGCGCGGCGATGGCGTACGCTTGGCCGACATACTCGTCATAGACGGAGAAGTCGGCCGGGGTCATGATCGGTGGCAGGTCCAGGAGTTCGGCCACACGATTGCTCAGCCGCACTTCTTCTTCCAGCAGCCGCTGCTTGGAGCCGCTCACGCTGACGGCGTGGACGTGCCAGCCGGCGCCGAGCAGCTTGCCTCCCAGCGCCAGCCCTGCCGCGGAGGTGCCGCCGACTAGGAAGAGGTGGTCAGCCTGCACGCCGAGCGCCTGGAGCTGCTGCAGTAGCTCGATGCTGGCTTCGGCAAAGGCGATGGTGCCGCACAGCCGCGAGAACGGCTCACGAGTCGAGGCGTACGGTTTATAACCGCGGCGGCGGAGGTCGTCCAGCACCTCGTCCAAAATACGCTCCAGATCTGCACTGTCGGTTGTGCCGGTCTCGACAATCTCCACGCCCAGAATGCGGTCAAGCAGCAGGTTGCCCTGGGGCACCTCGCCCTTCGGCCCCGGCTTGACGATGACCATTTTGATGCCTAGGCGGGTGCAGGCTGCGGCGTGCAGGCGGGCGTGGTTGGACTGGCCGATATTGACTAGTACGAAGGCATCGTAGCCGCGGTGCAACACGTCGGCCATGCGGAACTCCAGCGCCCGCACCTTGTTGCCGCCGAAAGCGAAGCCGGTGAGGTCGTCGCGCTTCATCAAAATGCGCGGCCCGCCCAGGGTTGCGGTGAGCCGGGGGCATTCTTCCAGAGGTGTGGGCGTGAAGGCGAACGGAATGCGCGGGAAGCGCGCGATGCGGGCACGCAGTTCCTCCGGAGTAAGCCGGACGTCTGTGGGCACTGCCATACGCCACCTCCGTGAACAGGGGCTCGTGATCGGGCTCTGCATGCACTGGTGCGACGGTGATGCAATGCCGGCGTACCGGACGAGGCTCCGGCACTCCCGGCAGCGGGCACTGTAGCACGCTGCGTCGGCGTGCTCAAGGCCGCCTGCTCGCATGTGCTGCCGGTTGACGGGCAAGATGCCGGACTATACCCTTGAGCGTGACACCTGGACGAGCACCTGTGCTCCTTTGGGCGCGTGAGGGGGCTCCTGCTGGTGCCGGCGGAGGAACCCATCGCACTCTCTGAAGACCCGAAATTAGAAGATCTGGAATTAAGACGAGGAGAAGAGAGGAGGTGAGCCGGATGCGTCTTGAAGGGAAGGTGGCCATCGTTACTGGAGCTGCGCAGGGCATCGGCCGGGCGATCGCCTCGCTCTTTGCCGACGAAGGGGCGCGGGTGTTGATCGCCGATATCCAGGAGAAAGGCGAGGCCACGGCGCAGGAGATCCGCGCGCGGGGCCGTGAGGCGAGCTTCCTGCGCACCGACGTCGGGATCGCCGCGGATGTGAAACGGATGGTGGACACGGCAGTCGAGCGGTACGGGCGGCTCGACATTCTGGTAAATAACGCCTACTGGTCGCGCCGAGCGCGCGTCACCGAGCTTGACGAAGAGGTGTGGGATCGGGCCATCGCTGTCTGTCTGAAGGCGATGTACCTGGGTGCGAAGTACGCCATCCCGGAGATGCTCAAGGTCGGCGGTGGCTCGATCATCAACATCTCTTCTGTGCACGCGTTCACCAGCTATCCGACCTCGGTGGTCTATGATGCGGCGAAGGGCGGGGTCAGCGCGCTGACGCGGGTGCTGGCCGTGGAGTGGGGCCGGCATGGCATTCGCGTGAACGCCATCTGCCCCGGCATGATCGTGACCGAGGTAGCGGAGGCGTCGTTCTTTGCCAACCCTGAGCATGCCCGGCTACGCGAGTCGATCTATCCAATTGGGCGCGTGGGCCGGCCGATCGACATCGCCAAGGCCGCGCTCTTCCTGGCCTCCGATGATGCCTCCTACGTGCTCGGCCACAACCTGGTGGTGGACGGTGGCTTCCTGGCCGCCTCAATCGAGGCGGTGGCGGACCCGCTGATCCGGCGTCTTTTGGGCGAGGAGAGTGATCCAACGAAGGAGCCATAGCCGATGTGCAGCAGATCCCGCGGGTTAGCGATGGACGGCACTGAACGGCGCGGATGACCGAGGGCCGGCAATCCTCTGGTGAGCCGTGCTCGGAAATTTACAAAGACCCTCCCGAGTGCTCTTGCCGAGTGCTCTTGAGGAGGATTCCAGGATTTCAGGTGGCAGGGTACACACGATGCTGCGCTTCCGTGCAGGCTGGATGCTCGCCAGACGATGGTTGCTCGCCGTATTCGTGCTGCTGGCACTACTCTGCATCGCCATTCCTCCGGTGCCGGCAGGGCCGGTGGAAGCCGCGCCGCTTGAGCAGGTCGAGCGTGAGCCCCCGCTGGAGCCGGACTTCGATATCATCACCGGGCGGTTCTACACCCAGGCTGCGATGCAGCCGGAGGGACGCGGGCCTTACGCGGTGGGCTTCAGCGTCACCAACGAAGGCGGCATTCCTCTGTGGGATGAGTACCGCCGTCTGGGCGGGCCGGGCGTGCTTGGCTATCCCATCTCACGGCGCTTTTTCCTCGACGGCACGGTGATGCAGGCGTTCCAGAAGGCTGTGCTGATGTGGGATGCAGGGGCCCACCGCGCCGTTGCTGCGCCGATCCTGGACATGCTGCACAGCATCGACGCCGACGCCTGGCTTGAAGCCTCGAAGGGTATTCCGGCATTTGTGCCGGTGCCGGACGAAGGGGGCAAGCCCTGGGAGGAACTGGCACGGCTTCGATACAATGCGTACCTCGATCTCTTTCCACCCTTTCAGCAGCGCTACTTTGCACTGTTCGATCCGGTGAACCTGCTCGGCCTGCCGGCGGCGCCGCCGAAAGATATGGGCCCGGCCGTGGTACTGCGCTTTCAGCGGGGCGCGCTGCAGCAATGGAAGCAGAACATGCCCTGGGCCAGGGCAGGCGAAATCACCATGGCGAGCGTGGGCGAGATCGCTCGCGAAAGCGGTCTGTTACCGAAAGAGGCGTTCGAGCCGGAGGACTCGCCGCTGCTTACCGGGGAGGCGGCGCGCAAGCCGTGGTCGGGCTGGTGGTGGCCATCGAACCCGGCAGTGCCGGGTCCGAAGCTCTACGATCCGAACGGGCCGCTGGATCGCTACGATCGCTTCGTGACGTATACGGGCGCGCCAAACCCGCGGACGCGCGAATGGGAGCTGGCCAATAACCGCTTCACCGGGGCGAAGCTCAACTGGGCCGGGCATTGCAACGGCTGGGCCGCCGCAGCGGTGCTGGAGCCCGAGCCGGTCCAGCCCCGCACGATCGCCGGGATCGTCTTCGGCGTGGCGGAACAGAAGGGCCTGCTCTCGGCGTACCACTTCGCCGACGGCGCGCAATGGATCTACGGCTCCGATAGCGAGAAGGTTAACCCGGCCGATTTCCATCGGCAGCTCTTGCGCTGGATCGGCCAGGAACGCAAGGCCTTCGTGGTCAGCTTTCGTGATCAGGGCGACGAAATCTGGAGCTACCCGGCCTATAAATTCCGCCTGGTGATGGGCCCGGACCCGCTGGTGCCGGGTCGCTGGCATGTCAGGGCGACCGTATGGTTCGCCGCCGGTGACGTGCCGCCGGGCTTTGTGGGAACGAAGCCCTGGCCCGGCCCCGAGGGCAAGCTGTTTGAGTACTTCATCACCGGCGACCCGCGCAATCCGATCGACGGCGCCTGGGAAGGCAACAGCGTCTACGGCTTCTACGGCCACCCGCGCTACATCTGGTACCCTGATCCCAGCTTTCGCAATGAGCCGCGCGTCCTCACTAGCCCCGGGCTGACCATGCATTTCCTGAGGTTCATCCTGGGACGCGAGAACGAGGACGCCTAGGCATCGCCCTGGGCAGCCGGCCGCGCGAAACGGCACGTCCCCTCAGCGTGCCGTTTCTTACTCTCTTCCGACGCGCTTCTTGCACCGGCCAAACAGCGCACAGCAGATGATTGTTTGCGCGGATTGGTGAAACCAGCAGAGCCGGCGATGCCGGTACCTGCACGGGAGGTGATGACACGATGTGGCTGCTGCGTGCCTGTCCACGGTGTGGCGGTGATCTGGTGCAGGAACGGGCGATGACCTGGGAGGATTCGCCGGATTATGTCTGCTTCCAGTGCGGGCGGCACTGGAGCGCAGCTGCCCTCCAGCAGGGCACTGCGACGCGTCCCGCTCACCAGGATGCCCCGGCGCCGCAGGCTCCGGCAAGCCTGCTGGCCTCGCGCCGCCGTGTCCAGGCCATCCCGGCGCGTTTGTATGCCGCATGATGCCGGGGCTTACTGGGGCGGGTCTTCGGTGTCCTCCTGGGGTGCCTGGAGCGACGGGAGCCACTCTTTACCGATGGCCTCGGCCCACCAGTCGCCGAACTTGAAGGTGCGCATCGACTGGGTGAACATCGGCAGCCAGTAGTCGAACGCCTCGATGGTAGCGCCTTGAGCCACGAGCCGCACCTGTGTCGAGCCCTGGTAGAGCAGGCGCACCCAGCGCTTGCGCACGGCTTCTCCGTCGCGGAACGTGTAGCGTGCTTCTAACCCCACCAGGTTGCCGATCGCGTAGTCCTCCTGATGCTCGAGCGTCACATGGGGCAAGCGGCGCAGGCCGGCGCGCCAGCCGCGCCGGAGCTCCGGAAGGTCGGCTTCCGTCACAGGCGTGCCGAGGTCTCTGGCCTCGACCGAGAAGCTGGTGGTGATGTTGTCGGGCCACGGCGAGAAGGCGACGCCGTGGCCGCCCTCGACCTGGAATTCAAACTGGTGCCAGCCCTCAGGGTAGAAGAGAGAGAAGCGATAGGTCAGGTCACGGTAGACGACCAGCCCGGTGAAGGCCGGGCGCTCTGGAACTTCAGCCACGCGCACCTCCAGCTCGGCAGTCTCCTATCCCCGTGCTGGCCGCACGCAGGAAGCTTAGCATAAAGGAACCTTCGAAGGGACTTTCAGTATTCTTAGAGACTTTCAGCATTCTTTTAGAGAAATTGTAGCCGGGAAGCCGGTGCTGGCTTGAAGTACCTAGGTGTTCTGTGCTATAGTCAGAGCACTTCTGCCCCCGGCGGGCCCTGGCGCGTGATCACGTGCCGGCATGGCCTGCCCTGTGCTGCGTGGCAAGCACGTGTGTCTATTTACCCGGTAGGTTCGTACGACGAGGTGACGCTGTGGTGGCATCGAAATCTGCACGCCGTCGCTTTCTGCGCGCTTGTGCCATGGCCGCCGTTGCCGGCGGAATTGTAGCCTGTGGACCGGCTCGTCCGCGCGGGCCGGGGGCCGTGGGCGGTGGCGCGGGTCCAAGCACCGGGCCGGGGGCATCCGGGCAGGTCTCCGTGTCCCAGGGACAGTCGGGGGCCGAACAGCTGCCGATGCCGACCAAGTTTAAGGAGGCGCCGCAGCTGGCAGAGCTGGTGCGGCAGGGCAAGCTGCCGCCGGTGGAGCAGCGCCTGCCCCAGAATCCGCGGGTGATTAAGCCGCTGCAGCAGGTGGGGCAGTATGGCGGGACCTGGCGGCGGGCCTACCGCGGGCTCTCCGATCGCTGGGGGCCGACGAAGCTGCTGGAAGAGCAGGCGATCGAGTGGGACGCGCCCGATCCGAACACCATCCGGCTGACTGCCAACGTCGTCGAGAAGTGGGAACAGAGTGCTGACGGTTCGGAGTTTACCTTCTATCTGCGCAAGGGGCTGAAGTGGTCCGACGGGACCGAGGTGACCACTGAGGATGTACGCTTCTGGTACGAGGATGTGCAGCTCTACAAAGAGATCGTGCCCAACCCGACTGCAGTGCTGCGCCAGCGGGTTGGCAACGAGACTCAGGTAGCCCAGCTCAACATCGTTGATAAATATACATTTAAGCTCAGGTATCCGCTGCCGAATCCGTTGCTGCCGATTCAGGTGGCCAAGAGCGGCACAGGCGTGCCCGGCATGGGTGCCTTTATCCTGCCGGCGGCATATCTGAAAAAGTTCCATCCCAAGTACGCCAACGTGGAGGAGCTGCGCCGGCTTGCCGCCGACAAGAAACTGGCGAGCTGGGATGCCCTGTGGGGGACTGCCGGAGATATGCAGGGGCCGATCGCCTTCTGGTTCCTCAATCCAGACTTGCCGGTGATCACGCCCTGGAAGATCACGAAGCCGACCCCGGCCGACCCGGTGGTGATGGAGCGTAACCCGTACTACTGGCAGGTTGACATCGAGGGCAACCAGCTCCCCTACATCGACACTATTGAGCACTCGTTCTTCGATAACGATGAAGTGCTCAAGCTGTGGGTGGCCGGCGGCAGGATCGACATGCAGATGCGCCATATGAGCACCGGCGCCTATACCTTCTACAAAGAAAACGAAAGCAGAGGCGGCTATAAGGTATTCAAGTGGCGCGCCGCCAGCACTGATGCCTACTTCCCGAACATTAACTGCCCCGATCAGGTGCTGGCCCAGCTCTTTGATACGCCGGAGTTTCGCCAGGCGCTCTCCATCGCTATCAACCGGCAGGAGATCAACGATCTGGTGTGGAACGGCCTGGGGAAGCCGCGGCAGGCTTCGCCCGTACCCGGCTCGCCTGAGTACGATCCAGAGCTGGAGAAGGTCTGGACCGAGTACAATCCGCAGAAGGCAAACGAACTGCTGGATAAGCTCGGCCTGACGCGGAACCCGGATGGCACGCGCCGGCGTCCCGATGGCAAGGTGCTCGAGGTGACGATCGAGCATACCAGCGCGCCGGGCTCGCCGGAGAACGATGCGCATGAACTGGTGAAGAAGTACTGGAACGCCATCGGCGTACGTACCACGGTGCGATACGTCGAGCGCACGCTCTACGAGCAGCACGTGCATAACGGCGAGATCGAGATCGGCTTCTGGGGCTTCGATCGCTGCTCGGTGGTGAAGGCCGACCCGGGTCGGTGGCTCGGCACGATCGACGACGGTCCGTGGGCCCCGACGTACGGTCACTGGTACGCCAATTCGCCCTACAAGCGGGAGGAGCCGCCGCCCAATCATCCCATCCGCCAGATCTGGCAGCTCTGGGATAGGGTCCAGGTCGAGCCGGACGAGGCCAGGCGGAACGCGCTCTTCCAGGAGATTCTGAATATCCATAAGAGGCATCCCTGGGCCATCGGCGTGGTGGGCGAGAAGGTGGCCCCCATGATTGTCTCCAACAATTTCAAGAACGTGGGCGAGGGCTACATCGCCGACGATACGCTGCGTGACTATGGTTTGATCAATCCGCAGCAGTTCTTCATCATTAAGCGCTGATGCGCTCGGCCGACGCATGCCGGCGATATCTTCGCATTGCGTCTCCTCCCTCCGGCGTCTCACCACCCGACGGCGGAGGGAGGAGACCCTAGTCCGAGGGGCCCATGTTCCAGTACGTTATCCGGCGGCTGCTGCTGACGATCCCCACACTCTTTGTGACGTCGCTCGTTGCGTTTATCTTGATCCAGCTTCCTCCAGGCGATTTCCTGACCAACTATGCCGCTGTCCTAGCGCAGATGGGCGAGCGGATTAGCGATGAACAGCTTCGGGCCCTGCAGGAGGCGTACGGGCTGAACCAGCCGGTCTACGTGCAGTATTTCAAGTGGATCAGCGGCATTCTACTGCGCGGCGACTTCGGCCTGTCGCTCGAGTGGAAGATGCCGGTGTCCCAGCTCATCTGGGAGCGCATGGGGTTGACGCTGGTGCTCACCACCTCGACGCTGCTGTTTACCTGGCTGCTGGCTATTCCGATCGGCATTTACTCGGCCACCCATCAGTACTCCAAGCTCGACTACCTGTTTACTGCCATCGGCTTTGTCGGCCTGGGCATCCCCGGCTTCATGCTGGCGCTGGTGCTGATGTGGATCGCCTTCGCATACTTCGGTCAGGACGTGGGCGGGCTGTTCTCGGAGCAGTACCGCAACGCGCCGTGGAGCATGGCGAAGGTCATCGACATGCTGAAGCATTTATGGATCCCGATGATCATTCTGGGAATGGAGGGGACCGCCGGGCTGATCCGCACCATGCGGGCAAACCTGCTCGATGAGCTGAACAAGCCGTACGTGAACGCAGCGCGCGCTCGCGGCCTACCCGAGTGGCGCCTGATCCTGGAGTATCCGGTGCGCGTGGCGCTTAATCCCTTTGTGAGTACCGTCGGCTGGGCGCTGCCGGGGCTGGTCAACGGCGGGACGATCATCTCTGTGGTGCTCAGCCTGCCTACCGCCGGGCCATTGCTGCTGCGGGCTTTACAGTCCCAGGATATGTACCTGGCCGGCGCGTTTATTCTCTTGCTGGGTACGCTCACGATCATCGGCACGCTGATTTCGGATCTGCTGCTGGCCTGGCTGGACCCGCGCATCCGGTTCGAGTAAGCAGGGCTACGGGGGAGGGGGAGCCGACGTGGGGAGAGGGACGGGTACCGAACAAAGAACTAGTGAGTGAGATACGCATGAGCGCGCAGACGACTGCCCCGGCGCTGCCGGTCGCTAAGCCGGCGGGCGCGGGTCGCACGGCTGAATGGGAGATCTACGTCGCCTCACAATGGCGGCTGATGTGGTGGCGCTTCCGCAAGCACCGCCTGGCCGTCGTCAGCACCGTCATCGTGGCCTTTTTCTACTTCGTCGCCCTGTTTTGCGAGTTCATCGCCCCGGCTGATCCAGACAAGCTCTCGTCAAGCTATCGCTATGCCCCGCCGCAGGGGATCAGCTTCTTCGACGAGAACGGCAACTTTACCTGGTGGCCGGGTGTGTACGGGCTGATACCCAGCCGCGACCCCGAGACGCTGCGCATTACCTATACTCCCGACCACTCGCAGTGGTATCCGGTCTACTTCTTCGTCCAGGGGGATCGCTACAAGCTGTGGGGCATCTGGGAGATGGACCGCCACCTGATCGGGCTTGGCCCGGAGGCGCGGGATGTGCCGTTCTTCCTGCTGGGCTCTGACCGGCTCGGGCGTGACATGCTCTCCCGCATCGTCTATGGGGCGCGCATCTCGCTCTCGATTGGCTTGGTCGGCGTGGCCCTGAGCCTGATCTTTGGCATTATCCTAGGCGGCATCTCTGGCTATTACGGGGGGATGGTCGATAACATTATCCAGCGAGTGATCGAGTTCATCCGCACGCTGCCGACGATCCCGCTGTGGATGGCCCTGGCGGCGGCACTGCCGCCGAAATGGCCGCCGGAATACGTGTACTTCGGGATCACGGTGATTCTGTCGCTCCTCGGCTGGACCGGCCTGGCGCGGGTGGTGCGCGGCCGCTTTCTCTCCCTGCGCGAGGAAGACTTCGTCATGGCGGCGCGCTTCTGCGGCTGCAGTGAGGCGCGCATTATCTTCCGGCACATGGTGCCGAGCTTTCTCAGCCACATCATCGCCTCGATCACGCTCGCCATCCCCAACATGATCCTAAGTGAGACCGCCCTCAGCTTCCTGGGACTGGGCCTGCGTCCGCCGGTGATCAGCTGGGGCGTGCTGCTCCAGGAAGCGCAGAACGTGCAGACCGTAGCTTTCTCGCCCTGGCTGCTGCTGCCCGGCGTGGCGGTGGTGATTGTGATCCTGGCGTTCAACTTTATGGGTGACGGCATGCGCGACGCCGCCGATCCGTACGGCCGGTAGCGTCCAAACAGTAACGACAGACAGTAGCTTGTAGATAGATGGCTTACGGACAGTACCGCGTGATAGACGGTAGCGTACAGACGAGGGACATGGCACACGCAACACGCAGCACCTCGCCGGATCTGCTGCTCGAGGTGCGAGACCTGAAAACCTATTTCTTCCTCGATGAAGGTACTGTCCGCGCGGTGGATGGCGTCAGCTTCGAGGTGTTCCGCGGCCGCACGCTTGGCATCGTGGGGGAGTCAGGCTGCGGCAAGAGCGTGACCGCGCAGTCAATCCTGCGCATTGTGCCGCGGCCCGGCAAGATCGTCGGTGGAGAGATCATCTACTACCGTCGCCGGCGCCGCGATGGCAGCACGCTCACCGAGCAGATCGACCTGACCAAGCTTGATCCGACGGGCGAGGAGATCCGCTCGATCCGCGGCAACGAGATCGCCTATATCTTCCAGGAGCCGATGGCGAGTTTGAGTCCGGTGCATACCATCGGCCACCAGATCTGCGAAGTGATCATGCTGCACCAGAAAGTTAACAAGCGGGAGGCGCGGGCGCGTGCCATTGACATGCTTGCCCGCGTTGGCCTACCCCAGCCGGAGCAGGTGATCGATCGCTATCCGCACCAGCTCAGCGGCGGCATGCGCCAGCGCGCGGTGATCGCCATCGCGCTCTCGTGCCGTCCCAGCCTGCTGATTGCCGACGAGCCGACCACGGCGCTTGACGTGACCACGGAGGCGCAGATCCTGGCGCTGATGCGCGAGCTGCAGCGCGACTTCGGCATGGCGATCATGATCATCACCCATAACCTGGGCGTGATCGCCGAGATGGCCGATGATGTCGTGGTGATGTACCTGGGGAAGGAGGTCGAGCAGGCTCCGGTGGAGGAGCTGTTCGACAACCCGCGACACCCGTACACGCGGGCCTTGCTTCGATCGATCCCCAAACTGGGACGAAAGTCCCGCACGCGCTTGGAGGCGATCGAGGGCATGGTGCCGGATCCGTTCTCCGTTCCGGCGGGCTGCGCATTCCATACGCGCTGCCGGTACTACACCCCGGGCATCTGTGATGCTCCGCCGTACCTTCAGGTAGGCCCCAAGCATTGGGCGCGCTGCAGCCGTGCCATGGAGCTTGATAAATGACCGTTCAGCCGGAGACCGTTCAGCCGGCCGCGGCAGCCCGGCCGAGCGATGAGCTGCTCGTCGTTAAAGATTTGAAGAAATACTTCCCGATCAGAAAGGGCTTCTTCGGCCGTATGGTGGGCCAGGTGCGCGCCGTGGACGGTGTGAGCTTTAGCATCTGCCGCGGTGAGACCCTGGGCCTGGTCGGCGAGAGCGGCTGCGGGAAGACGACCACGGCGCGCCTGATCATGCGCGGGTATGAACCCACAGCGGGGGAGATTCTTTTTAACGATCCGAACCTGGGCTGGGTGAATATCCCGACGCTGGACAAGAAGCGCATGAAGCAGGTGCGCCGGAACATCCAGATGATCTTCCAGGACCCGTACTCGTCGTTGAACCCGCGCATGACGCTGTTGCAGATCGTGGGCGAGCCACTGTTGGTGCATGGGGTGGCGAAGGGCTCTGAGCTCAGGGACCGGGTTGCCGAGCTACTGCGCGTGGTGGGGCTACGTCCAGAATACATGGTACGCTACCCCCATGCCTTCAGCGGCGGACAGCGCCAGCGCATCGGCATCGCCCGTGCCCTGGCGCTGCACCCCCAGCTGGTGGTCTGCGACGAGCCGGTGTCGGCGCTGGACGTCTCGATCCAGGCGCAGATCCTGAACCTGCTCCAGGACCTGCAGGAGCAGTTTCATCTGACGTACCTGTTCGTGGCGCACGACCTGAGCGTGGTCGAGCATATCAGCGACCGCGTGGCGGTCATGTATGTCGGTAAGCTGGTCGAGGTCGGGGAGACCGAGCAGGTCTTTCACCAGCCGCTGCATCCTTATACCGAAGCGCTGCTGGGGGCCGTGCCGAAGCCACATCCGCGCTACCGCGGCAAGCAGATTATTCTCAAGGGCGAAGTGGCCAGTCCCGCCAATCCGCCGAGCGGGTGCTACTTCCATCCGCGCTGCCCGTATGCTGTTGAGCGCTGCCGGGTTGAAACGCCGCCCTTGCGTGAGGTGCAGCCGGGCCGTCTGGTCTCCTGCCACCGCGCCGAAGAGCTCCAGCTCCAAGGCGTGGCCGTGTAGCGGCGCGCCTGTGCCGGCATGCGTGGCACGCTTGAGGGCAGATGGGGAGAGCCGGCCAGGAGCCGCCGACACGCTACGGGATGGCGATCAGGCAAACGACCAGGCACTACCGCCGGCGCAGGGGACCGGAGCGTGAACTCGTCTATGACAGGCGGTACCATGCGTTCCTCCCTTGATCAGGAGATGCAGCGTACGCGGCCGGACCACATGCCGGTTGTCCTTCGTTCGCTGCGTTCGCTTAAGCACGTTGCCGGGTCGGCTGCAACAGTGCTGGGCGTGTACGTGGCCTGGATCGTGACCATGGTGCTGGCCACGGCGAACATGCTGGTCTGGCGCAGTGTGCTGCTGGAACTCTACATCCGCCTGCAGTTCGACAAATGGAAGTTCGGCGCGTTCAACAATGCGCTTGTGCTGTTGTTTGCCCTGAGCTGGATCGTGCTTGTGGTCGCTACCGAGGAATGGTACCGCCGCTCCGCCGGGGAAGGGTTGCTGGCACGACGGGCATTGCGCGTTATACTGAGTGAAGCGGGTGTGCTTGTGGTGGGCTACCTGCTTGAACGGATCGTATAGCGCCGCGGTCGGGCGCGCCGGCACCGATGGCCGCCGGCTGCGCAGGCGGTAGAAAGGCACCCCCTATGAAGGTCATGCTCTTCTTCCCCCCGAACTGGACTCCGGCCATGCCGCACCTGGCCCTGCCGTCGCTGACAGCGTACCTGCGTGAACGCGGCGTTGAAGTCATCCAGCGCGACCTGAACGCCGAGGTGTTCGACCGTATCCTCACCCGCGACTATCTGCTGCGCAGCCTGGAGCGGCTGCGGCAGCGGCGGCCGAGGAGCGGCACACCGGCCTGGGAGCTCTGGCACTGGGCACTGGCGAACGGCCCGGCCCTGGCCAGGCAGATCGAGGGGGCTAAGCGAGTTATCAAGAGCCACGCCTTCTACGATGGGCCGCGCAGCCTGCCGGCGTTTGAGACGATGATCCAGGCGCTGCAGCTCGCCTCGTTGCCGTACTATCCCTCGACGCTGCACCTCCAGGGCTATGACTCGGCGTACCGCGCCGACTCCTCAAGGGCGATCCTCCAGGCGGTGCAGGATCGCAATCAGAACATGTTCATTGAGCTCTTCGAGGAGATGGTGGTGCCCGACGTCCTGCGCGAGCAGCCCGACGTCGTCGGCATCTCCATCCCTTCGGTGAACCAGGTCATCCCCGGCCTGACCATCGCCCACCTGGTGAAGCAGTCCGGCGCGCGGGCGCACGTGACCATCGGCGGGCCGATGGCCAGCATCTGGCGCGAGCAGCTCCCCGGGCTGCCCCAGATGTTCCGGCTGTTTGATAGCGCCGTGGTGTTTGATGGCGAGGAGCCGTTGTACCGGCTCTGTCAGGCTGTGCATGCGGGAAGTCCGCTGGATGACGTGCCGAACCTGATCTACTTCGGCGGTGAACGGGTGCGCATCACCGCGCGGCAGGAGCAAGCGCGGCTCCAGGACCTGCCGGCGCCCGACTTCGACGGCCTGCCGCTGGATAAGTATCTGGCCGCTGATCTGGTGCTGCCGCTGGCGACCACACGGGGCTGCTACTTCGGGAAGTGCGCCTTCTGTAACGTAGGCTACGGCGAGCCGGAGGCGTTTAGCCAGCAGCGCAGTGAGACGCTCGAGCGGCAGATGTTGCTACTGCTCGAAAAGTATGGCTGCCGGCACATCTTCTTCGTGGACGAGGCGCTGACTCCGCGCCTCATGCGCGAGCTCTCGCCGCGGCTGGAGGCCAAAGGAGCGCCGATCTTCTGGGGCGGCTGCGCGCGCTTCGAGAAGACCTACACGCGTGAGCTGCTGGAGGCGATGAGCCGCGGCGGTTGCTGCATGCTGCTGTTCGGTCTGGAGGCCGGCTCGCAGCGCATCATGGACCGCATGGTGAAGGGCACGCGGCTGGAGATCATTCGGCGCATCCTGCCGGACAGCACGGCCGCGGGCATCTGGAACCATACGTTCTTTTTCTTCGGGTTCCCAGGAGAGACCCTGGAAGACGCCCAGCAGACCGTCGATTTCCTTTACGAGAACGCTGCATATATCAATTCGGCAGCGCTCGGCACCTTTCTCCTGGAGCGGTACGCCCCGGCGCACACCTTCCCGTGGCTCTACGGCATTACGAAGATCATCGAACGGCCGGATGCGGACCTGGGCTTTTACTTCGATTATGAGGTCGCCTCCGGCATGGATGCGGCGACGGCCGAGCTGGTGATGCAGCGCTTCGAAGAGAGCCTGCCGGTGAAGGCGTTCCCGCAGTTCTACTGCAACGATGTGTACCGTTTCCTGTACGCGGCGCACCTGAAAGCCATCGGCGCGCCGCGGCCGCCCTGGCTGGGTGTGCCGGCGCTGGCGTAAAGCGCGCCGGCCCCGCTCACAGCTCACTTCTGTCTGTCCCCTTCCTAGTCGGCAGGGCAGATGCCGGCGAGTAAGTCGCACCCGGTTTGATAACGATACTGTCGCGCGCGAGCTCCGGTTTATGGTGGCGGCTGGTCTAGGATGTACTGGACCTTCGGCGCCAGTTCCTTTACGAGGGCCTTCACGTCGACAAGCTGGCCAGACCATAAGGGAGCAAGCGCCTTATTGATCTCGTTCTGGATCTCCAGGAACCGAAAGTTCGCCGGCACCAACAGCGGCGGTGTGCTCTTGATAATCTGCGCGAAGGTCATGTGGTTTGGATCCTTCGTCAGCTCGGGATGTTCCCAGACAGCCTGCCGCGCACCAGGCACTGAACCGCGCTTCGCAATGTCCAAGCCGGCCTCGAGGGATGTCAGAAATGCGAGATAGTCAAAAGCCGCTTCAGGGTGCTTAGAGAACTTGGTCACACTTACTGGGTCAAACTCAAACATGCCGCGCAGTCCAGCCACGCCCCGCGGCAGTGGCGCAACCGCCCATGGCACGTCCTTGGCGTTGTCGGTCAGGCCTCGAATGTCCCAGTAACCGTTTTGGATCATTGCCAGCTTGTTCGTGTTGAACATCTGGTTCACGTTGCCGGTCACAGGCGCGACCTGGTGCCGACCGTAGAGGTCGGCCACGTACTGCAGTGCCTCGATCACCTGCGGCGAGTCCAGGTTCTGCCGCCGCCCATCGGCGGAGAGGTAGTCCGCGCCGAACGAGCGTATCACCACAATCATGCCGAACAGCTCTCTGGTGGTCTGGACGCCGAACTGATCTGGAGCGCGGCTGAGCAATCTCGCATGCTGGAGCAAGGTCTCGTAAGTCCACGTCGCGTCGGGATAGGGAAGCCCTGCCTGGTCAAACATCGCCTTGTTGTAGAAGAGTCCAACGCGACCCGGGTGCACGATCCAGGGCAAGCCATAGACTTTGCCGGCCAGGCTCACTCCCTGCATTGCCTGCGGGAAAAGTCCCTGGGCATCGAACTTGCGAGCAGAGATGAGCCCTCTGTGGTCGATCAGGACACCGGCGGAGGCTAGAGGATAGAAGTTGGCTATGCTGACTGTCCACAGGGCGTCGCCAAGCACTCCGCCTGCGACCAAGGCCTGGATTTTCTCGTAGTATTCCCCTCCGGGGAAGTGCTCGCCCCGCACCGTGATTGCAGGCCTGGTCTCGCGAAAGCGCTGGGCCATGGCGTCGAAGTGGTCGGCCTGGGGACCAATGCGGCGTGGAAGACAATTTCTACCGGCCGTTCCGTGGAAAGTTCCTGCCGCTGTTGCACCAGCCCGCCCCGGCAGGACAGGAGGGCAGTGCCGGCTAATCCTGCAGTCGCGAAGAGCATCCGCCGGCGGCTCCATAGAGTTCCTGGGACGAACATCTTGGCGGTAGCTGTCATCTGTATCCTCTCCCCTAGGGTGATAAATGCACGTCGGGCATCACGGACCCGATATGCCGGTCATCCAATAAGCCCGTAGAATTCCTGCACCCGTTCTTCCAGGTCCAGCCACAGGCGATGCAGACGGCTATAGCGGGCATGCCGTGACGGGTCGGGCGCGTAGCTCCGCTCTCGGCGCACCATCTGCCGGGCCGCTGCTTCAGTATCAGGGAACAGGCCGGCACCGACTGCGGCACAGATGGCCGCGCCCAGCGCCCCGGCCTCAACGACGCGCGGGACTTCCAGCCGGCAGTTGATCGTGTCTGCGATGATCTGGCACCACAGCGGACTGCGCGCTCCGCCACCGACGGTGACGATGACAGGTGGGGGCGGCATATCGGTATGCTCAATGGTGGCGCGCAGGTGATGTGCGGTGCCCTCCAGCACAGCACGCGCAAGATGGGGGCGGCCATGGGCGAGGGCGAGGCCGAACAGCAGTCCGCTTGCCTGCGGGTGCGGCCGGAAGCCACGCTCGCCCATCAGGTGTGGCAGGAAGAGGAGCCCGCCCGCGCCAGGCGGCGCCTGCTCGGCCAGAGTGGTCAGCCGGGCGTACGCATCGGCCGGGCTCCGATCGGCCTCCTCGCCCTCCAGAAGGTGCGCCATCCAGCGCACAGCCGCGCCGGTGGTCGAGGTCGAGCCGAAACTCCGCCGCGCTGCCCCGGGTGCGGGTAGCGGCACAGTGATCCATGCCGCGGTGCCCAGATACAGGCAGGCTTCGCCGGGGGCAAAGGGCCCGGCGCCGGTGATGGTCGCGCGCACGTCGCTCATGCCGGCCACTACCGGCGTGCCCTCGGCCAGGCCAGTGGCCTCCGCTGCCTCGCCGGTGACTTTCCCGACAACCTCGGTAGATGGCACGATGGGCGGCAACTGTTCCGGCCGCAGGCCCAGCGCCACGGCGAGTTCGACTGCCCAGCCACCGGCAGCCTGGCTATACATGCCGGTGCCGCCCGCATCCGACGGGTCGGTGCCCAGGTGGCCGGTCAGCCGAAAGCGGATGTAGTCCTTGGGCAGGAGGACAACGTGCGTGGCCGCCAGGACATCGGGCCGATGCACTGCCAGCCAGCGCAATTTGGGCGCGGTCACAGTCGTGCTGGCGCGCACGCTGCCCAGCGATCGCTCCAGGATCGGCGCCAGCTCGCGGCGCATCCATTCGGCCTCCGCGGCACAGCGCTGGTCCATCCACAGCATAGCCGGGTAGACCGGGCGGCCGTCGTGGCCGAGCAGCACCGGGGCGTGCATCAGCCCGGCCAGGCCTACCGCGACAATACGTCGCGGGTCGCCGCCCCAGTGGTGCAACACCCGGCGCGTCACCAGGCAGACGTTCTCCCACCAGTGCTCCGGATCGACCTCAGCCCAGCGCGGCTGTGGGTGGTGCGCCGGTGTCTCGCACGCGGCCTCGGCGAGCGGCTGCCCGGCGAGGTCGAACAGGACGGAGCGGCACGTCGTTGTACCAAGATCAAGGGCGAGCAGGACAGGTGTGGATGGCGTGCCGGATGTTTCCATCGGTATGGCCATTTCGTTTTTATGTTCAGTTTTTCTTTACAATTGCAAGGGGAATGTCGCTTGCGGCCTCTCCCCGCTCAGACGCGGCATTGTAGCATGGGCGTTTCATCGTGCAAGCGGGCCGGAGAGCCGCGATCATTGGCCCCTGCGAGGCTGCGTGCTACACTTTGGTGCATGGACCGGCCGGCGCATGGGCGGCGGAGGCCCGGGCTGGTAGGGGGTAAGGGATGCAGCGACGCTGCGTCCCTACGGCGGCGATCATCCTGGATCTGTTTCGCCTGGGGTAACCGCGCCCGGCGGTACAGCAGCGCTGCGGCCCCGGGCGGGACACCTGCTTGAGAGCCGGCCGCGAACCTGGAGGAGTGACGCTTGGGCAAGGCTGATCTGCACATTCACAGCACCGTGAGCGATGGCATGGCCACGGTGCCGCAGATCATGGACTACGTCGAGCACGAGACTGATCTCGACGTGATTGCCATCACCGACCACGACCAGATCGAGGGTGCGTACCAGGCCCTTGACTGGGTCGAGCGCCATCCGAGCTGTCGTATTCGGGTGGTTTTTGGCACCGAGGTCAGCGCGTTCCTTGGGCGGCATGTTCTGGCCTATTTCTTCAAGCCGCCGTATCCGGAGCGGCCGTTCCGGCGCTTCCAGCGCTTTGAACGTCTCATCGAGGACGTTCGTGCACTGGGTGGCATTATCGCCTTCCCGCATCCAACCAGCATCTGGACGCCGAGTGCCGGCTACAGCCAGATCCGCCGCCTGGTCGAGCGCGGAGCCCACGTGCATGCCCTGGAGGTGTGTAATGCCTCGATCGGCGCCCGCTACAGCGAGAAGAAGCTCCGTGTTTTTAACCGCGAGGTCTTCAAGCTGGCGGAGCTCGGCGGGAGCGACGCTCATCACCTGCTAGGCATTGGCGGCGCAGTGACGTACTTCCCGGGCTCGTCGGTGGAGGATCTGGCCCGTGCCATCCAGGCGCGGCAGACCGAGGCGGCCTGGGGCCCGCGCCACGCTATTCCCATGCGCGACCATGCCCGCCAGGTCGTGCGTGCCCTGGTGGTCAAGCCATACCGGGAGCTTCGCGCGGCCCTCTTTCCAACGACACCTGGTTCGTGATGTGCTGGTGGGTGGCTATCACGTCGGTGGATCGTGCAAGGAGCCATGATTAACCTGGAGAGCATCAGTGCACATGTGCTGCAGGCGATGCAGGCCAAGCACGAGGCGCGGGAGCGCACCTTGGCGCACTCGCGCGAGCTCATCCGTACCTCGGCGAATGCTATTCGCGCAGTGCATCGCGGCGAGTTCCAGGCGGCTCACCAACTCATCGAGCAGGCGCGCGCGCTCAACGAACAGATCAAGGCCGATCTGGCCGACCATCCCGACCTGTACTTCTCAGGTTTCGCCCAGGACGCGCAGAAGGAATTCGCCGAAGCCGTCATCGTCGTGCGGCTGGTACAGCAGCAGCCTGTCCCCGGGCCTGATGAGCTCGGCGTTGAGGTAGCGCCGTACTTAAATGGCCTGGGCGAGGCCGTGGGCGAGCTCCGGCGCCACATCCTTGACCGGCTGCGTGTCGGCCGAGATGAACACTGTGAATCAATCCTGCAGATTATGGAAGACATCTACAGCTTCCTGATCACCGTGGACTATCCTGAGGCGGTCACCGGCGGCCTGCGCCGGACCACGGACAACGTACGCGGTATCCTGGAGCGCACACGCGGTGATCTCACCCTGGCGCTGCGACAGGCCCGTCTGGAGCGGGCGCTGGCGGGACTGGAACTCCTTGCTAGGGAGACGAACGAGTAACCTCGTGAGGACGAGTAACTTCGTGAGGAATAAATAACAAGAAAAACTACGTGGAAAGGGCCAGGTCATGCGGATAGAGCGGATTGAGACGTTCCAGAGCGGTGACCGCTGGCTTTTTGTGGAGATCACCACCGACACAGGCATCACCGGCGTGGGCGAAGCCGGGCTGTGGGGTTACCCTCAGGCAGCGCGCGCGGTGATCGACTCGTTCAAGCAGTACCTCATTGGGCAGGATCCTCTCAGGATCGAGCATCATTGGCAGTACCTCTATCGCAACGCCCATTTCCGCGGGGCGGCCATCTGCGGCGCGCTGGCCGGCATCGACATCGCCCTGTGGGACATCGCCGGCAAGCACTATGGAGCGCCGGTGTACCAGCTCCTTGGCGGGCGCTGCCGGGACAAGGTGCGCGTGTACATCCATATTGGTGGCGAGACCCCTGAGGCCTTAGCGGAAAGCGCCCGACGGGCGGTCCAGGCCGGCTTCACTGCGGTCCGGTTCACGCCGTTCCCACGAGAGTACTGGAATCTGACCTACCAGGCGTTGCTGGAGAGCATCGTGCAGCGCTGTGCGGCAGTATACGAGGCTGTGGGCAAGGATGCCGATCTGTGCATTGAAATTCACCGGCGGCTCTCACCGGCCGAGGCGGTGGCGCTGGCACAAGAGCTGGCGAAATTCCGGCCGCTCTTCTATGAAGACCCGATCCTGCCTGACAGCATTCAGAGCATGGCGGCGGTGGCTGTGCACTGCCCGGTGCCCATCGCCACCGGCGAGCGCTTGCATACCCTCTTCGAATTCCGTGAGCTACTGGAGCGCGGTGGGGCGGCGTACATCCGCCCGGACGTCTGCCTGGCCGGGGGGCTGACGCACTGCAAGAAGATCGCGGCGGTGGCGGAATCGTACCATGTGGGAGTGATCCCGCATAACCCGCTTAGCCCGGTGAGCACGGCCGCCTGTGTGCAGCTCGACGCGTGCATTCCGAACTTCACGCTCCAGGAATACACCGGCGAAGACCGCCCGCCGAAGAGCGAGATCGTGCGACAGCCTCTGCGTCTGGAGAAGGGCTATCTTATTGTCCCTGATACGCCGGGCATCGGCGTTGAGCTGAACCATGCCGCGCTGGAGCGTTATCCTGCCCGCCAGCGTCCGCTCGATACGCCGATCAGGGCCGACGGCTCGGTCGCCGACCAGTAGACCGGAATATGTCAGGGCCCACAGGTGCAGCATGGCGGTCCCCCAGAGCGCTGCTTCCCTCAGGGGGGCACCCCAGATTGCGATGTTCCGCTGCCGGCCGGCAGTGGTACAATTGCCGGGAAGCGTGGAGATGCGGTGGGGTCTTTCTGGTATCCTCAGGCCACCTGATCCCCAGGCGGCCGACCGGAGGCATTGATGAAGGGGGAGCACGATGTCTCAGATGAGGGTAGACCACATCGCGGAGCGGGAAGAGGAGCACGTCGTCCCGAAGGAGGTCTATCCCTATTCCGCAGGACTAGCCGGAGGCTTTCTCGGCGGGCTCGCCATGGCTGTTGTGGCCGTACTCTCAGGCGTCCTTATGGGGAAGGGGCCCTGGTATCCGCTCAATCTGGTCGGTGCCACCATTGTGCGCCCCATGCTCACTGCTCCGGATGAAACGTTGCAGCGGTTTGATCTCTCACTGCTGGCCCTTGGGTTCATCCTGCACATTCAGCTCTCGCTAGGGATTGGGCTGCTCTTCACGCTGCTATTGCCGACGCTGCCGGGGCCACCCATCGCCTGGAGCGTTGTGCTTGGACCGCTGCTGTGGTTCTGGGCGCAGTTTGTCTTCCTTCCGGTAATCAACCCGCGCATAGCTGAGGAGGCGTCCTGGATCTCGTTCTTGATCGCACACCTCGTCTACGCCCTGGTGCTGGGCTGGTGGATCCAGCGCACGCCGAAGATCCGCGCCGGGTGGGGGGTCCCGTAGCCGCTTCCCGTAGTCGCTTTTACGTTCCGCCGAGTTGCTGCAGCGGCACGCCGGTGCGACAGAGCGGACACGCAGCGGGCGGCCAGCTTTGGACATTTACTCTGGCAAGCGCTCGCCACGGGTATCCCAGGTTCACGGGGGCAGTGCTGCGATCAACCAGCACGCAGATGCCGGCGACGATCCCGCCGGCCTGCTCCACGGCGGCGATCACCTCACGGACCGATCCCCCGGTCGTGAGCACATCGTCCACAATCAGCACGCGCTCCCCGGGCTGGATGCCCCGGCCGCGACGGAAGATCCGGCCGGGGCCGTCGGAGCGTTCCTCGGCATAGGCCGCACGCACATCTAAGGCGCGTGCCGTGGCATAGGCAAGCACAACCCCGCCAGTGGTCGGCCCGGCCACAACCTGAATGTCCTGGCCGCGGAAGAGCTCGGCGATATGCCGGCACAGCGGCTCAGTGTAGCGCGGCCACTGCAAGACCTCGAACTTCTCCCAGTACTCGTCCGAGTGGAGTCCGGAAGAGAGAAGGAAATGCCCGCGCTTGATCGCGCCGGCCTCTTCGAAGGCGCGTAGAACGTCGTCCTGGAATGTCACCGTCATCCCTCGTGAAGGTTAGCCTGCAGCCACGTCGCCGGTTGCGTGCAGGATGCCGGCATCTTTGGTGTGAGGAGAGCGACGAGCCGCCTGGGGCAGCGCCGCGCCGCGCAGCTCAGCGATATCGCGGATGCCATGCGCCTCAAGGTAGGCGCGGATCCCATCGGCGATCTCAAACGGTGCCCGTGGATTAGCAAAGGTAGCCGTGCCCACCTGCACGGCTGTTGCGCCGGCCACGATGAATTCCAGGGCATCGTCGGCGTTCATGATGCCACCCACGCCGACCACCGGCACATCTACGACCTGGGCGACCTGGTACACCATGCGCAGCGCCACCGGCTTAATGGCCGGGCCGGAGAGCCCGCCACTGCCGGCGGCCAGGTACGGCATCCGGGCGCGCAGATCGATGGCCATGCCCGGCAGCGTGTTAATAAGCGAGACAGCGTGGGCGCCGGCCTGCACGACGGCTTCGGCAACCGGGCGCACATCGGCGACGTTCGGCGTCAGCTTGACCATCACCGGCAGGCTCGTCACAGCCAGCACCGCGCGGGTGACCTCGGCGGCCATGGCTGGATCGCAGCCAAAGAGCATGCCGCCGCGCGCCGTATTGGGGCAGGAGATGTTCAGCTCGATGCCGGCGATGCCGGCCACGCCCTCCAGCCGGCGAGCGACCTCGACGTACTCCTCGATGCTCTCGCCTGCGATGTTCACCAGCACCGGGATGGGGAGCGTGGCCCAGACCGGCGCCTTGGTGCGGACGACCTCGTCCACACCTAGGTTCTGCAGACCAATGGCGTTCAGCATGCCGGCCGGCGTTTCCGCCACGCGAGGGGGCGGATTGCCGGCGCGGGGATGCAGCGTGGTACCTTTGCAGATGATCGCTCCAAGGCGCGCCAGATCCTCCCGCGGGCGGTACTCGGTCCCGTAGCCAAAAGTCCCCGACGCTGTCATGACCGGGTTCTGCAGCCACAGCCCTCTGGGATGGGAAGGTGCCAGGTTGACGCGCAGGTTCACCGCCATCGTCGACCCACAGTCCTCCGGGAGCCGGCAGGTGGCCGGCCGGTGCTAGCAGAAGGGTAACGCACCGGCGCCGTGGACGCAAGCGGAGAGCATAGAGAGCAGAGGGGTCCGGTCGGGCATGGCATAGGCGTCAAGCCATGGCGTATACTTAAGGCGTATACTTATACTTAAAGAAAGCATAAAGCAAGCTTCGTATACGCTCTCTATGCTACGCTCCAGTACGTTATGCTCCTATGGTCATTGCTGCCTGTACGATTACGCTCCACCTGCACGACAACCATTCGCTGAAGGGCAAGCGTCAGGTGGTGCGCTCGCTGGTTGAGAAGTTGCGGGCGCGGTTCAATGCCTCAGTGGCTGAAGTGGCCGACCAGGACCTCTGGCAGCGTGCGGTGATCGGTGCGGCCTGCGTATCGGGGGATGCGCAGCACGCCAACGAGATGATCAACCGGATTGTTGGTTTCGTCGAAGCGAACGCTGAGGCGGAGGTGATGGACGTGCAGGTGGAGCTGATGCATGTCCTGTAGGGAAACGTGCTACAATAGCCACCGCAAGGCTGAACCAAGCCGGCATCTCCTCGGGAGAGGCGATGGCCGGGGTGCGCGCCAACGGGGGCGCTGGAGGGATCATGGCACAACAGGATTTCGTGATTCGCATTGCCGGCGAGGCCGGTGAAGGGATCCAGAGCACCGGCCAGTTGCTGGCACAGGCTGCTGCTCGCTCTGGGTTCCGCGTCCTCACCGATTTCCTTCCCCCGGCGGAGATTAAAGGGGGACACTCTGTTTATCAGGTCCGTCTTTCGAACGGCCGCATTTACTCCCGCGGCGACGATGTGGATATCCTGCTTGCCGAAACGCAGGAGGCGTATGATCTCAATATCCACGATCTGAAACCCGGCGGATTGTTGATCTATGATCCTGCCGAGGTTGCCCCTCCTGAGGGCGGCACATTCCGGCAGGTGGCCTTCCCGCTCACCGAGATTGCTAAAGTCCAGCTCAAATTCGACCGCGGGAAGAACGTGGTGGCGTTCGCCGCGGCGGCAACGCTGTTCGGGCTGGCCAACGAGCAGCTCACTAAGCTGGTGATCGATCGCTTCGGCAAGTACCAGGCGCTATTGCCGAACAACCTGGCAGCCGTGGAGGCGGGCCGCAGGTACGTGCTGGAGCATATCCCCGATCGCGAGCAGTATCGCCTGACTGCGCCGCAACCGGCCGAGAACATCATGGTGGTCTCAGGCAACCAGGCGCTCTCGATCGGGGCCATTGCCGCCGGCTGCCGCTTCTTCGCCGGATACCCGATCACGCCGGCGTCCGACATCATGGAGTTCCTGGCGGAGACACTCCCACGCGTGGGCGGGGTGGTCATTCAGGCAGAGGACGAGATCTCGGCGATTACCATGTGTCTTGGCGCCTCGTACGCAGGCAAGAAGGCCATGACGGCAACCTCTGGGCCGGGCTTCAGCCTGATGGTCGAGGCGCTGGGTCTGGCGACGATGGCGGAGATCCCGGTGGTGGTGGTAGATGCCCAGCGCGCCGGCCCATCCACCGGTATGCCTACGCGCCATGAGCAGGGCGATCTCTACCTGGCTGCCTTCGGCGGTCACGGCGAGGTGCCGCGCATTGTGCTGGCACCAACGTCGGTGGCAGATTGTTTTTATCAGATCATCAATGCCTTCAATCTGGCTGAGAAGTACCAGACGCCGGTGATCGTGCTCTCCGATACAGTGCTGGCGGTGCGCACGGAGAGTATCGAGAAGCCCGACCTGGGTAAAGTGAGGATTGAGAACCGACTGCTTTACCAGCCGAACGGCCGGGCCAACGGGGCGGCAGCCGAGGGCGATCGCTACCTGCGCTATGCCCTGACGGAGAGCGGTATTTCGCCGATGAGCCTGCCCGGTATGGAGGGCGGCCAGTACGTGGCGATGGGCCTCGAGCATAATGAGGTCGGGCGGCCACGCTACGATGTGCGCACGCACGCGTCGATGACCGAAAAGCGCTTCCGCAAGATCATGGCCGCCCGCCAAGATGCGCCTGAGCCAGACCGGTACGGCGATCCCGGCGCCGAGGTGGGGGTCCTGACCTGGGGCTCTACCGCCGGCGCGGTGATCGAGGCGATCGATCTCTTAGAGGCACGCGGCATCAGCGCCGAGCTGCTGGCGCCGAAGATGCTGCGGCCGTTGCCGGACCATCAGATCGAGCCGTGGCTGGCATCGAAGCGGCTCGTGATTGTGCCCGAGGTGAACTACAGCGGGCAGTTTGCCGATCTGGTGGTGGCGCGTTACGCCCGTGAGGTCGTGCGGATCAATACGTACGGTGGCGTGCCGTTCCGCGTGCGAGAGCTGGCGCATCGGATCGCGCAGGCGGTCGAACAGGCGAGCCCGGTGCGTGCCGGCGCGGCGCGGTAGGGATCGGGCAGACGTTATCCGTGTCCCTCGTGTCGAGACGGTGACGGCTGCCTGGAACGCCCACCCTGCTTCTCTTCGTGAGCGGAATGGTTTCCCTCCCCGGCATGGGGGACGGTTTTGACCCCCGCTGCGGCAGCGGGGAACACAGATCGGTCGGGAAGAGGCGAGGTTCCCCCTCACCTTCCCGGCGCATATCGCGGTTGGCGCAGGTTTGAACCCTGCTCTGACAGCAAGGAGAACGTAGACCAATGGCGGTCGAGCTCGTACAGCGCACTCTCGACGAGTATAAGAGCGATGAGAAGCCGACTTGGTGCCCGGGCTGCGGTGACTTCGGCGTGCTCAATGCCGTCTACAACGCCCTGCGCATCAAAGGCTTCGATCCAAAGGATGTTGTGGCCGTATCGGGCATTGGCTGCTCCAGCCGGCTGCCGTACTTCATGTCCACCTATGGATTCCACAGCATCCACGGGCGGGCCATGCCGGTGGCCACCGGCATCCGCGTGGCGAACCCGAACCTGAAGGTGCTGGTGTTTGGCGGCGATGGCGATGCGTTTGCCATCGGTGCAGGGCATTTTGTGCACGCAGCACGGCGGAACCTGGATATTACGTACGTGATCATGGATAACGCCACCTACGGCCTGACGAAGGGCCAGGCGTCGCCGACCAGCGCCGTTGGGTACGTGTCGAAGTCCACGCCGCAGGGCACGCCGGACCGGCCGATCAATCCGATCATGCTGGCGCTGGCCTGTGGAGCGACCTTTGTAGCGCGGGCGTTCTCGGGGAAGCCCAAAGAGGTGGCAGACCTGATCGTCAGGGGCATTGATCATAAGGGCTTTGCGGTGATTGATGTCTACAGCCCCTGCCCGACGTTCAACCGGGTGAATACGTTCCAGTTCTACCGTGAGGAGATTGCCCCGATCCCGCCGGAGCATGACGTGCGGGACCTCATCGCGGCGATGCGGCTAGCCGAGCAACAGGATCCGCTGTACGTCGGCCTCTTCTATCAGTGCGAGGGGGAGAGTTTCGAGGACCACATCGCCGCGCAGATCCAGGGCACAGAGGAGAACGCGCCGCGGCTGCTGGAGAGCCTGTTTGCACGGTTCAGCTAGCGCCGGAGACACCCGGCTATGCAGGCACCGGCCGGGACGCATATCCCGGTGGGCGTGCGTTGCCGGCTGGTGTCCTGTGCGCATGTCGGTCACCCCTGGGTAGACAGGCCCGTGCCGGTGCTCGGCGTGGCAGCGGCCCAACCAGGGAGGCGGGTAGATCCTTCGGAGTCCTACGGATCTGGAACCTTACGGGGAGAGCAAGCCTGCGGAGGCAGGCCGTGAAGATCATCGAGGTTAGCGAGGGCGAGTGCTGGGCAATTGAATACACCGTACGCAGCCGCGAGATGAACGACCCGCGGCGGATCGAGCGCGACCTGCTTCTGAAGGTGATGGCGCTCCTGGTTGAGTTCGAGGATCGCCGCGGGAAGCCGTTCCCGCCGAAGCAGCTACCCTTGGCGCTCACCGAAGACGAGTGCTGGCTGATCGTGCAACGTGTTCCCTTTGATATGGTGCTGAGCGGCGAGCACGTGGGCCGCTCTGTGTTGCTCAAGACCTTCCGTATCCTGCTCGAGTATGCCAACGAGCGGGAGTCCGCCGGCGGCGTGGCAACGTTGATGGACCTCTTGCGCTTGCGGTCGCCCGCGCAAAGTGAGGCGCAGAGCGAAGCACAGGATAGCTCGCAGGGCACCGACGGCTCGTCCTCCGGCGACAAGCCATCCAGGGGATAGCGCCGTCCGCGCCACCACAACGGTGCGCGGGCACGAAGAAAGCCTCCTTGGTGATTTGGTGTCCCATGCCTGGACGGTATAATAGTGCCCTCGTGTAACCACCCCCGCGCGCGACCCGTTGTGCTATGCGAGCACGTTCCCCGGGCTGCTCTGATGCGCGATGCAGGGCCTGGGGGAGGAGCTAGATGGAAGCAAACTGTCCATTTTGCCCACTTTGTCCACAAGGAGTCGTGCCGTATGATCCCGCGTACGCCGCGAAGGCTGCTCCCAGGGCGCACTGCAACGATGCTCGTGTCGCTCACGGTGATCCTGGCTGCGCTCCTGCAGGCGCCGGTCTTCGGGCAGGAAGCGCCGGCCCGCGTGGAGAACAACGATCCCTCCGTGATCTACCGCGGCACGTGGTCGGTCGTGCAGGATAGCCGCGCCAGTGGCGGGAGTTTCCACCAGGCCCGCGTGGCCGGGGCCGCGGTGACGTATACCTTCACCGGCCCCTTCGTCACCTGGGTGTTTAGCAAAGGTCCCAATCGCGGCATCGCCCGCGTGATCATCGACGGACAAGTGCGCGAGGAGAACTTTGATCTGTATGCCGCCACCGAGCAATTCCAGCAGACCTTCACCTGGGGCGGGATGCAGGGAGACGCAAGTCATACGATCCGCATTGAGGTCACCGGCACACGGAACGGCCTTTCTACGGACACCTTTGTCGACGTCGATGCCTTCATTGTGCTGGGGCAAGGGACCTCCCTGGCAGGGACGCCGCTGCCGTCGGGGCCGCAGCTGCGGTTCGAGAACGATGATCCGGCGCTGATCTACGGCGGGACGTGGAGCCGTGTGCGGGATAGTCGGGCCAGCGGCGGCAGCGTCGAGCAGAGCCGTGAGCCGCGCTCGTTTGTGCGCTTCCGCTTCAGCGGCGGCTATGTCGCCTGGGTGGGCGCTCGCGGGCCGAACCGAGGCATCGCGCACGTGATGATCGACGGGGGCGAACGCGAGGAGGACGTCGATCTCTATGCGCCCACTGAGCAGTTCGGCGTGATCCGGGTCTATGATGGGTTGCGCCCGGATGTGCCGCACATTATTCGCATCGAGGCCACGGGAGCACGGAACGGCGCCTCATCCGATAGTCTGATCGATGTCGATGCCATCATCGTCGCCCAGGCCAGCGTCACGCCGGTGCCGACGGCAACTCCTACGCCGGCGTCCTCGCCTACGCCGACTGCCACGGCCACGCCGGCGGCCACGCCAACCCCGCGGCCGCTGCGGGAATATGCGGTGGATGCGCGCTTCAAGAGCTACTATGACCGCTACGATGGCTTCCGCGTGTTGGGCCGGGCTATCTCTCCGGCGGTGTTTCAGGATCAACGCTGGGTGCAGTACTTCGAGAAGGGGCGGCTGGAGGACCATACCGGCGAGTCGCCGGATCCAAACTGGCAGTTCCTGTATGGACTCCTCGTAGATGAACTCATAGCCGCCAAGGCAGACATCCCGGTGGGCGGCGATCGCTCTACGCAAACCTATCGTACGCTCGCTGCGGAGGCAGACCCGTCGAAGCTGCGCCCTGCACCCTCCGGCTTCGCAGGGGGAGTGCAGCGCAATCCGGATAGATCAGTGTTCGTCCCATTCTCTGCCGGTCTCCAGCCGGCCGCGGGCCATAATGTAGCAGAAGTCTTCTGGGACTATATCAATCGCGCCGATTTGTTCCCGGGCGGCTGGCTCCACGACATCGGCTTGCCGCTCACTGAGCCGATCGAGGCGACGGTCGATAAAGGCCCTGCCACCGGTCGTGTGATTCTGATCCAGGTGTTCCAGCGAACGGTACTGACGTACGACCCACTCAATCCACCGGAGTGGCGCGTTGAGCGCGCCAACGTGGGGAGAGACTACGCCCAAGCGTTCCCGAGCCGGGTCCCTCAGTAGGATAAGCCCGCGGCCAGACCGACGGGCCTGGCAGAGGGCCGGCCTGGCCGGCCCCCTACGGGTTTCCGGGTATGGACGGCGCGGCCGGTGCTTATGGTCGGTAGATGCGCACCGTCTTGAAGAAGCTCTTCACGTAGTACGGTCCCTTCGGGCCTTCTTCAGGGTCCTGATCACCCCGGTAGATACCGACCTTAAACCCGAAGCTGTAGAGGCCGGGGCTGGCCCATGCCTGCGCCCGCACGCAGATGGGCAGAATCACCCAGGGGTTCCCGTTGTAGGGCTGCTCGCTGTCCACGGCTAGATAGGGATGCACGCGCTCGCCTTCGAATTCGTAGCGATGCTGCGCGGTCCAGTCGGCACCGACGAGGGTGATCTGGTCGCAGACCCGCTGTCCGGGATACAAGAGGTAGTCCATATCGGTAGGTCTGGGCGTGCCGGCCGGCGTCGCCGTGGCGAGGATCACCGGTGTAGGCGTGGCCCGCGGGGTTGGTGTGGCCAGCGCTCCGGTGACGATGCTGCGCTGGGGCGGTGCGTCGCTATACGTGTTCACGATCACGCTGTCCACGTTCTCAATCTCGTCCCAGGGGAGCCCCAGGAAGGCGAAGGTTTCGGGATCAGGCACCCAGCTCTTCTGTCCGGCGCTCACCAGGTAGATGGCTCCTGTTGACGTATCCCGCACGACCCGCACGAAGCCGACAGGCCGGCCTACCGGAAGCGCGCGCAGGCGTTCCAGGGGCATGTCACGCACCTGCTCCCATGACAGCCCGCGGAAGCGAAACGTGTCCAGGTCCGGGATCCAGCGCCGCATGCCCCCTTCGACCAGCCAGAGCTCATCGCGTCCCGGGGCGCGCAGCACCTCCCCATCGGCCACCTGCTGCGACGGCGCGGCGCCCGTGACGGCAAGGGCGCCTACAGCAAGGGCAGTGAGGAGTACCGGCAGGCGTGGCTGCCGGACCAGGAAGAGCACGTTATACAGCATCCGAAGCACTCGCCGAACCATATCAAGACCTCTCTTGATAGCGCTTATTATGCATCCGCGCTGCGACTTCGCCAAGAGCCCTGAGGGACGATCGCCTCCGTCTCCAGAGCACCGCCGGGCCTTCTCCAGGCAGGCCGGGCTCCCGGGTCTCAAGGGCAATGGCATTCGCAACACAGCAGGTGGCTGAGCACGGAGCGCTGCGGAGGAGGCCTGATCGGTTCTTTGCTGAGAGAGGATCTTCCTGATATGCTTAAGTCTGGCATTTGTAATAAGTCTTTGAGTATAAGAAATAAGTATAAGCAAAAAATAAGGCAATTAAGTATTGCAAGACTAGTGGAAGTCCTGAGATGAAATTTTCAAGAAAGGAAGCAATCCTGCTAATTTCATCCGTGGTCGGGTCAGCTGGCAGTGCCCTGCTGGCTGGTTGTACCGGCTTGACCGGAGTGAGGAAACCGACAAGGGTGCAGGAAGAAACGAGTGTTCCGGGAATCGGGCGTGATACAACAGCACAGCCTGCAAAGCTACTCGATCCCAGCAAGCCGCCAAGTGGAAACTTCGATCTTTCCAGATGGAAACTCACTCTTCCAGATGTTCAGGAGATTCAACCTTCGGTGCTAAGCAACGGGTATATACATCAGGACTGGTTCTATACCGATCGAGAGACTGGTGGTATGGTTTTTGTGGCGCCGAATCTTGGCAAGACAACCAGAAACAGCCAGTACACGCGTTGTGAACTCCGTGAGATGCTGGATCCTTCGGCGGGAGCAAGTGCTCTGAGCAATAACTGGGTGACATCGACCTCTTCTGAAGCCGTCAAGTCGCGCGCCGGCGGAGTTGATGGTACACTGCGGGCGATGTTACGGATCGATCGCGTCTCAATAAGCGGCGAAAGTGCCAAAATTGGTCGCGTGATCGTAGGCCAGATTCATGGTCCGGAAACCGAGGTAATCCGTTTATATTATCATAAGCGTCCATCCGATGCAAAGGGCGCCGTCTATTTCGGTGCTGAAGATCTTAATAATAAAACCACCTGGGTCGAAATTCTCGGCGGGCCGCGTGCGCTCAATCCTGTTCATGGAATATCTCTAGGCCAGACATGGAGCTATGAAATTAAACTAACCGGTCTGCAGATGACGGTAAACGTTATTCCCGAGGGAAGAAGCCCGGTAACAGTCACGTATTATATTCCTGCCGGATACAATGATAAATACCTCTACTTCAAGGCAGGAGCATACAATCAGAACAATGCCGACACAACCCCGGACCAATCAGACCACGTGAAAGTAACATTCTTCTCTCTAGAACATACGCATCCGTGAAATGTTATTTTGCTAACATAATATTGCGAGAGAGGTGTGATAAAAAGGCGGTGCGGACGACCGGCCGCACCGCCTTTGAGGAAACAATCTTCTCTCTTGTCAGAGGATGTAGCGGCTCAGATCCACGTTGGTGAGCAGGTCTCCAAGCTTTACCTGTACATACTCCGCATCGATGACTACCGTCTCGCCCTGGCGTTCAGGGGCCTCAAACGAGAGGTCCTCCAGCACCTTCTCAACGACCGTGGCCAGCCGCCGCGCGCCGATGTCCTGGATACTTGCATTCATGCGATACGCTGCGGCCGCAATCGCTCGAATGCCGTCCGGCGTAAACTCAAGCCGCACTCCCTCTGTGCTCAGGAGAGCCTGATACTGCTTCGTGAGGGCATTCTCGGGCTCGGTCAAGATACGCACGAAATCTTCTTCAGTGAGCGCGCTCAGCTCAACACGCAATGGGAAGCGACCCTGTAGCTCTGGAATGAGATCAGACGGCTTGTGCTGGTGGAACGCGCCAGCAGCAATAAAGAGAATATGATCCGTCTTCACCGGGCCGTAGCGGGTCTGCACAACCGAACCATCCACAATGGGGAGCAGGTCGCGCTGCACCCCTGCGCCTGAGACATCGGGACCACCGATCTCCGGGCCGGTGCTGACAAGCTTATCGATTTCATCGAGAAAGACGACGCCATCTTCCTCGACCCGCCGGATGGCCGTCTCTATCAACTCCTCCCAGTCGATGAGCTTACTTGCCTCTTCCTGGGCCAAGATCCGCCGCGCCTCTCGCACCGACACCTGGCGCCGACGCCGGGACGGCCGCCCAACGCTGGAGAGCAGTTCCTGGAAGTTCTCGCCGGCCTCCTCAGGCGACAAGCCGGCGACGAACTCCAGCATCGAGCCGGCATCGTCGCTCTCGACCTCGATCTCGATCATGTAGTCCTCGAGCTCGTTGCGACGTAGCTTCTCGGCCAGCCGCTCACGTTCCTGGCGCGAGACCGCCCGACGGCGGGCGCGGCGCACCTTACGCCCCCCGTCGCTCACCGCTGCGGTGGCCGGGGCGCCGGCGCGGTTCTCCTGCTCCGCCGGCTCGCTGCGCTGCAGGGTGGCCTCGCGCTCCGCCACCAGGTAATTCAGGATCCGCTCGGTCGCGAGGCCGTCGGCCTGCTCCTGAACCTCGGCCATCCGCTGCTCGTGGATCATCGCCACGCTGGTATCGACCAGATCGCGGATGATCGACTCGACATCGCGGCCGACGTAGCCAACCTCGGTGAACTTGGTAGCCTCTACCTTAATAAAAGGGGCCTCGGCGAGTTTCGCCAGACGGCGGGCCAGCTCCGTCTTGCCCACGCCGGTGGGGCCGATGAGCATGATGTTCTTAGGCGCGATATTCTCGGCAAGTTCCGGTGGGAGCTGCTGGCGCCGGTAGCGGTTGCGCAGCGCCACCGCGATGGCACGCTTGGCCGCGTCCTGGCCGACCACATAGCGGTCCAGCTCCCGGACGATCTCTTTAGGCGTCAGGTTCGTCATGGCGTACTAGCCTCCGGCATCACCGTGTGTGCCGGGCTCAGGTGCATCGAGCACCTCGACGGTGATATGGGTATTCGTGTAGATACACAATTCGGCGGCGATTTCCAGAGCGCGACGCGCGATCTGGGGAGCGCTGAGATCCGAGTGTGTCAGCAGTGCTCGAGCGGCAGCCAGGGCGTATCCGCCTCCGGAGCCGATAGCCAGCACCGGCTCATCCGGCTCGATCACATGTCCCTCGCCGGAGAGCAACAAGATATGCTCTGCATCAGCGACGACCAGGGCTGCCTCCAGGCGGCGCAAGTACCGATCGCTCCGCCACTCCTTCGTCAGCTCTACGGCGGCGCGGCTGAGTGCGCCGCCGTAGCGATCCAGGTAGCCTTCAAACCGGTCAAACAGCGTCAGGGCATCGGCGACGGAGCCGGCAAACCCCGCCAGCACGCGCCCGCGGTAGAGCCGATGGATCTTGCGCGCGCCGTGTTTGAGGACCATATCGCCGGTGGTGACCTGTCCGTCGCCGGCCATGGCCACGGACCCACGGTGACGCACGGCGACGATGGTCGTGGCACGCACACTAGGCCTGCCGGAACCTGCCGGAGGGGTGAATGTGCTGGTGAGAAGCTCGGTGAGGGGATGCGTGCCGGCCACAGGTAACCGCGCCTTCTAGTAACGATTCTGTTTGTTAACTCGTTAACCCTCTGGTGCGTCTTCTGCTCACGAAGGGTATCGAGGCGCCGGTGTTCTGTGCTAGAAACGTTCGCACGCCACGTCCGGCGCGGCTGCCTCCGCGGTGCGGGCGCTCAGGACGAGGGGCCCGCATGCAGGTATTGTACCGCGGCAGGCGCAGCTTCGCTGAGGAAATAGCCCGCACCCTGGCTCCGTTTCCCTCAGCTAAGGAGGGAGAGGGAGAAGAAGCTCCCCACCCTCCCGGCAACGGGACAGAAAGCAGAGGATCTCATAGCTCATCCGCCCACAACTTCCGCCTGCACAGGCGCCTCTTCGAAGGCCTGGCTATAGCCGCACTCCTGGTTGGTACACCCTACCCGGTTGCCCTTCTGCCTGGTCATCAGGCTGCCGCACTGCGGGCAGCGCTGCGCCACCGGGCGGTTCCACAGGGCGAACGTGCAGTCCGGATAGCGCTCGCAGCCGTAGAACGTGCGCCCGCGCCGTGTCTTGCGCTCGACGATCTCGGCACCGCACTGCGGGCACGGGACGCCGATTTTTTCCAGGATCGAGCGCGAGTAGCGGCACTCCGGGAAGCCTGAGCAGGCGATGAAGCGGCCGAACCGGCCAAGCTTGATCACCAGCTCCTTGCCGCACTGCGGGCACGGTTCGCCGGTCGGCTCCGGCTTGAACTCCACCTTCTCGATGTTCTGCTCGGCGTGCTGCAAGAGCCGGAAGAACGGATCGTAGAAGCGCCGCAACACCGGCACCCACGCCTCCTCGCCGCGAGCGATCTGGTCGAGCATCTCCTCCATCTGGGCTGTGAAGTTCACGTTGAAGATATCACTGAAGTGCTCGACCAGCAGATCGTTCACTACCATGGCGAGCTCGGTGGGACGGAGCTGGCGCCCCTGCTTCTGCACATAGCCACGCGTCGTGATGTTGGTGATGGTCGGCGCGTAAGTGCTGGGCCGGCCGATGCCGTACTCTTCCAGGGCCTTGATCAGGCTGGCCTCGGTATAGCGTGGCGGCGGCTGAGTGAAATGCTGCTCCGGCAGGAGTTGCAGCAGGTCCAGCGGCTCGTCTTTCACGAGTTCAGGCAGCCGCCGGCCGCCCTCTTCCTCCGCGGGCTCGGCCTCATCGGTGCTCTCCTGGTAGACTGCTAGGAACCCGGGGAACTTCACCACTGAGCCGGTAGCGCGGAAGAGGTACGGCGCTTCCCAGGCCGACTTGCGGGCCAGGATATCCACGGAAGTGGTGTCCATCACCGCGGCAGCCATCTGGCTGGCCACGAAGCGACGCCAGATCAGCGAATAGAGCTTGAACTGGTCTGGCTCAAGGTACTGGCGAATGCTTTCCGGCGTGCGCTCGACGCTGGTGGGACGGATCGCCTCGTGCGCCTCCTGTGCGCCTTTGGTCTTGGTCTTGAAGACCCGCGGCTGAGGCGGGACATAGGCCGTGCCAAAGTGCCGCTCGATAAAGGCGCGCGCCTCCGCCTGCGCCGAGACTGCAACGTTCGTGGAGTCCGTGCGCATATAGGTGATCAGGCCCACCCGGCCTTCCGGGCCGATGTCCAGTCCTTCGTAGAGCTGCTGGGCAATGGCCATAGTCCGGCCGGCGCTGTAGCCCAGCTTGCGGCCGGCTTCCTGCTGGAGCGTGCTGGTGATGAACGGCGGGGCCGGCTGGCGCTGCACCTCCCGCTTCCGCACCTCACCGACGTAGAACTCGGCGCCCTGCAGGTCCTGGACGATCGCCTCGGCTTCCGCCTGGTTTTTGATTTCCAGCTTCTCACCGCCGCGTTCGATCAGGTTGGCACGGAACTGGTCCCGCTTCTTGCCGGTGCGCCGCGCCAGCTCGGCCTCGATAGTCCAGTACTCCTGGGGCTTGAAGGCCTGGATCTCGCGCTCGCGCTCGACCAGCAGGCGCACCGCCACCGACTGCACGCGGCCGGCCGAGAGGCCTTTACGCACCTTTGCCCACAGCAGCGGGCTGACCTTGTAGCCGACCAGGCGGTCGAGCACGCGGCGCGCCTGCTGGGCATCAACCAGGTTGTAATCGATGCCGCGCGGGTGCTGGAAGGCCTCAGTGACCGCGTCGCGGGTGATCTCGTGGAACACCACGCGCTTCACATCTACCTTAGGCTTAGTCACCTGGAGCAGGTGCCACGCGATCGCCTCGCCCTCGCGGTCGGGGTCGGTGGCGAGGTAGAGCTCGGAGGCCTGCTTGACCTCGCGCTTGAGCAAAGCCACCTGGGCCTTTTTCTTCGACGGCACGACGTAGGTCGGTGCAAAGTCGTTCTCGATATCGACCCCGAAGCGACGCTCTGGCAGATCGCGCACATGCCCAAGGGAGGCGCGCACCTTATACCCATCGCCGAGGAACTTCTCCAGGGTCCGCGCCTTGGCCGGCGACTCGACGATAACGAGCTTAGGATTTGTGGCGCCGTTGGTAGTGGTGGTGCTGCTCGTCTCCGCGACCGCACCGTTGCTCTTCGGGTCCTTCGCTGACAACTCCACCCCTCCATCCGCGCGCCGGAGGTGCCGGCGCAGTGTGCAATATCGTACAATCTGGCACAGAAAGCAGCAGTGCAAAAATGTGCCAAGCTTCCATATTATATCACGGCACCGGTTGAACGCCGCTCGGACTCTAGGACCGTTTGGGTGTCTGGGTGGTCGGGGATCTGGATAGTGGCGTTGACGCTGCCTCGCCTGCCGGGTATACTCGTAACCACGATGCCCCGATGCAGGCAGCGGATGCGCATGTGGATGCTTTGACAAGCAAGACGCTCGCCTAACGGCGTTGACGGAAACGAGTAGGCTGGGCAGAAGGCTGCAGAGAGCCCGCGGGTGGTGCAAGCGGGTGCCGGAGCCCTGCCGAAAATCCTTCCCGAGCCGCCACCCGAAAGGCCGCACGGCCGAGTAGACGTGGCCGGAGTCGCCGTCCGTTACCAGCGGCGGGGGTATGAACACGTACCCCTGAAGAGCGAGCACGGCGCGTGTCTTTGAGAGGCTGTGAAAGCGACGCGCTGGCTAAGGAGGGTGGTACCGCGGGAGTACGCTCTCGTCCCTCTGGGACGAGAGCGTTTTTGGTTCTCGGGGGAATCCTCCCCGCTCCTCTCCCGTGCTGAGGATCCCATGCGGTAGCATCCCATTGTAGGAGTTGTAGGAGAGAAGTAGCACGTGGAGTGCTGAGGATGACCAGGCTACTCTACCTCGACGATAGCTATCTGCGAGAGTTTGACGCCACGTTTACGGCCGTCGAAGGCGACGCCGTGGAGCTGGATCAGACGGCGTTCTATCCGGGCGGCGGCGGACAGATGGCCGACCGCGGCACCCTCACGTGGGAGCACGAGGGCCGGTCGGTGACGGTGCCGGTGAAAGGCTTTGAGCGCAGAGATGACCGACTCTGGCATGCGCTGGCGCTCGGCGGCACGCCCGCACCACAGCCCGGCACACGCGTGCATGGGAAGATCGACTGGGACTTCCGCTACACCATGATGCGCTCGCATACCGCGCTGCATGTGCTGTGTGGTGTCATCTGGAAAGAATTCGGCGCGCAGGTGAGCGGCTGTCAGATGTATCCCGATCGCAGCCGCATGGATTTCACTCTGGAGGACCTCAGCCCGGAGCGGGTGCGGCTGATCGAGCAGAAGGTGAACGAGGCTATTGCTGCCGGTCTGCCGGTGCGCATCCGCACGCTGCCGCGCGAGGAAGCCTTCCAGATACCCGACCTGATCCGCACGCGCGTCAATCTTCTGCCGCCGCACATCACGGAGGTGCGGACGGTCGAAATCGTCGGGCTAGACCTGCAGGCTGACGGTGGCACACACCTGCGGAACACCGCTGAGATTGGGCGCGTGCGGATCGTCAAGACCGAGAACAAGGGACGGTTGAACAAGCGGTTGGAGATTGTGGTGGAGTAGGTGGTCCTCACCCCCGGCCCCTCTCCCGAAGCTTCGGGAGAGGGGAGAACGGATCTTCTCTCTACCGGTGTGGGAGGGGCTGGAGTGAGGGCCGCCACGCCGGCACCACCCTGCCTTTACATTATTTACACAATGCAATTTACACAATGCAAAATTTACACAATACGAAGCGATAAATACCATCAAGGAAGCGATAAAAAGGGAGTTTTAACAATGGCTACCGAGACGAAGGCGCTGTTTCGCGAGGTCACTCCACGGGTCAGTTTCCCTGAGCTTGAGCTGCGTATCCTTGACTTCTGGAAGCAGACGCAAGCGTTCGAGAAGAGTCTGGAACTCCGGAAAGGACGGCCGCGATTTGTGTTTTACGAAGGGCCGCCCACGGCGAACGGTCTGCCCCATATCGGGCATGTGCTTACTCGGGTCTACAAAGACATCGTGCCGCGTTACCGCACGATGAAGGGCTATTACGTGCCCCGCAAGGCCGGCTGGGATACCCATGGCCTCCCGGTGGAGCTGGAGGTCGAAAAGGAACTCGGCATCACCACTAAGCAACAAATTGAGGAGTTCGGGGTCGCTGAGTTCAACCGCCGCTGCCGCGAGAGCGTCTTCCGCTACGAGCGCGAGTGGCGGCGGATGACCGAGCGGATCGGCTTCTGGCTGGACATGGACCATCCGTACATTACTCTGACAACCGACTACATCGAGTCGGTATGGTGGATCCTGCGGCAGGTGTGGGACAAGGGGCTGCTCTATCAGGACTACAAGGTCGTGCCCTACTGCCCGCGCTGCGGCACGGCGCTCTCCAGCCATGAGGTCGCGCTGGGGTATGAAGAGACCGAGGACCCGTCGGTGTACGTCAAGATGGAGCTGGTCGCCGAGCCGGGCACCTACTTGCTGGTGTGGACGACCACGCCCTGGACGCTGCCAGGGAACGTCGCGGTCGCAGTGCATCCGGAGGCGCGCTACGTCCGAGTGCGCCAGGACGGGCAGGTGCTGATCCTGGCCGAGGCGCTGCTGGATCAGGCGCTGGTAGGCGACTATGAGGTGCTGAGCGCCTTCCCCGGCCGCGAGCTGGCCGACCGGCGCTACAAGCCGCTCTTCACGTTCAGCAAGCTCGATAAACCGGCGCATTACGTCGTAACGGCAGACTTCGTCACGCTCGAAGACGGCACTGGCCTGGTGCACCTGGCCCCGGCGTTCGGCGAGGTGGACCTTGAGGTCGGGCGGAAATACGGCCTGCCGTTGGTGCAGAACGTGGATCCCCGCGGCCGCTTCACCGAGGAGGTCACGCCCTGGGCCGGGTTGTTCGTCAAAGACGCCGATCCGCAGATCATCGAAGACCTACGGCGGCGCGGGCTACTGTACCGTGCGACGACGTACCGACACACGTACCCCTTCTGCTGGCGCTGCAGCACGCCGTTGCTGTACTACGCTCGCAACTCGTGGTACATCCGCATGACGGCGCTGCGGGAGAACTTGCTCAAGAACAATCGGCAAATCAACTGGGTGCCCGAACACGTGCGCGACGGCCGCTTCGGCGACTTTCTGGCAAATGTCGTAGACTGGGCGCTCTCGCGCGAGCGCTATTGGGGCACGCCGCTGCCGGTGTGGAGCTGCCTGCAGTGCCGCCACCAACACTGCATCGGCAGTCTGGCTGAGCTAGTGCAGATGGCGCGGCCGGAGACGCTGCAGGAGATCGTCGTGCCGGAACACCGTGGCAGCGTCGACTTCAGCCGGGGCCTGCCTGAGCTGAGCAAGCTCGATCTGCACCGGCCCTACATCGATGCCGTGGTGCTGGTCTGCCCGCAGTGCGGCGGCGAGATGCGGCGCGTGCCGTATCTCATCGACGTGTGGTTTGACTCTGGCGCGATGCCGGTGGCGCAGTGGCACTACCCGTTCGAGAACCAGGAGGAGTTCAAGGCCAGCTTCCCGGCCGACTTCATCTCCGAGGCGATGGACCAGACGCGCGGCTGGTTCTATACGCTCCATGCCATCGCCACCCTGCTCTTCGACTCGCCGGCATTCAAGAACTGCATCTCGCTGGGCCTGGTGCTGGACGAGCAGGGCCGCAAGATGAGCAAGAGCCTGGGCAACGTCGTCGACCCATGGTCGGTGATCAACGTCCATGGCGCCGACGCGGTGCGCTGGTACTTCTACAGCACCAGCCATCCCGGCCTGGAGCGGCGCTTCTCGGTGAACCTAGTCGGCGAAGTGGTCCGGCGTTTCATGCTCACGCTCTGGAACACCTACTGCTTCTGGGTGACCTATGCCAGGCTGGACGGCTTCGACCCCACCCGGCATGCAATGCCACCGGGAAACCGCTCGGCGCTGGATCGCTGGCTGTTGTCGCGGCTTAACCGGCTGGTCGGCGAGGTGGACACACTGCTAGAGCAGTACGACATCACCACAGCAGCGCGGGCCATCGAGGCCTTTGTAGACGAACTCTCCAACTGGTACGTACGGCGCGGGCGCCGGCGCTACTGGAAGAGCGAGGAGGACGCGGACAAGGTGGCGGCGTACCTCACCCTCTACGACGCCCTGGTAACGCTGGCGAAAGTGATCGCGCCGTTCATGCCTTTCCTGGCCGAGGAGATGTACCAGAACCTGGTGCGCTCGGTGGACCGGCAGGCGCCGGAGAGCGTGCACCATTGCGACTTCCCGCCGTCGAACGGTGCGCTGATCGACGCCGAGCTGGAGAGCAAGATGGCGGCGGTGCAGCAGGTCGTCAGCCTGGGCCGCGCGGCGCGCAATACCAGCAAGATCAAAGTGCGCCAGCCGCTCAGCCGGCTGATGGTGTACGCCCCCGAGCACGTGCGCGCCGGCCTGGAGCAACTGGCCGAGCATGTGCTTGACGAACTGAATGTGAAGGAGCTTGCTTTCACCGACGACCCGTCGCAGTTCGTCGAGCTGCGTGTGCGGGCGCGGCCGGATCTGCTGGGGCCAAAGCTGGGTAGCCGGCTGCCTGTTGTGCTCCAGGCTTTGCAACGGTGCGATCCCTGGGAGGTGTGGCGGGCCAAGACAGCGGGCCGCCCGCTTACCCTGGAGGTTGAGGGAGAGCGCATGACGCTGCTTCCTGAAGAGCTGCAACTTGACCTCAAGCAAAAGCCCGGCTTCGCCGCGGCTGCCGGCGAAGGCTACATCGTGGCGCTGGATACGGCGCTCACGCCCGAACTGGTGCAGGAGGGCCTGGCACGGGAGCTGGTGCATACGATCCAGTCCATGCGCAAAGAGGCCGGCTTTAACATTGATGACCGCATCCGCACGTTTTATCTGGGTGATGGCGAAGTTGCGGCCGTAATGGAGCGCTTTGGCGAGCACATTCGCCAGGAGACGCTCTCGGTAGAGCTGGTGCAGGGCCCGGCTCCAGACGGCGCGTTCGTTCAGGAGCATGTGGTCAACGGGCGGAAGGTGACCCTGGGCGTACAGCGGGTACAATAAGGGCGGAGATCAGCCGCAAACGGCGCTCGGTCTGGCCGGGCGCATGAGCGGTGGGTGCTTAGGTGTAGCATGCGGAGGGGCGGCTTGAAGTCGCCCCTCTCACCTGTGTGGTGAGCATGGTGATGAAGATGGCTGCGGAGCTGCTGCGCGAGAAGCGGGTGGACGTTGTGACTGAGCGCGGGCTGAGAGCACGTATGCGGGATCGGGTCTTGTGAGAGGCCATGCCGGTATGAGGGATCCGGAAGAGCGGCTTCGCGATATTCTTCCGGCCATCGACGCGATTGAACGCATCGAGCGCTATGCATCTCGAGGACGTTCGGCCTTTGAGCAGGATGAACTTGTTCAAAAAAAGCGCGCTGCTCGTGAGCGAGCCTTGACGGCCGCTCCATCATACAGGGGTGCCGGTGTCCGGCACAGGGCATACCCTGGCACGACATCTGCCATGCTAGGGCCGGAGGGCTGCCGGAAGGCATGGCGCCGCCAGCGCCGGCCGTTGGCGACCGGCCACACAAGGAGGTGACAGCGCATGATGGAGCACTTCGCCGGCCAGCTCCGCGAAGGCATGGACGTCTTCGACGTGGACGGCGAGAAGATCGGCACAATCGGGGAAGTGTATCCGGCCGATACCCTTGGAGAGACGGCGATGACCGGGGCTACCACAACGGCCCAAGAAGGCCATCTAAAGGTAGATACCGGATTCCTGGGCCTCGGCAAGGATCTCTACATCCCGTTCAGCGCCATTCGTGAGGTAACCGCCGATGGCGTCTACCTGAACGTGGAAAAAGAGGGGATCGACGGGATGGGCTGGGATGTCGCCCCCGCGTATCTACGCGAGCGTGGCTACGGGGAGGAACCGCGCGAGCGAGCCTATTAACGCGGTGTCGGGCTTCTGATACCAAGGCATCAGAAGCTCAGAGGCTTAAGCGGGTGCATGTGGCTTACGCCGAAGCCCTCCCGGAGGAAACGGAAACGTGACTCCGCTCGGTGTGAGCCGGTGCCCCAGTAGGTAGACCCTACTAACCGAAAGTCTGTGTATGTAGATAAGCCATGCCTGCCGGCTAGAGCGGGGACGTACCAAGTATGTCCCCGCTCTTTTTCTCGAAGAGCCGGCCTCTTCTGGTCTGCCTCTGTTGTCGGCTGTGCAGCCCTTCACCCAGGAGGCTCTTCCGGGGATCAGTGGAAAGGCGGGAGTAGCTTCACCTGGTACTCAATAAGGGTCGGGACGCGGCGGCGGAAGGCCGCCTGAAGCAGCTCTGGGAGCGCATCAGGAGTGTCAATGCGCTCGGCATGAGCGCCGAAGGCGCGGGCGAACGCCACGAAATCGGGGTTGCGCAGCTCCGTGTCGATGATGCGGCCGTTATAGCGGCGCTCTTGAGCTGCCTTGATCATCCCGTACGCGTTGTCGTTGCAGAGCACGATGGCGATAGGCAGCTCATACTGCACGGCGACGGCGAGCTCAGTGCCGGTGAACAGGAAGCCGCCGTCCCCGGCCAGCACCACGACTGGGCATTCGGGCCGGGCGATCTGCGCCCCGATGCCCACCGGCAGGCCGAAGCCGAGCGCGGCGGATCCGGCCGGGTAGAGGAAGCGCCGCGGGCCCGTCACAGGGAAGTGGCGGACGGCCCAGTAGCAGGCGATGGCCTGGTCGCAGGCCAGAATGCCGTGCTCGGGCAGTCCGGCACGCAGGGCTCGCACCAGCGCCAGCGCCTCTGGACAGCGCCGCTCGCCGGCTGCATCGTCGGCCTCGCGGGCCCTGCGGATCTCCCGCCAGTCCCACTGGCTGGCGCTCTCGCGGTCGCCGAGATATTCCAGCAGCATAGCCAGGCCGGCACACGCATCGCCGACCAACCTCTCGACGACGGGGTAGCTCTTGCCTATCTCGCTCTCGTCCAGGTCCAGGTGAGCGAGTTTCTCCGGCAGCGGCAGCCGCCAGGCGCGCGTTGACATACCGGTCAGGCGACTGCCCACGACCAGCCCGGCGTCGGCTTTGCGCCACACCTCGGGATAGCCATCAGTGGGCCCGGAGGAAGTCCGCCAGGTACACCCTGCAGCCCAGGGATTCTCATCCGAAATCACGCCCTTGCCGCTGATTGAGGTCAGCACCGGAGCCCGGAGCCGCTCGGCCAGGCGGGTGAGGAGCTCGCTTGCTCCGCTCTTTGCCACGCCGCCGCCGGCGAAAATAATAGGGTACCGCGCCTCCAGCAGCATCTTCGCCGTGCGGGCCACAGCTGCTTCGTCGGGCGCCGGGTTAGGGCGGATCTCCGGCTCTGGAGCCGGGGGCGCGTCCGACGACGCGGCCAGAACGTCGATCGGCACTTCGATGACCATGGGACGGGGCCGGCCAGTGCGCAGGCGCGCCAGCTCCTCCAGCGTCGCCCGCTCAAGGTCGTCCACGCTGCATACCAGGCGAGAGGCGGATGCCGCCGCCATGATACCGGACTGATCTTTAAACTCATGGAGGTAGCCTTTGTACTTCCCCAGCAACGCGAGCTCACCAGTGGTGCCGATCACCAGCAGAGGGATCGAGTCAGCCCAAGCGCCGGCAACTGGGGTTACCGTGTTGGTCATCCCGGGGCCAGTCGTGACCAGTGCTACGCCGGGGCGTCCAGATACACGGGCGTAGCCGTCGGCCATAAAGGCCGCCCCTTGCTCATGACGGGTTACGAAGCTGGTGATGCGCGGGTGCTGATAGAGCGCGTCGTAGATGGGCAGGTTGTGGACGCCGGGGATGCCGAAGACATGGCGCACACCTGCCCGGTCGAGCGCATCCACAATCATCTGTCCGCCGCTGCGAGGCATGTGCTCTGCTCCTGAAAAAAATCAGCCTGCCTTGCCGGCTCACCTGCGCTCTGCCGTGCAGGAACAGCCGGCAATGCTGTGTTGGTACGGTGTTTAGACGATACCTTTGCCCCTGTGCAAAAAAGCCGGCTGGGAGACACAAGACTAGGCTATGTGCACTCTCAAGCCGCGCCACATGCCCTAGCTATGCCTATAGTACCACGCCGGCGCCGCAGGGCGGCCGGCACCGGCTTATGCAGCCTCGGCTAGGTGCCCGAAGAGCTCCTGCAGGCGGCGCAGGTGTGCCTCCGGCAGCGGCTCGCCCAGGATGGCAGCGACGTGTGACTCGAGATGGTGAATATTGGCAGTGCCGGTGAGCACCGTGGAGATGGCCGGGTGTGCCGCGGCAAACTTGTATCCGGCGCTAATGACCGAATCGACTGGACCCTGCACCAGCCAGCCCAGCGGGTCTTGCTCCGGCAGGGCGCCGGCCGGGATGAGGCCGCGGGCCACCCACTCCTGTATAAGCGCTTGGAGCTCCTCCGGGCGAGTGAGCTTCACCCGTACGGAGGCCATGTTCAGGACGCCAATATGATGCTCTTGACAGAGCGGGAGAACCTCTCGTGCGGCAGCCTGGTTGAGGATGCCGTACTTGAGCATAACGGTGTCCCACAGGCTGGATGGAACGGCCATACGCAGCATCTCGTGTGTGGGGTCGCTGAAGAAGAGCTCGGTGATGCCAATGAAGCGGATCTTGCCTTGCTCGCGCAGGCGCAGCATCACCGGATAGAGTCGTTCAACGACCTCATGGTAGCGCGCCGGAATGACGCCGTGGAACTGGTAGATATCAATGACATCGGTTCGCAGGTTGCGCAGGCTCTGCTCGCACTGACGTTCGATCTCCTCAGGGGCGACCACCACGTGCTCCTGCTCGCGCTGGAACGGCGTGCACTTCGTGGCCAGGATGTACCGATCGCGCGGCACATCCGCCAGGGCGCGCCCCAGCAGCGACTCGCTCTCGCGGTAGGCCGCGGCGGTGTCGAAGAGATTGATGCCCAGGTCCAGGGCACGGTGTACCAGCGCATCCTGCTCGGCGAAGCTGAGGCCGGTGCGCTGGCCAAAGTTACTGGGGCCGCCCGTTCCCAGGCTAACCAGAGATACCTGCAGAGCGGTGCGCCCAAGCGTGCGATACTTCATCGGCGCTCCTTAATCGATCCTTTCTTGCTTTTTCCTTATTTATCTTCTTGTTTACTTTTATCTTAGATATATGGTTGGTTCTAACCGACCGTATATAGCATAACGGGCGCGAGCCCAAGGCAAGGCGCTGTGATAGCTCAAACAGCGTGCCCGGCCTTGTCATGGGCTCGGTGGCTGGTATTCTAGGGGGAGGAACGTGGCAGGGTCAAGCAAGAGGGCAGGAAGGCGGTGCGAACATGGACCTTCCAGATCGCCGGGAGCGGTTTCGAGCTGCGGTCGAGCGGCCGGACGACGAGATTGATCTGCCGTATGTAGCGCTATTAATCGCTGAGGCAGCCTACCCGGGACTGGACATCCGATACTACCTCCGGGAGCTGGCACGGCTGAGCGCGGAGGCCCCGCGCATAGATTTGAGCGCGCCGCCACGGCAACAGATCGCGGTGCTGAGCCGCTATTACACAGTCGACCTCGGGTTTCGAGGGAACACTGAAGCATATGACGATCCTCGCAATAGCTACCTGAACGACGTGCTCGACCGGCGCACCGGCATTCCTATCACGCTCACGCTGGTCTACAACGAGATTGGCCGACGGCTGGGTCTGCCGCTCGCCGGCATTGGCCTGCCCGGGCACTTCTTATCCGGCTATGTGCCGACCGGGGCACGCACGCCGGTGCTCCTGATTGACGTCTTCAACGGCGGAGTGATTCTCGATGATCGTGGAGTGGCGGCGCTGCTGGAGCGCGCCTTTGGGCGGCCGGTGGCGGTAGAGCCGCAGTTCCTGCAGCCTGTGGGCGCCCGGGCCATCCTCTACCGGATGCTGAACAACCTGAAAAGGATCTATGTTCAGGCCGGTGACCTGCATCGTGCGCTCGAGATCGTCGAGCAGATGGTGATCGTGCAGCCCAACAGCTTGAGAGACGTGCGCGATCGAGGCGTGCTGCGCGGCCGGTTGGGACATTATGCCGAAGCGCTGGCCGACCTGCGCCTCTATGCCGAACAGGTGCAAGATGAGGAGGAGCGGGCCGCAGCGCAGCGGGAGATCGCCTGGGTCCGGCAGATGATGGCGCGGCTGAGCTAGGGGAACTGCGCTCCCGCGAGCGGGACATCCCGGATGGCAAGCAAGTCCCAAGAGCAAGCATAAAATGAGCATGAGATGGCCTGGCATATGAACACCGCCCTACGAGATGCTGACCTTGCCGGTACCGGCGGGGGACCCTGCCCCAGCCCGGGGTGAAAGGGCGACGTCGGAAGCCCCGGGGCTTCTCGCGCTCGCATGGCGTCTCCCGCGCAAGACGGCAGGAGTGTCTTCATCCGTCGCCTACGGGAGGTAGGATCATGAACCCCAGGCAGTTTCTCATTATCGGCGGCATCATCTTACTGGTCCTCGGCATCCTCGGCTTCGTCCTCACACCCCTCACGCAAGGTCAACTACTCGGCGAGCTGCTCTGGTTCGATATGAGCGAGAACATCGCGCACACGATTCTTGGTATCGTAGCACTGGCTGCGGCGTATGGCCTGCGCCGCGCCGACTACCAGAAGTGGTTGGTCGTGGCAGTCGGAGTGATCGCGCTCATCTTCGGCATCCTCGGCTTTGTGCTCCCGGCCGGGAGCATGAGCCAGTACAACCTGGGCGTGGCGAACCTGGAGAACCCCCTCGATAACCTGCTGCATCTGGTGGTTGGCGTCTGGGCACTGTGGGCAGCGTTCCGCCGGACCGAGGCCGGCGTGGCCATGCCTGTCTCTTAGCGCGCAGACGTCTTGGTCTGGGGAGCCGGCCAGGCCACGTGGCCTGGCCGGCAGCCGCAGCCCGCGTGTCTCTTCCGGCACGCGGGCTCTTTATATCTCGCGGCCTTTGCCCGCGGGCCTGCGCAGGTGTTCCAGGATAGGGTTTACATCAGAGTTTATATCAAGGAAAGCAGCGATAATATTAGGGAAGAGAACGCTTTCCGGAGGGATAGACGATGCCTACGGAGCCGACCGAGCAGGTAGGCACGCGGCTCATGTTTGAGAACGACCGCGTGCGTGTGTGGGATCTCTCCCTTGCCCCCGGTGAGTCGCTGGAGAAGCATATCCACCGGCTGGATTATGTCTATATTGTTGAGTCCGGCGGGCTGATCCGCTTTGCTGATCCGGATAACCCCTCCGACTACCGTGACGTGCAGTTTCGCGACGGTGAGGTCGTGTTTGTGCCGGTTGGCCCGGGCGGGAAGGTGGATAATCGCCTGACCAACATCGGCACGAAGCACCACCGGAACTACGTCATCGAGCTCAAGCCCTGGTCACCGGCACGCTAAGTCTGTTGGATGGGCGGCACCTGGTCCAAGAGCATGGCGCTTGACAGCGCTCTAGGGATGGAAGACACTGCGAAAGCCGCATTCTGCGCAGGAAGGGGCCTTGCACGTCCCAAGCTCATGGGAGGCGAGCACCGTGAAGATCGCCGGTATTCGCGCGGCCGTGGTTGATCTCACCCCTCGGCCGAAGACGCCGCCTCGCGTGCCGCGGCAGCAGGTTGACGGCTTCGTCAGCCCGATGGCGCGCTATCCGCAGTTTCGACGAGCGGACTGGGCGACCGGTTGGCGGCGTGTCGCCTGCGTGGTCACCGCCGAGGACGGCACCTGGGGCTTAGGGCTTACGGTACACAGCGCTCCTGTCGAACGGATCATCACGACCCACTTTGCGCCCGTGCTGGTTGGGCAGGACTGCATGGCCACAGAGAAGCTGTGGGACCTCATGCGGCGCATCTCCGCGCCGTATGGGACCGCCGGGCTGGCCAGCTATGCCATCAGCGCCGTCGACAATGCCCTCTGGGACCTCAAAGGCAAGCTGCTGCGCCGCCCCGTTTATGAGCTCCTAGGCGGTCCGCAGAAGGAGCGTATCCCCTGCTACGCCAGCAACACCGACATTAGCTACGGCACGGAGCACAGCCTGGCCTGGTTTCTGGAGCTGGGCTTTAAGGCGGTGAAGATCTTTCTGCGGTACGGCCCGGAGGCCGGCATCGAGGGCATCCACCGTGATGAGGAGCTGGTCGCCCGCGCTCGCGAGCAGGTCGGCGACGACGTCGAGCTCATGGTGGACGCCTGGATGTCCCTGAATGTGGAATACACCGTGCGGCTGATGGAGGCCCTGCGGCCGTACCGGATTAAATGGCTGGAGGATTATCTTCTGCCGGAGGACCTGGAAGGCTACATGAAGGTGCGGCAACGCCTGCCGTGGGCGACCCTGGCTACCGGCGAGCACTGGTATACCATCCATCCGTTTGCACTGGCCGCAAGCCAGGGGCTGGTGGATATTCTGCAGCCGGACGTGGCCTGGGTGGGTGGCATCACTGCGGCGGTGCGTATCTGTCATATTGCTGAGGCCCACGGCCTGACGGTGATCACCCATGGCGGCATGAACTACCCATACGGGCAGCATCTGGCGTATGCCATGCCGGCGATCCCTATGGGCGAGCGCTCTGAAGGGGTCGCGCCGCCGGGCGTGCCGCTGGAGGAGATGGTCGCTCTGCCGGGGACTGCGGTGATCAAGAATGGCTTCGTCGTGCCGACCGATGCGCCCGGCTTCGGTATTGAGATAACGCTTGACTGGCTGGAGGAGCGTGCTGTCAGGTGAAGGGCCCTTGGCGGGCGGCCCTTCGACCGCAGTGAATTACTTGAGCAAGCCGGAGACGTAGCGATGGTTGAGCGTGAGGCATGGGAATACCTGCGGATCTCAGCAACGTATCATGCCGGCGCAACTGATACAGACACTTACTGGGAGTACGATGCCGGCGGGAAAATCTACCGCCAGAGCGCAGACCTCAACATCGAGACGCTGGCGAACCGCTTCGGCGCCGAAGGCTGGGAACTGGTGCACATCGACCGGAACCTGGAGATCTGGACAGTCTACCCGCAGGCTGCCCAGCCCGGTGGCCCCGGCTTGCCTGACGTCACGCGCTTTCTCGGCGGCCCGCTGGGTGCTGTGGCCGCTGTAGCGACAGCGCAGCCGAAGCAAACGGCTCCCCCGCCCGGTCCAGTCATTCGTGGCGGCACCACACGGATCGACTACTGGTTCCGGCGCCGCAAGGCGCGCTGACGGCAGCGTGGGTCGGCGATCGTGCTCTGGCCCGCCCGCAGGTAGAGATATCGAGATTTAAAGGTTTAGGAAAGTTAAAGAAAGTTAAAAAACAAAGAAGAGAGCGAGTAGGAGCAGTACGATGATGGCTGCCGGCCGCCCACCGAACGTACTGATCCTTATGTCGGACGAGCACTCGCCCCATGCGACGGGCTATGAGGGCAACGCGGTCGTGCGTACCCCGGCGCTTGATCGCCTGGCCGCGCGCGGGGTCTGGTTCCGCAATGCCTACTGCCAGTCGCCGCTGTGCGTGCCCTCACGCATGGCACACCTGGCCTCGCGGCACCTCCATCGCATCAATGTCTGGAGCAACGGCGATGCGCTGGACTCGGCGGTGCCGACCATCCCGGCGTATTTTCGCGAGCACGGCTACTTCTGTGTCAGCACCGGCAAGATGCACTTCGTGGGGCCGGACCAGATGCACGGGTTCGAGCTCCGGCCCTACGGCGATCACACTCATCCTATCCGAGACTCCGGCCGCGGTCCGGATCCATACGATCCCAAGCGCGTGCGTGGGGCCGGCCCACGCGACGAGTGCGCCCATTGCCGGCGTGACGAGCGCGTCACGGAGATCGGCCTGGATCTGCTGCGCGGCTGGCACGCCGGCCAGTACGGCAGCGGGCGTGAGCGGCGGCCGCTGTTGCTCTGGATCTCCTGGCTACGGCCGCATTTCCCCTTCTGGCCGCCAGTGCGTCACTGGCAGATGTATGATCCGGCTACCGTCGATCTGCCGCCGCGCGACGATCTGGCCGATAAGCCGGTGCGCCTGGCGCGCTGGCGTCGTCACTGGGGGCTGGAGAACCTGACCGAGGAGGAGCTGCGTCGCGCCCGTGCGGCATACTACGCCCTTGTCTCGTTCGTAGACGAGCAGGTGGCGGCCGTGCTGGATACCCTTCAGCAGCTCGGCCTGGAAGAAGATACCCTGGTGATCTACTGCACCGATCATGGGGAGATGGCCGGCGAGCATGGGATGTGGTACAAGAGCGTCTTCTTCGAGGCTGCAGCGCGCACGCCGCTGATCTTCTCGTGGCCCGGCCGGTTACCGCAGGGCCGGATGGTCTCCCAGACCGTCGAGCTAAACGATATGTTCCCCACCATTGCCGCCGCCTGCGGCCTGCCGCTCCCTCAAGATGTTGATGGCGCGAATCTCTGGCCGCTTCTGATCGGCGAGCGGGATGACTGGCGCGACGAGGCACTCAGCGAGTTTGCCACGCAGGGTTCACCCTCGCCGGCGGTGATGCTGCGCACCGGGCGCTGGAAGTACGTCCACTATGGCTGGCCGGACGCTCCTGCGCCGGAGGACGAGGAGCTCTATGATCTTGCGGCTGACCCGCATGAGCTCCGCAACCTGGCGCGTGATCCGGCTACCGGCGACTTCCGCCGTGAGCTGCGTGCCCGGATTCGGCAACGCTGGCATCTGCCGGAGCCGTGGCGGCAGGCGCTTGCCGAACGCCTGGCCCGCGCTCGCGGCACTGGCTTCTCGTACGAGGGCCCGAACCGGGCAGGATAAACGGTGGGGGAGGGGGAGGGACCTCTCCCCTGGCCCCTCTCCTAATAAGAGGGGAGTGAAGGGGGCCCCCTCGACCCCTCCCCTGAGAGGGGGATGTGTGGCTGTCTAGGGGTGACTTGCTGGTCAGGCTTGACGCGATCCTGAGCCCCGCTCCTGTAGCGCGGGAGCGGGCGAGCCGGGCTGGGGCGTTTTCGGTGGACCCCAGAGCGGCAAGGGGCCGGGGATGAGGGCCTGCTACTTCCACTCCTCCAGCTCGACCACCCGATTCGTCTCGGCGGACTCCGTGGCGGCCAGACTCACGGCCAATGTCTTCACCGCCTCGCTGTAGGGTGTCCGCACGCCTGAGCGGTCGCCGGTGCGCACGGCGGTGATGAACGCCCGGTCGGCGTAGATATGCACGGTAGTGTCTGGCTCTAGGGGCGGAAGCGGTACCTCTTGGATCTCCCGATCCTTCTGGATGGTCAGCCGGCGCTGGTTAAACTCGATGATGCCCTTGTCGGTCCAGAGCTCTATGCCGGAGACGTGATCCACCGGCACCAGCCAGCAGTTCGAGATGGTGCCGACCGCGCCGTTCACGAACTCGATGGTGGCGGTGCCGACATCCCAGGCAGTGAAGCTCGGATTGGGCTGGGTCAGCCGGTTGGCAAAGCGGGCATAGACGCGCTTGACATCGCCCACCAGCCAGCGCGCCATGTCGATGATGTGGGTGGTCTGCTCGACCATCTGACCGCCGGATTTCTCTTTGATGGTCAGCCAGTGGCCGGGGCGGCTGGGCGGGCGGGTCTTGTAGTAGCCGTACAGCAGTCCGATCACCGCGTCGGCGAGCACTTCTTTAGTTTTCTCGCCGGCCGGGGCATAGCGCCACTGATAGCCTACGAAGCCGAGCACGCCGCTCTCCTCTAGGGCGCGCTCGATGCGCCGCGCTACCTCCATGGTCAGGGCGACCGGCTTCTCCACATAGAAGGGCAGCCGCGCCTCGATGGCGGCCAGTTCAATCTCGCCGTGAGCGAAGGGCGGTACCATGATGTACAGGGCATCGATGCCGCCGTCATCGATCAGCTTGCGGAAGTCAGTGTAAATGCGGGCCCTGTAGCCAAAGCGTTGTGCGGCGGCCTCGGCCGCGCCGGGGACGACGTCGCAGAGGGCCACGACCTCGGCCTCCGGGATTTTCGCCAGGTTCCGGAAGTGAGCAGTGGCAATGCCGCCGGTGCCGATCACACCCAGGCGGACCCGATCATGCAGCATGTCTTCTCCCTATGTACTTATATACTTCTTTTTTTATCTATGACTCTATGGATTTATACTTGGGATTTATACTTGCTCACCTATGTGCTTGCTGGTGTCTCCATGGTCCGGAAACGTGCGCCCCAGCCTGCGGGGCAGAACTCACAGGTTAAGATACAAATAGTACATCGTGAAGCGCTGCTGCAAGCCGAGCAGCTCGGCGAAGGTAGGGCGCGGCGCCGGGCGCAGCAACGCGCCGAAGAGCGCCGCAAGCGGCGAGACAGGCCGCGTGTCGATGACGCGCGGCTCGCCCTTAATGCTGGCAAGGTCTGCGGCGACCTGAATGGCACGGCGGAGGTCGCCGAACTCATCCACCAGCCCGAGCTGTCGGGCCTGCAGGCCGGTATAGACGCGGCCGTCGCCGATCTCGCGCACCTGCGCCGGGTCGAGTTTACGCCCCTCTGCAATCACCTGCACGAATTGTTCGTACGCCTCGTCAATCATCCGCTGGAAGATAGCGCGCTCTTCGTCGGTCAACGGCCGAAACGGGCTTCCTTCGTCTTTAAACGGACCGCTCTTGATCACCTGGACCTGAATGCCCAGGGTGCTCAGGAGCTCCTGCGCGTGCGGAATAACGCCGATGACGCCGATGCTGCCGGTGGTCGTGGCCGGGTTTGCCAGGATCCGGTTGGCGCCCGCTGAGATATAGTAGCCGCCTGAAGCGGCAAGGCTTCCCATCGAGACCACGACCTTCTTGCCGGCCTCGCGTGTGCGCTTGATCTCTTGGGCGATCTCGTCCGCAGCGACGACCTCGCCGCCAGGGCTCTCCACGCGCAACACCACTGCTTTGACGGCAGGATTGCGCTGGATCGCGCGGAGCTGCCGCGTGACCCGTTCAGCGTAAGCCCCTCCGCCGCCGAAGAAGCCATCCGGTGCGTCGCCGGGCATGATCTGGCCCTCAACGCGCACGATGGCCACGGCCGGCCGTCGCACCAGCACGTCGGCGCCGAACAGCGCCGATGCGGCCCAGACGGTGCAGAGCGCGAGCAGCATGACCGTCCCTGCTGCTCCCACGAGTATCCATATCCAATGGCGTGCTCTCATGGATCACTCATCAGCTCGCGTCTCGGCAGGTACTCGCCGCCTGCGCTGCTTCTTCACCTCTGTGTGGGTCTGTGTGGAATAGAGTGTCCGTCACGCCGGGAACTTCTGGGAGACCGGCATCGCTTTGCGCGCTTGACTTAAGCCACTCCAGACAGATGAGCCGAAGGGAGCCGCTCCTACAGGTATGCCCGCGCGAACTCCACGATCATGCGCGCGTCTTCGAGCGCTAAGGCAGCTATGGTGGCGTCGTAGAGTTCATCGGGGAGCTCTGTGCGGCCGGGAGCAGGGTAGCGCGCCCTGTGATAATGAGCACTGAGCCGCTGCGCGGCCACCTCCAGGTCTGCCGGGATAGCCAGCCCGCTGCGACGCACCCCCTCAACAAGTTCAGTGAGATTATGCTGGCCCGTCCAGTCGACTGGGGCAGAGCCGCGCGCCAGCACCAGTGCTTTGAGCGCCGCTTCGGCAGCCTGCTGGGCGTAAAAGGCGCACCCGGCGCACCGGCCACCTTTCGCCAGGAGCTCAGCCGTGTGGACGTTTGCCTCCGCTACGGCGAACCACCGCGCCGCATCACGATCGGACATATTGCGCCTCGTGCCGCGATTGTACCACGGCCGCTAGTGCCAGCCGGCCTGGACGCCACCCGTGCGTGCCTCGGCGATGCGCTCCATATACCCGCTGGCAAGGAACGCCGGCAGCGGATCAGGCGGCACCCCCATCTCCTCCCGCACTACGGCCAGGAGCGGCCGAACATCAGTCTCGTACGCTTCGTTCAGCAGAACATGCGCGCCCAGTACATCGCCCTCGCGCTGTCGTTGCTCCAACAGGGCCCGGTTCACGAGGAGCGCTTTGGCGTAGGCCGTCTGCACGTTGATTACCGACTGGATCATCGCCGGGATCTTCGGCTCGATATTGTGGGACTGGTCGAGCATGTATGCCACGTTCCGGGCTGTTGGCGCGGTGCGCGGGTCGGCTTCAGCGCCGACGAGCTCGGTGAAGATCAGGAAGAGCTCATAGGGGTTGATCGAGCCGACGATCAGGTCATCGTCGCCGTACTTACGGTTGTTGAAGTGGAAGCCGCCGAGCCGACCCTCGTCCAGCAGAACGGCCACGATATGCTCGACGTTTACTCCCTGGGCGTGGTGGCCAAGGTCCACCAGCACCTGCGCCTGTGGCCCCAGCTTCAGCGCGACCAGGTGCGCCAGGCCCCAGTCCGCCAGATCGGTATGGTAGAAAGCCGGCTCGTAGAACTTGTACTCGATCAGCATACGCATGCCAGGCGGCATCGCGCGATAGACCTCTGCCAGGACCTCTTCCATGCGCTGCTTGCGCGCCCGGAACGAGTCCTGGCCCGGATAGTTCGTACCATCGGCGAACCACAGGCTCAGGATGTTTGAGCCGACCTGGCGGGCGATCTCGATGCATTCCAGCATGTGTTCCATGGCCTTGCGTCGCACCGCCGGGTCAGGATGGCATATCGACCCCAGCTTGTAGTCGTAGTCCTGAAACAGGTTGGGGTTGATTGCACCGATGCGCAGGCCCAGCGACTCGGCATGCTGCTTGAGCGCTTGCCAGTCATCGACGCGGTCCCAGGGGATATGGATCGCCACCGATGGACAGATACCGGTGTAGCGATGCACCTGCGCGGCATCCTCAAACTTCTCAAAGGGATTGCGCGGCATGCCAGGCTGCGGGAACACTTGGAAACGAGTGCCGGAGTTCCCATACCCCCACGACGGCGTCTCCACGCGTTGGGCCTTGAGCTTCTCCTTCACCGCGGTGATGTCCACCCCGCGCGCGCTGAGGCGATCGGCCAAGACCTGGTAGGCCTCGCGGTACTCTGCTGCTGCCATAGCTGCTGCTCCCTCTGCTCGTTGCAGTATGTAGCTGTGCAGTATGTGGTTGCAGTATGTGTCTCAGTCTGCATCGATCACTCGGGGACGGGTGCGACAAGCGAGCCCGCGGCGCCATGTTACCCGCGCTCTGCGTCTCAGAGCAAGCCAAGACATCGTCCGCAGCGGGCCATAGGGCGCGTCGATTTCTCGTATGCGGCCGGACTGCGGTACCATGAGCAAGCCATCGGGGTGGAGCCCTCTGTCCGGTCGGGCCCAGGCCCGGCTCATGAGCCTGACAGGCGCACTGTTGCAGAAGCCACCCCGATCTCCCATTTCTGGTGCAGATAGGAACGTCACGACTAAACTACGGGGAGAGATGCGTTATCTTCGGCATCTGGTCGCTTGCTACGGTGCTGTTGCCTTCCTCCTAGCCATTCTGTCGGGCTGCGCCGGACCACGCGAAGCCGGACCCCCGCCGCCGAGTGCTTCTGCTCCCCCGGTGAGCCAGCGTCCCGAGGCACCCCCGCAGCCACCCGCGCAACCGACCGTTACGCCGGTGCCGACGCCGACCCCACGCTCCCCATTCACCGGCAGACCGCTCGCCGCGCCCGACATGCCGCGGCGGCCCATTGCCGTCAAAGTCGACAATGCGCCTGCGGCGCGCCCGCAGTGGGGGCTCTCACAGGCAGAGCTTGTCATTGAGGCACCGGCAGAGGGCTTCGCGACCCGCTTTACGGCGCTCTTCAGCGAGCGCGACTTGGAGCGCGTGGGGCCGGTGCGCAGCGCGCGGCCGTTCGACCTCGGCCTCTCCCGTATTTACGATTTCATGCTGGCATACACCGGTGCGGGGAACACGCTCACCTGGCGGATCGCAGAGCAGCACGTGCCGTCGCTCAAGGCGCCTGAACTGGCGGAACCGATCCCGCCGGATAGCCCCTACTATCGCACGACCGACCGCCGGCCGCCGCACAATTTATATGTCAACCTGGCCCGCTTCCGCCAGAAGATGGCCGAGGTCGGCACGCGGGACACGACGACGCTGCAGGCATTTACGTTTTACGCAGCGCCGCCGGAGGAAGGCCCCGTTCATACTATTGAGCTGGGCTACCATCCGCTCTATCGAGCGGTGTATCGCTACGATCCGGCCAGCCGGAGCTACCGGCGTTTTACTGGTGGACAGCCGCACATCGACGCCCTGACCCGGCAACAGATCGCCGTCGACAACGTGATCGTGCAGTACATCGAGATGTGGCCGGCGCCGGAATATGAGCCAGACAGCGCAGGCAATGTGGTGCTGGATGGCAAGCTCCTGGGCGAAGGCCGAGCCCAGCTCTTCCATGACGGCCACGCCATCGAGGGCCGGTGGGTACAGCCGGGAGAAGGGGAACCACCGCGTTTCCTCGACGCAACCGGCAAGGCCGTAGAACTGAAGCCGGGCAGCGTGTGGCTCCATCTTGTGCCGCTTACCTTCCAGGTGACTTTCCGCTGATGGCGCATTCCCGGTTACGGGCTGCCGATCAACGCCAGGATCCGGCGCGAGAACGTGTGCCACTCGCCGACTGCTTCGCGCAGGGCACGCCGTCCCTCGTCGGTGATGATATAGTACTTGCGCCGCCGTGCCTCGCCGGCCATGCGCCACTCAGAGTGAACTAGCCCTTCCTGCTCAAGTTTGTGCAGGGCCGGGTAGAGCGTGCCTTCCTTGCAATCGAAGTAGCCCTCGCTGCGGCGCTCGATCTCACGGGCGATTTGGTAGCCATACATTGGTCCTTCAGACAGAAGGCGTAGCACCAGGGTTGCGGTACTCCCCTTCTTCAGCTCACTCTTGAGGCTCACTCTGCCCTCCCTGTCGAGCGAGCTCGGCGCCCCTGCGCCGGGCGAGGGGCAGCCGGCACGAACAGCACGGTAAGATCGCGCTAAGAAAATATGTAGTGCTCCTTGGTACGCACTATAACGTAGCAGCCCCTCTGCGGTCAATGTGCCTCCGCAACGGCCGGTCGGTCTGGTCCAGCCCTCTATCATCCCGGGCCTGTCCGAAGTCCTGGGAGCGCTCGAGCACCAGAGCGGCTCCGGCCGCAGTTCAGCGACCATGGGAGAGCCTGCTTGCTGAGCTAGAGCCGGCGCGTCGCGCCTCCCAAGAGCCCAGTGGCATGGCGCCGACCCGGGGCTGCACGACACTGCACTGAAGCGTCCCCTCCCTAAGGAGGGAGGGGGACGGGAAACGACCTGTGGAACTTTGGCGCTACACCCGACGGAAGCCGAGCGGGAGCTCCCGCTGAGACCAGTCTACCGGAGCGGGCGCCTCGTCGGGCAGACCCTTCTCGATGAGCTCTGGTTCGGGGTCCGTGTTGTCGTAGATTCCCTTGATGCGGTTCGACGGCAGCACGCCCATCTCCACCAGGGCGTCGAAGAACGTATCCAGGATCTTGTAGCGCTCCAGCCAGCCGTTGGGGTCCACATAGTCATCGGCGTGGTCGGCGAAGTACTCGATCACCTCGCGCATGCCGATGCTGTTCACGGGAACGCGGGCTCCGAGATTGTGTGAGAACTCGCGCAGAAAAGTAAGCTGGAATGTCTGCTCCTTCTTGGGCACATGCTTGCGGGCGAGCAAGCGGGCGTACATATCGATCGCGGTGGCCAGGTCAACACCAGTGGGCATCGGGCACTACCTCCTTCGGGCCTGATCGAGATAGATGTGCCATACGTGCGCACAACGCGGCCGAGTCCTCGGGGTGACAGACAGCCAATGCATGCGCCGGGCGCATGCAACCGCGCGCGTATCCCATTCGCGAGAGGAGCAAGCGCTCGCGTGCAGGCGAGGAAGACGGTCCCTGAGACATGGTGACATAGCGCTGGGTGCGGCGTCCCATATTATACGTGACGCGTCCAAGCGCGGTCAAAAGGCCATAACGTCACGAAGCAACGACACCCGAGGTATCTAAGAGATCTCGAGGCCGCCTTCCCGATCTTCGCCCTGCTCAAGGTCGCGGAGGATGCGGTAGAGCTCTTGGAGCGCCACGCCGGTCTGCCGAGCCACCGCGCGCGCGGCATCGCGCCGCGAGGCCGCACAGGCGAGCTCATCCAGGAGCATCCTGCGCAGCGTCTCTGTATCCGGGGGCGTCGGCGGCGCAGGCCCGGCTCCCGGTGTCTCCCCGGCGATCACAACGACGCACTCTCCCCGCGGCGGGTTCTTTTGGAAGTGTTCCCGCAGCTCAGAAATCCGGCCGCGCACCACCTCCTCATGGAGCTTCGTCAGTTCGCGTGCCACCGCCGCCCGGCGGTCGCCAAGCGCCTGGAGGGCGTCCTCGAGCATCTCTACCAGCCGATGTGGGGCTTCGAAGCAGACGATGGTGGCGCCACACGCCGCCGCCTGGCGCAGGGCGGCAACACGCTCGCCGGAACGCCGCGGCAAGAAGCCGGCGAAGTGGAAGCGGTCGGTGGGGAGCCCGGATGCCACCAGCGCCGGGAGGATGCTCGAAGGGCCGGGCAACGCCACCACCGGAATGCCAGCCTCGATGGCAGCGCGGATCAACACCGCGCCGGGATCCGAGATGCCCGGCGTGCCGGCGTCGGAGATCAGGGCAACATCGTGCTCACGCAGGACCTCGAGCAACTGCGGCACGCGTTCTCGCTCATTATGGGCGTGGTAGCTAATTGTCGGCGTATGGATATCGTAGTGGGCGAGCAGCTTGCGCGCCTGGCGCGTGTCCTCTGCAGCGATCAGTTTGACGCTGCGGAGCACATCCAGAGCACGCAGCGTGATATCGCGCAGGTTGCCAATAGGCGTCGGCACGAGGTAGAGCGTGCCCACGGTGACTACCCTCGCGCGGCGGTGCGGCTCCGCCACCGCGCCAGCCCTAGCCAGAGCAGCCCGGCAGCACAGAAGGCAAGTCCAGGAAACGAAGCGGCCACAGGGCTCTCTCCCACAGCCCCGGCCTGGGCAGCAGCCCCGGCTGCACGGATCACGCCGTAGCCGGTCAGGAAGACCGCCGTGGTACTCGAGATCTGCCGCAGCAGCAGCGTGATACCGAGGAGGGCCATCGCAGCAGCGATGACGGCCTCAAGTGGAACCGGTCCAAGCAGCGCACGGGGCGGTGCAGCGAAGGCCTGACCTGGTCCCCCGGCGCAGCCTACTAGAAGACACCCCGCCTGGCCGGTGGCAATGGCCAGGGCGGCAGCAGGTGCACTGGCATCGCAGAGCCGCCCGGCCGCCACGCGCTCCAGCCGTGCCGCCAGGGCGGTTCCCAGGAGCCCGCCGAGGACCGCTCCCTCCAGGGAGAGCCCGCCTTCCCAGAGGTACAGGGTGGACTGCCAGTCGGCTGCGTAGTCTGCCCAGTGCCAGGCAACGTACCAGGCGCGTGCCCCGGTGACGGCGGCCACAGCGACGATAGGCGCAGCGTCCAGGAGGACGCGCGCCGGCACACTGGCGCGGTGCGCTGCCGGCACCGCGGCAAGCAGCCCCACTGCGAACGCCACATTGACCACGATGCCGAAGGTATGCAGCGTCAGCGGGCCGAGCTGGAGGCCGTCCAGCAGTCACCTCCCTCGCACGCTCACATCGCCTTCCAGGAGTTGGACCATGCGGCCATCGTCGAGCTGCACGAGGAGCGCCCCATGCTCGTCCACGTCCAGCGCTCTGCCCTCGATCGTACCCTGGGCTGCCACGACCTGTACAGGGCGCCCAAGCAGGGCGCTGTTCGCCCGCCAGCGCGCCAGGACGCGCGGCCAGGCTGCGCTGAGAGCATCCTCGTACCACGCCTCAAAGCGGTTCAGCACGTCGGCCAGCAGCGGCTCGCGCAGGAGCGGCGTTCCCCGCTCGATCAGCAAGGATGTGGCCGGCTGGTCGAGCCCGGCCAGCGCCGGAGCGGGCACATTCACGTTGAGCCCGATACCCAGCACCACCCAGGCAAGCCGGCCCTCACGCCAGCCCGCTTGTGCCAGCAAGCCGGCCAGCTTCTTGCCGTCATACACCACATCGTTCGGCCATTTGAGCTGCGGACGAAGGCCGGTGGTCTGCACGGCTTCGAGCACCGCGAGGGCGCCTGCCGCGGTGATCCGGAAGAGCTGTTCCGGCGGCAGTCGAGGCCGCAGCAGGATAGAGAACAGCAAGGCAGTGCACGGTGGCGCCACCCAGCGCCGGCCACGCCGGCCGCGGCCGGCGCGCTGCCAGTCGGCCACAACGACGGCGCCCTCAGGCGCCCCGTGCTCGGCCAGCCGCGCCGCGTCATCGTTCGTGGAGCCGGTCTCAGGGAGGTAATGAAGGGGCCGCCCAATGTAGCGCGTGGTCAGCAGTGCCTGGACCCGGTCGGGCCGAAGCCCGCTATCTGGCTGCATCACTCGTTACATCAGAACCCGTTCGCCGCACCGAGGCTCAGGATATCCTGGGTTCCGAGCCTGGACGACTAGCGCTTATTCTACGGACGGCGAGTCAGGATATACCAGCGATCGATATCGCGGAACCGGTCGGCTACGTCCAGCATGAGCCCGAGACGGATCCCCTTTACCTTCGTGCTCACCGCGTAATTATAGACCGGGTAGTACAGCAGAATGCTGGGCACTTCCTCGGCAAAGATGTCCTGGAACTCAATGTAGAGCTGACGCCGCTGGGCCTGGTCAAGCGTACGTCTTGCTGCCTCGAGGATTTCATCGGCGCGGCGGTTCGAGAAGCCGGAGAGGTTCAGGCCGGTGCCGGTAGCCTGGCTGGAGTGCCACAGCGGATAGGGATCTGGATCATAGCCGTTGAGGTCCCAGCTGTAGAGCGCCGCGTCGAAGCGCCGGGTGAGCAAGAACTCCTGCACCAACCCACCTGCCCCGGCGGCCTGGACCTCGACTTGGACGCCGATTTCACGCAGCTGTCGGGCGATCTCCTCGGCCATGCGCACGCGCTCACGGGTCTCGCTCTCGTTGGTAAGCAGGACAAAGGCAAGCCGCTTGCCGTCCTTCTCACGGATGCCATCGGCTCCGGGGAGCCAGCGCGCCTTGTCCAGAAGCTGGCGGGCGAGTTCGGGGTTGTAGTCGTAGCGCTTGATGCCGGCGTGGTAGGCCCACGAGGTGGGCAGGATAGGGCTGTCGGCCTTGATGGCCTGTCCCTGCCGGAACTCGTTGATCAGTTTCTGGCGATCGATGGCGTACGCCAGCGCCTGCCGTACTGCCTTCTCCTGAAAGATCGGGCGGCTCAGGTTGAGGAAGATCAACGTGTACGAAGCCATCTGCGCCGAGTAGATAGCGACGCGTCCTGAGCGGCGTAGCGGCTCCACCTCGTTGGGAGCGACGTAATAAGCGCCTTCCACTTCGCCGCGGTCCAGCGCGGCGAGGACGGCCTGGGGGCTTGGATAGAACCGGAAGCGCAGGCGCTCAATAAACGGCTTGGGGCCGTAATAGCCGGAGAACGCCTCCAGCGTTACCGCCTCTGGGGAAACGTCGCGAACGCGGTAAGGTCCGGTCCCGATGGGAGCGCGATTGAAGCTCTCGAACGGGAGCTGCCGCGCCGGAATGTCGCTCAGGAGGTGAGCCGGTAAGATGCCGACGGTGGTGTACTCCAGGAAGGGAGCAAAGGGATCGCGCTCGAGCGCGAAGCGCACCGTGTAGTCATCCACCTGCTCAACGGTGACGGTACGCCAGAGCTGTTGCAGCGGGCCCTGGTAGTCGGCATCTTTGATCGCGTTGATGGTGAAAACCACATCTGCTGCAGTGAAGGGCGCGCCATCGTGCCACTTGACAGTGCGTCGCAGGTAAAACGTGTAGGTTTTCCCGTCGGGGGATATCTCCCAGCGCTCTGCCAGGTCGGGCAGGATCTCGCCGCTCTCGCCGGTGCGGGTGAGGCCGCTAAACACCAGCGCGGCAATGGAGGTCGCCGCGTCGTCGCTTGCCAGTATGGGGTTAATCAGCTGCGGTGGGCCGGCGATCCCTTCGGTATACTGGCCACCGCGCGCGGCGATGTACGGCTCCGACCGGGTGAGCGTGGAGGTAATCAAGAGTGCTGCTGCCAGGGCTGCGCCGGCAATGCCGACCACCCACTGCTTCTGAAAGGAAAGCGGGCTCAAGGAGCGGCCCCGTCTCCCAAGGCATAGTTATGCTGCCGGCGTGAACACGCGTGCCGACATTGCCGCCAGAATTAGGAAGATGACGGCGAAGACGATCGTCAGATGGAAGAGGATACGATCCACGCCGCGGCGCGTCGTGTAGAGCGAGCTATCGGAGCCACCGAAGGCACTGCCCAGGCTGGCCGCCTTCACCTGTAACAGGATCACCACGATAAGCGCCACAGCGACGATGATCTCAGCGATAAGCAGGGCGGTTTCCAAGCGTCGTACTCCCTTCCCCTCGGGGGTCGGCGCAGTCCGCCGGTCCGGCGGTCACGACGAAGTATACCATGCCCGCAGGATGCTGCCGAAGTCCTCGGCCTTCAGGCTCGCCCCGCCGACTAGGGCCCCGTCGATCTCCGGCTGGGCGGCAAGGTCGGGTGCATTCTGTGGCGTCACACTGCCACCGTACTGGATGCGCACTGCCGCGGCCGCGGCGTCGCCGGCCAGACCGGCGATGATACGGCGGATGAAGCCGATGACCCGGTTCGCCCCTTCCGGGGTTGCCGGCCGTCCGGTGCCGATTGCCCATACCGGCTCATAGGCGATGACCAGCGCGCCGATCTGCTCCGGCGTCACCCCCTGCAAGCCGAGGCGTACCTGGCGCTCCACAACTGCTTCTGTCTGGCCGGATTCGTTCTCAGCCAGGTTCTCGCCGACGCACAGAATAGGGATCAGGCCATGCGCCACAGCCGCCCGCACCTTCAGGTTCACCAGCTCATCGGTCTCGCCGAAGTGCGTGCGCCGCTCGGAGTGTCCCAGGATGACATAGCGGCACAGGGGCACCAGCATGGGGGGCGAAATCTCGCCGGTATACGGACCTCTGGGCTGGTGGAACATGTTCTGCGCGCCCACCTGCACGTTGCTGCCCGCGGTAACTTGCCGCACCGCGTCGAGCGAGACGAACGGCGGGCATACCACCACCTCGATGCCCTCCAACCCTCGCGCGCGCTCCACCACTGCCGCAGCCAGCGCGCGTGCCTCCGCGATGGTCGTATGCATCTTCCAGTTGCCGGCTACAACCGGCACGCGCTCGCGCCCCATCACCGCTTCTCCGTGCGGATCATATTACGTCTTCCTGCGCGAAGATAGGCTCTGTGCATATTTAATAAAACGAAACCGGAAAACGGACGTGCACTCTAGTCGTGCCGCAGCGCCGGGGCTGCGTCTATGTTGGCGAGCGGACCGGACCGGATCAGTAGGACTGTGCCGACGTCGGCCGTTCAGCAAGCTGCTCTTCGACGATCTCGATACTAGGTGGGGAGCCGAACGGCGGCGCTACCACGGCGATGATCTTTAGTGTATCGTCTCCGGTGCAGCGCTGTCCGTGCACGGCCATACTCGGGATAAAGATGGCCATGCCCGGCTCGATAGGAAACCACCGATCCTCCAGATACATTTCACCCCGTCCGGAGACGATGTAATAGAGCTCCTCCTCGGGATGGCGATGCCGCACCACCATCTCGCCGGGGTTTAAGAACACCATGGCCATGGTGGCGTTCTTACAGCCGGTGGTCTGGGGATAGATGAGCCGCTTCACCAGGCCTCCCAGCCCCCGGAAGTCAAAACCTTCAGAGATGCGCACCACGCGCTTCAGCTCACCCTGTGGCTCGCTCATTGGTTTCCTACTCTCGTGTGGCATTTCCACCGCGACATGCCGGCGCGCTCACTCGACCGGCAGCGGCAGCTTCACCGGCGCGCCGGTGCGCGCCGACTGATAGATCGCCAGGATGATCTCGACCGACTTACGGCCTTCTTCGCCGGTGACGGCCGGCTCACGGTTCTCGCGGATGGCCTGCAGGAAGTCCTGGATTTGCAGCACATGGTAGGTGGGGAAGCTGCGGATATGCTTCTCCGCCTCCCACCATTGCTCAGGAAGATGCTCTTCACCTGGGATCGTCCAGATGTCGTTGCGGGCCATGCCGCCTTCAGGCTGCTCCAGCACGCTTGCCGCCGCCCCGTTCGAGCCCAGCACGGTAATCCGGGACCACAGTGTCGGGCAGTAGGACACGCTGGCCTGGATCACCCCCAGTGCCCCGCTCTTGAAACGGAGTACCGCGACCGCGTTATCTTCAACCTCGATATTGTGCGTGAAGGTCCCCATTTGGGCGTAGATCGTGTCCACCGGTCCCATGTACCACTGATACATATCGATGGCATGGACCGCCTGGTTAACCAACACGCCGCCTCCTTCAGTATCCCAGCGTCCCCGCCACGGATCGGCCTGGTAGTACTCAGCGGTGCGGCACCACTTCACAATGCAATCGCCCATGACCAGCCGATCGCCCAGCTTCCCCTCGTCGATGGCCCGGCGGAGCCGCTGCGCTGCCGGCCAGAAACGCCGCTGGAAGATGCAAGCGAGCTTGGTCCCTGCACGCCGGTGGGCGGCGATCATCGCGTCCGCCTCGCGCAGGTTGACGGTCAGCGGCTTCTCGGTGATAGCGTGGACGCCGGCCTCAGCCGCCATGATGGCCATCTCTGCATGCAGGGGGTGGGGCACGCAGATGTTTACCGCTTCCACCAGGCCGCTTTCCAGCATCTCCCGCGCGCTTGTAAACACGTGGGGCACACCGAACTCGTTGGCCAGCGCCTGGGCCCGCTCGCGCACCGCATCACAGACTGCCATGAACGCACTCTCTTCCAGCGTGGAGAGGGCGCGGGCGTGCGTGCGGGCGATCTTGCCACAGCCGATAATCCCGGTCCGGATCTTTTCCATAGGCTACCCTTTCGTAAGGCCTCGTGCCCAATGCCCACTCATATGCCGGAGGCGGGTGCCGGCACACGGTGTATTACTAATTACTAGCGGATGGCCAGGCGCACGTCGAAGTTCAGCGGGCCGGCAATGACCAGCACGCCGAGCAGCGCCAGGACCAGGAGCGCCAGCAGCAGGTAGCGCCAGCGCTTAATCGGCGGCTCCAGCACGGCCATAGCCTCGTCAGAGGGGGTTGGTGGCTGGAGGACCACCGGCACATGTCCGTGGCCATGCTCCTCGTGAGCGGCAGCCGCAGGCGCGCCGTGCTCAGCGACGGTGGCACCGGCATGGCTCTGCCCGGCCGGCTGACGTCCAGTGGCTGCCGGCGCCGTCTCATGGGATGCTGCGTGAATGTGCTCATCTGCCATGGTATGTGATCCTGCCTCCTGAGGGCTGCGGCCGGCTGCACAGCAGGAAGCGTCCCAGCCGGTTGCGTCGCGAAAAAGGCCACCCCGCGCGGGGTGGCCTTTTTCGGCTGAGGCGCATGGCCGCAGCCATGGTCTCCCATTACGATCCGCCCGATGCACCCACCGGACCGGCCGATCCGCTCGGCGTCGCTGTGCCGGACGGGGTCACCGGCGTCAGGGGCTGGGCTGAGAGGGCAGCCTCGACCTGGACGGAGCCGAACGATTCTTTCTTGCTCGTCCAGATCGCCACGCCGAGGATCACCAGCGCGATGGCCACGCCGATGTACGCCAGCATCTGCAGCATCGGGTCGGGGCGGATGTTCGGATCCACCGGATGAACCGTGGACACCAGCGGTGCGATGAGCACCGCAACCAGGTTGATCACCTTCAGCATGGGGTTCAGCGCCGGGCCGGCGGTATCCTTGAGCGGATCGCCCACAGTATCGCCGATCACGCCGGCCTTGTGCGCGTCAGAGCCTTTGCCCCCGTAGAGCCCATCTTCAATAGTTTTCTTGGCATTGTCCCAGGCGCCGCCGGCGTTAGCCATATACACCGCCAGGAGCTGGCCGGAGAGGATCGCTCCGCCCAGGAAGGCACCCAGCGCCCGGGCACCCAGCGCAAAGCCAACCACCACCGGCGCCAGCACAGCCAGGAGCCCCAACGGGATCAATTCACGCTGCGCCGCGGCCGTGCAGATCGACACCGGCGTGGCGTAGTCGGCCTTAGCCTTCCCCTCCCACAGGCCGGGGATGGTGCGGAACTGCCGACGCACCTCGTTCACAATGAGGTACGACGCCCGGCCGACGGCGCGGATGATCAAGGCGCTGAACAGCCACGGGATCGCGCCGCCGATCAGCAGACCGATAAAGACGTTAGGGTTCCCGATATCGAGCGTCAGGCCCACGCGATCCAGGCCGCTTTCTTCATAGTACGAACGGAAGAGCGAGACCGCCGCGACCACTGCAGAGCCAATGGCGACCCCCTTGGTAATCGCCTTGGTCGTATTACCAACGGCATCGAGGTCGGCCAGCACCTTGCGCGCGTTCGGCTCCAGGTGCGCCATCTCGCCGATCCCGTTGGCGTTATCGGCCACCGGCCCGAACACATCCATGGAGATGTTGTTGCCGGTGAGGGTTAGCATGCCGATGCCGGTCAGCGCTACGCCAAAGGCAGCGCGGTTCGGATCTCCCTGGAAGACCGCCAGCGCTACCGCAATAGCAACGGCAATGACGAAGATCGCCCACACCGTGGACTCATAGCCCACGGCAATGCCGGAGAGGATCGTCGTGGCCGGGCCGGTCTGCGTGGAGCGAGCGATCTCCTTGACCGGTGTGTGCTCAGTATGGGTGAAGTAATCGGTCAGGTAGTTGATCGTCACGGCCAGCAGCACGCCCACGCCGGTAGCGACCCACACCCGCCAGGCGTCGGCGCGGATCACGGGATCGGGCTGGATGCTAAAGTACCACTGGCCGAAGACGATGAAGCCGATGATCGAGATTGCAGCGGAGAGGAAGAAACCGCGGTGGATCGCCCGCATGGCGTTTTCCATCTCGCCGCGGGCTCGCACCGCATAGGTGCCGATGATCGAGGAGAACACGCCGATGGCGCGCACCACGAGGGGGAAGATCACCCCCACGGCCGAGCCCTTATAGGCAGTCAGGCCGAGGATCATGGCCGAGACGATGGTGACCTCGTACGACTCGAAGATGTCGGCGGCCATACCAGCGCAGTCGCCCACGTTATCGCCCACATTGTCGGCGATGACCGCAGCATTGCGCTCGTCATCCTCGGGGATATTCGCCTCGACCTTGCCCACCAGGTCGGCGCCCACATCGGCCGCCTTGGTATAGATGCCGCCGCCCACGCGCATAAACAGCGCCAGCAGCGTGCCACCGAAGCCAAAGCCGAGCAGCACCTGCGGCGACTGTGTGCCGTACACCATGAAGATGAGCGTACCGCCCAGCAAGCCCAGGCCGTCGATCAGCATGCCAGTGATCGTGCCAGTACGGTAGGCGATACTGAGCGCCTCGCTGAAGCTATGCCGTGCTGCCTCGGCCACGCGTACGTTCCCGCGCACGGCCATATTCATGCCAATGCCGCCGGCCATGGCCGAGAACACCGCGCCCATCACGAAGGCCAGCGAGCGGCCGAGGCCGATGTACACATCCAGGCCGCCGCCCTCTTCCGGCTTCTTAAAGGCCGTGAAGAACAGCACGACCGTGATAATCACAATAAGGAAGGCGATGGTGCGGAACTGCCGGTTCAGGTATGCGTTCGCGCCGATGCGGATCGTCTCCGCCACCTCCCGCATGCGCGGCGTACCGGTGGGCTTGCTCAGCACCTGCCTCGTGAGGAAGAACGCGTAAGCCAGCCCGGCAATAGCGGTCAGCAGGATGCCGACAAGCAACAAACGTTCGAGGTCACTAATGTGTTCTTCGAACACGGCGGTCCAGTTCCTCCCTGTCCATAGCGTTGCATCCGTCGCAGAAGGACACGACAATGTGCCCTGATGCGCACTGGCGCCAAGCAAGCGCGGGCGGTCCCCCGGCGCAACCATAGCTGTTACCGTGGCACAGTGTAGCAAAGGAATTGCGGGATGGTCAACCTGCGCGGCGAGCTTCTTCCGGCCGGTCTCAGAGGCGCCTGCGCCGGCAGCGCACCAGGCTCACTCAGGTGGAAGCGGAGCGCGCCCTGGCGGATTTCCTGAGGATGGCTCTGCCGCGGTGCTGCCCAGGGCGAAGGTTCCCAGGGAGGTGAACGCAGCGTCCCCCTGCCGTGACAGGATGCGCAGGCGTATATACTGCGCTGCAGCGGGCGGAAACGCGAACTCCTGTGGATCGGTGGTCAGGGCCAGCGTCCAGCGCCCCACCGGAGCAGCGCCGGGCTCTGCACCCTGCTCCTCGGGCGGCTGTGCCGACAGGTACAGCTCCACCACGCGGGCCCATGACTCCGGCGGCGATGCCAGCAGATGACGGAAGGTAGCGCGAGCCATGGTGACTGGCTGGCACAGAGCGAAGACGAGTTCCTGTGGCAGGCCGGCCGACCGCGAGCGCCAGCCCCTGGCATCGGCGTTACGCCGCTCCACCAGGTAGCGAGCCCCATACGGGCCGCCCTCGCTGCCATCGCTCGTGGAGATCGCTACCACCGGCGCACCCCCCCAGCTCCATGAACCGGCCCAGGCGCATACGGTCGGCCATGACCACCGCGCAGAGGGCGTCTGCGACCGCCGCCTGGCCGCGGGGATCACTGGACGACGAGGCCACCAGCGTGCCGAGCAGCGCCAGGCTCAGCACCACCAGCCCGGCAGCAAGCAGGCTGCCTCGCTGCTCCTGCATGGACCGCGCCAGCCGGTCGCCAGGGTGGCGCTGACGTAGCGCGTCGGCCGCCTGTGTACGGGCCGCTGCCAGACAAGCGCGGCACAGGAGCTGTGGCCCGCCGCGCACCAGACACTCCCAACAGTATGGCCGCAGGCAGGCATCGCAGCGATCAACCGCCCAGCGGTGCGGATGCTCCGTGCACGGACGCGGGTACCGCGCCAGCCCTTTGCCGAAGCCACGCATCAGCGTCCTCGCCCCGCCCGTGCCGCCTCGACCTGCGCCATGAAGCGCTCCAGCTCCTGCGCTAGCGCCGCCTGCGCCACCTGCGCTGCCTCCTCCGGGGGCTGCTGCCCGGTCTCCACGGCGCGCGCCAGCTCCCACAACACGCGGCTGGGGGAGGGCAGATGCAAGGGCGTGGCCTGGGCGGAGCGGCGCACGGCCAGCACTAGGCGCGCCTCCTCTGGCGAGGCGATGGCCGGATCAGCCGCCAGCCGCTCCGGCGTGGCCTCGCGCACGGTCCAGGCCAGCGCCGGGCCTAGGCCATCGAGCACCGCTCCCAGCGCCTGCACGCTGCGCCCTAGATCGGGGGCAGCCGCTGGCACGGCCAGGAAGCCGTCCACCCATAGCAGGGAGGTCCGCACTGCCGCGCGGGGCGGCTCGGCCAGCCGTAGGACGGGGGCTCCCTGCGCCGCCAGGGCCGCTCGCCCGGCCGGGGGCTGCCAGGTGAAGGCCATCGCCACGCGCAACGCACTGGCCATGATCCGCGCGGGCTCCCAGCGCACTCCATAGGCTACGCCGGGGAAGGGCACCGTGCCACTCTCGCGCTGGCGCAGGGCTTTCCAGAAGCGCAGGGCCTCCACTGTGGCCGGGGTGTGCAGGTGCGGCTGAGCCTGCGCCGCGTCCCACCACGGTGCGCCCCAGGCCAGCAAAAGCTGGCCGAGCACGTGATCGGGCGGCGTGACCAGCAGGCCGCCCTGGGTGGGATAGCCCTCGCCAGGGGCGACCCGCAGCAGGCGGCCGGCGCTGGCCCGCACCCCCTCCCAGGTGATGCCCTCAGGATACATGTCGGGCGCCGGCTCGGCGGACGCGGCGAAAAGGGCAGGATCATAGGCCAGCATGAGTGGCCGGGCGGTGGTGGGCAGCCCGTAGAGCGCCCCCTGCCAGCGCAGCGCATTCAGCGCCGGGGGCAAGAAATCTGCCAGCCGTATGCGCCGGCTCTCCCGCGCGAGAGCGGGCTCCAGCGACGCCAGCAGGCCATGCATGGTCATGCTCTGGGCATCCCAGACCGGCGTGAGCGGAGTGCCCCCGGCCGGCTGGATGTACACCAGATCCGGGGCGTGGTCGGCGGCCACCAGCCCGGCCAGCGCCTGCCCGAAGGGGGTCAGCTCACCCGGCTGCCGTGGGGCACTAGCCCCGGCTGGTGGACGGGGCAGCGGCGTTCGCTCGGGTGCGACGGTGAAGGCCCCGCCGGCTGCCTCATGGATGGCAGGAAGGGCCCGCTCCAGCGCCAGCGCACCGGCGTTCTGTGCCGGGCTCTCCTCCTGGTAGGGCACAGCCACCCGGACCATGGGGCGCGGCGAGCCGGGAGGGAGGCGTCCGGCGAGGCTGGGCAGGCGGCACCCTGCGCTGGGCGCGCTGGCCAGGAGGGCGCTGCTGCGCAGCAGCGCCCCTGCGCCCAGAGCCTGCACCAGCCTTCGGCGTGAGAGACCAGGTATCGTTTCAAGATCGCAGGGCATACGTCCTTGGGAGGGTGGAGTACATAAGTTCATATAAGACTTATATTTTTTATTTTATATTAATGAGGTTCCAGCTTCTGTCAAAGTCTACTCTCTGCACATCGTATGGCGATCAGAAGCACGGCCCCGGGCAATCTATGCAATTCTTGCCAGGCGATGCATTCACGAACGAGCAATTCCCACACCCGCCTCCGCAGCACTGCGTGGCTGTCGCTTCGAGGCATTTGCCAAGCCAGGGACTGCAATTGCTGGCGTCATCACACGAGTATGCGCGGATCGTCACGGTCCCACATGAAAATCCGCCGCAAGCGCTCGCACACGGGTCCAGGGCGAACGCCGCATCTGGCCCGACGCCTGCTGAGAGGAGGACCAGACCCGTAGCCAGGCGCCCCACTTTGCCCAGGATTCCGCGCCGCGATGCGCCTTCTGCAAGACTACGTGTCAGAGAGGCAATGAATGAATCCATGGTTCCCTCCTTAACCCAGTGCTCCTGCGAACCAAGAAAGCGCCGGCTGCCGCCATTCAGCCTTTAGAAACGCTACGGTAAAGCCCACCTGTCCAGCAACAGGTGGGTATCGACCACACCCCTTTCACGCCACAGGCTGGCGGCTTGGCTCTGACTGTGTCCTCTGTCTATCGTCGTGCGTACCACCGGTGAGAGCATCAGATGTGGTAAGCTGAACTTTGAGTCGCTCAAGAAACTCAGGTGATGGGATGCCTTTGGCGTGAATCACACCTTTGCGATTTAGGAGAAAAGCAAACGGTGTTCCTGTAACCTCGTAGAGCCGTACTGTATTCAGAGATTCATCTAGCCCAAAAATGATGCCTGTATCCACAAGATCGTGTCTTGCAACGAGTTTCTCGTAGTTCTCCTTGGCATCTCCATGGCTGATAAGTACCACTTGTAGCCGATCGAGAAGTTGATGCTGTAGCATTTTCAGCGCCGGCATCACATTATGGCAGGATGCACAATGTGGATTTACGAACGTGAGTAACACGTTCTTTCCACCAAGGTCAGCGAGGTCGATAGGCTTCCCAGTTACGCTCCGGACAGTGAAGCCTGGCGCCTTCGAGTGTAGTGGTAGGCCCATGTCGATAGATTCTTTCTACACTACCCTGGCTCGATGCCAGGCGAATATGGATAATTCCGACCTGCCGCATGACCGCGAACAACAAGAAGGCTTGGACGAGCGTCAGGAGCCAGAGTGCCACCTGCGAGGCGAGCCATACCGGGTGGGTGTCCATCGTGCTGCTTACTCCCGTGCTGCAGTTGCCACAGGATGTGCTCCAGCGCCTGTCATGTCGCTGTGGGCGTCAGAATACTGGTGGCCTGTGAATGCGCCTGAGTGCTCTTGTGATGGCGTTGGCAGTGCGCGTCTGTGGCGGGCGCTCAGCGAGCCGAGTTGATCACGCAGGACAAGCGCCTGCGCGAGCAGGATGCCGACTGCTGCGGTCACCAGGGTTCCGAGCAGCACCACGAGCAGCTGGTCACTGCGAGACACCGCCCTGCCGGCGCCGGCGAGCCAGTGCTCCATAGCGAAGGCGCCAGGGCCGACCCCGATGATCCAGACACCAAGTGCGAGCAGCACAACCTGGCGGAGCAGGGTGGCTGCGCTGATCCGCTCCTGGTGCGCGGCCCCAAAGCAGGAGCACGCCACGTCCCGACCGCGGGCAAGGTTCACCCCGACGGCCACCGCAAAGCTGGTCAGCAGGACCACGGCGACTGCTGCAGCCGGCCGGCTCTGCCACCCGAGGACGAGCAGGATCCCCACAGTACCCTCAATCCACGGCAGGACAGCGCCATACACCCGCGCCAGCCGTCGCGGCAACACCCAGTAGTGCTCAACCGCACGCAGGAACTGGTGCAGCGCTCATTCTCGACGGCCCCCCGGCGCATTTTTCGGCCTAGATCATGTTGTGAGGGCCGCCCATTAATGAATTTTGGAACGCGCACTCAGAAAAAACGGAGTGGCCAATGTTACGCTCGGCCTCATTTAGAATCAGTATTCCTGCAGCGGGATGCTGCCGTCCCGCGGTATAGTACTTCCCGATAAAGCACCTGTAGCTCCTGGACTTGGCGCCGCAGATCGTACTTCTCCTGCACGATCTCGCGCGCAGCGTGACCGAGGCGGGGCCACAGTTCTGGATGGTCGATGAGCTCCATCAATTGCTCGGCTAGGGCAGAGGGGTTTGCTTCTGATGCTAACAGACCAGTAATGCCATCATGCACGAGCTCCGGTATTCCTGCGTGTGCTGTAGCAACACATGGTATACCTGTTGCCATAGCCTCCTTCAGCGCGTTTGGAATACCTTCCTGATCACCGTCCGAAGCGGTCGCTGAGGCTTGGCAAAAGATATGAGCACTATGCAGGTATCGAGACAATTCATGGTATGGTTGCCATCCGAGGAGTTCCACTCGCCGCGTGAGGCCGAGCTCTCTGATCGCTTGCTCGAGCCGAGGTCGCAGCGGACCCTCACCTATGAGCCATAGCACAGCTCGGGGCCTGCGACGAGCCACTTCGCGAAAGGCTGGCAAGAGATACTCCAATCCTTTCTTCTCCACAAAGCGACAAATTGAAACGACGATAATTGGATCAGATCCACGCGGCGGAAGTCTCAAGCGAAAGGGGAATAGCTCGAGTGGAATTCCTCGCCTCACGACGTGAACCTTTTGAGTAGGACATCCTAGCTCGATTACTTGCTGCCTCATGTGTTCAGATAAGACTGTAAAGCCACTGCCGAGTCTAAACAAGAGCTTGAGAGTGCGTCTGAAGTTTTGATCACGCGTAGCCGCTGATACATCACGTCCCATAAATGACGTAATTAACGGCCTATTTATAGTAACAACGCATGGAAGGAACATAATACCTGAATGACCGCCGTGACAATGTAGGAGTTGGAGCTCTTCCCTCTCCACAAGATCACTAACCCAGACATGTAACTGATCGCGTGCTCTCTCCACAGCCTTCTCAGATGGTTCTTCACTCGCGGAAAAGCAGTACAGTGGTGAGTATGGAAATAATTCTTCATTGATTCGCCGAAGTGTTATAACTGGTGCTGTGGAGTAGTCTATGGCCAGAAGCTGATGATAGAGATAGACTTGCATTCGTGGTAGGAAGGCGACGAAGCACTGGCCAACCCGCAACAGTTCTGCCCGTGACTGGCTTGGATCAGTTCGAGCAACAGGAGGTGAGGGTAACACCGGGACGCCTCTAAAAACATCGCTACTGGTGGCGCGAACGTGCTGTCCAGGTTTCTCTCCCGCCGCAGCGCAGCGTGCTACCGATACTGTTTGGCCTGCAGCTCGTAGAGTGTGGCATAGCGCCCGCCCAGGGCCACTAGCTCGGCATGGCTGCCTGCTTCGATGATCCGCCCGCCCTCCAGTACCAGGATGTAGTCGGCCATGCGGACTGTCGAGAAGCGGTGGCTGATCAGGAGCGCTGTCTTGCCCGCCACCAACTCGCGGAAGTGCTCGAACAGCTGCTCCTCCGCCTCGGCATCCAGGGCTGCCGTGGGCTCGTCCAGGATGATGAGGGCCGCGTCACGGACAAAGGCACGGGCGAGCGCCACTTTCTGCCACTCCCCGCCTGAAAGCTCGACACCGCCCTCAAAGCGCCGCGTGAGCGGCGTGTTGTAGCTCTGGGGCAGCCTGGCCGCGACTTCGTCGGCGCCCGCCCAGCGGGCAGCCTGTTCGACGCGCCCATCGGAGTCCCCGTAGGCGGCCAGCCCGACGGCAATGTTCTCCCGCAGGGTGAGGGCGAAGCGGGCGAAGTCCTGGTACACCACGGCGATGCGGCGGCGTAAGTCGGCCAGGTCGTACGCCGCCAACGGCACACCGTCCAGCAGGATCTCGCCGGCGGCGGGATCATACATGCGGGTGAGCAGCTTGACGAGCGTGCTCTTGCCCGCGCCATTGGTGCCCACCAGCGCGGTGACCCTGCCTGCTGGCAGCACGGCGCTCACATCGTCGAGCACCCAGCGGTCACTCTCGGGATACCGGAAGCGCACGTGCCGGAGCGCGATGCCCTGCCGGAAGCCAGGGGGCGCCGGCTGACCACGGCCACGCGAGGGCAGCGTAATCGCTGGTCTCGCACTCTCGAGAAAACCCAACAGCGCGCGCACATGCAGCAGAATGCCATACGTCCTGCCAATCCACACCGTCAAGACCAGCATCCGTGTCTCGGCCTGGATCAGCACGAAGAGATAGAGTGCGACATCCCCAAGCGTGAGCCGACCGAGCCCGGCCAGCACCGACACGTACCAGAACCCGCCGGCCAGCGCCACTGCATGCCCGGCACTAAAGCCAACTGCCACGTCGAGATGGGAGAGCCGTAGGCGGTGGACTTCCGCGAACGCCGTCGCATATCGCTCGCGGAAACGCTGTAAGAAGAAGGACCCCAAGGCGAAAACCCGCACTTCCTTCGCCGCAGCCGGCTCAGTAGTCACGCGCGCGTAATAGTCCATCTCGCGGGCAGCGCGCGAGTGGCGGGTCATTGCTTCGTGTACAAGTTGCCCCAGGCGTCGCTCCGCCACAAGGTGCGGGGCACTTACTCCAGCGAGCACGAGCGGAAGTAGGGGGTGCAGCTGGCCGAGTAAGAGCAGCAGGCCGGTCAGTGTGAGCCCGATGCCCAGGCCATCCTGGATCGAGTGGAACAGCCGCGGAACGGAATAGCTGGAGATTTGCAGCACACGGAGTTCATCCTGGAACGCTGGCCGCTCAAGACGGGAGAGGTCCACCAGCGCCCCGCCGGCGCGCATCAAGCGGTGATCCACCTCCCTCACGGCTCGGTCCTCCAGCCATGCTGCCAACGCCGCTTGGATCGGCTGCATCCCGGCCGGCACGACCAGAGTGAGGACGTACAGGGCCGCGAGGATGAGCGCGGTGGTCATCGCAGGTGAGGAGAGCCCGGCTGCGCCTCCGGTGATCTGGTCAACCACGAGCTTGGTGAGCCACACCTGGACGACCGGCAGAAGGTTGAGGATGATGACCAGCGTCACGTAGGCAGCAGCCGTGCCGGGTGCGGCTGCGAGGACCAAGGCAAGGCCGCGCGCCAGCACGCGCAGATCATCTCTGACACGCTGCAGACCTCGCAGCGTGCGGCGCAGGAGGGCAGGCGGCATCAAGTAGTAATGAGGGGGAAGAAGAGGCATCCTGCACGCTCCGGCGGTGCTGCTCTCTGCATGCTCATACGACCATGTCGGTAGAAACCATGCATAGGCCCCCTAACTCCGCTGCTCGCCCTGCGCGCTGGCAAGGTATTGCGCTGCCTGGAGGCGATACAGGCGGGCGTACGTGCCGCCGCAGGCCATCAGGTCTGCGTGACTGCCTTCCTCCTGGATGCGCCCATCAGCCAGGTAGAGGATGCGGTCCGCCATGCGGACCGTTGAGAAGCGATGGCTGATCAGGAGCGTCATGCGCCCCCGCGTCAGCTCATGGAAGCGGGTATAAACTTCATGCTCCGCCTGCACATCGAGGGCAGCGGTGGGCTCATCCAGCACGAGGAGCTGGCACTCTCGCACGAAGGCACGCGCCAGAGCGAGCTTCTGCCACTCGCCCCCAGAGAGCTCCCGCCCGCCGAACTCGCGGCCCAGCTGCGTGTCCAGGCCCTGCGGAAGCCGCTGAATGCATTCCAGTGCCCCGGCTTTGGCGGCCGCCTGCTCGAGGTGGCCGCAGTCGTTGCGCGCCTCCACCTGGCCTAGACCGATGTTCTCCCCGGCGGTGAGTTCGTAGCGCACGAAGTCCTGGAAGATCACGCCCATCTGGCGGCGCAGGTCGTCCAGGTCGTACTCTCGAAGATCTATCCCGTCCAGCAGGATGCGCCCGGCCGTGGGGTCGTACAGTCGCAGGAGCAGCTTGACCAGCGTAGTTTTGCCCGCACCGTTGTGGCCCACCAGCGCCACGCACTCGCCCGGCCGGATAGAGAAGCAAACGTCCTGCAGAACAGGGACCGCGTTGCCGGGGTAGCTGAAGGCCACGTGCTCGAAGACGATGCCCTGCCGGATCGGTCGAGGCGCCGGGCGCGGCTGAGGCGGCAGGGGCAGATCAGGTGGCGCCTCGAGCACGCGAAGCAGACTGGGCAGGAAGCCAAGTGTGCGCGGGAGTTCGCTAAGAATAAAGCCCAGGGTGAGCAGACGCAGCTGGAGCATTGTTGCTGCACCGCCATAGAGCACCAGATCGCCCACACTGTACTGGCCCTGCGCAATCTGCCATACCAGATAGAGGTAGACACTACCCGTTGCCGTCGCGGCCAGGGTGCTTGCCAGCGCCATCAGGAGCGCCAGCTGCAGGCGCACGCGGTGGAGCTCGCCGGTCGTGCGCGTGAAGATAAAATCGTACTTCGCCTGGAAAAACGGCGCCAATCCATACAAGCGGACATCCTTTGCTGGCTCTGGGGTCAGCAGCACGTCGCGGCTATACTGCAGGCGGCGCGCGTTGGGGGTCTGCACGTACAGATGGCTGCTGGTACGATGTCCGTAGACCCATTGCCGCGCCGTCTGGGGGAGCGTGGCAAGGACGAGCAGGAGAGGGATCAACGGGTGCAGGGCTAGCAGCACGAGGGCGAAGCCAAGGGCCGTGAAGCACGTCACCGCTGCTTGTGCACCATCCACCATCAGCGCCAGTCCGCCCTGCGCGACGTGCCGGCGTGCGCGTTCGAGGTCGTCCGCAAAGCTTGGGTCCTCGAAACGCGCCAGGCCACGCCAGCGGTTGGCAGCGATGATGAGCTGTTCCGTGATAGAGCCGGTGAGCCGGTCGCCCATGATGGCCTGGAAGGTTGCGGCACTGGGCTGGATGAGCTGGCCAGCCATCAGCACGGCTGCGCCGAGAACGATCCAGGTGACGAGCGGAAAGAGTATCACCAGCGGCGCGGGAGCGGAGACGAACCCGAGATCGAACGCCACACGGTCGAGCACTGCCTTCGACACAGCCAACTGGAGCGGAGCCAAGAGCGCTTGGAGGAGGCTCAGCAAGAGGATGCTCAGCATCAGGCATGGATGAGCTCGCCACACCAAGCGTATGGTGAGCACGACCAGCCGGCTCGTCTCCCGGAACTGCCTCGTGAACGGCGTAGAGGCATCTACGTTTGGCATAAGAATAATCTCAATATCCCACACTCTGGCTGTCTGGCCCTTGAGATAGTGGACTTAAGTATACGTTGCAACGCCACAAGCAGAGCACACAATAATCAATCAAACGGCCGACAGCACTGGAACCGTTGTACCGATGGCCGCATCTTTGGGGAGACGGAGAATCACCGCGTATCTTGAGGGAACCGTCTCATCATCATCGATAACGGTGCCGTACATCTCGGTCCACGCATGGAAACTATAAATTGCGTTGTTGAGGAAATAGGCGCGACCTATCACCAACTGCGCTGGAAGACCAAGAGCACGGAGATAGGCAGTCAGGGCAGTCGAACGAGAGAGGCAGGACAGCGACGGATCTATCAGCCGCGCTACAAGCCAGCACACTATAGACTCGCGGCGGCCCAGCCGGATCGCCTCCGGCTCTGCCATGCTGTCGAATCCTCGTCGAGAAGGCCGAAGGTTCGCGAGGTAGGTACCCACAGCACCTATCCCCTTCGTCCGAAGCAACCACAGAGATTGGAGAGTGCAACACGATGGTATAAGCCGATGCCGCCATTCTACGCGTGGGAGCGGCTTGTTGTTATGCACGCCGGTGAGAAAGAACTCCCAATCAACAGACTGTACCCTCATGGACGAACACCTCACAATCCGACCTTTCACGATGCGCATGAATTTCCACAATAGTATGGGTCAGTCACACCAATGACGCTCCACTCCGAAAAGCCCCTGCCGGCGCACACATCTCGAGCCATGCACACCCTATCGCCCGCCATACTCAGCACCTGCGACCCACCGCCAAGGTGTCAGATGGTTCGCCTACCAGAAGGTTGTTTTCTCTCAGTTGGCTTAAGAGCGCCTGAACCCCATCCATAATTGTAGGAACGTCCACCTCAATCAGCTCGCGCAATGAACCGCACATCTCTTCATAAGAGTCACACCTCAAAAGCGTCTCCAGCATCACCGTCGCGACCCGATTCAGTCCGAAAAGCTCTCCCGACGCGAGGTCAAGGATAACACCTTCACCGTCCATCGCATCGAACACGGTAGTCTCACGTAACTCAACGAGTGACACTGCTTCATCTCCACGCAACGTTCATTCCTTGTGCCTGCAATCCACGCAGAAACAATTCTATCATTGCTGATGCCACTAGTGCACTGGCATTGAAGCACGTGAGCCGACGATCAGCCAAAACTGTCGCCAGCCGATCCTTGGAAACGATCCCAGCTGTTAATAAACATGAGTCTGGGGATCCGAGCAAGCTCCACAACACAGAGCTATGGTGGAGGCAAAACCGTTGGACCGGGGAAGAGTACACAGACAGCCCTGTACGCCGCACTACCTCTGGCGGAAGCCGGTCCGAAAATGCAAGCTTAAGGATCGGCTTACCAATCTGGCGACCCTGAAACCAAAATCGGCGATACGCGTCCGGTAGCCGAAAACCAAGTCCTACTAGTTGTTTATCCAAGTAAGGATGATATGTGCGGATACCTCTGGGTCGCCATAGCGCTAAATCTAGAGCAGCGAACTCCACTCGAAATAGGTTCGCGTCTAACCAAGGAGACAATCCCCTGCGAAGTTGGCCTGTCATGCTTTCGGGAACGAGGAAGTCGGCCGATCTAAAATGCTCAAACGGAAGCTCTAGCATGGATCCCTGTCGTTGGCCATCTTCAACTAGCCAAGTCCTTCTCGCCCTCTGTAACATAGCCATTGTGTTGCGTGACGGTGCAGCCAACCGGTGAAGACACATGTGAAGCTTTTCATGCCAAGATATTTTGCTCTTAATGATGTCAACAAAACCGATATCTCGTTTACCTGTGCTACCAAGGCCGAACACTGTGTCGCCACCTATTCCGGTAGCCAGGATATTTATACCGTCGCTCACAGCTCTGTCGGCTGTTGCCTCGAACCAACGATAGAAATTGTGATTGCTAGGTAGCGAAAAGCGCCAGTCACGCGGAAGGTAATCTTCATCCACAGTGAGAGGTATACGTACAAGAGGTACACCAAGATGCTGGCACACTGCCTGTGCATACTTCGCCTCATTTGAGGGTATGTCCCGCACGTCCCAGTGATATGCAATAAGGTCAGCACATTGTTCCGCCAGCGCTGCTAGTACTGAGGATGAGTCAATTCCACCGCTGAGCATAACACCAACACGACCGCTATGAGCTGCGGCACGCGTGGCTCGAAGCATGAGGTGACGCGCCAATGTTGCATATTCCTGTAATGAGTAATTTCGCGGCACATGTATAGGGACGTACTGATCGAACGGTTTCACAATCAATTGCGTGCGCCCAGCAATTACTAAATGCCCAGCAGGGACCCACTCAATATCGGCAAAGATAAATGCATCATCGCCCATACAGCAGCTTCTGACGGCGTCCCGCCTAAGCGCGACCTGTCTATTCAGCCACAGGTCGCTCGGATCAGTCGACCAGAGGAGTTGGGTACCGTCTTTCCGATAATAGATGTTATCCACACAATTCAGGCCTTTAAATAGAAATATCTGATGGTCAGCCAACAAACATCCCGCGAAATTATCTACCAGCGACGCTAGATCAGTGTTGCGACCATCACACAAGGCATCAGCAAGCTGCGCGCTAAATTCACTCCATGAATTAGGACGGTTGATAAGACCAGATAGTTGCAGGTGCTCATTACGAATGAGCTGAGAAAGATGCTCAACGGGTTGAATAGCATGTGGATGTATTAGTTGCACTGCGCGTGACGTATCGGTCAGAGCTGACGGAGCGATGGGATCACCGACCCTAGCAGTCGTGGTATGGAGGGCTAAGGGATAACGATCAAGCGCTACGCACCCTAAGAAGCCTATGTAGTCGCTCACCAAATCCGGGCCATCTACCTTAGCTAGTTGCATAGTCATCTACCAGTATAGACGATTTAGTACACAGCCCAGCCATCTAATAGGCGCGTGATAGATGAGGAAATGGCTCATGATGATAGTCAGGAGAGCTGATAAACAGAGATATAATACAGCATAGCAAGATTCACAGCTCATTCCAGTGCTTGGTAAGAAGCAGTTTGCTCGTCCAGCTAAGCGAGGTGGTTTAGGTTTGTCAATTGACAAATTTAGCGAGGTAAGTGTGACGTGATAGCAAGTGGGAGCTGGAGGCCACCAGCTACAAAGCTCCAGCTCTCAGTGTTCTAGCTACTCTTCCAGCCCCAAGGCTCGTCCCTAACCCAGTCGTCAGCACCAACTATATCAATAAGTTTGCCGAGACGAAGCAGCGCCGGTGGCTCGAACGGTATCCGGTCACGGCGCTTGTCGCCTTGTCTGGTCGGTAGTATCCCCTGTATTGCCGGGGCAGGTGTCGCGGATCGCATATACGCTTACCTCCATGTCCTTAACATATCATACATCAATACATCATACATCTTGATACATCTTGCCTCTAGCACCTCTAGCAATGTGGCTTACTCTGAGTACGCACCACGACCGAAGAATTAGCCTACATAGGCAGGCTACCACGGGCTCGTTGCCTTGCGAAGGCGCGACCGGGCCATTTCTCCCGGCTCCGCCGGGCCATGCGCTCTGGCCCACACGGGCCATACCGGCGACTGGCTCGCGACGGCTGGCAGGCACGCTGCCTGGGGGTCAGCAGGGACAGCCGTGATCCGCACCGGCCAGGCTTACCGACCGGGCGCGCTGTGCCGCTCCTCCCTCTCCTCAGCCGGCAGCCGGTCGAAGCCATGCCGCACCGCCCAGGCGGCCAGCGCAGTGCGGTTACTGACGCCCGCAGTCTCGCACAGGCGCTTGACGTGATGATCAATGGTGTGCTCGCTGCGGTGCAGCTGCTGCCCCATCTGGCGATCAGACAGGCCCCGGGCTACCAGCGCCAGGACCTCGATGTCGCTGCCGCTGGGCAGAAAGATGCCTCTTGCCCTCGGCGCACGCCTGTGCCCACCTATCAGCCCCTCCAGCAGCGTCTCCTGCTCAGGGCTCAGGTCCAGATGGACCACCCGACTACCCTGTGCGGCGCGTCGTAGAAGGTGGGGGAGCTGCTCAGGCTCCACCGAGGAGTCGATATAGCTGTGCACCCCGGCCGCGAGCAGGCGCTGAAACGTCCGGACACGGTGCAGGTGCGTACAGCACACCAGCGCCAGGAGCGGGAGCTCCGGCCGCCACTCCCGGACCGCCCGGCAGAACTGCACGGCAGCATCCGGGTCGTGGTACACGTCAATCGCCACCAGGCGCGCTGTGGCGAGGTCCCTGGCATGCTGCGCCAGCGCCTCGACGGCGACCGGAAGGCAGATGACGGTGTAGGCAGCTGCTGTGCTGCGTGTCAGAGAGGTGAAGAAGTCGCAGGTGGCCCGCCGAGATGTAGCGAGCAGCAGCCGCATGGGCTCCATAGCGCCCCTTATCTCGCCTAGCCCCGACAGCTATGGCCGGACAGGCCGAACAGCCGCCGGGTTGTGCATCGAGACCCAGGAAGCCACAGCATCGAAGTCTGACCCTGGGTGGTATGAATTGTATTCCTATGTCGCGACAATGGCAAGTACGTGTTCAAGCGAACCGTAAGGCTGATGGATAGACCTAAACCACGCTCGCGGCGGGTCTGGCTGGGCCAGGGACGCGGGGAGAATGTGGGCAGGGGTGCTCGGCTACTCAGCACCGGCGTCTGGCGCCGGTGGGCTGGCCGTCTCGCTCTCGCTGGGAGCCTCGCCGGGCGGGGCTGGCTCCGCGGGAGGGGCAAGGGCTGCGGCCTGGCAGAGCACAGCGCGCCTCCCCTGGTCGGTGTGGTACTCGTAGCGCTGCCCGCCGGCGGCCAACACGATGCGGTAGCCGGGGGTGATCACCTGCAGGTAGAAAAAGCCGGGCTGGGGGCAGCCGAGCGAGCTGTCCGGCCACTCGACGGCCTGGAGCTCAACTACGGTGATGCTCTCAGGAGGCAGACCGGTGCGTGCCGCGAGGTCCTGGATGGCCAGCGCCACGACCGGCGGCAGCACATCTGGGTCGGCAGCTGGTTCAGAAGGCGGTGCGGGCATCGCTGGTAGCCGGATAATAATACCGCCACCGCAGCCGTGATCGGCGGCGCCCCCGTAGGCTGAGAGCGCGTCAAGCCTGACCGGATGACACGCCTCGGCCGGCCCGGCCAAGCCAAGCCAGAGCGCCACGCCGACGATCATCCCGGCTACAGCAAGCAGGGCCCGGGCGCGATCGTCGCCCGGGCCATGACGGGGCGCGCTCATCCAGTATACTCCTTAGTCAGGATACGCCTTCAGGACTTGCCTGACAGCTCTACGCCATACCTGTTACAGCGCTACGCCGTACGGCGTGCGTATCGGGTGTGTCTCGATGCCGGCTTGGCGAGACCGATGTGCTCCTCGCATACGATTCAACGTCACGGGCCTGCGAAAAGTTCCCGCCGGCTTGAGCACGGCAGCTGCGATGTGCTACCGAAGCCTGCGCAGAGGAGCGCCTGGCAGCACACGCGGCGCGGGCTAGTAGCCCTGGTGTGGGGCTGCACGACCTGGGGGTGCAGCGCCGGGGCGGCGCCGCGGGTGACTGTGCGCGAGGTGGCGGAGCTGGAGCAGCGGGTGCGCGAGCATGCCGCCCGGCTGGGGCGTGTGGCGGCGTTGCTTGAAGAACGTGGCGAGACGCCCGGCGCTGTGGAGCTGGCAGCGGCCTGCCGCGCGGCCACGGCGCGCCTGCCGCGACTGCGCTACAGCTTGCAGGAGACGGCGCGCTCGCTCTTCGAGTTCCCGCCGGATGCGGCGCGGGTGGAGTACCGCCGCGCAGTGAGCGAGGGACGGGTGCTGCGGCAGGAAGCCGCTGAGCTGGCCGCCCAGGTACAGGAAGTACGCCCGCTGCTCCGGCGGATGGCCGCGCTCCCAGACATCGCCGGGATGCCGGCGGTGCAGGCCGAACGTGCTGCCCTGGAGGATGATCTGGCAGTCTTCGAGGGCGCGGTGGCTCGCTTCGAGGCCTACGGACGCATGCTTGAAGAGCAGGGCAGCGCCTTCCAGCGCAGCCTTGGTCGGTGAGCTTAGTTCGCTCTGTATCAGCGCAGCAACCGCACGCCCGCATGCTGGAGGGGAGATGCAAAACAATGTCAGAGATAGTACAGCGGCTCGCTGTGGTGCTGCTATCCGGTGGCCTGGACTCGACCACGGTGGCGACCCTGGCTGTGCGCCAGGGTTACACAGTCTGGGCGGTGACGGTACAGTACGGCCAGACGCATCAGCGCGAGATCGAGGCGGCGCGACGGGTGGCCCAGGTGCTGGGTCTGCGTCATCAGCTCGCTGAGATCGCAGCGTTCAAGGAACTGGCCTGGTACTCGGCGCTCACCCACCCGGAGCGCTTTGGCATCCCGACAGGGCGCTCCCCGGAGCAGATGGCGCGGGATATCCCGCTCACCTACGTGCCGCTGCGCAATACCTTCTTGCTGACCCTGGCGGCGGCCTGCCTGGAAAGCGCAGCGCTCCAGGCGCTTGAAGTCGAGGGCACGCCGCCGGAGCAGCTCGAGGCAGTGCTGTTCATCGCCGCCAACGCCATCGACTATAGCGGCTACCCGGACTGCCGCCCGGAGTACTACCGCTCCATGGCTGAGGCGCTGCGGCTTGGCAGCAAGCTCGGCACGCAGTACCGGGTGCCGTTCCGCATCGAGACGCCGCTCATCGCCAGGAGCAAAGCTGAGATCGTGCGCCTGGCCGTTGAGCTCGGTGCCCCGCTCGAGCATACCTGGAGCTGCTATCTTGGCGGTGAGCGGCCGTGCGGGGCGTGCGATAGCTGTCTGCTGCGGGCCAGAGGTTTCGCTGAAGCAGGCATCCCCGACCCGGCCCTCGCCTAAGCTGCCGCACGCCCCGCCCGCGGCGCGCGAAGCCCCTACGGGTGCACGATCACGGGCGTGCCGATGCCGGCCCACTCCCAGAACCAGCGCGCTGTGGTCAGGCGCAGGTTGACGCAGCCGTAACTCATCGGCTGGCCAAAGTTGTTGTGCCACCAGGCGTAGTGTATGGCATGGCCGGCGCCGGTGAAGTACTGGGTGTAGAGCACGTTTGTCAGCAGGTATCCCCTGGGGCTGGAGAGCGGGATACCGATCGTGCGGGAGTCCATCGTCTCGTTGTAAACGCGGCGCTGGATGGCGAAGATGCCGGTGGGGGTCAGACCTTTGTCGGCGCGGCCAGTCGAAACCAGGTCGCTGAAGACAGCGCGGTCACCCTCGTAGGCGGTGATGAGCTGCCGGCTGATACTGATGTCGATCCATTTCATGCCCCAGGGGCCGTACGCCTCGAGCGCTGCTTCCGTGGAGGCCACGCGCGGCGCCCGCGGGAAGAGCGCCTCCTGCCAGTCCGGGGCCTGCTCTGCACGCGCCACCGGGTCCACCGGCACGCCGGCGCGAGCGGCGGCCTCAGCGCCGAGCTGGCCGGCTGTCACGGGCCTGTCGGGCTCCCACTCCAGCCGGAAGCGCTGGAAATACTGCACGGTGCGGTCGTTCTCCCACAGCTCCTCGGTAACGGGATAGCCCAACAGCGGGACACCGCCGTGCTGGTCCAGGAACTGGAGAAAGCCGGCCCCGACGCTGTGCCCGGTCTCGGGGTAGTAGCGGCGCCCGGTGGCGCCCTCGTCGCCCGCAGGCGGGGGCACGCGCGGCTGCGCTTTGCCCAGCTCATCGGACAGAAGCCCCAGCTCGACCGGACCGCCGTCCGCCAGACGCTCGAAGCGGCAGTGCTCGAAGTACTGCACGATGCGGCCGCCCCACTCCAGCTCTTCGGTCAGCGGCAGGCCGAACAGGTTCGCACCGCCCATGGTGCGCCAGAACTGCAAGAAATCCTGCTGGAGGTGATGTCCGGTCTCGGGGAAGTACACTAGCGACACGTTCGGCCCGGCCAGTGCTCCGCCCGGGCCGGCCAGGACTCGGCCCTGGCCGGTAAGTCCACCGACGCTCGCTCCCAGCATAGCGCCGAGTGCTGCCATCGCCACGCGGCGCCGTGAGATGCTTGCGACGAAGGCTGAAGACCCTGCCGTTCCCCCACGGACCATCGCCTCTGTCCCTCCTCCTGCCGGTCCGCCTGCTCGCACCGGATGCGCCGCGAGCATGTACGTTCTGCCAACATGAATGTACACATATTATGCCAGACCGCCCCAGCGCGGGTAAGAGGGTATAGGTCTCTCGTTGAGGGTGTGGGTCGAGGTATGGAGATGCCGGCTGAGACTACCCGGCCAGCCGTGATACCCGAGCGAGCGCGTGGCTGCACGGTATGCCGGCCCGCCGGCCTGCCGGCCGCGCCATAGCCGCTCAACTAGTTGCAGAGCATCGAATAGTTTGATATCATCGAACCGCTAGAGAAGAGCGAATTGCTAGAATTGCGCGAACGGCCTGTCTGCGGTCGGCGTGGCCGGGACAGGGGCCGGCCCCTGACGGCGGGGCCGGCGGAGTGGGTGCCATGGCTCCATCTGCGGTGAATCCGGCAAGCGGGTCGGGCGTGAGCCCGGCGGTATACAGCCAGGCTTCTGCGGGCCTGGATCAGCAGGGGCTGGCACGCGTGGCCGACCTGCTGCGCACGGCTATGCGCGTTGTGCGTGGTGGCCAGGTCGCCGAATGGACGGATCTCGACCTGACCATGGCCCAGGTGAAGGTGCTGTTCCTGCTGCATCACGAAGGGCCGCTGCGTACAGGGCATATCGCTGCCCGCCTGGAGGTGAAGCTCCCCACCGTGACCAGCACGGTGGACGGGCTGGTAAAGCGAGGCCTGGTCCAGCGGGAGGACGATCCGCACGATCGACGTATCGTGATCGTGCGCCTCACGCCGGAGGGCAGCGCGCTGATGGAACGGTTGCAGCAGGGGCGCCAGGCGCGCATCGTCGCCCTGCTGGCGCAGATGCGGCCGCACGAGGTCGCGGCTCTGGAGGAAGGGTTGCGCGCCCTGATCCGCGCGGCCGAGACGGGCGCCGGCTCGGGGCCTGTGGGTGAGGCCCGCCCGGCAGCGCAACCACCTTCGGGGGCGCACCCATAGGACCGCAAGGCAATCGAACCGCAGGCTACACCGAAGAAACGGGATCACAGGGAAAATAAAGGACTGCTGAGCCATGCGCGTGTTGCTCCGGTTGCTCCAGTTCGTCCGGCCGTACTGGTGGGCCAGCATCTGTAGCGTGGTGCTGATCCTGGCGCTCACCAGCTTCCGCATGGGCCCGGCCTGGTTCACCAAGCTGATCGTGGATGAGGCCATCCCGCGGCGTGACCCATGGCTGGCCCTGTGGTTCATCGGCGGCCTCTTCGGCGCGGCGCTGATATCCAATCTCATGAACTCGCTGGAGACCTATCTGGAGCAGTACGTCGGCCAGCGGGTGATCTACGATTTGCGCAACGCCCTCTACAAGCACCTGCAGTCGCAGAGCATGAGCTTCTACGACGCCAACCAGACCGGCCAGCTCATGTCGCGCGTCACCAACGACGTCAGCCAGGTGCAGTTCTTCCTCACCCAGGGCCTGGCGCGCCTCATCACCTCGTTCGTCACGATGGGGCTGAACCTGGCGATCATGCTGGCGCTGGACGCTCAGCTCACCCTCGTGGCGATGTCGGTGGTCCCGCTCATTTTCTTCTATCAGCGCAAGATGCGCGACGTGATGCCGCTGTGGCGCGAGGTGCAGAGACGCATGGCTGACCTAAATGTGGTGATCCAGGAGAACGTGGCCGGTATCAAGCTGGTCAAGGCCTTCAACCGCGAGCCGTATGAGGCCCAGCGTTTCAACGAGGTTAACTGGGATATCCGGCAGAAGCGGCTCAAGTCCAGCCTGCTGATGGGCTTCATCATGCCAGGGCAGGAGTTCGCTGCCAGCCTCAGCACGGTGATCATCCTGGCTGTTGGGGCCGCCCGGGTGATGGACGGAAGCCTGACCGTCGGGAGCTTGCTGGCCTTCAATTCCTACGCCCTGGCGATGTGGATGCCGATCCGGTTCCTGGGCTTTATCAATCAGATGGCCCAGCAGGCCATTGCCGCCGGCGAGCGGGTCTTCGAGATACTGGACACGCCGCTGGATGTGACTGAGAAACCGGACGCCGTGCCGCTGCCGCCGCTCAAGGGGCGCATCGAGTTCGACCACGTGTGGTTCTCCTACGGCAAGGACCAGCCGCCGCTGCTGCGGGATATCACGTTCACCGTCGAGCCGGGCCAGACGCTGGCGCTGGTCGGGCCGAGCGGCTCAGGGAAGAGCACGATCGCCAACCTGATCCCCCGCTTCTACGATCCGACGAGGGGACGGGTGCTGATCGATGGCTACGACGTGCGCGATGTCACGCTGGAGAGCCTGCGCTCGCAGATCGGCATGGTTATGCAGGAGACCTTCCTGTTCAACATGACCGTGAAGGAGAACATCAGCTACGGCCGGCCCGACGCCACGATGGAGGAAATCATCGAGGCGGCGAAGGCGGCCAACGCGCACGATTTCATCATGGAGATGCCGCAGGGCTACGACACCCTGATCGGCGAACGGGGCATGCGGCTGTCGGGCGGGCAGCGCCAGCGTCTCGCTATAGCCCGCGCCATCCTGGTCAACCCGCGCATCCTGATCCTGGACGAGGCCACGTCCAGCGTCGATACGCGGACCGACGCGATGATCCAGGCGGCGCTGGACCGGCTGATGAAGGATCGCACCACGATCGTGATCGCCCACCGGCTCTCCACCGTGCAGCGGGCGCACCAGATCCTGGTGCTGGAGAACGGGCAGATCGTCGGCCGCGGCACGCACGAGGAGCTGTTGCGTACCAACGAGCGGTACCAGCATCTGTATGACATCCAGTTTCGCCTCCAGCGTGATGGCGCGGCAACGGCCCTGGTGGGCGCGCTGGCCGGCGGTGGTGATGGTGTGGCTGTGCGGCCGGCCCTGCTTGAGGAGCGGGGGGGCTGGGGCGACGGGAGCATGCGGCGCCAGAGGGACGAGTGGGGCGGTGAGCCTGGCCCCGGCCGCAGCGCATCCGACAGGCCGCGCGCAGCCGGCCGGACCATTCGGGGCGGCTCGCCGGATGGGTCCCCCGGCGCGGAGCAGTCGCGGTAATCCTCAGTACCTGGAGACGGGAGCAGGAGGTCGAGCCATGATGATGCGTGGTGGCTGGGGCGGCATGCGTGGCAGCATGGGCAGCATGCTGCGCGGTGGCCAGGGCGGCCAGTGGGGCATGTTGCTGGAGAAGCCGGAGCTCAAGACCAGCGCCTGGCAGATCCTGCGGCGCATGCTGGGGCTGCTTCAGGATCAGAAGAGCCGGCTCATCCTGGCCTTTGTGACGGTCCTGGCTGCCTCCCTCCTGAATATGGTCCCTCCCTGGGCGACCCGGTATGTGATCGACCAGGCTATCCCGCATCAGCGGTATGACCTGCTCTGGCTCGTGGGCCTGGGGCTCGCCGGCATCCATGGAGCGCGCTACGCGCTCTCGTTTGCGAACCGTTACTTGACCGCCCTGGTGTCACAACAGCTTGTCTTCCAGATGGCGAAGCGGCTGTTCGAGCACGTCCAGCGGCTGTCGCTGCGCTTTTATGAACGCCAGGGTACCGGCGATATCATCTCGCGGGCCACGAACGATGTGGGTGTATTGCAGCAGGCGCTTGGCTTCGGCGTGGTGCAGGCCGCGGTGGGCCTGCTCAACATGGTGGCGTACGGCTTGATCATGCTGGTGCTTGACTGGAAGCTGGCGCTCCTGGCCTTCCTGACCATCCCTATGCTGGTTGTGGCCAGCCTGATCTCCTCCGAAATCCTGCGCCAGAAGTACCTGAAGGTGCAGGAGAGCATCGGCGGGGTCAACCAGGTGCTGGCGGAGAACATCAGCGGTGTGCGCGTCTCGAAGGCCTTTGCCCGCGAGGGGGAGCAACTGCGCCGCTTCCAGCAGCAGAACCGCCAGAGCCTGGACGCCAACATGAGCACCGCGGCGGTGCAGTCGGTGTCAAGCCCGACGATGCAGATGATCGCCACCCTGGGTATGTGCATGGTGCTGGGCTTTGGCGCCATGCGGGTGATGAGTAGCTCGCTCACCGTGGGGACATTGGTGACGTTCGGCACGTATCTCATCGCCTTCTACCAACCGGTCGAGGATATTATCCGCGTCAACAACCAGCTCCAGCAGGCGCTGGCGGCCGCCGAGCGCATCTTCGAGTTCCTCGACGAGCCGTACGAGGTCCAGGAGAAGCCGAACGCCATCGTCTTGCAGCGAGTGCGCGGCGCGGTGACGTTCGAGCACGTGTGGTTCAGCTATGAGCCGGGCAAGCCCGTGCTGCAGGACATCAACGTCCATGCTGAGCCGGGCATGATGGTGGCGCTGGTCGGGCATACCGGCTCGGGCAAGACGACGTTCATCAACCTGATCCCGCGCTTCTACGATGTGGATCAGGGGCGCATCCTGATCGACGGCATCGATATCCGCGATGTGACGCTGCGCAGCCTGCGCGACCAGATGGCCATCGTGCTCCAGGAGACCTTCCTGTTCGGCACGACGGTGAAGCAGAACATCGCCTACGGCAAGCTGGACGCCACCGACGAGGAGATCATCGAGGCGGCCAGGCAGGCGCACGCCCATGAGTTCATCGTCAATCTGCCGAAGGGCTACGACTCGCTGGTCGGTGAAGGAGGGGTGTTGCTCTCCCGCGGGCAGCGCCAGCGCATTGCCCTGGCGCGGGCGATCTTGCGCGACCCGCGCATCCTCATCCTGGATGAGGCGACGTCGGACGTTGACACCGAGACCGAGGTGCTGATCCAGGAGGCGCTGGAGCGGGTAATGCGCGGCCGCACCGTCTTCGTCATCGCTCACCGGCTGTCAACCATCCGCAACGCCGATCTGATCCTGGTGCTGGACCACGGTCGCATTGTGGAGCGGGGCACGCACGAGGAGTTACTGGCGCTGAACGGGCATTACGCCGAACTGGTGCGCATGCAGTTCGCCGGCCATCCCGACCTGGAGCGCGAGACCGCCGTGCCAGCCTAACGCCCGGCAGGGCCGGCTTTAGCCCGCTCCGCCGGCAGGAACAGGCCGGGCCCGGAGCTTGCCGAACTCTGGCCAGAGAGTTGCCAGCAGGGCCACGCCTGCTGCCACGGCAAGCTCCTGCAGCGACGGCGGTGCGACCTTCACCAGCGCTGCCACCGCCGGGACATAGAGCGCGACGAGCAGGCTGGCGAGTGTGACACCAACGATCCACGGCAGCACGAGGTTTCCCTGTAAGCCAGTCCGCCAGAGCGGGCGATCGGGTGAGCGCGCTCCCAGCGCGATGATCGTCTGCCCTAGGACCAGGGCCGTCAGGGCCACGCCACGTGCCAGGGGTTCTGGAGTGCCCTGCTCCAGCCGGACCAGATAGAGCGCCAGCGCCCCAACGCAGAGCGTTGCCCCGATGGCCGTAGCGCGCAGGGCGCTGCGCCAGCTCAGCAGCCCGGCGCCGCGCGGCCGCGGCGGACGCCGCATCAGGTCGGGCGCGGGCGGGTCGTACTCGAACACCAGCGAGGCCGTGGGGTGAACGATCAGCTCGAGCCAGACCAGATGCACCGGCAGGAGCAACAGCGGTGCCCTGACCAGCGGCACCAGCAACGCCGCCAGCAAGAGCGGCGTGTGAAAGGTAATCAGGTAGGCAAATGCCCGCTGCAAGTTGTCGAAAATACGCCGCCCGTCACGGACCGCATGCACAATCGTGGCAAAATTGTCGTCGAGTAACACGAGCGTTGCTGCGGCCCGCGCTACTTCGGTGCCGCGCCGGCCCATGGCCACGCCGATGTCCGCCTCGCGCAGCGCCGGCGCGTCATTGATACCGTCTCCCGTCATGGCCACGACCTCGCCCTGCGCGCGCAGGGCGCGCACCAGGCGGTACTTGTGCTCCGGCCTGGTGCGCGCGACGATGCTGACGGTCGCGGCCAGCCGGGCCAGCCTGTCATCGCTGGCTGCATCCAGCTCATCTCCGGTGACGAAAGCGGGCGCTTCCGTGTGTGGCAGGCCGAGCTGATGGGCGACTGCATGGGCTGTCAATGGATGGTCGCCCGTGACCATGATCACGCGGATCCCTGCGGTGCGGCACTCCTGGAGCGCCTCGGCCACCCCCGGCCGCACCGGATCGGCGAAGGCGAGGAGGCCGAGGAACGACAGATACCGCTCCGCCGCGGCGCGATCGCCTGGGCTATTGGGAAGCCGGCCGGCCGCGACGGCAATCACGCGCCAGCCGCGCTCGGCCATGGCCTGATTGGCTGCCAGAGCCTCCTCCCGCACCTCCCCTGGAGGCGTGGTCAGGTCCAGGATACTCTCCAGCGCGCCCTTCGCGTAGATGCCGGTCACCCCCGCGTGCTCCCACACGTGTGAGAGATACTTGCGCGCCGCATCGAAGGGATAATCGTGCACCAGCCGGCCGTTGTGGAGCCGTGCGACATCGATCCCTCGCACGGCAGCATAGCGCAGGATCGCCTGGTCCATGGGATCAAACGGCTGCGGCTCCGCGGCGAGCACGGCGGCCTCGAGAAGCGCCTGTTCGGCCTCAGGCGGGCCTGCGGCGCTATGCCCCGCGCTGCCTCCGTCTACGAGGCCGGGCACGAACAGCCCGGCGACCTCCATCCGGCCCAGCGTCAACGTGCCGGTCTTGTCGGTGCAGATCACAGTGGTGCTGCCCAGCGTCTCCACCCCCGCCAGCCGGCGGATCAGTGCGTTGCCGCGGGCCAGCCGCCACGCGCCAAGCGTGAGGTACAGGGTGAAGACCATGGGGAACTCTTCGGGGATGGCGGCGATGCCCAGGCTGACTCCGGCGATGACGGCCGCGGCCCAGCCCCGTCCCTGCAGGAGCTCAAGCGTCCCGGCCGCCACGCACAGCGCCAGGGCGGCCATCCCCAGGCCGCGCACCAGGCGGCGGACCACCTGCTCCAGCGGCGTGGGCGGTTGCTTGATCTCGGCGACCAGCCGGCTGATCTGCCCGTAGCGCGTGCGAGCGCCGGTGGCGGTGACGCGGGCTACTCCGCGGCCGGAGAGCACCGTGGTGCCGGCGAACAGCAGCCGCGCGCCGGCACCGTCCTGCACATCCTTCGCCACCGGCAGCGACTCGCCGGTCAGCGCTGACTCGTCCACCATGAGCGGACCGCCGGCAAGCAGCGCGGCATCGGCCGGCAGGACATCGCCCTCCTGCACGAACAGGATGTCCCCAGGAACCAGCGCTTCAGCCGGGATGTCCTGCCGGCGGCCATCGCGCCAGACGGCCGCTGACGGCGCCGCCAGCCGCCGCAGCTGCTCCAGCGCTCGCTCGGCCCGCCATTCCAGGACCAGGGTCACGAGGGTCACCGGCACCAGCGCAGCCAGGGTGACGGCGGCGTCGAGATACTCTTGAAGAACGGCGTACGTCACGCCGGCGATCAGCAGCAGCGCAGCCATCGGATCGGCCAGCGGGCGCAGCAGCCACAGGAGGAGGGCCGGGCGGCGCGCCTCGGGCACGAGGCGGTTCGGACCGTACTGTGCCAGCAGGGCGTGGGCCTCTTCGCTGGTGAGCCCGGCCGTACCGGGTGGTAGGAACGGCGGTGCGACAGCTTCCAGGGCGCCGGGCACGCTGCGCCAGCCGGCCGCAAGCCCGTGGGGAGGTTCGTGTATGCCTGCGCTCATCGCCGAGGGTACCGTGGTGTCAGACGTGAGCGGGTGCCGCCGAGCTGCACGCCCAGGCTCTGGCATGGCTACCGGCGTAGACACCGATGGCCGGCGCGATCCGCTTCTCCCCATGAGCGTACCCCAGCCCGGTGCGCCGCCGCATCGGGAAGAACCCTGACCCGCGCATCGCCGGCATGCCTGGTATCCTTGACCCGTAGCCGGATGATAGCTACGGGCCTCGATGCTAGCGGTGCAATGCAGGCGGAAGCGACCTCGCTGCTGTCGTTTCAAAAAATCGCTGTAGTTTCAAAAAAACATAAATGATACCAGATAAAACCACACCTGTGTGGCATACCCTGGATGGGCTGGACGCGGTGAGAGAGCTGGGCAGCGATGTCCAGCAGGGCCTGAGTAGCGATGAGGCGGCGCGCCGCCTGGCCACCTACGGCCCAAATGCACTGGTTGAGCGCGGCCGGAAAGGTCCCTGGCGCATCCTGTGGGAGCAGCTTACTGCAACCCTAGTGGTACTCCTGCTCGTCGCCGCGGCCGTCTCGCTGGTACTCGGGGATTACAAAGACGCCGGGGCTATCCTGGCTATCGTCGGGCTCAACACAGCGCTCGGATTTCTTCAGGAGTACCGTGCTGAACGAGCCATGGCCGCGCTGAAGCGTCTGGCAGTCCCGCTCGTGCGGGTGCGCCGCGACGGCCACGTGCGGCTCATCGCCGCCCACGAGCTGGTGCCGGGCGATATCGTCCTGCTGGAAGCTGGCAGCCTGGTGCCGGCAGACTGCCGCATCCTGGAGGCGATCAACCTGCGGATCCAGGAAGCGGCGCTCACCGGCGAGTCCGAGCCGGTGGAGAAAGACCCGGCGCCCCTTCCCGTCGCAGAGGTGCCGCTGGGCGACCGGCGCAACATGGCGTACATGGGCACGGCGGTGACGTACGGCCGGGGCGTGGCTGTCGTGGTGGCGACCGGCATGCGCACCGAGCTCGGGCGCATCGCCGAGCTGCTCCAGCAGGTCGAGCACGAGCCGACGCCCTTGCAGCGCCGGCTGGACCGTCTGGGCCGCCAGCTCGCTGTTGTGGCGCTGGCCATCGTGGCTGTGATCGTGCTGGCCGGCCTGCTGCGAGGCGAGGACCTGCGCCTCATGTTCCTCACGGCAGTGAGCCTGGCTGTGGCGGCGGTCCCGGAAGGGCTGCCGGCGGTGGTGACCATCACCCTGGCGCTGGGCGCCCAGCGCATGCTCCGCCGACGCGCCCTCATCCGCAAGCTGCCGGCGGTGGAGACCCTCGGGTCGGTCACGGTGATCTGTACGGACAAGACCGGGACGTTGACGGAGAACCGCATGACCGTCACGGTGCTGGAGCTGCCGGACCGGCGGGTGGAGCTGGCCTGGTCTACGCCGCGGGAGGACGGGCTGCCCGACCCCGACGCTGCGGTGGCGCCGCCGGATGGACAGCCTGCCGTGGCGCTCGTGCTCGCAGGCGGAGCACTGTGCAGCGATGCCGTGCTGGAGCCGGGCTCCGGCGCGCCGTTTCAGGCGATCGGCGATCCCACCGAAGGCGCGCTGGTCATCGCCGCGGCGCGGTTCAGTCTCAGCAAGGCGGCGCTTGAGGCACACCTGCCGCGCGTCGCCGAGCTGCCGTTCGACCCGGTGCGCAAGCGCATGACGACTGTCCATACACTGCCGGCAGCGCAGGCGCCGGATACCGAGCCCGGCGGCACACGATGGCTGCAGGAGCTGCGGCGAGCTTTCCCGGAGATGCGTGCGGTAGCGTTCACCAAAGGCGCCGTGGACGGGCTGCTGACCATATGCAGCTATGTCTGGGTGGCCAGCCGGCCGGTGCCGCTGGATAGCACCTGGCGAGCGCGCATCGTGCAGGCCCACGACCGGCTGGCGCAGCAGGGCATGCGCGTGCTGGGCCTGGCCTTCAAGCCGCTCGCCGCGGTGCCGGACGGGACGGCCGGCCGTACCCTTCAGACGCTCGAGGAAGAGCTGATCTTCGCTGGCATGGTGGGCATGATCGATCCCCTGCGGCCGGAGGCGAGGCCGGCGGTGCAGCGCTGCCGCGAGGCCGGCATCCGGCCGGTGATGGTCACGGGCGATCACCCGCTCACGGCGCAGCAGATCGCCCGCCAGCTCGGCATCGCCACCGACGGCCGCATCCTGACCGGCCAGGAATTGAACCGTATCTCCCCGGCCGAGCTGGAGCGCGCCGTCGAAGAAGTGCCGGTGTTCGCCCGCGTCTCACCGGAGCACAAGCTCCTCATCGTCCAGGCCCTTCAGGCACGCGGCCATATCGTCGCCATGACTGGAGACGGTGTGAACGATGCACCCGCGCTCAAGAAGGCCGACGTAGGGGTGGCCATGGGCATCACCGGCACTGACGTGGCGAAAGAAGCGGCCGACATGGTGCTCCTGGACGATAACTTCGCCACGATCGTGGCCGCAGTGGAAGAGGGGCGGATCATCTACGATAACATCCGCAAGTTCATCCGCTACCTGCTGACCACCAACTCGGCCGAGATCTGGGTGATGCTGCTGGGCCCGCTGCTCGGCCTGCCAATGCCGTTGCTGCCGCTGCAGATCCTGTGGATGAACCTGGTGACCGACGGCCTGCCGGCGCTAGCGCTGGGCTTCGAGCCGGCCGAGCGCGACGTGATGCGCCGCCCGCCCCATCCGCCCGGCGAAAGCTTCTTCGCCCGCGGGCTGGGCCGGGACGTGGTCTGGGTGGGCCTGCTGATGAGCCTCCTTGCGCTGGGCGCAGGCGCCTGGTACTGGCAGAACGGCCGGGCGGAGTGGCAGACGGTGCTGTTCACAACGCTGACCCTCTCGCAGCTGGCCAACGTGCTGGCCGTCCGCTCCGAGCGCGACTCGCTCTTCACCATCGGGCTCTGGTCGAACTGGCGGCTGGTGGCGGCCGTGCTGCTGACCGTGCTCCTGCAGCTCGGACTGCTCTATGTGCCGGCCCTGCAGGAAATCTTCGGCACGGCCGCCCTGCCGGCCGGCGACCTGGCGCTGACGCTGGTGCTGAGCAGCTTGATTTTCTGGATCGTTGAGGCGCAGAAGTGGCTGGTGCGCAGCCGGGCACGCGCACGCGTGCAGGCGGGTGCGCGCTAGGGGCGATGCCGTGCGAGAGCGCACGCTCATGCCACACGCCGCTCTTGGAGCCGGGCCGCTATGACCTGACGAAGCCTGGCTTCTGCCCGGCGCGGTGACGAGGGGCAGCCGGCAGCCTCTACAGTGGATGGACCGGACCGGGATCGCCGAGACTGGCCGAAGAGGTCTCGCTCGTCCTCAGCGCACCACCAGACGAAGCCAATGGCAAGGAGATAGAGGCCCAGAAGCGCAGCAAGCATCGGCACAACCTCCCCGCCTGATCTTGTCCTGCACCGGTCACAGCTGAGCCCTGCGGCGGTATTCAGCAGATATGTAGAAATAAAGAAAAGAGAAGAGAGAAGAAAGGAGCTGATACGATGGGGGACGCTGCCTCTCTGGCAGCGTCCCCCGGTCCGCTCAGTGGTCAGTCGCTGGGGGCATGCCCCATGATCGGCGCCTCGCCCTCCGTATGGAACTGCCCGAGACGGCGCTTCGGATCCTGCTCCGCCGGTTCACGTGTTTGCGACGGCGGATACTTCGCCGGGTCGAGGCCGGGATGCAGGAACACATGCTTGGCGGCAAAGGGTCGACCGCGGCGATGGATTTTGTGGAACGCCTTCACACGAGCGCGGCGCGAGCGAGGCGCCTTATGCGGCCGGTGGATCGTTGTCTCTGCCATTCCTCCCTCCACTGGCCCCGCCTGCTCGAGCGCGGTGACGATGCTCAGGAGATGGTCCGCACGAGCTCGCGGAAGCGCTCCCAGGGCGTCGCCGCCCAGGTCTCCGTGGTGGCATGCCCGAAGGAACGGATGATCACAGCCACTTTCGTGGCCGTCTCGGTATCGGGCGCCTCGAAGATGTCCACGTAGTCATACGGCCCGAGCACGGCATAGCTGCCGATCCACTTCACCTCCGGGCACTGCGCCTTGAGCTTCTCGCTCACCTGCTGGCCGAGCTGCTCGAAGGCGCGAGGATCGGCGACAGCCTCCGGGGAGAGACGGGTCAGCATCACGAACGTCGCCATGGTTCTTCCTCCCCAGCGTCACCGCTGATGATCAGCACCTTTGCCATGGACAGACGCCTTGAGCACTCTGGCGTCAGCGCGCTTCCTTCACCGGGATGGTCTTGCCGGCCGCCTGCGCCAGCTTGGGGAAGGTGATGGTCAGGATGCCATCGGCGAGCTGCGCCTCGGCCTTCTCCGTATCCAGCCCCGGCGGCAGGGTGATGGCACGATAGACGCGCCCGTACCGCCACTCCCGGGCGAGGTACTGGTCCTCCCGCACCTCCTGGGCTGCTTTGGTCTCCCCCTCGATGATGAGGGTGTTCTGCTCGACGCGCACCTTCAGGTTCTCCGGCTTGAGGCCCGGCACGACCGCCTGCACCACCACCTGGTTGTCCCGCTCGAACATGTCGATCGGCACGCGGCCCTCCATGGCGCGCATCCATCGACGCATGGGGACAAAGCTCTCCTCAAGTAGCCGGTCCATGGCCTCGCGGATCGCCGTCAACTCACGCAGGGGTTCCCAGCGCTGGATCATCGCCATCGGTGGACCTCCTTCTGGTACATAGTCCTGGCTCCGTTGGGGCCGTTTTTTCCTCGCTCCCTGCTCCTCGTGACCTCTGACCTGCTGCCGGGCAGGCCACGCGGCCCTCAGTTGAGGCGCCGGGCCGCGCCGTTCGCTGCCACTGCCAGCGTGCGGGCGAACGTCTTTGTTCCTACGCCTACCGGGCCGCTGCGCAGGTCGGAGAGGTCCCAGACGTGCCACAGGGTGCCTGCCGCATCGGCGGGCAAGGCAACGTACCACGGACGCGCGGTGCTTGTGATCGTCAGCACAATGGTCGGGACAGCGCGAACAGCAACCGGCATTGGCGACCTCCGTGTGCGGGCGGCCTGCACCGCCGGCTTTTAGCGCCCTACAACATAAAGCATAGCACGCCCGGCACAGCAGACCGTCAGGAGATTCCCTGAACTTTCGGACGATCAGGGATGAGACGGCGAGAGGCTTTCCGCAGGCAATCCACCGGCGGGCACGCGCCGGGCAGGCAAGATAGCCCGGTTGCCGCACCGGTACAACAGGTGCGCTCTCACAACATCCTTGACTCGGCGGCGCAACACTGTATACTTCGGGCCATCGTTTTTTCACTCGCCGGCTCTGTCCCTGCCGGTACGTGGTGGAGCACACGTAGCCAGGTTCATGGCTACAGGGGGAGCCATGCCTGCACTGGCATCCAGCCACAGCGTTCCCCGGGATGCACCACCGGGCAACATCCGTATCCTCCTGGTCGATGATCACACCATTCTGCGCGCTGGATTGCGCCTGCTCCTCGAGGCCGAGCCGGACCTGACCGTTGTCGGCGAGGCGGGCAGCGGTGCAGAAGCGCTGGAGCAGGCGCGGGCGCTTCAGCCAGATGTGATCGTCCTGGACCTCGGCCTGCCGGGAATGAGCGGACTGGAGACATTGCGTGAGGTTCGCCAGCGCGTGCCCGGCATCCGCGTGCTGGTGCTGTCGATGTACACGGATGCGGACATCGTGGAGCACGTCTTCGTCGCCGGTGGCCTGGGCTTTGTGACCAAGCGCGCTGCGGCGCAGGAGGTCGCCGAGGCCATCCGCACGATCTTCCGCGGCGGGCGCTATCTGTCGGCGGACCTGGCGCACCTGCGCGCCGGCACCAGCCGGCGAGGCCGGACAGCCGGCGCGGCAGGGCGAGGAGCCGGCGAGCTTTCCTCACGCGAGCGTGAGGTGCTGCGGCTGATTGCCTCCGGCTATGCCACCCGCGAGATCGCGGCCCGGCTTAGCATCAGCCCGAAGACTGTCGAAACCCATCGCCGCCGGGCGATGAGCAAGTTGGGTCTCTCGAGTCGGCCCGAGCTCGTGCGCTACGCCCTGCAACACGGGATCATCCTGCCGGAGAGCGTGGCACCGGACAGCCTGTCCCCGGAACGATGAGGCCGGGTCGGCAGGTCCAGCGGGTCTGGACCGGAACGGCCTGCGCCGAGAAGCCGGGCGTATGTGCGGCGGAGCGGCCCGTTGCATGCCGGCTGGAGTGCTACTGCGCCGCCTCCGGGGCTTGCGGTGACAGCAGGCGGTCCAGCGCGCCGCGGACGGCGGCATAGTCCTCGCAGGCGATCTGCTCCAGGCCTCGGCGGTCGACGATGGTGATGCGGCCGTAGTGATGGGCGATCACGCCTGCCCGCTCGAGGGCGCCGGCCGCGGCGGTGACCGTCGCGCGGCGCACACCCAGCATGCCGGCAAGGAAATCCTGTGTGAACGCAAAATGGCTCGTCTGCGCCCAGTCGTGCATGTGCAATAGCCAGCGCGCCAGCCGCTCCTCCGCAGTGTGCAGCCGGTTACAGGCGGCTGTGCGCGCGGTCTGCACCAGCAGCGCCCCGACGTAGCGCAACAGCGCATCCTGCACTGCCGGATCCTCCCGCGCGACGCGCCGCAGGTCGTCAGCGGCAAGCTCGAGCGCTTCGCCTTCGATCTGCACGATGGCGGTGTACGGACACACCTGCTCGCCGAGCACAACCGGGGCGCCGACCATGCCGTCAGGCCCGGCAGCGGCTACCTCGGTGCTCCGGCCGTCCTGCATGAGCACGACCAGCGAGACAACGCCGCTACGGAGAAAGTAGACGCGCTCGATCAGCGCGTCCATGTGCATGAGAGGCTGCCCGACCATGAGCCGCACGGGCCGGGCCAGCGCGCGGAGCCGCTCGCGCGATTCGGGTGGAACGGAGACGAGGAGTTGGTTCTCGCGGGGCACCGGATGGCCTGGCGATGTAGACACGCCTCCTCCTTGCCGGCGGGATAGCAGGGCATTCCATGTAGCACAGTCGACCGCGGGGCGAGCCAGGACCGGGATTGTAGGTGCAATAGTACGGAGTTTCACCCGCTAGTCAAGTTACGGTTTGACTGTGCCGGGATACACGGCCTCCGTTGACCCCTGCGACAAAACGACGTCGCCGCAGCATGATCTTCACTGCTCCGCAGGCAGCGCACAGAGAGCAAAATGGCTAATCGCGTACCGACAGTGCCGCGATCCCTCCGTACAATTCGCTGCTGCTCTGGCAAAGCACACGAAGCTCTGAACCTGCGACAGACGCTGCGAGGCCATCCGGCGAGCGTGGCACGCGGTTCTGTCTCTGCCGCGCCTGCGCGGGCACGCGGACAAAGGGAGCTCATGGAAAGCGAGGGAGAGGATGCCGGATGCTGGCGGGCACGGCATGCTCGGTGGCGAAGTCCTACACCGCCTCATCGAGGCGGCGCCGGACGGGCTGGTCGTGGTGGACGACGAGGGCACCATTGTCTTCGTGAACCGCACGGCAGAGCAGCTCTTCGGCTGGAAACGAACCGAGCTGCTGGGCCGACCGGTGGAGGTTCTTCTGCCCGAACGGTACCGTGCGGCGCACGTGCAGCACCGTCAGGTCTACCTGGCTGCGCCGCGGCGCCGGCCGATGGGGAGCGGGCTGGAGCTGTGGGCGCGCCGCAGGGACAGCAGCGAGTTCCCGGTCGATATCAGCCTGAGCCCGGTCGAGACCGAGCGCGGGCGCCTGATCATGGCGGCTGTGCGTGACGCCACCGCGCGCCGGCAGGCCGAGGAGGAGCGCGCCAGGCTACTGGCGCAGGCGCAGGCTGCCGAAGCGCGCTATCGCGGTCTCTTTGAGGGAGCAGCCGATGCGATCGTGCTCGTCGACGCGCGCGGCCGCTACATCGAAGCCAACGCGGCCGCGACTGCGCTGCTCGGCTATACCCGTGACGAGCTTCTCCAGAAGCGGGTGGGCGACCTGATCGCAGCAGGGCCGGCCGGTGTGCTGGCGGCCTTCGCACGCCTGCGTCGTGAGGGACAGCTCGAGGGCGAGGCCGAGCTGCGGCGCAAGGACGGCACGGTAGTGCCGGTGGAGATGCGCTGGCGCGCGGTGGCGGACCCATCCAGCGACGTCTACCTGGGCATCTGGCGCGACATCTCGGCCCGACGCGAGCTCGCCCGGCAGCAGCAGGACTTCACCGCCCTGGTCGTCCACGAACTCGGCAATCCAGTCACCACTATCAGAGGCTACGTCCAGCTCCTGGAGCGCGGCCTGGCCGAGCCACCGCGGGCCGCGACCGCTATTCTCGGTGAGGTCGAGCGCCTGGAGCGTCTGCTGGCTGAACTGCGTGAGGTGGCGCGTCTCGATGCTGCTGTGCTGCGCCTGCAACGGCGGCAGATCGATCTGACCGCCCTGGTACGAGACACCGTCGCGCGTGTGCAGACGCATACCACACGCCACCACCTGCGCATCGAGGAGACGGCCGGGCGGCTGGTGGGCTGGTGGGACCCGCTACGCCTGACGCAGGTGCTGGAGAACCTGTTGAGCAACGCCATCAAGTACTCCCCGCACGGCGGTGAGATTGTCGTGCGGGTCGAGCGCACGGGTGCAGCCGCGTCGCTGTCGGTGACCGACCGGGGTATGGGCATCGACCCGCAGGAGCTGCCCCGGCTGTTCCAGCGCTTCACCCGCACGGCGGCGGCTCAGCGGAGCAAGGCCTCCGGGCTGGGACTGGGCCTGTACATTGCCAGGACCCTCGTCGAGGCACACGGCGGCAGGATCGAGGTGACCAGCACGGCGGGACAGGGGAGCACCTTTACCGTTACCCTGCCCTTGCGCCGGCCGGTCCGCCGGCTGTCCCGCCGGGCGGCAGAGCAGCCGGCCGGGCGACTGGCGTGAGCAGCGAACCGTCAAGGCGCCACCTCCGCTCAGGGAGGTGAGCGGCGGAAATCAGGGGTTTGCCTGACACGGCGTGAGCGGCCGGGGCGCGAGACTTGTTGCCGTGCAACGCATCCTGCAGGGCAATGGCGAGCGATGCCGAACGATCCCGAATGTTCCTGAGCGGTGCTGAGCGATCCTGCACGAAGGAGTGAGGCCATGATTGCCCCCGAGCTCCAGGTCGAAGGCGCCCTGGCACCGGCCGGTGTGGCCGCAGGGGCCGAAACACCCGGGCAGTCTGCGTGGCGTGCAGACGGTGCTGGCTTGTATCGGATCACTGCATGCAGCGTCGTGTCCTACGCCGAGGGCCTGCATCTGGTGGTGCTCCAGGAGCCGGTCTCGCCTGCGGTACTGCGCGAGCTGCTGCTGGAGATGGCAGCGCACTATAGTGAGCGCTGGCGCTGAGCAGGCCGCGCGCAGGAGCAGCGGACCGGCGCAGGCAGCTACACCGCAGTGGCTGCAGGGGGGCGTGGCGGCCTGCCGGGCGAAGGCGCCTCTGGCTGGGTGTCGGGGAGTACGCTCTTCCGAGCACTCGGGAGAGTGCCGCGGGCCGGCAACGGCGCCGGCCCGCGGCCGGAGGGTGTCTCATGGGTGCTGCGAATACGCTTCCGGTGACCGAGAGAGCCCGCACGATCCTGATCGCTGACGATGACGCGGCGCTGCGCGGGCTCTTGCGCACGGCGCTGGAAGCAGCCGGCTACCGGGTGATCGAGGCGGCCGATGGTGTCGAGGCACTCAAGCTAGCCGCTCACGAGCGACCGGACCTGCTGATCCTGGACATCAGCATGCCGCGGCTGGATGGCTGGGCGGTCCTGCGGCAGCTTGAGGCCCAGCCTGCCACCGCCGGGCTGCCGGTGATCGTGCTCACCGCTGTCGCGACCCACGAGCGCGATGTGCTGCGCGGCCTGGAAGAAGGCGCGGTGCAGTACCTGACCAAGCCGTTCTACCCGGACGACGTGGTCGCCGAGGTGCGCATCATCCTGGACGTGTTTACCGGCCCGATGCGGGACCAGTACCGCCGCGAGCTCATCGAGAAGCGGCGCCGCTGGGTGGCCGGCGAGACCGGACCGGCGGGGGCTGTCCTCGACTCCGCCGGGCCAGGCAGCTACACGGGAGCCTAGCGCGCCGGCCTGCCGCCTCTGCGACATCTGACCCGGCCCACCGGACGGGTCGACCTCTGGGCAGGGAGCGCCTGCCGGCAGCCAGAGGTGTGCCATGCTCGTCTGGCTCCAGTTCGTTGCGCTCACCGGCGTCATCCTTTTTGCCGGCACGAACCTGTCCCGATACGCCGACATCATCGCTGAGAAGACGGGACTGGGGCGCACCTTCATCGGCGTCGTGCTGCTGGCGTCGGTCACCTCTTTGCCTGAGCTGATCACCGGCCTGAGCTCGGTTGCCGTCTTCGGCGTGCCAGACATCGCCGTCGGCGACGTGCTTGGCAGTTGCATGTTCAACCTGCTGATCCTCGCGCTAGCGGACGTAGCCGCCGGAGGACAGCCCCTGTCGGCCCGCGCGCACCAGGGCCAGGTGCTGACCGCGGCCTTCGGTATCCTGCTCCTCGGCCTGGTGAGCCTCACCCTCGTGGCCGGTGCGGTGGTACCGGCCATCGGCTGGATCAGCATAGCCAGCATCGTGCTGCTGGCGCTCTATCTCCTGGCCACACGGCTGATCTTTCTCTACGAACGGAGGCGGATCGCCGAGTTTGTCCGCGAGGTGGCCGAAGAGGCCCGCTACGAGCATATCTCCAAGCGCCGGGCGTATGGCATGTACACCCTGTACGCAGCGCTGATCGTCGCTGCGGCTGGCTATCTGCCGCATCTCGGCGAACAGATCGCGGCGATGACCGGCCTGGGCCAGACCTTCGTCGGCAATATGTTCATCGCTACTTCGACCTCGCTCCCGGAGATCATCGTGTCGTTCGCCGCCCTGCGGCTAGGAGCGGTCGACATGGTCTACGGCAACCTGCTGGGCAGCAATCTCTTTGACGTGGCTATCCTCGCCATCGATGATTTCTTCTACAGGTCCGGGCCGCTCTATCTCTCCGTTACCGCAAACCACGTGCTGGCAGCGCTCACGGCGATGGTCATGACGGCGATCGTGATCATCGGGCTGACCTACCGTGTGACGCGGAAGCGGCCGCTCCCCATTATGGCGTGGGACACGCTAAGCCTTGTCCTGATGTACGTGGTGGCTGCGGCCCTCCTGTACCGTACGCGCTAGCAAGGCGCGCTGGCGCTGGCCAGCGCGCACGTCCAGGAGAACGGGCATGCAAGTCAAGGACATCATGAGCCAGCCGGTGATCACGGTCCATGAGGAGGCGTCGCTGGAGGAGGTTGCCAAGCTGATGCTCCAGCACGACATCGGCGCGGTCCCGGTGGTGGACGACGACGGCAGGCTCGTGGGGATCATCACCGAGTCCGACTTCACCGGCAAGGAGCGCGGGTTCCCGTTCTCGGTCTACCGGGCGCCGCAGGTGTTCGGGGAGTGGATCACGCCGGACGGGATCGAGCGCATCTACGCGGCGGCGCGTGCCAGAAAGGCGAAGGAGATCATGAGCGCGCCGGTCGTGACCGCCCGCGAGGACGAGCCGGTCACCGCCCTGGTCGAGCGAATGACTCACTACGACCTGCACCGCATCCCGCTAGGGCGCGATGGCGTGCCGGTGGGGATGGTAACGCGGCACGACCTCCTCAAGCTGATGCTGGATAGCGCGCGACAGCTCGGTCGGACGGAAGGGCCAGCGTAACGCGCCGGGAGCTACCTCACATTATCCCGCTGGTGTCCGTGCGCTGCGGTCGGGCAGTGTTGGCGCCGCGGCGGGTGTGCGGACCAGCGTGAGCAAGAGCGCGCTGAGCAGGAGGAACAGTCCGGCGGCAAGCATGGCGCTGCGCAGTGTGCCGGTGGCGTCGGCGGCCATGCCGGCCAGGGCTGCGCCGAGGGGCTGGGCGAACTCCCACACCGCGCTGCCCAGCCCGGTGAACTCGCCCGCGCGCCGGCGCGGGATCAGGTCAGCCAGCAGCGGCAGGAGCACGGCCGTGCACAGCGCGTTGGCCGCGCCGGTCACCACGAGCGCCACGACAGCCTGCTCGACCGTTCGTACCTGCGATCCAGCCAGCGCGCCCAGGCCCATGGCCACCAGCCCGGCGAGGAGCACGCTCTTCTTGCCGTACCGGTCGCCCAGCCACCCGGCGGGTAAGGTGCAGACTGCCGTAGCCACGATGGCGACGATGAGCAGGCGAAATGCGGTGGCCTCGTCGGTCCCGAGCTCACGCACGCTGAAAGCGCGTGAGGAACGGCACCACGCCTCCGGTGCCCAGCCAGAAGAAAAGCGTGGCGAACAGGTGCTTCATCACCTCGCGGTGCTCCAGCACCCCGCGCACATACGCCACCGGCCGGAAGCTCAGGGGTTCGAGCGCTGCAGGCGCGAGAACCTTCTCGCGCACGCCCAGCAGGACGAGCGCGAAGCCGGCCAGCAGCCCGCCGGCTACGAGCACGAAGACCAGCGCCGCCTGCTGCGGCCAGAACTGCGCGGCCAGCGAGAGAAAGAGAAGCTGGCCAAAGCCGCTCCCAAGCGCCAGGACGGCGCCGGCTCGCGCTCGCTGACGGGCTGGCACGAGGTCGGCCAGCAGGGCAAGATAGGGCCCGTAGGCGATGGCTAGAGCGGTGGTCGTGAGCACGAGGGCAAAGAGCATTGCCCAGAGCGGCGGTCGCAGCGCCAGAGCCAGCAGCGCGGCCGCCGCCACCGGGATCCCGGCGAGGATGTAAGGGCGCCGGCGGCCCAGCGGCGTGCGCGTGCGGTCGCTGAGCGCGCCGGCCACGATCTGGGAGAGCCCGGCCAGTGGCGGGCGCTCCTGCGAGAGAACGCCGATCACGGCGTTGGGCAGGCCGTAGCCGGCAAGATACAGGGGCAGCACCGCGTTAGTGAAGGCGAACATCATCCCGGCGCCGACGTTCCCTGCGCCATACAATAGCGCCCGAAGCCCGGTGATCGGCACCCGCGGTGCTGGTTCCAGCGTGCTCAATGGCCTATCGCCCGTTTATTCGCCGATCGGTGGAGCAAGCCCCAGTGCTCACTCTTCAGCACCCCGATCTGCCCCGCGACCCTGCGAGGCAGTCCTGGTGGGGCAGGCTGACGGTACGGATCACCCGCGCCATCATGGCGCGCTACCTTGAATGGTACCATCGCATCGAGTGCAGCGGGACGGAGCATGTGCCGCGTACGGGCCCGCTCCTGGTTGTGGCGAACCACGCCAGCAACCTCGATCCGCTGGCGCTGGCCTATGGCATCCGCCGCCCGCTGCACTTCCTGGCCGCCAGGGGGCTGTTTCGGATTCCCCCGGTAGCATACGTGCTGCGCCAGTGGGGCGCACTACCGGTTGCGCCCGGTGGGCTCGACATCGCGGCGGTGCGCACCTGCGTGACCATCCTGCGCACGGGCGGGGCACTGGCCATCTTCCCGGAAGGAACGCGGTCGCGCGACGGCAGGCTCCAGCCGTTCCAGAGCGGCCCGGCCAGGATGGCCATCCTGGCGCGGGCTCCGGTCTTGCCGGCGGGCATCCTGGGCACCTTCGAGGCGCTGCCGCCGGGCGCGCTCTTCCCGAAACCGGTGAAGCTGCGCGTGCGCTACGGCCGGCCGTTTGAGCTGGCGGAGTATTACAACCGGCGCCTCACCGCGGAGGATGTGGCCACCGCCACCGCGCGGCTGCGCGATGCCGTCGCCACGCTGCTGGATTCCTGGTAACGTGCTGCACGCTGCGCCGCAGACGCGACGGGACGCGGTGGCAGAAACAGGAAGGTCCTGTGCGATGCGTATGGTGGAGCCAGTGGACACGACGGTGCGGGCCCAGGTTCACTGCTTTGAGCGCCTGCCCTATCGCCTGTACGCCCGCTGCCCCCCAGTGAGTGCCGCTACTGCCGGGCGATGCCGCGTTGCCTCTCGACCGCCCCCACCCGTTTTCCGAGCACTCTGAGCTGGAGCGCATGCTACGCCAGCGCGGCTTCCTGCAGGCGGAGGTGACCCAGGTAGCCGCAACGGCGCTCCAGGTGCGCCGCGACATCGCCTGCTTTGGAGCAATCCCGTGCCAGAAGCACCGCGTGTACATGCACGTGATCGGGTAAGCTGGCGAGGCTACCGGCAGAGGCACGCCCGCGTGCTGCCGGGACCGGCCGGATGGTTGATGGTTGCGCGGATGGTTGCGCAGCGAGTAGTGAAGACTGCGCAGCGAGCAGTGAAAACATAGTTGAGCCGGCGCGCCCCGCCACGCGCGCCGGCTCGCTGCCCTGAGCCGCCCGCAGGCAGGGGGCGAACCTGCGGACCGGCCGGGCCGGTGTAGGGGACCGCCCTACGTGCCGGGCCGAGGGAGTGTGGATGAGGAGGAGAGGTAGTCGGCGCCCGGTGTCTCCGCCTACCACGTGACATTGTCGCGCCGGCTGCCACGTGGCGCATCAGGGAAAATCCCTGATCCTGGTCCTGTTGTCGGCAGAGCCTGAGCGCCGGAACGGTCAACGGGTGAGCGTCTTGCACCGGTGACAATACTGCCTGTCCCGCACGGTCCCTCAGGGTTTTCCCCGATGATTGGCCCGACTGGTCTGCCACAGAATGGAACCGCCACTCCGAGTGTCCGTTCGCCAGTGGCTGCTTTCCCAGGCTAGAGCCTGTCTGCGCGTGCAGCCTGGTGCGGGACGCCATCCAAGCGCCAGCCAGCAGTTGGAGGGAACGAGGATGTGCAGTGCTCAAGCAACGTCGCGGCAGTGCACTCGCCGGCTCCCATTGCTCGTGTGACGGCAAGCCTCCGCCGGACGCTTGCCGGCGCCGGGATGCTCGTCGCCACCGCGCTGGGCACCCGGGCGCGGTCGCACGCCGCAGCACCTGCGCAACCAGGTGCTCGTCCTAATGGCGCGCCGGCCGGCCTGGCCAACCTAGCCCCACCGCGGCCAAATGAGCCCGTTCTGCTGCGCATGCAGCGCGACCTGCAACGCGCGTTGCAGAAACCGGTGGAGCAACGTAGATGGGCCATGGTGATCGACCTGCGCAAGTACATCGGCTGCTCGGCCTGTACGATCGCCTGCAAAGCCGAGAACCGCCTGCCGCCTGGCGTTGTTTACCGACCAGTCCTTGAGGAAGAGATCGGTGAATACCCCAATGTCACGCGACGTTTCATCCCGCGCCCATGCATGGAGTGTGACAGTTCTCCTTTGTGTGCCGGTGTGCCCTGTCGGCGCAACGTACAAGCGTCCAGACGGCATCGTCGAGATCAACTGCGAGCAATGTATCGGCTGCCGGTACTGCATTACTGCTTGCCCCTACGCTGCGCGTGTGTTCGACTCGGGCGACTTCTATACATTCTATACAGCACATACCCCGAAATTGCAGCCATACGAGACACTGCCCACGTACGAGTACGGGAAGGTGTTCAACCGCCCCGCCGGCAAGTCCCCGGTTGGGAACGTGCGTAAATGCCACTTCTGTCTGCACCGTCTGAACAACGGCATGCTACCGGAGTGCGTCACGAGCTGCGTCGGGGTAGCTACCTATTTCGGTGGCCTCAACGATCCAGACAGCCTGGTCTCAGAGCTAGTGACCAAGCCGAACGTCCACCGGCTGAAGGAGGAGCTCGGCACAAAGCCGCGCGTGTACTACCTCCTGTGAGCCGGGCGCCGAAGCGCCTTGAGCACCGTTGCCGCTATCGCGAGCTGGAAAGCGAGGCAAGGACGATGAACGTCAGACCGCTGACCGTGGCCCTCGGCGCTGTGTGGGCGCTGGCATTCGCAGCCGGGCTGTGTGGCGTGGCCCAGCGTCTGGCGCTCGGTCACGAAGCTGCCAACTACGGAAGCTATATCCCCTGGGGGCTGTGGGTCGCGCAGTACATCTACTTTGTCGGCCTCAGCGCGGGCGCCTTCCTGCTCTCCTCTCTGGTGTATGTGTTCGGTGTGCGCCGTCTGGAGCGCATCGGCAAGCTGGCACTGTGGACGGCGCTAGTGACACTCCTGTGTGCGCTGCTGGTAATCTGGCTTGACCTCGGCCATCCCCTGCATTTCTGGAAGGTGTACACCAACCCACAGCCGACATCGATGATGGCATGGATGGTGTGGCTCTACACGGCCTACTTCTTGCTCGTGCTGGCCGAGTTGTGGTTCGCCACGCGCGCCGACCTCGTCGTGTGGAGCAACCGGCCCGGTCTGCTCGGAGCGCTGACACGCGCGCTGGCGTTCGGCACCCACGATATCTCTCCCCGGACGTTAGCGTGCGACCGGCAGGTGCTGCGCGTGCTCGGCACGTTGGGAGTGCCCCTTGCGATCGCCTTCCACGGCGGCGTGGGTGCTCTCTTCGGGGTGGTGGGGGCGCGCCCGTACTGGAACAGCTCGCTCTATCCTACCTATTCTGTTTCTGACGTCGGCGCTGGCATCCGGTGGGGCACTGCTGACTTTTGTGGTGGCGTACTTTTGGACGGGCGCACGCACGGTGGAGTACCAGGAGATCGTCTACCTGCTGGGACGCCTTACCCTGGGGCTGCTGGCGCTCGACCTGCTGCTGGAGTGGGCAGAATTCAGCATCAACCTGTACGCGTCCATCCCAGCCCACGCTGAGGCCTACCGGCTCATCATGTTCGGCCTGTTCTGGTGGGTGTTCTGGATCGGCCATCTGCTGCTAGGCGCGGCGGTCCCGATCGCGCTGCTCGTGCTCTGGCCTCGCAATCCGAAGGTCGCTGGCCTGGCCGGTTTGCTCATCGCTGCGCTGTTCATCAGCGTGCGCGCGAACATCGTCATCCCTGGCCTGGCGCTGCCAGAGTTGCACGGCCTGGAACGGGCGTTCACGGATGCCCGCCTGCGCTTCGACTATATTCCCAGCCTCACTGAGTACCTGGTCAGCATCAGCATCTTCGTCACAGCTCTGGGCGTGGCCATCTTCTTCTTGGGCTACCGTCTGCTGCTCATCGCACCCGCCGCGCTCGCGGGCGGGGCGAGCCAGGTGACGCAGGAATAGGTGCGACACCGGCTAGGGCTCAGCTTGCGAAGCAGCACCGACGTGGTGGATTGCACCGTAGGGCACATGGAGGACTGCCATGGAGGGACTGACTGGCGAAAGGGCTCTGACACATGACGTCGGCGGTCAGGGCGGAGACGGTGCAGGAGCGCTCTCGACGACCCGGCAGGACTTCATCAAGACCGCGGCGCTGCTCGGTGGCTCGGCGCTGCTGAGCGGCATCGCCTCCGGCTGTGTCGAGCAGCCTGTCCGGATGAGCACTCCCGGGGGCCCGGCGCCATATCCGAACACGGAAGTGGTCAACTAGCTTTACACAGTCTGTCTAATGTGCAACACCGGGTGTGGCATCAAGGCCAAGATCGAGAACGGCATCGTCGCCAAGATCGATGGCAAGCCCTTCAGCCCTTGAACGCTCACGCCGCACCTGCCGTATAACACCAGCGTGTTCCAGACCGCCCAGATCGACGCGCCGCTGTGTCCGAAGGGCATGGCCGGCCTGGTCACCGTGTACGATCCGTACCGCATCACCCGCGTGCTCAAGCGTGTGGGCAAGCGTGGCGAGAACAAGTGGATTTCCATTCCGTTTGAGCAGGCGATCACCGAGATCGTCGAGGGCGGCCTGCTATTCAAGCATGTGCTCGGCGAGGAGAACCGCCATGTGCCCGGCCTCAAGAAGCTCTGGGCGTTATGCGATCCAGAGCTCGCCCGAGCGCTGGCCGCCGACGCTGAAAAGGTCGCCAAGAAGCAGATGACCATCCAGGAGTTCAAGGCGAAACACCAGGCGAACCTAAAGTATCTGATCGACCCGGACCATCCAGACTTTGGCCCCCTCAACAACCAGTTCGTGTTTGCCTGGGGGGTGCTTAAAAGGCGGGCGCAGCGAGCTGACCAGCCAGTTCACCCGCGATGCCTTCGACTCTGTCAATGCTCACGGCCACACCACGGTGTGCCAGGGCTCGCTCTACTTCACGGGCAAGGCGATGAGCGAGCAGTACATCGAGGGCAAGTGGACAGGCGGTAAGAAGTTTTACTGGCAGGCGGACACCGGCAACAGCGAGTTCATCATTTTCGTCGGCGCCTCGCCGTTCGAGGGTAACTACGGGCCTCCGCTCCGCGCTCCGACGCTCACCGAGAGGATGGTGGATGGCAAGATGCGCATCGCCGTAGTGGACCCGCGGCTTTCTAAGACTGCGGCAAAGGCCTGGAAGTAGTTGCCCATCAAGCCAGGGACAGAGGCGGCCCTGGCCCTGGGGATGATCCGCTGGATCATTGAGAGAGAACAGGCGCTACGACGAGCGCTACCTGTGCAACGCGAACAAGGCCGCTGCAGCGGCCGACAACGAGCCGACCTGGTGCAACACCACCTGGCTAGTGAAGATCGGTGCCGACGGCCGGCCGGGTGCCTTCCTGCGGGCCAGCGAGATCGGCCTGCCTGCTGAACAGCGCAAGACTGCTTCCGGTGGCGAATGGACTTATGATCCGTTTGTGGTGCTCCGCGATGGCGTGCTGGTCCCCCTCGACCCCTACGACGCGCGCACGCCGGTCGAAGGCGACCTCTTCGTGAAAACCGCGCTGAACGGTATTTCCGTAAAGTCGGCTCTGCAGCTCTTGTATGAGTCAGTGGCCGAGCGCACTCTTGCCGAGGTAGCGGCGATCACCGGCCTGGACGCGCAGGACATCATCGACGTAGCGCGGGAGTTCACGTCGCATGGCAAAAAGCGGCGGCGGATGTCCACCGCGGAGCCAGCCAGCATACGAACGGCTTTTACAATGTCTTCGCCTGGTTCAGTCTAAACCTGCTGGTCGGTAACTATGACTGGAAGGGTGGCATGGCCCAGGCCTCGACCTACGACGTCACCGGCGGCAAGCCTGGCCAGCCGTTCCCGCTCGCAAAGATCACCCCGAAGGCCGCGCCGTGGAGCATCAGCATCATCCGCTACGACATCAAGTTTGAGGAGACGACGCTCTTCGAAGGCAAATACCCAGCCAGGCGGCCGTTTTATCCGCTCTCCAGCGACATCTACCAGGAGATCATCCCCTCCATCGGCGATGCCTACTCGTATCCGGTCAAAGCGCTGTTCCTGTACATGAGTTCTCCCGTCTACGCGCTCCCGGCCGGGCACACGAACATCGAGGTGCTGGCCGATGTGAACGAGCTACCGCTGTTCGTGGCGAACGACATTGTCATCGGCGAGACCTCGATGTATGCGGACTACATCTTCCCAGATGCAAGCTTCCTTGAGCGCTGGGAGTTCCATGGCTCGCATCCCTCGTTCACGCAGAAGGTGCAGCCGGTGCGCCAGCCAGTCATCGCTTCGTTGACCGAAACGGTAACCGTGTTCGGGCACGAGATGCCCATCTGTCTGGAGAGCATGCTGCTTGGTCTGGCGGAGAAGCTCGGTCTGCCCGGCTCTGGTAAGGATGGCATCGACAAGGGCCTGGATCTCACCCATCCCCACGAGTTCTACCTGCGCATGGTGGCGAACATCGCGGCCGGCGAGAAGGCAGATGGCTCGAACGCAGCGCCCGACGCGGACGACGAAGAGGTGCGGCCGTTCGATGAGCTGCTCGAGGAGTCGGTACGCTTTCACGGCCACCGCTGCGCCGGGCAGGTGCTGGGCGTGCGCATGGCGATGCTGGGCTGCCGGCTGCTGGGAATCGAGGAGCCGGTCACTGCCCAGGCGGCTAATCGTGTACGTCGAGATCGACCGCTGCGCCGCCGACGCCATCGCCAGCGTGACCGGCTGCCGCCTGGGCAAGCGCACCCTCAAATACGTGGACTACGGCAAGATGGCGGCTACGTTCGTGGACCAGCGCACCGGCCGGGCCGTGCGCATTGCCGCGCGCGAGCAGGCCCGCGAGCTGGCGCGGCTCTATGCGCCGGATGTCGCGGACCGGCGCACGGCCCAGCTGCAGGCCTACCAGGTCATGCCGGACGAGGAGCTCTTCGCCGTGCAGGGGGTCGAGCTGGCCATCGTCGAGACCGACCTGCCGGGGGCGCCACGTTCGCGGGTGGCGTGCGCTGTCTGCGGCGAGGGGGTGAACGATGGACGCGAGGTACGCCGGGAGGGACGCGTGCTCTGCCGCGCCTGCGCCCACGGCGCCTACTATCGTGTGTTGCTCCAGGGAGTCCCGGCCATGCCCGAGCGAGACGCGGCCGGCCTCGCCGGGGTAGCCACCGCACGTCCGGGCTAGAGTCTCAACCGTGGCTGGGAACTTTCCGTGTCGAGATGTATCGGCGCCGGCTCCTTTGCCGGCGCTTCCTTCTACTGGCGCCTAGTCCTGGAGGTCACGCCGCATCTGCTCATATTGCTCGCGCGTCAGCTCACCCCGAGCGTAGCGCTCTTTAAGGATCGCCAGTGGATCAGGCCGCGCGCTGCTGCGGGCCAGGCGGACCGCCCAGGCCACAGCCAGAATAAGGCCGCCGGCAACAATGAGCCAGCCGGCGGCCCAGGCCAGCAGCCACCAGGGCGAGCCGGCCTCGCCCCACCTCATCATGCCAGGGCCCATCATGCCGCCCATCATCAGACCGCCCCACAACAGCGGCAGTAGCAGCAGGATCGCCAGCACAGCGATCACCACGGCAAAGGTGGCATTCGACTGCTGCACGTTCTGCATGGTTCGACCTCCCACGAAACAGATTGCGGGCCCTGCGCTCCAGGCCCTGCAGCGGGCAGCGAGGCGCCGCCAGACGCTCCCTCAGGCTACCTGCACCGGGATGCGGTGTGGCCGCCCTGCCGCAGGCTTGGGCAGCCGCAGCTCGAAGATCCTATCCTGGAGCCGCGCCTCCACCCGGCTGGGATCGATCTTGCCCTCTGCTTCTCACCCTTACTATGCCAGACCGCGGTCAGAGCACTGCAGGAAAGGCGTCAGGGATCTGCATGAAGCAAGGTCGGATGGGGGCTCCCCTTCGGTCAGGTCGGCCAGGCCTCCGCCAGGCGTCAGGGATGTGTTAGAGCAAGGTTGGATGAGGTGGCCACCGGCCCGCGTGAGCCTCAGATGCACCGCCGCAGACGTGCAGGGGTCAGACTCTGCGGTATGCTGGCGTGCCGTGTGGCGCCAGGTTACGGAGAGGATCGCAGCGGTAACCCGGTGCAATGTCATCCCTGCGAGCGGCTCCCCAGCCAGGGGCCGTCAGCGAGCTGTGATGGCAAGGGGAGCGCAGAGGTGCCGGGTAAGGGATTCGAACCCTTACAGCCTTGCGGCCACCAGATCCTAAGTCTGGCGTGTCTGCCATTCCACCAACCCGGCGTGCGGCTGTGGCGGGGCAACCAGCAGCCGCCTTCAAGTGTATCCAGCTTCCCAGGGCAGCGTCAAACTCCCGGCCCGGGCCGCCCGCGCTGGCTTGACGCCCGGCACAGAATGCGCTATGAAGCACTCCTGGCCGGGCGCGCAGCCACGTGTGTGCCGCAGCATGCACGGGTATGCACTCTCAGGCACCGGTATACCCGAGCGGGTGTCCTGACCGGATGCGCGTCCGTTACGGCGCCCCCTCACCACCCTGAGGAGCTTACGCGTATGGCTAAGAAAGACCCGAGTAACATCGGCTTCGCCGTCGTGGGATACGGTGTCATCGGCGCCCATCACTGCCGGGCGATCAACGAGGCGGCGGGCGCAGAACTGGTCGCCATCTGTGACGCCGACGCCACCGCGGCCAGAAGCGGTGGCGAGAAGTGGAACGTGCCGTGGTATACGTCGCTGAGCGAGCTCTTGGCGAACCCCGACGTGGACGTGGTGAACGTGTGCGTGCCCACTGGCCTGCACGCCGAGGTGGGCATCGCTGCGGCACGCGCCGGCAAGCATGTGGTCTGTGAGAAGCCGCTCGATGTCAATCTGGAGAAGGCCGACGCCCTGATCCGCGCCTGCCGCGAGAACGGCGTCAAGCTGGCCGCGATCTTCCAGCGGCGCCTGCACCCGCTGAGCCGCCGCATCAAGGACACGGTGGACTCCGGCCGGCTGGGGCGGATCGTCTATGCCGACATTCATCTGTACTGGTATCGCACGCCGGAATACTATGCGGGGGGACGCCCGCCCGGCTGGCGCGGGACCTGGAAGTATGACGGCGGCGGCGCCTGCATGAACCAGGGCATCCACTCCGTGGACTTCATCCAGTGGATTGTCGGGCCGGTGCGCAGTGTCTTCGCCAAGACCGGCACGTTCACGCACAACATCGAGGCCGAGGATGTCGGCACGGCGACGATCCAGTTTGTGAACGGTGCCTTGGGCAACATCACCTGCACGACCAGCGCG